>Ga0209415_10000019_pt1 | contig 212219 bp, 177 predicted proteins | sample PeaSoiSIISIP2007_FD_187696 | JGI IMG/M metagenome (GOLD analysis project Ga0209415, IMG submission 187696) | Peat soil microbial communities from Weissenstadt, Germany - SII-SIP-2007 (SPAdes) (version 2) | ecosystem: Environmental > Terrestrial > Soil > Wetlands > Peat | place: Germany... | reverse complement strand
GCGGGCGTCCACTTCGGGCACCAGACCAAGCGCTGGAATCCCAAGATGAAGGAATTCATCTTCGGAGAGCGCAACGGCATTTACATTATTGACCTGCAGAAGACGCTGAAGATGTTCAAAGAGGCGTCGAAGTTCGTGCAGGATCTGGCGGCCGAAGGGAAAATCATTCTCTTCGTGGGCACCAAGCGCCAGGCACAGGACGCGATCGCGGAAGAAGCCGGCCGCTGCGGCGGTTTCTTCGTCAACCAGCGCTGGCTGGGCGGGCTGCTCACCAATTGGGTGACCGTGCAAAAGTCGGTCAAGCGGCTGAAGGAACTCGACGAGATGGCCACGGATGGCCGCTACGAGTTGCTGCCCAAAAAGGAAGTTATCAAGCTGGAGCGCGAGCGCAAGCATTTGCAGGCGAACCTGGCTGGCATCAAGAACATGACGCGACTGCCGGACGCGATCTTCGTCATCGACTCCAACAAAGAGCAGATCGCCGTTCGCGAAGCCCGTAAGCTGGGCATTCCCGTCGTCGCCGTGGTGGACACGAACTGCGACCCCACCGAAGTGGATTACGTGATTCCTGGGAATGACGACGCGTTGCGGGCGATCCGCTTGTTTGCCTCCAAGATTGCCGATTCGGTTGCCGAAGGCGCGCAGCTCATGACCGACAAGCAGGTCGCCGATCTGGCGGCTGCAGCCGGCGCCGCGCAACAAGCCGAGATGGCTGCCGCCCAGGCCGCTGCCGACGGCAGCGCCGCTGCGGACGAGGTCGGCTCCGAAGACATCAGCATGGAAGACGTGCTGGGCACGGGCGCGCGCAAGCAACCGGTCGCCGAGAAGGAAGCGGCTGCAGCCGACGCCGAAATCGAGCATCAAACGTTCTAAGACAGCCGTTAGCCCCTGAGGGAAATCAGACCCGCGCGGGTCTCCCGGCGCGGGTCAAAGTTTGTTAGGAGCAGCCGTTGGTCTTTGGTCGTTCGCCGTTGGTCCTTGACATTCATGAGCCAATGGCGAACGACGAACGACCAAGGACGTTTCTTAAGATGAGCACATCTACCGTGAACATTTCTGCTACGCAAGTGAAGGAGCTTCGGGAGAAAACCGGCGCACCTATGATGGACTGTAAGCAAGCCCTGACCGAGGCCAAGGGTGACATGGAGCAGGCCGTGGTGTGGCTGCGCAAAAAGGGCGTTTCCGTGGCAGCCAAGAAAGCCGCCCGCGTGACCAGCGAAGGCTCGGTCGCCAGCTACATTCATGCCGGTGGCAAAATCGGTGTGTTGGTCGAGGTGAACTGCGAGAGCGATTTTGTGGCCCGAACAGAAGATTTCAGGGAGCTGGTCCACGATATCGCGATGCACATCGCCGCCAGCGATCCTAAGTTCGTCCGTAAAGAGGACGTCACGCCGGAAGCCTACGAGCGCGAGAAGGACATCTATCGCGCGCAAGCCGCGGCCACCGGCAAGCCACCGCAGGTGGTCGAGAAAATCGTCGAAGGCAAGATGAGCAAGTTCTACGAAGAGGTTTGCCTGTACGAGCAGCCGTTCATCAAAGACCAGACGGTCAGCATCGCGCAGCTCATCGCCACCAAGATCGGCAAGCTGGGCGAAAATATCTCGGTGCGCCGCTTTGCCCGCTTCAAAGTGGGCGACGCGGGCGAGACCATCGCCATCAGCAAGCCTGAGCAAAAGGCTGAGTGATTACGGGGCGCCCTTGGCGCCCTTTTTTGCTGAGAACCGGGAACCAGGAACTGGGAACTGAAGATCTAATGACGACATCCATCTTCAAGCGCATTCTTCTCAAAATCTCCGGGGAAGCGCTGGCCGCGGACCAGGGTTTCGGAGTCGGCACCGCGCGTATCCACGAGATCGCCGCCGAAGTGGCCGATGTCCATTCGCTGGGAGTGCAGATTGCCATTGTGGTTGGTGGAGGGAATTTCTTCCGTGGCGTGGCCGATCAGGCCCGCGAAATGGACCGCGTTTCCGCTGATCACATGGGCATGCTGGCCACGGTCATCAACGCCCTCGCCTTGCAGGATGCGCTGGAGAAGCAGCACGTCTACACCCGTGTGCAGTCGGCCATCGAGATGAACCAGGTGGCTGAGCCGTTCATTCGCCGCCGCGCCATCCGCCATCTGGAAAAAGGCCGGGTTGTAATCTTCGCCGGCGGTACTGGCAATCCGTATTTCTCGACCGACACCGCTGCATCGCTGCGCGCTATGGAAATCAAGGCCGATGCCATTCTGAAAGCCACCAAAGTGGATGGCATCTATGACGCCGACCCGATGCTGGTCAAAGACGCCAAGAAGTTTACCCAGATCACCTACATGGACGTGCTGAAAAAGGGACTGAAAGTGATGGACTCGACTGCCATCTCGCTGTGCAAGGACAACAATCTTCCCATCATCGTGTTCAACTTGAATCGTCCGGGGAATATCAAAAAGGTTGTCACCGGCGAGAAAGTGGGATCGCTGGTGAGCGCGTAACCTCTGAATACGGACGAGAACGTCCGGGCCTGCGCGTTCCGTGGAGCGCGGCATCTGGGTTTATAATTCACGGTTTTGATAACTCGTTCTTCGGGAGCTACCTCATGGCTCAAGCCGGCATGGCCGCGATTCCCGGCCTCAAAGATACTTACATTCAACTCAAGACCCGCATGGACAAAGCGGTCGAGGACTTTCGCAAGGCGATGGCGGCAACGCGCACCGGACGGGCGAACGTCCACATGCTGGACGCGGTCAACGTTGATTACTACGGCTCGCAGATGCCGCTGAACCAGATCGCACAGGTGCATGCGCCGGAGGCGCAGCTGATCACCATTCAGCCCTTTGATCCAACCTCTCTAGTCGCCATCGAAAAGGCAATCCGCACCGCTGACCTCGGTCTGAACCCCATGAACGATGGCAAGCTCATCCGCGTGCCTGTCCCTCCACTCACTGAAGAACGCCGCAAAGACATGGTCAAACACCTGCACCGAGTGCTCGAGGAACACCGTACCGCGGTACGCAACATCCGCCGCGACGGCAATGATGCCATCAAGAAGGCGCTGAAGGACAAGAAAATCACCGAAGATGAAGAGAAGCGCGCCATGGACGAGATCCAGAAGCTCACCGACGACGAAATCAAGAAAATGGAAGAGATGAGTAAAGGGAAAGAAAAAGAGGTGCTGGAGATCAAGTGACGGCGCTTTGCGGGCGTGAGCGAAGCGGGAGCCCGCAGCCGTCATCCCGAACACAGCGAGGGATCTGCAGTTTCTAAGCTGGCATCCGGTGGCGCCGGATGCCTTCGCTTTTTATGCCATCTATGAACAAGAGGTTCGATGCCGTCATCCTCGGGGGCGGCGCTGCTGGCCTCATGTGCGCCATCGAAGCCGGCAAGCGCGGTCGCCGCGTCGCGGTTCTCGAACACGCCGACCGCTGCGGCAAGAAAATTCTCATCTCCGGCGGCGGACGCTGCAACTTCACCAACCTGCACTGCCGTCCCGAGAATTTCATCTCGGCCAATCCTCACTTCGCCAAGTCGGCGCTGGCCCGCTACACTCCGGCGGATTTCATCGCCTTGGTCGAGAAACATGGCATTCGCTATCATGAGAAAATTCTGGGGCAGCTTTTCTGCGACGGCTCCTCGCGCGAAATCCTGCAGATGCTGGAAACCGAATGCAATGCCGCGAATGTCGAGATTGTCGTTGGCACCAAAGTTCTGGAAGTCGCCAAAACCACCGAGTTCATCATTCGAACTGCGCGCACGGAGTTTCGTTCGCCTACTCTAGTGGTCGCGACCGGCGGCCTCTCCATCCCCAAGATTGGTGCAACCAGTTTCGGCTACGATCTGGCGCGCCAGTTCGGACTAAACATTCGAGAACCCTGGCCAGGGCTGGTTCCCTTGATACTAGCGCAGGAAGACCGCAGCCATTTGTGCGATCTCGCAGGCGTATCCACTGAAGTAGTTGCTTGGTGTGACGGTGCACAGTTCAAAGCAAAGATGTTGATCACGCATCGCGGGCTGAGCGGCCCGGCCATTCTTCAAGTTTCTTCTCACTGGCATTCGCCCGCTCCTGTGTTCATCGACCTTGCCCCGGAAAAAAAGGGGACCTCCGCCTTCGACAATCCCCAGACTCCACGCAACAACAAGGCCCTGAGCGCTGCTTTTCGCGAGGTCTTACCCAATCGCCTGGCGGATCGCTGGCTGGAGCTTAACCCTCCCGCTTCATTCACCAACCAAGCTCTCGCCGATCTGGAACGCCGCGCTCATCGCTGGGAAATCCATCCCGCGGGTACAGAGGGTTACGAAAAAGCTGAAGTCACCGCGGGAGGAGTCGACACCGGCGAACTTTCCGCCAAGACCATGGAAAGCCGCAAAGTCCCTGGGCTGTTCTTTATCGGCGAAGTCGTGGACGTTACCGGCCACCTCGGAGGCTTTAACTTTCAGTGGGCGTGGGCATCCGGCGTTGCCGCCGGCCGCGCGGTTTGAACCGAAGCCACTCGTCCTCCCCAACTTATCGAACACTCCAGAACCAGCGCCCAGCGCCGCAATTACCCTGGTAACCTGCCGAAAGTTACAAAACTTTTTTAATCTACGCGTGTTTCTGTCTACATAACGCGATGTGCCTGGCTCCCCCGGCAATCTCGAAAAAGGAGCGATCCATGAAACGGTTCACATTGATTACAGCTCTGCTTGCGCTTGTAGCGCTGACTTTCACGGCTTGTGGAGGCGGAAGCAGTCCATCTTCTTCCGGCGGTGGCTCGAGTAACAGCCAGGGCCAGGTTTTCGTGACTGGCGAAGACGCGCCGGTGCCCTCGGTGGTTTCTTTCTACATCACCATCAATAGCATCACGCTCAATAACAGCTCGAGCAGCGTGACCGTGCTTTCCCAGCCCGCTACGGTCGACTTCGGCCGCTTGATGGGCCTTCGTTCGATGCTGAGCTTCAATTCAGTGGCGCCCGGAACCTACACCAGCGCGACCATCAGTGTGGCGAATCCGGTGATTTACTACGTGAATCTGAGCACGAATCCGCCTTCATTGGGCACTCTCAACGGGACGCTTACGAACTCCAAGGTGACGGTGGCGTTTCCTAACGGAAGCCCATTAACGGTTTCGAGCAACGGCCTGGTTGGTCTGCACATGGACTTCAATCTCCAGCAGTCACTCGCAGTCGACAGCAATGGTCAAATGACCGGCAGCGTCAACCCGACCTTTGAAGTGTCGGCCGTGTCAGCATCGGACGAGTTGGGCCAGATCACAGAGTTCGGCGGGTCGCTGCTTTCAGTGAATTCGTCAACCAATAACTTCACCATCCAGGGTCCATACGGATTCCAGGAAGTCATCGATGTCAACTCGCAGACCGAGTACAACGGCACTTACACTCTGAATAGCCTGCCGCCTAACGCCATCATGTCGGTGGAAGGCACGGTACAGGATGATGGCAGCATCCTGGCCAGCTACGTCGAGGTAATCACTACTGACAAGGCGTTCATCTCCGGCCGGATTCTGGCTGTGAACCCTGGCCCGACGGTCACGATGTTCGTGGGCGAAGAGCTGCCGAATCTCAGCCCGACAATTCCTGTCGATACCGTCTACACGGTCAATCTGACCGGCGTAAGTCAGTACGACGTTTGCTTCTTCAACAACTGGTTCACCCAGCAGGTCTTCGGCGCGTCTACGCTGGTGGTCGGACAGCGCATTCTGGTCGGAGGCACATCCCAGAGCGGTGCGTTTACTCCTGACATGGTCTCGCTGCGGCGCCAGGGCGTATTAGGACAGTTGGTGCAGAACAGCGTAAACATGACGACCAGCAGCTTCCAGATGCAGAACGATCTGCTGATGAGCTACTCGGCTGGCGGACCATTCACCGTGAATACCGGTGCCGGCACCATCTTCGAGAACGTCAGCGGCTTAACCGGATTGCAGTCTGCCGGGGCGGCGAACCTGGTGGTGCGCGGCCTGGTGTTCGAGGATCTCAGCACCGGGAAACCGGTGGTCTGGGCGCACCGGGTACGCGTGCTGCAGTAGCTTAACGGTAGCTGTACTACAGTGCGGGCGGCCAAAAGGCCGCCCGTTTTTCTTTTCGTCTTTCCTTTCGTCTTTTGTTTTCGTCGCACCGTGCTGTGGGATAATTCAAAGAGCGCATGAAGGAAGTTATCCACGCCGCCTGCCCGCACGATTGCCCTGACGCCTGTGGAGTGCTCATCACGGTTCAGGATGGACGGGCGACAAAGATCCAGGGCGATCCGGCGCATCCTGTGACCCGGGGATTTCTGTGCGCGAAAGTCGCGAAGTATCTGGACCGAGTGTATTCGCCAGACCGCGTGCTGTATCCGATGCGGAGGGTGGCACCGAAAGGACCGTGTGGGGACGGGTCTCCGACCCGTCCAGGCGGAGCGAAGCTCCGCACCGAATTCCAGCGCATCACCTGGGACCAGGCTCTCGACGAAATCTGCTCCCGGTTCAAGCAAATCATCTCCGAGTTCGGCAGCGAGGCGATTCTGCCTTACTCCTACGGCGGCTCGCTGGGAGTGCTGAATGGGGCCTGCATGGATCGCCGCTTTTTTCATCGGCTCGGGGCATCGCAGCTCGCCCGAAACATTTGCTCGGCAGCGGGAGAGGCAGGTCTGAAGTCCGTGATTGGCATCAAGCTGGGCACGGAACCGGAGCAGTTCCGGCATTCTCGCTACATCATTGCGTGGGCGGCCAACATTCACGGCAACAACGTCCACCTGTGGCCATTCATCGAAGAAGCTCGACGCGAAGGCGCCAAGCTGGTGGTCATTGATCCCTACCGCACGCGCACGGCCAAGTGCGCCGACTGGTATTTGCCCATCAATCCCGGCACCGACGCAGCCCTCGCACTGGGCATGATGCGCGTGATCATCAACGAAGATCTTTATGACGCCGATTACGTTGCGCGCTACACGGTCGGCTTCGAGCAGCTTCGCGAGAAAGTGCAGGAATATCTGCCCGAGCGGGTCGCAGAGTGGACGGGCATCGCGGCCGCCGACGTCGTAAAACTGGCGCGGGAGTATGCGACCGTCCGCCCCGCCGTGATTCGGCTGAACTACGGGGTGCAGCGCTCTGAAGGCGGCGGCATGGCGACTCGTGCTGTGACTATGCTGCCCTGCATCACTGGCTCGTGGAAGGAAATCGGCGGCGGACTGCAGCTTTCGACCAGCGAAGCTTACCAACTGAATGCGAACGCCCTGGAGCGCCCGGACCTGATGCTCAAAACGCTCGGCCGTCCGGCGCGCGTCGTCAACATGGTGGAACTCGGCAAAGCGCTCAACACGCTTACCAGTCCGCCGATCAAGGGGTTGTTTGTATACAACTCCAATCCGGCAGCGGTGTGTCCCAACCACAACGAAGTGGTCCGCGGATTGCGCCGCACCGACCTCTTCACCGTGGTGCATGAGCAGTTCTTTACCGATACGACGGACTACGCCGACATCGTTCTGCCCGCAACCACATTCTTCGAACACAAGGACATGCTGAAGGCGTATGGCCACTACTATCTGCAGATGTCGCACCAGGCCATCGAACCGCTGGGGGAATGCCGCCCCAACGTGGAAGTCTTCCGCTCCGTAGCGGAGCGAATGGGATTTGAAGAGGATTGTTTCTGTGAATCGATCGACCAGATGATGGACGCGGCACTGGAAACGAAAAACCCGTGGCTCGAAGGAATTGATCGCGAACGGCTGGAGAAGGAAGGTCACATCAGGTTGAAGTTTGAAGCTGCGGAGCTTCGCTCCGCCGCGCGGACGAGGACGTCCGCCCCTACGCGAGCAGGAAAGACGTCGGCGCCATTTCTTCCCTTCGCCTCTGGCAACTTTCGCACTTCCAGCGGTAAGGCCGAACTGTACAGCGAGTCGCTCAAAGCCCAGGGCCTGGATCCCGTTGTGCAGTTCACGCCGCCTGCGGAATCGAGACACGGTGAGCTCGCGAAAGCCTTCCCTCTGGAATTGCTGGCGCGCAAAGCAGACAACTTCCTCAACTCGTCGTTCTCCAATCTGCCGGTCATCCAGCAGATGGAAGATACCGGCCTGCTCGAGATGAACGCCGGCGATGCCCGAACTCGCGGCATTGCAGATGGCGATGCTGTCCGGGTGTTCAATGGTCGTGGAGAGATCGTTCTGAAGGCCAAAGTGAACGGCACGGTGCAAACCGGGGTGGTTTGCGCGCGGCTGTTCTGGGCCAAGCTTTCGCCCGGAGGTCAGAACATCAATGTCCTGACCTCGCAAAAACTTACCGACTTGGGCAACTCCGCCACCTTTTATTCCGTCTTGGTTGAGGTAGAGCTTTTAAAGCCGGCTTTCGCGGGCAAATGAGGTGGTGTGCTCCACGGCACTACCGTATAATTGCCGTTTTCCATACTCCCACTCATGAGGTAGAGGAGATTCTTCGCTCTCATCAGGATAGCCCTTTTGTCGTCGAGGGCAGGTGCAGCCGTGCACGGCCGAGCCCGGTCTCTCGTGGCGGGCCATATCATTCATTTCTAATGGCTTATAGCCTACGGCGTGGACTGCTCGGTGGCCTGTTGAGCCTTCTTCTGCTCTCGCCCTTGCTTGCGGCACAACAGCAACTGATCGTTGAAATCCAAGTCCACGGGAACCGCCGCATCCCCGCGGAGACGGTTCGTGCCCGCATTTTCACCAGGGCCGGCGATGTGTATGACGAGGCCGCCCTGGAGCGGGATTTCAACTCCCTGTGGAACACCGGATACTTCGAGGACATCCGCTTTGAGCGGGAAGAAACTCCCAAGGGCTGGATCATTCATATTTATGTCAAAGAACGCCCGACCATCCGGGAGATCAATTACGAGGGACTGAACTCGGTTTCGAAAAGCGATGTGCTCGATCGCTTCAAGGAGCGCAAGGTGGGACTCTCGGTGGAGAGCCAATACGATCCCACCAAAGTCAAGCGCGCGGAAGTGGTGATCAAGGAAATGCTTTCCGAGCACGGACGGCAGTTTTCCACCATCCGAACCGAGGTGCGGCCCATCCCGCCGGCTGCCGTGAGCATCACGTTCGTCGTAAAAGAAGGTCCGAAGGTCAAAGTCGGCAAGATCACCTTCACCGGCAATCAGCATGTCAAGAGCCGTATCCTGCGCGGCGCGATGAAGAACCTGAAGCCCATCGGCATACCCCACTCCATATTCCTGGAAAACCTGATGTCCAGGACCTACGACGCTACCAAGCTGGAAGAAGACACCGAACGGGTGCGAGCTGAGTTCCAGGACCGCGGCTATTTCAAAGTTGTGGTGAACGAAGCCAAGACCAACATTCATGACACCGGCCACAAGGGTTTTCACATTCCCCTGCTGCAGAAGGGGGCAGGCAAAGCTATTGATATCACCATGCCCATCGAAGAAGGCGATAAGTACCACCTGGGCGAGATCACCTTCAAGGGCAACAAGGCCGTCACCAACACCAAAGTCTTGCGCAATCTGTTCCCCCTCAAAGATGGTGATGTGTTCGACCGCAGCAAGATCGCCAAAGGACTGGAAAACCTGGGCAAGGCTTACGGCCAACTGGGATACATCAACTTCACCTCGGTCCCCAACACACGCTTCGATGACGACAAGAAACTGGCCTATCTCGATATCGATTTGGACGAGGGCAAGCAGTTTTATGTGCGCCGCATCGAATTCCAGGGCAACACCACCACGCGCGACAAAGTGATCCGGCGGGAAATCCTGCTGGAAGAGGGCCAGATCTATAACTCGCAGCTTTGGGAAATCAGCCTGCAGCGCCTAAACCAGTTGGGTTTCTTCGACACGCTGAAGCCCGACGACCCCAGCGTCACCGAGCGCCACCTAGACGAAAAGAACGGCACAGTCGATCTGTTGCTCAAAGTAAGAGAAAAGGGGAAAAACAGCATCGGCCTGAGCGGAGGCGTCAGCGGCCTGGCGGGCACGTTTATCGGCCTGAGTTACACCACTAACAATTTTTTGGGCAGGGGCGAGACCCTGTCGGTTTCAGCTAATCTCGGCAATCTCGAGCGCGACGTCATGTTTGGCTTCACTGAGCCTTACTTTCTCGATCGTCCCATTCAGCTTGGCTTTACCGTGTACTTCCGAAAATTTATTTTCGACCAGGCCCGTGAAGCCGCTCTGCTTACCGGCCAGCAGATCAATCTGCCATCGGCGTTGGAGGAAAACCTTCAGAATTACACGCAATCGAGCAAAGGCTTCACCATCAATTTTGCCAAGACATTGCACCGTTCGTTCAAACATGTGGGCCTGAGCTACCAGCTTGACGATTCCACCATTGTGGCCCTCACCACCGCGTCCAAAACACTGTTTGACTTTCTGTCGTTCAGCGGAGTCAGCGGCCCCAATGCCCTGAACGGGATTATCACCAGCAAAATCATTCCCAGTTACTCCAAGAACAGCCTGGACCGGGCGCTCTTCCCGCACTCCGGCACCAGTTTTTACGCCGCGATGGAGATCGCCGGCCTCGGAGGGACTGTCCGGAGCCTTCGTCCGATTGTGCAGTACAAGCACTTCATTCCCGTGCAGAAGCATCACAACACCATCGGATATCAACTCACCGGCTCTTTCCTGACCGGATATGGCGGCCTGGTGCCACCTCCATTCCAGCGCTTCTATGACGGCGGCGAAAACGACCTGCGCGGCTTCGACATCCGCTCGGTTTCGCCGGTTGCATTCCTGCCGACTACAACCACCACCGTACTGCGCAATCCGGATGGCTCGATTGTGCCCAAGAATCCGGCCAACCCGCTGCAAGGAAGTTACACCATCCCGCTCCCCGTGGACCAGATTGTTTTTCCGGGCGGCGACATGAGCCTGGTGGGAAATCTGGAGTACCGCATCACCATTGCCGGCCCGGTCGCGATCGCTCCTTTCGTAGACAGCGGCATCGAACCCATACTCCGCAACTCGCAGTTAAAGATCACCTCGACTGAACTGAACATCATCAACAATACGATCTTCGGATGTCCAACACTAAGTGTCGGGTTCAGTTGCACTGGAGGGGTGAAGGAAACATTCTCGCAATACCTGAGCTCGGTGAGCGGCACGAACTGGCAACCGCGCGTGTCCACCGGCCTGGAGGTGCAGGTGTTCCTGCCGGTGATCAACGCTCCCTTCCGCATTTATTGGGCCTATAACCCGGTGCGACTGGACGAAACCGTGAATGCACCAGTCCCTATCACCCGCAGCATGTTTCCCGCGGGCGCTGCCGGAGACTACACCTACCAGGTGTCGAAAGATGCCTTCAGTCCACCTTATTTGCTGCGAGAGCCACGAAAGACGTTCCGCTTCACCGTGGCCACCACGTTCTAGCGGGGCAACGCGGGTTGGCTTTGAAAGGGCGGGGCTTACTCGTTCGCTGCGTATGCCAGGGAGAGGAGCGTCTTCTGCTCCATCTCGTGGGCCTTGGCAGATCCCGTCGCCGGGCTGGCACTCGGAGAGCGCTTCACCGAGAGCACTGAACGCTCGCCTGCGATGTGGCGCAACCTTGGAAGCATGTAGAATAGCGCCCCCATATTGGCAGGCTCTTCCTGTACCCACATAACGTCGCGCGCGCTGGACTGACGCTCGATCTCCGCCGCCAGTTCGGCTTCAGGAAACGGATAGAGCTGATCGACGAAGACGATTGCGGTCGAATCGTCCTTCCGCTTTTTTCGCTCCTCCCGAAGTTCGTGGCCGATCTTTCCCGTGCAAAGCACGATGCGTTTCGCATCCCGAACTTCCGTGTCGGGTAATACGGAGAGGAAACGCTGGTGGGTGAAATCTTCGATCGGCGACGACGCATCCGGATGCCGCAACATGCTCTTGGGAGTGAAGACCACCAGCGGCTTGCGCCAATGTGACAGCGCCTGCCGTCGCAGCAAATGGAAATACTGTGCCGCGTTCGAGGGCTGGCAAATCTGAAAATTGTCCCGCGCTGCCAGTTGCAAGAAGCGCTCAATCCGAGCGCTCGAGTGCTCCGGTCCCTGGCCCTCATATCCGTGCGGCAGCAAAAGAACCACGCCTGAAAGCAGGTTCCACTTGTCTTCCCCCGCGCTGACGAACTGATCGATCACCGCCTGGGCCACATTGGCGAAATCTCCGAACTGCGCCTCCCATAGCACTAGCGCTTCGGGATAGTCGCGGCTGTAGCCGTACTCAAAGCCGAGCACACCTGCCTCTGAGAGCGTGGAGTTATAGATCTCGCAGCGCGCCTGGCCCGTGGCAATGTTCTGCAGCGGAATGTATTCCCGTTCGTTCTCCACGTCGAGCAGCACCGAATGCCGCTGGTTGAATGTGCCACGGCGGCTGTCCTGACCACTCAGCCGCACCGGAATTCCTGACTTCACCAGACTGCCGAACGCCAGGGCTTCAGCCATTCCATAATCCACCGGGCGCTCGCCTCTGCCCATCTCCGCCCGCTGCTCCAGCAGCTTTCTTACTTTGGGATGAATATGGAAGTCGTCAGGATAGGTAGTGAGCCGCTCGGTAATCTCGCGCAGGTCGTCCGAGGTCAATCCGGTTTCGACCGCATACTCCGGCTTGTAGCGTCCGCCTCGGAAACTGTCCCAGTAGCTCGGCAATTCGCGCAACGTCGGTTTCTTGGTGAGGGAGCTGGCTTTTGTCTGCGCGGCTTCCAGTTCCTCACGGATCGTCTGCACCCGCGTTTGCACGTCCTCTATACCGGCATCTTCCGCGTAGATTTCCCACAGCGGCGGATGGTCTTTGATCACCTTGTAGAGCAAAGGCTGCGTGATGGTGGGATCGTCCACTTCGCTGTGTCCGTGGCGGCGAAATCCGATCATGTCAACGACCACATCGCTGTGGAACTTGTAACGATATTCAACCGCTATTCGTCCCACGCGCAGCACCGCATCGACATCCTCGCCGTTCACGTGAAAGATAGGAATCGCTTGCCGTCTTGCGATCTGCGCCGCAAAGCGCGAGGAGTGCGATTCTTTGGGCAACGTGGTAAATCCGATCAGGTTGTTAGCAATAACGTGAATCGTCCCGCCGACGCTGAAGCCTGGCAGGTCCGCGTAGTTCAGGGTCTCTGCCACAATGCCCTGGCCGGCGAAGGCCGCATCGCCGTGCACTAGCAGCGGCAGATACTTTTGCACCCCGGGTTCTCCGGCGCGGTCCTGTTTGGCGCGTGTGCGGCCAACCGTCACCGGATCGACTGCCTCGAGATGACTGGGGTTCGACACCAGATGGATGTGAACTTTGGCGCCGCTGCGAGTCACGTACTCGCCGGTTGCACCCATGTGGTACTTCACATCTCCGCTGCCGAGCACGCTGCGCGGATCAACATCTTCAAAACCGGCGAAGACCTCTTCCGCCGCGCGCCTGGCAATGTGCACGATCACATTCAGCCGCCCGCGGTGACTCATACCCATGACCAGTTCGATGGCGCCCTGCTCCGCAGCTGCTTCCAGCACTTCATCCACCAGCGGGATGAGCGCAGTCACGCCTTCGAGCGAAAAACGCTTCGTTCCCAGATACCGCTGCTGCAATACCTGCTCAAAAAGTTTCGCGCGAATGAGTTGATCGAGTGCCGCATCCTGATCGACCGCGGTCGGCGGGCCTTCCATGCGTTCCTGGATCCAGCGCCGCCTCTCGGGATCAGGTATATGCATGAATTCCGCCCCAACTGTTCCGCTGTACAAGCGCCGTGCTTCATTCGCAAACTCACCTTCGATCTGCAGGTCGGGAGGACGCTCCGGACGGAAGAAGCCTAGGGGATCGAGGTCGGCCTCAAGGTATCCCCAGCGGCGGAAGAGATCGAATACACGCTCGCGTTCGCCGTTGGTGGCATCCGTGACACCGCTGGCTGTCTCGAACGCTTTTGATCTGGTAGCCATAAGGGTACTGCCTTTCGCAAGCCCGCAACTATTTTCATCCTGAGCGAAGCGAAGGACCTATGCACTTCCAGTTCAAGGGCAGAGGCCTTCCCAGCCTAAAGGCTGGTCAGGATGACAATTGCAACAAGAGAAGCTCGGACTCAACCGATGCAAGACTCTAGAATAATGGATGAACCGCCAAGCGCCACAGATTCATGCGTCGCAACTCACGCCCCCTCCAGCTTCTGCCCCTCCTCAACAATGATCTGAAGCAGTGCGGCCAAGTCTTCCTCGGAAGTCATCGGGTTCATACAAGTGAGTTTCAGACATTGCTGTCCGCGGACGCGCGTGTGTCCGATGACCGCAACTCCACGACTGAACAGATTTTCGCGCACAGTGCGATTCAGCCGGTCTGCATCGTTATTCGGCCTGCGCGGAAGATAGCGAAAGACCACGCAGCCAAACTCCGGCTGATGGATCAACTCCAGGGCAGGGTTGCCACGGACCCATTGCGCCGCATACGCAGCCAGCTCGATGGTGCGATCCACCATCTGACCGAATTTCTCGCGCCCCAAGACTTGAAACGAAAACCACAGCTTCAGCGCATCGAACCGCCGTGTCGTCGAAAGCGATTTGTTCACCAGGTTCGGGATGCCAGCGTGATTATGGCTCTCCGGATTGAGATAGTCAGTGTGGACTTCGAGGTGCCGGAAGTGGGCGGCATCGCGCAGCAGGAACGCGCCACAACTGATGGGCTGCCAGAACAGCTTGTGAAAATCCATGCTGATGGAATCCACGTTTTCGATTCCCCGCAGCTTGTCGCGGTGCCGATGGGAAAGCAACAGCGCCGACCCGTAGGCCGCATCCACGTGCAGCCAGGCTCCGGAAATCTCTGCCAGACTGGAGATTTTGACCAGCGGGTCTACTGAACCAAAATCCGTCGTTCCCGCAGTCGCTACGATCGCAGCGGGAATCAATTCGCTCCTCCGCAACTTTTCGAGGGATTCTGCCAATGCCGTTGGGACCATGCGGAAAGAGTCGTCTACTGCGACTTTGATAACCGCATCAGTTCCCAAACCAAGCTGGTACGCCGACTTTTCGACCGTGAAGTGCGCCACTTCCGAGCACAGGATCCGAAGGCTGGAGGCCTGTGGAGGAAGTCCAGATCGCTGCACCGGCCAGTTCCAATGCGAAGAGATGCAGGCATCGAGCCCCAGCAGCAATCCCATAAAGTTCGACTGCGTTCCTCCGGTGGTGAAGATCGCGTCAGAACCATCTGGAAAACCAACTTCCTTGCACCACCAGCGGGCCATCGCCATCTCCAGCATCGTGGCCGCTGGAGCCTGGTCAAAAGAATCCATCGACTGATTCAGGGCGGAGAGGATGACCTCGGCCGCCAAGGACGCGATCAGCGGCGGACAGTGCAGATGCGCGATGGTTCGCGGGTTTGTAACGGAGACAGAATGAGTGATGATCGCCCGTGCTCTCCTTAGAACGTCGTCCAGAGAAGAGCCATGTTCGGGCAAGACATCTCCTGCGAAGAGAGCGGCGAGCTCCGCCGGAATCTTGCCGCTGGACGGCTGGTCCGGCAGCACATTCCGCAGAACCTCTACGGCCCTGGACATGCTATCTCGATATGCCGCGGCGCTTTTTGCTGTGAGAAATTCCTGTTCGAACATCGGCACCTCTCCCGGCAATGATAGACGCACTGGTGAGGTGTCGGTGGACCAGATGTACTTCCTCTTTAGGCATTTGTCATCCTGAGCGAAGTCACTGCTTCGCGATGCGAAGCAGTCACGTAATCGAAAAACCCCTACTTGGCCGAAGCGGACCCGGCGGCATCGAGGCATTTTCTCCATGCTGCTGCTTTTCACCAGAGAACACCCTGATAACCCGGCGGAGACCCTCGAGAGTACAGAGGTCCTTCGACTGCGCGATCCACCCGCAACCGGGCGGATCGACTTCGCTCAGGATGACAACTCTGATTTAATGGTCAGCAAGGGAAAATGCCGTCTGAAAAAGCTAGCTTCGCCCCTCCCGTTCTGCTCGGAATTCCTTTCGACGCGAATTCTTCCTATCTTCGCGGCGCTGCTCAGGCTCCGCCGCTGATCCGCGAAGCTTTCCGCTGCGATTCCTCCAATTCGTGGTCAGAAACCGGCGTGGATCTTGGTTCCGCGGAGGCCTTCCTGGATGCCGGCGACCTAGACCTTGCCGAGAGAGACGCGTTCCCCGCGATCGAGAGTGCAGTTGCCGCGCTGCTTGCGAAAGGCCAGCGTCCGGTCTGCCTCGGTGGCGACCACTCCGTCACTTACCCGGTGGTTCGCGCTTTTGCCAAGTATTTCGACGACCTCACCATCGTTCACTTCGACGCCCACCCCGACCTGTACGACGAATTCGACGGAAATCGCCACTCTCATGCGTGTCCGTTTGCGCGCATCATGGAAGAACGCTGCGCCAGTCGCCTGATACAGCTTGGCATTCGAACCATGAATGCGCATCAACGGCAACAGGCGGACCGCTTCGGAGTGGAAGTTCTCGGTATGCGTGATCTGCCAGCCCTGACAAAACTCCGATTCTCTGGCCCAGTCTACATCTCATTCGACGTTGATGTGCTCGATCCCGCCTTCGCGCCTGGAATTTCTCATCGCGAGCCGGGAGGAATGTCGGTGCGCGAGGCCGTCACCCATATTCACGCGATCACCGGCGAAATCGTCGGGGCCGACATCGTGGAATACAACCCGAAACAAGACGTCTCCCAACTCACCGCAATGGTCTGTGCCAAGATTCTTAAGGAAGTTTTGGGAAAGATGATTGCGGGTTGAACCCTGAGCGAGTGACCCGAGTTTTCATCAGCTTGCCTCACAATTTCATCATCGTTTAACACGCCCGTAGCACAACCAGCGTAGTCTAGCTTCACTCCAGTTCCCCGTCTCTGACGTCCACCCGTCTCACTCTTAAACCATTGATCCCGTCTCGCTTGCGAAAGGAGAGCCGTGATGAAATGCAATTCCCCCCTTCGATCGGTCTTCAGACATCTCAATAAAACGCACCTCACATTCCTCGGACTGTGCTTGCTGGCGTCACTCATCGCCACAAATGCCATGGCGCAGTCGCGTAGCCTGGTAACGGGTAAGAATATCTCCTGGCCTCCTCTGGGCACCCAATTGAACGTGGGCAGCCTGCCTATGAATATGGTCCTTTCGCCGGACGGCAAGTACGTCCTGGTGAGCGACATGGGGTTCGATCAGCAACTGACCTCCATCAACAGCAAGACGGGACAGTTTGTTTCGAACGTCGAGTATCAGAACTGCAACTATTGCGTCTTCCAAACCACCAACGGCCTCTACTACGGAATTGCCTTTGGCAGCAGCGGCATCGTGTATGCGGCGCAAGGCGGCAACAACACCATTGACACGTTGTTCCTGGGCAGCGATGGCATTCTGGCTGACTTAGGTCCATTCACTGCCACGCAAATCACGGATTTCCCTTCCGGCCTGGCTACCGACACCCGTGGCTACCTGTACGTCGTGAACAATGACCCGGCCACGCTGTTTGTGCCCGCGAGCGTAGCGATCTACGCCCAGAGCACCAACACCGAGGTAGGCCGCTACTCCTTTACCAACAGCTACAACGGAACCGTGAACTACCCGCTCTCCATCGCGGTCCTTTCCAACGGCTCCAAAGCGTACGTTTCCAGCGAGCGTGACGGCGCGGTCTACGATCTGAACACGACCGACCCCACCAACCCGACGCTCAATGCGATGATCACTACCGGCGCGAATCCGGACGGAGTGCTGCTCAATCAATCGCAGTCGTTGCTCTACGTGGCCAATGCCGGCAGCGATACCGTGTCCGTAATCAACACGTCGAATGACACAGTCGTGAGCACGATTCTGCTGCGCCCACCGGGATTCCAGGATGTGCCCGGATCATCGACCCCCACCGGTCTGGCCCTTGCCCCGAACGGAAACACCCTGTACGTCAGCTTGGGCGATTCGAACTCGGTCGCGGTGCTCACCTTCAACGGTGTGAATCTGAGCCTGCGCGGATACTTGCCCGGAGGCTGGTATCCCACTTCGGTGGTTGCTCCGACCAACACGAGCATCCTGGTGGCCTACGGCAAGGGAACGACAACCCGCTATCCCAGCACCGGCTACGTGCAGTGGGACTTCAACTCCAGCCCCTGGTACGATCAGCACCTCATTCAGGGCCAGGTGGCGTTCATCACCGGGCTGGATAACGACAACAACATGAAGAAGTGGACGTCGGCGTTTCTGGCAAACAATGCGGCGCCCAAAATTATGGACCAGCGGCTGGATTGGCTCGGACGCAGCGCGGGCAAGATCAAGCACGTAATCTACATCGCCAAGGAAAACCGCACCTACGATCAGGTGCTGGGTGATGTACCCGGCGGCAACGGCGATCCCTCGCTGGCGCTGTTTGGCTCAAGTGTGACTCCGAACCTCCACGCGTTGGCCGAGCGCTTCGTGCTCATGGACAACTTCTATTCAAACAGCGAAGTCAGCTTTGACGGTTGGGGATGGCTCACTGAAGGCATCGCCAACGAAAACCTCATTAAGAGCGTTCCTTACAACTACAGCGGCCGCGGCCGGCAGTACGACATTGAAGGCCAGAACAACGGCTACAACGTGGGCGGCTTCCCGGCAAAGGACCCCGACGGCAACGTCATTTCGCCGGTCTATTTCCCGAACGGCGCTCCGGCCATCCCGGATGTAACGGAAGGGCCCGGAGGACATATTTGGGATGCGGTTCTGGCTGCCGGACTCACGTACCGCAACTACGGGTTCTTCCTGTCGTTCGGTATCACTGACGGCAATAACAATGTGATTATGCCGGACAACTATCCTGACGCGACCAACCAGCCACCGGGACACGATCTGGCTGGCTTGACCGATTGGGACTATCGCCGTTTTGACAGCGATTATCCCGACAGTGACGCATCTACCATCTACACGGGTCAAGGTGTGCAGGGCTGCTCGTACCAGGAAACCGGATACGGGAAGTACAGCTCCTCCAGCCGCGTCCACGAGTGGATCCGCGAGTTCAACGAGATGCTGGCGCAAGACCCGACCGGCAACTCCGTACCGACGTTTGAAACCGTGCGGCTGCCGCATGACCATACGCAGGGACCGACATCGGGCGATTTCTCACCCGCGGCCGAAGTGGCGGACAATGACTACGCGGTTGGGCAACTGGTGCAGACGATCAGCAACAGTCCCATCTGGACCAGTACGGCCATTTTCGTTATCGAGGACGACTCGCAGGACGGCCCCGATCACGTCGATGCCCATCGCGCCACCGCTTACGTCATCAGCCCCTGGATCACGCAGGGCGCGATTGACCACAACTTCCACAACCAAACGAGCGTCCTGAAGACCATGGAAATGCTCCTTGGCATCAAGCCGCTCACCTCCTATGACACGGTGGCGAATCCGATCATGGATTGGAACAGCGCGCCGGCCAACAACGCGCCGTACACGGCAATCCTGCCGGCGCAAAGCATCATTTGCGAGCAGTCACCGGCTCTCGGTCAGTTGAAGGCAACTGATCCGATGCGCAGAATCGTGCTGCGGGCGGGTCAGATGGACTTCGATCATCCCGACAGTGCACCCGAGCGGGAAGCGAACGAGCTGATCTGGAAGTCGGTGAAGGGCGCGAACTCGAAGATGCCGGCGCCACGTCATACCGTATTGCCTGCTGATCGCGACGACGACTAGCTGTTTGGCTGACTCAGGGACTGGGCGCAAACCTGCGCTCAGTCCCTGAATAATAGCGGGCTTAAGCTCGCCCTCGACTTCCGGCGGGTTATCTTAGTAACCGAGTTGCATCTAGGATTGCGTATCAGTCTCGGCTGCCGGATAATCTTGACAGTGGATGCTGATCTCATTTCCATCACGAAAGGCGCTTCCCCAAGGCACGATCCCTGGTAGTAGTCAGTCGGTCGACAATACGATGTTTGCTTCGTGAGTCTGCCGCTGAAACCTTACTGTTGCGGGATTCAGAAAGTCCACTTTCGATTCAGAGGTCAGATGTTTCCGCAAACTCGAATCACCGTTCTGGCCGTCCTGTTGATCGGGATGATTTGTGCAAGCTTGTGCGCCCAGAACGTCGTTTTGACTGGAGGGATCTCCGGCCGGGTGACGGATTCGAGTGGAGCTGTTATTCCAGACGCGACGATATCGATCTGGAATCTTCAAACCGGGGTCATGCAGTCCGGTGTGGCAAACCGGTCCGGCTTTTATCACTTCTCTGCGCTCTCCCCGGGAACTTACTCGATTATCGCCGTTCACATCGGATTTCGTCCCTTAAAGATCGACCAAATCCGCGTACTGATCGGAAGCACGACCTCGCAGGACATGAAGCTGCAAGTGGGGGCGAGCGACGAAGCAGTTTCGGTGATGGCCACGAATCCGCCGCTTCGGCCCACCGAATCTTCGGTGACCACCGTGGTCGAGCGCGATTTCCTCGAAGACTTGCCCCTCAGCGGACGGCGCTATACGGATTTCACTTTACTCAGCCCGAATTCGAGCGCGGACGGTCCGCTGGGACTCGTCAGCATCGCCGGCCAGCAGGGCGGCGAAGACACGGGCTACGCCAACGGCAACGGCTCGAACTCCTTCACCGTCGATGGCACGAGCGCAACCAATAATTACTGGGGAAATACCCAGGGTGGTAGCAGAATCCCATATACCTACGGCGAGGACGCGATCCAGGAGTTTCAGGTTGCGCAAAATCCCTATTCCGCGATTTACGGCGGTGGTGGGACAGGCTTCATCAACACCGTGACTCGGAGTGGGAGCAACAGTTTTCACGGCAGCGCCTTCTATTACAACCGCAACTCTGCTACGGCTTCGAACGACGCCATTGACCGCGCCGCTGGTCTTCCCAAGCCGCAGGACGCTTTGCAGCAGTTCGGAGGCGCGGTTGGCGGACCGATTCGCCCCAGTCGTCTCTGGTTCTTTGTTGACTTCGAACAACAACTCGAGAACACTCCGATTTCGGTGGTTAACCAGCCGATTGCTCAAGCCAACGAAACCAGCTTTGGAGTCCCAGCGGGGACTCCGCTGCCCGCGCCCAATGCACCGTTGCCCGTGCCGGGCAGCGACAGCACTCCCGATCCGAGCAATCCGGTTTATCTCCAACAGGTATCGAACGCTCTGAACGCTCTTGATTCGAACCTGGGAGTAAAATCCAGCAGCCACAATGATCTTGCGCTCTTTTCCCGGTTCGACTACCAGGCCAGTTCTCACGACACGCTGTTCCTCAGCTTGAACTTCAACCACTTCAATTCACCGGGCGGAGAAATCACCGGAAGCCCGCAATCGCTGTACGGCACTCAGGCTCTGGCCAACGCCTATGTGCGGGACTACCAAGCCAGCCTGGGATGGACGCACGCTTTCTCATCAACCCTGTTGAACGAGTTTCACGCCGGTGGTTCTTCCGACAATCAGTTTGCTACTCCAACAGGGCTGATCAACCCCAGCCTTCCGACCTTCATCCTAGCGAATCCCACCCAGTTTACTTTTGGAAATGGCGGTTTCGCGTCGGGCAGAGTATTTGAAAAACAATGGGGACTCGCGGACCGCCTCGATCATGTGATTGGCAAACACACCTTACAGTTCGGCTTCGACACGAACCGCACCTGGGTGGCCGATCACTACTTCGGAGGCTTCGATCCTGACGCGGCTTTTCAGTTTGGCACCTTTCGCGGCACGTACTACTTCAACGATCTGACCAGTTTCGCGCTGGGGGAGTACGCACTTTTCAACCAGGCTTCCGGAAATCCGACGGTAGCTTTCTCCGTGCCTTATTACGGTTTCTACCTGCAGGATTCGTTTCGCGTGGCGCCACGCCTTACGCTCGAAATGGGCTTGCGGGAGGACTTTCAGGTTTATCCCCAGCCGCCGGAGAACCCGGCTTTCCCGCTCACCGGCCAGTATCCAAATCAGTTTTTGCGCTTAGCGCCTCGCTTTGGATTTTCCTGGCAGCCAGCAGAAAAGACCGTGGTGCGTGGCGGATTTGGCCAGTTTTACAGCAACATGAACGGCCTGAACTATCGCAATTCCGTGGCCTCGAACGGTCTGGCGTCGCAACAATCAACGGTCAACGCGAGTTTCAATCCACTTTTCGCGCCTAATCAACAGAGCGGGTCGATTGGCTTGGACGGCGCAGTCTTTGGGCCGACGTTTCCCAATAGCATCACGAACTCCGCCCTGTTTCAGTCTTCGCCCGACATTTCCCTGGTCTCTCCGCTCATGCGGGTTCCGTACGTGTTGCAGGCGAGTTTGCAGATTGAACGGGAGATCACTCCGAATACAACCGTAAGCATCGGCACCATGTGGACCCATGGCGTGCATTTGCTGGCCGGCAGCGCCTATGATGCGAACCTGAAGCCGCCCCAGGGAACGACCACTTACATTGTGTGCCCGCCGGGCGCCACGGTCGCACCCTGCAGCGGCCCCACGATCGTTCTGCCCAACCTGGACAGCGGTTTGCTGCAGGAAGGTTTGATCGATCCCAGCCTGGGTCAGATCAACGAACTCATCAGCCCCGGCCAGAACCATTACAATTCGTTCTTCGTGCAAGTGCAGCACCGTATGTCGCAAGGACTTTCTTTGCAGTCTTCTTACACCTACGCGAAGAACATCATGCTGGATGGAATGGATTTCAATAATCAGTTCAACTTTGGCGACACGCACGCCCCCTCCCTGCTCGATGAGCGTCACCGGATCTCGTTCGCTGGCATTTACGCGCCCCGGCTAGAGAGATTTACAAGTTCACGCGCGGGGCACGCCGTGCTCTCCGGTTGGAGTTTGAGCAGCGTGATGCAGGTTAGTTCCGGCCGTCCTTATGCAGCTTTGTTAAGCCCGGCCTGCACCAGCGTGAGCGGCATCCTGAACTTCAGTGATTGCACGGGTGCAAACGGGAATCTCAACGATACCGCTTTCAACGAGGCTACCGCTAACACTGCTACCGGCATCAATGGCGCCGGCCCCACTCCTGGCGTGGGCCTGAACTCCTTCTACGGCCCCTGGATCGAAGAGGTCGATCTTGCACTGGCGCGCAGCTTTCGTATTAAAGAAGGCCAGCAGTTGCAGTTTCAGGTGCACGCATTCAATTTGTTCAACCATTCCAATTACTACGTCCAAAACGGCAGCGGAGTGAATCAGGCACAATACAACCCGATCGGGACCCAGCTGGGGAAATATCCTTGCGGCGATGGTGTTTCGCTCTACCAAACCTGTTTCCTGGTGCCGAACTCTGGTCCGGGAAATTTTGGCACCCTGCAGGAGATCAGTCCCCTCAACCCTCCGCGCGTCCTGCAGTTTTCGGCTCGATACACGTTCTGAGTTGGGAGTGGTCGCAGGTCAACCGGCCGAGGATTGTTCTGCCGAAGCTTCTGCCTCTTCATCCTCCGCTCGAATGAACCCGAACTTCTTCAGCTTGTAGCGCAAGGCGTCGCGGGAAATGTTCAACAGTTTGGCGGCGTGCGTCTGATTGTGGTTGGCCTGTTTCATGGCCAGCTCAACCATGGCCCGCTCCACATCCTCGAGTGACGTGCCGCCATCTGGAATGTACAACCGCGGCAACGTCCTTCCACCCGCGAGATGCTGCTCGCCATCCGAGGAAGAAGTCCGCTCAAACGCGGTAAGCCCGTCAGATTCTGCCACCGAAAACGGCAAGTACATGGAGTGCAGGAACTGCTCGTCCTCCAGGATCATGGCCCGCTCGATGGAATTCTTGAGTTCACGCACATTGCCCGGCCAGTTGTGGTTCTGCAGCAGGCGCCGGGTGTCGGCCGTGACCCCGCGCACCGACTTTTTGAACCTGCTGTTGTAAAGCCCGATGAAGAAGTCCACCAGCGGCATGATGTCTTCTTTGCGCTCGCGCAATGGCGGAATGAAGACGGCAATGATGGCCAGCCGGTAGTAGAGGTCCTGCCGGAAGTGGCCTTCGCGCACGGCCTTTTCGAGATCACGGTTGGAAGCGGCGATCACGCGCACGTCCACCTGCATGTCGCGCACTCCGCCCACGCGCCGGATGATCTGGTCTTCCAGCACGCGCAGAAGTTTTGCCTGCAATAGCGGGGAGAGCTCGCCGATCTCGTCCAGAAACAGCGTCCCACCATCGGCGGTCTCGAACAAGCCCTTCTTCATCTGCTTGGCATCAGTGAACGCGCCTTTTTCGTGGCCGAACAGCTCCGCTTCCATCAAAGTCTCAGGAATGGCCGAGCAGTTGATGGCCACAAACGGCTTCTCCTGGCGCGAGCTTTCATAGTGGATGGCCTTGGCAATGAGGTCCTTGCCGGTGCCGCTTTCTCCCTGAATGAGAATCGTAGTAGCCTCGCTGGACGCCACTTTGCGCACGAAGGCCATCAGTTCGGTCATCTTTGCAGAAGAGAAGATGACCTCGTGATAGCCTCCACGCCGCCGCACTTCACCGCGCAGCGATTGCACTTCACTGCGCAGACGCGTGGTCTCGAGAGCGTTCTTGATAGCGACGCTGAGCTCGTCGAAGTCCAGCGGCTTGCCGACAAAGTCGTATGCGCCCATCTTGAGCGCGGCCTTCACATCATCGAGCTGCGGGTCGGCGGTAATCATGATGACGGCGCGGGCGTCGCCGTTCTTCTTGAGTTGGCTGAGAACTTCGAGGCCGCTGATGTCGGGCAGGCGGACGTCGAGCAGCACCAGGTCGGGAGCATCATGCTGCGCCAGCTTGAGCGCGGCTTCTCCGGTCTCGGCCTCAGCCACGTGATAGCCCCACTCCTCGCACTTCTGGCGCAGCGACCAGCGCACCAGGCGCTCGTCGTCCACCACCATGATTTTCTCGGCGGGCATTGCTGACTAGCTTACTACGGAATGGCAGGGACTACAGGGCAGGGCCGGCAGCCAGCTCTGCGTGAAGGGCGGCCCTGGCCTTGCGCGTTCTGTGCGAAGGCCGGGGTATCGTCGAGAGCACGATGAGAAAGAAAGGGTGGGCCAGCTCCCATCCCCCCTCGCGTTGACTACTCTTGCCCCACGGCCTAACATCAAAGTGCTCCCGGATTGGCCGGTTTCATGATTGGTCAAACCATCTCTCACTACCACGTGCTGCGCCAGTTGGGCGGGGGCGGCATGGGTGTGGTCTACGAAGCCGAGGACGTGGACCTCGGCCGCCACGTCGCGCTCAAATTTCTTCCCAGCGAGCTTGAAAAAGATCCGGCTGCGCTGGAACGCTTCAAGGCCGAAGCGCGCGCCGCCTCAGCCCTGAACCATCCCAATATCTGCACCATCTACGAAATCGGACAAGTCGAAGGCCGGCACTTCATCGTCATGGAGTTGCTCGAGGGGCAGACCCTCAAACAGCGCATGGGAGGCCAGCCCATGCCGATCGATGAGGTCATTGACCTTGCCATCCAGATCGCCGATGCGCTCGAAGCCGCGCACGCCAAGGGCATTGTTCATCGCGACATCAAGCCGGCCAACATCTTTGTGGCGGCGCACCATCACGTCAAGCTGCTCGACTTCGGCCTGGCCAAACACCTGAAATCCAGCCTGACCAGCGGCACCAGTTTGGCTTCAGCAGTCACAGTGAGCGATGCCATGCTTACCAGCCCCGGCTCGACCGTGGGAACGGTGGCGTACATGTCGCCGGAACAGGCGCGCGGTAAGGAACTCGATCCCCGCACCGATCTGTTTTCTTTCGGCACGGTGCTCTATGAAATGTCCACGGGCGCGCTGCCGTTCCGGGGCGAAACCTCGGCGGTGATCTTTGATGCGATCCTGAATCGTCCGCCGGTGCAGCCGGTGCGGCTGAACGCAGAAATACCGGAGCCATTGGAAGGAATCTTCAACAAGCTTCTGGAAAAAGACCGGGAACTGCGCTATCAGAGTGCGGCTGAAGTGCGCGCCGATCTCAAACGCCTGAAGCGCGACACGGAATCGGGATTCGTTGCGGTTGCCGGCGGTTCTTCCGGCAAGATACGGGCGGCCGCGGCTCCGCCGGAACGATCGCGCAAGCTGTGGAGCTATGTGGTCAGCGGCGTCCTAGTGCTGGCAATTGCCGCGCTGGCGACCGTGTTCTTTACCAAGAGACGCAGCGCCGCTATGACGGAGAAGGATGCCATCCTGGTGACGGACTTCGTCAACACAACCGCCGATCCGGTGTTTGACGGCACTTTGAAGAAAGCCGTCGCGGTTGATCTTGGGCAGTCACCGTACTTGAACGTGGTCTCGGACCAGAAAGTCAGGCGGACGCTGCAATTCATGGGGCGCTCGCCGGACGAGCGCATCACCAGCGAAGTTGGCCGGGAAATCTGCCAGCGCGACGCCATCAAAGCCATGTTGACCGGTTCCATCGCCAGCCTGGGAAGCCAGTATATCCTGACGCTGGAGGCGGTGAACGCGGCGTCTGGCGAGGCGCTCGCGCAAGAGCAGGCGCAAGCCGGCAGCAAAGAAGAGGTGTTGAGTTCGCTGCACCACTCCGCTTCCAGCCTGCGCAGGAAGCTGGGCGAATCTCTGGCCTCGGTGCAGAAGTATGACAAACCGTTGTCGGAGGCAACCACGTCCTCGCTCGAAGCATTGAAGGCCTTGAGTCTCGGAGATGCCAAGCATCAAGTGGGCGACGAGTATGCTGCGCTTTCTTTCTATAAGAAAGCGGTGGAACTCGACCCCAACTTCGCCATGGCTTATGCGAGGCTGGGAACGGTTTACGGGAACATCGGGCAGTCGGATCTCTCCGAGCAGAACCGGCAAAAAGGCTTTGAGTTACGCGACCGCGCGAGTGAGCACGAAAAGCTATACATCATGGAGCATTACTACGCCGATTCCGGCCAGTTGGAAAAAGGCATTACGGCGCTGGAGCTCTACAAGCAGACTTATCCCCGGGACTCGATTCCTTACAACAATGTTTCCGGGATTTATCTGAGGCTGGGTCAGTTCGACAATGCCCTGTCTAACGCGCGTATGGCCGTGGAGCTCGATCCGGACGGCGTGAGCGGCTATAGCAACCTTGCGGCAGCCTACGTTGCGCTCAACCGGCTGGACGAAGCCAAAGCCACGATCAATCAGGCTTTCGATAGAAAGATCGCGCCTCCGAGCATGCATTTAGCAGTGGCGAACGTTGCCTGGCTGCAAAACGATTCCGCCACGGTGGAACGGGAACTCGAACTGGCAAGAGCAGGTCCAGACGGAGAAATGAACGTGCTCGGCTTCCGCGCCGGCATGGCTGCTTGCCGTGGCCAGTTGAAGCAGGCACGGGAGATCGCCCAGAAAGGTCGCGAAGCTGCGGAGCATCTGGGACTCAAGGATGTCTCGGCCAACAGCTACCAGCAGCAGGCCGCGTTCGAGGCCATCTTCGGCGAGAAGTCCGAGGCCTTGCGGGATGCGGACACGGCCTTGAAGACTTCCAGTTCTCCGGGTGTGGTGATGGCGGTAGCCTCGGTGATGGCTTTCGTTGGCGAGGAGACAAAATCGCTCAAACTGGCGGAGGACATTGCGCAGAAGCGGCCCTACGACACCATGGTGCAGTTTGTCTCGCTGCCCGAAGTCAAGGCAGAAATCGCGCTCAACCACGGAGATGCCGCCCAGGCGGGCAATTTGCTGGATGGAGCCACGGTCTACGCTCGCGTGGACTCGGGAACGCTTGCCCTCCGCGGACTGGCGTACCTTAAGGCCAAGCAGGCTGGAGACGCGGTTCAGACATTCCAACGCGCCCTGGCCCTGAAGCCGTTTTTTGGGCTGGATGCGGTGCTTCCTGTTCTTCAATTGGGCCTGGCTCAAGCCTACGAGTTGTCGGGAGACAATGTGCACAGCCGGCTGGCGTACCAGGACTTTTTCGCCACGTTGAAGGACGCCGATCCGGATCTTCCCTTGCTGCGCGAAGCCAAAGCAGAGTACGAGAAAGTGCAGTAACCAGGGTGCTTGAGGTGGTACACCGCTACAACGATAGCGCCTCGAACAATTCCGCTTGGGACATTTTCGATACGTCCTTCGGATCTCCCAGCTTATCCGGGGCCGATTCGACAGCGAACCTTCCCAGGGCTCGATAGCTCTCGAATTGTGATTCGTCGAACCACTGGTCGGCGGTGCTTTGGTGGGGGAAAACCGGGTTGGCAACTTTGTAGGCGAGAATGTCTTGCGGTTCGTAACCCGTCATTGCGCTCTTGATGTAGAGGATTTGTCCCTGCTGGCCGTCGGGATATTGAATGGTACCAGCTACGAAATGCGCGTCGCTGAAGCCATCTTCACCCGGCTTGAAGGGGCTGGCGTCCAGTTCGATGTCCACTCCGAAGTCGCTTCGGCATTTGCGCACGGCGTTTCCCAAGTCCTCGCGAGTAAAGCCGGCGTCGGCTCCCACGTCGCATACCACGATGTACTTACATTTGCGGCGCACCAGTTCGTAGAGACCGAGATTTTCGAAATGATAGCCGTCCGAGAGATTCACATATTTGCTGGTGTCGTCGGTTACCCCGAACAACTGGCAGAGCAGATAGAACAGTCCGAACATCGGAGTGGAACGCCGCCACGTTTCTTCCCGCCGTGGATTGCCCATCCACCAGCCCAGGCGGACATTGAAAACCGTCAATAAAAAAGCGACCGGTGACGAAATGTGATAACCCATGTTGGGATTGACTGCTGCTCCAGAGGTTGCGACTGCAGTTCCGAGGTAGGGCCCGCCGTCCGGGTAGGCGTACGTTTCCGTCGGGCGATAGCTCTGATGCGGTGCTAACAATTGTCTGTCCGACAAGACCTCCTGCGCGGCCTGATCCTTGCGTTCCTCCTTGAAGTCATAGCCGCAGAATCGCGGGGTAAAGATAAACGACTCCGCCTTTCGTTCCTGCCAGGCCAGGCGTTCGCCGTGAGAAATATTCAGTGCGCAATTCAGAATGGGATAAGGGCCTGAATATTTCAGGTCGCGTGAAGTGGAGAAATCTCTCAGCAGAGTATCATCGGTGGGATCGAAGCCGGTAAACGGTTGCGGACAACGCTGCGGATTCGATGCTCCCAGGTAACAACGCACCAGCCGGTTCCGGTAAAAAAGCTGCAGCGAAAACTCATTCACGTCTACTCGCCACCCGAGGACCACGGCGACCACCACCAAACCAACAAAAAGCCCAAGCAGTTTGCAGAAGCACCACTTGCCCCAATACTGGTTGTCTGAAATCTGGCGATGCGCGATTGCTGTCGAAAGTGAAAATTGGAATGTGCCCTGAAGTGGAGTAGACGACGCGGCAGTCGACTCCACATTGCCCGATACCTGCATTTCCACTGGCGTTGGCTGCGCAGACATCGAAGAAGAACCGCCAACGATCGTGTAAATGCCGTAGGAAATCAAAACAAAAGTCCCAACGATGAAGACGTAAGGACCGATAGTCGTGACCAGTTCCAACAGCGTATTCCCACTTTTCTCTTCGCCTGAGGTCTTGGCACTGCTGCCGCCCAGGATTCCGGACAGCGTGGAAACGCCCCAGCCAGCGATGAGAGCTATCTTGGTTTTCACCCAGCCTGTCAATCTGAGCACGCCGAGCGGCGAATACAGCGCCAGAGCAAACACGAAGATCCAGCTCAGCGTCCAGATCAGAAGCCAAGCTGCGAGCCGCGCCCACCACTCCCTCTTCTGATTGACAAACCACAAACTCATCAGCCCGACGTGCAGTACGCCGTTGAGCAAGATGATTGCGATAACCAGCGGCGGTCCAAACGATACCAGCAACGCCGCTCCAGCCCGAGGATCAAGGCAGGACCACAGGCGGAACAGGCGCGCCAACTCTCGCAGCAAAACTCCGCCTAAGAGTCCCGCCAGCGGTGCCCATCGCAGCATCGCGAACGCCGCTCTCCTTTCTCGTGCCCAGAACTCCTTTCTCACATCCGCCCCGCGAGTTTGCACTCGATCCCATAGGAGCAGCCAAGCGATTCCTTGCGCGATTGCGCGTGACAGCAAGTAGCCAACTGCACCCCACAAGACCCACCACCCCACATGAGCTGTGGCCACGCCGGAGTCAGCTTTAACGTACTGTGCCAGACTGAGCGACCCGAGCACCGCCGCAACAAAGATGGGCAGGACCCCAAGCCACAAGACTCTGCTCTGGGCCGCGGCCGCCAGTTCTCTTGGGTCGGGACCCTGGCCGTGCATTTCTTGGGCGACGGCCTCGCGCAGAGAGAAGTCTGCTATGTTCAGGTCAATGAACGCCAGCGAAAACAGAAGAAGGGCGACGGCCACAACGGCGGCCGGCCATCCGTCTGAGCAAAGCGCGGCCTGGAATGCACGCTGTCCCAACCTTGGGACTAGCAGCACGGCTGCCAGGGAAGAAATCAGGATTGTTAGGTTGAGCAGCAGGTTGCGTATGTAAGAGGCGGCCGCGACCCAGGTATCCGCACCGAACAGACCGAGCCGCGGCGTCAGGTAATTGCTATACGAGCGTAGGAAGTTGATTGGACCCGCTTCCTTGTAGGTGTGCGGTCGGGGAATTGCGTCAACGCCCTGTTCGGGCGGCGACTTCCTCAGTTCCTGCTCAACATCATCGAATGAAGAGTGCTTGATCCAACTGATCAGCCAGCTGGCAATAAACCCGCCACCGGAGACCGAAGAAATGTAGTCGAACCGACGGAGGAGCCCATAGGTCGCCAGACCTTGCAAGACTCCCAGAGAGAACGTGGCGCTGCGGATGCCGCCTCCGGAAAAGCAAAGTCCGGAAAGATCTGTCACGTCTTCAGCGGCGGGGACACTGCGGCGCTCTCGTAGGGTGCGAATCTCTTCGAGTTCAGCCTCTTGGACTTGGACGAAGTCGGCCATTTTGGCCCGTCAGCGCCAGCGGTACACGTCACGCCGGTTGTTCTGCAATGTCGAATACAACCCCAGGGTCAAAAGCGAGAGGAAAAGTTCGGTGACATTGTGGGCGGCACGAGCTTAACAGTCAAGACAAAAAACTTGCATTCGGCCAACCTTGTCTAAAACTGGGACAAAAAAGAAGCTCACAAAATAAGTCTCTTGTGCCGCTTTAAGCTGCCGTTTTCGCAGGAAAAGCTTTGCACGTTTGCTGCGGCCGCCTGGTTCGACCCGCGAAGCGTTTTTGGCTTGACACCCGCGCCGTGACTGGGAGAGAATCCTCCCCGGTTTCGCTCTCCCCAATTATCTGAGACTTGCTCCGTGTTACCGCCGAGGCCATAGTATCGGGCACTCGGGCCGGGAACACGGTTTTTTATTTGAATCGCCCACGACGGCTTCTCCAACCTGACATGCAAACGCGAGCGCAAACGCTCGCGTTTGTACTTTAGCCGCACTTGCCCGTTCCGTGGCATTCCCGTCGCGAAGACGAACAACTCCCCGGCTCCGCCAACTTGCCATCGGGCCCGATGCAAGTCTGCGTCTGCACGCACCAGAATAGGCCATCATTTGAGGGTGGCACAGAGGGATCGGGTTCGGCAGAGATGAATTGTCTCTTCCAGCGCAGGAAGGAGCACAAATTTGGATGATTGGTGTTGAAGCGATCAGCCTCAGAGATCATGCCGCACTCTCCGCCGCTTTCAGAATGGCCCGTTTCACGGCCACGCGCGCAAGTTGAACTTTGTATGCGTTGTGACGGAGCGGCTTCGCGTTTTGGACGGCCACATCTGCAGCGGCCTTCGCCACTTCCTCGGAGATCTCCTGGCGCTCTAACACCTGTGCGGCCTCTGCTGAAACCCAAGGTATGGGAGCCACGCATCCCAAGACCACACAGGCCTTCAGGACGGAGCGCCCGTGCGTCATCAGGGAAACCGCGGCCACGGCCAGCGGCCAATCGAAGGCAGCCTTCTGGCGGATCTCATAATGTGCGCACTCTGCTTTGACAGGAGGAAGAATAACCTCCGTCACGATTTCGTTCGGCCTCAGATCATGCTCGCGCTCGTCAGCCGTTCGCGGGATCACATAATATTTTTCCAGAGGCAGCTCACGCGTGCCGGCGGGGCCAGCCAGCCGAATGGATGCGCCGTAGGCGATCAACGCCGGAACCACCGTGGAAGGACTCACGAACTTCGCCGGGCCGTCGTTCCCCAGCACCGCGTGGTACCGATTCTCGCCTTCAACGACCAGGTCCTTGCCGGATTCGTCTTTCGGCAACAAGCCAAACCCGCTGCGGAAGTACCAGCAGCGCGGACGCTGCGACAGATTCCCGCCGATTGTCGCCAGGTTACGAATTTGCGGGCTCGCAGCTTCGCCCAGCGCCCCCGCCAGCGCGGGATAACCGGAAATCACGTTCACGTTGTCGCCCAGATCGCCGAGAGTTGTGAGTGCACCGATGCGAAGCCCCTGCGGGCCAGCACTAACACCGCGCAGTTCCGCAATGTCTTTGATATTGACCAGCCGCTTGGGATGGACCACGTCGTCTTTCATTAACGACAGCAAATCCGTGCCGCCGGCCAGCACCTCTGCCTGCCCCCAGGCTGTGCCGAGCAAACCGGCAGCCTGCTGCGGGGTGGTGGGACTGGCATATTCGAAGGGCCGCATCACGCGCCTGCCTTTCCGCCGCCATTTTTCTGCTCAAGTGCAGCCAGGACTCGATCCGGCGTGAGTGGCAGAAACGGCACTCGCACGCCGATCGCGTTCGCCACTGCATTAGAAATGGCCGCACCCGGAGAAACCACCGGCGGCTCGCCTAACCCGATCACGCCGCGTTCGTCATAGCCTTTGCCGGTCATCATGTGCACGACGAGTTCCGGAATATCATTCAGTCCCGCCAGCCGGTAGGATTCCATATTGGCATTCAGCATCCGGCCGGTCGCCTGGTCCAGGACTTTTTCTTCGAAGAGCGCGTAGCTGATGCCCATGGCCAGCGCGCCGTAAACACTACTCTCGGCGGTCTTCAAGTCGATGATGAGTCCGCAATCCTGCACCGCGACCATCTTCTTCACCTGCACGATGCCGGTCTCGATGTCCACTTCAACGTCGGCCATCTGCACTCCGCCAACGCCGCTACTGGTGAGGTCGGGTGGTTTGCTGCTGTCCGGGTTCTTGCCGCGAATTGTGATTGGCTTCGCCCCCAGCTTGGCGCAAGCCTGCTGCCATGTCATGGACCGGCCAGGATCACTCTTCACCCGCACCGTGCCGTTGAAGCATTCCAGCTCAGAAGGCTGCGCATTGAGAGCGCGAGCAGCCTTGGCGAAAACGGCGTCGCGCGCGTCTACCGCGGCACGCCGTGTGGAGGAACTCACTCCGCCCGGAGTGGATGACCCGCCGGAGGCGTCAGATGGGGGATACAGCGTATCGCCGATATGAAGATGAATGGCTTCGACCGGAAGCCCGAGAGTGTCCGCGGCGACAATCTGGATGGTCGTGCGTGTGCCGGTGCCGATGTCCTGGGTCGCCATCTTGATCTCGACTGAACCGTCGGGATGGATGGTCAAGTCGCAATTGCTCTCATGCCCGCGGCCGCCCCAGGTGTGAATCGAGAGTCCCAAGCCGCGTGCCGTGCTGCCGGCAACGTTCTGGCTGCGCGGTTGCCAATTAGCTTTCCATCCCATCAAATCCGCAGCAATCCCAAGCTCCTCGCGATATGTCTCGCGACGACGGCCGGTCATATCCAGGTTCTTCAGCCACAGGTCGAGCGGATCGAGATTCAGCCTGGCGGCCAGGTCATCGAATGCGCACATGGTGATGACCGCAGCCTGTGGATGATTCGGCGCCCGCCAGGCCCGCGACGGGCCAATGTTGGTGCAGATCGCCGTATGCTCTTTGCGCTGGTTGGGCACGCCGAAGACGTACGGAATCGGCGGCATGCCGCCACCGCCGGGGCCTCCGGTTCCCCAGGACTGCGACTGCCACCCGGTGACGGTGCCATCTTTCTTCGCGGTCAATTTCACCCGCGCATAAGCGGAAGGACGCGCGCCAGCGACTTCCAGCTCCGCGTCGCGCTCCAGCATGATGCGCACCGGTTTTCCCCCGGCTTTTCGCGAGAGCCGGGCCGCCGCCACATCCCAGCGGTCGGCAGCAAACTTGCTGCCGAAACCGCCGCCCATGTGGTCCTGATGGACTCTGATGTTGGCCGCGGGAATTTCCAAAGGCTCCGCCATCTGGCCGGCAATGCCGGAGACCCCCTGCGTAGAAATGTGCGTGAACAAATGGTCTTTGTCAGGCCACTCGGAGGTCGAACCGTGGGCCTCGAGACAGCAGTGCGCGATCACCGGCGCGCCGTACAAACCTTCGCAGACGACCTCGGCCTCCGCAAAGGCGCGATCCGGATCGCCCATGGTTTGGGCGGCTGCTTTCTTGTAGGCCGAGTGTATGACTCCGCTCTTCGCCGGATGATATTTCGCTTTGCGGATCGCATCCAGCACCGGCTCCGATACTCCTTCGCCCCGCCACTCTTGGATGTCCCCGGGGTCTAGCTCGAAACTGACCCCGTACTGCCGGAGGTATTCGATCAATTGCATGTCCGGCATCTGATTGTTGATCGCGTCATTGATCTCATCCCCGCTCATCGGGCCGGCCGATTCAGCCGCGCCGGCGGGCGGTTCCGCATCACTGACCAGATGTGGCATGGGGCGGTATTGGATCTTGATCAGGCGGGCAGCGTCTTCTGCAGTTGATTCATCGACCGCAGCCACAGCGACCACATCGTCGCCGGCCCACTGCACAGTCGTTCCCGGCTTTTGAATGATGTCGACCGCTTTCACGCCAGGCAGCTTCTCCGCTGCGCTGGTATCGATGCTGACGATCTTTGCTTTGGCATACGGCGAGCGCACCACTTTTCCAAACAACATGTTGGGAGCGCGATAGTCGTAAGTGTATTTCGCCTGGCCGGAAACTTTCACTCGCGAGTCGACGCGCGTGACCCGCTTGCCAATCAGCGTGCGGTGCTCAGCGTCCGGCCAGTTGTAGTCAGGCATCGCTCAGCCTTTCCTCTGCGTCATCTGCGCAATCGCCATTTGCGTGCCGTGATAGGTGCCACAGCGGCAGAGGTTGCCACTAAGTGCATGTTGAATTTCTTCGGGCGAGGCGTTGGGGTTCTTGTACAAACCGGCTTTGAGTGCGACCACAAAGCCAGGCGTGCAGAAGCCGCACTGCGAAGCGTCGTTATCAATCATGGCTTGCTGGATGGGATGCAGGTCCTCGCCCTGCATGAACGATTCGACCGTGGCCACCGGTTTGCCCTGGGCTTCAATCGCCAGGACGGAGCAGGCATACACGGCCTTGCCATCCAGCAGCACGGTGCAGGCGCCGCACTCACCCCGGTCGCAGACGCGCTTGGCGCCGGTGATTCCCAGTTGATCGCGAAGTGCATCGAGCAGAGTCACGCGCGGTTCGAGTTGTAAATTGTGCTGAGCGCCGTTGATGGTGAGTTCGACGGGAATTTTGCCGGGCCCATAAACCTTGACCGGCTCGCCTGCGGCCCTGACCACTTTTGTCCCGAGAACGGGTACCGCAGCAGCGGAAATGCTTGTAATCTTCAGAAAATCGCGGCGGGAAACGCCAACACGCAGCTTGCGGCGTTTCGGTTTATCGTTCTCCCTGGGGTCGTCTTTCATTTCACCCGTTGATGGACGGCGGTCGGCCGAGCTGGTGATCTGGCGTGCCTATATGGATGTTACGAGCGGGCAGAAGGATGTTTCAAGAACCGCCAGCCGCGCCACAGAAAAGTCAGGGCACAGCCGGCGTCCCTTTCATCGTCACGAGCACTTAATGCTTCAGGGTGCGGAGGTATTTCACTACGTCGCTGATCTCGTCCTTGGTAAGTTTGCCATCGTACTTCGGCATCTTGCCTTTGCCGTTGGTGATGGTATTGATCAGATCGGCATCGGACATGCTCTGCACATCGGCGGAGCCGAGGTCGCGCAGCTTCAGCGTTTTTCCCATGGACGTCTCGCCTTTGCCATCGGCCCCGTGGCACATCGCACACTTGCCTTTGAATGTGTCGACGCCGCTACCGGCCAGCGACCAGGTGGAAAAAATGAGGACGAACGCCAGCACTCCCAACCACGCTTTCAGAACGTTCTTCATGCGTTTCTCCTAGGAAATGGGATGTCGAATTACGTACAACGCTAATGCAAAACACCTTAATCCCTTTTTCTGCGCTGCGCAAGCGCGGGTGGGGGGTCAGTCTCGTCAAAGAAAAAGCCTCTCGTCGTAACGAGAGGCTTTTGAGGTGTACGTGACGGGCGAGGGACGCCCGTCCCCCGTTCAACGATTACTGCGGCGACTGAGTACCCGTGTTCGATGTGGTAGCCAACTGCTCCAGATCGTTCTTCAGCAGGCTGATCTCCACATGGCCGCCGGCGGTGCGCTTCGCCGGTTTGCCTTCCTCCGCGTTGCCGGTCTGCACCGGCGCATTGCCCATCCCCACAACGTAAATCCGGTACACCGGGATGTCGTGGTTCAGCACCAGATACCGCACCACCGAATCTGCCATTTTCTGCGAGGTAGCGATGGCTGCCTGGCCGCGGCCAGACGAGAAGCCCTGCACCTCAATGATGTATCCGCGCTGGTTTTTCAGCGGCGTGGCAAGGTCGTCCAAAGCCGACTTGGCATTCTTGCTCAGCACGGTCTGGCCGGGGCGGAAGCGGATTTCCGTCTGATTAGTGGCCTTGTACTGGTCGATGTTGCCAACCACCTGCTCAACGTTGGTGAGACGATTGTTGGCCTGGGTGGCTGTCTGCTGCGCCATTTGCGCCTTGTTGCCGGCATCGATGGCGTGCTGGTCGGCCTCGTTCGCCTTCGCCGAAGCCAGCTGGATGCCCTGCTGCGCGCGGCTGTCGACGTCCTTGATCATCTTGCTGTTGGCTGCGGTGAGTTCGTCGAGCTCGTTCAACCGGTCACGGATAGGCTGCGTCTGGCGCTGCACATATTTCTTGCGGGCAAACGGGTTCAGATGTCCCCAGAAGCCCTCGCGCGCCGGAGGTTGCAGCGGCTTGCCGGTTGCGCTGTCGGTCGAGGTTGCAGTCTGGGACGCCGTGGAACTGGCGGAATTCTGCGCCGGTTGGCTGGCGGTGGATTGATCTTGCGAGGTTGAGCTCATCTGCGCCACAGCGGGCACAGCGAGCAGAACTGCCAATAACAATGCGACGAGTGCACGATTCTTCATTGCAACTTCCTCCCGGTGAGGGAGCGCCTGGGGCTCCGCTCCAGCACGCCTGAACGGGCGTGTCGTGTGATTTCTAACTTCTGCATCGGATCGAACAGAACCTGCGACACCGTTTGATGCCGGCATCAGCATATCTGTTTATATCAAGTTCGATGCCAAACTGAAGGCCTGCTAAATCCTTGTCCTGCAATAACATTCTAGCTGCTCCCGGGGGTGGGTGGAGTACAAAATGCTGCTTTGAGGGTAATTTTGGGGATGGCGGATAGAAAAACTGCGGAAATCTGTTGCCGCCGATATCGCCCGAAAAAGTCCCTTTCATAGGTTTGAAAATCTTGAAACGCAGAGAGCGCAGAGTACGCAGAGTTATATCTTTCCGCGATGTTTCTCGTACTGCTCATAGATGTAGTAATCCGTCATACCGGCAATGTAATCGCAAATAATCCGTGGCAGCGGTTCCTGCTCGGCTTTTTCCTGGTAGCTGGAGGGCAGGCTCTCTGGCCGTGTCATCCAGAATTCGAACAGTGCGCGGATGACACGTTCCCCTTCTGCTTTCTCCGCATCCAGCTCCGGGGCGTAGTAGAGAGTTTCGTAGAGAAACGTCTTGGCGCGGCGCCGTTCCTCCTCAACTTCCTGACTGAAGCTGATCAGCCGCCGTGGACAGGCACGCACATCGTCTACGCTGTGTACTGCCGCGGCGCGGATCTGTTCCCGGGTGTTGCAGATCAAGTCGCCAACAAACCGGTCCAGCATACCCTTGAGGGCTTCGTTGAATTTCAATTTGTCGATCACGTCAGGCCATTGACGCTCGGCCTCCTGATAGAAGCGGTCGAATACCGCGACGCCGGCGCGAATTTCCTCGAGCTTGAGCAGGTGGGATTCGTACCCATCGTCCAAATCGGCTGTGCTGTAGGCAATCTCGTCAGCCAGATCGATTAGCTGGGCTTCGAGCGGCGGCCGTTGGTCGAGGAGATATTCCGCCAACTCCGGGAACTGCTCGACGCTATAGTCGTGCGAATGTTTGATGATGCCTTCGCGAACTTCGAACGTTAGATTCAGTCCGCGGAAGGCGGCGTAGCGCATCTCAAAATTTTCCACGATGCGCAGGGCGTGCAGGTTGTGATCAAAAAAATATCCGTGCTCCCGCATGACCGCGTCGAGGGCTTTCTCACCGGCATGGCCGAACGGCGGATGGCCGACGTCATGCACCAGCGCCAACGCTTCCACCAGGTCAACATTCAACTCAAGCTGCGCCGCGATGGTCCGTGCGATCTGCGCCACTTCGAGCGTATGCGTGAGACGGTTGCGAAAATGATCGGAGTAGCGCCGGGTGAATACCTGGGTCTTGGCTTCCAGACGGCGGAACGCCCGCGAGTGGATGACACGATCGCGGTCGCGCTGAAAATCGTTGCGGTAGGGATGCTGAGGCTCGGGATAACGGCGTCCGCGGGATTGCTCCACTCGCACCGCGTAGTCGGCGAGCATATGCAGAGTCTAGCACTTAGCAGTTGGCACTTGGCATTTGGCCAGGCGAGGTTATTGCCGAGCTTAAAATTTCCTAGGAGGTTTCCTGTTTGCGGGCCGAGTTTCAGAGGTCAGCGACAGCCCCGCTGACGAAGTGCCAAGTGCTATTTATTTCCCGAATCTTCTTTAGCGAGCTTCACTTTGGCCGACTCGAGGTCTTTCTGCACCTTGGCTAACTCGTCATTGTCGACTTCGGCTGGGATGGTTTTGTTCCATTCCTGAACCGCTCGTTCCCAGTGTGCCGCTGCCAGCTTCAGGCGTCCGGTCTTCTGGTAAAGGGTGCCCAGGTGGGACTGCACCGTGGGGTCAACTCCCATGTGCTGAGAAGCTTTCACCAGGTTGTCCTCGGCTTGCTCAAACTTACCCAGCTTGAAGTAAGCCCAGCCCAGAGAATCGAGATAGGCGCCATTGGCCGGTTCAAGCTCTACCGCTTTCTTGATCATGATCAGCGCTTCGTCGAGCTTCATTCCCCGGTCGGCGAGCATGTAGCCGAGATAATTGAGCACAGCGGCGTTCTGCGGATCGTCGGCGAGAACCTTGCGAAACACTTCCTCGGCTTGATCGAACTTTTTCTGGCGCTCGTAGGTGGATCCGCGAAGGAACTCCACGTACACCTTGTCCTCGTTCTTAGTCGAAAGCTGCGCTGCCTTATCCAGAGCAGCTTCGGCTTCCGGCCAGCGCTTCAGCCGGCTGTACATCTGGCCCAACGTGATGTAAACCTCGCGGTCCGCGGGAGTCCCGTTGAGCAAAACCTTGACCTGCTGCAATCCTTCTTCCGGCTGGCCCATATCAGCAAGCTGGGCCGCGTAAACCATCTTGAGACCGCGAGAATTCGGCAGCTTTTGAGTTGCTTCCTTGGCGGCGTCTGTGGCTTGCTGCCACTGCTTGGCCTCACGATAGGTGTCGATGATCTGCTGATAGCCGCGCTCGGCGTTGTCATCGCCGAGGGTCACCATCTTCTTGAAGGTCTCGATGGCGAGCTGGTCGTTGTTGTTGTCGCGATAGATGGTTCCCAGCCGCTCCAGAAATACCGCGCGATTGTTCTTCTCGCTCTGGGTGTAGTTGCCGTCTGACTTCTCGCTTTTCTTCAGCAGGTCCTGCAGCGTCTGCGCCGCCTCGTCATATCGGCCCATCGACTGGTAAACGGCGGCGAGGTTGTAAGGCACTTCCATGGAGTCCTGCACCAAGGACTGGGCCTTCTTCAAGTTGTCGAGCGCGCTGTCGAACCGGCCTTGCCGGCGATCAATCTCCGCCATGCGCAAGTAGGTTTGGGCGTCTTCGGGATTGGCATCGGCAATGATCTTGTACTGTTCGAGCGCGGCGTCGACCTGACCGTCATTCAAAAGATTTTGCGCCAGGCCGCGAATGGCATCGAGATTGTCGTGGTCCAGGTCTACGGCCTTGCGATAGGCGTCAATCGCCTTCTTGTATTCCTTCTGCTGCTCGTAGGTGTAACCGAGAACCGAGTAGAGTTTGGCCGAGCGGGCAGCGTCGGGAACCGAAGTCAGGATCTGCGCCGCGCGGGTCGAATCCTCTTCCTCGGTGTAGAGCAGCGCCAGGGTGGTGACCGCTTCCTCGGACGCCGGGTCCAATTTCACCGCCGTCTTGAACTCGTCTTCTGCCTTCCGCAGATCATTATTCACCTTGTAGAGACGGCCCAACAGCAGGTGGTTGTCCACGCTATCGGGTTCTAGCTTGACGATCTCCTCATACTGCTCGATCGCGAGCTTCAGCACACTGTCGGAGCCGCTGCCTTCCTGAGAATCGCCCAGAGAGCGCAGGTAGATCCGGCCGAGCAGTTTGTGCGCCTCCAGGTTGCTGGGATCGCGCTTCAGGATGTCCTGGGCTTCGAGCACGGCATCGCGGATACGGCCGGTCTTGGCATAGAGTTCAGCCAAGGCGGCCGTCAAATATTCGGAGGTGGGGTCGGAATCGATCGCTTGCCGGTATTCCTCGATGGCTTTCGTGGCCAGGTCGCTGCGGCCATACATCGCCACCTGCTCCTCGTACATGTGCGCCATCATGTAGTGATAGTAGGAAGCCGCCCGGTCAACCTTCCGCGGTGCGGCTGGCGATTTCGCTGCCGGTGGCGTGGCCTGTGCCGGGTTTGCCGGAGCAGTTTGCTGCGCGAAAGCGCTTACTGCCATCAAAAACACAAAAATAGCTCGATACATACTTTTCATTAAGGACCTTTGAATTCCCAAAACCATAGCGATTGGATGCCGAACCGCTGCGGGTGGGTGCTCAGGGTATTGTAAACCTTCAACCACGAGGATAGCGAGAAACCGGGCAGCGCGAGCGAGTAAACGGTGATTCGGAGGTACAGGGACGAGTGGATTCCCAGCGCCCGGTCCGCACCGTGCGGTCTGGACTTGATCGGGGAGGGTGCTCTGTCAAATCTTGCTTTCACCGGGCAGCGCGAGGTGTAAGATTAGACCGCCAAGCCAGAGCTACCCGGCCTCCCTTCATCGGTGACGGCGGTCACAAACAAGAGTGCTTTCAATGTGTACGCTGATTGCCACTCGGAAGGGTGAGGAGCAAACTTTATGAGCGATTCCGGAATCTCAGGCGCAAAGTATGGAGCGCTAACGCTGGTTTGCATTCGCAGCGTGGCCCGACTTTCCAAACTCACAAAAGGCCTGGCGGGAGAGCGCCTGAAACGGAAGGTTAAAATCGGCCTCGTCGCAGCGGTGGCAATGGCTTCGACACTGGTCGCCGTTTCTTCTCCGGATTACTTCTTTACCGCCGCCGGGAATTACCCTGGCGCGGCCCAGACCTTCCCGAACGCAATCAATCCCGAGCAGATTGCTGGCTATTATCTACAACCCGGAGGCGGCACCTTCGGCTACGTGCAAACGGGCAGATCGTTCACCACAGCGCAGCCGTCTGGAAGCGTGGATTCGTACCTGTTTGGGATCAACGGCGCTGGTCTCGCCGCGGGGGGATACTGCGCATCAGGCGCGAGCGTTTGCGGTAACCTCTACGGCAATCACGGCTACACCTATGACTACCGCACCGGAGCCACAACCACGATCGATTACCCCGGTGCCGCAACCACTGTGGCCTATGGCATCAATCACGCAGGAGTGATCGTCGGTGGGTTCTGCGATCAGGGCACCAACGGTTGCCCGCTTGATCTGTTCCTGGGATCCAGCCACGCATTTATGGACGACAACGGTGTGTTCACGCAGTTGGATTTTCCAGGGGCGAATGAAACCACCGCATTTGGCGTCAACAACGCCGGTACGGTTGCCGGGACGTATGAAATAAACGGAACAACAACCACCGTTCACGCCTTCATATATAAGAAGGGCCAATACACTGACATCAACTATCCTGGCGCCAACTGGAGCGAGGCACAAGGGATCAACGACCGCGGGGTGGTGGTGGGTTATTACCAGGATGCGAATCTGGTTGTTTACGGATTCATGTACTCCAGGGGCCAGTTCGCGCAGATCTCAGTGTTCGGCAACTCCACGGCGGTGTCCGGGATCAACGACCGCAACGAACTGGTAGGCACCTGGACCAATCCCAAGGGCATGAACGCGCCATTCAAGGCAATTGTGCTGATTCGAGCGCCTCAGAACTGACGAAAGGACGATTCAGACTAGGCCTGCATCCGGTGCAGGGACGAGTTCGCGATAGCTCGCGGACCTTTACCTGACCCTCAGGATCTGGGTCTTACAACTGCGCGCTGGCGTAGGAATTGATTTCGCAGTTCAGATTAATCTCTTCAAATTCTGGTGTTGTCCATTCCATGATGACTCTCCTTTTTTACTTGGTGCCTGCGGGATACCACATCGTGACTGCGCCGTAGCACGGTGCAGAGTTGCAGTAGACCTTCGGCTGCTGCCCCGCCATGTAAACGTGGCCGTTGATGATGGTCGGCTCCATGAACTTGGTCGCGCCGGGCCCGTTGGTTGTATCGGTGAAACTCGTGAGGTTCAGAGTGCCGTTTTCCGGCTCAGCATAGTACGCGTAAAGTCCCACTGCCCGCGAGACATACTTCTGGTTATTTAGATTGATGCGCTGATAATTGCCTTCATCCACAAGCCATAGAATGGCGTCTTGATAGTCGCCAGAGGCGGCATTCCAGGTCACCACCGGGCTGGCGCCGGGATAGGTGACGATGCTGTTGGTTGCGCCTTTCCAGTTCCCCAAACCAAATGCCTGGGTCTTGAACTGGCCGGTGGTCTGCGTGAAGTCCATTTGGTAGGCACGGATGGCGCTGTCCTGAATTCCGGCAACGTACAGTATGTTCCCGTTGGTACTGTCCGGGCCCGCCCAAAATGCGGAACCACCACGCAGGCCAAAGTCACGCTGTCCGCCGCAGCAATTGGCTGGCAGCCAGGCTGCACCCAGACACTGCACCGCCGAATTCGGACCGCTGGTGCTGCAGGCAGCCACCGACGGGTTTTGCGGATCCGGCGCGGTGTCACCGGCCATTCCGATGGGCGAGTTCACGTACACCACGCCCTCCTTGCCTCCCGACAGCACGACAAAGTTTTCCGGTGTCCCCTGGTATTGCAATGAGATTCCATTCGGCCGGGCCAGAATGACGCCGCCGGAACCCAGGTCCATATCCCCGGGGAGGCAAACTGTGCTGGTCTCAGGAGCGGGAAGGGCCACGACATTTTGCGCCGGACAGTTCAACCCGCTGCCACTGTTCAGCAATTTCCACGAATTCGGAATGTAATAACCGTCCGTCGTGAACGTCGAGCCTGAGACATAGCTGAAACTGAGCACGCTCTCGCCGAACAAGCCTGCCTTAGGATTAACCCGGCCATTCGAGGTGGCGAAGAAGGCATCGTACGAAGGCGTGGGGCCTTGATCGTCGATGGCTGGCGCCGCTCCGCCCATCCAGATTCCTCCGTTGTCCGGGATTGCCGGCTTTGCCCCATTATCGAAAGTTGCCAACAGAGTCAGCTGAGAGTTCTGCACCGTGAACAGCGCCATCAGACCGGAGTAGGCGCCTTCGTCGCAGTGCGAACCCCAAGCCACCCAGATCAAGGGATTGTTGTTGGAATCGTAGCTGAGGGCCAGTCCCGCTCTTTGGTTCTCGTTGGCAGCCGGGAATGTAACCGCACCCAGTGCCTGAAATGCGCTCGCGATATCAAGCGCTGGATAGACGGGTGTGCCGGTGGTTACGTCCAGAGCATTGAGCCGCTGTGCAGGGTGCGACACCCCCTGGCCGTCCACGTAGGTGTGCTTGGAAACCACATACATAAGTGGGTTTGGGCTGGGAGCCAAGTCAATGACCGGCGTGCCGGTGATACCCACTTCCGGAGTGATGTTCCCGCACGCGCCGGGAAGCTGGTTATCCGGGATCGCGGTCTCGTTCAGGCTGGTATTATTGAGGTTTGCCGACCAAAGCGGCGTGCCAGTGAAGTTGCTTTCGTCCAGAGCGTAGACGTAATTCTCTTCAGTCGCCACGTAAAGCACGTTCTTCACAACACCATTGATCGTGATCTGCGACAAGTAAAGAGGCTGAGCGTAGACAACCCCAAGCAGGTCGGAACGCGCCGCAGCAGTCATGCTGCTGGGACTGATCTGGCTGGCCTTGAGGATGGATTCGTTGCCATTGACGTTGTCTCGGGAGCTGTCATAGCCGTGTGTGGTCAGGCACCCCTGGCTGCAAAGCTGGGCCGCGGCACGGCCATTCGACCACACAAAAAGAAACGACGCGAGCACCGCAGCTGCTGCTATTTGCCTCTTCAAATTGTGTCTCCTCACCCTGAGACTGATCTGGGCGGTCAACACGCCCAGGGTTCGAACCGTGGAAGGATCTCGCTTACCGCGCCAGGAGGGGACGTGACGCGTATTTACCAACGCGGACATGAGTTTAGCATCAGCGTCCGGTGTGTCAATGGAGAAGAAAGGCTTATGGGAGAAAGTGTGCGTTGAGAGGAGTGCCTAGCTCGGGACTGATACTTTCACTGCAGCCGAGGTCAGTCCATCAACCTTTACTTGGGGGATCATCTCCCCCTAGGCGGGGAATGCGAGTCTACGAGCCAATAAAGTGACGATTCAGACTACGCTTGCACCTGCTGGGCTGCGCCAAATCCGCGATAGATAGCGAACAGCGCATAGGCGTGGAACGCCACGCTGAGGAAATCCTTTGCCCCCAGACAGAGCAGGCCGTCCAGAAGATATATCGCCATTCCCACGAGAAATTCCCACTTTTGCGCCTTCATTGCGAACATACCGAAAAGGGCGAAGACCCCGGCAACGAAGCCGTTGATCACGATGTCCAGCGCGCTGCCGGCAGCGCCGACTTGCTTGGCAAAGCCGTCCACTACGGAAGTGATGCCCAAACCGATGACGAAGTGAAGGTTGGTTCCCGACATGACCATCAGCGAGTTGACCATCGAGAGGGCGGCGATCCAATAAAACCACTTACCTCCAGCTCGAGCGCGAGCGGCCGCTACCATCTTTGAAACTGCGATTTGCTGATTTTCCTGCGCAATGCGTTCGCTTGCCACTGCGGGGGCTGTACCTGCGCTTGCCATATGTTTCTCCTTAGTTCCAAAGTTCCAAGCGAGGGAGCCCGCCAGCTTGCGGCGGTTAGAGGCCGGAATTGGCACAGCCTACGACGGACGCTCACCGGAGCCTAGATATCCGCCGGACCTGGCCGATTCGACAGGCAGAAGCAGCGTAGTTTCAATCGGTTACGGGATTGGCTAGCTTAATCGCCCTTGGGTGGGAAGAGCGAAAAGTTGAAGCGCGGACAGCTTCACAGCGATCATATCCACCAGTGCATAGACTCTCATTCCGATGCGCACGGACCAAAGCAATCGATGACTCAAGTCGCCAACTGGTTTGAACGGAAGTTTGAGTTCTCGTTTCCGGTCGAGTTGTATCCGAACCTCTGCGTCCGGCTGCGCGGAACTCCGGCGCGGTTGGAGGAGATGCTGCGTGATGTTCCGCGAGAACTCTTAGTGCGCCGCCCGGGAAACAAATGGTCACCCCAGGAACATGCCGGACACTTGCTGGATCTGGAATGGTTGTGGATGGCCCGCGTGGAGGACTTCCTCGCGGGCGGGGACACGCTGACAGTCACGGACTTGAGCAATCGCAAGACCGACGAAGCCCACCACAATGCTCGCCGCTTGGGGGACATCCTAGCGGAATTTCGCGGCGCCCGTCTAAGCCTGGCGGATCGAGTCGGAGAATTGCAATCTGAGATGTTTTCCCGTTCGCTGTTGCATCCGCGCCTGAAGCAGCCGATGCGCCTGGTGGACCATCTCTATTTCGTCGCCGAGCATGACGACCACCATCTGGCGAAAATCTGGGGGCTGATCACCGGAGCCTAGTTTGGCGAGGTTGGGTTTTTCTCCCGTAGGAGCGTTTCAATCGCGGTGCGGTAGTCAGATTTTGTTGCCAAACCGGCACATGTCGCGGCCACTTTGCCATCACGATCAATCAGAACCGTTAGTGGAAGGGCCTCGAGTCCGTAAGCCTTCTTCACCTCATCGTTCGCTATCATGATTGCGTAGTTCACTTTTTTCTGTTCGACGTACGGGGTAACCGACTTCCAGCCGTCATCGTCCGTAGAAATACCGATCACCTCGAAACCGCGGTTTTTGTACTTTTTTTCGAAATCCATGAACCAGGACATTTCCACCTTGCAGCCGTGGCACCAGGTGGCCCAAAAATTCAGCAGTACGACTTTTCCTCTTAGACCGGCAAGCTGCACTCGTCTGCCAGTTGCGTCGTTCAGCGTAAAGTCAGGGGCAGCCTTGCGGCTGGCTTCCAATTTGACCGTCGATGAGGCCGGATCGGAGAGGCTCTGCCAGAATGCAACCGTGCAATCCAGGCAGTAGTGTGCGAAAACACGTGGTTGCGGCAGTGCTGCCAAGATAAGGCAGGTCGTGAGGACAGCCGCGGCTGTCCATATCTCCTTCCGTCGCCGGCCTTGCCGGCGCCGCAGTCGCTCGAGGCCCCGGCTTATGTCCGGCTGCCATTCGATCGCGGAATTCAATGTTGCCAGGCGCTCGTCCACCCAAATACATTCCGACTCATTATTGTTCGCCATATCGATGCAGGTACTCCTTCCTGAAAACTTGCTGGGCGCGGCTGAGCAGTGTGCCAATGGAGGACGGATTGCGGCCAAGGGCGGCGGCTATTTCGCTGTAGCTGAGGTCCTGGCTGCGGAGAAGCAACAGTTCCGCGTGGCGCCGTGGAATCGCGCTCAACACCGAGCGAACGCGGTCCCGCTCCTCGACTGCTGCCCGAATGTCCTCAGGTGTAGGCGTACGGCGCGCAAACTGGAACAGATGCTCATAGCGGCTCCTGCGCGCTTGCCTGCGGAGTTCGTCGATCGCCATTCTGACCGCCACGCGATACAGCCAGCCTGCTGTGTTACCGGCTTGCGCCGATCTGTGGCGGGATAACTTCAGGAAGACCTCGACAGCCAACTCCTCGGCCCGCGCCCTGTCGCGGACTACTTTGGCAATGACGCGCGCGATTCGTTCGTAGTGCCCGTAAAAAACTGTTTCCAGGTCGAACGGCACTGCGGCATTGGCAGTCTCGGCAATGGCTTCACTCATCGTGCTCACAACCCTATAACGCCTCCCGCCGCCGAATTGTGACATCTAGTTCGAAGAATTCTGCTTCGGGAATGTGCCGGGAATTTCCTCTCAAGTAACTGCTGGTTTATCTCTCAGTTGGACATGCAGATGCTAGGATCTCATGCTGATCAGGGGCTTGGTTTTCGACAAAACCTCACCTATCTCGACCGCCGGGACTCCCGCAGCATTCAACGCCCGCGTGAGTTCAAGGGAATCCGCGGGATCGACGGAAATCAGCAAACCTCCGGCTGTCTGCGGATCAAAGAGCATGGTTTTGATTTCCTCGCTGATTTCAGCTTCATAGCCGACCGCGCACTCCGCAAACTCGCGGTTGGCTTTCAGACCTCCGGGAATGTGGCCGGCGCGGACACACTCCAACGCGCCTTCCAGCAGCCGAATTCGGCTGGCATAAAATCGCAGCGAGACATTCGAGGCAAGGGCTACTTCGCGAGCGTGGCCGATCAGGCCGAAGCCGGTAATGTCGGTCATGGCATGAACGGCGAAAGCTGCGGAGCGAACCTGTGCAGGATCTGTCGAGCTGCGCTCGACCCCCCGGACGAGGACGTCCGGAGCTACGTGACTTGTTATAACTTCCGCGGCTTTCTTATTCAGCGTCGTCATCGAGGCCACGGCTGCATCGATCCATGCCTGCTTTGCCACGCCTTTCTTGATCGCCGTCGAAATCACTCCTGTCCCTAGCGATTTGGTCAGCAGCAAGCGATCGCCCGGCCTCGCGCCTGCATTGGTCAGCACGCGGGTGGGATCAATCACTCCGGTCACGGAGTAGCCGAACTTGGTCTCGTCATCGCGAATGCTGTGGCCGCCGATGACGGTGCATCCCGCCTCGATCATCTTGCTGAGCCCACCCGCCAGGATGCGTTCGAGGATTGCCAGATCGCCTTTTTCCGGGAAGCAGACCAGGGCGAGGGACGTGATCGGACGGCCTCCCATGGCATAGACGTCGCTCAGCGAGTTGGTGGCCGCAATGGCACCGAACGTGTATGGATCGTCGACAATCGGCGTAAAAAAATCTACGGTCTGCACCAGCGCCGTCGCGGGCCCGAGTTGATACACTCCGGCGTCGTCGGCGTGGTCGAAGCCGACCAGAACGTTCGGGTCATGTTGCCGGGCTAATTTCCCAAGCACCGCGTCCAGCGCCGCCGGACTCAGCTTGGAAGCTCAACCCGCGGCCTTGACGGACTCCGTCAGCCGGAACGGCTTGGTCTCAGACATGGAAGCATTGTAAATAAGAAAAAGCGCCACGGATTGCACGGATGCACACGGATAAAAAAAAGTCGATCCGTGATAATCCGTGTAGAATCCGTGGCGTTCTTACCTCACCGTCACGTCGGTGACTTGCAGTTCAGGATAGGCCTGGTTCCAGTCGGCGCTGATGTGTTCAAATGTGAGGCGGAACGGCTTGCTTTGCCTGGGCGCCAGCGGTGAAGCGCTGAGATCGACTGCGTCCGGATACGGCCCACTCGTCTGCAACACATGAAGCGGCACATCTTCGGCCTGGGCCACTTGGTCCAACGAATTCTTGAAATTCACATGGACGATGGCGTGGATGACGGTTTTGTCGCCAGTATTACTAACGATTCCGTCAATATAAGTTATACTCGCACCCACAAAATTTTCCGCCGCACTCATCTTCAGATCGGACAGCTTGAGACTGGCAGCATAAGGAGGCGGTGCGGCTGGGCCTTTCGACGTTCCGCGGGAAAGCAGCGCAATGATGCCAACCACAACCACTACTAACACGACCCCGAGCAGGATCGGGCGCATGTTCGAGTCGCGTGGCTGCTCGGAAAAAGGGGATGGCTCGATCAGGCCGCCCATGAGTGGATTCTAGATGTCAGACTGGGGATTGTCATCCTGAGCAAGCGCCGTTGCGAAGCGAAGGATATGGGCGAGCTCCGAACTGTCGCGCTTGTTGCGACAGAATAATCGCGCGTTTGGTTCGCTTCCTTATAACACTCAGAACTCGAAGTACCCGCCGTTGGAATTTCGGCGGGCATTGCCGTCGGTTCCCGTCGCAGGCAGCAAGCCGATCACGCCGCGCAAGTTCTCCCATGCTGCTTCGTTGAGCGCCGGGTCGGAGCTCACCAGGTCGCGGATCATGTCCCACGCCGCCAGGTTGAGAGCGCCTTCCGGCGCCGGTCCCATAGCCAGCGAGACCGAGCACTGCGGGCAAAAACAAATTCGTTGCGCAGCTGATTTTTGCCGTGGCCGGATTCCGACGGTCTGCGCAAACATATAGACCGCAACCGATTTGTGTCCGGGCTCAATTTCCCGGCTGCAGCGAAGACAACGAAGATTCTCCACACGCGCCTTCCCTACAACTAATGACACTACGAATACTGCGTTCTCTTCGCCGGACGCAAGTGTGCAGAAAGATTCCAGCGAGCGCCGGCCGCGCGGAACCATACTGTGCTCTAGCCAGAAGGCAACGCTATCGCGCACTCTACTGCGATGAGCGCGGGGGCATCTCGGGTGCCTGCCAACTGGGCACGGTCTGGACAATCCACCAAGTTTGTCCGGCTGGCGCACCTTCGCCGCTTGCGTGAGTGCGAAAAGGTCGCGGCCGTGTGCTACCGGGTTGGCCGTGGCAGCATTGAGTTTCTCCTGGTTCAGACTCGCGGCAAACGCTGGACTTTTCCCAAAGGCAGCGCCGAACCCGGACTGACGCACGCCCAGGCCGCGGCCCTCGAAGCATTCGAAGAGGCCGGAGTGCACGGCCGGATTGAGGAAGCCGCTTTCACCCGCTACGTGCGCCGCAGCGGACGGAATTCTTCGGTTACAGAGATGACGGTCAACGTCCACCTATGCGAAGTGACGTGGCTGGAAGCGCCGCAGGAGGTAGATCGCAATCCCACTTGGTTCTCATCCGAAGAGGCCAAGCGGCGACTGCGAGGGGGCCGTAAGCCGGATCACGGGGCTGAACTCGCTCGTGTGGTGGACCGTGCACTGGCCCGCATACGGCGACTACGACCTGCAGACTCGAAGCATGTTGTGCAGAAAGATGCCCTGCAGAAAGTAACTGTTATTGACTACGGGCGCAGAATCACCCGAAAGGCGAGCCGCTAGAGGGTTTACTCGCCGCCGACGGTCAAGCCATCAATTCTTATCGTCGGACAAGCCATGGCGCCGCGGAATTCCAGGTCGTTTCCAATCTCTGAAATGTTGAAGAAGATTTCTTTCAAGTTGCCGGCCACCGTAATCTCTTCCACGGGAAAGGCGAGTTCCCCGCCGGAGATCCACATTCCTGAAGCCCCGCGAGAGTAATCGCCGGTAACTAAGTTCGCGCCGTGGCCGAGAAACTCCGTGATGTAGAGGCCTTCTTTGATTTCCGCGATAATCTCCTTCGGAGTCTTCGGTCCGGGCTGCAGAAAGTAATTTCCCGGGCCAATGCCCGGAGTTCCGGCCAGACCGCGGGAAGCGTTGGCTGTCGTCTGAAGGCCAAGTTTTTTCGCCGTGTACGTATTCAAGAGATAAGATTTCAGCACGCCATTTTCAATCACTACCGTGCGCCGCGTGGGGATGCCCTCGCCGTCAAATGGGCTGGTGCCGAATCCGCCGGGCATGGTGCCGTCGTCAATAATGTTGACACGGTCGCCGGCGATTTTCTCTCCAAGTTTCCCAGCGAGGAATGAAGCGCCGCGGTAGACGGAGTCTCCGTTCACGCCTTCGAAGATGTGATCAAGGATCGAAGTTGCGATCAGTGGATCGAGGACCACCGGAACGTGAGCGGTCTTCACCTTGCGCGCCCCGAGGCGTCGCAGCGTGCGCTCGGCGGCCACTCTGCCCACGTGCTCCGGGGATTCCAGGCGGTTCAAGCTGCGCGCCACAGAAAACCAGTAGTCACGCTGCATGGCGCCGTTCTCCGCTTGCGCAATAGGAACGGCGGCCACCGAACAATAAGATCGCTGGTATTCGCCAACAAAGCCGTGCGAATTGGCAAAAATCTTGTGTCCTGTGGCTGCGTCGAAAGACCCACCTTCGGAATTCTTGATGCGCGGATCGAAGTCGAGCGCCGCTTTTTCCGCGCGACGGGCGTAGGAGATGCGTTCTTCGCCGGGAAGGGAATAAACATCGGCGGAGTAAAGGTCGAGATCACCGGACAGAGCGCCGAGTTGTGACGGCTCCGGAATTCCGGCGAAAGGATCTTCCGAAGTGATTTTGGCCAGTTCCAGCGCAGACTTCAACATGCGGTCGAGCCCTTCGCGGGAGAAATCGCTGGAATAGGTGCTGGCGGCACGCTTGCCATAAAACACGCGGACGCCGATTGCCTTTGATCCCGACTCTTTCAGCGTCTCGACCTGGCCAAGCCGTACGAGCGTGGAGAACTCATCGCCTTCGCGGACCACGCACTCAGCAGCGCTGGCGCCTCCAGCTATGGCGCGGCGGACAATGTCCTGTGCAAGGTCTTTGAGATCAGTTTCGAGTTTCGGGTTTCGAGTTTCCAGTTGCGCAGGGGACATAGAAAGTCATTTCACCACAGACAGAAAAAGCAGGTTCCTCGGCTCGGAATGACAAAGTCTAATGAATCCGTGTTGATCCCTGGCAGAGCTTTTTCACGTCACTGCATGAAGCCGCCGGTCTCTTTCCTCGCCGTCCCACCGACCGTCAGACGATCCACTTTGATCGTCGGAGTGCCCACGCCCACCGGCACCGCCTGGCCGTCTTTTCCGCAGGTGCCGATGCCTTCATCCAGTTTCAGGTCGTTGCCCACCATGGACACGCGGGTCAGCACGTCCGGCCCGTTGCCGATAAGCGTCGCGCCCTTGATTGGCGCCGTGACGTGGCCATTCTCAATCAAGTAGGCCTCCGAAGCGGAGAAAACAAATTTTCCGTTTGTAATATCAACCTGGCCGCCGCCGAAGTTCACTGCATAAACTCCGCGCCGCACCGAGCGAATAATGTCCGCGGGATCGTCTTCGCCCGCCAGCATGTAAGTGTTCGTCATGCGCGGCATGGGGATGTGCTCATAACTCTCGCGCCGCCCGTTGCCGGTGTTCGCCATGCCCATCAGCTTGGCCGAAAGCTTGTCGCTCAGATAGCCTTTGAGAATCCCATTCTCGATGAGCACCGTTTCCTGCGTGCTGTTGCCTTCGTCGTCAACATTCAGCGATCCGCGCCGCCAGGGCATGGTGCCATTGTCGACGACGGTGCATTTCTCGCTGGCCACGCGCTTGCCGATCAATCCCGCGAACGCGGAAGTCTGCTTGCGGTTGAAGTCGGCTTCGAGACCGTGCCCCACGGCCTCGTGCAAGAGCACGCCCGGCCAGCCGGGACCGAGTACGACTTCCATTTCGCCGGCGGGAGCTTGACGCGCGTCGAGTTGCAGGATTGCTTGCCGTGCTGCTTCTTTGGCGAAATGTTCCGGAGTCTTTTCGCCAAAGAAAAAATCCAGCGCCACGCGGCCGCCGCCGCCTGCGCTGCCGCGAGCAGAATTTCCATCGGTCTTGGCAATGCAGGAGACATTCAGCCGCGCCAGCGGCTGCGCGTCCTCGGCAAAAGTTCCGTCGGAACCGATTACCAGAATGTTGCGCAGTTCGTCCGCATAGCTCGCGCGAACTTCCTTAATGCGAGGATCATAGGCGCGCGCCGATTGATCGGCCCGCATGACCAGTTCGACCTTGGCGGTAATTTCCGCGTCGACCGAGGGCAGTGTGACCGGATACAAGCTCCGCGCAGCTTTTTCCTGGAACCCCACGCTCGGAGTTTTCGCTGGGCCGCTCGCGATCAAGGCCGCAGTGCGCGCCGCGTGCACAATTCGCTCCGGCGATAAGTCGTCGGTGTAAGCGTAGCCGGTGCGTTCACCGGCGATCACTCGTACTCCGCAGCCGGCGGAAATGCCCTGCGAAGCCGACTTCACCATGGATTCGTCCACCATTAGCGAAGTTGAGGCCAGGTATTCGAAATAGAGGTCGGCGTATTCCCCACCTGCCGAAAGGGCCACTGCCAGATAGCGCTCGAGATCGCGCTCAGTGAGTCCGTAATGCTCAAAGAAGAACCGGGATTTATCCACGTTGATTAGATGCCCGTGAGTTGGGAACGACTCCGCGGGGAAGTTCTATTATCCCATAGGCGATCGAGGCGAGTCGTTCCCAGTTGCATCCATGGTCAATCATCACAGACGCGAGGTCGGTGCCTTGAAACAATTTCGCCGTGACTCCAGAACAGCTCATCCGAACTCTCGAAGACTTCCTCGCTAGCGCCAGCGCGCGGCTCGCCTACCAACGAGGCTTGCAGCGCGTGCTGGCGCGGCGCTTCCCTGAATTCAAGGCCACGCCGCTCAGCGTTGCAGTGGATCTGGAACGCTCCTTCGGACCTGTTTATGCCCGTGGCCTGCTGCGTCAGGGACAGTCAGCTTTCGCGGTATTTGGAGTGAATAACCAGGAAACGCAGGCTTCGATTGACGCGGCGTTGACGTTCGCCCTCCTCTGGCTCGATGCCTGCCGCCAGGCGCAAGCGGGAAAGGCGGTCGTCGAAGGGATCAAGCTGTTCCTGCCCGCCGGAACCTCCGCCATGACGCGCGAGCGAATGGCACATCTGAACCAGCAGATCGCCAAGTGGCAGTTGTACGAACTGGAGGAGCGTGACGACGACCTGCGGGTGATGGATGTCTCCGATTGCGGCAACATCGCCACGCGCCTTGTGCATTGCCCTGACGAGGCTGCCACGCGCGAGCGCTTCGCCGAAGCCATCGCCAGGGTCAAGGAACTGATGCCGGAAGCCGAAGTTGCCATCCTGTCGTCCGCGGAGATCGCGTTTCGTTGTCATGGACTGGAGTTTGCGCGAGCGCGGCTGACGCATGAGCCGGGGTCTTTTCAGAGCACGGCGGAAATTGTGTTCGGGGTGCGGACGGAAGAAACTGTCCTGAGCGAAAGCAATTCCGCGCGGTTCGTTCAACTGGTGCGAAGCGTCGGCGAAGTGCGCCATGCGCAAGGCCCGCGTGATCACCCTCTGTGGCGACTGCATCCCGAGCGTTGGCTGGAATCGCTGGTCGTAGGCAACATTGGCGCTCTTGACGAACGTTTCGATCCCGCGTGCCTGTACTCGCAGGTGCCGGCATTTTCCGCCTCTGACCGCGCCATGATCGACGTGCTCACACTTACACGGGACGGCAGGCTCGCGGTGGTCGAACTCAAAGCAGATGAAGACATTCACCTGCCCTTGCAGGGCCTCGATTACTGGTCGAGAGTGGCCAGCCATCATGTGCGCGGCGAATTCCAGCGCTTTGGATACTTTCCCGGGCGCGAATTGAAGACTGACAAGCCCCTGCTCTGTCTCGTGGCCCCCGCTCTGCACGTCCATCCGGCGACGGACTCGCTGTTGCGTCACATCTCCCCGGACATCGTTTGGGAATTAGTTGGGATTGACGAGCGATGGCGGGACAACGTCAGAGTCGTATTCCGGAAGCGGTCCGCGAGGCAGGATTCATCGCCTAGAGTGGCCTAATGCGTGGACGAAATCAGCGCGGCAGCTACTTCTCCATGAACTCCGCAAACGCGCCGGTCTTGCCGTAGTACAGCCGGATGCTGCACTGTTTGGGCCCGACATGGGCGAAGGAAACCTGCAACTGCCGCGGCGGTGAGTCTACCTCGCCCAGTTCCATCGGGCTGCGCGCAACATCCTGCTTCTCATCGTAGTTGGCCGCGGCGGTGATGTTCTTGTTCACGATGAAGGTCCAGTCTTTCTTATTGGGAATGGCGTACACGCTATATGCGCCGGCTGCGATGGCCGTCCCGTTCAACGTGATCGAGGTCGCAGTGAACAACGTCGCGGGCGCTCCGCCCAGCAGCCACACTTTGCCGTTGCGCGGTTCGTCTTTTGAACTCACCGCGGCGTTGTTGTAGCGCACGCTGATTTCCTGGCCGTCACTGAAATCACAGTACGCAGTGGCAGCGTTGTCCGCTGCTTGTTGGGCAAGGGCGGTGATAGCGAACATGAAAGGGCTGAGCACAACCAGGCACATGGCCGGCGCACGCATGGGGAGCCTCCCGGGACGCGAATAGGTCCTGCCAATGAACAGAACATTGTACGTCGGCCAGTTTCCATGCGCGAGAGTAATGAAGCAGACGCAATAGATTCCAGCCTGCGGCGATCAGGAACCCGCCGCGTCCCCGCTCGGTCTTGACCTTCGGTTACGTTCACTAGCGGGGTCAGCGTTGCTACCGTGATAGGGCAACCAGAAGGGGTCCGATCACATGGAAAACGCGGTGAAGTCGTGCAAGCTGAAAGTGCTTTATGGCGAGGGAGACCCCGAGACCCTTGCCGCGCAGGCAGTTACCATCAAGAAAGCAGGTCATCAGGTAGAGACCGCGGTGGGCCGCAAGGCCGTCGAAGAAGGCTTCCGCAAGGGCAGCTTTGATCTTGTGGTCCTGGGACCTACCTTGACCAGAAACGACCGCCACCACTTGCCGTACGTCATCAAGAAAGCTAATACCGGGACGCGCGTACTGGTGATGCACACCGATGGAGAACGGCATCCCTACGTAGACGGAAATATCGACACCGGCCGGAGCATCGATGATCTGGTTGCCAAGATTGCCGCCATGTGGTCCGAGGCAGCAACGTCTCAGACCGGACGAGCCAAGGCAGCTGCGGCGACGAAGTAGGCGGCCATCTCTCGCCCTGGTCATCTCCTCAGGCACGAATCAAAACAGTTAAGGTGGTCTGAACCTTGATCCTAGGGCCCGACGGGTAGCCGCCAAGTGGAACGAAACCCTCCGAACTGCACAAAAAACTGCCTGCTCCGCTAAAATATCATCTTCACGATGAACACTGCCGGGCACACCAACACGAGAACGATCTACGTCACTCTGGCCGGGTTGCCGCTTTCGTTTCACCTGGAGTGGCCGTTTCACCGCGCCACCTCCGGTGCGGATTTCTTCGTTCTGCACGCCGACATCCGGTTGGAAAACTCCGACGGCCTGCATGCGCCGGTCGCGGTCAATCTCTCGGCAACCGTCCGTGAGGTCCTGCCCTCGCTCGAACCCAAAGACGCCGAAGGCCCGGTGATCAACAGTCTGAGAAAAGAAGTGGACCGCCGGCAAGTGGAGTTCGTGAAATCCGGAAAACTTGTGCCGGTGCAGTTTTCCAGCCGTCATTGGGACTTCAAGCGCAACAAATGGGTATTCGGCAAGGCCAGCGACGAACAGATGTCCCTGCTGCTGGCGCGAAAAATATATTGGCAGACGCGGGTCGCGGCAGGACCAGTCTGGGTCGGCGATCCTACCGAAGCACTCTACGTAGAAACTTCGTCCGCGCACTTGCTGGAGCTTGCGCGCAACTTAGAGGCGCAGGGGCTAATCCAGATAGACGGATACTTTGCCACGGCAACCCCGGCTTTGATGCAGCAGTCCGCGAAATTCGAGGCCGAGATGCAGGCCGCGGTGGAGGAGTTGGAGAAGAAGCACGCCTTCGAGAGAGGTTAGTCCGGCACGGCCCTTAAGGGACCATCCCTTCATCCATCCATTGCTTGAAGCGCGCTGTCTGTTCTTTGGGCCAGGGTTTGTCGCAAGGCATGCTGCCGTCGACAAGCGTTGCGTAAATCTCTTTGGCTCGCGCCTTCACGTCATCGTACGACGACAGGTCGAGCCCGTAGTCCTTCATCGCCGAGACGTCGGGATCGTCACGGAACAATGGGCGAATATCTTTGGCAAAGCTGAGGGCCACGATTCAGCGCCTTTCTAACTGTCTGGTGTGGGCACGGGTCTCAGCGAGCCTGCCCTGAGCGAAGTCGAAGGGTCCAGGCCGAGCGAAGCTCGGCAGCTTACTCCGTCTTCATCGCATCAATCAACTGAAACAGCTGCGTACGATCCACCACTTCTACAAACGGCTTCCCTTGGCTCTTGCTGCTGACGACGTAAATCGTCGGCGTATGTTCCAGGTGAATAGATTTTCCCAGGTCACGGTCGGCAGTGACCTCGGCAGCCAGCTTGCCTTGCGGATCCACCACGAAGGGCAAGTCCAGCTTGTGGTCAGCCGCAAATTCCTCGGAAAACGTACGCAGATTTTCCGGCGTGATTTCCGGCTGGTGTTCGAAGATGTAGTTGCGATACTCGTGCCCCACAGCTTTTGAATGAGTGTCGAAGTAGCGCGCGATCACTGCCGCATCAAAAGACCATTTGTGAAACGGCAACGGGAAGTCGTGGATCACCAGCGGGATCTTATAAGTTTTGGCCGCTTCCTCAAGCAGCGGCGCGGCCCGGCGGCAATCCGGACACTCCAGATCCTCAAAGACCACAATCGCGACTTGCGTTCCCTTGGGCGGACGGAGCACCGGGTTGACCGGCTCCTGAGCGGAAACGAAACAAGCTAATGCAAGCACCACCGACGCGGCCAGCAACAGAGTTCTTTTCGTCATGATTTGAATCCGGAGCGGGGAGCAAGTGGCCCCACATCTGCCTTTATGTTAACCGAATCCGCTTTCCTGGTGTAGGCGCGAGCGTCTCGCGCGCGCAACCCAGTTGTACCACGTCCATGGTAATGCTAGTGTGTGCGGTTAGTCCGGAGGATGATTTGCGGCAGTGGCGAAAGGTCTTCAAAGGGCTGCTGGTCGGAACTGTGACCGGCACGTGTGTCGGCCTGGTTGGCTTCCTTCTGGCAAAGTCCGTCAACAGCCCGGGGATGGGCGGAGCTATGTTTTTTCTGGTTCCGTTCTGCGCCGGCTTCGCCATCGCTCTGGTCACGCGCCACCCTGACACCGGCTGGGCTGCAATGCTTTTGGCTGCGCTTGCGTCGCTGGCGATCCTGGTGGCGGCTGGACTCGAAGGCATCCTTTGCGCGGTGCTGGCCTTTCCTCTATTGGCCGCCGGCCTGGTCTTGGGCGCCTTCGTCGGATACCTGTTTCGGTTGGGTGTGCTCGACCGGCTTCGCCACCAAAACACCGCAACGATTGCCTTTCTTGCGCTGACGCCGGTGCTCATCCTTGTTGGGCATCGCATGGAGCGGCCTGCTTTGGAAGTCGCCCGCCGCGAAGTCATCTCCAACAGCATTGTTTTGTCGGCGCAGCCGGAAGAAGTCTGGTCGAAGATACAGTCCATTGACAGCATCAACGTTGCGAAACCATTTCTGATGTACGTGGGACTTCCAGTGCCACTCCGCTGCACGCTGGAAAAAGAAAGCGTGGGAGCAAAACGCACCTGCTACTTCGAGCACGGATTTATTGAGGAAACCATCACCGAATGGTCTCCGCCGTACTCCATGCAACTGACCATCGATAGGAGCAATATGCCCGGCCGCCACTGGCTGGGCTTTGAGACAGCTTCCTACGAGCTTCGCCGCGAAGGAGCAGGAACGCGCTTGACCCGAACTACTACGATCACTTCACATCTGCATCCGATTTGGTATTGGCGTTATTTCGAAAGGCTGGGAGTCGCCCAGGAGCACGACTACATCTTGCGCGACTTGGCGAACCGGCTGAACCGATGATTGCGGTGGCCTGAAGAACTTCACACTAACGATAGCTGCTTGCGCTCCAGGGCCAGCAATTTTTCTTTGATCGGCAACCCTCCGCCGTACCCCGTGAGTTTGCCATTGCTGCCGATCACGCGATGGCAGGGAATCACAATCGGAATTGGATTCGAGCCGTTCGCCAGGCCCACGGCTCGTGAGGCGTTCGGATTTCCTAGGCGGCGCGCCAGTTCGCCATACGAGATGGTTTCTCCGTATGGGATGTCGCACAGACGCTGCCATACCTTCAGTTGGAATGGCGTGCCTTCGGGCGCGAGCGCCAGATTAAACTGTTCCAGTTCGCCGGCAAAATAAGCACGCAGCTGGCGGATGGTCTCTTTGAATGAGCCGCTGCGATTTTTCCAGGAGGGATCTGGCCGCGCCGCGTGTCTCCCGTTCACAAACAAGATCTGCTGCAAGCCGGCATCATCCGCGACTAACAACAGCGGACCAACGGGGCTTTCGATCCGTGTGTAATTCATCTCTAGATCAGATGCTTCACCGCGGTCAGCAGCGCATGAATATCTTCCGGCGAATTGTAAAAGTGGCACGAAACCCGCACGCCGCCGACCTGCGAAGTGTAGCGCACCGAAACCAGAATCTTCTTCTCCTGCAGCCGCTGCATCAGGCTGACGTTTTTCTCGGACGAGCCGATAGAGAAAGTCACCATCCCGGCGCGTTTTTCTCGAGCGCGCGGCGTGACGACATGGATGCCGAGTTTATCCAGTCCGGCGAGAAGCTGGTCAGTCAGAGCGAAGATGTGCTCAGCGATATTTTGCTGGCCGAGTTCGTGAATCAAGTTCAAAGAAGCCGCCAGGCCGACGGCGCCCGGATAGTTCGCGGTTCCTCCGCCCTCGAAACGCCGCGCCGAGCATGCAAACTTATAGTCCTTCACCGGCGTGGTTGTCGGGGCTTGAAAGTACTCGCCCCAGCCGCCGGGCTGGTCCTCGATGGAAAGATAGCCAGCCAGAGGAGGATGGAGCCCAGCTTGCGCCTGCCGGCTGATGTACAGAAAACCGCAGCCGAACGGCGAGTTCAGCCATTTATGTCCGCCGCAGGCCAGGATGTCCACCGGCGTCTGCCGCACCTCGAGCGGAATGGCGCCGAGTTGCTGAATGGCATCGACCACCAGCCAGATTCGGCGTTCACGGCACAGTTTGCTGATCGCGGTCAAATCGCAGCGGTAGCCGTTGGTCCATTGCACAGTGCTGACGGTCACCACTTTCGTGTGCTTCGTGATGTGCGCCGCGATGTCCTCGACCAGCACCTCACCCGCGCGATTGGGAACCACATCGATTTCGACGCCATCTTTGCGTTTCTGCACCCACGGGACGGCCACTTCCAGGAATTCGAGATCAGAGAGCAACACACGGTCTCCGCGCTCGAGGGGAATGGCATTGGCCGCGAGCGTGAGACCCTGCGTCGTGCTTTCCACCAGAGCGATCTCATCTTCATCGGCATTGATCAGCCGTGCGACCGCCGGACGTGCCGCGGCGCGCATTTCATCCATAAAGATGTGGTGATGAGTGGAGGACTCGACCGGACAAAGCAACGCACGCTCGAGAAACATTCCGATCGCTTCCGTCGCCGGCCGGGGCGCGAGAGAAACACAGGCAGCGTCGAGGAAAACTTTGTCGTTGAGACCGGGGAAACACGCGCGCGCATCGGACACGTGCATGAAATGTTTTTACCACAGAGGCGCAGAGCCGGAGAGAAGGTCGGTGTATTTTCCTCTGCGTCCCCCGTGTCCCCTGTGGTGAAGATTTAAGGTTTACAGCGCCGTAGCCTGGTCTCTTCGCCGGGCCTGAATCTCGATATATACGTTGACCAGCGATACCGCTGCCGGGGTCACGCCCGGAATGCGGGAGGCATGGGCGAGAGTGCGAGGCCGAATCTTCAGCAGCTTTTCCTGCATTTCACGAGAGAGCCCGCTCACCGAATGGTAGTCGAACCAGTCCGGAATGGCGCGCTGCTCAGCCTTCTTCAGACGCTCGATGGCTCGCTGCTGCTGCAGCAGATAGCCTTCATACTTGATTTCCGTCTCGACTGACTTGAGTTCATTGCGAACGCCAGAAGAAAGACCAGCCACGGATGGCCTCGAATTCTCACGGATTTCGTCTCGTTCGAAAAACCCGGGCGCCAGATCAAGGAGAGCAGGGATGAGTTGCTCGATGGTGATCTCAGGACGCTTCAACAACTGAGCAAGAGTCTGGCCAAGCGCAGCTCGCACCTGATCCGGAGTTAACCAAGATTGCAGAGGTCCTTCGACTTCACCCGCTGCTTCCTCTGGAAGCGGCGTGCTGCGCTCAGGATGACAAGCTGGAGAACCGGAGATCTGCTCCAACATTCCGCTGGTCAGCTTGCTTCCGTTCAGCAACTTCTTCATCGCGTTCAATCGCTCCTGCTTAGCGAGGTATTCGGCCCAGGCGCCATCTGAGATCAGGCCGACGCGACGGCCGTGAGGAGTGAGGCGACGGTCAGCATTGTCAATACGCAGGTGCAGGCGAAATTCCGCACGCGAGGTGAACATGCGATAAGGCTCGTTCGTGCCCTTGGAGATCAGGTCATCGATGAGGATCGCGGTGTAGCCTTCCGTACGATTCAAAATAAGCGCCGGCTCGTTCTTTACTTTCAGGCCAGCGTTGATGCCGGCCATGATGCCCTGGCATGCAGCTTCTTCGTATCCGCTGGTGCCGTTGATTTGCCCGGCGAGGAACAGCCCAGCAATTTTCTTGGTCTCCAGCGTACGCTCGAGTTCGGTGGGATCGATCGAGTCGTATTCGATGGCGTAACCGGGCCGCAGCATTTCCGCACTCTCAAGTCCCGGGATCGACTTCAAAATCGCAAGCTGCACCTCGACCGGCAGCGACGTGCTCATGCCGTTGACGTAAATCTCGTATGTGTTCAGGCCTTCGGGTTCGAGAAAAAGCTGGTGTGTGGTCTTGTCAGGAAACTTGACGATCTTGTCCTCGATCGACGGGCAGTATCGTGGGCCGATCGATTGAATCTGGCCGCTGTACATCGGCGAGCGATGCACGTTCTCGCGGATTATGCGATGGGTTTCCGGCGTAGTCCATGCGATGTAGCAAGGAACTTGGGCATCGTGGTGCGCGACACGCTTGGTACGAAAGCTGAATGGCGTCGGATCAGGGTCGCCAGGTTGCAGTTGGAACCTTGACCAATCGATGGTTCGGCCGTCGAGACGCGGAGGCGTGCCAGTCTTTAGGCGGCATCCCCGCAGCCCAAGCTGCTTCAAAGCTTCGCCCAGAAGCACCGCTGGTGGCTCGCCAGACCGTCCAGCAGGATACTGCTGCTCGCCGCAGTGAATCAGTCCGTTGAGAAATGTGCCGGTAGTGATGATGACCGCGCTCGCACCCACGGTGCGACCGTCGCGCAGCTTGATACCCCGGCACACGCTTTCTTCAACAATCAGCTCCGCCACTTCTGCTTGCTTGATCTTGAGGTTCGGCTGCGACTCGAGCATCTCACGCATTTTCACGCGATACGCCTGCTTATCGCACTGCGCGCGTGGAGACCAGACTGCTGGTCCGCGAGACGTGTTGAGCAGACGAAACTGGATGCCGACCGCGTCGGTGACTTCGCCCATGATTCCGCCCAGCGCATCGACTTCGCGGACGAGATGGCCCTTGGCGATCCCGCCCACCGCCGGGTTGCAGGACATTTGCGCGATGAGATCGAGGTTGAGTGTGTAGAGAGCGGTTTTCAGGCCCGTGCGTGCAGCGGCCATGGCGGCCTCGCATCCGGCATGACCGGCGCCGACCACAACGACGTCGTAATTTTCAGTGAACTGCCCCACAGCCTTCATTCTAGCGGGGCTCTGAGAACAACGCCACGGATCAACACGGATAAATCAGGGAAGGGTTATCCGTGAAGATCCGCGCCAATCCGTGGCAGGTTTAGCCTCTGGTCTTGGCTGGTTCCTTCGCCGGCGCGTGCCGGCTGACTTCAAACTTCATCTTGCCCGCGCGCTTGTCGGCGTCGACGATGACGTGATCACCATGCAGCACCTCGCCATCGAGAATCTTCAGCGCGAGTGGGTCCTGCACCAGCTTCTGGATGGACCGCTTCAACGGACGCGCTCCGAAGTTCGGATCGAAGCCTTCGGTGAACAACAGTTCGCGGGCCGCATCGGTCAGCTCCAGCGAAATCTTCCGTTCCGCCAACAGCCGCCGCACATCTTCCAGGCGCAGCTCGATAATCTTCACCAATTGCTCTTTGCCGAGTGGCCGGAAGACGATGATATCGTCCACGCGGTTGAGGAACTCGGGCTTGAAATGGCCGTGCAGCGCATTGATCACCTGCTTCGAAGCCTCATCGAAACCCTGCTCCGTGCGCAGGCTTTCGGCCTGCAGGAACGAAGATCCGATGTTCGAAGTCATAATGATGACCGCATTGCGGAAGTCCACCGTGCGGCCTTTGCCGTCGGTCAAGCGGCCATCATCCATGATCTGCAGCAGGATGTTGAAGACGTCCGGATGCGCCTTCTCGATTTCGTCGAACAGAATGACCGCGTAAGGACGCCGCCGCACTTGCTCGGTGAGCTGACCACCCTCTTCGTACCCAACATATCCCGGAGGCGCGCCGATCAGACGCGAAACTGCGTGCTTCTCCATGTATTCCGACATGTCGATTCGCAGCAAGGCGCGGTCGTCATCGAACAGGAACTCGGCCAAAGCGCGGGCCAGTTCGGTTTTGCCGACACCGGTCGGCCCCAGGAAAATGAACGAGCCAATCGGCCGCTTGGGATCGCTGAGTCCGGCGCGCGATCGGCGAATCGCGTTGGCGACGCGCTCCAGCGCCGCATCCTGGCCGACCACGCGCAGCCGCAGCCGGTCTTCCATATTGACCAGCTTCTTGACTTCGCCCTCCAGCATCTTCGATACAGGAATGCCGGTCCACTTGGAAACGATGCGGGCCACGTCTTCTTCGTCAACTTCTTCCTTCAGCATTCGTGTGCTGCCCTTGCCGTCCATCTGGGCCGTCAGCTTAGCCAATTCCTCTTCCGCCTGCCGCAGCAGTCCGTAACGAATCTCTGCCACCCGCTGCAGGTTGCCTTTGCGTTCTTCCGCCTGCTCTTCGATCTTCAACTGCTCGATCTTTTCTTTGAGCTGGCGCGAACGCGCGATCAGGTCTTTTTCCTGCTTCCACTTGGCCTTTAACGCATTCGCCTTCTCGCGAATCTCGGCCAGTTCTTTGTCAATCAGCGCCAGCCGCTCTCTCGAGTTCGGATCACTTTCCTTCTTCAAAGCCTGGCGCTCGATCTCCAGCTGAGTGGCCTTGCGTTCGAGTTGGTCGATGTCAGTCGGCAGCGAGTCGATCTGAATGCGCAGCGAAGCCGCTGCTTCGTCGATCAGGTCAATCGCTTTGTCAGGCAGGAAACGGTCGGAAATGTAGCGATGCGAGAGCGTGGCGGCGGCAACGATCGCCGAATCCTTGATGCGCACGCCGTGGTGTACTTCGTATCGCTCTTTCAGGCCGCGCAGAATCGCGATGGTATCTTCGACATTCGGCTCGCCCACGAAGACGATCTGGAAACGCCGCTCCAGCGCTGCATCTTTCTCGATGTACTTGCGATATTCGTTCAGCGTGGTGGCGCCGATGGCGCGCAGTTCGCCGCGAGCCAGGGCCGGCTTCAGCATGTTGGAGGCATCGATCGCTCCCTCGGCTGCTCCCGCGCCCACCAGCGTGTGCAACTCGTCGATGAACAGGATGACCTGCCCGGCCGAGTCTTCAATTTCTTTCAGGACAGCTTTCAAACGATCTTCAAACTCGCCGCGATACTTGGCTCCCGCCAGCATCGCGCCCAAATCCAAAGCCACGACTCGCTTGTTCTTCAACACCTCGGGCACATCACCAGAAATGATTCGCTGCGCCAGTCCTTCGACGATCGCGGTCTTCCCGACACCTGGTTCGCCGATCAACACTGGATTATTCTTGGTGCGCCGGGACAACACCTGTACCACACGCCGAATCTCTTCGTCCCGTCCGATGACAGGATCGAGCTTGCCGCGGCGGGCCTGCTCAGTCAGGTCGCGGGCATAACGCTCCAGCGCCTGGTACTTGGCCTCGGGGTTCTGGTCGGTGACCTTCTGTGAACCCCGCACTGCGGTGAGGGCTTTCAGAATGGCATCGTAAGTTGCGCCATGGCGCGCGAGGATGTGCTGGGCTGCATCTTTTTTTAGCTGCGTAGCGGCAAGTAACAGATGCTCGGTCGAAACGTATTCGTCTTTAAAGTTGTCGGCCTCTTTGAACGCCCGATCCAGCAGCTGGTTGGCAGCTGACGACATGCTCGCCTGCGCCGCGCCACCGGACACTTTCGGCAGCTTATCAATTTCCTGGTAGGTATCGTGCAGAACCGCCTGCGCTCCGACGCCGATTTTTTCCAGCACCGGCGGCACGATGCCTTCTTTGTCTTCGACCAGCGCGGCTAGAACGTGCAGCGGCACCAGCTCAGGATTGCCGTGCTCGGATGCGAGTTCGTTCGCGCGCTGAAGGGCTTCCTGCGCTTTGACGGTCAATTTGTCCCAACGAATGGCCATGGGTTACTCCAGTTGGTAATTTCGTAAATTTTGTAATTGAGTAATTTTAGTTCCCTGGCAGGATCAATTACCAAATTACCCGATTACAAAATTGCAAAATTAACGGGAGGCGCTCACCTCTGGCGCCTCCCGTCGAAAAGAACTGTCGAGCTGACCTCGACCAGACGGGCAAGAACGCCCGTCCTCCATTGTTCAACTTATGCGGCGCTCTTGGCGCCCTTGGCTTCGAGCGTCTTCTCGCTGCCCACGTTGACCTTGATCTGTTTCGGCCTGGCTTCTGCTTTCTTGGCCAGCTTGATCTTCAGAACGCCCTTGTCGTAATTCGCCGAGACGTTCTCGGTGCTCACCGTGGTCGGCAGGGTGAAGGAACGAGTGAAGCTGCCATACTGCCGCTCGATGCGGCGATAGTTCTCTTCTTTCTCTTCCTTCTCGAACTTGCGCTCGCCGTGCACCGTGAGGGTATTGTTCTCGATGCGGACGTCGATGTCCTTTTCCTCGATCCCCGGCACTTCAAGCTTCAGTGTGATGTTGTGCTCGTCCTCGTACACGTCCACTGCGGGGGCGAAGTTGGTGGTGGTCAGGCTTTCTTCCTTGGTGTCACCGAACGAATCCCGGAACAGCCGGTTCATCCGGTCTTGCAGGGTGGTGAACTCGCGGAAAGGTTCCCAGCGGGTCAGTACTGTCATGGCAAAATCCTCCTTCTGGAATCTTGGATGGCTTCCTTTACACAGCATTGGATGTCTAGTTAGTATTAAAGTAGCATAAAATATGAGTGTGCTACTGTCAACATATAAGTATGCTTTGTTTTCATTAGTTTATATCGAAAACCAGGCACTTCAGATAGGCGGTCTCAGGTACCGCAAGCAGCATCGGATGATCTTTGGCTTGGCCTCGGTTTTCCAGCAGACGCAAATTTCTGTGGACATCTCGGGCCGATTCCCGCACCACCTCCAGAAACTCCGACGGTCCCACATGGTAAGAGCAGGAGCAGGTCACCAGGATGCCGCCCGGGCGCAGCATCTTCAGCGCCCGTAAATTGAGCTCCTTGTAGCCCCGGAGCGCCGTATCCAGGCTGCGCCTGCTCTTGGCAAAAGCAGGCGGATCGAGGACCACCACGTCATACTCCCGGCCGGCGCTGGCGTAGTCGCGCAGCAGGTCGAAGGCGTTGGCTTCGATCCACTCCATCTCCCGCCCATTCAGCGCCGCATTGCGGTCAGCCACCTCGAGCGCCGCCCGCGAGCTGTCAACTCCGGTGACTTGCGAACAGCGCTCCGCCAGATGCAAAGCAAATCCTCCCTGATAACAGAAGACGTCCAGGGCCTCGCCGTGCGCGTACTGCGCCGCCGCCGCATAGTTCTCGCGCTGATCGAGGAAGGCACCAGTCTTCTGACCCTCCAAAGCGTCGTAGTAAAACTTCACGCCGTTCATGGAAAATACAGTGCTGGTCTTGTCCCCTTGAATCACTCCAGAGGCGCGTGCCGCCAACTGCTCCAGCTCGCGAATCTTCGGCTCAACCCGCTCCACAATCGCCGCTGGCTTTAACTGCTGGTCGAGTTCGGAAACAATGGCCGCACGCGCGGCCTCGCTGTCCATGGCCTGAGTGAGCACTTGCAGCGAAAGCACGTCGTTGTAGCGATCGACGATCAGCCCGGGCAGAAAATCGCCCTCGCTGAACACCACGCGGTAAGCATCGGTGTCTCGCACTACGCGCTCGCGATACGCAATGGCATCGCGAATCCGTTGGCGGAGCAGGCTGTCCAGGTCCGCGACCGGCTCGCGGGAGAGCAATCGGATGGCGATCTGCGAGGCGCTGCTGTAAAGTGCCGTTCCCAGGAATTTTCCGCGTTCGTCCATCACACCGACCGTAGCGCCGGAAGCGGTGCCGTCGGAGGAAATGATGTCCGAGCGATAGACCCAGACGTGTCCTTCGCGCAGACGGCTAGCGCCGCGCCGCGAAATTTTCACCAAGGGATGCAGTGATCGAGCGGAGGAGGTTGGGGGCACGAATCAATCTTACGCTGCTCGACTGACACGCCGCTGCCCCTCGCTCGCGTCCGTTCTTGGGACGCAAACGGGGCGGCGGAGAAACGCGCGTACGGGGGCTGCGGTTTTCCCCTCACAACAAACCGTGACTCCTGTCACTGATCTTTACCTAGCATGATGCCCTAATTAGTCGAGCCGGGTGCCCGCATGCAGCCACTGCGGACTCCAGCCGGGCCTTTTGTTCGCGTCATCTTGCAGCAACGCGAATCGCAATCTTGCACCAGGAGGATTCCAATGGCGACACTGAATCGATGGACGCTGGTCTTCGCAGCCCTGCTAGTAGTTGCAACTCCTCTGACGCTCCCGGCTAACGCCGCCCAGTCACTGAACGAATATGTGCTGCACAATTTTCAGCCTAACACTGGCAATTTTGCACAAGGGAACCTGATCTTCGACGCCTCGGGGAACTTATACGGCACCACGTTCTATGGCGGCACGGGCTGCGATGGCTTGGGTTGCGGCTTGGTCTTCGAGCTGTCGCCGGGAGTCGGGGGCCAATGGAGCGAAACAGTCCTGCACTACTTTCAAGGTCCCGATGGCGCCGACCCGGCGGCGGGCCTGACGCTGGACGCAGCCGGAAACCTGTACGGCACGACGGAGTACGGCGGCAAATATGGTTCAGGCACGGTATTCGAGCTGACCCCCGGCACGAACGGTCAGTGGAACGAAGCCGTTCTACACTCCTTCGGCCTATTTTATAACGGCGACATACCTTTTGCCGGTGTAATCTTCGATGCAGTTGGAAACTTGTATGGGACGACCTATGGCGGCGGAATTAACAATAAAACCTGTTCAACGTACGCGAGTGGTGGTTGTGGAGTCGTTTTCAAGCTGACCCCGGGGGCAAATGGCAAGTGGACCGAGACCGTGCTGTTCCGCTTCGGTGGCCCTGACGGGAGCAACCCCGCAACGGGCCTGACCCTCGACGCGGCCGGAAACTTGTATGGCACGACCGCGCTGGGAGGCATTTTCAATTATTACTGCCCCTCCGGCTGCGGCACAGCTTTCAAGTTGACTCCCCGCAAGTTGACTTCGCGCCAGAACGAGTGGGCAGAAACCGTGATGTACAAATTCACCGGTGGTACACCCACGACACAGGGCGACGGAGAGGATCCTGCTTCAAGCCTGATTGCTGACGCATCCGGCAACTGGTACGGCACAACGTGGGATGGCGGCGACCTCAATTGTCAAAGCACCGGTTGCGGCCTGGTGTTTATGCTGACGCAGAGCGGAAGCGGGACGTGGGAAAAGACCGATTTGTATGTCTTCAGCACTAATTCTGAGGGTGAGGACCCTGGGCAGCTGACTTTGGACGCGTCAGGTAATCTGTACGGTCCGCTCAGTTTCGGCGGCGGTGGTGGTCGCGGTGTTATCTTCAAGCTCACGCCGGGCGAAAACGGGGGGTGGACATATACAGCGCTGTGGAGTTTCAACGGCACGGATGGTTTGGGCCCTAACGGGGTAGTCCTTGATTCGCAAGGAAACCTTTATGGGACCACGATTGCTGGCGGAAATGGGGGCTGCCTCGGCGGTTGTGGGGTGGTCTTTGAACTCACACCGTAAGGGTGCGACGCTATGCCGACAGTTTTCTTTTACCTCGCCGCCGGATGCTCGGAGGGAACAGCTTCGTTGTCCGCGCGAGGGTGGGCGCTGCTTTCGGCGCGGGCCAGATCAAGGTCTCGCTGCAAAATGTCGATGACGACCATGGGCAGCTCATTGCCCCACGCGTCGATCTCCTCTTCTTCCCAACTGCCGTTCAGGCGGACAGCATCGCTCAGGTCTTCAGGAAAACCCAGCCGGTATTCCCCTTCGCGGACCAGGATATCGCCGACGCAACGGCCGCTTGCGGCATCGTACACGCGCCGGCTGGACTCGCGCCCGCGATTGATGAAAACCATGAATACTTCGCCGGCGCCGCCGTGATTGGCCACGAAATACCAGGCCTGGCCCGCCTCGAACTTGGGACGAGCCCTGCGCCGCTTGACGGCCACAACTGCCTCCACCGGCTGGTCGTTGGCCGGATCGTAGTAGAGAATTCGCTGGCACGAATCGCAAAAAAGAATCTGCGTTCCCGCGCGCACCTCGTTGTACTTCTGCGGACGCAGCATCACCTGACAGGTCATACATTTTTGGTCGCGCACCTCGGAAAGCCCGGTGCCGCGATACTTGGCCACCCGGTCGTACTGCCGCAGCACATCCGCGTCCACGCCTCCCCGTGCCGCGTCGCGCTTCGTATTCCATTCCGCCAACTGCTTTTCGTCTTCCGCCGTGCGCTGCCGGGCTTCGATCTTCTCTTTTTCGATCTCCGCCGTCTCTGCCTTCAGTTCGGCCTCGGCCGCCTTGACGTCTTTCTCGCGCGCCTCGGCGTTGACCATCAGCTCCAGAATCTTGTCTTCCTGAAGGCGGATTTCCTGCTCCGCAAACTGGATCTCGTGCAGCAGCGCTTTGTATTGCTCGTTGGTCTTTACATCCAGCGATTGGTCACGATACTTGGAGATTTTCTGCTGCAGGTCTTGAATGGCGCTTTCGTACTTCTTGCGGGCGGCTTCGTCAGCCTTGATCGCGGTCTTGGCCCGCTCCAGGCCGGCTTTAGTTCCGGCGAGCTTTTGCTCGATCGCAGCCACCCGCTTGGGCAGCGCCGCGATCTCCTCTTTCAGACGCAGGATTTCGCGGTCCGCTTTCTGCAACTCGATGAGGTTTTGTACGTCAGGAAGCATCTTCAACTGTAAGACTGTTTTGATTTTAGCACGCGTCCACCGGACGCACCTCTGCTCCGAACGTCACCCACGCTCGTGACTCGAATCACAGACAGGTGTGCCCCCGCCCCGGTCAAATCTCTGCAGAGGGGCAGCTGGATTGTCATCCTGAGCCAGCGCTTTTTGCGCAGCGAAGGATCTGGGCGAGCCGCGCGAACTGTCGCGTTCTTTGCGACAGAATAACCGCGTGTTTGGCTCGCTTCCTCTTTAACTGCACCAGAGGGTAGGTACTCATGCAGGAACATTTCACCGCTATGCGGCAGAGCGTCCTCGACGGCGCTCCGGAAACCGCTGGAAGGCTCGCCAGAGAAGCGCTGGCCCAGCGCATTGCCCCGCTGGAAGTCATTGATCGTGGCTTCGTGCCCGGAATGGCCGAGGTCGGAGAACAATATGCCCAGCACAAAATGTTCCTTCCCGACATGCTGGCGTCGGCCGAGGCCATGAAAGCCGCCATGTCCGTACTCGAACCCGAACTGAAGCGCCTGGGCACGGAGCGTCCAACCGCCGGGACCGTCGTCCTGGGCACGACTAAGGGAGATATACACGAAATCGGCAAAACGCTGGTGGGAACGCTCCTTGTCGCCAACGGCTTCAACGTCCATGACCTCGGTGTGGACGTGCCCAGTGAGCAGTTTGCCGCCAAGGTCCGCGAGCTTGGGGCCGATATTGTCGGAATTTCCGCCCTGCTCACCACCACCATGCGCGGGCAAAAGACAGTAATCGAAGCGCTCGAACGCGAGGGTTTGCGTTCATCGGTGAAGGTGATCGTGGGCGGTGCACCGGTTACAAAGCATTGGGCCGAGGAAATTGGCGCCGACGGCTACGCGAAAGATGCTGTTAACGCTGTCTCTCTGGTGAAGGGCTTACTCGAGCACAGATTTGCGCTGAATCGCGGATAGGACAGCGGATAGAACATGAGACCCAAGCTCGAACTGCTGGATCGCGCATTACTCGACCGCATTGTCGATGAAGCCTTCACTTTGCTGGAGACGCTCGGCACAAAAGTAGGCTCTCCAGAAGCTTGCGAACTGTTGGCATCTGCCGGAGCGCGCGTCGAAGACGGCGTGGCTCATCTCCCGAAAGACCTGCTGCAGCCTGCCCTGGAGTCAGCGCCCCACGAGTTTTTTCTCTACGATCGCCAGGGCAATCCGGCCGTCCACTACGGGTCGGATGACGTCCACTTCGATCCCGGCTCTTCGTGTTTGAACATTCTCGACCCGGACACGCAGCAGCCGCGCCCGGCGATCTCGGGCGATCTGGTACGCATGGTCCAGATCACTGAGATGTTGCCGCAATATGCGGCGCAATCGACCGCCATGGTCTGCAACGACGTCCCCAGCGAAATGGGAGACTGGTATCGCCTGCTGCTAGTCCTCTGGTACTCCAACAAGCCGATCGTGACCGGCGCGTTCAGCGTAGCCACGTTGCGGACCATGATTGAATTGTTGGTTGCCGACTCGGGCAGTCGGCAGGCGTTGCGAGAGAAGCCGCGGGCGGTCTTCGATGTCTGCCCCTCACCGCCGCTGAATTGGTCAGAATTTGCTTCGCAGAACATGATCGAACTGGCTCGCTCAGGCGTGCCGGCAGAGATCGTGTCCATGCCTCTGGCGGGCGCTACTGCGCCGGTAACGCTGGCGGGCGCGATCGTGCAACATGCCGCAGAGTCACTGGCGGGGATCGCCATCCATCAGTTGGCGAATCCGGGCGCGCCCGCGGTTTGGGGTGGCGCTCCCGCCATCTTTGATATGAGCACCGGCAACACTCCCATGGGCGCGATCGAAACCGCCATGCTGGATCTGGGTTGCGCGCAAGTTGGCAAGTCGCTTGGCCTGCCCACGCATGGTTATCTGGTTGCCAGCGATGCCCGCCAGATCGATGCGCAGGCCGGCATGGAGAGCGGCGGTTCGGCGCTATTGGGAGCCTTGGCCGGCATCAACATGATTTCTGGCGCCGGCATGTTGGATTTTCTCGCCTGCCACAGCATTGAAAAACTGGTGATTGATGCGGAGGCAATCGCCAGCGCTCAACGTTTGCTCGACGGGATCGAGCCCCGCGCGGAGAAGCTCGCTCTCGATAGCTTTGCCCAGACCGGCCTTCACGGCGACTTCCTCAAGTTGAAAGAGACCCGATTGCTGTTTCGCAAAGAGCAACACTTCCCTTCGCCTGTAATCGACCGTGGAGCCGACTCCAACGTGCCAAACATTATCAGCCGCGCCCATCAACGAGCGAATGAACTGCTGGAAAGCTATCAGCGGCCGGAGATCTCCGCGGCGACTCAGGAAGCCCTTCTGGCAATTGCTCTAAGGGAAACGAAAGGTCTCAGATTCGGGCACCTGCCCGGCATCGAGCTCACTGTGCCCACGTCCCAGTTTGATTGTCATCCTGAGCAAGCCGCTTTTGCGCAGCGAAGGACCTAGGCGAGCCGCGCGATGTGTCGCGTTTTTGTGCGACACCCAAACCGCGCGTTTGGCTCGCTTCCCTTTGCCAACTTGACCCACTACCAACTGGCCCGCCTGCACGAACCCGCCCCTCCGGTGTACACTTTTCAGCCCGCGCTTCTGCGGCCGATCTCATACTCGGAGCTGCCTTGTGAAAAGACTCTTTGCTCTGACCATTGCTTTGTTCCTGCTCGTCCCGTTTGCCCTTGCCCAATCCAACGCGTCAGGAAAGAAACCGCTGACCATCGAAGCCATTTTCGCCGACGGCGGCATCACCGGGCGTCAGCCGGAGAACATCGAGTGGAGCCCCGACGGGACCAAGGTTTCCTTTCTGCAACGCGACGACTCCGGCGACCACGGCGAACTGTGGTATGTAGACGTTGTCACGGGCGAGAAAAAAGTCCTGGTCAGCGAAAAAAAGCTGGCCACGCTGGCTCCGCCTGTCGAGAGGATCAAAGACGAGCGTGAAAAAGAGCGCGTCACCCGCTATCACGTCGCCGCCTACGAATGGGCGCCCGACTCCAAGCATCTGCTGTTTGATTCTCAGGGGCAGCTCTGGCTTTACACCATCGAGAATGGAACGGCAGTTCAAATCACCTCTGCAACTGATCCCAGCGGCGATCCCAAGTTTTCACCTGACGGCACACGCCTGGCTTACGTCCGCAAACACAATCTGTTCGTGCGTCCGGTCGCTGGCGGCCAAGAAAAGCAACTCACCCACCCGCCCGAAGACAAGGCTGAGAATCTGCTGAGCGGAGAAGTTGACTGGGTTTACGCCGAGGAACTCGATGTGCGCAGCAATTATTTCTGGTCACCCGATGGCAAGGACATCGTGTTCTTGCAGATGGACGAGACTAGAGTCCCCAGCTATCCCATCACTAACTACGCGCCTGTCCATGCAACGGTGGATATGGAGAAGTTTCCCCAGCCCGGCGATCCCAACCCTGCCGTGCACCTCGGGGTGGTCAGCGTCTCCAGCAGCAAAACGAAATGGATCAAGCTCACCGACGATCCGGACATCTATATCCCTCGCTTTGGCTGGGTCGCCGATGGCCTGCTTTGGGCCGAAGTGCAGAATCGCGCGCAGGACCAATTGGACCTCTATTTCGTGGACGCACATTCCGGACGGTCTCACAAGATGCTGACCGAATCCGCACCCGGCGCCTGGATCTACGTGAACGACGATTTCCACGTCCTCAAATCAGGAGATCGCTTCACCTGGCAGAGTTGGCGGGACGGAACTACGCAGCTTTATCTTTACAGTTTCGACAAAGCCAATCCGCTCGCGTCGGGCGCCAAACTCGAGCGTCAACTCACCAAGGGCGATTTCGAAGTGCTCGGAGCCAGCGAACGTCCCCACTCCGCGATCGAGGGAATCGACGAAGCTGCCGGCGTGCTTTACTTCACCTGCAATAAAGATGATCCCCGCCAGCGCCACCTTTACTCCGTAAAACTGGATGGCTCAGGAATGCAGCGCGCGTCGCAGGAGGATGGAACACACGAATCCAGGTTCGCCGCTGATGGCAAACACTACGTCGACGAATTTTCTGCCCTGATGACGCCGCCACGCATGTCGGTTTGCAGCGCAGCCGGCGCGTGCGAGAAAGTTTGGGAGTCGCGCAGCGTGGATGATTATGCTCTGATTCCCCCGAAGTTTCTCAACTTCAAAGCGGAAGACGGCACCACCCTGCACGGTGAACTGCTCATGCCGAAGGAAGAGACGTTGCAGGGAAAAATTCCGCTGGTCGTCTACATCTATGGCGGACCTGCCGGCCAAACCGTGGTCAACGGATGGCCCGACGAGCAGGAATTCTTCCATGAAGTCCTCGTGCAGCAGGGGTTCGCTGTCTTCACCGTGGACAATCGCGGCACGCCCGCGCGCGACCGGAAGTTTCAGACTGCAGTTCGCCATCAGTTCGGTGCCATCGAACTCAAAGACCAGCTCACCGCGCTCGATCAGCTGTTCGCGCAGTATCCGCAGCTCGATCGCAGCCGCACCGCAATTTGGGGATGGAGCAACGGCGGATCGATGACCCTCTACGCCATGACCCACTCCGACGCGTTCAAGGCGGGAGTTTCCGTCGCGCCCGTCACCGATTGGCGCAACTACGACTCGATTTACAGCGAGCGCAACAACGGCTTGCCGGACGACAAAAGCAGCACCAGCTACAGCGACATGAACCTGCCCAAGGCCGCAGGCAAGCTGCACGGCTCGCTGCTGCTGGTCCATGGCACAAGCGACGACAATGTGCATTTCCAGAATAGCGTCCAGATGGTCGACGCGCTCATTCAGGCCGGCAAGCAATTCCGCTTCATGATTTATCCCGGCAAGACGCACGGCATATCCGGGAGCGCGGACCGTACGCACCTGTTCCAAATGATCGAAGAACATTTTGAGCGAGAATTGAAATAACAAAGCACCTCTATATTGTCATCCCGAGCGAAGCAGGATGGTTCGCTTGCGAAGCGTCTTGCGAAGTCGAGGGACCTGCTTTTCTCCGCGCGAATATGGGAAACTGAAATTGATGCCCCGCCTTACTCTCGGCAACTTCGAACTCACCTCGGTCTCTGACGGTCAATACCACTCCGACGGCGGAGCGTTCTTCGGCGTGGTTCCCAAAAGCCTGTGGTCGAAGAAAGTCACGCCGGATGAAAACAACTTGATCCCTGCAGGACTCAACTCCGTCATCGTGCGTACCGGCGGCCACACGATCCTGATCGAAACCGGAATCGGCAACAAAATGCCGGAGAGGATGGTCAAGATCTACGGCCAGCCCGCCAAGTTGCTCGATAACCTTGCCGCGGCCGGCTTTTCGCCCGAAGATTTCGATATCGTCATCAACAGTCATTTGCACTTTGACCACTGCGGCTGGAACACGGTGCTGCGCGGCGCCAAAGTCGTGCCAACTTTTCCCAAGGCAAAATACTACGTGCAAGAGGGCGAGTGGCAGCACGGACGCCGTCAGCTGGAGCGCGACGCCATCAGCTACATCAGCGCGAATTACGACCCGCTGATCGAAAGCGGCCAGATGACACTGCTGAAAGGCGACCAGGAGATCGTGCCGGGAATTTCAGTCAAAGTCTTTCCCGGACACACGCGGCACATGCATGCCGTCATTCTCAACAGCGGCGGAAAGACCGCTTGCTATATTTCCGACCTCATTCCGACCAGTTGGCATCTCGACCTTACCTGGGTGATGGCATTCGATCTGTTTCCGCTGGAAACCATCGAAAGCCGCAAGCGATATTACGGGAACGCAATTCCAGAAAATTGGCTGACCATGTTTACCCACGACCCGAACATGCCGTGGGCCTACCTGGAGAAGGATGAGAAGGGCAAGATGGTGGCGAGGTCTGTTTAGAGGCGCGCTTCTCGCGGGCGTAGGCGCCCGCGCTACACAGTCCTACTGCACCGGGCTCAGCGTCCGCCGCCAGCGCGTCTCATCGAAGAAATGAATAATGACATGCAGCATCGATTGCAGGCGGTCCGCGGCTGAGGTCTTCAGGTAGTCGTCTTCCGCTGTCTCAAACGACCAGTACACGAACATCGGCCGTCCAATCACATTTTGCCGGGGAATAAATCCCCAGTAGCGGCTGTCGAGGCTGACGCCGCGGTGGTCGCCCATACCGAAATACGCATCCGGCGGGACCACGATGTCCTCTCCTTGAACATGCGACGGCAGTTCCGCACGCCAGCGATCATAGATGTTGGGATCAAAGGCGGAAGGCGCTAACGCCGGGAAATTGTTCCGGTAGTAGTCACGCCGGTCGTCGGCGTCGTGAAGGATATACGGCTCATCAAGTTTTTCGCCGTTGCGATAGACCACGCCATTGCGCAGGTGGATACGGTCTCCCGGAACACCGATAATTCTCTTCACGATGTGCAGCCCGGGAGTCTGCGGCGAAAGAAACACCACAATATCTCCGCGACGAATGTCGCGGTCAGGAAGCAGAGGACCAAGCCACGATCCCTTGGGAGCAAACTGGACGCGATTCACAAAAACGTGGTCGCCGATGAGCAGCGTGTTTTCCATCGAACTCGAAGGAATAGCAAACGCCTGGACGACGAATGTGATTATGAACAGGAGCATCACAAACATTCCCGCAAGCGATACCAGAAACTCGACCGGTGTTTCCTTGGGTTTCTGTTCCGCGATGTCTTCTTTTTGTCTCTTTTTTTTCACCAGTATTGGCATCTCGCCCATCATACTTCAGCAGCGATCCGCCTGGGCAGCCCCTTCGAAACTTCGCTCAGCGCTGGGTCCGCAGTTGTTCCCGCGTAGGTTATTCGTAGCGTAGGGCCACTATGGGATCGACTCGCATCGCCCTTTGCGCCGGCACCAGGCAGGCCAGCAAAGCGATGGCGCCCAACACCACAGCAACCGCCACGAAGGTCAGCGGATCCGTTGGTTTCACGCCGAAGAGCATGCTCGACATCAGGCGAGTCAGTCCCAGCGCCGCAACCATTCCAATGCAGACGCCCGCCAGCGTCATGCGCGCGCCGTCGGCCAGGACCATGCGCAGAACATCGACGGGTTGTGCACCCAGGGCCACGCGGACACCAATCTCTCGCGTGCGCTGCCCCACCAGGTATGACAACACACCGTAAATTCCCACGGCTGCCAGGAGCAGAGCAATCGCGGCAAAAGCTCCCAGCAACGTCATGGTGAAACGCTTGCCCGCGATGGAGTCCGCTACGATCCGGTCCATGGTGTAGCCATCGTAGACAACCAGCCCGCTATCGAAATCGAGCAGTCGCCTGCGTAGCGTCTGCACACTCGGTATTCCAGGCTGCCGAGTGCGAACATACACGGTGTTGAAGCGTGCGGTCGCAACCAGGGATTTGTCATCAGTCTGCCAAAACGGAAAATAGGCTTCGGTGTGCAGAGCTTCGGGGCCGTCCTGATCGAGGCCCCACTGGTTCACATGCCCCACTATGCCGACGATTTGCGCCGGGGGCTGCTTGTCAGCACCCGTGCCGCCCGGGTCGAAGTCCACGTATTGTCCGATGGGATCGCGGCTGGCAAAGAATTTCGCCGCAAAACTCTCATCGATCACGACGACCGGCTGTGTATGCTCGGTGTCCTGCGCACTAATAAAGCGACCACGCTTCAGCGGAATCTGCATCACGTTGAGATATTCGGGCTCGATCGAGTAAACCAACGACCAGGGAAGGGTCGAGTAATGAGTCGGCTTGGGTGTTCCCAAAATCCAGAACCAGTTTTCGTCGTCGCCCTGCATGGGTTGGGCTCCGCCTTCAAAGGAAACGCTCTCTACCCCTGGAGTCGAGGCGATCTTGTCGTGCATTTGGCGGTAGTAGGCCCGGATCGCTTCCGGTGAGCGCTGCTTCAGTTCCTCGCGAGCCGCCGTGCTAAACGTGATCGTGTTGTGCGGATTGAATCCGGGATCGCTGGCCCACAGGTGAAACAGGGTTCGCAGCATCAGCCCTGCACCCACCAGCAGAACCAGCGCCAGAGCGGTTTCGACCACGACGAAGGTACCCTGAGCGCGTAAATGACTGCCTGCCAGCGATCGCCCGCTCTCCCGCAGCGTGGTTTCTACACTGTGACTCGATGTCTTCCAGGCGGGTACCAGCCCGAAGATGATGCCCGCAGCCACGGAGATCACCACAGTAAAGAACAATACGCGCGGGTCAAGACCGATTTCTTCCGCGCGCGGCAGGCTTTGGGGCACGAGCGCCAACGCTGCGCGAGTTCCCCATGAGGCCAACAACAGACCGAGCGCGCCACCAGCCAGCGCCAGCAAAGTGCTTTCAGTCAGGAGCTGGCGGATGATCCGGCCGGGCGAAGCGCCCAGCGCAACCCTGACCGCAAATTCCCGCTGGCGTGAGTTCGAACGCGCCAGCAGAAGATTGGCGACGTTGACGCAGGCGATCAGGAGTACAAAGCCGACCGCACCCAGCAGAATGAACAGCACCCCGCGCACCTCGCCAATCATCTGTTCCCGCAAGGGAACCATGGTGATGCCCGTATTGCTATCCACATCGGGATACGTCGCGGCGAGTTCGTGCGCGACGCGATCCAGGTCGGTGCGTGCTTGCTGGAAGGTAAGGCCGGGTTTGAGACGCCCGATGGCATCGGTTCCCCATCCGGCGGCACGGTTCCGGAAACGCGGCTCGCTGTATTCTCCGATAGGAGTATAGACGTCGTTCAGCATGTAGTTCTGAAAGTTCTGGATCTTGAGATGAAAGCTGTCGGGAACCACGCCGATGATGGTGCGGCCTACGTCGTCGAGAACCATGCGTTGTCCAACGACGTTGGGATCGGCGCCAAATTTCCGCCGCCACAAACGCTCGGAAATCATCGCCGTCGGATTGGCGCCAAGCTGGTCTTCTGGGGCGGAGAACGAGCGTCCCATGAGCGGGTTGACGCCCAGAATTTCGAAAAAGCCGGCGGAGATCATTTCACCATGCACCCGTTCAGGTTCGCCACGTCCCAGCAGGTTGTAGCCGGTGTTGCGGTAGGCGGCGATCGCGCTGAAGCTCCGATTCATGCGCTGCCAGTCCAGAAAGTTCGGGAAAGAAATAGAAGCTGTGTGAAAGTTCTCCCGATCCTGAAACAGTGAAACCAGGCGATCGGAACCGTGATACGGCAGCGGATTCAAAACGACTGCGTTCACCACAGAAAAAATGGCGGTGTTGGCACCGATACCGATGGCCAATGAAAGTACTGCAATCAGCGTGACGCCCTTTGCCTGGCGAATAAGGCGCAATCCGAAGCGCAGGTCCTGCAGAAGCGTGGTCATGCAACGGCTCCCCACATCCGTGGTATTTAGAAATTCACACGTGGAAGAAGGCAATCCACGCGCCAGAGATCAATTTCTAACATAATGATTTTACGAGGCTTGTAATGGCTGCCAGCCCGTCGCTCACGGCGTCTGGTTCGCTTCTGGGATGGAACTGTTCGGAACCGGTCAGCTGGAGATCGCGGCAACGCGTGCCTCGAAGAACTCTTCTACTCGACCGAGAATCTCCGGAGCGCTCTTCGACCCGTAGATTGCCTTGCGCAACCCGGCTCCGCCGGGCACGCCATGCGTGAACCAGGAGGCAAACTGTTTCATCTTGCCGACCGCGTCCGGCAGCTCTTCCTCAATCAGCATCTGGAAATACGTGCGGATCATCTGGTAGCGGTCGAATTCGGTAGGCTCGTCGTAAGGAACCGCGCGATTGAGGTCCCTCGCTCTGCTCGGGATCTCGGCGTGCGGCTCAGACGCCGCACAAACACCTCGACTTCGCTCCGCTGGGCGGACGAGGGCGTCCGCCCCTACATGGTCTCTGCCAATCCCTGCACAATACTGCTCAATCTGCCGGAAGATCCACGGATTCGACGGCGCTGTGCGCCCGATCATCACTGCATCGCAGCCGGTCTCCGCCACCATCCGGCAGGCATCTTCGGGCGTGCGAATGTCACCATTCCCGATGACCGGAATCTTTACTGCATCCTTCACGGCGCCAATCCAATCCCACCGCGCCTGCCCACTGTAGCCCTGCTCGCGGGTGCGAGCATGAAGCGCCACGGCGCACAACCCGCACTCTTCAGCCATCTTTGCCAGTTCTACGCAGACGATCTCTTCGTCGCTCCATCCCGCACGAAACTTTACCGTGAACGGAATCTTCACCGCTGCCCGCACGGCTTGAAAGATGCGCCCGATGGCCGGCAGATCACGCAGCAGCCCCGAACCGCCGTTGCACTTCACGACTTTCTTCGCTGGGCAACCCAGGTTGAGATCAACCAGATCAAATCCCAGCCCTTCGACCATGTGCGCTGCCTCCGCCATAACCTGCGGATCGCTGCCAAACAGTTGCGCCGAGATGGGATGTTCGTCTTCGTAGAAGTGCAGATAGCGCTTGGCCTTCTTGTCTTTGGCGCGCAGCACACCGTCGGCTGAAGTGAATTCCGTCATGATCAGCCCGCATCCGCCCAGATTGCGAATGAAGCGGCGGAAGACGGTGTCCGTGACGCCGGCCATAGGAGCAAGAACCGTGGCTGGAGTGATCTGGACATCGCCGATCATCAACCGGGCAGGAACAGGCTGTGTGGCGCGGACCTGCCCTGAGCGAGAGTCGAAGGGGCCCTCGCCCGCGAAATCGCCCGCGTTGTCCCAGAACTTCTTCACGTCGCTATTCTACTGCCTTCCCCTGCGATTCTCCGATATGCCACAATCAGCATCACACACTGTATGGACGAAAGCCCCAAACCCCCGGCGCCGCCAGTCCCGCTCTCCCGTTGGATTGCGCGAATCATGGTTGCCGTCATCCTAGCCGAGGGAATCTGGGGCTTGCTGGTCTCGCTCACCCGCGATTTGATCGTGCCTTTCCTGGCAAGGCAAATGAGCGCTGACCCGCAATCTCCGCTCTACCTGGGCAAGGGAGACTACGATTTTCCGGCATTGTTCATTTCGTTCCTGGAACTCTGCTTGGCAGGAATTGTTGCCGCTGTTCTCTACGCCTGGTCCAAGGGTCAGCCCAAGCCAGCTCGAACCAGAACGGTGATAGTTCGCAAGGCCGCGCTCGCGGCGCCGGCTCAAGCCTTGTCTATCGCACCGCCAACCGAGGCAGCGGCCGTTCCGGCTCAATCTCCAGCGGCGGCAACAAGGATTCCGGAACCGCCTACGCCAGCACAACCAGTAGCATCATCTGTCCCGGCCGCGCAGCCCCAACCCGTGTCGGCAGCGGCTCAACCGGCGATTCCACCGAAGGCTGCCCCGGCTAAGCCCGGCAAACCGAAGCCTCCCAAAGAGGTCTACTACAACATCGTGGGTGAACCCATCAATCCGACGGAGGACGACTAGCAGGCTGCACGGAAGGAACGGGAGTTGGGATGGCGCAGAACTTCAGCGCTGCGAATCCGGCTTCCGGTTCTGTACAACGCGCCTTAGCGCCTGAGGAACCTGCGCGGATCTCCCCAGCCATACACAACAAAAGCCTCCCGCAGGAGGCTCTGCCCGTGAAGAATCGCGGCCTACTTCTTTGCCGTCTCGACCTTGGCGTACTTGCGGCGGAAGCGCTCCACGCGGCCGGCCGTGTCCATCAGCTTCTGCTTGCCGGTGAAAAACGGGTGGCAGTTTGAGCAGATTTCTACGTGGATGTCGCCCCTATGGGTGGAGCGGGTAGTAAAGTTGTTGCCGCACGCGCACATAACACGCACTTCGTGATAAGCGGGATGGATGGCTGCTTTCATGATCTCCTGATCCTCAATGCGAATCATTTGATTCTAAAGGATACCTTAAGGATTCAGCAATGGAGGACGGGCGTCGCGTTTTTGACTTAGGCATGCTCAGTGAACGCATAATTCCGCCGGCGCTGCCGACCCTCTATACGGGAATCGCGCTCACCTGGCTAGGGGTTGCTTTCGCAGTTTGGGCCCGCTCCAACCTTGGCCAGAACTGGAGCGGCCGGGTCACGGTAAAAGTCGATCACCAACTCATTCAGTCCGGGCCCTACGCCTTCGTCCGACACCCGATTTACAGCGGGCTGCTGCTGGCCAATATTGGCGCGGTTTTGTTCATTGGACGATGGCGCTGCCTGCTCGCGCTGGTGATCTTCCTCGCAGAAATATCGCGTAAGGCGGCGAAGGAAGAGGGCCTCATGGTGACCGAGTTCGGAGAGAAGTATGAAGATTATCGAAGGCGGACGGGGTTTTTGTTTCCGCGCTTCGGCTAAGTATCGGACCCTCGGCGCACATGGGCGTCCTTGTACGCGGAATCAATGGATGATGCCCGTCCTCCGAGTCCTTACCAAAAGAAAAACGGCAGGGCCGACCCCCTGCCGTATTCGATGTAGAAAACCTGGGCCTTTACTTCGATCGGTTCACAGCTTTTTTCAGTTCAGCTCCCGGGGTAAACTTGGCGACTCTGCGAGCAGCGATCTTGATGGTGGCCCCTGTCTGCGGATTGCGCCCGTTGCGCGCTTTTCTTTGTGCCGCAGAGAAAGTTCCAAATCCAATCAACGCTACCCGGTCGCCTTTCTTTAAAGCACCGGTGATGCTCTCAACCGCCGTATCGATTGCGGTGGCAGCTTGCGCTTTACTGATGCCGCTACCGGCTGCAATGCGATCAATGAGATCGGCTTTGTTCATCGTCTCTCCTGGCGGGTCTCTTGGTCCTCAAAAAGCGCGGGGGAGAAGGAGCACTCCCTGAAGTTGAAACCCGGCGGCCTTATTTAGCCCCTGATAGAGAAGAAAGTCAACTGTGGAAATCCCGGAAAACCGCGCCCATTGACCGTTTTGAGTCCTTACCGTGTAGAAAGTGACTCAAAGAGTGTGCATTCCTGAGCGAGAAAAAAGCCACTCGCCTCGCGGGTTAGCGAAATGTGTGGCTGGTTTTACGCCCAAACTTCAAATCCCCTGAGGGAATACGACTAGTCGCCCGACGGCAACAGCATTTCCTCGGGTCCCAGGTCGATCTTCACCGGTACCGAGGGACACTCGCCGAGGATGGGCTGGCAGGCCGCGTCTGGCCCGCTCTTGGGATGAACTGGCACCTTCAGTTCGGCAAACTGTTCCGCCTCGGTTGAGCCGGCCAGCGCCGTCACTGAAGAAGTTCCGCCCGCGATCACCTGCGTGACCGCGTCGAAATATCCCGTTCCCACAAAGCGCTGGTGTTTGGCCGCCTCGTAGCCATACTGAAATTCACGGCTGAACTCTTTCTCCTGCAGCCGCGAGTATGCCGTCATGCCGCTGAGCTTGTATCCGCGCGCCAGTTCGAACATGCTCAAGTTCAGAGCGTGGAAACCGGCCAGGGTGATGAACTGGAACTTGTATCCCATGGCGGCCAGCTCGCGCTGAAAGCGGGCGATCGTCGCGTCGTCCAGCTTCTTTTTCCAGTTGAACGACGGCGAGCAGTTATAAGCCAGCATCTTGCCTGGATACTTCGTATGGATCGCTTCCGCGAAGCTCCGCGCCTCATCCAAGTCCGGCTCCGAAGTTTCACACCAGATCAGATCGGCATACGGCGCATAGGCGAGGCCGCGGGCGATGCCAGATTCCAGCCCACCGCGAATGCCGAAGAAGCCTTCGACCGTTCGCTCGCCAGTCAGAAACTCCCGATCGCGCGGATCAATGTCGCTAGTGAGCAGGTGCGCACTATTGGCGTCGGTTCGGGCCAGGATCATCGTAGGCACGCCCATCACGTCGGCCGCCAAGCGCGCCGCCACCAGCTTCTGAATGGCCTCCACCGTGGGAACCAGCACTTTTCCGCCGAGATGGCCGCACTTTTTCGCCGATGAGAGCTGATCTTCAAAGTGGACGCAAGCCGCGCCCGCCTCGATCATGGCCTTCATCAATTCATAAGCATTAAGGTTGCCGCCAAAGCCGGCCTCAGCATCGGCCACCAAAGGAGCGAACCAATAAATTCCGTTCTTGCCCTCGGCATGATGGACTTGGTCGGCCCGGGTCAGCGCCTGGTTGATGCGCCGGCAAAGGTTAGGCACGCTGTCCGCCGGATACAAACTCTGGTCGGGATACATCTGGCCGGCGTCGTTCGCGTCCGCGGCTGCCTGCCAACCGCTCACATAGATCGCCTGCAAGCCCGCCTTCACCGTCTGAATGGCCTGGTTTCCGGTCATCGCTCCCAGCGCAGGAACATAGGATTGGCTGTGCAGCAGCTCCCAGAGCCGTTCCGCTCCCAGCCGCGCCAAGGTGTGTTCCACATGAATCGATCCTCGCAGCCGTTCCACATCCTGCGGGCTGTATGGGCGCGTGATGCCGGCCCAACGTTGGTTGGTGTTCCAATCGGACGCATGGGCTTGAGGGTTTTTGCCGTTACCTGACATTCTTAGTTCCTCTCGTGAATCGAAGTTGGCAGCCATCAGATGTTGGAATTTGCAACGGCGTGGTCGCAATTGCCGTCACTACTGGCATTCAGCGTGGGTTCTACAGCGTCCCACTGATGCAGCGGGCACGCATAAATACTCCACATCTCCGCAGATTCTGGGCGTGTGTTTGCGTCCAGTCAAACGGAACCTTTCTATCACTCTGATAAATTTAGTTTATCAGATGCGAGGGCGATGATAATAATATATTCTTAGTTGCCTCGGGGATTCGGCAGGCACTATGGAAATCGATCAAGTCGAGACGTTTCTGGCTGTGGCCACATTCGGCGGTTTTCATCGCGCCGCCGAGGCGCTGCGCATCAGCCAGCCCGCTGTCAGCGCACGTATCAAGGCGCTCGAACAGTCTCTTGGCGTGAGCCTTTTCTCGCGCTCACGCGGCGGCCTCATCGTCTCCGACGCCGGCCGGACCTTTCGTCCTCACGCCGAGCAGTTGCTACGCATGGCCGCCGTCGCCCGCCAAGCCGTCCATCAGGCCCAGCCGGCGAGCGGAACTCCGCTGCAGATCGCGGCGGCTCTTTCCATTTCGGTTTATTTCTTGCCCGACGTTCTGAAACGCTTTCAGCGCGCTCATCCCAACGTCATCATCAGCATCCGCCCTGGACACTCCAAAGAAGTGCTCGACATGGTGTTGAACGAGGAGGCGGAAATCGGCCTGGCGCGCTCGCTGCAGCATCCCGAGGTGGAGACCATCAGCTTGCGCGACGACCCTCTTCTGTTAGTGGCGCATCCGCGGCGCGGCCCGGCCCATACCCGGCGTGCGCATCTGGAACAGGTAGCAAGCTGGCCTCTGATCTTCTACGAACGCGGCTCCAGCGACTGGACCATCACGCAAGGCCTCTTTCGCAGTGCCGGCCTCGTGCCCAACGTAGCCCTGGAGGTGGACTCCATCGAAACCGCCAAGCGCATGGTGGAACGCGGTCTTGGGCTGTCGTTTCTTCCCCAGCTCGCGGTGGGACGCGAGATTCGCTCGCACCAACTCGTTACCGTCAAGGTGCTCGATGCCGAACCTCTTCGGCGCAGCCTGGACGTGATCCATCCGCGCCGTCGCCCGCTGCGCCCCGAAGCCCGTGCATTTCTCCAGATGCTGCGTGACGCGGCCCGGGAAAACGCGCCACCGTCGGGGAACTCTAGAGGCCACCGCCGCAAGCCGTCTAGGTGAGCCCACAGCGGTTGCCATCTCGAGCGAAGCAGCGGCATCCGCGTGCGGATGTCGCGGCAAAGTCGAGGGACCTGCTTTTCCTCCGCCCTCCACAAGCCCGATCTCATCTCCACAAAATTGGGTTTTAGGTAGCGCGGCACCGGCTTTGAGGCGGCACAGTGCTTCAGCACTGCGAATAACGTTTGCAGCTTGAGTAACACGCTTTAGCGCCCGAGGTACCTACCCAGCTTTTACTCCGCGTACTCTGCGAAAACTCTGCGCTCTCTGCGATCCAAGGATTTGTCCGCAACTGTCTCTGCTTTTCCTCCGTCCTCCACAAGCCGGACCACATCTCCACAACATCTACACAGAGGCGCTGCCTTTTGCACTTGCGCGAACTTCACGCGCCATTGCAGAGTAGAGTCAGATCATGAAGGTCGCGGCTGAAGTTTGTCCGAAGTGTGAAGGCACCGGATGGAAATCCGTCACCATGGGTTCGGACCGCCGGGTCACACGCTGTGATTGTCAGCTCAAAGAGCGCACCCACGCCCTGCTGGCGGCTGCCCGGATTCCACGGCGCTACGAGCATTGCGAGCTCTCCAACTTTGAGTTCCAGGGTCCTCACCTCGCGCTCGCTCCAGCCCGCATGGCCGCGTGCAAATTCGTGGAAGACTACCCGCTGGACAACACTGGCCTGCTGCTGATCGGCGGCATTGGCGTCGGCAAGACTCACCTGGCGGTCGGGATTCTCAAGGAACTCGTAGTGAGCAAGGCAGTTCCCTGCCTGTTCTACGATTACCGCGAGCTGCTGAAGCAGATCCAGAATTCCTATAACCCTTCCGTCCAGGCCACCGAACTCGACGTTTTGCGTCCGGTGTTTGAAACCGAAGTGCTGGTCCTGGATGAACTGGGCGCGGTGAAACCCACCGAATGGGTCTGGGACACGGTCAGCCTCATCCTGAACACTCGCTACAACGACAATCGCACAACCATTATTACGACGAATTACCCTGACGGCCAGTCCCAGACTGTGCGTGGCCATGTGAGCAGTCGGAACCGTGAAGCCGCGGAACGCGCCGCCCGTGAGGAAACGCTCGCGGACCGCATCGGGGATCGCATGCGCTCTCGCCTGCACGAAATGTGCCGCATCGTAAGAATGGAAGGCGAAGACTTCCGCCAGACATTCCGCAGTGCCAGCTTCCGGTAAGTTCACCACGGAGACACAGAGTCACAGGAGATTCTTAGATCTGCTGGATCTTGTGACTTGGTTTTTCTCCGTGTCTCTGTGCCTCCGTGGTCAAATCTCACTAAAATGACAAGGTGCTGACCCACCGGCTCGAGTTCGTCCCCGCTCACGACGCCGAAGTCTTTGCTGCCGTTCCCGCCGCGCCTGCCGTATTTCTTCTTCGCGGAGACGGTCCGCAGACTGAGCCTTATGTCAGCAAGACCGCCAATCTGCGCCGACGACTGCAACGGCTGCTCGGCGCGCCCACCGAGCACAGCAAACGCCTGAATCTGCGCGATCGTGTCCGCGAAATCGAATACACTCCCACCGGTTCCGACTTCGAATCCAGCTTCTTGCTCTACCAGTTGCTGCGCTTAACGTTTCCCAAAATCTATGCCGATCGCCTGCGCCTCCGCTTCGCCCCGCTGCTCAAGCTGCACATGGAAAATGAATATCCGCGGGCGTCGGTCACCACTCGCCTGGGACGTTTGAATGGACGCTCGCTTTATTACGGCCCGTTCCCCTCGCGAGCCGCAGCCGAGAAGTACGCCAACGACTCCCTCGACTTTTTCAAGATGCGCCGCTGTGTCGAAGACCTCAATCCCGACCCAAAGTTTCCCGGCTGCATTTACTCAGAGATGAAGATGTGCCTCGCGCCCTGCTTCAAGGGCTGCAGCGACGACGAATATGAAGCCGAAGTCGGCCGGGTGCAGGCTTATCTGGATACCGGCGGCACTTCTCTGGTGCGGGAGATTTCAATCCAGCGCGATCAAGCCTCAACCAACCTCGAATTCGAAGGCGCCGCGGCCCACCATGCGCGTCTGGAAAAACTTCAACCCGTGCTGGCACAGCTTCCGGAGATCGTTCACCGCATTGATCGTCTGGCCGCACTGGTTATACAGCCGAGTGCACCGCCGCAATCAGTCAGCTTTTTTCAGATCAACGCCGCGAACATTTCTGGGCCTGTCGTCTTTCAGATTCTGCCCGCCGAACACACCAAGTCGCAGTCTATGGAATCGCGGGTGCAGGAAGCACTCGCCGCTGGCCCGCCCACGCCAGCCAAGACTGCGCTGGAAACCATGGAGCATCTGGCACTGCTGAAGCGCTGGTACTACCGCAGCCACCGCGTGGGCGAGATTTTCTTTGCCGACGAGAAAGGCACGCTGCCCTTGCGCCGCATCGTAAGAGGCATCTCGCGCGTCTATCGTGGAGAGAAGCCGGAAGCAGAACCGACACGGCAGGTGTAACCCGGACGGTGACGCTACACTGGAACACGGAGGCCCATCATGACTGACGCTGACAACCGCTCTGTTCGCCAACATCTTCTTTATCTCCTCCAGGGCGGCGGCGCGCACGCCAAGTTCGACGATGTCGTCGCCAACATTCCCGCCAAACTGCGCGGCCAACGGCCCGCAGGATATCCGCACTCATGCTGGATGCTGCTCGAGCACATGCGCCTCGCGCAGTGGGACATCCTCGAATTCAGCCGCAATTCGAAGCACGTCTCTCCGGCCTGGCCCGAAGGCTACTGGCCGGCAAACGAAGCTCCGCCTAACACGACCGCCTGGAACGCCAGCATCAAAAAGTTCGCCGCCAACCTGAAAGCCATGCAAGATCTGGTGAAGAGTCCCAAGACCAGTCTCTTCGCCAAAATTCCCTGGGGAGACGGCCAAACCATCCTGCGCGAAGCGCTGCTAATCGCGGACCACAATGCTTACCACCTCGGCCAAATCGTCGATGTGCGCCGCCTGCTGGGCGCGTGGGGCTAGATTGCGGTCGCGATGGTTGCGCACGATTTGACGCCCCGCAGGATTTCCACGAAACCCACCTCGATGCCATGGCTAGCAGCAATCCTATTTTTCGTGTCTTCCCTCATCGCCCAGGCCGTCCAAAATTCCCACACCATCGAGAATCTCCGTGGCATCAGCGTACCCGCTCGCAATCTCGCTTGGGCCAGCGGCACGCACGGAACTTATCTCCGCACCACCGACGGCGGCAAAACCTGGCACATCGCCCAGGTTCCTGGCACCGAGACGCTCGACTTCCGCGACGTTGAAGCCTTCAGCGCCGATCTTGCTTACCTTCTCGCGGCTGGCCCGGGCGAGCAATCGCGCATTTACAAAACCACCGACGCTGGCAACACCTGGACGCTACAGTTCACCAACAAGGATCCCCAGGGCTTCTTCGATTGCATGGCCTTCTGGGACCGCAACCACGGCATCGCCGTCGGCGACCCAGTCAACGGAAAATTTGAAGTAATCATCACTCGAGATGGCGGCCGCACCTGGAATCCGATCTCATCGCTCCCGCCTGCTCTTGACGGTGAAGGCGCGTTCGCGGCCAGCGGAACCTGCATCGCAGTCCAAGGAAAAACGCATGTCTGGTTCGCCACCGGAGGTAGGTCCGCACGCGTGTTTCGCTCCGTCGATTCCGGCCAAACCTGGACCGTCGCTGAGACCCCGATCGTTCACGGTTCAGATTCAACCGGAATTTTCTCCATCGCATTTCGCGACGCTCGGCACGGCGCGATTGCCGGCGGAGACTACAAGCAACCTGGCAAAGACGGCCCCAACCTCGCCTTCACCGACGACGGAGGCCGCACCTGGACGCTGGCCTCGATCTCTCCGCAGTGGTATTTCTCCGCCATTGCCTTCCCCGCGAACCACCTCCGCCCGGCCATCTTCGCCCTCGGCTCCGCCCACGCTGCTTATGCAGAAAACACCACCAGCACATCCTGGAAAAAGATCTGGGACTTAAATCTCAACGCCCTCGCCGTCAGCCCGGAGGGAACCGCCATCGCCGTGGGTCCAAAAGGCTTGATTGTGACTCTGAACCCCGCCCAGTAAAGCCTGTTGAACATAACAATGAGAGATTCGTCTCTATACACGCCTGGCGGAAGAAAACTACAATTCCTCCCCGGCGTTGCTCTCACGCGAAACGCAGTGCTCCTATGAGGACAAAAATATGAAGGCTTTGTGCATCCTTTTCGTACTCGTAATCGCGCTCTCCTGGACCGGCATTGCCAGCGCTCAAAGTTGGCAACCTTTGACCAACCAGCCCACGTTCCCTGGTCCGTTCAATTCTTATCTCCTCACCGACGGCACAATCATGGTTCAGGACAACGATGCCTCGGATTGGTGGCGGCTCACGCCAGATATCAACGGCAGCTACGTGAACGGAACCTGGTCGCAGCTCGCGTCCCTGCCCTCCAACTACGGCCCTCTTTATTACGCGTCGGCGGTGTTGCCCGACGGCCGTCTCCTCATCGAAGGCGGAGAATATAACCTGAGCCAACTTCCCGTGGAAACCAACCTGGGCGCAATTTACGATCCGCCCACAAACACCTGGACTCCGGTCGCACCGCCGTCGGGCTGGGGCAGTATCGGTGACGCCTCGAGCGTTGTGCTTCCCAACGGCACGTTTGTGATGGCCGACATCTTCGGTATTGAGGACGCAGTGTTCAATGCCAAGACTCTGACCTGGACCGTCTTCCCCGGCACCGGCAAACAAGACGGCAATTCAGAAGAAGGTTGGACGCTGCTGCCGGATGGAACAGTTCTCACCGTGGACACGATCAACATTCCTCAAGCGGAGAAGCTCGATGTCCCTCTGAAGAAGTGGATCAGCGCAGGAAGTACAATCGTTCCTCTCGCCGATCGCTCGTCGGACGAAATCGGCCCTATGGTGCTGCGTCCGGACGGCACCGTATTCGCTACCGGAGCGAACTCCAAGGGCCCTGGGAACACGTCCGTCTACACACCTCCAGCGAATCCTGCCGATCCCGGCACTTGGACGCCGGGTCCGGTTTTTCCGAGCAATCTCGATATCGCAGATGGCCCCGCCGCGTTGTTGCCCAGCGGCAACGTACTCTGCCAGGCCAGCCCTGGAATCTACAAACCCCCCAGCTCATTTTTCGAATTCGACGGCACGAACTTGAACTCCGTTCCCGCGCCGCCGAATGCGCCCAACGACCCCTCCTACTCGGGCGTGATGCTGGTGCTGCCGACTGGCCAGGTTTTCTGGACCGATGGTTCGCAAGACATCGAAATCTACACACCAGTGGGAAGCCCGAATCCTGCCTGGGCGCCAACCATTACTGCCGTTGTGCGCACCGTGACCCGCGGGCAGTCCTACGTCATCTCGGGAACCCAGTTCAACGGCCTGTCACAGGCCAATGCCTACGGAGACGATGTCCAAGTGGCCTCCAACTATCCGCTGGTCATGATCAAGAACAAAGCGACCGGCCACATTTTCTTTGCCAGGACTCACGACCACAGCACCATGGGAGTCGCGACCGGGAGCAAAACCGTCTCCACCCACTTCGATGTGCCAGCGACGATGGAGACGGGTGCCAGCCTGCTGTTTGTTGTGGCCAACGGCATCACTTCCAAACCGGTTCCTGTCACAGTGCAGTAAAAGGCAGCGACGAGGAATTGCTACGTTGGGTCGGGAGCCTAGCATGTCCGGGCTCCCCTTTTTCGCGAATCACCTTCGCTCATACTCGCGGACTTCGCCATCAACTGCGACCGCCACGTATTTGCCGCTCGCAACTTCTCTGAACTGGACCACCTGATGTCCATCTCGCGCGAGTTGTCCCCAGCGGCTGGGCTTCTCCGCGTTTTGCTCGATCGCCTGATATTCGTTCCCATTCATCATGAACTGCACCGTCCGCAGCCGTTGATAACTCGTTCGCCCCACGGGCATGCTCTTCCCGCCCACCGCGACCGTCACCTGCCCGTCCTGCATCATCTGCTTCGCAATGGACTGCATTAACGCTAGATCGAGCATCTTTCCCACTGTAGCCTACAGCAGCGCCAAGAAAAAGACGGTCGCATGGCCTGGGCGATGCGAATCATGATGTCTTGTCCCACTATGAATCACTGATTCGTGCCAAGCTGGGTGCTCACCATGCAGTAATGTGTGCCGCGGGCGCCTGGGTCATATTTTCCCCACTCTGGTCATCTCAAGCGAAGCAGAACGGTTCGCTTGCGAACCTGCCTGGGTAGTCGAGGGACCCCGTGCTCGCTGGCATCCAACACCGGCCTCACAAGGAATTCTCTCCGGTGCGCTCCGCTTGTGTTCCGCGACGCAACCGCCGAGAATAAAATCATGGCGCATCGCGTCTGCCCCTGGTGGCTTGGATACTTTCTGCTCAATCCGCTGCGCCGCCTCGGCCAAAACCCGGCCAAGATTCTCTCGCCCTATGTTCGACCCGGCATGACCGTGCTCGAGCCAGGTCCTGGCATGGGCTTCTTCACGCTTGATCTGGCCCGCCTGGTCGGCACTTCAGGCCGCGTCATCGCCGTGGACGTGCAACCAAGAATGCTCAATCGTCTGAAACGCCGCGCTACCAAAGCCGGACTGCTCGACCGCCTTGACGTCCGCATTGCATCGCCCGATTCCATGGGAATCGCCGACCTGGCACGAGCCGTTGACTTCACTCTCGCCTTCGCTGTGGTCCACGAATTCCCTGATGCCGCGCGGTTTTTCACCGAAGTTGCTGCCGCCTCAAAATCCGGCGCTTCACTTCTGCTGGCCGAACCACAAGGCCACGTGGATGCCGCTGCCTTCGAAGCTGAGTTGCAGGCCGCCGCTTCTGCCGGCTTCGTCTCAGTCGATCGCCCCTCCATCCGCCGCAGCCAAACGGCATTGCTGAAGAAAGCGTAGTGTGGCGCGAATTCTAAGCGGAGGCCGCTTGTGCAGCGCGGGCGCCCTCGCCCGCAAAAAAGACCGCGTAGGGGCAGACGTCGTCGTCTGCCCTGCGGAGCGAAGCTCCGCAGCGGCGGTCTCCGGCGAAACATTCTTGTTCGCGTCGCCATCTCTTCCCACTCAATCGTCGTCTGGCCTGTGCCTTCACGATCTAACCAGGCAAACTGCCGCGCAGAGTACGAGTTTCGTCCCACCTATTTATCAGCCTGAGTCTTGACGAAGAAGGTTCAGCAGAAACGCCCGCCAAACAAGAAGAGCGGCCTCTTGGCCGCCCTACTAGCTACTCGATACCGGCTACTCGGTACCAGCTACTCGCTACTGTCTCCCAAGCCTTTCGAGCACCCGATCAAAATCTTCCAAGCTCCCGTACTCAATCACAATCCTGCCCTTCCCCTTCCGGTCGCTGATGCGCACCTTGCAGCCCAGGCTTCTTTCCAACTCGACCTCGGCTGCCCGCACGTTTGGATCGACAACCCGCACCGCCGGTGGCGGCGGCTCAGAGGGAAAGTTACGATGGTTTACCACCATGGTGAGCTGCGCGACGGAGAACCCTGCGTCGATGGCCTGTTTTGCGACTCCTGAAATCAGGCTGGGATCCGCCAATTGCAATAGCACCCGCGCTTCGCTGAATCCCAACTTGCCGTCGGCCAGGTATTGTTGCACCTCGGGCGGCAGCTTCAGCAGCCGCATGTAATTCGCCACCGACTCACGCGAGCATCCCGTGCGCTGCCCGATCTGCTCCTGCGTCAGTCCAAACTCGCGGCTCAGGCGAGTGAACGCGTTCGCCTGCTCCAGGCAGTTCAAGTCCTGGCGCTGCAGGTTCTCGACGATCGTCATCTCCGCGGCTTGCTCGTTGGAAACCTGGCGCACAATCGCCGGAACCGTCGCTTCTCCTGCTAGCTTTGCCGCCCGGCAACGCCGTTCGCCAAGGATGAGCGCAAACCGCCCATCGGACTTCAGCCGCACCACCACCGGCTGCACGATGCCATTCGTGCGGATTGATTCGGCCATCTCCTGCAGTGCTGCCTGATCGAACGCCCGGCGCGTCTGATACGGGTTCTCGTCGATCTGGTCCAGCGGGAGTCGCAACACTCCGTCTCCCGCCTCTGCCCTGGCCGCGCGCGCCTGCAGGTCGGGCAGAACCACCGGCTGCGCTGACGCCGCCACTGCGACGGCCGTTCCCGCCACCACGCGCGGCCCCGATGGCAGTAACGAATCCAGCCCTCGCCCCAAAGCCCGCCGCTTTTCCACCGCTTTATCTACCACTTTCTCTGCTGTCGTCATCGCTTCTCCCACCGCAACCCTCCGTCATCCTGAGTGGACTTCAAGTCCGCGAAGGATCTTGCGCGCATCACTTACGCATAAAACGGGCAAACATATCGATCCTCATCGATCTACTATATTGATCGTGATCAATTTATTCCGCTCGCGCATCCAGCGCTTCCACTTCGGAGCATTCACCACCTGCTTCTCCTGGGCTTCATCGACCGGAGGAGGAAGTTCCTGCACCGTCAGCCCGCTGCGCCCCAAGATTTCCTTCGCCAGTTGAATGTAGCTTTCCGCGCCCCGCGACCGCACGTCGTAGATAAGCGCCGGCTGGCCATGGCTGGGTGCCTCAGCCAGCCGAATGTTCCTTGGGATCGTCGTCTTGCACAGCTTGTCGCCAAAGTATCGGCTCAGCTCCGCCGTCACCTGCTGGGCCAGGTTGGTCCGGTCGTCGAACATCGTCAGCACCACGCCTTCAATCGTCAAACTTGGATTGAGGCTGGCGCGGATGCGCTCGATCGTATCCAGCAGCTCCGAGATTCCTTCCAGCGCGAAATACTCTGCCTGCATCGGAATGAGCACGGCGTCGGCTGCGACCAGGGCGTTGAGGGTCAGGAGATCCAGCGCCGGGGGGCAATCGAGCACGATGTAGTGGAAGCGGTCGCGCAGCGGCGCGAGCGCGTCGCGCAGACGAAATTCGCGGCGCTCGGCATCGACCAATTCAATGTTCGCGCCAATGAGGTTCTTGTGCGAGGGAATGAGCCAAAGCTGTTCGAGTTCAGTCTTCTGCAGCGATTCCTCCGCGCTAGCCGCGCCCATTAAGAGGTGGTAAGTGCTGATACGCTCGGGATCTTTGGCCAAGCCGAGGCCGCTCGAGGTGTTCGACTGCGGATCGCAATCGACGAGCAGCGTGTTCACTTCGGCGGCCGCAATAGACGACGCAAGGTTAATGGCAGTCGTAGTCTTACCGACGCCACCCTTCTGGTTGGCAATCGCGATAACGCGTCCCATTCAGTTTTGCGGAAATGCCGAGAGCTGAACGCAGCATAGTTCGGCCTTGGAAAATTGGCAATGCAGAATTTCGGTGCAGACTGTTGTTGAATGACGTTGTTTGAATCTTCTCGACTTACAGGAGCCAGCTGACAAGCTTTCCACAGGCTGGGAGGTTCAGGGAAGCGCAATGTTCCATGTGGAACATTCCTGATCGCAGCTCGTTATCTTTGTTCAAGCCGCTTTTGTTCCACAAGGAACAATCTTGCTTAAGCGCGATTCGGATGCCGATTGGCCCATCAGCGTTCTTCCACTTTGCTTCGAACGATGCGCTCTCAATGTTTTATCCGTCCCTCTACCGTCATCTCTCTTCCCACTTGTTAGCTGCTTGATGCATGCCCAGTTTGGTTCGGGGGCGAAATTCCCAGCATCAGGATCCGCTTGGAGGACTGCGGAACTGGAATTGGATCCAGCCAAGCAAGGTCGGGAAGGAGCTCGCGAGCTTGCGCGGCCTGGCCTTCGCCGATCAGCAGCGCGAGCCGACCATCAGGCGCGAGCAAGCGCCTAAGGATCGGCAAGGTCCGGTCGAAGCGCTCGACGGCGCGCAGCGTGACGACGTCGCCCGTACCGGTGAAATGCTCCGCGCGGCCGGAGAACACATCGACGTCCGTCAATGTAAGTGAGCGGATGACTTCATGAAGGAATGTGGCTTTTTTTTGGTTCGATTCGATCAGTGTGAGCTGAAGCTGAGGCGCCCAGATTTTGATGGGCAACCCGGGGAAGCCTGCACCGGAGCCGATGTCAAGCACGTCGTTCGTCGCTTGTCGCTCGTCGTTCGCAGAAAACAGGCAGCGGGCAACAAACAGAGATTCTCCGAAGTGGCGGGTGACGATCTCTTCCGGCTCGCGCACGGCAGTCATATTGAGGCGGGCATTCCAGCGGAGTAGTAGATCGATGTACGTCGATATATATTGCAGTTGAGTTTCGGACAGAACTGCAGATTCATCGGGGCTGAAGCCCGCTCGGAATGACGAGTCTTCAGCACCCGATAAGCTTCGAGCAGAAGAGACGCCCGCGAGGAACGGCTGCAGCAGCTCGGCGATGCGGGCAGTGTCCATCGCCTGCCGATTGTAGAAGGGAGACGGCAGGTTGGCGAGGGGGGTGAAACGGTGGGCCGACCGAAGGACGGGCCCACCGACGATTGAAGATCGGCCTACTTGGCCATCGAAGACGTGCCGGTGCAGACCCAATCAGAAGAACCGTCGTCGTGACGGGTTCCTGAGCAGGTGCCAGACCCCTTGATGCCCTTATGTTTCCCGGTGGCGCTCAGGATCTGCCATTTGTTGGAGACGGGCTTCTTGATGTCGGCCGGGCCCGACCCCGCATAACTGTAGTGCGCCATATCTCCGTTATCCATCGTCGTGGTGAAATGGCCATGATTGGTGAACGATGTCTTGTGGAGTTCCTGGAATTCAGTGTAGGTCGCAGTTTTTTCGCCTAAGCTGCTGTCGGTTGCCGTGCAGCTACCCTGTGCGATCGCATAGCTGTGGCCGGGTACGTCGCCTACAAGGAGGCTGTGCATCTCCGTCGGCTTCGCACAGTTCCACTTGTTTTCAATCTTGTCCTGAGCCATCGCTAACGACCCGAAAAGCAGTGAGCAGAAGACAACGAACAATTCTTTGCGCATGCTTAGTCTCCTTTCTTGTTGTCGATGAAATGCGACGCGACTGTACCACCAGCGGGAGGTTTTGTCACGAAGGCGACGGAAAAGCAGGTCCCTCGACTCCGCGAGATGATCTGCTTTGCAGATCGTTGCGCTACGCTCGGGATGACAGGTTGAGGAGTCCGCAGGCGCAGGGTAACCGGTTACTCCCGCTCCCGACATGGCTGGAAAGCCAATACGACGTTGGACTTCGGGCATCTCAGTAACCGGCCGGAAGCCTGCTAGACTCGCGGCTTATGGCCCTCTCCACAGCAGATTTGAAAGCGGTAGAGACTGTCCAGGCGCTGGTGCAGTTGCTGCGCAGCCGCTCCTATGAAGAAATTCGGCAGCGCATGTACGACAATCCTCCCGGCAGCGCGTGGTGGATCGCCTGCAAGACCGAGCTGGACATCCGCAACGGGGAACAAATGGCGGCGGCGCTGTCGGCAACCTCGCGCGTGCTGGAGAGGCTGCGGGTTTCGACCGAGCACTTCGAGCAACTCGCCGACACCCTGTATCACACCACCAGTGAAATCTCCGAGCAGTTGAAAACCACGATGGATTCCGCCCGCCGGCTGGAGATCGCGGTGTACGTGGCGATTGGGATCACGGTGGTGCAATTATTCAATCTGATGTTTGAAGTGTTTCGCAAGCGGTAGACGGGGCTACCGGGACCTGTAAAAGACGGATGTCACTCCGCGCCAGATCCCTCGCATCGCTGGTGAGAACGCGACGCTTCGGGATGACGTCATTCAAATCGTGCCGCCGACCAGATAACGGACGTCATTCCGAAGGCCCGCGCTTTCACCAGCGGGCCGAGGAATCTTGCGCGTACCCAGCAGGATTCCGCCCTCACAGACCGCAAGCAGCGAGGGTGCCCGCGCCACACAGACTCAGCCGACCGCACACATCCGCACTCTTCGTTTTGACTTGGCTGCAAACTCCTCCTAAGATGGCGAACCACACACCTTTTCCATCCGGGGCAGCGGGTCATGATCGGTCAAACCATCTCGCACTACCGCATCGTCGAGAAGCTGGGCGGGGGCGGGATGGGCGTGGTGTACAAGGCTGAAGACCTGAAGCTCGGGCGCTTCGTGGCGTTGAAATTTCTGCCCGACGATGTTGCCAACGATCCCCAGGCATTGGGCCGTTTCCGGCGTGAAGCCAAAGCGGCCTCCGCCCTGAATCATCCCGGCATCTGCACCATCCACGAGATTGACGAGCAGGGTGGCCAAACCTTCATTGTGATGGAGTTTCTGAACGGACTCACCCTGAAGCACCGCATCGCGGGGCGTCCGCTTGAAGTGGACATGCTGCTGGGCCTGGGCATCGAGATTGCCGACGCGCTGGATGCCGCGCACGCGGAGGGAATCGTCCATCGCGATATCAAGCCGGCAAATATCTTCATCACCAAGCGGGGCCACGCCAAGATTCTCGACTTCGGGCTAGCGAAAGTATCTCCGTCGCACAGCGCTTCCGCGGGATCGTCAGGTGTAACTTCCGATGACACAGACGCGGAGCATCTGACCAGCCCCGGGGCGGCGCTAGGCACCGTGGCTTACATGTCACCGGAGCAGATACGGACGAAAGAACTGGACGCGCGGACGGACTTGTTTTCCTTCGGGGCGGTCCTGTATGAGATGGCAACCGGAACGCTGCCGTTTCGAGGCGAGAGCTCAGGGGTGATTTTTCACGCCATCCTGCAGCGTGATCCGGTGGCGCCGGTGCGGCTGAATCCTGACCTCCCGCCTCGCCTGGAAGAGATTATTGCCAAGTCGCTGGAGAAGGACCGCAACCTGCGCTACCAGAGCGCGGCGGAGGTGCGGGCCGACCTGCAACGCCTGAAGCGGGACACGGAATCGGGACGGAGGTTGGGATTCGTTTCCGGCGATGAAGAGGCAACTACGGGAGCCGCCGTTCCGCTCCATTTGACCGTCGGCCACGAATCCAAAACAGATAGACCGGCGCCGGCCGGATTGTCCAAGCCAGATGCGGCGAAAAAGTCATTCCTGCGCTGGGGACTGATTGCATTTGGTGTGGTCGCTGCCGCGGCCGGAGTTGGCTACTGGTTTTCACACCGCGCACCAAAGCTCACGGAGAAAGACACCGTCGTTCTCGCGGATTTCACCAACGCAACCGGCGAGCCGGTTTTCGACGAAACTCTGAAACAAGCGATGCGAGTCCAACTGGAGCAATCCCCGTTCCTCAACGTGCTGGCCGATCAGAAGGTGGCCCGGGAGCTGAAATTCATGGGGCGGCCTAAGGACGAGCGCCTGACGCCCGAGGTGGCACGCGAGGTATGTCAGCGTGCACAGAGCACAGCGGTGCTGAGCGGATCGATTGTCAGCCTCGGCCAGCATTATGCGATCGGCCTGAACGCCGTGAACTGCCAGACCGGTGACTCGCTGGGCAGTGAGCAGGTGGAGGCGGCCAGCCGCGAAGAAGTGTTGAAAGGGCTTGGCAGAGCGACGCTCGCGCTGCGCAAGAAACTCGGCGAGTCTCTGGCTTCGGTCGAGAAGTATGGGACTCCGATCGAGCAGGCGACCACCCCCTCGCTCGAAGCGTTGCAGGCGTTCAGCCTGGGGATCAAGGCGCAGCACGAAAAGGGTGACCTCGATGCCGTTCCCTTCTATAAGCGGGCCATTGAACTCGATCCCAACTTCGCCATCGCCTATGCTCGCTTGGGGGTTGTCTACTGGAACCTCAACGATCCCGCGCAGGGCGCCGCATATTCGACCAAGGCTTACCAGTTGCACGAGCGGGTGTCGGAGCGGGAGAGGTTCTACATCGACTCTCACTATTTCGATCTGGTCACGGGGGAGGCGGAGAAGGCCATCCAGGTATATGAACTGTGGGGGCAGAGCTATCCCAACGACTTTTCACCCCATGCCAACCTCAACGTTCTTTACAAGAACCTGGGGCAAATTGAGAAAGGACTGAGGGAGTCCGGTGAGGCCCTCCGCCTCGAGCCGAATTCCGCCAACAACTACGGCAACTTGTCTTCCTCCTTGCGCGGCCTGGGTCGTTATGACGAAGCGCAGAAAGTCCTGAATGATGCCGCCGCACGGCACATTGCAACCGACCAATTGGTGTTCAGCCGGTACTTGCTGGCGTTTCTGGCAGACAACAGCAGCGGAATGCACCAGGAGATTTCTGCAGCCGCCGGCAAGCCAGGAGAGGAAGATGAGATGTACGCGACCCAGGCAGACACCGAGGCGTTTCACGGACGGTTCAGTAAATCACGCGACTTTCTGCGCCGGGCAATCGAGTCGGCCAAGAGTGAGGACGACGACGCCACGGCCGCGAGTTTCGCCACCGATGCCGCTCTGGTAGAAGCCGAAGCAGGTAACGCGGAGTGGGCGCGGCAGAATGTCGAAGACGGATTGAAACTTTCCGCCAATCACGACACGAAAATTGAGGCCGCCCTGGTATGGGCGCGACTGGGCGACGCTGCGCGGGCACAGTCTCTGGTGGACGATCTTCACAAAACCTTTCCCACCGACACCATCCTTAACAATATTTGGCTTCCGACCATCGAAGCCAGCTTGGAGCTGTCGCGGCACAATCAGGTACGCGCTCTCGAGCAGCTGCAGATTGCCGCACCTTATGAGCTCTCGAGCAGCCTCTGGGGCGGACTGCTGTTCCCGATTTACACTCGCGGAGATGCTTATCTGATGGCCGGCGACGGCACTGCCGCAGCGGCCGAATTTCAAAAGATGATTGATCACCGCGGAATTGTGGTGAACCGCATCCAGGGCGCGCTGGCCCACCTCGGTTTGGGCCGCGCTTACGCGATGGTGGGGAACCAAGAAAAAGCTCGCGCGGCCTATCAGGATTTTTTGAGCCTGTGGAAGGATGCGGACCCGGACGTTCCAGTCTTGCGGCAGGCAAGAGCGGAGTACGCGAAGCTGCAGTAGGAGTCGGCCTTACATTGCTTTTTCGATGGCGGCGCGAAGATCGTCATATTGCATCACGCCGGGATGGTAGAGGGCGACGCGGCCTTTGCGGTCGATCAGCACCAGCAATGGCGTCGTGCTGGCGCCGTAGTGGTCAAAGTTGGCTTTGCTGACCGGGACCGCGACGTCCTGCAGTCCGGGATAGTAGTGCTGCCAGACGCGGCCAATGTAGGCGAGCTCGTCTTTGGGTGCGGCATCTTCTCCGTAGGCAGCGTAACCGTAGAGCTGGGTGGGCGCTTCGACCTTGAGTCCTTTGGCGGCGAACTCCGAACTCAACTGGCTGATGATTGGTCCTTCGTATTTGCAATCGCCACACCAGTGCGCCCAGAAAAACAGGAGCACCGGCGCACCTTTCAGTTGCGCCATTGGAATAGGTCGTATTCCGAGATATTCTGCAGTGCTGAGCAGAGGCGCAGGCTGGCCGATGAGGCCGAGCATATTAAGGTTCTTCTGCAGGCGGGCGCGAAGCGAGGTATTGCCATAGGTGACGAGACTGCGGCGAAGCAGAGCAATCGCCTGGGCATTCTGCCCGCGCAGAGCCAAGACCTGGGCCTGGACTTCGAGTGCGGCGCCCAGGGCAAGCGGCAGATGCGGCTCGGCATCAAGCGAACGGCGCCCAAGCAGCGCGCGAGCTTCGGACTCGGTCTGCTTGGCGTAAGTATCGGCCTGGTCGAGTTGGTTGGCCGAGACGGAACCGCGCGCCATCCAGGACAAGGCTTCGAGATATTCGGGATTGGCGCCGCGCTGGGCGCGATAGCTCTGCAGTTCGGATGCAGCGGCTGCAAAGTTCTCTTGCGCGAGCGCGGTGCGGACGTCGGTGATGATGTCGGCGACGGCCAGTTGAGCGCAGAAAACAGAAGCGAACAGGAACAACCGAGCAAGAATTCGAGGGCTCATGTATTTTTCTTATGACGCAAGCCAGCTGAGAAAGTTTCGCGCATCCGGCTCTTCTTCCAACCCAGCCGATCCATGCAAAGCATTGATATAAAAGTGTTTGTAAGCTAATTACCGAAATAATCATAGCATTTTCAGCAAGCTGTGGGTTACAATCCAACTGCGTTTGAAAGCTTCGCGGTTTTTTGCAGTTTCCAGTAACTCCCGCTAACCAGCGTGACCTGCCTGCAGAAGTCCGGCAAGTAAATCAGCGCAATCACAAGAAAAAGGAACAAAGCAACACCATGGAAACAGGAACAGTAAAGTGGTTTAACGACGCCAAGGGTTATGGGTTTATCAGCCGCCAGAATGGCGAGGACGTATTTGTGCATTTCTCGGCCATCCAGGCGAGTGGTTTCCGCAGCCTGCAGGAGGGTCAGCAAGTCCAGTTCGATGTGGTCAAAGGGCCCAAGGGCTGGCAAGCCGAGAATGTAAAGCCGGCGTAAGCCACTTTTACAATTCGCACAGAGGGCGGCCGCGAGGCCGCCCTTTTTGTTTGTTAAACACAGTGGAGACAGGTTACACAGAGGTTTTTTCTGTGATCCTCCGTGCCCTCCGTGTTTAACGCTTGTAAAATGTGATGACAGGAGAACTCATGCCTCTCAAGGTTGGAGACATGGCGCCGGACTTTGAGATGCCCGCGGTGGAAGGGACCGTGCCAGTCAAGATCCGGCTCCGCGATTATCGCGGGAAAAAGCACGTGGTGGTGACCTTTCACCCGCTGGACTGGACCCCGACTTGAGGCGAGCAAGTGCCGGCGCTCGACTCCGATCGGGAGAAGTTCGCCGCACTCGATGCCCAGGTCTTGGACATAAGCGTCGATTCGATTTACAGCCACAAGGCGTGGCAGAAGTTTGAAATCGGAAAGGTCCACATTCCGATGTGCTCAGATTTTTATCCGCACGGCAAAGTGACGCAGGCGTTCGGGATCATGCGTGATGGCCCGCCGCTGGCGGGAATCAGCGAGCGCGCAGCGTTCATCGTGGACAAGAGCGGAAAGATTGTTTTTGCCAAGGTCTATCCCCTGGACCAGATGCCGAAGAATGAGGATCTGCTGGAGGCAGTGCGGAGGATCGAGAGCTAGATAGCAAGCGAGGGCGAATACGCCCTCGCGACAGCCGGCAGGATGCCGACGCTACGAGCGCGGCGAGTACGCCCGGCCTCCATCGAAGCAATTCCTACTGCTGCTGGTCGTGGATCAGCACGACATCCGAGTCAGTGTGCCCGCGGATCAGGCCCAGCTGCTTGCCGTCCGGCGACCAGTGGAAGTCGATGATATGCTCCGCGGAGAACTCCGTGATCTGCTTGCCCGGTGAACCATCCAGTGGTTGCATCCCACTCCGGCGGTGCGCACGGGATAAACGACAGCCATAAACCACGCCCATGCCGCCGCTGCCGAGTCGGCCGGTAATGCGGTAATGCGAGATGGTTTGGCCGATCATGCGGAGTATTATCGGAAGTCAGGATCAGAACAGCTTGGACTTACATCTTAGGAGTGGCGTTCGGGTGAGTCAAACCGATTGACCCACTTGTCATTCCGGGGAGGGCCCGCAGTTTCTTCAGCTTCCCTACAACTGCAGATCCCTCGCTCCGCAGGGGATGACAACAGGAAGCTTCTCCCTAGTAGTGAAACCTGTAGCGGACCTCCGCATATATCTCCCTCGGATTGTTCCAGTGGAAACCACCGAAGGTCAGGCTGTTGTCGAGTTCCACGCGGCGGTTGGCAACATTCAAGCGTTGACCGAAGCCGAGATCCGCTCGCCGAAATCTTTTCCCAGCGACAAATCAAAGGTGGTATGCGCGGGCAAGTAGTTGCCGGGATAAGGCTGGCCGGGAAAGCCGTTGGAAAAACCAGAGCCATAACTGACGTTCGTGGAGACGTAAGAGCGCCAGGGCAAAGTTACATCGCCACCCAAGTTGAGCGTGTCGCGCTGGTCGTGGTCGAGCGGCGTAAGCGCGGAGGAAAATGAAAAGTTAGTGAGCCCACCGTTGACAGTGCCGCTGCCCTCGGCGATCTGGTTGGAATAAGCGAGGTGAAGCTGCGCGCGATGGAAGAGACGCGGCGAGCGCAGCGTAAGCTCCCAGCCGCGAATGACCGCTCGTGAAATTGTGACGGGAAAGAAAATGTTGGATGCGCCGATATTGTTGTGATCGAAAAAATTTGAGGCGTTGGTGCGGAAGTTGTCGGCGTCAACCACCCAGCCGCGCCAGGGGATGGTGACGCCAAACTGATGTTCCTCGTCAATTTCGCCGTGCAGGGGAGCGAATCCCAAGCCTTGCCCTTGTGCGAAGTTGATGAGCGCAGGGCCGCTCACGGTCAGCAGCGGCGGGGCCTGGTAGTAGTGCCCGTAAAAGCCCCGAAACGTCCAGCGTATGCGAGGGATGGTCACGGTGGCTCCGAAGCGCGGGCTGATGGCGCTTTCAGAAATTTCCCCGGAGAAGTGGGTTGGCCGCATGCCGGCAATGAGCGTCAGCCACGGAACTGGAGTGAATTTGTCGTCGATGAAGAACGCTTCTTCGTTCCCGGGGGGATGCTCGATGTCGGCGACCGGCAAGTTGCCGCTGCCGTCGTTGAAAATGGCCCCGAAAAGCTGGCTGTCGTGCTGATAAAAACTGAAGAAACCCGCCTGCAGATTATTCCTGGCGAAATTGGCGGAGACGCTGGCTTGCCCACCGGCGTAAGTCGAGTTGCGGTCCTCCGTGGTCGCGATCGGGACGTCGCTGGTAAGGCTGTTGTAGTCGCCGCTGTTGTAATGGAAGAGTGGCGACACCGTGGTGGATACCTGGGAGTTGAAGGTATGGACCCAGGAAAAATTCAGGACGGCATCGGATTCGTGCTCGCCATCGCGCAGGCCGATACTCGGGTATTGCGGGCTGAAGCCATTGGCCGGGATTGATGCGTTTTCAATGTCGTTCGCGAATGGGTCGAACGGAACCTGGTAGTAGTCGCGCTGCAGCGAACTCACCAGGCGAAGCTGGTTGGCGGAATCGACGTTGAAGATCAATGTGCCGAAGCCGCCATAGCCGTTATCGGCGTCGTGCACGACTTGTGGGACCGGTGGCTGCAGGCCGAGATTGCTGCGGTTGCCGTTCACGCTGGCATAGTACGCAAAGCGTTCGGTGTGACTGCCGAAGCTGAGCGCGTCATTGGTCTGGTAGAAATTGCCGAGGCTCATGACCAGCTCGGCTTGATTGTTCCGTTCAAAGCCGGTGCGTGGAACCACATTGAAGACTCCGTAAGTGCGGTCGCCGAATTCGGCGCCGTAGCTGCCGCGGTTGACTTCAAGGTAGTCAATGTCTTTAGGGTCGAACTGGGGACCGATCGTGGCCGCAATGTTGGTGTTGGGCACGGGCACGCCGTCCACCAGCCAACTGGTTTGGTGCCCGCCGCGGATGTGCAGCATGTCATGGCTGACGTAAGCACCGGGCACGTAGTCGGTAATCATGGCCATGCTGTTGCTACGGTCGGCGCCAGGCGTGCGCTGGATCTCCTCACGATTCACCACCGTGGTTGGCGTGGCCGTGTCGGTGGGAACGGCCTCGGGCGCGGCGGAGACGTTTACGGTTTCGGGTTTGGTGGCAACGTTCAGTTGGAAGTGCACGACCGGCTCCGTTCCGGAGATGACGAGAATGCTTTGGCTAGCCTGGACGAATCCAGGGTCGGCAACTGAGACCACATAGTCACCGACAGGGACGTTCTGAAATTCAAACTGGCCGCTGGCATCGGAGGTTGCACTTTTCGCCCAATCCGAGGATTTCGCACGCAGCATAACCATGGCGCCCTGCACCGGGCGATGCTCGGGATCGTGGATGATACCTCGCACCGAGCCGAAGATGCTGGCGAAAGCAATGTCAGAAAACACAATTAGGGTGGTCATCAAGATACGAACAAAGCGCACAGAGCCTCCATGTGTAGATGAAGACACGGGACGAGGGCAGAAAGCAGATTCGAGTGCGCGGGCAAACGTGCCCGGGCGGCTCAGCTTTTCTGCTTTCAAATCGACTTAGGCGATGGAGAACTGTGGAGGAGCGCGGGCGGAGAGTAAGCGCACAGCAGGTGAAAGAGGCTCATTTCGAACGACGATCAATTCCACGCCAGCCGATGCGGTCAGGCCATGCCCGCCGTTGCCTTGCGCGGCATGAGCCCAATGAGAAACCGTCATGCTGCGGCAGCAGTCGTGGCCGCAGCATCCAAGAGGAGCATGGAATTCAGCGTTGGGTGTCGCTGCGCCTCGCATCGGCTTGCGCATGCAGCAGGCATGCGGAGCGGGCGCGGAGATCGCCAGGGCCAGCGGGCCAAACGTTCCCACGAGCAACCACGTCAGTAGAACTCTGGCGGTCAGACGATGCATTGGAAGAGGCAACCCCACGACTACAGATGGCAGACATCATACGTCAGCGGATGGTGGCGCGCAATCTGTACGTCACTTCATCAGCACCCAGCGGCCTCCGTTGGTGAAGACAATGACCAGGTTCATCACGACGAACATCAGGTCGTAGTGCCAGCCATAAGCCTTCTCACCCCAGAAGCCGGTGTGCCAGACGAAAATCTTCCTTTGAATGGCGCCGCACATAATGAGGATCAGGCCTATCGCCGCCAGCTGGGTAAGGACGCCGCAGGCGACGCCGAGGCCGCCGGCGATCTCCGCGATCCCCAGAAACATCGTGAAGCCCTTGCTCATCTCGATGCTCTTGCTGCGCTCTTCCACTTTGGTGACGTGGCTCCAGCCGCTGGTGACGAAAACCAGAGCGACCATCAGCCGGAGCAGAAGCAATCCGAGATCGGTGAATCGGACGAGTTGTGGGAACATGGGCTTTTCCTTGTTCGCTACGACAGTTTGCAGGTGTGTGAGATGCAATAACGGTTGCGGGCGAACCAACGGTAGCCAAGGTGAATCAGCCGGTTGAACCCGGGGTGGCTGAACACCGCATAAAAAGGCCAGGCCCACCAGATCTTCCGGGCCACTTGCAGGTACACATCCGCTCCTGCAGCTATGTGACCGTCAGGCGTAAGCAGGCGAAGATCGTAAACCAGTTCATCCATGGGAAGTTGGAACCGTGCCACTACCCATGGCTCCTGCAGCGGAGCGATTGCGAATCCATGCCTGGCTAGCGTAGGTTGCCAAAACTTGAGCCAGCGCGAACAGAAGCCGCATTGCCCGTCATAGAAAACCCAGCCTCGGCTGGGATGCGCAGGCTCCGGCATCTGTTACAGCCTCCTGCCGCGATGAACGGAGACGGACGATCCTTCCGCCAGAAACGCGGACGTTGGCGCACGTTTCAACACAGCATCCAGTTCGCTTCCGTAGAGCGCTTCCATGCAACCGTCAAAACGGCCGGCTGTTGCTGTCCAGACTTTCCAGGGTGGATGCTGGACCTGGTATTCGATGCAGCTTCCATCCCTCTGCGCGGCATAGCCCCAATAATGTTCGGTGATAAATTGCTCCTGTGAACCGTCTTCGGGCTGCGCCGGATCGCCATTCGCCGTCAGGGCTATTTTGTTCCGTTCATGCTTGTATTTCCACTCGTATTCGAACACGCGCCCGGAACCGTCTGACTGAATGCGGTGCGACATCGGGAGCGCGATGTAGCGCTCGTTATAAAAGATGCGCGCCACGGCGGCGATGAGCCACCTCGGAACGATCTCGCGAACGAAGACAACCCCTCGTCTAACGTGGTTTCCCTCGTGCCGACGCACATAGAGCCGCAAGTTGACTTCGTCGAAACTACGGTGAAATGGGAAGGAGATACCGCATACCGTGGTCTTCAGAAAGCGAAATCCAACCAGACTGATAAATGTTTTGCCGTGCCAGTTATCCAGCTCCGTTCGCCGAGGAACGAACCTGGCGATTAAGGCTGGATCAACCTCATAGTTCAACATAGCGAGGTCTTGCCATTCCGCAGTAAGGAACGTACCCAGCGGTTGCTGCCCGCTTTCAAGATTTCGCAGGGCCATCTCAGCCACAATATAGCCTTTCCCGGAGTTGTTCCTTGAATTTCCGCTGTGTTAGCATCCTAAGTTTCGGCAGTGTGCTCGACGTTGGCCTATAGCCAGTCCTCTTCATTTCTTTATGGGCCCGCCGTGGTAAAGATCCGCAGATTGAAAGATTGGCCGAGCTTCGCTCGGTTGGACGGCGAGACGTGCGTCCGCACACGATCTTGAAGGAGTAACCGTGAAAGTTTACGAAGGCGCAAACATTAAGAATGTCGCAATTGTAGGGCACGGGAAGGCGGGCAAGACCTCGCTGGTTTCCGCAATGTTGCAGACCGCCGGCGCCACTCAGCGGCTGGGGCGCGTGGATGATGGCAGCGCAACCACCGACTACGACGACGAAGAAATCGCGCGCAAGATGTCGATTTCAGCTACACCGGCATACGTGGAATGGGGTAAAACCAAGATCAATATCCTGGATACGCCGGGCTTCAACATGTTCGTCCACGAAGCCAAGTTGGTGCTGCCGGTGGTGGACGCGGCGATCGTCGTTGTGGATGGCGTGGCCGGCGTAGAAGTGGTGACGGAGCGGGTCTGGAACTACTGCGAGGAATTCAAGACGCCGCGCGTGATTGTGGCCAGCCGCATGGACCGTGAGCGCGCAGATGCTACGCGCGTGCTCGAGTCCCTGACCAAGGCGTTTGGACGAACCGTGATTCCGCTGGAGCTGCCCATCGGCAGCGAGAAGAATTTTAGCGGTGTGGTTGATCTAGTCAGCATGAAGGCCTACACGTATGAGCTGGGTGGAAGGGGAAAGGGCAAAGAGGGCGAGATTCCCGCCAATATGAAAGACCAGGCGAAAGAGGGCCACGAGCGCTTGGTGGAAATGATCGCCGAGGGTAACGACGCCTTGATGGAAGAGTTCTTCGAAAAAGGAACCATCCCCGAGGAGCACCTGGTTCCAGCGCTGCACGAAGCCATTCGCGAGGACAGGATTTTCCCGGTGATTTTTGGCTCAGGGCTGGGAAACATCGGCGCGGACCGGGTGATGGACTTCATCGCCGACTTCGTGCCGTCGGCTTCCGAGCACGAGCCGGTGCTAGGGGAAGCCGCTGCCGCCGGCAATGGCGAGCCTCCCAAGCGGAAGGTGGCAGATTCTGAGCCGGTTTCGCTGTACGTGTTCAAAACCGTGAGCGACGTGTTCGCAGGACGGATTTCGTATTTCAAGGTTTTTTCCGGCGTCTTGAAGAACGAGGCAACCCTGCAGAACTTCACCCGCAGCTCGCTGGAAAAGCTGGCACACATCTCCGTCATGCAAGGAAAAACCGCTGTGCCGATCACCGAATTGCACGCAGGAGACATTGGAGCAGTCGCCAAGCTGAGAGATACGTTGACCGGCGACACTTTGGGCCACAAGACTGCGCCCATTCAGTATCCCAAGGTCCATTTGCCGGAGCCGGCGATCACCTTCGCAATCGAACCCAAGAGCCGCGCCGACGAAGATAAGCTGGGCCCAAGCATTCACAAGCTGATGGAGGAAGATGCCATGCTGCGCTTCTTCCGCGATCCCCAGACCAAGGAATTTCTCATCGCCGGGACGGGACAACAACATATTGAAGTCGTCGTCGCGAAGATGAAGAAGCGCTATCACGCGGAAGTAGTGCTGAAGGCGCCGAAGGTCCCGTATCGCGAAACGATTCGCGGCAAAGCTGACGTGCAAGGCCGTCACAAGAAGCAAACCGGCGGGCACGGGCAGTATGGCGATTGCAAAATCAAGATGGAACCGCTGCCGCGCGGTGGAGAGTTTGAGTTCGTCAACGACATTTTCGGCGGGGCGATTCCCCGGAACTTCATTCCAGCGGTAGAAAAGGGAATTCGAACTGCGGCGGCGCGCGGATATCTGGCGGGGTTTCCGGTGGTGGATTTTCGAGTGATTCTGTACGACGGCTCGTATCACGATGTGGATTCGAACGATCTGTCATTTCAGATGGCCGGGCGCATCGCCTTCAAGAAGGCCATGGAGGTGGCCAAGCCGACCCTGCTCGAGCCGGTCATGCACGTCGAAATTACGGTGCCGGACGAGTTCGCAGGCTCGATCATGGGCGATCTGAACAGCCGGCGCGGGCGCATCCAGGGCATGGACAACAAGGGTGGCAACACGCTGGTAAAGGCCGAAGTTCCGATGTCGGAGATGCTGACCTACGGCGTCGATCTCACGGCTATGACACAGGGCCGCGGCAGTTTCAACATGGAGATGCACCACTACGACATTGTGCCGGCGCAGTTGCAGGAGAAGATCATCGAGAAGGCCAAGGCGGCGCGAGGGGAGCAGCCGGAAGAAGAAGAGTAGAAGCGACTAACTGCTGGCTGGTAGCGAATGAGGCGGCTTTATGGCCGCTTTTTTTCGTGTGCCGATATTATGCGAAAAGTTCGAGGCGGAGGCTTTCCTGACGAATATTGTTGAATCGGACCGATCCGCGCGGAGCCAGAAGAATTTCTGGCGTCCTCCGCTGTGGAAGTGGGTTGTTTTGCTACTCCTATTGTCCGCAGCGATCTTTCTCCTGCCTCGCAAGCCCCAGCCGCACCCAGTCAAAGTTGAACTGCTTCCGTTCGATCAGTCGATTCCCACCTGGGACGGGTCTTACCCGTCAGTCATAATCTCTGTGCTCAACGAATCAGGTCAGGTCAAGCTCAAAGGCTCTATTTTGAAGGTCGTGCCGACGGTTACGCACGACGGGCCGGTCAATCAATTCGAGGTGGCGTTGGACTCCGGCATGTTCAAGGTACGCCAGAGCGACATCTTTGTCCCCGATTTTATGCCGCTCGTCCTGACAAGGGCCTATCGAAGTTGGGACGAAAACAGCCGGGCCTTCGGGGTTGGCGGCAACCATCCTTATGATATTTGCCCCAACCGGGACGAGGTTTCCATACACGCTCCAATATCTCAATCTGGAGGACGGCCGGCAAATCTACTTTCCGCGAATTTCAAAAGGAACAAGCTACGAAGACGCGGTGTTTCGCCATGGGGAGACCGCGTCGGAGTTCTTCGACGCCAGAGATAGCTGGAATGGCAACGGATGGACCCTGAAATTTCGTGACGGCCGCCAGTTCATCTTCCCTGAAGCATATTTTGCGAAGAGCTACGCCCAGGGTGCGGCGATTGAAATGCAGGATGGAAAAGGGAACCGAATTCTATTAAAGCGCGACAGAGTTCGTAATTTGCAGCAGCTCGTCTCGCCGTCCGGCCGTACTATCAGCTTCAAATATGATGACGCCAATCGCATCATCGAAGCCCAGGACGATGCAGGCAACCTTCGCCGCTACACCTACGATTACGGTGGCCACTTACGAATTGTGCAAGACGCTACCCAGGTTTTATATCGCTTCGAGTACCAGCGGCTAATGAATCAAAAGGGCTACGATCCCTACCTGCTGACGGCTGTACTCGACGGCAATGGCACGACCTTGCTGGAGAATTTCTACGGTGACCGGAGCCGAGTATCGGGACAAAGGCTTTTGAGCGGAGAGGTGTATCGTTACGATTACATCTTCGATTCGCGCCATCAAGTGATAGCAACGTTCGTTACTCTTCCCTCCGGCAGGAGAAAGGAGTTCTTATTCAAGAATGGAGTTCTATCTGGCGAGAAATAGAACTTCACGACGCGGCTTTCAGGTCCTCTACTCTTGCCAATTTGGCCTGGCCGGTCAAACGTCCAGAATCTTTCGGCTTTGAGTTCCAGGGCGCAGGCGACATGCAGGCCGTCGAGCGTGCGGCAGCAATTGTTGAAGGCCACTCTGTTACCTGATTCAACTTTCCCACCCGCGATGTCGGTACTTGAGGAAGTCTTCCACGGCGTTCGGAACAGTGGGCCGTCGCGCCCTCTTTGCCACAACGGCGATCGGAAACGGGACGCCATTCTCATCGTAGCCGACAATGTCGTCCGCAGGGCGATCATCTAGCACGGGAAGTTGATCAACCCGCTCGATTATTTCCTTGATCTCGCGCGCTGATCGCCCGTTTTGTCCAAAGGCTTCGCCATTGAGTTTAGTCCGCTGCTCAATTGTAAAACATGTGCCTTCCCAAATTTTCTGTTCTGGGCAACGGCCTTGGTGAACTGCTAATATCGCGCCAGTGGCTACGCTCAAAAACATCCCCAAGCTGCCGCAAGAGCGCGAGCGAATCGTATCGGCGGCGCCGGTCGAGGACGATTCATCGTTTGAGCTGAAGCTGCGGCCGCAGCGCCTGGCGGAATTCATCGGGCAAAACAAAGTGAAGGAAAATCTGGCGGTCGCGATCGAGGCCACGCGCTCGCGCGGCGAGGCCCTGGACCACGTTTTGCTGTACGGGCCTCCGGGGCTTGGCAAGACGACGTTGGCCAATATCATTGCCAACGAACTGGGCGTTTATTTCCAGCCGACAGCGGCGCCGCTGCTGCAAATCAAAGGCGACCTGACTGCAATCCTCACCAATATCCGCGATAAGCAGGTGCTGTTTGTGGATGAGGCCCATCGCTTGCAGCCCGCGCTCGAGGAGATTCTTTATCCAGCGCTCGAAGATTACAAGCTGGACATCATTATCGGGCAGGGTCCGGCGGCGCGCACCCACACCCTCGAGATCAAGCCGTTTACGTTCATCGGAGCTACAACGCGGGCCGGGCTGATCTCGGCGCCGCTGCGTTCACGCTTCGGCATTGTGCTGCGGCTGGAGTTCTACACGCACGAAGATTTGCGGGTGATTGTGGAGCGCTCGGCGGAGATCCTCGGCGTGCAGATCGATAAGGCTGGCGCGCTCGAAATCGCCAGCCGCTCGCGCGGGACGCCGCGAATTGCCAATCGCTTGCTGCGACGCGTGCGCGATTACGCGCAGGTGCGGAGCGACGGGAAGATTGATCTGCCGACGGCGCAGGCGGCCTTGCAGATGCTCGAAGTGGATCGTCACGGCTTCGATGAAGTGGACCGCAAGCTGCTGTTGACCATCATTGAGAAGTATCAGGGTGGGCCGGTCGGTGTGAACACGTTGGCCGCGGCGTTGGCGGAAGAAGCGGACGCCATCGAAGAAATCTATGAGCCTTTTCTTATCCAGATCGGCTTCCTGAATCGCACCCCGAGAGGCCGGGTCGCAACGCAGCTCGCGTACGAACATTTTGGAATCACGCCGAATCGCAAGCAGAGTTCGCTGTTCTGACGCGGATCCGAAACCCGCGCAATTGAGAGAACCGTGGCCACACCGCCAACACGGTTAGGCAGTGCGATCAAGGTTGTCGTCGGTTGCCTTGACGGACAGCGCCTGAAGGGATTCGTCTTCAATTTCTCCCCGTCTCGTGATCAGTTTCGTCTGTTCCCGGACGAGACTTCCCAGCATACTGCGGGCACCGACGTGAAGCTGGACACGGTGAAGGCCATTTTTTTTGTGAAGGAATTTGACGGCCATCCCGAGCACCATGATCACTATCAGCTGAAACCGGGCGCGCATGGCCGCAAGCTGGAAGCGACCTTTCAGGACGGAGAAAAGATTATCGGCACGACCGAAGCCTACAATCCGAAGGCGCTCGGCTTTTTCATTTTCCCGGCCGATCCTGAATCGAATAATAGCCGCATCTTTATCGTGAACAAGAACGTGGCGGAAGTGAAGCCGGTACAGGCCTGACGGCTCTGTCGCCTGCCCGGTACAATGGCAGCAGCGATGATTGCCCATTTGCGCGGACGGCTCCTCTCTAAACATCCCAACCAGGCGGTAATTGAGACCAGCGGCGGCGTTGGCTACGACGTGACGATTTCCGTGCCGACGTTCGCCGAGCTTTCGCAAGTCGGAACCGAAGTTTCACTGCACATTTACACCCACGTTCGCGAAGACACGCTGGCGCTTTACGGCTTCGGACGCCCCGAAGAAAAGCATCTGTTTGAAAAACTGCTGACCGTGAGCGGCATTGGCCCGAAGCTGGCGATTACGATTCTGAGCGGCATGGCGGCGGACGAAATGGTGGGCGCGATTCGTGGCAACGATGTCGCGCGCCTGACGCGAATCCCAGGGATCGGCCGAAAAACCGCCGAGCGCATGGTGCTCGAGCTGCGCGACAAACTTCCGCCTCAAGGCGCCGACGCCGTGAAGGAGATCCCATCTCTGACCGCGGTCGAGGAAGATGTGCTCTCGGCCTTGACGAACCTCGGCTACCAGCAGGCCGCGGCGGAGAAAGCGGTTGCCACCGTTGCCAGGAAGGGCAAGGGCGAGTCGTTCGATGCAATGTTTCGGGACGCGCTGGGGATGCTGTCGAAGTAGCCGCGTTTTACCGCCGAGATCGCCGAGCACACCAAGCTTCCTTCGGTTTCACTTTCCGATGCAAAACGTGCTGAAAATGAGGTTCAGGATGTCGTCGGTCGTGGTCGCGCCGGTGATTTCGTCCAGAGGACGCAGCGCGTTGTAGAGATCGAGCAGGAGCATCTCGTGGGGAACGCGATTGTCCACGGCGGTATCGGCTGCGGCCAGTGCGGTCAGCGAATCGCGAATCAGTTTTTCGTGGCGCAGGTTGGTCAGGAATCCGGTTTCGGCCTGGGTACCGGCTTCTCCGCCGATGTGACGCAGGATTTCAGCTCGCAGTTCCGAGATACCAAGGCCGGTGACGGCTGAGGTGCGAACGCGAGGCATCTCTGCCGGGCTGGGCTCGGCTGGGCAGGTGAGGACACCTGCCCCTACGCGGTCTGGGATCAAGTCGCATTTGTTCTCGACCACAATTGTGGTTTTTTCTTTCGCTTGCATAAGCTCTTTGTCTTCGGCGGCGAGTGGCTGTGACGCATCGATGACCACCAGCACCAAATCTGCGTCGGCGAGGGCTTCCAGGGACTTGCGGATGCCGATGCTTTCGGCTTCGTCGAGGGCGCGTCGGATGCCGGCCGTATCCACCAGTTGAACCGGAATGCCGCCGATGGCCACGGTCTCACTGACCAGATCGCGCGTGGTACCAGGAGTGGCCGTCACAATGGCACGCTCGCGCTCGACCAGGCAATTGAAGAGGCTCGATTTCCCAACATTGGGGCGGCCGACGATGGCCAGTGTGAGGCCTTCGTGAACGATCTTGCCGTAAGCAAAGGACCGGACCAGGTCTTCTAAAGGCGCGCGGACAACGGCCATCTTGTGCAGAATCTGTTCTCCGGGAAGAACAGAAACGTCATCTTCAGCGAAATCGATCCCAGCTTCGAGCACTGCGACCAGCTCGACCAGTTGTTGCTTGATCGGCTGCAGGCGCTTCGACAGCGCGCCTTCGAGTTGCTGGGCGGCGACTTTGGCCTGGTAAAGAGTCTGCGAGTCGATGAGATCGCGGACCGCTTCGGCCTGAGTGAGATCGATGCGCCCGTTGAAAAAGGCGCGCATGGTAAATTCGCCGGGCTCGGCGAGGCGCGCGCCGCCGGCGAGAGCGAGTTCGACAATGTGGCGCAGAACCACCGGCGCACCGTGGGCGGAGATTTCGATAATGTCATCGGCGGTGTAGGAGTGGGGCTTGGCGAAATAAGTGACGACGACTTCATCGATGCGTTCTGCGGAGCTCCGCTCCGCCAGGCGGACGAGGGCGTCCGCGCCTACGTGGTCTGTGGTTGGTTCGATCAGTTCGCCGAATATTGCGCGACCAGGCTCCAGATCGTGCTTCAGCCGCAGCATCGGCAGAGCGATCTTTTTTGCGTCTGTGCCGGCCAGCCGCACCACGCCGATGCCACCGCGTCCGGGTGGAGTAGCAATGGCGACGATGGTGTCGTCGAGGTTCACAGCATCAGTTTCCAATTTCGGGTTTCAAGTTTCAAGGACAACCCAAACACAGAGGGCACAGAGGAGCACAGGGGAGTACTCAGTCATCTTCGGGCCGGTTTGCCCGCAGGCTTGTAGTCTTTCGGATACACCACCAGGCAGCGGCGTGGGCCTTCGCCCTGGCTCTCGGTGTGAAGATCGGCGTGGTCGCGCAGGGCCAGGTGGACAATGCGGCGCTCGCGCGAGGACATCGGAGCAAATTCGTAAGGCATGCCGGTCTTCCGGACACGCTCCGCCGCCACACCTGCGGCCAGCCGCAGCTCTTCGAGGCGCATAGCGCGCTGATTCATACAGTCAAAACAAATCTTCTCGTGCTCGTTGCCGGGCAGCCGAAGCATCTCGAGTGCCAGGAGCTCGAGGCCCCGCAGCAGTTCGCCTCCGCGTTCCAGCAACAAATACGAATCGGGCCCGGAGAGATCCACCATGATTTCCGGACGCTCCCAGTCACGCTCTTCGGGAAGCGGAGGATCCACCGTAATGCGGTACTTAAGATGCAGTCCGCCTTGAGTTACAACCCCGCGCAGAAATTCGTTGATCCGGTTAGCGGCGGCGACTTTGTCGGGAATGGGCATAGACACGCCTTCAGCTGTCAGCTTTCAGTTATCAGCTCACCCACATTGCTGAAAGCTGATGGCTGAGAGCTGACAGCTACTTCTTCTCTTTCTTCCTGGCCCGCTTCAGCGCCAGCTCGCGCATTTCGCGGCCCAGGCTGGTTCTGTTCATGACCATCTGCTGCACAATGGCAACCAGGCTGCTTTCGCACCAGTATAGGCACAACCCGGCAGCCAGTCTGTAACTGATGAACCCGAACATCACCGGCATCATAACGTTCATCATCTTCTGCTGGGAGGGATCCATTCCCGCCTGCGGCGTCATGCGCTGGGTCAGCAAGCCGGTCACGATGATGAGAATGGGGAGAATCAGGTAGGGATCTGCGGAAGAAAGGTCCTTGATCCACAGCCAGTGTGCATGGCGCAAATCGAGCGCTGCGCCCAACATCCCGTAGTACGCGAACAGGAACGGCATCTGGATGATCATCGGCAAACAACCGCCGACCGGGCTGACGCCTTCCCGCTTCATCATCTCGCCGATCTCGGTATTCATCTCCTGCCGCCGCGGATCGCGCAAGGTGTACTTCTTATATTTCTCCTTGATGGCGTTCATCTGCGGCTGGATCTTCTGCATCTTCAGCGCCGACTTCATGCTGGAAATGCGCAGCGGCAGCAGCACCAGGTTGATGATCAGCGTCTGAATGACAATCGCCCAGCCCCAGTTGCCCACATATTTGTACGTCCATCGCAGCCAGGTAAACAGCGGCTTGGCGATGATCCCGAAGAAACCAAAATTAATCAGGGCGCGCAGGTCCGGGTCTTTATCGACGATGGTCGGCACCGGCACGGTTTCTAGAGTGTGCAGTTGCTTCGGCCCGACATACAGGCGCTCCACGGTCGCGTGGTGAAGATTGCCGACTGCCACACCCGGCACTTCAGCTTTGATAGTGTCGGCCGGGTTCGGCTTCTGCTGGTCTTTGGGAATGTCGATGGCATTGCGAAGTGTGACCGCCGCGGAATCCTGCGGATCGTCCGGAATGAAGATCGCTGCGAAGTATTGGTCGGTCGGGCCAATCCAGTTGAAAGGTCCGCGCAGAGTATTCCCGCTGCTGATTTTCTTGAGGGCAGTGCGCTCGACGTTGCCGTTGTACTGATACTCAACGCGTCCGGCGGCGTAGGCCGCAGGAGTGATTTCATCTCCGAACCCCGCCGGCCACATGGGAAACGCCGTGACCTGATCGCCCTTGAAGGTCACTGCGGTCGCGACATGCACCACGTAGCTCTCGTCGAGGTCGAAGCGGAAAGTTTTTCGGACCGTGAGGTCCTGATCTGCGTAGTCGAAGATGATTTCGGCGGGAGCAGTCAGCGTTCCTGAAGCCGAAGCCACATAAAGCACTGAGTTGAGTTTGTTGCGCAGGCTCTCGTCGTACGTCCACAGCGACAGCGGATAGCCGAATCTTTCTGCGGCGGCGTTATTGACCAACTCCAGCGGCTGCCCTTTGTCGTCATCGAACTTTTTCAGGGTCCACGACTTCACCTGAGCGCCGCGGTTGCTGAAGGTGATGCGAGACAGGTCGTTCTCAACCACGATGGGCGCTTCGGACGCGGCTTGCTTAAGGGTGGCTTGTGACTTTTCACCCTTGTGCTTCGTCACGACGGCTGGGGGAGTAACGACTGCGGACTCTGGCTGCTGGGGAGGCTGGTTCTGGATCGGCGTGGACGCCGGTTGTGCTGGCGGCTGCGGCAGATATTTCTTCAGGAGCGGTTGAAACAGCACGATCACTATAAAGGTGATCGCAAAGACGAGGAGCAGCCGCCGCTCCATACCGGGTTCCTGTTGAGGATTTTTGAATTCTGCCAAGTTTCCGTCTCAGTGACTGCAAAGTCTCGGTGTGATACGTGCGCCAGGATCTGTGGGTTTCACGGCCAGGTCGATGCCGCCCTTCGCCAGCGGATGACAACGAAGCAGCCGCCAGATCGCTTTCGCACCGCCCCGGAGGACGCCGTAGTGAGCAATTGTCTCCATGGCATACTCCGAGCACGTCGGCGTATAGCGGCATGCCGGGAGAAGCATGGGCGAGATGGCCCACTTGTATCCTCGCAGCAACCACAACATTGCGCTTTGTGTGATTCGGTTCATACCATCGAGATCGATTCGGCTAGACCTTGGCGCCCTACGCGTGATTTTTCTCCGTGAACTGTCGGATCACTTGGAAAGCCCGGCTTATCTCGTCGCCCAGTGCGGAGAATTCCAGCTTGAGCACCGACTTCTTCGGGTTGATGACAATATCCACCGGTAGCGCCTGCGAAGACCAGTGCAAACGGACTGCTTCCCGCAGGCGCCGTTTTATGCGGTTGCGCTCGACGGCGTTGCCCAGCACTCGTCCAACCGTGAACCCGACCCGGAATCCACCGTCTTTCCCGCGATGCAGATAGAACGCCGTCAAGTGAGCGGCAAAGTGGCGTCGTCCCTGCTTATATACCCGCTCAAAGTCACTGTGCCGGAGCAGCCGCGCGCTGGACGGAAATTTTGCGCGCTTGCTTGCGCCACCTTGCGAGGCGACAGCGCTCACGGCTCGCCGTCCGAAATCAGGTTGCGGAATTCCACCCTCCGGAAAGGAATGCTGCTATTCACGGAAGCCGGGTTTCACCGACACCCGCTTGCGCCCCTTGGCGCGCCGACGCGAGATCACTGCGCGGCCGCTCTTGGTTTTCATACGGGTGCGAAATCCGTGCGTCTTCGAGCGGTGACGCCGGTTAGGTTGGAACGTGCGCTTGGGCATGAAACTTGCTTGCTCCTGGTCAAGGAATCGATTCGCCGGAAGAGAAAGTATAAATGAGTAGGCGTGGAGCGGCAAACCGGGCGGATGACGTTGAGCAAGCTGACTGGACGAATTGCTTGTTCGTAGCATGATGTTAGACTTTGCAAAAGCAGGTCCCTCGTCTCCGCGAGATCTTTCGCGGGCGAGGGCGCCCGCGCCACACTATGAGACTGGCCTTCGACGATGGCGTCTGCACTAACCACGCGGCAGTTATAAAGTCGCCACTTGACAGAAAGTTTTTTCCGCGTGCGAAAATGCGCCAGCCGGAAAAGCGGCGCGAAGATTTCCGTCCAAGCGAAAAAAATTGTGCTAGTATGCCGACGGTTCCGCTTAAACACTTTTTCCGCTTCCAGTGAGAGACCGCAAGCCGGGCGGATCCTGATCTGGAAGGCGGCTGCTTTTCCAGCATTCATGTAAACCGGGCGCTGACTGCGGCGGCAGCGCCGACAAAGAAAATCTTCATATGTCGGTTCCAAGTCCAATTCTTACTCCCAATCCGTGGGTGCGCATCCTCGACGCGCTGGAAAAAAAGATCAACCGTCATTCCTACGATACCTGGCTGAAGCCCACACGCTACAGCCACGCCAGCGGTAAGGTCTTGTTCGTGCGCGTGCCTACGGCGGAGTTCCGCCACGTCGGCGACAAGTACGGCGACCTGATCCAGGAGGCGCTCGACAACCTCGGTTTGGAATATCAGGATGTGCAGTTCGTCACTCCCGAGGACGACCCGGCAAACACGCCGGTCCGGCATGATGGCGGGCTTTCCGCTCACACCGCGCCGGCCATGCACTCTTCCCAGCAGCGTTTTGACTGGGACGGCGCGGCGCAACTGAATCAGCGCTACACCTTCGATGCCTTCGTAATCGGCGCCGGCAACCAGTTTGCCCACGCGGCCTGCCAGGCGGTCGCGGAGCGTCCCTCCAAAGCCTACAACCCTCTTTTCCTCTACGGCGGCGTTGGCATGGGGAAGACGCATCTCATGCAGGCCATCGGCCATGAGATCGCCAAGCGGATGCCGCAGTCGGCCATCTGCTACGTCTCCAGCGAGAAGTTCACCAACGAGATGATCAACTCGCTGCGCTATGACAAGATGACCAGCTTCCGCGACAAGTTCCGCAACGTGGACGTGCTGCTAGTCGACGACATTCAGTTCCTGGCACAAAAGGAACGCACGCAGGAGGAGTTCTTCCACACCTTCAACGCGCTGCATGAGTCGATGAAGCAGATTGTGATTGCCAGCGACCGCCCGCCGAAGGAACTGGCTGAGATCGAGGACCGCTTGCGCAGCCGTTTCGAGTGGGGATTAATTGCCGACATCCAACCGCCGGATCTGGAGACCAAGGTCGCAATTCTGCAGAAAAAAGCCGAGCAAGAGAAGGTCACCATCCCCACAGACGTGGCTCTGTACATCGCTTCCAACATTCGCTCCAACGTCCGCGAGTTGGAGGGCGCTCTCATCCGGTTGGTGGCGCACTCCTCGTTGATCGGCGCCGAAATTACCCTCCCCTACACGCAGCAAGTGTTGAAGAACTTTATCGACTCTCAGGCTCGGAAGGTCACGATCGAGTCGATCCAGAAGGCGGTTGCCGAACAATTTGGATTGCGCCTGGTCGAGATCAAGGCGAAGAACAATTCGCGGGCGATCGTTTATCCCCGGCAGATCGCCATGTATCTTGCCAAGCATCTGACCGAGGCCTCACTGCCTGAGATCGGCCGTCAGTTTGGCGGAAAGCACCACACAACCGTGCTGCACTCGGTCGAAAAGATCGACGAAGTCCGAAAGACGGACAAGGATTTAAACAGGCTGCTCAATAAGCTGACCGAGCAATTAGGTGGATGATTTCTGACTCTTGCGGCGATTTCCACTCACCAGGAGAGTCTTCCTTCACCGGGGCTGTGAAGTAGGTGTGGAAGTTGTGAATGACCGGTAGCGATTGCAGGCACCCAGACGGAAATTCCCCTCGCTTCCGTCAATCCCAGCCCTGATTTTGGACACGAGGGTGTCCGCCAGAACGCGATGGCTGGAAGGGAGTTGGACAGAATTTCCACTTTTCCCTCCCACCTGCTACTACTGCTGGTTTTATGGCTTTTGCTTTTGATATAAGGGAAGTAATCAAAGTAGCACTAACAGGCGAGGGACAAGGTTATGCCGGTAGAAGCCATCGCATCCGCGACAGGGACCACCACCATGGAGATCACGGTCAGCAAATTTGAGTTGCTGCGGGAGCTTACCGCGACGCAGGGCGTGGTCGAGCGCAAGACCACCATTCCGATCTTGTCGAATTACTTGTTCGAGGCAGCGGGCGATAAATTGTCGTTGACCGCAACCGATCTCGATCTCAGTCTGCGCACGTCCTGCACGGTCAAAGTGAAGAAAGAAGGCTCGTGCACGATCCCGGCGCGCAAGCTGCACGATTATGTAAAACTGCTGCCGGATGCGGACATCACCATCAAGCTGCTCGAGAACCACTGGGTCAGTATTCGCTGCGGGCGGTCGAATACCAAGATGGTCGGCATGGCACGCTCGAATTTTCCTACGCTGCCAACGTTTCCGACTTCTGGCGTGGTGAAAATCCCAGCGCAGGTTTTGCGGGCGATGATTGCCAAGACTGGATTCGCGATCGCAAACGAAGAATCACGTTACACGCTGAATGGCGGGCTGATGGTGCTGAAGCCGGAGTCGATGACCATGGTGGCGACCGATGGGCATCGCCTGTCGCACATCGAGCGCAGCGGGACGAAGTTTGAAGGCGTCTCCGGAGAGATGAAGACGCTGGTCCCGAAGAAAGCCATGGACGAATTGAAGTCGCTGCTGGATGCGACGGATGCCGAGGAAATCGAATTCGCCAAGGATGAATCGACGCTGTACTTCCGTATTGGAACGCGGCTTCTGACCTCGCGGCAACTCACCGGGCAGTTCCCCAATTTCGAGGCTGTCCTGCCCAAAGACAACACCAAGATTGTCACGGTACACGGCGACGAGCTGGCTGCGGCGATCTCGCGTGTGGCCCAGTTTGCCGACGAGCGCTCCCGGGCGGTGCGTCTGCGCCTGGAAAAGGGCGAGCTGAAACTTTCGGCTTCGTCTACTGAGATGGGCGAGTCAGAGGATTCGATCGAGACGGATTACAACGGCGATGCGCTGGCGATTGGCTTCAATGCGCAATATCTGCTGGATTTTCTTAAAGCCACCGGCAATGGCGATGTGAAGCTCGAATTCAAAGACCCGCAATCCGCCGGCCAGATGCGCCCCGCCGAAGGCGAAGAATATAAGTACCGGTATATCGTGATGCCGATGAGAATCTGAAGATCACCCGAACGCCTGTCGGCGCCTGAACGCGCGCACTGATACGAAAGCGGTCCTTGACCTCCCTGCCACTCCCGCCGTAAATTGGCCCCACGTTCCAGGAGGGCCTATGCTCAGCGGATTCAAGCAGTTCATCCTGCGCGGCAATGTGATTGATATGGCGGTCGGCGTGGTGATTGGGGCGGCGTTCGCCTCCGTGGTGTCCGCTTTCACCAAAGACCTGCTCACCCCGCTCATCGCCGCCGTCGTCGGTAAGCCTGATTTTTCCGCTATCAAATTCACCGTTCACGGCAGTATGTTTGCCATTGGCGACTTCATCAATGCCGGCGTATCGTTCCTGCTCGTCGCCGCGGCAGTGTACTTCTTTGTCGTGACACCCATCAACGCACTGGTGGCGCGCATGCGCAAAGCGCCGGCGCCTGCAGATCCGACCACCAAGAAGTGCCCGGAATGCCTGAGCGAGATTCCGATTGACGCCAAGCGCTGCGCGCACTGTGCGCAGCCGGTCGGCGTGGGCATGGCGGCGGATTAGACCGCGCGCACAGGACGGGCGAGGACGCCCGTCCTCCATTGGCGCTAATATGTGGACGAGATGAAATTTTCTATCTTCTGCTTTCTGGCATTGTTGACGACTTGCGGCCTTGCGGCCCAGCAAACGCCAAACCAGCCTGCGCCCGGCCCTTCCTCGAGCAGCACCGCGCTCGCACCCGGTGAGGTTGTCAACGGCGTTTACCGCAATCCTGCGTTCGGCCTCAGCTACAGGATTCCCATTGGCTGGGTGGATCGCACAGAAGACATGAGAAAAGATTCCGGCGACGCGACGAAGTCCACGGTCTTTCTGGCGGTCTTCGAGCATCCTCCCGAGGCCACCACCGACACGGTGAACTCGGCGGTTGTTATCGCGGCTGAAAGCGTTTCTTCTTACCCTGGTCTGAAAAGTGCGGCGCAGTATTTTGGCCCGCTGGGAGAAGTGACCGCGGCCAAGGGATTGACGGTCGTCAATGAGCCATACGAGTTTCCCGTCGATGGCAAGCCGGTTGTGCGCCGCGATTACTCGAAGCAGATGGGCAAAGTCGGCATGCATCAGAGCACGCTGGCGATGCTTTCCAAGGGCTACGTACTCTCGTTTACCTTCATTGGCAGCAGCGACGAGGAAGTGCAGGAGCGGATCGAGTGGCTGAAAATTGGCAATCCTGCCAAGTCCACCAAGAACTACTTCCAGTCTTCAAGACCGTGAATTTTTTCGGTCCGTAACCCCCACCAAAATCAGGGTTTACCCGCTCGATTCTGCCTCGAAAAAAAGCTCTCAATATGCTAAAATTGAGGTCAAATCCCGCTGCCATAAGTGCTAATAATTTCAGTAGTTTGAGCTTACTTTGAGGCGACGGGAGCGGCGTGCCGGTGTGGGCTCAATCCGGCGATTCCCCGCGGAGCTGAATGGCCACAAAAGAAGTTACTGCAGCCGTCGTCGAGACCAAACAAAAGAACGGCAAAGCCGCGGCGACGAACGGCGGCAACGGCGAATACACGGCCGATTCGATCAAAGTTCTGGGCGGCATGGAAGCCGTGCGCAAGCGCCCCGCGATGTACATCGGCTCGACCGGTGAGATGGGCCTGCATCACCTCGTCTACGAAGTCGTGGACAACTCAGTCGACGAGGCGCTGGCCGGATTCGCCGACAAAATCGAAGTCACCATTCACATCGACAATTCGATCACCGTGGTCGACAACGGCCGCGGCATTCCCGTCGACAACATGGACATTGACGGCGAAAAAGTTGCCGCCGCGGAAGTGGTGATGACCAAGCTGCACGCCGGCGGCAAGTTTGATACTTCATCTTACAAAGTTTCCGGCGGCCTGCATGGCGTGGGTGTTTCCGTGGTGAATGCGCTGAGTGAGGAGCTGGAACTCGAAATCTGGCGCGACGGCTTCACCTGGGAGCAGACGTATTCCAAGGGCGAGCCGACCAGCAAGCTGAAGAAAGCCGGCGCAACCAAGACCAAGCGCGGCACCAAAGTTCATTTCCTGCCCGACAAAGAAATCTTCGCTGTCACCGAATATAACTACGACACTCTGGCGCAGCGTTTGCGGGAACTGGCGTTCCTCAACAAAGGCCTGCTCATCACGCTGACCGACGAACGCACCACCGATCCCAAGACCGGTGAGCCCAAGACCACGGAGTTCAAGTACAACGGCGGGATCGCGGAGTTCATCAAGCACCTGAACCGCGGCAAGCAGACGCTGCACGACAAGCCCATCTACATGGAAGCCGAGCGCGACGGCGTGGTCATGGAGATTGGTCTGCAGTACAACGACGGCTATTCGGAAACGGTTTTCAGTTTTGCCAACAACATCAATACGGTGGATGGCGGCTCGCATCTCTCCGGTTTCCGCACTTCGCTCACCCGCACCATCAATTACGCCGGCCAGCAGATGGGCCTGTTCAAGGACGTGAAAGAAAATCTTACCGGCGACGACGTGCGCGAAGGCCTGGTCGCGGTGATCAGCGTGAAGCTGCCGCAGCCGCAGTTTGAAGGCCAGACCAAGGGCAAACTGAATTCCGATATTGCCGGCATCGTGCAGGCTTTTGTGAACGAACGCCTGGGGTCGTATCTCGAGCAGAACCCTCCGGTGGCGCGCAAGATTATCGGCAAAGCGCTTGAGGCTGCCCGCGCCCGCGAAGCCGCGCGCAAAGCCCGCGACCTCACCCGCCGCAAAGGCGCGCTCGATGGCGGAGGACTGCCGGGCAAGCTGGCGGACTGCTCCGAGCGGCAACCGGAACGCTGCGAGCTGTTCCTGGTCGAGGGCGAATCCGCCGGCGGCACCGCCAAGCAGGGACGCGACCGGCGCTTCCAGGCGATCCTGCCACTGAAAGGAAAAATTCTTAACGTCGAAAAAGCCCGCTACGACAAGATGCTCGGCCACGAAGAAATTCGCGCCATGATCACGGCGCTGGGCACGGGCATTTCCAAGGAAGATTTCGACGCCAGCAAGCTGCGCTACGGCAAGATCATTTTGATGACCGACGCCGACGTGGACGGCAGCCATATCCGCACCTTGCTGCTGACGTTTTTCTTCCGCCACATGCAGGAGCTGATCAAACGCGGCAATGTATATATTGCCCAGCCGCCGCTGTTCTCCATCAAAAAAGGCAAGTCGCAGCAGTACATCAAGGACGAAAAAGAGTACGTCAAAGTGATGGTGAAGCGCGCCGCCGATGGCCTGATCGTCCGCTACGGCGAGGGTGCAGCCAAACTGGAAGGCGCCGCGCTGGCCAAGTTCATCACCGTGCTGGACGAATATTTGCGGCTGTTCGAGAAAGTCGATAAACGTGTACGCGACGAAAAAGTCACGGAGCTGGTGCCGCGGCTCGATCTGGCCAAGCGCGCCGACTTCGAAGGCGACAAAAAGACTCCGCCGAAGAAGATCGAGAAACTGGAAAAAGAACTGAAGAAGCTGCAGAAGGAGCGCCAGTTCAAAGAAGTGGAGATGCGCTTCGACGAAGAGCACACGCTGTGGGAAGTTCGCTACGTCAACTCGCAGGGCGCGGAACATCTCATCAACTGGGAGCTGGCCTCGACCCCCGAGTACCGGCAACTGCTCTCGAAATTCAAGCAGATTGAGCCTTACATGGAGCCGCCATTCGTCGTCGAAACGGTGGGCAAGGCCGGACCGGCGAATGGCAACGCTGACGGCGAGAGTGAAGACCTGAGCGACGCCGAGCGCGTGGACCTGGAAAAGACCCAGAAGAAGACGACAAAAGAAGTCGCCGGGAAAGCTGCGAAGAAAAAAGCCGAGCCGGAAGTGGCAGAGAAATCGACGCCGCGCGATTTGCGCGACTACGTTCTTGCCGAAGGCCGCAAGGGCTACGACGTGCAGCGCTACAAAGGTCTGGGCGAGATGACTGCGCCGCAGCTTTGGGAAACAACCATGGACCCGGAGCGGCGCACGCTGCTGTCGGTCAAGCTCGAAGACCTCACTGAGTGCGAAACCATCTTCAGCACGCTGATGGGTGAAGACGTGGAAGCCCGCCGCAAGTTCATCGAAGACAACGCGCTGGACGTGAAAAATTTGGATATCTGATCGGCTTGTGTAAATGGGTCTCCGACCCGGCCGAGCCAAGCGAAGCTCGGCAGATCTTTTTTTCGCGGCCGAGGGCGCCGGCGCTACACACTGCGTTACTCCCGATTACCTCTGTGCCACCCCTGTGCCTTCTGTAGTGCAGTTCTTTGTTGCAAGTCCGCGCCCAGCGCCCGTTCTCCCAGCAAGGCCGGAACTCCCCCTTCCGAGTGAAAAGGGGAGACTTTCGATGAAGAAACTGATCTTGATTCTGTGCTGCCTGTGCGGGCTGGCGATGGCGCAGGACAAAGCGACTGAAGACAGCACTGCGCCCGTGCTGACCATCTACAACCAGAATTTCTTTGTGGCCCGTGAACGCCTGCCGATGGAATTGAGAGCCGGCGTCAATCACATCGAATTTGCCGGCATCGCCGCACACCTCGAGCCGGACTCCGTCATCCTGCGCGATCCCAATGGCCGTGCGCTGCAGATCCTCGAGCAGAATTACCGCAACGATCCCATCTCGCAGGAATTGCTGCTTTCGTTCTACGAAGGCAAGACCATCGATTTCCTGGTGCAGCACGGCGACAGGCAGGAGACCGTGCGCGGAAAGATCATCCGCAGCGGTTATGTGCCGAGTCCGACCTTCATCAACGGATACCAGCAACCGCATGCCACGCAGCCGCTGGTCGAAGTGGACGGCGTCCTGCGCTTCGGGCTCCCCGGGCAGCCGCTATTTCCTGCGCTCACCGGCGATTCGATCCTTAAGCCGACCTTAACCTGGCTGATCGAAACCAACGATCCGGGGAAGTTCGACGCCGAGGTTTCCTACGTCAGCGCCGGAATGAGCTGGCAGGCGGACTACAACCTGGTCGTCTCCGACAAGTCGAACGGCAAGTTTGATCTGCTCGACATGATCGGCTGGGTGACCATGCACAACCAGAGCGGCAAGACTTTCAAAGACGCCCGCATCAAGTTGCTGGCCGGCGATGTGAACAAGATTCAGGGGCAGGCGGTCGGCGGCGCGATCTACGCCGCGGAAAAAGACGCCGCGCTGGCCGACGCCAGGATGGCTCCCGTGGTGCAGGAAAAATCCTTTGATGAATTTCACCTCTACACCTTGCAGCGCGCCACCACGCTCCGCGACGAAGAGACCAAGCAGGTCGAGTTCGTGCGCGCCACCGGCCTTCACGCCCAGCGCCTCTATGTTTACGACGGCGCCCGCATGGACCAGTACGGCTACTACAGCCCCGATCAGATCCGCCACGAGCCCAGCTACGGCACGCAGTCGAACAAGAAGATCTGGGTGATGGAGGAGTTCAAGAATGCCGATGCCAACCACCTCGGCATTCCGCTGCCCAAGGGCAAGCTGCGCTTCTACCGCCGCGATACCGACGGCCACCTGGAATTTGTCGGCGAGAACACCATCGACCACACCCCGAAAGACGAAACCATTCGCGTCTACACCGGCAATGCCTTCGACGTGGTCGGCGAGCGCAAACGCACCAACTTTCGTGAGGACCTAAACCACAACTGGATGGAGGAGTCTTTCGAGATTAAGGTGCGCAATCACAAGAAGGAGCCGGTCAACGTGCGCGTGGTCGAGCACCTCTATCGCTGGACCAACTGGAAGTTGATCGAGCAGTCTCACTCTTCAAACAAGACCGACGCGCAGACGATGGAGTTCCCGGTCACGGTTGCGCCGGATGGCGAACAGGTCGTGACCTACACGGTGCATTATTCGTGGTAGAGCGTGTCTGCGGAGGGGCAGGTGTCCTCACCTGCCCGAGACGCCCGTCCTCCATCTTTTCGCGCATACACTCGATCAAACACCACCCACACAACCGCGATCACGACGAACACCAGCACGCTGCCTTCCGGGCCGACGGAACCGCCGGTTAGCCAGCGCGGGCCATGAAACGAAGAATTCAGGAGATGGCCCGGCGACATGCCTCCGCTGTCCGGCACCGAGTAGAGAAAACTCTCACCCCAATCCCAGGAAGCATGCATGCCGACTGCGAACCACAGGCTGCCGGTGCGCGAGAGAGTAAAGCAGAAGAACAGTCCGATCAGGCCCGCGCACAGCGCGCCCACCCAGGCTTCTCCGGGATTGTTCAGGTGCAGGCCGCCAAAGAGCGCTGATAGCGCGAAGGCAGAGGGCCAGAATCCCATGCCGGTTGTCAGCGTGAACTGCGGGTAGCCGCGGAAAGAGAATTCTTCAAAGAAGCCGACCAGCACGAAGAGCGCCGCGTAGAACGAAGCGAACTTGAAGATGCGCACGCCGTGCAGCGCGAGGTGTCCGAAATAAAATGCATGGACACCGCGCATGGCGAGCATGAGCACGCTGAGGGCAGCGATGCCCCAAAGCAATCCCGCCCAGAACAGTTTTCCGAAGGCCTGCCGCGCGGGCAGGCCGTAGTCACCGATGCTCCGCTTCTCGTACCCGCCCAGAATGATCGCGGGCAGCATGACGGCAACGACTCCGCCGGCTTCCTCGATCAGATCAGCCCACAGGTGAGGGTGCACTCTTCGGGAAATCGGCTGGAGCAGGAATCCGATGGCGAAGGTGAAGCCGACGGCCATAAGAGCGTAAAGCAGGAAGCGCCAACCGGCGCGCAGGCCGTGATCGCCGAAAAAGATCTGGTTAGGAACCGGTGAGACGGGAACAGGGGACGCTTGCTCGTCTGTAGGGGCAGGTTCGACCCATGACTCGCCGGGTTGAGAAACAATTTCGTCCATAACATCCCCAAACTCGCCTCGGACATGGTAAAACACTCGGCGACTCTCCATGGCCAGATTCTTCAGCCACGAACGCTTCGGCCGGCCTCAGGTTTGGGCCGGACTGCTGCTGCTCGCTTTCATGGGGCAGTGTTTCTGGCTGCCGGCGCGCGGCACCCGGCCGCTCGATGTTGACTCGGCGGAACTCTTTCGCGTGGAGGAAGGCTTGGCGCAGTGGCGCGGAGAGCGGATTGCCGGAACACCTTCGATGGAACGGCTGGAAGCAGCCAGCCCGCCTCCGCCCGAGATCGAGCAAAACGAGGGCTACGATCCTGACCATTCGCCGCTGTGGTATCTGGTGGCTTCGGCCGGGTTGGTGCGCTGGCAGGGCGCGTGGCAGATGAATTCGGTTTCGCTGTGGGGATGGCTGGCGCGACTGCCCTACATCATTTTTGGGGTTTTGCTGGGGGCGTCCCTTTGGTACGTGGCGCGACGATTGTACGGCAACCCTGGGGGATACATTGCGCTCACGTTGTACTGTTTTTCTCCGGCCATTCTTCGCTCCAGCACCTTGTGGCTTGCGCAACCGGAGATGGCGGCCGCATGGGGGACATTCGGCGCGATTTTCACGGCCATCGCCGTTGCTCATACTCTCTATGCTCCACGCGAAGTCGTGCTATGGAACTGGCGGCGCATCATGCTGCTCGGGCTGTCTCTGGCGCTGGCTATGGGATGCCAGTTTTCTCTGATTGTGCTGGCGCCGATTGCGCTGGGGTTCATGCTCTATGTCGCGCCGGAAAGACGCGTAGCTGCCTTTGCCATCTGGTCGGCCGCGTGTGGCGTCGCGCTGCTGCTACTGTTCGCGGCGTACGGTCTTCACGGTGCTATTTTCTGGCAGGGAATTCGCCATGCGCGTTTTCTAGGAGTCAGCCCGCAGGCGTTTGCCAAGGCAGGAGCCTATCGCCAGGTATTCGACGAACTGGCGCAGGGCGGGCCAGCGCTGCTGGTGGCGCTCCCTGTTGCGTTGATTGCATATTTCGCCTGGCCGCGCCCAAGATATTTTGGCAACACTGCGCCCCTCCTGGTCTCAACGGTTTTCCTGGCCTTGGGAGCATGCACGCCACACTATCCCGGAGCAGGATTCCGGCTCATGGCCATACCGTTCCTGTTCGTATTTGTTTCGGGGGTCGCCGCCGACCTGCTGGAGACCCGCCAGCGCGGCCCGGCCATGGCTTGCGTCTGCGGGCTGCTCACGGCGGGCGCTCTCTGGAACCTGTTGCAAGTGCTGAGGGTTGGCACAGGCTGACGGTGGTAATCAGCGGGAGAAGCCAACGTTACTTAACTTTACGTTTTCTTCGCAACCCCGGACGGGTTCCCATGTTCTAATTCTTTAGGGGGTGCGTCATGGGGAAACTGGAGTATGATGGCTCGGTGCGTCGGCTGAATCGAGCTACGGCTGCGGCTTTTGCAGTGGCTCTCGCTATGCTTCTGGTCACAACCGCGAGCGCCCAAATTAACGCCGCTCCGCCTTCGGTGACCTCGATGGGATTCGGAGGGCGCGCCATCAACGGTACGCGACCGAGTGTCACTTCGCTCGGGCCGCGCGGATACACTCCCGGTGTTAACCCTGCATTCCCAAACAGCCACCCTTCGTTCATAGTTGCACCACCGAACCCGCCGGCAACCACAGACACGCACCACCATCGCCATCATGATCATGATTACGCCTGGGGATATGCCGTGCCGTATTACTACGGAGACTACGGATATTACGACAACGGGGATGCGGCGAATTATCCGGACGGAGAGTACAGCGGCGGACCGACCATTTTTGACCGGCGCGGATCCGGCTACGTTCCTCGTCCTGCGGCCGCGGCGCCTATGGATCCGCCGGCAGAGTCGGCCACCGAAGCCACATCGGCTCCAGCCCAGGATCAGCCTGAGACCGTGTTAGTGTTCAAGGACGGCCACCAGCTCGAGGTCGGCAATTATGCGATTGTCGGAAGCACGCTCTATGATCTCAGCGATGGCCACCGTCACAAAGTTCCGCTTACCGATTTGGACCTGACGGCGACGGTCAAGGAAAATGACAATCGTGGCATCGACTTTGCAGTTCCCTCAGGGTCTAACGCGAATTAAGGCGACGCGATGGCTGCTTCTCGCGCTGCTGACTGCGGTCGTGTCGCCCGCCGCGGCACAGAGGTCGGGACCACGGTTCGGATTTCCTGGATCTGGTGCTCGTGGAGCTTTCCGCGGTGAGCGCGGCTTCTTTCTTGGCGACCCCTTCTGGTATTCCGACTATCCTTCCGGATCGCTCGCCTATGCGCCATCGCCGACCGTAGTCGTGGTTCCGTCGCCCTCCGCTGCGCCTGAGGCAAAGCCCGAACCTAAAGGTGAGCCGCTATTGATCGAATGGCAGGGCGACCACTATGCACGTTTCGGAGGCACGGCACGGTCCGCCAGCGTCGGTTCTCCTGACTACGCCGAACTTGCGGCAGGCCCGGCAAGAGTCAAAGCGGCAGACTCAACAGCGCCGGTCAAACCCGCCGCACTTCCGCCAGCCATTCTGGTTTACCGTGATGGCCATCGCGAAGAGGTCTCGGACTACGCGATCGTTGGCGGCGTGATGTACGCGCGCGGTGACTATTACCGCGACGGATATTGGACGAAGACGGTGCAACTATCCGCCCTCGATGTGCCCGCCACCCTGGGCGCCAATCAGCAGAGCAGCGTGAAGTTTGTCCTTCCTGCGGGGCCGAACGAGGTTGTGACCAGACCATAAGCCTTATCTGGAACGTACCTCGATCGTCATCGACGAAGCCACTTCTGAGCATTTTTCGTGGTATAATTTTGCATACGTGAGTGGTGTCTAACATCCTTAAAACGCAACGGTTTACAGTTGGCTGGGACGAGCTGCACAAGACTGATTTTCGCGTTTCATCCACGCGAACGCTGAGAGCCGATAGCTGAGAGCTGAACAATGGCCGACGATCAGAATCCCGAACTTCCCTTGACTCCTCCGCCCGGTGGAGATGGCACCGGCATTCCCGGCGCCGCCAACATTCTCCCGGTCAACATTGAAGAGGAGATGAAGCGGTCGTATCTCGACTATTCCATGTCGGTGATCATCGGTCGCGCCCTACCCGACGTGCGCGACGGATTGAAGCCCGTGCATCGGCGAATTCTGTACGCCATGCACGATATGGGCATTCTTCACAATCGCAAGTACGTGAAGTGTGCCAAGGTGGTCGGCGAATGTCTGGGCAAATACCATCCGCACGGCGACACCGCTTTGTACGACTCGCTGGTGCGCATGGCGCAGCCATTTTCGTTGCGCTATCCATTGGTGGATGGTCAGGGAAACTTTGGCTCGGTCGACGGCGACCCGCCTGCCGCTTATCGATATACCGAATGCCGGTTGACTCGCATCGCAGAAGAGATGCTGAGTGACATCGACAAAGATACTGTCGATTTCGTTCCGAATTTTGATGAATCCACGGCCGAACCGCTAGTCCTTCCCACGCGCATTCCGAACCTTCTGGTGAATGGATCGAATGGAATTGCGGTCGGCATGGCGACCAACATCCCGCCGCACAATCTGACGGAAATCGTCGATGCAACGATTTTGCTGGTGAACAATCCGCGAACGACGCTGCCCGAAGTCCTGGAAATTGTGAAAGGTCCGGACTTCCCGACTTACGGGATCATTCATGGCAAGGCCGGCATTCGCGCCGCCTACGAGCATGGCCGCGGCCGCTTCATGATGCGTGCCAAAGCCGCCATTGAAAACATCACCAAAGAGCGCCAGGCGATCGTGGTCACCGAAATTCCTTACCAGGTGAACAAGCGATACCTCATTGAGCGCATCGCCGAGCTGGTCAACAACAAAACCATCGAGGACATTTCCGATATTCGCGACGAGAGCGATCGCGACGGCATGAGAATCGTGGTCGAGCTGAAACGTGGCGGCGAACCGCAGCTGGTGCTCAACCAACTGTTCAAGCACACCCAGATGCAGGAAAACTTCAGCATGATTTTCCTGGCCGTGGTGAACAGTGCACCTAAAGAGATGGGCCTCGTCCAGGCCATCCAGCACTTCATTGATCATCGCGTCGACGTTGTCCGGCGGCGCACTTCCTTCCTGTTGGCCAAGGCGAAAGACCGCGAACACATTTTGGAAGGCTACCTCAAGGCGCTCGATCATCTGGACAACGTGATCACGATTATCCGAGCCAGCGCCAATCGCGCCGACGCCCGCGAAAACCTGGTTCTCTACTTTGCTGGCAAGAAGATCGACATCAACACCACCGGCCGCGCGCCCAAGCAGGATCCGGAGAAGCCGTTCACCGCCATCCAGGCCGAAGCCATTCTCGAGTTGCAATTGCATCGCCTGACCAAGCTGTCGATCGACGAAATCACCAAAGAATTGAACCTGACTCGCGAGAACATCGCCGAGTTTGAATCGATTCTGGGCTCGGAAAAGAAGCTGCGCGGTGTGATCGTGAAAGAGCTCGAAGAAGTCAAGAAGCTTTACGGCGACGAGCGCCGCACCAAGATCGAAGACGAAGCCGCGGAGATCATGCTCGAAGACCTGATTGCCGACGAGCAGGTCGCGGTCACCGTGAGCCACGGCGGCTATCTCAAGCGCACGCCGGTTTCAACCTACCGCATGCAGCGCCGCGGCGGCACAGGCCGCACCGGCATGAAGACGCGCGACGAGGATTTTGTCGAGCATCTGTTTGTCGCCTCGACTCACGCTTACATCCTCATCTTTACCAACACCGGACGCGTGTACTGGCTGAAGGTCTACGAAATTCCCGACGTCAGCGCAGCCGGCAAAGGCAAGCACGTCGGCAACCTGGTGTCTCTGCAGCCGGGCGAGACCGTTCGCACCATGCTAGCCGTGCGCAACCTGGAAGAAGAAGGAAAGTACATCCTCTTCGCCACGCGCAATGGCACGGTGAAGAAGACGGAGCTTAAAGATTTCTCTCACGTGATGTCGCGCGGCATCATCGCGATCGGCATCGACAAAGGCGATGAACTGGTCGGCGTAACTTTGACCGACGGCAACCAGATCGTCTTTCTCGCTTCGCACGACGGACAAGCCATTCGCTTCGACGAAGACGACGTGCGGCCCATGGGACGGCCGGCGTTCGGCGTCCGTGGCATGAAGCTGGACGCAGGCGACTACATCGTCGGCATGGCGACCACTCCGAAAGACCTCAGCAAGGCTGAAGCGGACGCCGAGAAAGCGAAAGCCAAGGCCGGAGTGCCGGAGGTGACTGCCACCGATGAAACCATTCCCATCAAAGGCTCGCTCATTCTCTCCGTCACCGAAGGCGGCTACGGCAAGCGCACGCCCGCCGACGAATACCGTCTGCAGGGACGCGGCGGCTCGGGCGTGATCAACGTCAAGACTACCGCGCGCAACGGCAAGGTCACCGGCATCGCGCAGGTGACGGAAGATTCCGAAGTGATGCTGATCAGCCAGTACGGCAAAATCATCCGCATGGATTCGAGCACCATTCGTGAATCCGGCCGCGCCGCCCAGGGTGTGCGCCTGTTGCAGCTTGAGCCGGGAGACCGCGTAGCGGCCGCCGTCGTGATCCCGCCAGAAGAGGAGCCGAACGGGGGGCTGCCGATTCAGTAAGTGCCCATGCAGGAAGGCAGCGTTGTCATCCTGAGCGAAGTGGGACCTTCGCGCGGCGAAGTTCCTGCGGACTCGAAGGACCCCTACTCACTCTCTAACTCTGATAGCGTTGCTGGGAGTTTTCTTCTTTTTTAGAGCAAAGTGAGGACGCTTCGTTACGTCTCTGCTGATTCTTGCGGAATAAGGATCCTTCGACTGTACCTGTCTCGCTGGTGCAAGACAGGTTTCGCTCAGGATGACAGGGGAATCGCTCTGTTCCATTACCTTCGTAAGCTTTCTTCACTACCGTTCCTCTGCTGCAATACCACAAACCACCTTTGTTTGGGGGAGCGACACCATGAGTTTGTCCAGTCTGATCTACATCGGCTTACTTGCAGTTGCGTGGTTATTCATCAAGCTTGCGCCCAGACTTTTTGTGCGCGGTGTGGCCCGCGTTGCAGCCAAGAAAATCGGAGAGAGCGCACTGGCCAAAGTGCCCGATCAAATCCAGCTCTCGCGCGTGAACGCCCCCCAATGGAAAGATGCAGCCGCCGTACAGCAGCAGGCAGCGCCGCTGGTGCGCGCCGGGTTCAGCGACCTTGGCACCTACAGCGTGGACAAAATGCCGGGTGTCCTCCTGCGCATCCTGTTCCAGCCGCAGACCTATGTGTCCGCTCAGATTTGTGAGCATCCCAAGGGCGCTGGCTGGATTGAATTTGCCACCCGCTACACCGACGGCAGCAGCGACTTTCTGACCACCCTGCCGGACCAGGGCATCGTTCCTCCGCCGTTTGTGCGCACCGCCCGCGCCGCCAAGAACACTCCGGCCGACAACCTCTATCAGCAACACCTGCGGCTGAGGAAATCGAGCGGCATCAAGCCGGTGAACCAGAACGAAGTGGCCCACGAATTCGAAGATGCCTACATGCGCTACATGATCTGGAAGAACAACACCGGGCTGTCGCGGAAGAAGTGGCCCAGGCGGCGATCAAGTGGTCTAAGGCAAAGCAGCAGGCTGCTGGCCACTAGAGCGCGCTTCGTCGGTTCGCCCCAGCGACTCTCCCCCGACTATTCCAGCGATGACCTCGCTGGTTCCTCTGTCCCGGCCTCCCGTGACATACTCGCTTCTGCGGGCTACCTTTCCGCATTGAGGGCATCTCCATGAAAACTGGTTTCGCGGGCATTGGCAGCATGGGAGGCATGCTGGTGCGAGCGTTGCTGCGCGCCGGCGCACTCACCCCGAAAGACGTCTGCGTGTCGAACCGCTCGCCGCAGAAACTGGCTGCCCTGGCAGCGGAATTTCCCGGCCTCCACCTCGCCACCAATCGCGAGCTGGCGGCGCATTGCGAACTGATCTTTCTCTGCGTCAAAGCCGGTGATGCGCCCACCGCGCTTGCCCAGATGGATGCGGAACTCTATCCCGGCCAGTTGCTGGTCACCACCGCCAGCGTGATCTCGCTACAGGCGCTCGAAGACCGGGTTCCGTGCCGCGTCGCCAAGCTCATTCCCTCCATCACTCAGGAGGTCAAGGCCGGCATTGCGCTGCTGATGTACGGATCACGGGCGACCTCCCAGGACCGGCTCACCCTAGATGATCTGCTCGAACTCATCAGCCATCCGCTCGTGATTCCCGAGGCCTTGTCACGCCCGGCGATCGCCCTCACCTCCGGCGGACCCGCGCTGATCGCCTACCTGCTGCAGTCCATGGCGGAAGAAGCGGTGCGCGCCAATTCCGATCTTTCGCCTGATCTGGCCCAAAGCCTGGTGCAGGAAACGGCCGCGGCAACATTGCAACTCATGACGCGCGCGAAGATGGGTCCGGAGGAAGTGGTACGGCGGGTTGCGGTTCCCGGCGGCATGACCGCGATGAGCCTCGAAATCCTCGCTCGATATGTGCCGCAGGCCTGGCAGTCGGTATTCACAGAGACAGCGCGGAGAGAAAAAGAAGCTCGTGATGTGCTCGTGCTTTGACCAACCTATCCTTTCACCAGCGCACGGTGCGCGATCAGCTTCGTTTACTTTTCACCGTCGCTCTGACCGTCCCCTTCGCCAGTCTCGCGGAAATCTCGTCTCCGGTTTTCACCTTCGCCGCGTCTTTCAGTAGTTTGCCCGAAGAATCGAAAACAAGTGCATAGCCCCGCTCCAGGATCGCCAGCGGAGAGAGCGCCTGCAGAGCAGTGTCCATGCGATCCAACCGAACTTTTCGTTCCAGCAGCAGATTGCGCGTCGCTGAGATGACCGCTGCCGTCCGCGTGTCCAAATCCTTTTTCATGCCAGCCAGAATGCGCCGCACATCGTAATGTCGCACCACTGCTGAAAGTTCTTCGAACCGCCGCCGCTGTTTTTCGATGATTCCGCGCTGCGCCTGCGCCAGGCGATGCACCAGGTCATCCAGGCGCTGCTCGCGCCGGTGGATCACGTCCATCATGCGGGCGAAGGCGCCGTGCTGCGCCAGTTCTGTGAAACTCTGCCGGGCAATCAGCAGATGATAGCGCATGGCCTTTTCCAGCCGGCGATCCAAGCCCTCCATCTGCTCTTCAACATCCTGCCGCGAGCGGATAACCATCTCGGCCGCGGCGGAGGGCGTGGGCGCGCGCAGGTCGGCGACAAAATCAATGATGGTGACGTCGGTCTCGTGGCCGACCGCCGAAATCACCGGAATTTCTGATGCCGCTATCGCGCGCGCCAGGCCTTCATGGTTAAATGCCGCCAGGTCTTCCGCCGATCCGCCCCCTCGCGCTACGATGATCACGTCTACGCTGCGCATTTTGTTGAACTGACGGACTCCGGCACTGACTTCGAGCGCAGCAGCTTCTCCCTGGACCTGCGCGGGAAAGATCAGGACATTCGCTCCGTGATGACGCCGCTGCAGGATATTCAGAATGTCACGCAAAGCCGCCGCCTGCGGCGAAGTCACAATCCCGATTCTTCGTGGCAACGATGGGATCGCCTTCTTGCGCGTGGCGTCGAACAACCCCTCCGCCTCCAGCTTGGCTTTGAGCTGCTCAAACGCGATCTGCAGCGCGCCTGCGCCCTTCGGCTCCAGATACTCCGCCGAAATCTGCAACTCGCCACGGTCTTCGTAAATCGTGACCCGCCCGCGCGCGACGATCTGCATTCCGTTCTCCGGACGGAAACGCAGCAGCCGTGCCGAAGAGCGGAACATCACCACGCGAATCTGGGCGTTTTCATCTTTCAGCGTGAAATAAAGATGCCCGGAATCATGGGCGCGGAAGTTCGAGATCTCGCCCTCGACCCAGATGTCGCTATACTCGCGCTCTACGTGCGTGCGCACCGCGGCGACCAGGTCGCGCACTGTCCAGGTGCGGCGGTTTGGAGGCGTGAACCCTAGACCAAGCTGGTCGGCGGAGGCCATCTCCACGCAGTTTACAGCAGTTAGCACTGCAGTAACCTGAAGTCCGGCGTCGGGGGCCTTTATAATCGACGCAGTGGCTACGATCGAACTGGCAAAGCGAGTAGCGACCCGGCCGACCTGGGCCGAAGTTTCGCTGGGCGCGTTGCGGCAAAATTTTCGCGTGGTGCAGCGACACCTCGGCGCCGGCGTGACCGTCTGCGCAGTGGTGAAGGCCGATGCCTACGGGCACGGGGCGGTGGAGTGCGCACGCGCGCTCGAAGAGGAAGGCGCAACCTGGTTCGGAGTCACGTCGCTCGACGAAGCCATTCCTCTGCGCGAGGCCGGCATTCGGGGCCGCATTCAGCTCATGACCGGTTTTTGGCGCGGCGAGGAAGAAGAAATCGTCCGCCTGAGTTTGACGCCCACGGTTTGGGAGACAGGGCAAGTCGAGCTGCTGGAGAAGGCGGCGTCGGAGCTTAACGTCAAGCATCCCGTGCATCTCAAGGTTGACACTGGCATGGGGCGGCTCGGAGTCGCACCCGAAGATCTCGAAAAAATCTGTTACGCGCTCAAGTCCTCGCCGCACCTGGTCGTGGAAGGTCTTTCCACGCATCTATCTGCGTCGGAAATTCTGGACGCGCCGTCGGTGCAGGAACAGTTGCAGGTGTTCGAAAAGGCGCGCCTGCTTTTGCTGAAGCATGGATTCGATCCGCCGTTTCTTCATGCCGCAAATACCGGCGCAGTGATTTCTCGCCGCGAATCCTGGCACACCATGACGCGTCCGGGAATTGCGCTCTATGGCTACTATCTGCCGTTCGAGCGTGCCGGCCGCGAAGTGACCGGCAAGGGCCTGCGGCTCGCGGTCAAACCAGTATTAACATGGAAAACCCGCATTCTCTCGCTGCGCGATGTGCGCGCCAATCAGGCTCTGGGCTACGGCGGAATTTATGTCACCAAGGCGCCATCACGAATTGCTGTGCTTCCGGTGGGTTATGCCGACGGGTTCAATCGTGCGCTCTCCTCGCGCGGCCGGGTCATTGTGCGTGAACATTATGCCCCGATCGTGGGACGCATTTCGATGGACCTCACGCTGGTGGATGTCACGGGTTTGCCCGGAACTTCGGTCGGCGACGAAGCGATCCTGCTGGGCGCGATGGATGGTCTGAGTGTGGACGCGCGTGAGCATGCGGCACTGGCCGGCACCGTGCTTTATGAAATTTTGTGCGGAATTTCGAAGCGCGTGCCCAGGCGATACGTCCCTTAGTTGGTAAGCTTACTGCTTATTGCTGAGCGCTGAATGCTGATTTGATGCGGTTCACTGCTGCACTTCTCGCGAAATCCCGTTCCTTTGCTATCCTGAGTTGTGCCCTCGCGCTACTCACAGTGGATGTATGACTGGGAAACCCGGCTCACCTCCGTGGACAACAACCGCGTGGTGCGTCCGCTCGAGTGGGGAGCGGAATGGACGCGGGATTGGCCTTGCCGCAACGGTTTCGCGCCCGGGCATCTTCCGGCGGACTGCGAGAAGTTCTTCCGCGAATACAATCAGCGGATCCTGGCCTCGAGCGACGATTTTTTCTCCTACACCATGCCGGCGGATTTTCGCCTGGAACGGCGCGAGGTGCAAGTCTTCAGCACGCGCGCGGTTCCCGATCCGCGCCTGGAAAGAAAAGTCCGCGGCACCTACGCCGATTTCCTGCGCTTCACTTCGCCGGCGCGCACGCCGTTTCCGGAAAACAATCTGGCGAATGCGCGCTGGTTCGGAGTGCGTGGCCAGCGTGCTGTTGTACTGCTTCCGCATTGGAACTCGGACGCGATTTCTTACACCGGCTTGTGCCATGTTCTGAACATGCTCGGCATTTCGGTTTTGCGCCTGAGCCTGCCCTATCACGATATCCGCATGCCGGCCGAGATTCAGCGCGCCGACTACGCCGTCTCTGCCAACATCGGCCGCACTCTCGATGCCTGCCGCCAGGGAGCCATTGATATTCGCTGCTGCCTGGATTGGCTCGAATCCCGTGGCTGTAACCGGCTCGGCATCGTGGGAACCAGCCTCGGATCCTGCTACGCTTTTCTGGCCGCCGCCCACGACCCGCGCATCCGTGTAGCGGCGTTCAATCATGCCTCGACCTACTTCGCCGATGTGGTGTGGCACGGACAATCTACCCGCCATATCCGCGAGGGACTGGAGCCGCAGATCGACGTGGAGCGTCTGCGTCAACTGTGGAGCGCCATCAGCCCGATGTCGTATTTCGAGCAGTTCGCCCGCTGGCCGAGAAAGTCGCTCATTATTTATGCGGGATATGACCTGACATTCCTGCCGGAGTTCTCCCGCGAAGTGGTCAAACAGTTTGAACAGCACGGTCTTGATCACAAGGTGGTGGTGCTGCCCTGCGGACACTATACGACCGGCGAAACGCCCTTCAAGTATGTCGATGGCTGGCAGATCGCGTCGTTCCTGCGCACTGCATTTGATTAGCACTTGGCAGTTAGCATTTGGCCCGGAGAATTTCTCTGCGGTCTCCGCCGACCTTCTCAGCGAACTTTGCGTTCCCAGTTTTTTGGCCTAGAACCGTGAAACGCAGAGAGCGCCGAGAAGAGCCGCAGAGCACGCGGAACAAATGGCGCTGCGTTAACGGTTGGCTCCGGCCAAATGCAAGTGCCAAATGCCAACCGCTTATTTACAATGAATGCTAGTTGCCGCAATGGTCCTCACTCTCCAGCCCGTTGACTCCGTCGAACATCGCAGAGGCGAGTTTGTGCTGAGCACCGACCGCGAGCGCCTCGATCTGGACGTCATTCACGGCTTTCTGACGGAGTGCTACTGGGCCAATGGCATCCCCCGCGAGACTGTCGCTCGTTCGATTGAGAACTCGTTGTGTTTCGGCGTTTATGCGCAGGGCAAGCAAGTGGCATTTGCGCGAGTGATCTCTGACTTCGCCACTTACGCATATATTGGAGATGTGTTCGTGCTTGAGCCTTTTCGTGGACATGGCCTGGGAAAATGGATGATGGAATGTATTACCAAACATCCACACATGCAGGGTCTGCGCCGCTGGAGCCTGCTCACCGACGATGCCCACGGGCTGTATGCGCAATTCGGCTTCACTAAGCCAAAGTGGCCGGAGATTTACATGGAGCTTCATGACCCCGAGGTGTATCAGCGCATCGGCGCGCAGGAATAAAAAGTTTTGGGAGAACTGACATGAAAACCGCGAATGTGATGTCGCGTCCACTCTACGAAGTCGATCCCGAAGTTGCGGCCGCGATTGATAACGAAGTTCGCCGCCAGCACGAAGGCCTGGAACTGATCGCCTCGGAGAACTTCGTCAGCGAAGCCGTGCTCGAAGCCATGGGCTCGGTGTTCACCAACAAGTATGCCGAGGGCTATCCGGGGAAACGCTACTACGGCGGCTGCGAGTTCGCCGACGTTGTCGAGAACCTCGCGCGTGATCGTGCCAAGCAGCTCTTCGGCGCCGAGCACGCCAACGTTCAGCCTCACGCCGGATCGCAAGCCAATATGGCAGCGTACGCCGCGGTAATTCAGCCCGGCGATACGGTCCTCGGTCTAAATCTGGCGCATGGCGGACACCTCACTCACGGCCACCACCTGAATTTTTCCGGCAAGACCTACCGCATTGTTCCCTACGGCGTGACCAAGGAAACAGAGACAATTGATTACGACGATCTCGAGAAGCTGGCTGAAAAAGAACGGCCGAAGCTTATCATCGGCGGCGGCAGCGCCTATCCGCGGATTATCGATTTTGCCCGCATGCGGCAGATCGCCGATAAAGTCGGGGCAATCTACCTCGTGGACATGGCGCACTTCGCCGGCCTCGTGGCAGGCGGCGTCCATCCTTCGCCGGTTCCGCACGCTCAGATCGTGACTTCGACCACGCACAAAACTCTGCGCGGTCCGCGGGCGGGTATGATTCTGTCCAAGCAAGAACATGCCACGGCCATCGACAAAGTAGTTTTCCCCGGCATGCAGGGTGGGCCGCTGGTTCACATTATTGCCGCCAAAGCCGTCTGCTTCCTTGAGGCGATGCAGTCTTCATTCCGCGACTACGCCCGCCAGGTTGTTACCAACGCCAAAGTGTTGGCGGAAACGCTCGCGGCCGAAGGTTACCGCATCATCTCCGGTGGAACTGATACCCACGTCATGCTGGTCGATGTCTTCTCCAAAGGCATGTTGGGCAGCGAGGCCGAGAAAGCGCTGGGCGAAGCAGGCGTTACCGTCAACAAGAACGCCATTCCGTTCGACACCAACCCTCCGATGAAGCCCAGCGGCATTCGCATCGGGACGCCGGCGTTAACCACGCGCGGCATGAAAGAAGCCGAAATGCGTCAGATCGGACGCTGGATCTCTGAGGTGCTGCATCAGCGGACGGATTCTGCGGTCCTCGGAAGAGTCCGGCAGCAAGTGCTGGAGCTGGCCGAATCATTTCCGCTGTATCCCGAGCGCAGGGCCAAGGCGCAGGCGGAGCTTCGGGCGTAGAGGGATTCTTGTTGTCATCCCGAGCGGGCGAGGGATCTGCAGTTTCGGAAGGAACCCTCGCAGCAGCAACAATCTCGAGCTTTTCTCTGTAAACCTCGGCGCCCTCTGTGGTTAAATCTTGCCGTGAAGATTGCCATTGACATCCGCCGGATGACCGAATTCGGCGCGAGCACTTACACGCGAAACGTGGTGCGGGCGCTGGCCCGCCTGGACCACGCCAACGATTATTTTCTGATCGGCTCGCCGCCCAAGGTTGCGGAAATCGGCCGTCTTCCTTCAAACTTCAAAGCCATTCCGCTGCTTGATGACGGCACCACCGCCAAAGGCTATCTGGAGTTTCGCGCCGTTCTCCGGCGCTTGCGCTGTGACCTGGTACACATTCCACATCTGTTCTGGATGCCCCGCAGTCTTCCTTGTCCCTATGTGGTCACAGTACATGACGTGCTGGAGCACATGTACCGCGCACATGACGGTTCAAGCCTGAGGCGCTCGCTGCATTTTCATCTGACGCGGCGGGTGCTGAAAGGCGCAGGCCGCATACTGGCCGTTTCGAAATTTACCAAAAGTGAAATCGAGAGGCTTTTCAACATTCCCGGTGCGCACATTGAAGTGGTGTACAACGCCATCGATGAGCGCTTCCTGTGCGGCCATGCTTCCGAAGGCGACCGGCAGATTCTGGCTGAGCGCTACCTGGTGACTTATCCTTTCTTGCTTTACGCCGGCCCCATCAGTCCGCCCAAGAACCTGGTGCGCATCATCGAAGCCTTCTCAGCGCTGAAAGCGGAGCTCGAAAAGGACGATAAATTTCCAGACTTGAAGCTGATTATCATCGGCGATGAGCTTTCGAAGCATCCCGACCTGCGCCGCACCGTGATCCGCAGCGGTGTCCAAAACGACGTTCGCTTCATGGGGTTCGTTCCCATCGAAATGTTGCGAGTGTTCTATGACGCCGCCAAAGTCTTTGTGTTTCCCTCGCTCTATGAAGGCTTTGGTTTACCGCCGCTGGAAGCCATGGCGCACGGCACGCCGGTGGTCACATCGTACGCGTCGTCCCTGCCCGAGGTCGTCGGCAATGCGGCCGTGATGGTCAATCCGGAGAATGTGTTCGAAATTATGCGGGCCATGCACCGCGTCCTGGTGGACCAGTCGATGCGGGAGAAGCTCAAGCAACGCAGCTACGAACAAGCCAAGAAATTTTCCTGGGACGATTCGGCCCGCCGGGTGCTCGGGATCTATGAAGAAGTCTGCGAAAAGCGCAGAAACAGGATTTTAGCTGGACCGCACACGCCGAAGAAGGTGGTCAATTCGTAGAAGGGATTTCACGGGCGGGATGCCCGCGCCGTGCACTTTCTCTATGCGTTCTTAATCAGCGGATTTGCCGGCGAAACCAGTCCCAGGCGGTGCAACTTTTGCTCGATGCGCGTGCGATCAGTTTCCGCCGTGGTCTTTGCTAGTAGCTTGCGAAGTCTGAGGACCTTTTCCCTGCGAGTTCGGCGGCGGCGGATTTCAGGGCGCCGGCTGGGTGCAGACATGAGCAGTATCTCCTAAAGTTGAGGTTCGTGAGTATTGTAGCAGCCTGTCTGCTAGGCGAGAACCAGGAAATCTAATCTCCGCTCACCGTGACGATGAGTGTGCGCTGGCGGCCGCGCACATCGCATTCGAGATGGAAGATCTGCTGCCAGGTACCGAGAAGGGGTTCGCCGTTAGCGACGGGCACCGTCAGCGAAGGCCCGAGCAGAGTCGCCTGCAGATGCGAGTGCCCGTTGCCATCGTGCCACGCCTGTTCGTGCCCGTAGCCGCGGCTGGGCGGAATGAGTTTGTCCAGAATGGCCGGCAGATCGTGCTGTAAGCCCGGTTCGAACTCAATGGTGCCGACTGCGGCAGTGCTGCCGACATTGAAAATGTTCACCGTGCCGGTCTTGATGCCCGATTCACTCACGATCGCGCCCACCTGGTTCGTGAGGTCATGCATCGTGCCATGGCCCTTGGTCTGAAGCGAAAGCTGTTGCTGATAGGTCATAGGCTAGCTGGCTGTCACAATCGGTGACTAGTTTTCGTCCAGATATTCACCGGGGACGTCATCCTCTGGGACCTCATGAGTGTGAACCTCTTGCTCATCGGCGTTATCCGCCTCTTCCACGCCGGCGACTGCGTCAGCCTCGAACACGTTCCCTTCGTCGAGCAACTCGGTGACGCTCTCAGAATCGGCGCTTTCGCGGCGGGACAAACCCTCCAGATCTCCCGCTTGTTCGCCCGAACGCGACCCTGAAGCGATTACGGGGTAGTCTGGCCCTTCGATGCGCCTTGTGCGTCTCCGAGCCTGGTTCTTCTGCGTCTTGGTGCGCGCCGCCCTCTTCGAGGTCGGCTTTTTCGCTGTCAGTTTTTTGGCGCGATTCGCTCTTTTCGTTGAGTTTGCTTTCTTGCGACCAGACGTCTTCGGTTTGCTGGACTTCTTTTTCTTGTTTTTCCTGGCGGCCATTGGCGCAGTCTAGCACCTGCGACTCAGCAGGGCAAAACGCCTGGCTGTATTCCACAGCTATTTTTCCCGGGCGCGCTCTCATCTTTCCAGCGCTTCGCGGTCCCACTTGCCCAGAGTCGCCCCCGCTTCGTATGTGCTCCGGCAAAACTCGAGGATTGACGTGGTGGGTGATTCGGCTTTCCTCGCGTCTTCATACATCAGGATGAACTCGCCGAGTTGCTTCTCATAATGCGCGGCATTTGGCCGGACGGGAGCGTCTTTGAATCCGGGCGGCTCGGGGACCACGTAGGAATAAAAGGCTGCATCCTTGATATCGCCGCTGCCCGGCCAGAAGCCAACACTACTCACCTCATGGGAGTACGCCTCCCGCGTCATCGCGTCTGCACCGGGCCGTTCGGGCGCTCGCCGGCCCGAAAAACGGGTGACTGCCAGATCGAAGCTCCCCCAGAAGAAATGCACCGGACTGCACTTTCCGATGAATTCCGACCTGAACTGGTTAAACACAGCGTCCACCGACGATAGAATCCGCCAGAATTTCTCAACCGCCGCGGGATCGTAGGAGCGATGAACTTGGTCCTGGTCGAAGGCAATCGGGTCGGGAATTTCGACCGGCATTCGCCAGATTTTGATTTCAATCCCTGCGGACCGAAGCATCGCCATGAACTCCGCATAAAACTCGGCCACGGAGCGAGGCGCAAGAGGAATTGTCTTCAGGATTCCATCCGTCGTCTCCAGCACAAGCTGGTGCTGTATGAAATCAAACCAGAGCTCGAATGCTCTTTGTCCATACGGGATTCGCGATGTGGTCAGGCCCCGAGCAGTTACATACAGGGGAACATTCCACCAGTGGTTGACGAGCGGCGTCAGACGTAGCCGGACCTTGCCGACCATCTGAGTCCACATATGAAGCGTGGCGCACGTGTCTTTCCATGAATCCAGCGGCAGCGCTGGCCAGCATTCAGGTTGATCGGCAGCGGCGTGCGGCATCAATTCTTCTCTTTCGCCTTGGGATCGTTCTTGGCCTCGACATACCGCGTGTCAGTTGGGCCATAGCCCGAAACTTCAACGATGACAGGTTCGGCATCCGTCTGGGCGAAATGATTATCGCCGCCCGGTTCCGAATACACGCTGCCTGGCGGAAGTGTCTTCAGGGCTTTGGTATCGAAGCGATTGCCATAGCCGAAGTGCCATTCACCCGAGAGCACGGCAGCGAATCGATTGTCGCGGTGCGAGTGCGCCTGGATCGTGGTATGAGCCGGCACGAATAACAAAATCGTGTAAAAGCCCTCTTTGGACGGATCGCCAAACACCACCTTCGTATGAACCCCTGGGACGTGGGAACTCCCAATCTGATTGTTATCCAGCGGAAGAGCTTCGATCTCCGATGGGGTCATGCGCATCTCGGGAAGCGATTGAGCGATGGCGGCGGAAGCTGCTACAACAACGGCTGTGGCGATGAGGAACGTCTTCAATGTGGATGGGATGGACATGAAGCCCTCCTTTTGTTCGGGAATTCGAAATCGCTGGGCCAACAGTGTAACCCTGCGCAAGCACTCTGCGCAGGGCCACTTGTCTTAACGCCCGATCAACGATGTTTGATGAAATTCCCGGTTTGCAGTTCAGCCATCGCCTGACGCAGCTGTTCTTGCGTATTCATCACAATCGGCCCGTACCACGCGACCGGCTCCTCGATCGGCTTACCAGACACGAGCAGGAACCGGATTCCATCAGGTCCGGCCTGAACCGTTAATTCGTCGCCGCGATCGAACAGCACCAGAGTGTGATTGGTGGCATCATACGTCGCCGTCGCATTGGCGTCAGCAGCCTGTTCGGTCAGCACCGCGCGGGGATCGGAGGCGTCGCGGAACGTGCCCGAGCCTGCAAACACGTAGGCAAAGGCATTGCGTGTGGTTTCTATCTTCAGCCGCTTTCGTTGGCCTGGGGCAACCGATATATCGAGGTAACTCGGATCGGCAGCTACGCCCTCCACCGGACCCTTTTTGCCCCAAAATTCACCACAGATGACACGCACGCGAGTGCCGTCATCATCCGTCACCTCGGGTATAGCGCTCGACGGAATATCCTGGTAGCGAGGGTCGGTCATCTTCAGCGCTGCGGGCAAGTTCGCCCACAGTTGAAACCCATGCATGCGCCCCTGCGGATCACCCTTCGGCATCTCCTGGTGCAGGATGCCGCTGCCGGCCGTCATCCACTGTACGTCTCCGGCGGTCATTTTTCCCTGGTTGCCCAGGCTATCGCCGTGCTCAACCGAACCTGCGAGCACGTAGGTGATGGTCTCAATGCCGCGATGCGGATGCCAGGGAAATCCCGCCACATAGTCCTGCGGATTGTCATTGCGGAAATCGTCCAGCAGCAGGAAGGGATCGAACTCCTTCGTCTTACCGAAGCCGAAGGCCCGTTGCAGCTTGACGCCGGCGCCCTCAATGGTTGGCTTCGGTTGAATAATCTGTCTCACTGGGCGGAGTGACATAATGTTTTCCTTTCTGTCCCGCGCAGCGGTTTGCCCATGCTGCGCTGCGAAATGAATTAAGCCTTGACGAACTCCACTTCCAGGGTGATGGTCACCTCGTCGCCAATGAGAATGCCACCAGTCTCGAGTGCCGCGTTGTAGGTCAGGCCAAAGTCCTTGCGATTGATCTTGGTCGAGGCTGACAGTCCCATGCGAGTCCCTCCCCACGGATCTTTCGCCGGCGCGGTCGGCCCTTCCACCGTAAACACAACCTTGCGCGTCACCCCGTGGATCGTCAAGTCGCCGGCTACCGCCAGCTCTCCGTCGCTCACACGGTTTATTTGTGTGGACTTGAATGACAACGTCGGAAATTTCTCGACGTCAAAAAAGTCAGCGCTCTTGAGGTGCGCATCCCGCTGCGGCTCCCGCGTGTTGATCGAAGGCGCTTCGATCGAAGCTTCGATTTTGGAGCGGGATATATCGGCCTCGTCGAGCGTCAGCACGCCCTTCAGGGAGGTGAACTGCCCCTTCACGTTCGAAATCATCATGTGCTTGACCTTAAACTCGGCAACGGAGTGGACCGGGTCGATGTTCCAGGTTGTAGTAGCGGTTTGAGGTATAGCTAGTGTGCTCATGGGTTCCATCCTTTCTAATGCGATTAGATGCGTTAGTACGATAATCGTTGCAACAAATATATGACCCACAAAATCACACCCTGGCCCGGCACGCCTGCAACAGTTCGGCCAGCGCCCCAAGCCGTTTCTGCCCCAAATGGCCGAGTTGCTTGCGATGGGACTCCAGCACCGGCTCATCCAGCCGGCCCAGGACTTTGAGACCCTCCGGGGCGATGCGAGCCATGACCATGCGCCGGTCCTTGGTTTCCCGGCAGCGTGAGATCAGCCCGCGCTTTTCCAGCCGGTCGAGCAATCTGGTGATGTCCGGGTCGCGCGTGATCATGCGGTTGGCAATCTCGCCGCACGGCAGCCCTTCTGGCGCGCCGCGCAGGATGCGGAGCACGTTGTACTGAGTCGAAGACAAGTCCTCTGTTTTCAGCACCCTGGCCGGTCCCCGCGACAACACGTCGGCAGTTCGGATCAGATCCAGGAATGCGGCTTCTTCGGCAGAGGGCGGGGTCCGTCGTTTGCTTCCACTCTGGACCGTTTCCTTCATTGGTCGCGATTATAGTCGTTACAACGAATACCGTCAAGACGCTGGAAATTCAGAAGACAGCGGCTTACCCGAGGCTGAGCTGCAGAATTGGCTGACCACTGCTAAAATGCACAGTCTTCTTCTCTCAAAGAGGTACTCCGGCCCCAATTCTGATTGGATACGTCTCCGGTCAGGCCCTTCCCCGGAACTGGATAATTTTCCGGCGATCGCGTTTTGATGGCCTGCCTGCGGGTAACTCTTCGAACTGTTTCATCGCCTTACGCTCCGCTGCCACCTTCAGGCGCAGCTCCCGGCTCGCCTCGGTCTCGCGATAGAGCGTTTGCGCAACCGAAGCCGGGCCGCGCACCTCGGTGAGAAGCAGGACTTCCACCTGAAAGTCGCCGCCTTCGTTTGTCACTTGCAACATGTCTCCAATCCGGACCTCGCGCGCCGCCTTGGCCGATTGCCCGTTGGATTGAATTCTGCCGAGCGCACATGCTCGTGCAGCCAATGCGCGCGTCTTGAAGAATCTGGCGGCCCAGAGCCACTTGTCCATTCTTACGCCGGCCATTGATCTATTTTGCTATAAGTGTGGGATTCTAGCTGGGACCGGAACCCAATACTGGGATAATCTCAGGCTGTTTCGTCGCCCAGAGCCCGGGATTACCCGCAGGTAGTCGTCGATAAGAGTGCACGAGGATGCGCGAGACCATCCAAGCAGCCGAGATCAGCTTAAAACCAGAACTTTGTGGCAGCTGAGCCTGTAAGCCGAATTCTGTCTGCCTTGCGGCAGGACGGTCATTCCTCTGGGCCACGCATTACTGCGCGGCTCAAGCGACCTACCCGGAGGTGGTGACGCGCCGAGCCGGCACGATCCGGGCGGACCCGGAATCCCTCCCTATTTGGTCTTGCTCCGTGTGGGGTTTGCCATGCCCGCTGCATCGCTGCCGCGGCGGTGCGCTCTTACCGCACCTTTTCACCCTTACCCTGTTGCCAGGGCGGTATGTTTTCTGTGGCACTTTCCGTCGGACGGACTTGACTCCGTCCTCCCGGACGTTATCCGGCACACTGCTCTGCGGAGTTCGGACTTTCCTCCCTCAGCGCCCGAAAGCGCCAAGAGCGACCGTCCGGCCCAGCTGCCAACCTAGTTATTATATTCGACCTCCTCAACCCCGTCGCCGGTCGTTCGTCGCCGGCCTATCCTTGTGCAAAATTGACCATTCTTCTTCCGCCGATTGTTGCACCGTTGACAATGCATGGTGACGACGCTTGCTCTCCGATAGTGCAGTTCCACATGCGATGACGGCAGACGCAGACCCTGCTTCCCGCCCCTCGAATCGCCCGCTCATTGCCCCAGCGTGGCATACGATTGTGTTCATCGCTATTTTTCTGGGGCTGTCTGTCGCCGGCGGATTCTTTCAGCACGCCGTAAAGCAGCACCCGCAGGCAACCGTGCCGAGCGGCAACGCCGTGTCGCGTTACATTTCTGTGGTCATCTCGGAGTGGCTTCTGGTGCTCTATGTCCGCATGGGCGTGCACAAGCGCGGCGTGCGTTTGCGCGATCTTGTGGGTGGCCGATGGGCTACGCCGACAGCGGTGATGAGAGACGTCGCTCTGGGCGCAGGGCTCTGGGCGGTGTGGATGGGATTGATGAATAGTCATGTTCTGGGCGGCGGAACCAATGCTGCTCAGGGACTTCTTCCGCAAGGAATTCTTCAGAGTGTGACGTGGGTACCTGTTGCCCTCTCAGCAGGATTTTGTGAGGAACTCGCATTTCGCGGTTATCTTCAGAAGCAATTTCAGGCGATCACAGGCAGCGCCTTGTTTGCGGTTCTTATCCAAGCGATTGTATTCGGCATTGGCCATCTCTACGAAGGCGTGGGCCCGGTGGCGAGAATCACGCTCTTCGGCGTCCTGTTCGGGCTGCTCGCGCTATGGCGGAAAAGTCTGAGACCGGGGATGATCGCGCACGCCTGGTCCGATATCTTTGGCGTAATAATTTTCCGCGGAATGTAGGGATGAGTCCCTAAACACCCCCGGCCTGTCTGTCCCAACCCCGGATCGACAAGGCGGAACCCCGAAGTCCTGGTCTGGGGAGCCCCCACCTGTCTCTAGGGAACCTTCGCGCCCCCCGAACCGTACACTTTGTTAGACTCAGGAAGTCGCCGCATCCGGCGAACGACGTATCCATGACTGTCCTGGAAGGCATCCGCATCGCGCTGCAGTCGCTGTGGGCGAACAAGCTGCGCTCGGTGTTGACCCTGCTCGGGGTCGTCATCGGCGTTGCTGCGGTCATTGCCGTTGTTACCTTTGTTAACGGAATCAACGGCTACGTGGCGGAGAAAATATTCAACCTCGGGGCCGACGTTTTTATCATCAGCAAGTCTTCGCCGGTCATCACCAACATTGACCAGTTCCTCGAAGGCCAGCGCCGCAAAGACCTCACTCTGGAAGACTACGAAGCGGTACGCGATGGCTGCACTCACTGCGCGCTTGTCGGTGCTTCTACGATTAAGAACGACGGCCACGCCCGCTATGGCGAGCAGTCCGTCAGCGATGTCTGGATCCGCGGATTCACGCCCTCAATGCCGGCGATTCTCGACACCGATCTGGCCGCCGGGCGCATGATCAATGAAAATGACAACAACAATCGTTCCAACGTCACCGTCATCGGCACCGACGTGGTCGAGAATCTCTTTCCCGGAGTCGATCCGCTGAACCAGGAGATTCGCCTGGAAGGGCAAATTTATACCGTGGTTGGGATCGGGAAAAAGCAAGGTAAGACGCTGGGTCAGAGCCGCGACAACTACGCCGCTATCCCGATCACGACTTACCTCAAACAGTTCGGCAGCCACAACAGCGTGCGCATTTTCGGCAAGGCGAATGGCGTTGGCTCGCAACTGGAAGCGGCGTTGGACGAGGGCCGCGCCATTGTGCGCGCCCGGCGCCACGATCTCCCTGGCAAGCCCGACAGCTTTGCCGCCGAGACCAACCAGGGTTTCCTGAGCATCTGGTCGAGCCTGAGCAGCACATTCTTTATCGCGATGATTGCCATTGCCGCCATCTCGCTGGTGGTCGGCGGAATTGTCATCATGAATATCATGCTGGTCTCGGTGACCGAGCGCACACGGGAGATCGGCATTCGCAAAGCCATGGGAGCGCGCGCCCAGGATGTTCTGCTGCAGTTCCTGATCGAGTCGGGAACCATGGCTTTGATTGGAGGCCTGATTGGCGTGATTTTTGGGATCACCATCGCCAAAGGCATCACCGCACTCATTGGGATGCCGTCGGCAATCAAGCTGTGGGCTGTGGCCGCAGGTTTAATTGTTTCTACCAGCGTGGGAGTTTTTTTTGGCGTCTATCCGGCGAAGCGAGCGGCCCGGCTGGATCCGATTGTGGCGTTGAGATTTGAGCTTTGAACGATTTGTAATTTGTAATTCAGTAATTTGCAATTTGGTTTTACCTTCAGACCTGGCTGCAAATTACCAATTACAAAATTACTCAATTACCAATTCCTATGGTTCGCAGACGAGATTACGGTGAGATCGTCCACATGGCGATCGAGACCATCCGCACCAACAAGCTGCGGTCGGTGCTGACCGTGCTTGGCATCGTGATCGGAGTCGCCGTCGTCATCGGAATCTCCTCCATCGTGCGCGGCATGAACGATCAGTTCCAGCAGGCCATCACCAGCCTCGGCTCCAACATTATTTTTGCCTTCCATCAGCCGCTTGCGTTCGGTCGGCCAACTGAGGAGATCCGCAAGCGGCGTGAGTTGACCTTCGATGATGCCATGGCGATGAAAGACCTGCCGCACGTGAAGGCGGTCGACGCTACCCTGCAGTTTATTCAATTGGAATTCGGCCAGGGCACCTATGTTGTGAAATATGGTGACAAGCGGGCCAAGAACACGATCCTTGAAGGAGATGCCGGCTCGCTCAAGGATGTTTACGATCTTAATTTGACGGCCGGGCGCTGGTTCAACGACACCGATGACGAACACCACTCGCCCGTGATTCTTCTCGGTTCGGACACTGCGAGCGAACTGTTCCCGCAAGGTGAAGCGTTGGGCAAGGAAATCAATATCGAAGGCCAGACGTTTACCGTCATCGGGGTGGTTGAGCCGCAGAAGAACGTATTCAACAGTGGCAAGAATCCCAACGACAACATCGTCTACTTTCCGCTGTCAACCTTCCGCAAACTGCACCCCGAGTTGAAGCAGTACTGGATCACGATCAAGGCAACCAGCCACGACGACATGCCCAAGGCCATTGACGAGATGAGGGAATTGCTTCGCCGACGGCGCAAAGTGGCGCCTGATAAGCCGGACAACTTCAATATCTTCACCCAGGATTCGCTTTCCGACGTCTGGAACCAGATCACGGGAGCGGTTTTCATCTTTATGTTTGCGGTCTCGAGCGTAGGGCTGGTAGTCGGCGGCGTCGGGGTAATGAACATCATGCTGGTCTCGGTGACGGAACGCACGCGCGAGATCGGCGTGCGCAAAGCAATCGGCGCGCGCAAATTCGATATCCTGCTGCAGTTCACGCTGGAAGCGATCACGCTGACCGCCATGGGCGGATTTCTTGGCGTGCTTCTCGGCGCCGTTATTACCTGGACCATCCCAGCCATCTGGAGTTCTCTGCCCGCCCGCATGTCGGTGTTTTGGACGGTTTTTGGCATTGGCTCCGCGGCCATTGAAGGTCTGGTCTTCGGTATCTATCCGGCGTGGAAGGCGGCGAACCTGGATTCCATCGAGTCGCTGCGCTACGAGTGATGATTCATCCGATAATCCGGCTCATTGAGCTGATTGCCGTTGCAGCGACGATTTCCAGCCTGGCCTACTATTTTCTGTGTCTCTGGAGTGCGGCGGAATTTCTTAGTCTCTCGCAACCCGCGGGCGAGGGCGCCCGCGCCACGCAAGATTTTCCGCCAGTCTCCATCCTGAAGCCGCTCAAGGGAACCGATCCCGAAATGTATGGAAATTTTCGCAGCCATTGTCTGCAGGATTATCCGGAGTACGAAATCATCTTCGGGGTCAGCGATGCGAGTGATCCTGCTTGCGAACTGGTCGAGCGGCTCAAGACGGAATTCCCGCAGAAATCCATCCGACTGGTGGTCTGCCAGCAGAACCTAGGCGCGAACACCAAGGTGAGCAACCTGGTGCAGATGCTGCCCGAAGCTCGCTACGAGCACTTGATCGTAAACGACAGCGACATCCGGGTAGAACCGTATTACCTGCGCCGCGTGCAGGCTCCGCTGGCAGATCCCGCAGTCGGCCTGGTTACTTGTCTCTATCGCGGAGTGCCGAATGAAACTCTCGGCTCCCGCCTGGAGTCTCTCGGCATCGGCACGGATTTTGCAGCCGGCGTTCTGGTGGCGAGGCAGATCGAAGGAGTCAAGTTCGGCTTAGGTTCCACGCTGGCATTTCGCCGCCGTGATCTCGAGGCGCTGGGAGGGTTCGAAGCTCTTCTTGATTACCTCGCCGACGACTACCAACTGGGTAAGCGGATCGCGTCGCTGGGTTTGAAGGTGGAGCTCTCCGAAGTAGTGGTTGAGACCTTTCTGCCGCGTTACTCCATACGCGGTTTCATCGATCACCAGCTGCGCTGGGCGCGCACCGTTCGCGATTCACGGTTTTGGGGATATATGGGGCTGGGGACGACGTTCGGTCTGGTTTGGGCTGTACTGGGATTGATCTTCTCCGGCGGCGCAGCCTGGACGTGGGAGATTCTCCTGGCCACCGCGGCGATGCGCATCGCCGTTGCCATTTCTGTGGGCGGGTCCGTACTGTGCGATCGACAGATATTTCGCCTGTTGGGATTGATCCCGTTGCGTGACCTTCTCGCTTTCGCCGTCTGGCTGGTGAGCTTCGCAGGGCATACCGTGTCGTGGCGAGGAGACTCCTTCCGCTTGCGCGACGGGAAGCTGGCGAAGATCGGGTCTTAGCTCGGCCTGCCTGACTTGTAGGAAGTCTGGCCTGTGAACGACGGCAACAGTTCGAAGCGGCCGTCGCGGTAGAGGCGGTAGCGGCGTCCTCTCCACTCGATAGTGTTCCCAAAGAATCCGGCCAGCCAGAAGCCGAAGCCGACCAGATCCTCGATGGGCAGCAGCAGCCAGGGCACCTTCGCCCTCAACACGCGCGACGACACGATATAGGCCGCCATGCCGCGCAAAGCCAAAGTCAGGGGTAATAGCGGCCACCAGGCCGGGTGGGCGGCGCACACCAGCAGGGACAAGGGCAACGGCATGGTGAACAGTTGTCCCACATAACCCACGGGACGCGAACGCCGAGTGCTGCGGACCCAACGCAAACGGTGAGCAGCATTGTGCCTCAGGTTGGAGCTGCCGATGTGATGCTCAATCACGTAAGAGGAGAGCAGGACCTCATAGCCGGCGCCAGCGGCGAATTTTCCCACCAGAAAATCCTCCGCCAGATAATCTTTCAGCCGCTGCAATCCGCCGATCGATCCCAGCACGGACCGCCGCGCAACAATCGTCGGGCCCACGGCAAACCGCATGCCTTCGATCATCCTGGCTACCAGGATTCCGGCCATGAAGTTGGTGTTTAACCCGGTAGCCTCCAGCCGCGACCAGAAACTAGGCCCCGCGACGGCGCGGTAAGGGCAAGTCGCCAGGCCAACGCCCGAGGCCTGAAACTCGGCGCCGACGGTGCGCAGGAAATCCGAAGTCACCGATGTATCACTGTCGCTCATCACTACCAGATCATGCGCAGCGGCATTCAGCAGCTGCTCCAGACTGTAAACTTTGGCATTCGAGTAAGTCGGTTCGCCGGTCACCAGCAATCGTGCAGGAATGTGCGGATACTGACGCTTCAACTTTTCAACTACTCCGGCGGCGGGATCGTCTGCATCTCGCACTGCGAACAGCAACTCGAACTCGGGATATTCCTGCTCGAAGAAAGTTTGCAGATTGGCTTCCAGCTCCAGATCGAGTCCAGCGAGCGGCTTCAGAATGCTGATCGGTGGAGGCGAGTCCAGCGCAGGCGGCCGCACCGGGGCATAGCGCAAAGCTGCCACCATCGAGAGCAGCGAGTAGACCCACGCGCACGCCAGCAAAGTGAGCAGAATGGCGGTCATCGTTAAGTTAATTGCGAAGCAATTTGCAGGGCGCTACCGCGCCGCTCAAGTCTCCGGTAGCGCAGATCACGGGCAATTCACTTTCCGAGCCATGAGACCAGGATCGGCACCCTACCGGAACTTGATCTGAAGAGGAATTATACGGTAAGTCAGTGGACATTCAGCAATCAGTCGGCCGAAGCGCCCTGGCCGACTTCCGTGGCGCAAGGCTCGGGCGCGTCCAGGACTTCGCGGATTTTCGTTGCCAGGGCGCTCAGACAAAAAGGTTTGGCCAGGAAGCGCGCGGTCACTTCAATTTTCCCATGCTGCAAAATGGTGCTCTCCGCGTACCCGGAAACGAACACGACCCGCATATTGGGGCGCTCGGCGGACAACTGTTCCGCCAGCCGCGGCCCGCTCATTTTTGGCATCACCACGTCGCTGATCAGCAGGTGGATCGGTCCGCAGTAATCGCGCGATACCCGCAGCGCCTCTTCGCCATTGGCTGCCTCGACCAATGTGTAACCGCTGCGAATCAGGAATTCCCGTGTGGACTCCCGTACCGCGGCTTCGTCTTCCACTAGCAACACGGTTTCCCAGCCATGGGGAGAACTTTCGCTGACCGGCGCGGCCTGCACCTGGTCAGTGGCATGCTGCACGCGTGGCAGATAAATCTTGAATGTTGTTCCCAGTCCGGGCTCACTGTACACCCAGACAAAACCCCCGCTTTGCTTGACGATACCGTACACCGTGGCCAGGCCGAGCCCAGTTCCCTTGCCCTCCTCTTTGGTGGTGTCAAACGGTTCGAAGATATGCGGCAGGTGCTCGCGGGCTATACCGTCGCCCGTGTCAGTTACCGTAAGCAGGACATAATCTCCCACCGGAACCATCGTATGCTGCTGCAGATAGGTTTCATCCAGATGAATATTCGCGGTCTCGACGGTGAGCTTGCCGCCGTGAGGCATGGCATCGCGCGCGTTTGCTGCCAGGTTCATCACTATCTGCTCCACCTGTACCTGGTCGGCTTTCACTTTGTCCAAATCCTGGCTGGGAACAAATAGAAACTGAATGTCCTCTCCCAGCAAGCGCGGCAACATGCGGCTGATCTCGCCGATGACGCGGTTTAAGTCCAGCACTTGCAGAGATTGCATCTGTTTGCGGCCAAAAGCGAGCAACTGGCGCGTAAGGTCGGCGGCGCGGCGGGACGCAGTCACGATCTCGCCCACGTTTCGCCGCAATGGGTGTTCGGCGGCCAAGGAGTCCAACATAAGCTCGGCGTAGGCGCTGATCACCATCAGCAGATTGTTAAAGTCATGCGCGACTCCGCCCGCCAGCCGCCCGATCGCGTCCATCTTCTGCGCCTGTTGCAACTGGGATTCCAGTTGGCGCTGGCCGGTGATGTCTCTTCCCGTAGAAATGAAGTGCGTGATCTGCCCCGTCGCGTTCCGCAAGGGAGTGATCGCCTTCTCCAGAATGAAGTTTTCGCCGTCCTTCTTGCGGTTGGTCACAATGCCGTGAAAGGCATTGCCGGAGAGCACGGTGTTCCACATCTTTTCATAGAGTTCGCCGGCCTGTTGTTCCGACTTCAGAATGCCCAGGGTCTGCCCGATGACTTCGTCCCACGTGTAGCCGGTGAGGGTTTCGAAGGCAGGGTTCACGTATTCCAGCACGCCGGAGGCATCGGTGATCATCACCAGGTCGGGTAACTGCTCCACGGTGCGCCGGAGTTTGCCCAGCATCTCCTCGGAACTCTGGCGCTGCCGCTCCTTTTGAAATTTTTCGAGAGCGGCCAGGATGCCAAGGGCACGGCACGGGCTCTGCGCAGTACATTGGCCGGAATTACAGACTGATGTCTGCAGCGTGGCTAATACTTTCTGCTCATGCACAGGATCGCCCAAAAAGATCGAAGCCGAGCCAGGCTGGTCCGGTTCGTGAGCGGGAGGCGGTTCCTCCTGCCCGGGCGCACCATCCCAAAGAACGAGGTCGTGCTTTCTTTCTCGCAGCCGGGAAGCAGCTTCGTCACGGGAATGCGCGAAATCAATGTGCACCCGCCCGTTGCCAGCCTGGTTCAGAAGACGGCGCAGGTACGCGAGGTCTTTGCTCCCCTCCCCAACCACCAGCAGCTCCAGGGCTCGCTCAGCGCATTGCGAAGTTTTCTCCATTTTTGTCGGCTCTCGCTAATTGCTACATCGGAATTCGACTGCCGGAGCATCGCTGGGAGATTGGAGATTCAGGTCGGAAAATGAGACGCTGCTCCGTTTCGGGAAAAGCGGGTTTTCGGGAAGCAGGCGGAACAGGGGTAATCTTTGCGATCTTCGCGAACTCTTAGCGATCTTTGCGGTTCAGGCTCTGTGCGTGCCGTGGCGGATTTGTGGCGATGTTTTCTAGCAGAACGGGGTGCAGCTACTATTCTCAGTGCCCGAGGTGATACGGATGGCGTTTCAGAATTGTGAACGCACGATAGATCTGTTCGAGCAAAACCACTCGCGCCAATTCGTGGGCCAAAGTCATCTTGCCCAGCGAGAGCAGCAACGTGGCGGCGTGGCGGGTTTCGTCACTGAATCCATCCGCCGGGCCAATGGCAAACAATAGCGGCAGGGGGTTGCGGTCGATATAGTCCCCCAGCCATTTGGCAAACTCTTCGGAGGAGAGCTGCCGGCCGCGGGCATCCAGCAGCGCCAGCGCATGTCGCGTCGGCCGCGCATCCTGAGCGCACAGCCTCAGCAGGGCCGTTTCATCCTTCAGTGAGACGCCCTCGATTTCGGCATAGCGGCCCAGCCGCTCGAGATATTCTTCGGCGAGCGCCTGGATGGCCGGCTCTTTGGTTTTGCCGATCCACGCAATCTTGAGTTTCATCGAAAGAAATTAGCCACAGAGGGCACAGGGTTGCATTCGATCTCTGTGCCCCTCTGTGTCCTCTGTGGTTAGCCTTTCTCGCCCGAGGCCAGCACTACCACTGCCCCAAACTTGATGCTGCCGCCGTCGGCGTATTTATTTACTGACGCCAGCACTTCACGGTTGAGGTCATCCCACTTTTCCGCCGGAACGCGCTTGATCATCGGCAAAAAGGGAGTCGAACAACACTGAGCCTGCTCCCAAACCTCCTCGGCAGGGCCGTGCCAGGTCCAAGGAAGAGTCTTCGTTTCTTCTTCGATATTGTGAAATCCCGCCTGCCGCAGCAGCTCCGACAGGCTCCCCGGCTTGCCAAACCGGCACGGATCCTGGCCGGGCGCGGTCAGTGTTCCGCCGGCATATTTGTGCGCCACTCCCATCATCGTGGACCAGAAGGGCTGCTCAAACGGTCCCCAGGCCATAAAGCAGGCGCGGCCTTTCGGCTTCAGCACGCGATACGCCTCGTGCAGAGCTCTGCTGTCAAAAAACATTACTCCGAATCGTGAGGTCACCAGATCGAAGCTGGCGTCGGGAAAAGGAAGCTGATGTGCGTCGGCCTGCCGGCTAGTGAAATTCTTCAACCCATGCTCTTGGGCTCGTTTGTTAGCAATCTCCAGCAGCTCAGTGCTGAGATCCAAAGCAGTGACGTGGCCGGTCGGACCGATCCGCGAAGCCAGCGTGATCGCCGGTTCTCCCGTGCCGCTGGCCAGATCGAGGACCTTCATCCCGGGGGTGGGTCGAGCGTAAGCCACGAGCGCTTCGGTCACGTCGCGGCCCATGGCAGCAGATTTCGCTTTCCACCTGTCGGCGGCAATCAGCCGATAAGAAGCACCCCACTGCGGTTGCGATTGCTCGATGGATTTCATCGTCTATGCCGGCTTTCGTGCCACACTGCGGGCTGGCGCGCGTCGCGTTCTCGGTCGCCCGGTCAGTTGGGACAATTCCAGCCGCTTCGCCGACTTCCACAGCCGTTCCAGATCGTAATACTTGCGCGACTTCTCGGAGAACACGTGCACCACGAAGTCAACATAGTCGAGCAGGACCCATTCCGCCTGCTTGTAACCTTCGATATGGGTAGCGCGCATACCGGTGTTTTCCAGGCGTTCTTCCACTTCGTCGGCGATCGCCTGAACCTGGCGGGGATTGGTTCCGCTGCACACCACGAAGTAGTCGGTGAACGCCCCGGACCCCTTTTCCAGCTCTAAAACCGTGATTTCTTCCGCCTTCTTTTCCTGGCAGGCGGTGATGGCTTCGTGGACTTGTCGCTTCAGATCGTTTTTCTTCATGCAGTCGTTGGATCGGTGCCTTTGGCCGCTGGGCGTCCGTTTCGCCCCTTCATTTTAGCTGAGATGGGGGTTTCTACGTCTCCCGTCATTTCACCTGTCTCCTCCCAGTGTCATTCTGAGCGAAATCCGCCCTGCGCTAGCGCAGGAGGGGTGCAGTCGAAGAATCCCCATTGCTGGCAAGACCTGCGCTGGGAGTTGAAATGAACCGCACATCCCCGGAAGTGCTACCGGCCGCCACCCCTATACAGCTCCATCTTCTTTATGTACTCCGCCACCGCCGGATCGACAAACTTTCCCAGCGATCTCTTCCCGCTGACTGCTTCTCGGATCGTGGTGGCTGAGATGTTCTGTTGCACGTTGTCGAGCAGATGGATCGTCACTCCCGGCAGAACCAGGTCGCCGGTCGCCGCCTGGCGGGCGAACGGTTTGGTGACGGACGCCTTTGGCCGCAGACGTGGGGGCAGAGCGTTGGCAACGTCGGCCAGCGAGTATCCCGGGCGGCTGGCGACGATGAACGCGCATTCTGCCAGCACCGCTTCCGCTTCGTGCCACTTGGCAACGTCTTTGAAGGCGTCAATGCCAATCAGGAAAAACAGCCGGTCGGCATTTTTTAGACTCTGTTTCAGCCGGCGCAGAGTGTCGATGCTGTAATTCGGGCGGTCTGAAGCGCCGACCCCGGGTGCCTCAAGCAGCGACGGCACAAACGTCTTCTCGCCCATCGTGGCCAGCACAACCATGGCATAACGGTCGAAGTAGGATGCTCGCGGCTGGCTCTGCTTGTGGGGCGGAAGATTGGACGGCACAAAGTAAATGCGCCCGAGCTCATAGCGCTCCTGCGCGGCTTGCGCCAGAGCCAAATGTCCGTTGTGGATCGGGTCGAATGTTCCGCCGAGAAATCCTATGTTCATACGCACCGGTAGGGGATCAAGTCACTGCGGTTGAAAGTGCAAGGGAGATTCTACGCTAACCGCGCAGAGCTACACCCACCACAGCAATATGGAAGTGGCCGAGTTGCGGGCCGGAGGATTCCTTTGGATCCACGCAAAGGAATCGTTTGTCGCTTACATCGATTCAGGGTGTGAACTTGTAAATTGCGCCGTCGTTGCCCGTGCCACCCTGGACGGTTGCGCCGTAGAAGTTGCCGGCGGAGTCAGCCACCATTCCGTTGTAAACGAAGGCTCCATCTGGAGGGCCGTTGAAGCGATAAGCAACGCTGTAGGCCCTGGAGTTCGGGTTGACTGAAAAAATCGTCCCACAATCGCACGCCCCACCACCCGTGCTGGTCGTCCCATACAGATTTCCAGACTGATCAAACACCAGTGTGCTGATGGGACCGCTTCCATCGCGTCCGCCCAGGAAGCTGTAGATTCCGGTTTCCGTCCAGGCGCCACTCCTGAGGCTCAGCCTGTAAATGGTGCCCCAACCGTTGGCCCCGTCGTAGTACGTGGTGCCGTAGATGTTGCTCTTCGCGTCGGCAACCACGCCGCCGTAAGGAAATCCTGAGTCTGAGTTGCCGTTGAAAGCATAGAGGACGGTCAAGGTAAACTCGCCGGATTGAGTCGGAGTGAGTTCGAAGACGTTGCCCGCCCCATTCGCGCCACCGGTTGTGCACGTTCCGTACAGATTCCCGAAGCCATCCAGCGCCAGCCGCCCGGCGGATCCGCCGTTTCCATCTACGCCACCGGTAAAAGTATGGATAATTCTCTCTGTGTACTTTCCGTGCCCATCCGGCGTTAGCTCGAACACGATTCCGGCGGAATCGGCGCCGCCGGTTGGAGTCATCCCGTAAACATTGCCGCGCTTGTCAATCGTCACGCCCACGCCCGGACCGAAACCATCGCCGTTGAGGCCGGTAAAGTAATGGATCACATGGTAGGTCCACTGGCTGCCCGACTTGACCATCTTGAAGACCACGCCGCAACCGGTATCGGAACACGGGCCGACATACATCCCGCCGACGCCGGCGGTACCGTAAAGATTTCCTGCAGTATCTAGCGTGACCCCTTTGTAGGGCTCGCCGCCATCGGCTGCGCCCTTGAAGCTGTAAAGCACGGTATGAGTCCAGGTGCTGCCGGGCGATAGTTCGAAGACGGTGCCGGCGCTGGAGTCACCACCTTGCACCGTTGTCCCGTAAAGATTGCCCGTGCTGTCGATGACCAACTCAGTGTCGGCGTATTCGCCGTCGTCGTCTCCGGCGAAGCTATAGATCACCTGGGTTGTGCTGGCCGAGGCGTTGACCAGCAACACGCTTGCCACCAAAACAAAAATTCTCCCTGCCCAGCGCATCCGCTCTCCCCATTGCCTGCTCAGCATTTCTCCTCCAGTTGCAGCCTCGGCCGACGAAAGAGGCATCAAACCCGGTTGCGGGTTGGAACTATAGCACCGAAAGCCTGTCAAAACACGTATCCCAGGGCTGTTTTGACCATTATTTTACAAACTGGCAGGTCTCAAGCGAGTAATAGTATTCACAAGGCAGGATGCGGTATTGTCCTCATGGCCAGCGCCCACCCGTCCGTAACCGTGTGAACTCTCGTAACTCGCGCGGTTTCCGTTCTTGAATCTAACTTACTGTATGCGAGCGAAGTTCCCCCTTCTCCGCGCGCGTTATATTGCTCCGGCTCGGGCTCCCATCCTCCGATACGGCGTCGCCGTCCTCAGCATTACCCTGGCCCTGATTCCAGCGCTAATGCTTTCCGACGTGGTGGAAAGCCGGCTGGTTGTTTTTGCCGTGGCCATCATGGTCAGCGCCTGGTACGGAGGCTGGAAGCCAGGTCTGGTCGCGACCTCCTTCGCCTTGACCGTTAGTGCTTATTTTTCCCTGGCCGCGGGACGTTCTCCGGCCGAGTACCGGCATGACCTCATTCACCTCATCTTGTTTGTTTTTGTGGCCCTGCTGATCTGTTCATTTAACGCGGCGTTGCGCTCTGCACAGGAGGGCCTGCGGCGCTCGGAAGTTGACTTCCGATCGCTGGTCACCAATGCTCCGTATGGAATTTGCCGCTGCGATTCGGCCGGAGTGATGTTGAGCGCCAATCCGGCCCTGGTCGCACTGCTGGGATATGCGTCTGCCACAGAGCTGGTGGGACGCAACCTCGCCAGCCTTTACGCCGATCCGCAGCAGTGGTTCACCGCCGCTGATACCCTTCGGTCCACCCGCATATTTCATGGTCTGGTTGCCGATTGGCTGCGCAAAGACGGCAGCCCAATCAGCGTGCGCCTCTCCGGGCGTACCATCTCTGACGAAGACAACATCACCTTCTTCGAGCTGTTCGCCGAGGATGTAACCGAGCACCGGGCCCTGGAGCAGCAACTTCGCCAGGCGCAAAAGATGGAGGCTGTCGGGCGGCTGGCCGGCGGCATCGCGCACGACTTCAATAATCTGCTGATGGTAATTTCCGGTTACTGCGAGTTTCTGTTGGAGCGAATTGGGCCGGACACTGAAACCCGTGCCCCGGCCCAGGAAATCGCACGCGCCGCCGACCGCGCCACTGCGCTCACTGCTCAGCTCCTGGCTTTCAGCCGCAAGCAAATGCTGACGCCCAAGGTGCTCGACCTGAACGCGCTCGTCACCGAAAACCTGAGGCTGCTCACCCGCCTGATCGGAGAAGACATCGACTTGGTCATGGTCCCTGGCGCCGACCTGGGAAGGGTGAAGGCCGACCCCGGCCAGATCGAGCAAGTGATCATGAACCTGGCAGTGAACGCGCGTGACGCCATGCCGCACGGCGGAAAGCTCACCATTGAGACGACAAACGTCACGCTAGACGAAAACGATGCTCGCATCCACGCTCCCGCGCAGCCCGGCGACTATGTGATGTTGGCGATCACCGACACCGGTTCGGGGATGGACGCCGAAACCCAGAGCCACATCTTCGAGCCTTTCTTCACCACCAAGGGAGTGAAGGGCTCAGGGCTGGGGCTGTCGACGGTCTACGGCATCGTCAAGCAGAGCGAAGGTTATGTCTGGGTCTACAGCGAGCCGGGCAAAGGAGCGTCGTTCAAGATTTACCTGCCCCGCGTGAACGCGACCGGAGAAGTCATCGCAGAGCAGCCGTTCGTCCCACCGGTCGAAGTCGGCCGTGGTCATGAAACCATTCTGCTAGTTGAAGACGAAAACACCGTACGCCAACTCACGCGGCAGTATCTGGAGAGGCAGGGATACACCGTGTTCGAGGCGGCCGATCCCAGCGCGGCGCTGCAGATCGCAAACGCGCATCGTGGTCCGATTCAACTGCTGCTGACCGACGTGATCATGCCCGGGATGAACGGGCGCGAACTCGCCCGGCTGGTTTGCTCGGCTCGGCCCGAAACCCAGGTGCTCTACATGTCGGGCTACACCGAGAATGCCATTGGCCACAACAACATTTTGGACGCAGACGTCACCCTGCTCCAGAAGCCTTTTACCCTCCCCATGCTCAAAGCCAAAGTGCGGGAGATGATCGACCAAACCCTTTCACCGGAGGCCGCCATGTCCGTTCGCACCGCATCGCCCGCTCAAGCCAGGGGAAGACTTTCTCCTTTCCGTGCCCAGCGTTTCAACCTGCACTTGCCTTTGAAGTACCGGCAACTCGGAGAAAACGAGTGGCTCGCCGGCACCACTGAAAACATCAGCCGGTCCGGCCTGCTTTTCCGGGCAGAAGAGATGATGTCTCCCCACGCCCAGGTGGAAATCAATCTGGTGCTGCCGGTCGAGATCGCAGGACTGGCGCCGGCCGAGGTGATTTGCCGCGGCGAGGTAGTGAGGACGGTGGAAGCGGAAACGCCGGCCATGAGTCCGGCGCTGGCCGCGAAGATTTTGCAATACCACTTCCACCACGGATCGATTCCGGCGGCGTAAGAGCCAGTACCGAGTAGCTTGTACCTAGTACCGAGTCAATGTCGCAAGAGCTTGACTACGAGAGCCACGGCGCAAACAGCCAGCCCAATTAGAATCATTCTCTCGGCCACCACCATCCGCCGCTGCTTTTCTGGTGGAACTGACGGTGCCATTGCCTTCAGCACTACCAGCCCAATGTACAGATCAACCGCCGTGAATACGATCCACCACATGCTTAGTACCTGGTAGCGAGCACCTAGCACCGAGTCAAGGACAGCAGCTCATTCTTCGGCACTCGGTACTGGGTACTCGGTACTCGTTTGCGTCGAGTCTGGCCGCTTGATCTGCTCCACTTTCTCAGCCATGGCATACTTCAGATCATCGATGCCTTTTCCCGTGACCGCCGAAATAGGGAACAACTCCAGGTCCATTTTCTTGCAGTAGCGTTTGAGCTTCGCCAACTTGTCTTTATTGGCGACATCGATCTTCGACGCCACCATAATCGTCGGCTTCGCTTCCAACCCGGCCCCAAAACTCTTCAGCTCACCCTGGATCACTTCGACGTCTTGCACCGGATCCGGCCGTCCGCTTGCATCGGACACATCCACCAGGTGCACCAACAAACGCGTGCGCTCGATGTGGCGCAGAAACTGCGTGCCCAGACCCGCCCCGGCGTGTGCTCCTTCAATGAGCCCCGGAATGTCCGCGACCACGAAGCTGCGTTCGTCCGGCGCTTGCCCGACGGCAACCACACCAAGATTCGGCTGCAAAGTTGTGAAAGGATAATCGGCAATCTTCGGCCGAGCGGCGGAGATGCGCGAAATCAGCGTCGACTTGCCCACGTTCGGATAGCCGACCAGCCCAATATCTGCGAGCAGCTTCAACTCCAGCCGCAGCACGCGCTCTTCGCCAGGGCGACCGTCCTCGTGCTCGCGCGGTGCTTGATGGGTGGAAGTGGCAAACTGAGCATTGCCTCGCCCGCCGCGTCCGCCGCGCGCAATCACGATGCGCTCATCCGCTCGGGAAAAATCATGCACTTTCCCGCCGCCCTCAGCGTCATAGACCAGCGTCCCGACCGGGACCTTCAGCAGCACGCTCTCACCGTCGCGTCCGGTCTTGTTCGATCCTTCGCCATGCCGCCCGCGTTGGGCTTTGTATTCCGGATTGAAGCGAAAATGAACCAGTGTATTGTGGCGCTCGCTCGACTCCATGAGAATGTCGCCGCCCTTGCCGCCATCGCCACCCGACGGCCCTCCGCGCGGAACATACTTCTCGCGTCGGAAGGCCATGCAGCCGTTGCCCCCGTCGCCCGCCTTCACCCGGATTGTGGCTTCATCGATGAACATCGGTGCTTCGTCGTACGTCCTACGTCGGCAGACCCTGTGTTCCTCTGTGGCCTCTGTGTTTAGGGCTTTAACACAGAGGCCACAGGGTCACACAGAGGTTACTCCAAACAAAAAGCCTCGGCCCGAAGGCGAGGCTTAACAATGCTCGTGTGGCGCCGACACTCCTGTCCGCGTCCTACTTCGCTTCGATCGGCTCAATCATCACGAACTTGCCCATCTGACCCCGGTCCATGAACTTGATGCGGCCGGTGATTTTGGCAAACAGGGTGTCGTCTTTGCCACGTCCGACGTTCAACCCCGGCTTCACCCGCGTGCCCCGCTGCCGCACAATGATGGTGCCGCCCGGAACCAGTTGTCCGCCAAACGCCTTGAATCCCAGCCGCTGCGAATTCGAATCGCGGCCGTTGCGTGACGTGCCTTGTCCTTTTTTGTGTGCCATAAATTCCTTTGCTTGATTTGTAGCGCCGGCGTCCCGAGCGCATCCTGCCCTCGCTGCCTACTTCTTCCTTTTCGGCGCCGCTTTCTTGGCAGCCGGCTTCTTGACTGCCTTCTTGTGCGCCGGATGCGCCGTAGCTTTCGCAGTCTTATGTTCTGCAGTTTCCGCTTCTGCTTCGGCAAGTTTCTTGGGCTTCGCTTCCTTCTTCGGCTGATCGGGCGCAGTGAACTTGTGCCCGTCGAACGCGATCTCGGTGATCCGCACCGCAGTGAACTGCTGGCGATGTCCGCGCAGCTTCTTGTATTGCTTCTTGCGCTTATAGTGGAAGACGAGAATCTTCTTCTCGCGTCCCTGCTCGACCACCTGACCGATCACGTGCGCGTCGGCCTGCGGCTTGGCGATCTGGCCTTCGCCGCCGGAAACCGCCAGAATATCTCCGAACTCGATTCGGCCGTCAGTGCCGTTCGCCTGGCGTTCCACACGAATCACATCGCCGGGCGCCACCCGGTACTGCTTGCCACCAGCGCGGATGACCGCGTACATACCTATGCCTCCGTCAAGAACATGCCTCGCACGCCTGGGCGATGCGGGGAACCTGCTGATTTTTCCGTGCTTGCTGCTTCCGCGTCGACGCTTTCGGCAACCAATGCGGACGGCCCCAGAACGGTGCCGCGAGTACAGGCAAACTCAAGTATTTTAGCGTGTGGCGGAGCAAAGGGTCAAACCCAACTAGCTGGCCAATTTTTCGGCGTCATCCCGAGCGCAGCCGTTTTTCAGGCGTAGCGAGGGATCCCGCGCGCATCATCACAGCTCAATTCTGCCGTTTGCGGTTTTCAGTTCCCCATGCGACAATCCTCCACCCCTTGGAGGCGCATTTCAAATGATCAACCGTATCGCGTTGTCACTTTGCATTTTTGCTCTCACTCTTTCAGCCTTGGCGCAGAAAGCCTCGAAAAAGATGGACGCCGGTGCTCCCGACAAAGCTCTCATGCAGAAAATCTGGAGCGGCTGGGCCACGCTCGACCCCGCCAACGTTGACCAGTTCTATGCGAAAGGTGATCACGTCTTCTTCGATATCGCGCCGCTCAAGTATGCCAGTTGGGACGAATACAAAAAGAACGTGACCGGGGTGCTGGCCGATTTCAAGTCAGCCGCCTTCACGGTCAACGACGATGCGCAGGTCCACAACGCGGGCAATGTCGTCTGGGGCACAGCCACAATCAACTACGACATGGTCCACAAATCGGGCAAGCACGATATGGGCGCTTTCCGCTGGACGGTGGTCTGGCAGAAAGAAGACGGCAAGTGGCTCATCGTCCACGAGCACGTGTCCGTACCGATGCAATAAGAACCTCGTGATCCGCACAAATAGATTGGCCTGAGCTAATCCGTGGCCACGTCGCTTGGGAGACCGCTAAGCTGCGGCATTTCTTCGGCCACCGGCAACGCCTGAATTACGCGCGAATGCCCGCGCACGATCACCACACCCGTGACCACAGCGCAGATCAGCATAGCTGCTCGCAGATACAGACCCGGCCCAGGATCGCCCAGCACTGTTCGCAATAGTCCTAGCGTGGCGCTGCCGGCGCAGAAACCGAAGTAGAGCTTCTCTTTCGCGCAACGTGATATCGAAGCCAGCCAGATGAGCACAGATGAAACAACAAAATAAATGCACAACACGGCAACAGGGCCGGTTAGAGCGGTTTTCGTCCAGATCGGAGTGAGTGTGGCACTGACCGCCAGGCTGCACAGCGCGATCAGCAGAAATACCACCGAATGCGCGAGGGCAATCACCGCCCGCTTGCGGTTTGTGAGGATGGCATAGTCCGTCATAAGTTCCTAGCGATCAGACCGTCACGGCAACTGCTCTCTCCACCGGCAGCAACACGGTAAACTTCGTCCCTGCTCCTACTTCGCTGGTCACTTCAATGCGGCCGTGGTGTTCCTCCACGATGCGCCTCGCCAGCGAAAGCCCCAACCCTGTCCCCTCGCCCTTGGTCGTATAAAAAGGCCGAAAGATATTGGGCAGGTGTTCGGGGGCAATGCCACGTCCTGTGTCCGCGACCGTGATGGCGGCGAACTCCTCGCGCGCTTCGATTTCCACGCTGATCTTGCCCCGGTCCTCGATGGCTTGGATCGAGTTCAGGAGCAGGTTCAGCAGCATCTGATGGATCTGATCGCTGTCGTGCTCTACTTCGGCCAGGCCCGGCTTCTTGTGGAACACGATTTCAATCGGCCTGGAAAGCGCCTGCTGCCGCGCCAGCATGACCGAGTGCTCCACCGTGGTGTTCAGGTCGCTGCGGCGTATCTCTGGCGGGTGCGGCCGCGCGGTCTGCAGCAGGTCGGTGAGAATTTGGTTGATCTGTAAGATCTCGTGCCGCACTTCCTTCACCACAGCGCGCGCCGGACTGGAGGGCGGCAGATCGCGCCCGATAATCTCCACCACGCCCCCAATTCCCGCCAGAGGATTGCGAATCTCGTGCGCCAGGCCAGTTGCTAGTTCGCCAAGCGTGGCCAGGTGTTCGGCCCTTGACATCTGCGTGAGATGCAGATGCTCGATCGTCTCCCGGCTCTCGCGCAACTGCGCAACCATGCGATTGAAGTTGCGGCCGAGGTCGCCGATCTCGTCGTTGCGGCGGGCAAAGCCGACGGAGACTTGCAAGTCTCCTTCGCCCACCTGCGCGATCTTCTCCTGCAATTCGATCATGGGACGCTGAATGACGTAAGTGAGGACCATCAGCAGGGCGACACAGATGGCGATGGCGCCGACGCCGGCCACCACCAGCACCAGATGCCTCTCCGGATTCTGCCAGGAGAACGTGGCCAGGGTGAACAACAGCAGTCCGTTCACCAGCACAAACACTATGGGAAGTACCGCCTTGATCTGCCAGTTGAGGCGAACACGGCTCACCGCCGGATCTTCGAAACCCGGCTTCTCCGCGGTCTTTTCGCCCTTCTCAACCAGAACGTCAACCTCAGGCATACGCATGTAGTCCTGGCAACAGGTAAGTCACTCCAAAGAATGTGAACATCACGATGGCAAAACCAAGAATGGCGAAGTAAGCCGCTCGCCGCCCGCGCCAACCGCGGGTAATCCGCATGTGCAGATAGCCCGCGTACACCAGCCAGGTAATCGCAGCCCAGGTTTCCTTCGGGTCCCAGCTCCAGTAAGAACCCCAGGTGCGATTGGCCCAGTAGGCGCCAGCGGCGATCATCAGGGTGAGTAAGGGGAATGCGATCGCGATCGTGCGATACGTCAGGCGGTCCAGTTCATCGGTGGTGGGCAACATGCGCTCCAAGTCATGACGCCGCCACAATAGGAGCAAATACATCAGCGAAACAAAGATTCCGCCCACCAGGCCGGAAAGAATGAACGGGCTGGCAGCCAGGCTGGTTGCGAATAGGCCATCCGCGTCGAGGGAGCCATAGCTGCCGTCGCGGGCACGGAGAACAAAAAACACCAGCGCCAGCGCCTGCAGAAGGATGCTGACAAACACAGCGCGGTTGGCGGTTTCGATCAGGCCCTCGTCGTTGTGGCGGCGCGAGAGCAGGTAAAGCACCAGCGGCGCGGCAACCGCGGCCAGCACCAGCAGCATCAGCCAGCCCAGATCGGGGATCACCACAAACAGGCGCACACCTTTGGAGATGAACACTTCGGATTTTTCCTGCGGGTTCCACGCCACCACGCTCAAGCCGCCCCATTTTTCGAAGCGGGTCAGAATTCCGAGATAGGTCGCAACGCCGAACGCGCTGGTCGTCGCCAGGAATGTTTCCGTCTTCATGTTGTCGCGGATCAGAAACATCATGGCCAGCGCGAAACTCAGGGCGCAGGCGGCATAGGCGAGCATAGCCAAGGTCACGTGCACATGCAGCCAGGTCGACTGCAACGCCGGCACCAGCGGATGCACTTCGGTGCGCAGCAACTGCATCAGCACCACTCCGACGATCGCCACCGGCATGGTCACCGTGCCGATGACCTTCACTCCGTACTTTTTTTCCGCAATCAGAGTGAGTACGGCGAGCGTCCACACGAAGCTGAGCAGCATCTCATAGATGCTCGCGAACGGCGGGTGTCCGGCTTCATACCAGCGATGCGCGACCGCGCCGGTGTTGGCTGCGAGCCCGGCCCACGTTGCCAGCGACGCGAAGCGCAAATAGGCGGGTGTACCGGTGACGCCGAAGCCCAGATATAGCGTTGCCGCTCCCGCGTAAAAAACCAGTGCCGCGTAGAGAAGGTTGGACTCGCTCAGGACATTGCCGCTCTTGACCACGTTCAGAAACGCCATGAACAACAGAAACGCCACTCCCAGCCCTACCATCACCACCAGCGTCCTGCCGGTGGCTGCGGGGTGTTGTTCCGTTCTCGCACGCGCCATGACCATCCTCCGTTGCCGGACTACCGTCCGGCCAGTGAAGCCGTGTGCGCCTGGGCGCCCGGCTCCGGTTGAACTTTGATCTCCGCTTCGATCTCGCGCACCAATTTCTGAAAGCGCTGCTCGAACACATCTCGATTTCGGTTGGACGTGCCGCCCAGCCACAATTGCCACTGGCCGCGAGCGTCGCGCACCGGCACGATCCACAAACGCATGTGAGCCAAATAAAAGACGATTCCGAGACCGATCACCATGAGAACTACGCCTGACCAAACCGACCACTGACCGGGCTCGTGGGAAACTTCCAGGCCGGTGAAGTAAGCCATCTGCACTTCCTTGCCCTTGAAGTTGTAAGGCGACGAGGCGTTCTGTTCAAAGCCAGGGATCGGCGGCAGCCACACGTTCACTGCCTTTCCAGTTTTCGCGGACTCGACCACTAAATGTGCGGCGGGATTGTCGACCTGATTGGAACGCGTGTACACCTGACCGTCCCTCACCACGTAGTCGGGAATGAATTCCGCCAGCTGGACGGTGGTATCGCCGTCGAGCGCGACCTTCTCGTCGACGGCCAGCCCAATCTCGCGAGGGTCGCCTTTTCCATTGGCTGGCGTGGCGAACATAACCAATTTGTCCACCTTGCCGGTTTGGCCATAGCTTGCCTGGTAGAATCGGATTCCGCGGTACACCAGGGGATCGTTGACCACGATCTGTTTGCGTTGGGCCACCTGTCCGTTTTCGAGAACCGTCAGATCCGACCACCAGCGCTTGGGAGTGCCGTCAGCGTAATTTTCCTGACCGGCGCCGTCGCAGCGAACCGCAAAGTCCAGGCCGCGGTTCTTGCCGTTCTGCAGTTGCACCTGCCTGGACTGTTCCCCACGCGTCAGGCTGAGAAAGCCCCGCCAGCCATACAAGCCGTCCACGATGCCGCCCAGAAAAATCAGCAGCAGGCTGGCATGCACGATGTAAACCGCCATTTCCGAGATGCGGTTGCGCTCGGCAAACAACGAAAAACCGTTTTCGCGAACCAATCGTTCCGGCTTAAAGCCGGCTTTGTGCAGCACGCGCTCGGCTACGCTCAAACCGGCCTCGTCGTTTGGGATGCTGATCTGGGCATGAAGCGGCAATGCCTTGCGGAAAGTCTCATCGGGACTCTTATAAGGACGCGAGAAAAATCGCCATGAATTCGGGAAGCGCTGAATGGAAGCGGCGACGATGCTCAGGCTCACCAGGCCAAGCAACAGAATGAACCACCAGGCGTGGAAGATATCGGTCAGGCCCAGCGTATCCAGCAGGCGCAGCATTTGCGGCGAGTAAGCACGCTGCATTTCGTCAGGATCAGTCGCCGGGCGCTGCAGAATCACTGTGCCGGCGGCGGAGACGATCACCGTCACGATCAGCAGAATCACTCCGGTCTTGATCGCGCTCAGCGTCTGCCAGACTCGCCGAATTGTGCCCACGGTTGCAGTCATAAGTTCCCCTTCCTCACCACCAGCGAGTGCACGTTCTGCGCCACTGCAGCCATATTAGGGGAAGTTGTTGAATCGCCAAGCATGAACCCTCCGCCGGCAAGCGCCGTGAACCCTTCGCCTTGGGCCATATCACACAGAGAAATCAACTCAGAAGAACTTCGGCCCAGTTCAGTGTGAATCTTGCCATCCATATGCTGTCTCCATATGCTGTCTCCATCATTTTTCGAAAGGGGCACTGGCCTCCGTGATAGGTGTCACCCCATAATGTGAGGTGCGTCACAGAGCGAGTTAGGGGCCAGGTATCAGAGTTTAGGCAAAGGGGAGGGCAGGTGTTTTCCGACTCCAATTCAAGGCCAGGCAAAACCCCAGGGAGGTTGCTTGAGTCAATTTCACCAATTGCATTGCGGGAGAACACCAACTTGGCGGATGATCGAGGAGTTCCGGTTGCGTTCAGCGAGCCTCGGCCGACTTGCAAACTCAGCGGTGGCATTGATTTACGGGGTTTAGTGGAAAATGGACGAATCCCACCAAGGACGGCGAGATTCGTGCACAAGCAACTTCCAGAGGTCCCGGGTGAAGTGATAATCCACTCTTCCAATTCGCACTTGCGGGCAATCCATGCCCTCCGCCTGCTGGTCTGCGTGATCGCAATCACGGTGTTAGCGGGACGCGCTTCCGCAGCCAAACATCCGGTGCCCCTGGATCCGAAGGCCGACCCGGCAACCTGCCTCCAGTGTCATGCCGACAAGACCAAGGGCAAAGCGGTGCATTCGGCCATGGCCATGGGCTGCACCAGTTGTCATGAAATCCGCACAAATAAGGATGTAACTCGCGTCAAGCTGATCACGACCACTCCCGTTGCTCTTTGTCTCACGTGCCACGCCGACAAGAAAGCCTCCGACATAAAAGGTACGGTGCATCCTCCGGCTGTTCGCGACTGTTTGAAGTGTCACGACCCGCATTCTTCCGACAACAAGAACCAGTTACTGAAGGCGGCCTCGGGCGACGAGAAAGAGAATCTCTGTTTGAGCTGCCACAAGATCGGTATGGATACGCCGGCCAAGGGCAGCCGTCACGCCGCTCTCGACATGGGCTGCGATACCTGCCACCTGACGCACAAGACGGGTGCAGTGGGCAAGCTGGAGTTCGATTTCCATCTGACCAAAGCGACGCCGGCGCTGTGTCTCGACTGCCACGACGCCAAGAGTCCCGACCTGCAGAAGGCACATCAAAACCAGCCATTCGAAACGGCTGACTGCGTGAGCTGCCACGATCCGCACCAGTCCGCCGCTCCCAAGCTGATTGCCAAATTCACTCATCCACCGTTTGCGGATAAACAGTGCGAAGTCTGCCATGCTCCCGCCAAAGACGGGAAGGTGGTATTGACCCAGGCCAACGCCAAGGCACTGTGCGTGACCTGCCACGATGACAAAGCCACGCAGATCGACTCCGCCAAAATTCAGCATCCGGGCACAGCCGGCGACTGCACCGACTGCCACAGTCCCCATGCCAGCCGCCAGCCGGGACTGCCTAAAACCACCGGTGTCGCCATCTGCCTGGATTGCCACAGCGACATTGCCGAGCTCGAGAAGAAGCCGGTGCACCACGAACCCGCTTTCAAGCTGGGCTGTGGAACTTGTCACGAGCCGCATGGTGGAGACAACGATCACCTGCTGCGGGTGAAGGGCAACGGGCTTTGCCTGGAGTGTCACGGCCCGGACTCGGCGCCGCAGAAGCTGGAAGCCGAACATGTGCTGACCATCTTTAACGGCAAAGTGAAGCTGCCCGAGGATTATTACCAGAAGAACAAGGTCGCAATTCTGCCGTTGCGCTATGGCCTGGGCCACCCCGTGGACTACCATCCGGTTTCCGACGTGAGGGACCCCGCCAATCAAAGCAAGATCAAAACCCCGCTCAGTTGCTTGAGCTGTCACCAGCCGCATGCGTCGGCGCAGGCCGGGCTGCTGGTGAAGGATCAGCAAAACAATATGGCGTTCTGCGACAACTGCCACAAGAACCGTATCAACATGAAGGAGACTACCACTCCTGGAGATTAATTCGATGCTTCGCCTTCTTCCCAACTCGATGCGCCATCACAAGCTGCTGGCTCTGTTCATCGTCCTGCTGACCATGAGCGCGATTGCGCCGCTCGCCGCCCACGCAGACAAAAATAAGAAGAAAGATGACACCACCCAAGCCGCGCCCCTCGGTCCGCACAAGTATGATTTCGACACCAGCAAACTGGTGTGGCCCAGCCCACCTAGCATCGCGCGGGTGCGCTGGCTGGACTATTTTGCCGGCCAGAAAATCGATTACACTCCGCCCGCTACCAAGAAAGTGAAGCAAAGCTGGATGGACCGCCTCGCCGGCTCCAAGCCGGAGTCCGAAAAATTCAATCCCAAGACTTTTCCTTTCCAATTGATCGGACCCTACGGCATCGCCATCGATTCCAAAGGCCTGGTGTACGTGGCCGACCAAAGAGTCGGCGCGGTCTTTATCTTCAACACCGAAACCAAGGATACCCAGCTTATCCGCAACGGCTATGAAGCCCATTTTGGCTGGATCAACGGCGTGGCCCTCGATGACAACGACCGCCTGTTTGTCTCCGATGGAAAGCTGAAGCGCGTCCTGATCTTCAACACCAAGCATGAGGTCGAAAACCAGATCACGGAAGGATTGGTCGATCCGGTTGGTCTCGCCATTGACATTGAGAACCGCTTTCTCTACGTCGCCGACACCCAGCAGGACCAGATCATCGTCTATGACGCCGACACTCTCAAGCTGTTGCGCCGCATCGGCACCGGCGGCAAGAACCACTACCTCACCACACCCGGTGATTTCGGCGGACCCCAGGGTGTGGCTGTCGACCAGGAGGGAAACCTTTACGTCACCGACACCATGAACGACCGCGTCGAAATCTTCGACGCCGACGGAAATTTCATCAGCACGTTCGGCAAGAACGGCGACGGGCCTGGATATTTCGCCCGGCCCAAGGGCATCGCCATCGATTGCGACGGGCACGTCTGGGTGGCCGACGAGGTACAAGACCGGCTGCAGGTCTTCAATCGCGAAGGCCAACTATTGACTTACATCGGCATGGGTCACGGAAATTTGCCCGGCCAGTTTAAGGCCCTGGTGGGAGTCGCCATCGACAAGCAGAACCGAGTCTTCACTTCTGAGGATTACCCCGGTCGCGTGCAGATGTTCCGCTACGTCCCCGACGCGGAGGCCGATGCTGAAAAGGCGCGCCGTGAAGCAGAACTGCAGAAAGCCGCCGACCAGCGCCACAACTCCGCCGGCACGCCGGCGGGAAAACCCGCCGAGGCTGCGCCACAGAAGACCCCGGACGCACCCGCACAAAAGGACTCATCCCCAAGGACGCCGACGGCCCAATAGACCGGTCCAGTCGGCGACTCTTTCGTCTCCTGTCATCGCCGGAGCATCACGACTCGCGGGGAAGGATCCGGTGCGCATCCCCTTCGAACCGCGGCCCAGCCCGCCCCTGTGATTGCCATCACATTCGCCAGTGATAACTAGCACCGATAGCGTATGTCTCGCGGGCGTCAAATAGCCTCATGATGGCTGCGGACCAAATGAGGAAAAATGCAACATTGGCACACGGGTTACCTTGGGGCATTTCACCTACCCCACTGTGGGAGAAGGCCCAAAATGGCGTGGACGACGCCTCCGCGGCTCCGGTAGTCTCCGCCGCGAAATTGATAACTGACGATCCAGCAATAACTTGTGGGGATTGTGGCGCAAATCGCAACAGGCCGTGCCACGGCACCGCTCGTGCACATTCGCCATGGGAGGCTGAAGTGAAAACTAATCCCATATCGGTCGACCTTGAGCTTCAGCCTGAAGTTCGCAGCAGAAGTAAGGTGTTGCAACACACATCATTATCTCTAATCCTAGGAGGCTTTAATTCAATGAAAAAGTACTTCGTAGTCGCATTCGTGATTCTGGCCGTCGCTGGCTTTGCTGCGGCCCAGATCCAGGCGCCGACGTCTGACGTCCTCGGCGCTCACCTTAACTACGGCCGCGGCTGCGCTGCCTGCCACGCGCCACACAGCGGCGCATACGGCAACGGCATGGCGAAAACTGCTGACCCCAACGCTGGCGGTAACGCTCTGTGGGGTCAGGACGTTGGCAGCTTGTATGGCAAAACTATCCAGTTTGGCCAGACTTGGAGAGGAACGGCGGGCTCAACCTACACGGAACAGCTGCCGGCCACCCTCGACAGCGGCGCCCCCGACGTTCTGGGCTTGCTCACCTGCCTCAGCTGCCATGACGGCAACTGGGCAACCGGTGCCATGATGAAGAACAAGGTGTTCGAGACTCTGCCCCCGACCTACGGCACCTATAACAACATTCCCACCCTTCTCGGCAACGATGGCAGCACGACCGGCAACTACCTGAACGACCACCCGGTGGGACTCAACGCCACCGTTTCCTGCGGCGGCCAGTGGAACTGGGACTGCACTGAGGTCAATGGCGTCATCACGATGAACGGGGCGAACTCCAGCCAGTTCTTGAAGAACTATGGCTTCTTTGTCAGCCTGACCGCTTACAACAACACGGCTGTGGTGACCTGCACCAGTTGCCACAACCAGCACTTGATGAACGTGGCCAAAGTCACTTCCAGCAACTCCGGTTTGACCCCTGGAAACTACGCGACCATGTTCTTCATCATTGGGCCTTACAACCCGGCCAGCGGCACCGCGAACTCTAACCAGACCGCGCAATTCTGCCGTCAGTGCCATGGTGGCGAGGCGAACGAGTCGAATGGCAGCTACACCATTCCGACCACGTTCTAACTGTTAACCCTGAAGGGAGGGGCGGCAACCCCTCCCTTCACTTACTGAGGATGGCAAAAAATGAACCGCACACTCCCCATCAGCGCAACCCTTGTCCTGGCCCTCACCGCAGCCAGCGCCCAAGTGGCCTCGCACGCGCCGACCGTGTTCAACAATGCTCCAACCACGGCCCAGCCGGTCGCTCTCAACCAGCCGGTGGCCAAAGTGAATGACACGGTGCTCACCCAGGCCGACCTGGTGCGCGAGGAGTATTCGATTTTCCCTTATGCGCGCCAGCACAACGGGCTTCCCAAAGAGATGGAGCCGCAGATCCGCAACGGCGCCATGAAGATGATCATCTTCGAGGAGCTGGTTTACCAGGAAGCCGAGCGCCGAAAGATGACGGTGCCGGCAGCGAAAATGCAGCGCGCTGAAGCTGCCTTCCGCAAGCAGTTCGATACGCCCGATGAATTCAAGGCTCTCCTGCAGAGCGAATTTCATGGATCACAGCAATTGCTGCGCAAGAAGATTGAGCGCTCGCTCCTGATTGAGGCCCTGCTGAAGAACGAAATCGACAGCAAATCAACTCCTACACCGGCTGAAATTCGGGTCTTTTACGACAAGAATCCGGCCCGCTTCCAGTACCCGGAGTCGTTCACTTTCCAGACCATTTCGATTCTTCCCCCTGACAAAGCCACGCCCGAGCAGTTGAAGGAAGGGCGCAAGCGGGCTGACGATGCGGTGCGCCAGGCCAAGTCCACCAAGACCGCGGAAGAATTCGGACTGCTGGCCGAGAAGATTTCTGATGACGATTACCGCGTGATGATGGGGCAGCACCGGCCGGTCGACCGCGACAAGCTGGCGCCGCAGGTGGTGAAGGCGCTGCTGGTCATGAAACCGGGCGATGTCAGCGACCTGATTCAGATCGAGCAGGCCTACACCGTTGTCCGGCTTGGAGAGCACCTGCTGGCAGGCAAAGCGAAATTTCAGGACGTAAAGGCCCAGATCGCAAAAGAGCTGCAGCAGACCAAGACCAATCAACTGCGCGCCGCGCTCGATAAAAAGCTGAAGCTGAACGCAAAGATTGAAGAGCTGTAACAGCTCAAGGATGGCAGGATGTGGCAAGACCTTTCCGAGTGACGTGGATGGCGGTAGCCGGGATGCTTCTGCTGGCGTGGCCGGCTGTGGCGCAGGTCCAACTCGGCGAGCTCAGCAGCAACCTGAACGGCACTATCTCCACCGGATACACCGACAACTGGGGAAACATGCCCGACGCGTCCGCTCACAATTGGACGGTCGGAGGCTCGGGCACTCTGTCGGGCTTTTATTACAGCCCTAATTTTGTGTCGTACACCGTATCGCCGTACCTGAACCAGTCGCGGGCCAATTCCAATTTCCAGTCCATCTCCGATGCCAGCGGAGTCAACTTTTCCAGCAACATTTTCGGGGGCAGCCACTTCCCCGGCTCCATCAGCTACGCCAAGGCGTACAACAGCGAAGGCAACTTTGCCATTCCCGGTCTCGCAAATTTCACCACTCACGGAGACAGCGACACGTTTGGCATCAGCTGGAACGCAATGCTGCCCGACGCGCCTAGCCTCTCCATCGGCTATCAGCAGGGCACCAGCCAGTATTCGATCTATGGCAGCAACGATGACGGAAGCTCCAGCTTTCGGTCGTTCAACGTCCGTTCGGGGTACACGGTGCTGGGTTTCAACTTAGGCGCCTATTACGCCACTGGCGTCGGGAACGCGCTGATTCCGCAGATCGCGGACATTCAGCAGGAAACCGAAACACACTCCAACAATAGCGACTATGGATTCACTTTAGGACACGTCCTGCCCCTGCGGGGTTCGTTCACGGCTGGCATTAACCGGGCTGACATCAGCAGCGACTACCTGGGCGACAACAACAACGCCACCATTGACACCATCAATACCAGTGCCAGCATTCAGCCTACCAACAAGCTGCACTTCTCATTCGGCGCGGGCTATTCCGACAACCTGACCGGACAACTGTTCCAGTCAGTAATTGCCTCGGGCGGCGTGGTTCCCGGCCTGAACCCCAACCAGAAATCCCACTCCATGGATTTCACTGGCATCGCCAGTTACGCCTTCCTGTCCAATCTGCAAACTTCGGTCTTCGGCGAGCGGCGGACGCAGTATTTCTTGGGAGAAAACTACGGGGCAAATTCATACGGTGGCAGCGCCACTTATGGCCACAGCCTTCTTGGTGGCAACTTCAATTCGTCGGTGACCCTCTCCGACAACACCGTGGACAACAGCAATGTGAATGCGCTGGGATTTTCCACCACGGTCAATTACACCCGGCAATTTTTCGGGTGGGTGGGGTCAGGGTCCTTCAGCTATTCGCAAAACGTCCAGACATTGCTGATCACCTACATGAGCTCGTCCTACAACTACTCCGGCAGCGTGCGACACCGCTGGGGGAGATTGACCTTCGGCGCCGGCGCCAGCGCAGGGCGTACTGGACTCACCGAAGTAGCTGGCACCCAGAGCAGCAGCCAGAGTTACAACGCCAGTATCGGTTACAGCCGCTGGATCACCGCTACCGGCAGCTACGGCAAGTCCAGCGGCAACGCATTGCAAACCGGCGCTGGCCTGGTCATCGTGCCCGTACCCTCGCCGCTCCTGCCGCCCAGTGACCTGATCCTGTTCGGCGGTAGAAGCTACTCCTTCGGGTTGGGCAGCACGCCTGTCAAAAAGCTGATCATTTCCGCGGCCTACGCCAAATCGAACAACAACATGTTCGCTGACTCCCTGGCCTCGAACAACAACAATGAAGCCTTCAACGCCCTCATTCAGTACAACTTCCGCAAGATGTACTTCACCGGCGGTTACAGCCGCCTAGACCAAGGGTTCAGCTTATCTGGCCTGCCACCCCAGATGTTATCCTCGTTCTACGTAGGAGTCTCACGGTGGTTCAACTTCTTCTGACCAGTCGGCGACTCCGCAGCGCGGCCCTGCTTCTGGCCGGCATCGCTCTGCTGGTGGCTCCCGTCTGGGCAACGCGAAAATCCAAAGACCGGCCCGCTACACCGGCGCCGCCCGACATCCTGCTGGCCGGCGGCCGCAAGCTCGTCTGGGAGCGCAGCTTCGATTCCGAAACTGACATCAGGCAAAAGCGCGGCTTCTGGAACAAGCTGGTGGACGTGATTGCCGGCGAACCGGAATTTCGCACCCTGGTGCGTCCCTACAGCGTTGCCGTCGATTCGCGTGGACGGGTGATCGTGACCGACCCCGGCGTTTCGGGTGTGCACATCTTTGATCTCACCGAGCAGAAGTACAAATTCATCGAGCGCAAGGAAAAAGACAAAGACCCGATGCTCACGCCTCAGTGCGTCGCCGTCGACGCGCAGGACAACATCTACGTCACCGATTCCGACACCGGCAAGATTTTTGTATTCGACCGGAACGGAAAGTACCAGCGTGCGATCGGCAGCCTGAAAGGTGGCGAGGGCTATTTCAAGCGGCCCACCGGAATTGCGGTCGAGTCGGCAGCGGACCGGATCTACGTCACCGACACCTTACGCGACAAAGTTTTTGTGCTCGATATGCAGGGCAGCGTGTTGCAGAGCTTCGGAAAGCGGGGACAAGCCGAGGGCGAATTCAACTTTCCCACCGAGTTGCGTCTGGATGGGCCCAACCTGCTCGTCGTCGATGCCATGAACTTCCGCGTGCAGGTGTTTGACCGCACCGGCACGTTCCGTTACGCCATCGGAAAGATCGGGAGCAGCACCGGCGCTGTCTTCCGCCCGAAAGCCGTGGGAGTCGATTCCGAAGGCGATCTGTACGTGGTCGACGCTTTGTGGAGCGTGGTGCAGGCCTTCAACCGCCATGGCGAACTGCTCTATTACTTCGGCGGCAAGGGCACTTTGCCGGGCCAGTTTCAATTGCCGTCGGGGATGTTCATCGACCACGACGACCGGATTTTTGTGGTGGATTCGTTCAACCGCCGCATTCAGGTGTTTCATTTTTACGGCGTGAAGAAAACCAGCAAGGACGGATTGTAGTGCGGACCAGACTATTGCCGGTGTGCCTGATGCTTCTGCTCACGACAGGAGCGGCCTGGGCACAGTTCACCGGCGACGTGATCGGCATGCACGATCTGGGGCCGGGCAGCAAGTCGCCGATCACCGGCGCCCGCCCTGATTTCTGCGCCTACTGTCATGCCCCCCACACCGGACTGAACACCGGGCTCTGGAACCAGACGCTCACCACCCAGAACTACAACGTGTACACCAGCGACACCGAAAAGAACCGCGGCACACAGCCCCTGCTCGGCGACGACAGCAATCTTTGCCTCAGCTGCCATGACGGCACAGTCGCAGTCGGCGCCACAGTGGCCTATGGCCAGGTCACGACCCATGGATCAATGTACAGCTCGGACGTTTTCGGCAGCAACCTGCAACCGTCACACCCATTCAGTCTGGTATTGCCTTTGAAAGACAACATTGATCTCGTCGCTTCGCTCGCCGAGAAGGGCAAGACTGCCGACCCAACCGGCGCGGTCAAGCTGATCAATGGAAACGTCGAATGCACCTCGTGCCACGAACCGCATGTGCAGGACAAAGACCAGGTGTCGCTGAATTTCTTGGTGCGCAACAGTTCACGCGGCCAGATGTGCCTTGCCTGCCACGATCCCAACCGGCAAATGAGCGGCAAGGTCAACCCGCTGGCGGACTGGTCGACCAGCGCGCATGCATTGTCGACCGACAAAATCTCACCCCAGGCCGGGGTCGGTAGTTACACCACGGTTGCCGCCGATGCTTGCATCGCCTGCCATGCGCCCCACAATGCGAGTGGGACGGCACGGTTACTGCGCGGCCAGAATGAGCAGGATTGCATCGCCTGCCACAACGGCGGCGCGAATATTTCTCCCGCGGCACCCAATGTTTTTGCCGAATTCGCTTCGCCCAAAATCGGACACCCGTTTCCCAGCGCCATCAATCCCCACGACGCCGCTGAAAACACACTGCTGAACAACAACCGACACGCCACTTGTGTCGACTGCCACAATGGACACGGGTCCGAACAGGTCGGAGTTTTTCCGGGTCCGCCTGCGATCCGCGTCTCGCAGAAGGACATTGCCGGCATCAGCGCCAGCAACGGCATCGGCGTGGTCCAACCCGCGGTCAACCAGTATGAAAACTGCTTGCGTTGCCACGGGAACAGCACCGGCAAGCAGGTGAAGCCGATCTACGGATACCTCCCGGTGCGGGCAGTCTCCGGCGGCGATTCCCTCAACGTGATCCCGCAGTTTGCGGTTACTTCAACTTCCAGTCATCCCGTCACGCACGTGAGTAACAGTCCGTTGTCGCAGCCCAGCCTGCTGCCCAACATGCTGAACCTTGACGGCATCACCCAGGGCCGCACCATGGGCACGCAGATTTTCTGCACCGACTGCCACAACAGCGACGACAACCGCGAGTTCGGCGGTACCGGTCCGAACGGTCCGCACGGCTCCAAGTGGACCCACATCCTGGAGCGTCGCTATGAATTCAGCCAGACGGTGGGCCCGGGACAATTGATCACCAATCTCTACCCCAACCCTGATCTGAGCGTGAACGGACCGTATGGCATGTGTGCTAAGTGCCACGATCTGTCGAACCAGATCATGAAAAATACCAGCTGGAACCAGCACTTCCTGCACATCAATTCCGGCTTCACCTGTTCCACTTGCCACACCGCTCACGGCATGGGAGGCACCAACGCCAATATCAGCGGCCAGCGCCTGGTGAATTTTGACGTTAGCGTGGTCGCCCCGAATGGCGCGTTTCCCATTTCCTACAATCGGGCCGCCAACAGCTGCACCCTGACCTGCCACGAGACGGCCCACAATGCGAACGGCACCGTGGCTGGGCCCAGCACAAGGCCGAAATCTGGCGGGAAGAGGTAATTCTCCAGCTCACTCCGCCACAAACACCACTGCAATTGAGTCCTGGTAGATCAGGCGGAAACGCGAATCTGACATCAGCGCCCTCGCCAGCGGCACTTTTGTCGACAGCAGAATAAGGTGGCACTCATTCAGATAGGGGTCTTCGACGTAGGATGCGTCGCCATTCTGAGTTTTGAAGAAGCGGGTATCGATCTCGTCTCCATAAAGGTCGGTGCGGCCGTCGATCGCCACCGGATAGTCGGGCATATACCACGTCAGAAAACCGCCCCAGTCAAAGGTGTTGTAGAGCGGCCCTGGCTGAGGATTGTGCCGGAGAAAGTTGATGGCGTTGACCGGGAACATGCTGCTGACCGCCTGATCAAGCCCCCGAGTTGTAAAGTCAGTATTGCGGGCGAACAGCAGCAGTGCGAGCGCAAGAGACATGGCGAGTCCGGCTCTTTCTAGGCCTGTCTCGGCTGGTTCACGCTCCTCCCTGGCGAGCGATTCGGCGATGCACGCCGCCGCCGCAATGCAAATGAACCACGAGTCCCGCATGACGCGATAAGCCACGATGCTGGTAGCAACCAGCAGCGCCAGTTTGAACAGATCAAGCTTCTTCTGGCGTCCCAGCGCGAAGACCGCGGCTCCGGTCAAAAGCAGCTGCACAAAGTGGCTGCCAGCACGGAAATTAATCGCCTGAAATTCGCGGATGAATGTGTAGGGAAATTTGGCGTTCACATATCCGAAGACGACGAAATACAGGTGATAGGTATAGGGTCCGCAGCACGTAGCCAGCACGCAAGCCACGAAAACTGCCACCAGCATCGCTGGCGGAAGAGAAACGGGCTGCAGAAAATCCGGTGCCAGCCCTAGATGATCAACCGCTCGCTGGACCAGATTCACGCCAACGAACAGCCCGACTACGAACAATCCGTAGACAAACTGAATGTGCAGGTTCGCCCAAAGGAGAAACACGAGCGGCAGCCAGTACAACATTTGAATGCGGCCGGTTCGCTGCGCTTCCAGTAGGAGTGTGAGCGTGACCGAGTACAGTATCATCGAGAAGAACACCGGCCGCGGCATCAGGTTAAACAGGAATGCCGAGCAGGTTACCGTTCCCAACACGCAGCCCAACCAAAAGCTTCCCGAAAGCCGCCGCACCATCCAATAGACTGCGTAGGCCACGGCCATGGTCAGCACGGTCCCAAAGACCCCGGCCCCAACCAGCCCGAACCAATCGTAAGTGCGCGACAGCAGCAACTCGTATCCCCAGCTATAAGCTGCCCAAGGCCGGTCCGCTGCGGTGCGGGACAGAATTCCCGTGTGCGGGAAACCACGGTGAGCAACGATCCACTCGCCCACTCTCAGATGCCACCAGATGTCGAGGTCAAGAACGCAGAATTTCAGCAGGAAAGACCGCCAGCCCACCATTGCCAGAAGAAAACCCAACGTGAAGAGCTGCAGCACACGGAGCCGCAAAAGTCCACGGAATTCGTCGAGAGCACTCATTCGGGTACAGTGCGAAGTCACTCAGCATAACACGCGACCTGCGCCGCCTCTGTTGTCGCCCGGAGCATGGTTTTCTCCTCAGTGATGGGCATCACGCGAGAAAGTGACAAGCCCCGCAGAGTACAGGACTGCCGGCCCATAACATTTCGGTAGAATGCAGGAGACTCGAGGGATGAGTGTGGCCACCGCAACCCCAGCCGAAGTGGAGGTCAGAAGACCTGCGAACTCGCTTGCCAGGTTCATCTATCCCGCGGCTCTGCTCGCATCCCTGTCGATCTGGTTCCTGGCCTTGCGCGCGCCGCTCTGGCTGGACGAAACCCTGGCCTACTGGCAGGTCAGCGGCGGCTTCTGGAAAGTCTGGACCCGCTCGCAGTTGATGCCCTCATCAATCGGCTACCTCTACATCCTGTGGTTGGCGAAGTCGATCCTTGGCAGCCGCGAAATGGCCCTCAAGATTCCATCGCTGCTGGCCATGCTAGGTGCGATTTACTTCCTGTTTCGCAGCGCACGCGAGCTCCTTGATGAGGACACTGCATTCATCGCAGCGATTTTCTTCGCGCTCGAAACCAACGTCGTCTTTGCCGCGACCGACGCCCGCCCGTACGGCTTTGCCCTTCTGGCCACCAATCTCGCAATCTTTGCCTTCGTTCGCTGGATGTCAGGGCACGAAATGCGCCAGGCGATCCTGTTCGGCGCTGCCGCTGCCGGCATTCTCTACTTTCATTATCTGTTCAGCGCCATTCTGCCGGCCTTTGCAATTTACTATCTCGTGGCGCGATGGGGCTTCATCAAACAGGATGTACGGCAACTGGCAGCGGTGCTGGCTTCTTTTGCTGTGCTGGCACTTCCAGTGTTCTTTCGCATCGCGAGTCTTTACCAGGCCAGGGTCACGCACGTGGTCCAGGAGATGCCTCATCCGGTATTGACCGCGCTAAATACACTTGCGCCGATGCAGACACTGATCGGGTTTGTCATCACAATCTTTCTTGCCGCCCTGGTCCGAAAAATAAAGTTGCCAGCCCGCGAGGCATTCCCCGTAATCCTGCTTCCCGCTTTGCTCGCCGTGATTCCGGCCGCAATTCTCTCGTCCATCAGTTCGCATCTGGTCATTCCACGCTATTTCTCGGTGGTAGCGCCGGGCAGCGCGTTGGCCTGGGCACTACTCACCAGTTTCATCGACTCCCGTATCCTGAGGAAGGTCTTCTGCCTGGGATTGGTGGCAATAACGCTCTTTGAGACCTACAGTTCGCCCCATTCCCGGCGTCATGCACTGACCTTCAAATACAGTCACGATTTCGTGAACGCGAACGCGGCGAGCGACAAGGCCACCGTGCTGGTTTGCAGCGCATTTATCGAGTCTGACTACGAAGCCTTGCCAGCCGATCGCAACGCTGAGAACGCGCTGCTCTCACAGATCGATTATTACCCGATCAACGCTCCCATGGTCATGCTTCCCATGGACCTGAACGATGAGGCCATGCGAATTGGCAGCCAGGCGGTCACAGCCGCCGCGCAGCGGCGCCAAAGATTTCTTGTAATCGCCGCTCCCACTTCTTTTAAGACGGTGAGCTGGCTCGTTAACTACTCGAGCGGTGCGTTCACCTCTCAAGTGATTGGCGAGTTTGACGAAATCGTGGTGGTCGAATTCCGGCCGGTTCAGGGAAGTGGCTAGCAACCCACGAACAACATCCTCAAGTCGTCTTTCGACGGAATAAAAACAACGCCGCCCAGAGGGTTCCTGGCGTCGTTCGGATCTCATCCATTGACCGGAATTGCAGGCCGTCGCGAACCCTCATCACGCCGATCAAATCGTAGTTCGCTGCGATGTATGACCTGGCCCAGGAAAAGATGGCCTTTTCGGATTTCGGACGAATCTCCCAGTCCCGAACAGACACGAGGTATTCGGGATGAGCAGCCTCGATTTCTGAGATCGCCTGCTGTTGCATGGTGGCAGCGTACTTCTGTTCTTCGGTCAGGCTATAGCGATACAGGTAGCCCGTGGCTGAGTGGCGTTGCGCATAAAACAGAATTTGTGGTTCGGAGCCGAACACGGCTATGGATGCCGACGCAGAAGAGTGCTGCTGGATGTAACTCCCGACTACAACGGATTCGGCGAAGGGATCGTCGGGGTAAACGTAACGGCTGGCTGAAATGGGGTCCGCTTGGAAGAAAAAGCGCGACTCCTGAAACAGTGAGATTGAAAAGGCAACAAGAAAGACCGCTATCGGAACGTAGCGCAGCACGGTCTGATCGGTGCGGTGCGCCAAGCCCGAGGCGGCGTCCACTGCGAGTCCGGCGAGCAGGCAAACCACTGGCAGCAGCATGATGAAATAGTGCCTTCTAAAATAAAGCCCGGCGGAAACCGCCAGGCCAGAAAACAACAAAAGCCCCAGAAGGAAGTCTGCGTGCCCCCGCGCCTTGCGGCTCCATACGAAAGCAGTCACGCCCACTCCAGCCAGAAGCCACAACCCGATCGCCGAGAGGGAAGCTTTCGAGAAATACTTAACAAAGTAGTGCCAGCCCTCCGCTGCGCCGACGTTGGTTCCATACTGGTAGGCATAAGAAAAAGTCCAGAACCAGAATTTCGCGAACACTCCCGCACGCCATAGCACCAGACAAGTGATCCCGAAGGGCAATAGCGCGCCTGTGCTAAACCAGAGCAAGCGGTGAAGTGACCTCTGCAGATTCCTTGTGTCCCAGCCCCCAGTCCTCAACACGTAAAGGCCGCCGAACAGCCCGAACGCCGCGCCTGGTTGCTTCATGAGGAACGCCAGCCCCAGGAGCAAACCAGCGGAGAAGAACTTCCAATCGCGGGGTTCGTCGATCGCCTTGAACAGCACCCAAAGCCCGGACGTTGCAAACAACACGACAAAATGCGTGGCGTGCCCCGCGCCTCCGTTGACCCACGGCCCCACCGACAGCAGCGCGTAAGACGCTCCCGCAACCACTCCCGCGAGAATTCCAAACAACCGTTTGCCCAACGTGTACACCAGCAGAATCGTGAGCGCATTCGCGACCAGCAACCCGAGTCGAATTCCAGAAGCCGTCTCGCCGAAGATCTTCATGATCACGGCGTAAGCTGCGTAGGTTCCCGGCAGCTTCATGTTGTAGGCAATTTGATATGGAGGGATGCCTTGCAGGATCAATTGTCCGGCGTAGCCGTACTCGCCTTCATCCCGCTCAAGCGGCATGTCGCGCAGGCGCCAGCGTATGCCGGCGACCAGCAGCATCACCAGAACTAGCGCAACTAGGTGCCATGGAGGGCCTTGCCTCCGCGGCGTGGTCTGTAAGCCCTCGGTCTCGGAATCTTTTCGTTCTACATCCAGGACAACCACAATCTTGTCCATACCTGGCTCTGTCGCCTCAGTTGAGTTTCCGCCAGTTGCACAGCACCGGAGCGTTGTCGTAGGGCAAGGCTGCGCGCAGTTCTTGTTCGGCGGCAGCGGGTTCGTAGCGATGCAGCAGGAAGCCGTAATTCAGGTGTAACAGCCGGTCCTGCGGGTTTTGTGCAATGGCCCACTGATACTCGGCGACCATCTCTTGATAATCGACGGAAACTTCAGCCTGGCTTTTCAGCCGCAGCAAATCCTCGGCGTGGTTCAGTTGGTTGGTAAACGGAGGCCGCCCCAGCTTGCTGAGAATCAGACCTGCGACTCGCGCCCGGTCATAAGGCGTGAATGCTAGCAGCCGCTCGCACTCTTCTTCGGAGAGAGCATCCCCGCTCGGTGCGCCGCTCCGTAATTCGGACGGCAGTCTGCCGGCGACCTGCTGGAACAACGCGCGTGCCAGCAGGTAGTTTCCCCGCGGATTCATGTGTACGTGTTCGTAGAACAGGTCGCCGCCCGGGACGCCGTGCTCACTCTCGCCGGCAAAAACCGCGGCGGCATCCACCAGGCCGACGTCCGCATCTACCCCCGGCAGCTGGCGGATGATTTCATTGATTCTGCTGTCTGCGCGAAAACGTAATGTGTCCAGGTCCTGAGCACGCACATATCGGTCCTTGGCCTGGGCAAAATCACCGAGCACCCACAGACAACGAGCGATCCGAAACTGGAGTTCGGCATACTGAGGATCGATCTCTGCCGCCGCAAGGAACAGTTTAAGCGCCTCAGCGTGCGACCCGGCGCTCTCGAGCACCACGCCACCTTGGACCAGATCGTCGAAAGAATGCAATTCATCCTGTCGAATCCCTTCGCGATGCAGCGAAGCGAAAGGAGCACAATCTTTCAAGTTCGTGCCTACCGTGCTGATCACCACCTGCGCGCCCGCGCGGCGGGCGACCGCGATAATATCGCGCATGTTCGCTCGGAAATTCTCGTACACCGGCTTCATCTGCGGAGAATCCGCGCGGACCTGCAGGTCCTGGAACATTTCCATCCCGCGCCACTCGGAGGCGTCTCTCTGGCTCGAACCACCGGCCTTTTCGACAAGCTGGCCCAGGCGGGTGGAATTGAAGAAAATTCTGGCGCGGATGGCTGGCAGGCTCAGGTCCAATGGCGTGAACACCGTTCCCGGTCCAAAAGGACCGACCACCTCGGTGCTGCCGGTGTAAATGATAAAAAGGTCCGGCTGGTATTGCGCCAGGCCTTTTATCATAGGCAGCAGCGCATGCGAGTTGATCGCGGTGATGCTGGTGTTGATGACCTCGAACTTTGTCTGGGGAAAGCCTTCTCGCAGCATCACCTCCAGATAGCGGGCGAAGCCGTAGGTAGGATCGGGATCCCCCCAGGCAACCGACTCGCCCATGACGAAGATCCTGTAGGTTCCTGGCGGCTTGCTTGCGGGAATCACGTACGGCCGGGGTGTCCGGAACATGCCCGGCGGGAAAAATGGCGCCGCAAAAAACTGGTTGTCGCAATAACCAGGGCGGCCATGGTCGGTGCAGGGGCGGGTGACGCCGCTTGGTGTTCCAACTCCGCAGACGCGCAACACAAACTCCGCTGTAACGATCAGTAGCACCGGAGCGAGGACGGCAGTCGCCGCGATAGCTAACGCGCGGCGCCAATGACCACTGCGAGCCGTCGGTACCGTCTTCGTGATTTGCGGGACTGCAGGTGCACTCATCGTTCTTGCACGTGAGCCCGGCTGGAGACACCCAGCCCAGGCAACTCCTTCCGATCCAGCTCATTCTAGTGTTGACGATAGTCCGCGGCACCCACCGTGGTTATAGTCACACGGGTTTGTGACACGGATCACAAAGGTCGTAGCGGATGAAGGCTCCCGGGATTCTAAAACCGCCGATACATCAACAACGCTGCGCCGCCGCCCTGATTGCGCGTAATGATCAAAACGAAAAGCAGTGCCAAAACGTAAACCGACGGAATCCAATACCAGCGCCAACGAGCCAGGAATCCAACCGTCCCTGAATGCGATGCCGCGGTCGCGGCCTCTCCCGCGTAGCGATCAAGCGTCGTGCCTACCAGGAGCACAACCGCATATCCCGCCGCCAGTACTGTCACTAAAACGTACAAGCTCAAACTCAGGAAGTGCGAAGCATAGCTCGCCGGCGAGAGAACCGCAGACAGCATTTGACCTGCCTGCGACAGGGAACTGGCGCGGAAGAATATCCATCCCAGACTGATGAGAGCTATGGTCGCGATCCACGAGAGCGGCGTCCAGAGTTTGGCAGGCGGCTCCCAGCTGAACCTCCGCTGCAACTCTTGCACCTGGCGATGCAGCACCAGCAGTACGCCGTGGTAGGAGCCCCAGAGCAAAAACAGCAGGCTGGCCTTGTGCCACAGTCCGAAAGCGACCATGGAAATGACCAGGGCCAAGTTGCGCCACCACACCCCGCGCCGCCAGACTGCCAGCGGCAGGAAAACGTAGTCGCGGATCCAGAACGAGAGCGACATGTGCCACCGTGTCCAGAAGATTGACGGAGTCGTGGAGTGAAACGGAAGAGCGAAGTTTTCGGGCAAGCTTAAGCCGAGTGCCTTTGCGGCCCCGATCGCGATATGCGTGTAGCCGGCGAAGTCGAAAAAAAGCTGCAACCCGAAACCGAACGTCAGGCACCAGACATCCGGACCGCTCCAGCGCACGACGCCGTCAAAGCCGCTGTTGATGCCATCGCCGCCCAGAATTCCCTGACCCAGCAGTCTGGCCAACTGCATCATGAACACCCCAGTTGCGATGCGGCGAAAACCGGCTCCAATCTCATCCCAGGTCGTGGTTCTTTCTTCGCGGAATTGGGGAAGCATGTCGGGCAGGCGGCAGATCGGACCAGAAATGACCACCGGGAAGAAAGCCATGTATAAGGCAAACTCGTAGAACGTCGGATCCAGTTCTTCACCGCGATAAAGGTCGAACAGGTAACTCATCGTCTGGAAGGTCCAGAAAGAAATACCCAGCGGGAGTGCCAGGTGCGCAAACTTCTGCAGCGAAGAAAACGGCATCGCAACGGCAGCTTCCGGCAGATACTTGAACGCACTTAGCAAAGTAAGATTCAGCAAAATTCCGATCGCGAGGACTAGCCCAGAGCTTCTTCTCTGCAGCCATTTCCCCAGGAGAAAGTTCCCGACGGTAGAGGCAAACAAAAGCAGCACGAACCAACCGCCCCAACTGATGTAGAGAGCGTAGCTCGCAATCAAAAGAACGGCCTGTCGCGCCTTCCGCGAGCGGAGCTTGGCAAATATCGCCACGCAAAGCAGGAATGTCAGACCGTATAAGATCGCCCTCAGCATCGCCGTTATGGTATCGGAAGCCGGGAAGTGGCGCTTGTGACGTAGAACACATAGGCATCCTTTTTCGGCAGTTACAATGACTGGAACGTGAAACGTTTCTTTACCCTTACCGAGGCACTCGAAGCCGCTCCTGCCGATCGGCCGTTCGTTACGGCATGGATCGACGAGGACGAGCAGGAGACGGTGACGTTTGGCGAGTTCCGCAGCCGGGCCCGCTGCCAGGCGGCAGTACTCCGCGATCAGAGTGTAGCCAGCGGAGATCGTGTGGTCGTCCTCATGCCCCAGGGCATACCCGCCATGACAACTTTCGCCGGCGCCATGATGCTGGGAGCGGTGCCCGCTTTTCTTGCCTATCCCAATTTCAAAGTCGAGCCTTCAAAGTACCGCTCCGGCTTGGCTGGCGTGACCGCGAACCTCGGCGCCAAAGTTGTCGTCATCGACGAGCAATTTCCCGACGACATGCTCGGGCACGTTTCGCTCGGCGAGGAAACCCGGCTGCTCCGCGCTGGCAATAGCAAAGGGTCCCCTGAGGAAGAACTTTCTTTCCGGACTAACCGCGCCGACGGCCTGGCGTTCATCCAGCACTCAGCCGGAACAACCGGACTTCAGAAAGGCGTGGCGCTGACCCACGCTGCCGTGCTGCGTCAGGTCGACTATCTGTGCGCGGCCCTGAGCCTCGATGGATCCGCGGACCGCATTTACACCTGGCTGCCGCTCTATCACGACATGGGGATGATCGCCTGCTTCATGCTGCCTATGGTGTGCCATGTGCCGGTCGTCATGCAGTCGCCGCTCGATTGGGTCATGCATCCGGAAGCCATGTTGCAGATCATTAGCGAACACAAGTGCACCCTGGCATGGATGCCGAACTTTGGTCTTCAGTTTGTGCCCCGGCGCACGCCGCAAAATCGGTGGGCGCAGTACAACCTGAGTTCCCTTCGTGCATTGATCAATTGCTCAGAGCCGGTTCGCGCCAGCAGCATGGATGAGTTCCAGAGCGCTTTTTCCAACATCGGACTCAAGCCCACGGCGCTGCAAGCCTCCTACGCAATGGCCGAAAATGTTTTTGCCGTCACCCAATCGGACCTCAGCCGGCCTTCCGGTCCTGCACGCATTTGGGCAGACCGGGAGCAATTTCGCATAAGCCACCGGATCGTACCAGTGACGAAAGAGACGACCGAAGCGGTCTGCTTCACCTCGTCGGGCCGGTTGCTGCCCAACCACGAAGTTCGCATCGTCTCCGATTCCGGCACCGAGCTTGCTGCCGGCCACGTCGGAGAAATTCTGGTCAAGAGCGATTGCCTGTTTGAGGGCTACTATAACCGTCCCGACCTCACCGCCCAGGCCATTGCCGATGGCTGGTACCACAGCGGTGACCTTGGCTTCTATCTTGACGGTGAGCTCTACGTGATCGGCCGCAAGAAGGATCTGATCATCGTCGGCGGTGAGAACCTTTATCCCCAGGACCTCGAGGAAATCGTCGCCACCTGTCCCGCGATTCATGACGGCCGCGCTATTGCAATGGGGCTTTACAACTCGGATCTTGGAACCGAAGACATTGTTGTGGTTGCGGAAGTGGAGCGCAAAGAACTTCTCGCCCGCGCAGAGGAGATCGAGCGCGACATCCGCAGCCGAGTGGTCGCCGGCCTCGGAGTTGCCGTTCGGACCATCTTGCTAAAGCCACCGAAATGGATCGTAAAGAGCACGGCCGGCAAGCCGTCCCGTTCGGCCACACGCGAGAAATTGCTGAAGGAGCACCCGGAACTCAACGTCGATTCTCAGGAGATCCCTGTCGTATGACTCCAGAAGCGCAGCAGATGATTGAGCACATTGCCCGGCTGATTCGCAAGCCAAACCTGCCCATCGATGAGAACACTCCGCTGGTTTCCTCGGGACTGATTGACTCGATGGCGCTGGTAGATTTGCTAATAAAGCTCGAAGATCTCACTCGCAAGCGGATTCCCCCGGGAAAGGTTCAACCGAAGGACATGGACACCGTCGCCAAGATGTTCGCCACCGCTGAGCGCGTGGGGAAACCACGGAGGTAGCCGCAAAGTCTCCGCGTGTCCGGACGACGATGCTACGGCAGGCCTCGCTGGTGGAATCGGTCACTGACCATGCTCAGCGTATAATTTTTTTCGATCGTGCAGCTTTGCAGCCATCTGCAGTACTGGAGGACAACCTCTCCATGGAAGAAGCGAGTGCCCCGCCTGGGCGATACTGGCTTTCGCGTATCGGCGAAAAGCCCGTAGTGCTGGGTGTCTTGCTTGGAGCCGTTACTGTGTTGCTGTATGCTCCGGTACTTCATCATCAGTTCCTCGAGTACGATGACAGCGCATACGTCACTAACAACGTCCACGTTCGCACAGGTTTAAGTTCCGGCAATCTAGCTTGGGCCTTTACGACCTTTTATGAAGCGAACTGGCATCCTCTGACATGGTGTTCCCACATGGTGGACTGTCAGTTGTTTGGTCTGAATTCCGGGTCCCACCACTTTGTCAATGTCGTTCTTCACGCTGCTAACGTTCTGCTTCTGTTCTTGCTGCTGCAAGGGGCCACAGGCGCGGTATGGCGCAGTTTTTTCGTGGCTGCGCTCTTTGCCGTCCACCCTCTGAATGTGGAAACCGTCGCCTGGCTTGCGGAAAGAAAAAGTCTGCTCAGCATGCTCTTTTGCTTGCTTACGCTCGGCGCCTACGCATGGTACACGCGTCGGCCCGATTGGAAAAGGTATCTCGCTGTCATTGCCGGATTCGCGCTGGCACTGATGGCCAAGCCCATGGCAGTATCCCTGCCACTGGTTTTGTTGCTTCTCGACTATTGGCCCTTGCAACGGGACAAGGAGCCGCCGCACGGACGCAAGTGGCTACGTCTATCGCTGGAGAAGCTGCCCCTGTTGTTGATGACCGTAGCCAGTTGCGTCGTAACCATGGCAGCACAGCGTTCCGGTGGCGCCATGGTCGGAACATCCGTCACCCCGCTGCCGCTGCGCCTCGAAAATGCCATTTGGTCTTACGTCAGCTACATCGGGAAGCTGTTGTGGCCTGCCCGGCTGGCCGTCTTTTATCCCTATCCTTCGCACTCCTTACCATGGTTCGAGGTGATCGCGGGGGTAATGATTCTGGCAGCGATCACCGGGACGGTATTGCGGTTCCACCACATTCGCTACCTTACGTTCGGTTGGTTTCTGTACGTAGTAGCGCTGATTCCAGTAATTGGCGTTGTTCAGGTTGGACATCAAGCCATGGCCGACCGTTACGCTTACATTCCCTGCATCGGCCTTTTTATCATCATCGTCTGGGGCCTAAATGATGCGCTCTCGCTGACTGCGGTCAATCCGATCGTACCTGCCCTGGCATCCCTGTGCGTGATGCTCGCTTTGTCTGTCACTACCAACCGCTACTTGCAGCACTGGCAAAACGGCCTGAGCTTGATCACGCAGGCGCGCCTTGTCGCTGGCAGGCCAGACTGGATGCTCGAGGAGCTTTATGCCGATACGTTGGTGACTGCTGGCCGGACGGATGAGGCCTTCCTGCATTACAACACAGCTTGCACGTTGCACCCGACTCTCGCGGATTGTCATTACAACATGGCAGAAATCCTGTTTACGGGACATCAGCTTGCAGCTGCTTTGCAGCAATACCAACTTGCCGGGCGCTCGACCGGCAGCCGCGACATGGCGCTTTCCTGCCTGATCAATTCCGGCCAGATACTGATGGAGTTCGGGAACTATAGAACGGCAGTGATGGAATTCACCAACGCGCTACAGCTCGACCCCAACAACGCCAGCGCCCTGGCGCTGCGCCAGCAGGCATTCGACCAGGCGAGCCGCTGAGGCCCGCTGAGTATCCGGCAGTTTTATAACGATCTGCTCCCTGACCCGTAATCGTCGGTTTCGGCGGAATGCCACACTGTAAACTTATGGCGATCATGTCTGATCGCACTGCCATCATTATTGGCGCCGGCCCGGCCGGTTTGACCGCCGCATACGAACTGCTGACGCGGGCCGGGATTCGCCCGATTGTTTTGGAACGTAGCACCTACATGGGAGGCATCTCGCGCACCATTCAATACAAGGGCAATCGCATGGACCTGGGCGGTCACCGGTTTTTTTCCAAGAGCGACCGCGTCATGAACTGGTGGTTGGCGCAAATGCCGCTGGCCAAGGATGACGAAGCCGAGACCACCGACCTTCGCATGTTGACGCGCTCCCGCAAGTCGCGCATTTATTTTCTGCGACAGTTTTTCGATTACCCGGTTCGTTTGACCATGGACACGCTGCGCAAATTGGGCCCGCGCCGCACCCTCCGCATCGCCTTCAGCTACGGGTATCGCACTCTGTTCCCTATCAAGCCGGTCACCAATCTGGAAGAGTTCTTCATCAACCGCTTCGGCCGCGAGCTGTATCTGACGTTTTTCAAGTCGTACACCGAAAAAGTCTGGGGCGTGCCCTGCGAGCGCATCAGCGCGGAGTGGGGAGTGCAGCGCATCAAGGGACTTTCCATCCGCAAGGCCATCAGTCATTTTTTGAAGCAGGCGGTCAGTAGCAGCCAGGCGGAGGTCGCGCAAAAAGCCACCGAGACCTCGCTCATTGAGCGGTTCCTTTATCCGAAATTCGGTCCGGGGCAGATGTGGGAGGAAGTGGCGCGAAAAGTCGTGGCAGGTGGCGGCGAGATCATTACCGGCATTGAAGCCAGCAAGATAGAAACCCGCGGCGGACGCGTGGTTGCGGTCACCGGCAGGGATCAGAACAATCAGGGAAGGCGCTTCACCGGAGATTATTTTTTCTCCACGACTTCGGTGCAGGAACTGGTCCGCGCGATGGGCGGCGCCATCCCTGCGCCGGTGCGGGAAATTTCCGAGGGATTGCAATACCGCGACTTCATTACCGTGGGCTTGCTGCTGAAGAAATTGAAGGTCCGTGAACCGGGCAACCGTTTCGGCAAACTCATCACCGACAACTGGATTTACATCCAGGAACCGGACGTGCGTGTCGGACGCTTGCAATTGTTCAATAACTGGAGTCCGTACCTTGTGGCCGATGCGTCGAAGATCTGGATTGGCGCGGAGTATTTTTGTTCAGAGCGCGATGATCTGTGGAATAAACCGGACGAAGAGATGGCTCGGCTGGCGGCTGAAGAACTCGATAAAATCGGCATCATTGATGAAGACGATTTGCTGGACTGGACGGTGGCGCGCATGCCGAAAACTTATCCCGCATATTTCGGCGCGTATGAGCGCTTTCAGGAAATTCGCGAATGTATGGATCGCTTCGAGAACCTGTTTCTGATCGGCCGCAACGGCATGCACAAGTACAACAACCAGGACCACTCCATGCTGACAGCCATGACCGCCGTAGACAACATCATTGCCGGCGTCACCGACAAGAGCAACATCTGGGCAGTCAACACCGAAGAGCAGTACCACGAGGCGAAGAGCTGATTCTCGCTTTACTCCTGCGCCCGTGTCGTCAAGGTGTTCGGAGTGCTCAACTGGTCCTCGATGTGCTTCTGCACCAGGTCCCATTCCGAACGCAGAATCATTTCCTTAATGCTGAACTTGCTTTCGTGCTTGGCATCGTCAATGCGCACCGCCAGGTCATGGTTATGGACGCGGAAGTCGATCACATCGGCCAGCGGAATGATCTGATTGGACGACTTTCCCACGATGACGAATACCACCTTGTCGGAAACCAAGGTGTATTCCGGGCAAACTTCGGCGGCTAATTGCGCTGGCTGGCCGCCCATTGCGGCCACAAATCCGTGGTGGGCAATTGTGCAGTCGCCCATCCGCATCCTGACCACAGTTCCGTGTTGGTAAACTCCGAGGTGTTCTGCCTGCGCGACCGGCACGCTGCACAAGAGCACAATCAGCCACAATGTGTGTTTCATACGTCTCCTATTTACGGAATTGGGTAGTAATACCCGTCCCGGCAATGGAAGTGCAGGTTCAAATCGTGTTTGGGGAGGATACGAAGCGAGTGAAACCCAGCCGCGTGGCTGGGTAGCTGGTAAGTGACGACGTAGGAGGCACGCAGGTCCTCCAGCGCGGCTTCGAGCACATTCACTGCGCCGTCGTGAATCGAGAAAAATCTGCCTCCGGTTGCTGCCGCCATTTGCCGCAGAGCGGCGCTGCCGTTTGAGCTGTCGCCAGGCCGGCTCAGATCGACGGTGTAGAGCAGCGCGCCGCTGGCAACGACTGCGTCGATGGCGTCGCGGGGGGAAGTTTTGCTGATGGTGTCGTCGCCGTCGGAAAATAGGATCAGCACCGGCCGGACGCCCGGAGTTTGGCGGCTGGCAACAAGATCCGCGCCATGAGCCAGCGCGTCGAATAGAGGCGTCGCTCCCGCTGCTTTCACTGTGAGCAACTTCTGTCCAGCGTCCGCAGCACGGCAGTTGCGGCTGCAGATCACAACTGGATGCAGCCCGCCAAATGAGACGATCGATACATTGTCATCGTTGGCCAGCTCTTTTTTCGAGACCAGTTGCAACACCTCGCTGACGGTCGCCGGAAAACGAGGCCCAACCGATTCGCTGGCGTCAACCACTGCAACTAGGTCAAGCGCGGTTTCGTCCGATCGCATCAGACTGCGGAAATCTCGTATCACCACGCCGTTGTCTACGACCGCAAAATCATCTTTTCCGATGTTGTCCACCGGGTGATTGTCTTGGTCGGTGGCAAAGAATGTGATGCGTACCTCGGAAACAGTGGTGCGGTACGTGTTCGCCGGGAGGTCCGTCGAACTGCCGGCAAAAGACAGGCCGGTCAAAATGAACAGTGTTATAGCGGATCTGGTCACGCTTTTCTCCCCACAAAAAGTGGCGCAACGAGGAGGCCCCACAAACCGTTGCGGCATTATACGCGTGACTGGGAAAGCTGTCAACGATGGCCGACCGACCCGATGAGACAGCAATGCCATTGCGGATCACATCGGCACACCGGGGTCGAACCTCAGCGCTCAGAGGTAGATTGGAATTACGAACGTCACGCCGAGAACTGTTACTTCACTGTCAATCCCACGGTGGTAATAGTTACTGGGTTGGGCTGTGCCGCCGTGGTTCCCTGGATCTGGATGGTGTATGTTCCTGCTTCCGGGTTTTGCGCCGGCGGTGGAGTGCTCGTGCTGCCTCCGCCGCCACAGCCGCTCAACGCCACCAAGAGGACACACAACACCACCAGCCCCAGCCATCGCCCACGTTGCCTGCGCGGTTTGCTGCCGATCAGCAGAATTCCCGACAGCGGCATGAAGCCAAAACAAATCTGCGACGCAAGCCACAGTTCGTTAGGTGTCAGTGAAGCCGTACCTGAGGGCACGCTTACCGTCAGCGTGAATGGCACCGCCTTGTTGCTGGGGGTAATCTTCGCCGGTGAAAAACTGCACGACGCGCCCGGCGGAAGCGAACTCGTCACGCAGGAGAGCGTAATCGGCTGACTGGGACTTCCGGTGTTGGCGTTCAGCGAGAGAGAGTACGTCGCCGACTGTCCCGGAGAAATCGTCTGTGCCGCCGGCTTCGGACCGGAGGGTACTGTAACAATCGTGAACGGATAGGCGCCGGAGAGCGCCGAGTTAGCCTGCGAAACCGCCGTCACGACCACAATCGGTTGCGAGGGCACGGTGCCTGGCGCAGTATAAAGTCCAGCGCTCGAGATGGTGCCGATGGTGGCGTTGCCTCCAGCCACTCCGTTGACGGCCCAATTCACCGCGGTGTTGGTTTCGCCAGTGACGGTGACGTTAAAGGTTTGTGTTGTTCCCGTATAAACTTCGGTCACACCAGCGGGATTGGTCGTCACCGTGACGTTCGGCGCATTGCCACCCACAATCGTCACCTGCGCCCTTCCTGAGGTGAAGCCGTTGGCATTGGAAACCGCACTCACCGTGACTCCCGAATGCGACGGTATATTCGCCGGCGCCGTGTAGATGCCGGTGTTCGAAATCGTTCCAATGGTCGAGTTGCCGCCGGTGATGCCATTCACCTGCCAGGTGACTGCCGAGTTGCTGGTCCCGCTCACGACGGCCGCAAACGGCTGCGGAGCAGTGGTGGTCACGTTGGCCGTGACCGGCTCAACTCCGATGACCACCCCCGAGACCAGCTCCCGGACGCGCAAATTCTCCGTGTCGGCGACGTAAATGTTTCCCGACGCCGTGCCGGAGACGCCCGTGGGATGGGCAAGTTCCGCGTTGTTTGCGTTTGCGTTATCTCCGTTGAACCCCGCCGTGCCGTTGCCGGCGATCGTCTGGATGGTGCTTGCCACAGCCACCACCTCGCGGACGGCAGAATTGTCGGTGTCCGCGACAAAAATGTTCCCGAAGGAATCCACGTACAGGCCATAAGGTGTGTCGAGGGTTGCGCTTGTGGGCGAACCGTTATCGCCGGAGTATCCGCGCTGGCCCAGCGTTCCGGCCACCGTTTGAATTGTGCCGCTCGATGCGTTAATTTCTCTGACGGCATCGTCGAACGTATCTGCAACGAAAACGTCGTCGTTGGCGTCCACAGAGAGGCCGCTGGGAAAATTAAGTTCAGCGCTGAGTGCAGGCCCGCCATCGCCGCAGCCGCTGCTGGGGTCCGAACAAGCCGTGCCATTTCCCGCCACAGTCTGTATGGTGCCCGCCTGAATCACAACTCCCGCGATCGTAGTCGCCTGGCTGCCGGTGTTGACCACCCGAATCACTGAGTTCCCGGTGTCGGCGATGAAAATATCTCCCGAACCATCCAGAACTACGCCAGCGGGACTATTGAGCTCAGCGCTCGTCGGGGCGCCGCCATCGCCGGCATAGCCCGGCGTGCCGTCTCCAGCTATAGTCTGAATGTCGCCGGTCGCTGCCACGACTTCGCGAATCACCGAATTCTCTGTGTCTGCTACAAAAATGTTTCCCGAACCGTCCACGAATACGCCGGAGGGAAAGTTAAGCTCTGCCCTGGTTGCCAGACCGCCATCGCCCGAATAGCCCGATACGCCGTTCCCAGCAACTGTCTGAATGTCGCCAGTCGAAGCCACTACCTTGCGTATCACCGAGCTGTCGGTGTCTGCGATGTAGATGTTTCCAGCACCATCCACAAACATTTCACCGGGGAAATTCAGCGCTGCGTTGGTCGCGAGTCCGCCGTCACCGGAATAAGCCAAGGTGTTGTTCCCGGCGAATGTCTCAATGTTGCCCGCCGTCACTTCGCGGATCACAAAATTATCAGTGTCCGCGATAAAGATGTCGCCTGAACCATCGACCACCATGGTGCTCGGGTAGTTCACTTCCGCGCTCGTCGCCGCGGCACCATCTCCGCTGTAGCCTGCCGTACCGTCGCCGGCCACCGTGTTGATGACCGCCGCGACCACCTCGCGGATCCTGAGATTGTTGGTGTCTGCGATGAAGATGTCCCCCGAACCATCGACAAAAACCCCGTTGGGCAGGCAAAGCTGTGCGCTGGTCGCCGGACCGCCATCGCCCGAGTAATTACAAGTATCGTTCCACGCGTAATAGCTCCCGGCCACGGTTGAAATGTTGCCGGCCGTGACTTCGCGGATCACCGAGTTGAACGTGTCCGCGATAAAGATGTTGCCCGAGCCGTCGACGAACACGCCTTCTGGTTCATCCAGCTGGGCACTCGTCGCTGCTCCGCCGTCACCCGCGTAACCAGCCGTACCGGGCGTGCCGGCCACGGTTTGAATGTTGCCGCTGCTCGCCACGACTTCGCGAATGATGAAGTTGTCCGTGTCGGCGATAAAAATGTTCTCCGAGCCATCGACGAACACGCCGAAAGGGTCATCGAGTTGGGCGCTGGTCGCCGGGCCACCGTCGCCGGAGTAACCTTCTTTTCCATTTCCCGCTACGGTTTGTATCGTGCCAGCCTGAATCACAACTCCGGCGATCGTAATCGCCTGGCTGCCGGTATTGACCACCCGAATCACGAAGTTGTCAGTGTCGGCAATGAAGATATTTCCCGAGCCGTCCACCACCACAGCTTCCGGCCGGTTGAGCGCGGCGCTGGTCGCAGGCCCTCCGTCACCGGAATAGCCCATCGATCCATCCCCTGCTACCACCGTGAGATTGCCGCTGCCATCGACTTTGAAAACCTGGCTGGAGTAGGAGTCTGTAATATACGTATTGCCCGCGCCATCACGCGCCACGCCGCCGGCGTATCCAATGCTCGCATGAACGGCTGAAAGCTTATTTGGCCCGCCGCCCGCGACTGTGCTGATCGAAAACTGGCCTTGCGAAAGCTGCGGCGAAAAAAGCGCGGCCACCAGAACGATGCCAAGGGACGCAATCAGGCGAAGTGAGCGCATGTCAGTTCCCCTTTCCCGTGGAAGTCCGATCCAACCGGACCACTTCCGAGGTTGTGCGCCCGCCGGGCGACTGCACTTCCAAGACCAGCCGGGGCCGCGTTCCGCGGCTCCACAATTCATACTCCGCATGCGGAATCGTGAACACCTGGGTTGTGTCAGCCGAAGCACCCGCGTGCACGACGATGGCGCAAGCCTGCGTTCCGCCCTTTTCAGGATGAGAGAAATCCCAGAGCGTAAGCCGCTGAATGTGCAGTTCGCGAGGCCCGTGGTTGATCAGATGGATTTGAAGCTGGACGCGGGTTTGAGGACCGAGGCCCGTCTTGCCGACGACCTGGTATGAGCCCGAAACGCGCGCGGCCTCACTGGCGTGAGCAAATTGAATCGCGAAGACCAACAGCCCAGCGACGACTAGCGATTTGCACCTGCGAATCTTCCCTTTCATTTCCATCGACCGTCCTTCCCTTGCAGCTAATCTGCGATCTGCGCGAACATTCAGCGCGTTACTGTGGCAGCGGCTTCGCCGGTGTACCCGGCTTTACTCCCGCATGTTTCTGGGCCTGCGCGATCAGGTCCAGCACTTTGTCTTTCGCTTCATAGTTCGGATTGGTGTCCAACAGCTTCTGCCAGGTGGCGACAGCGCCCTTGATGTCCATCTTGCCTTGCCACTCGACGATGCCCAGGTTGAACAGCGTGTTGGACTTGTTGGGTTCGTAGGTAAGCGATTTCTTAAACTCGGCGATAGCGGTGTCCGCGTCGCCGGTATACCAGTACGCTGTGGCCATATCAGTGCGCACGCCGGTATTGGCAGGCTGCAATTTGAGCGCCTGCTGGTAATAGCTGATCGCAACCGGATACTGTTGCGTGTCGTAATAGACGTTTCCGATGCTGGTCAGCAACTCGGGGTTGTTGGCATCTGACTTCAGTTTTTCGAGCAGCGGCTTGGCCTGCACGTCGCCCATCGCTTTCATCTGGTCAGGCGTGGGTTGCGAGCTCATACCCACGTTGCCGGGAACTGCGGCTGCAGCTTCCGCCGTCGGCGCGCTAGCTTGCGACCCGCGGAAAAGCCAGCCACCGGCAATTCCCAACAGCAAGCACACCACTGCCAGCGTATAAGCCTGCACTGAAGTCCAGTTTGTGAGAGCTGAGTTGTTCTTAGTGTCTGTCATGGATGATTACAACCTTTCCTAGTCTCAGTTGGCCTGGCCTTGCCGGGCTTCCGCCATCACTTTCTCTACCTGGGCTTTCTTGTTGCTTTCCAGTTGAGAATTCGATTTCAACAATTGCTGCCACGCCTGCAGCGCGCCCGCCGTGTCATTCTTGCCTTTCCAGCGCACCATCCCCAGATTGAATAGGGAATTGGCGTCCTTGGGATTGTCGTTGAGGGCCTGTTGCAACTGCGCCAACGCTCCGTCCACGTCACCGTTGTAGTAGAGGCAAGAAGCCATCTCTGTCCGCGTCGCCACATCCTTGGGATGAATGGCCAGCGCTTTGCCGAAGTAGTCGCTGGCATCTTTGAACTGGTGCGTGGACTCGTAGATTTTGGCCACTTTGTTCAGCGTATCCGCATTGTTGGGGTCATTCTTGAGCTGGGCCAGCAGCGGCTCCGCCTGCTTGTCCGCCATGTGCTTCATCTGGTCCAGAGTCGGCATCTGCTGCGGCATTCCGGCCTGCGCTTGCGGGATGGCCTGGCTGGGAGCGGAAACCGCGCTGGCCTGCGTCTGCGAACCGCGAAACAGATATCCCAATGCCAGCCCGAGCGCCAGGCAAATAGCTGCCAGCCCGTATACCTGCGTTGCCGACCAGCCGGAACCGGTCGCTTCTGATTCACTGATTTGGTTCGCCATCAGGCCCCCACATGCAGCCGCTGTAGCCGCGAAGATTGGTAAGAGCTGCTGTGACTACCTTAGGTTTACCGTGAAAATGGGGCCGTACCTATCGTCACAGACGGTTGTGACGAAGATCACACCGCGCCCAACCGGCGTCCTCCGCCCTGAACGGGTACAATCAACATTCCGGGTTATGAACGACGTCCGCCGTGGTCTGATCATCGTGAATACCGGGCCGGGCAAGGGTAAAACCACGGCCGCCATGGGTACGGCGCTGCGGGCTGTGGGCCAGGGCATGCGCGTGCTCATGCTGCAGTTTCTCAAAGGCTCATGGCACTACGGTGAACTCGATGCCGTGCAGGCGTTTGGCGACAAGTTCGTCATGAAGCAGATGGGCCGGGGCTTCGTGAAAGTGGGCAGCGAGAAGCCCGATCCCGAAGACGTGCGCATGGTCGAGCAAGCCTGGGCCGAAGGCGAGCAGGCCATCCACTCAGGCAAGTGGGATCTGGTCATCCTCGACGAAATCAATTACGCCATCAGCTATGGCATGTTGGATCCGGCGAAAGTGGCCGAAAGTCTCAGGAAAAAGCCGGAACTCGTCCACGTGATCTTGACGGGCAGGAACGCACATCCGACAATTGTGGAACTGGCGGACACCGTCACGGAAATGCGCCAGGTGAAGCACGCCTATGAGAAGGGCGTCATGGCGCAGCGGGGAATCGAATACTGATTTTGTAATTGGGTAATTTGTAATTGGGTAATTTGAAACCCAAATTACTCAATTACCAAATTGCACAATTACCAATTCCTATGACCTGGTTCAAGCGACAATCCGGCGAGCTGGATGCATCGGGCGAGAAGAAAGTCCGCACCGAGGGTCTGTGGGTGAAGTGCGAGGGATGTCGCCAGATCATCTGGAAAAAGGACCTGGAAGACAACCTCAACGTCTGTCCCAAGTGCAACAAACATTTTCGCATCGACGCGCGGGCCCGCCTGGCGCATCTCCTCGACGACAACCAGTACGACACTTTTGACGGCAACCTGGTCTCGACCGATCCGCTGTCTTTCGTGGACTTGAAGTCCTACGCCTCGCGCCTGGCGCAGGCGCGGGCTGAAACCGGCCTCACCGACGCAGTCATCAATGCGCGCGGCAAACTCAACGGGCGTCCGGTGATTGTGAGCGCCATGGAGTACGCATTTATCGGCGGAAGCATGGGTGCGGTGGTGGGCGAGGTCATCACCCGCGCCATCGAGGAAGCCGGGAAGACGAAAAAGCCGCTCATCATCGTTTCGGCTTCCGGCGGCGCACGCATGATGGAAGGCGTCATCAGCCTGATGCAGTTGGCGAAAATCTCCGCCGCCCTGGCTCGGCTGGATGAGGCCGGGGTTCCCTATATCTCAGTCCTCACCGATCCGACCACCGGCGGCGTGACCGCGTCCTTCGCCATGCTCGGCGACCTGAACATCGGCGAACCCGGCGCCCTGATTGGATTTGCCGGCCCGCGGGTCATCGAACAGACTATTCGGCAGAAACTGCCAGCGGGCTTTCAGCGCAGCGAGTTCCTGCTCGAGCACGGTATGCTTGATGCGGTTGTGTCGCGGAGAGAACTGAAACCGTACATCGCCCGCGCGCTGGATTTCATGGCAGCGTAGGACCCGGCGTTCAGACTGTCGGTAGTCAGCTTTCAGCAAACTCGCAATTTCCGCATTTCAGCCGTTTCTCACGGGCCTTTGCTGCATCCTCTGGAGCCAAGAGGTGCTTCAAGCTGATAATCTGTGAACTGAAAACTGATAGCTGAAAGCTGATAGCCAGAAGCAGCCTTTCCATGTCCTACGAAGCCGCCATCGCGCGCATGTACGCTCTGGGTCATGAGCTGACGCAGACGCCGTCGCACAAGTTCGACTTGGCGCACATGCGAGTGTTGCTCGGCGCGTTGGACAATCCTGAGCGCCGCTTCCCTGCGGTCCTTATCGCCGGCACGAACGGCAAAGGCTCGACCGCCGCGACTCTCGCCTCAATTCTCGAGGCTGCAGGTTTGCGCACCGGACTTTACACCTCGCCGCATCTGGTGCGCATCAACGAGCGCATTCGCATCAACGGCAGCGAGATCGCCGATGACGAATTTGCTCTGCTCCACGATCTTGTCGATCGCACGGCCGAGCGTCTGGTGGAAGAGAACGAATTGCCCTGGCATCCCAGCTTCTTCGAGATGCTGACTGCCATCGCCTTCGAGTATTTCGCCCAGAACAAATTACAAATGGCGGTGTTGGAAGTAGGCATGGGCGGACGACTGGACGCCACCAATGTGGTAGAACCGCGGCTGAGCATCATCACCGACATTTCCCTCGATCACCAGAAATTTCTGGGCGACACCGTCACAGAAATCGCGCGGGAAAAGGCCGGAATTATTCGACCCGGAGGCGTGGTCGTTACTCTGCCGCAGCAGCCGCAGGCCAACGACGTGATTGGAAATACGATTATGGACCTGGGCGCGCGAGCCGTCAGCGCTGTGCCCTATGTGCCGCCGGTCAGTCCCGCCAGCAGCGAGTACCTCGTTGCGAATCCTGCTGCTGCGCCCGTCTCCCGCTACCCCCTCCAGGTCATGGACAAAGAAATTCTGGTCGAAACGCCGCTGCTCGGGCGTCATCAATTAAGGAACGTCGCGCTGGCCATCGCAGCCGCAGAGGAACTCAGCCGCCAGGGCATTCCGATTGCGCCCGAAGCCATCGAATGTGGTGTTCGTCAGACCCGCTGGCCGGGGCGTTTCCAGATTGTGCCCGCCAAAGACGGAGCGCCCCAGTATGTTCTGGACGTGGCCCACAACCCCGCAGGAGCCTGGGCGTTGCGTTCGACGTCCGCCTGCTACGGCGATCGTCCGCTGATCTTCGTGTTTGGCGCGATGCGTGACAAAGCCATTAGCGAGATGGCCGAAATTCTCTTTCCCTTGGCCGAAACCATCATCGCCACGCAAGCCGACAATCCGCGCTCCGCCACGCCGGATGAGATTCGTCAGGCAGCAGTTCGCACCTCTTCTACCATCGAAGAAGCAGCCGATGTCGCCCACGCGCTTGCTAGCGCCAGGACACTGGCCGGTGCACGAGGGGTGGTGGTGGTCACTGGTTCGATCTACGTTGTCGGCGAAGCGATGCGACTGCTGGAGGTGAGGGTTTAATTGCCGGACGTTAACACACCTATCGACAACGAGACACAAAATGCCTCCGCGCTGATCTCCGCCGCTGGGCCGGTCCGCGACACTGGCTGGCCCGTCGAGGCCGCCCATTCCACCCAAAGAAAATACGGCTCGCTCAGCCTGCTGCGTTCTTATCTGATTCTGGATCCTCTCATCTGGGCCTACACCGTATTCTTCGGGGTTATTTCACTGGTCGCCTATTTCTTCCGCGACCGCGAGCGCGTCCTGCATAGCTTCGCCCGGGCCTGGACAATAGGCGTGATGAAAATCATCCTTTCTCCGGTCACCGTGCGTGGCCTGGAGAAAATCAACACTTCGAAAACCTACGTGTACGCCGCCAACCACGCCTCTGCGCTCGACATCCCGGTTCTCTACGCCAATCTGCCGTTCCGTTTCCGCATCGTCTTCAAGAAAGAGTTGCTTTCTTACCCCATCATCGGCGGCTACCTGAAGCGCTCCGGTCAGGTCTGCATCAACCAGCAGGCGCCCACGCGTTCGATTGCCGATATTCGCTCCGCGGTCAAGGGTCTGCGGGCCGGCATACCGCTGGTCATCTTTCCGGAAGGTGGCCGAACCCCGGATGGCGACGTCAAGCCGTTCCTGCCGGGGGCATTTTTCATGGCCATCAAGGCGCAAGTGGACATCGTGCCCATCGCGCTGATCGGGACCTTCGAACTGCTTCCCATGAACACTTATCACATCAAGTGTCGCCCGCTGGAGATGCGGGTCGGTGCGCCTATCTCGACCGCCGGCCTCAAGGCCCACGATCTGGAAGCCCTGTCCGACAAAGTGAAGAAAGCCATGGAAGCTCTCTACTATCAGGGTCAGCGGTGACGTTGTCATGCTGAGCGCAGTCTGCGCGGTCGCTTGCGACCGAGCAGACGGAGGCGAAGCATCCCTACCTGGTCCACAGCCCTCGCAAGAATCAGTCACCCTCGCTGACAAATCCCTCCCCGTCGTAGATAATCTTCAACCGGAGGAATTCATGAATTCCCATCTTCTTCTGGTGGTCCTTCTCGTCCCTCTTTTCGTTGCGGCCCAAACCAATTCGAAGCCCACCGTCGCCGAAGCCGAGCAGTTTATGAGCCAGGCCGAAACCCGTCTGAACGATCTCACGGTGAAAGCCGCTCGCGCCGCCTGGGTGCAGGAAAACTTTATCACCGACGACACCCAGGCCATTGCGGCGGACGCGTCCGACGAGATCACCGCCGTGACCACGGAACTGGTCGACGAGTCCCGCCGCTTTGATGGTCTTTCCATGCCGCCGGACCTCGCACGTAAATTCACTTTGCTGAAATTGGGCCTAACAGCGCCTGCCCCGCACGATCCGTCGCTGCGCAAAGAGATGACGCAGATTGCCACGTCGCTCGACGCCGACTACGGCAAAGGCAAATACTGCCGCAAGCCGGATGACTGTCTCGACATCACCGCCATTGAAAAGCTCATGGCTGAGAGCCGCGATCCCAACGAGCTGCGCGACCTCTGGGTGGGATGGCACAGCGTCGGCGCTCCCATGCGCCAACGTTATTCGCGCTTCGTCGAGCTTTCCAACCAGGGCGCGCGTGAAATCGGCTACAAAGATGTCGGCGCCATGTGGCGCGCCGGTTATGACATGACGCCGGAGCAGTTCAGCGCTGAACTGGAGCGGCTATGGCAGCAGGTCCGCCCGCTCTATCTTTCTCTGCACACGTTTGTGCGTGCGCGACGGGCACAGCACTATGGCCCGAACCTGGTTCCACCCGACGGTCCCATTCCCGCTGATCTCCTGGGCAATCCCTGGGCACAGGCGTGGGGCAACATCTTTCCTCTGCTCGGCCTGCCGGAGGGCAGCCGCGGCTACGACCTCACCCAACTGCTGCAGGCGAAGAACCTCGATGCCAAGGGCATGGTGCATTACGGCGAAAATTTCTACAAATCGCTTGGGTTTGCTCCGCTGCCCGACACGTTTTGGGAGCGTTCACTGTTCACCAAGCCGCGCGATCGCGACGTGGTTTGCCACGCCAGCGCCTGGGACGTCGACAATCAGGATGATCTCCGCGTCAAGATGTGCATCCAGATTCGCGACGTGGATTTTGTCACCATTCATCACGAACTCGGCCACAACTTCTATCAGCGCGCCTACAAGCACCAGCCGTTCCTCTTCGAAAACGGCGCCAATGACGGCTTTCACGAAGCCATTGGCGACACCATTGCGCTGGCCGTCACTCCCGAATACCTGCAGCAGATCGGCTTGCTCGATAAACTGCCGCCGGCCGATTCCGACATTCCACTGCTGCTGAAACAGGCGCTCGATAAAGTAGCTTTTCTGCCCTTCGGCCTGGTCATCGACCAGTGGCGCTGGAAAGTATTTTCCGGCGAGATTAAGCCTGCGGATTACAACCAAGCCTGGTGGGATCTGCGCCGGAAATATCAGGGTGTGACGCCGCCGGTCCCGCGCAGCGAGGCCGATTTCGATCCCGGCGCCAAATACCACGTCGCCGGCAACGTTCCTTACATGCGCTACTTCCTTGCCGACATTCTTGAGTTCCAGTTCTACCGCGCCATGTGCCAGGCCTCGGGATACACCGGCCCGTTGCACCGCTGCACGTTTTATCAATCCAAGGCAGCCGGTGCGAAACTCAACAAGATGCTGGAAATGGGCGCGAGCAAGCCCTGGCCCGACGCGTTGGAAGTGATGACCGGCCAGCGCCAGATGGACGCTAGCGCCATTCTCGACTACTTCGCGCCGCTCAAAAAGTGGCTCGACGAACAAAATCAGGGCCAGAAAACCGGCTGGTAGGGAACCTGTCTGGGTCGGAAAACCGTGTGGAGCGGGCGCCCTCGCCCGCCAATCCCTGTCATCCCGAGCGGAGCGTGATCTTTCGCTTTGCGAAAGATCACACGCAGTCGAGGTTGAGGCGCCTTGCGGGCGTGAGCGTAGCGGGAACCAGCAGCCGAAATCCTGAGCGAGCGCAGCGAGTCGAAGGAGCTCTTTCTCGAGAAGCCGATGCCGAATCAGCTCCGGAGGGACCGCCCTGAGCGACCGCAGCGAGTCGAATGGGAGCAGCACGTTACAGCCCGGCACGTGAGTGCCGGGAAAATCTTGCTTTTGGGTGGCGCAGCGCTGAAGCGCTGCGAATTTAGCGCCTGATGTACCTCGACGCAGAGTGCGGCAGCTACCGCGCCTTCTTCTTCGGCGTTAACATCCCGAGCCGCCTGCCGTTTTCGGAATCTCGGATCAGTGTGTCCAATCGCTTGGAACGCGTCTCTTCCTTTTTCGCGCTCATCACCCAAAAGATGGAAGTTCTCCTGTACCACGGTGCCTGGGCGCTGAAAAACTCCCACGCTTTCTTGTTTGCTTTGAACTGCCCTTCCAGTGCCGGATCGAGTTCGCCGGACCGGTTCTCGAACGAGTATTTTCCAGACTCCCGTGAGCGGTCCTCGAAAGCCGCCAATCCGGTTGGTTTTATCCGCCCCAGCTTCTTCAATTCGCCGAAGCGCTTGATGTTCACCGTGCTCCAGTAGCTGCGTGGCTTTCGCGGCGTGAAGCGGACCTTATAGGTGGTTTCATCGACGCTCTTTCGGACGCCATCTATCCAGCCAAAACACAACGCCTCATCCAGCGCCTCGCGATAGGTGATGCTGCTCTTACTCGCCCGCTGGTTGTAAATGCCGACCCACAGTTCGGAAACCCTGTTGTGGTTGCGCTCCAGCCACGCGCGGAATTCGGCCGGATCTCGGAAAATCTTTACCTTCATGAAGCTGCTCAGATTAAAGTTTATTGGCGCTCCTGCCGTTAGAGGATACAGGAGGGTCGACTATGGTCACACCGATTACTCACGTAACCCAACCCCAGGCCGCGGAGCAGCCGACGCCAGCTCGACAACCATCGCCACCGCAACCAACACCACAACCCGCCCCGAGGGACACTGTTACCATCAGTGCCGCCGCAGCACAGCGACAGGAGTTGACTGAAACCGCCGCCCAAACCGCTAAAGAAGCCAGCCAGGGCGACGCCCAAGCTCGGCGTCTACAGGCGCGAGAAGCTGCTGAAAGAAAAGCCGGTCTCTGAGCAGTTCAAACAAACTATAGAGCACTACCGACCAAGCGGAAAAGGCCCCGCTCATTTCTGAACGTGGCCTTTATTTATGCCGGCAAGCGAGCCGAAACCCCCACACCATAGAGCTTGCTGTAATTAGTGGGTCTCGACTAAGACTGCGGGCTTCGGCGTGGCCGCCGGCGTCTCCAGGTGTACCTCATCCACTGACACCAGCGTAGGGTTTGCAACCTTGTTAGCATCCAACGGCTTCAGTTTCGAAGACTTCAGCTCATAGCCTCCCTGTTCCGGAGACATAAGGACCAGGCGGCCGTGTCCTTTCATCACCCCGGCTGCGATCTCGACTCGAAGAAAATATTCCAGCTTTCATGTCCAGTCCCGTTCCCGACTGCTTGTCGTTGGAACGGAAGGTATGTTTCCCCGGGGTCGAGTCTCACAGTGAAGTAACGGCCGTTCTCCATGCGGGCCAGCTCGGTTTCATCGCAGTAGACCGAAGGCGCCAGGTCGCTACCCGCAAACTGCTTATAGCGATAAACTTAAACCGTGGCCTTTGACGATTTGGCGTCAGGTGTTTTCTGCGAATCCGCCGCCGTCTCCTGGGCGATCGCGGCCAGGCCCGTGAAGCAGCAGATCAACAACCCTAGAGCTCTGAGCTTGCGCATCTGGTTCTCCATTCGCTTTGTCGGTGGAATCGAGGCGAAGGGCCACCCCATCCTGTCTTGAGATCTTCAGGACAGCTTAAAGATTATGGAGTGCTGTATTTCCTAGTTACCGGAGTACCATCACTGCCCTCTGCACTTGAGCAAGAAAACGAAAAAGGCCACGTTGCTTTCGCAACGTGGCCTTCTATTTATGCCGGTCGCTATCCCATGATCACGTGCGTGATCCCCTGCCACCACCTGGCGGTTTTTGGTCCGGAGAGCGCGGCAGTTGCTGGAGCAAAAGGCCGCCTAGCCCCGCAACGGGCTTCACCCTCGTACAATACTTATGTTTGTTGGGAGGGGCTTGCCTGGAAATTCATCTGGTCGACGGAACATACGAACTGTTTCGCCACTACTACGCTCTGCCTTCTGCGCGCGATGAGAACGGTCGAGAAGTCGCTGCGGTTCGCGGTGTGCTCGCGTCGGTCCTCGGCATGGTCAAAGCAGGCGCCACATACCTGGCCGTCGCCACCGATCACGTAATCGAATCCTTTCGCAACCGTTTGTGGCCAGGCTATAAGACCGGCGAAGGCGTTGAGGCAGATCTCCTGGCGCAATTCCCGCTACTCGAAGAAGCCCTTGACGCGGCCGGCGTTGTCGTCTGGCCTATGGTGGAATTTGAGGCTGACGACGCTCTCGCTGCCGCCGCCAAGACTGCCGCGAAGGATGCAGCCGTGGATCGCGTGATCATCTGCACGCCGGACAAGGATCTGGCGCAGTGCGTCTCCGGCTCGCGCATCGTTCAATTGAATCGTCGCACGCGCACCATCCTGGATGAACCCGCGATAATGCAGAAATTCGGAGTCTCGCCGCAGTCGATTCCGGATTATCTTGCGTTGGTGGGCGACGCCGCCGACGGTTACCCGGGATTGCCCGGTTGGGGCGCAAAGTCTTCGGCTGCAGTTCTCGAAAAGTTTTCCCATCTCGAATCCATTCCTAAAGACTTTCGCGAATGGCACGTGAACGCCGCCAGTGCCAGCACTCTCGCGGACACGCTCTGCCGGGAGTGGGATAACGCGTTACTCTTCGCGAACTTCGCTGCGCTGGATAAACAGTGGAAGCGCCGGATCGCCAATCTACCAAAACCAAACCGCACGCGCCACACATCTACTATGAACCTGAACTTGCGGCGATGATCTCCGACATCGAATCCGGATTGGCGCAATTGAAGAACGCGGCTGCCACACGGTAGCCTGTAAACGGAAAAGGCCACGCTGCTTTCGCAACGTGGCCTTTATTTAATGCCGGCGACGACCTACACTCCCACACACTTTCGCGTGCAGTACCATCGGCCCTGCGGGGCTTAACTTCCGTGTTCGGGATGGGAACGGGTGGACCCCCGCGGTAAGATCACCGACAACTCGTGGCTGTCAGCTATCAGCTATCAGCCGTCAGCCGTCAGCTTTCAGCAACTCCATGCCGCGCCGACTTCCAGGGCTGATGCCCAGCAAACTTGGTGAGTTCCCAACTCCAACTCCTGCCCTCAAAGTCCTGAGAGCCGAGAGCTGAAAGCTGAGAGCTAAATTTCAAAGATCCCGAGGACAATGCCTCACAACTGAATAGATTGGGTGTTACGTTAATCGACAAGACTCGAATTCTCGTCGGCGCCCAGCGTCAGCTTCTCGTTTCTCTCGCCATCCAGTTTCTGATGGGGAAGAGAATCTTGCTTTCACCTCAGCTCAGGTTTTAGCTGAGAGCCGAAGGCTGATGGCTGACTGCTGGTTTTCATGCACCGAGTAAATTTTATGGTCAAGCCGAACGGGCGATTAGTACAGGTTAGCTACGTGAGTTGCCTCACTTCCACTCCCTGCCTATCAACCAGGTAGTCTTCCTGGGCCCTTCTTATCCCTTACGGGTTGGGAGATCTCATCTCGAGGAGTGCT
>Ga0209415_10000015_pt1 | contig 220714 bp, 222 predicted proteins | sample PeaSoiSIISIP2007_FD_187696 | JGI IMG/M metagenome (GOLD analysis project Ga0209415, IMG submission 187696) | Peat soil microbial communities from Weissenstadt, Germany - SII-SIP-2007 (SPAdes) (version 2) | ecosystem: Environmental > Terrestrial > Soil > Wetlands > Peat | place: Germany... | reverse complement strand
TCCGGGCCGCGCCAGGGGATCGGGTCATGACCCGATCCCCTGGCATCCCCAGACTGACAAATTTCAAAGACACAAGGCGCACGCGGTCGCCTTTCGGGTCGGCCTGGCGCTCCAGCGCCATTTCGAAGTCGATGGCGCTCATGATGCCGTCGCCGAACTCCTCCTCGATCAATGCCTTCAGGGTCGTGCCATAGACCTGGATCAGCTCGGCACGCGTCATGGCTCCCTCCCGTGTGCGTGGAAACGTCCGAGGGAATCGGAGCAATATCCGTGCCAGGAGCCCGGCGCGCGGGTGCCCTATTTCTCGCTCCTGCGCCAGCCGAGATCGGCCATGCAGGCATCGACCTTGGCCTGGTCGATGATCATGCTCGATGCCGCCGCCCGCTCGGCATCGGTCAGAGGCAGGCGCTCGCTCTGGCGCTCGCAGTCGTACTGGTCGCGGTCGAACTGCGCCTGGCCTGAGGTGGGATCGTTCGTGTTCTGGTAATGCACCTCGTGCGAGCCGCAGCCGGCAAGCGCGAGCGATGCGGCCAGCAGCGCGAACCGAAGGCGGCTCATGCCGGCGCTTGCGCCAGCGCGAGCTTGGCGCCCTCGCGGCCGAGCGCCACCGGGCGCCCGTCCTTGATCACGTGAGCGAGGTTGCGGCCGCCTTGCAGTACGGTGATGTCGGCCACCGGATCGGCGGTCAGCACGATGATGTCGGCGATCTTGCCCGGCTTCAGTTCGCCGATCTCGCCCTCGAGACCCATGGCGAAGGCGTTGCCCTTGGTCTGGGCGGTGATCGCCTCGAGCGGCGCGAAGCCGCCGTAACGCACCAGGATCTCGGCCTCCTTGGCGTGCAGCTCGCCATACTGCATGAAGCTGTTGTTGCCGCTGTCGCTGCCGCACAGGAGCCTGATGCCGAGCTCGCGCGAGCGCTGCATCAAGGTCACGAGATTGTCGAAGTGCCGCTTCATGCGGTTCAAATCGAGCTGCACCTGCTCGGGCCCGACGCGCTGGCCTTCCTCGAGCACGCGCCACAGGAAGGTTGCGGTCGGCAGGATCGGGATGCCGGCCTTGGCCACCGCTTCGAGATCGGCCTCGGTCGCGAGGTCGGCGTGGACGATCCAGTCGACCCCGGCTTCGGCCGCGGCGCGGGTCGAGCCGGCGCCGCGCGAATGGATCGCGACGCGCAGCTTGCGGCGATGCGCCTCGGCGACGACCGCCGCGATCTCCTCGCGCGCCAGCATCTGCGTGGCGCCCGAGCGGCTGTCCGCCATCTTGATGAAGTTGACCCCGTGCTTGTCCTGGCGCCGCACCTCGGTGACCATGTCGGCGGCGGTGTTGCACAGGACGCCGACCGAATGGTCGGGCGTGCCGACCCACGATGGCTCGTCGTCCTCGATGCAGCCATAGCTCACGATCATGCGGCCGGCGCAATGGATGCGCGGTCCTTCGATCACGCCGAGCTTGACCGCGTCGCGCACCCCCACGTCGATGAAATAGGTCCCGCCGGGGACGCAGATGCTGGTGACGCCGGCGCGCAACGCCGCTTGCGCGCCGCGCGCAGCCTTGAGCGTGTTCAGCTCGGGCCGGAGATTGCCGCGCCCCGCACCCTCGCCGGGTAACTTGGGATAGCCATAGGAGAGATGCACATGGGCGTCGATCAGGCCCGGCATGATCCACTGGCCAGCGGCGTCGATCGTGTCGGCATCCGCGTCGCCGGGCGGGAGCGCGCCGATGCTCTTGATGCGGTTGCCCTCGATCACCAGCGCGTCGTTCTTCTGCGGCGGGCCGCCCGCGCCGTCGATCAAGGTGCCGTTGCGGATGATGAGACGCCGTGCCGCCATCGCGATCCTCCTTGACGCGCCCGAACTTAGCACGCGCCCGCGGCGAGCGCCTCGTAGAAGCCGGGCTCCAGACCCGCCGCGCCCCGCGCCTCGATGTTGAAGGGCGGCTTGAGCGCGCCCTTGAAATGGCTTCGCACCGCCGCGCGATATGACGCCTCTGGCTCCGCGCCGCGCCGCGCGCATTCCCAGCGGAACCAGCGCACTCCGGCGGCGACGTGGCCGATCTCGTCGGCGAGGATGGTGCGCAGCACTTGGGCGCTTTCCTCGTCGCCGGCGCGCTCGAGCCGTGCGATCATCGCCGGCGTCACGTCGAGGCCGCGCGCCTCGAGCACCAGCGGGACCACCGCGAGCCGCGCGAGAAAATCGTCCGCGGTCGCCGCCGCCGCCTCCCACAGCCCGTCATGCGCCGGGAGATCGCCGTAAGAGGCGCCGAGCGCGGCGAGCCGCGCCGCCAGCAGCGCGAAGTGCTTGGCCTCCTCGGCAGCGACATCGATCCAGTCGTCATGGAACGCGGCCGGCATCGCGCCGCCGCCGAACCGCGCAACCATGTCCCAGGCGAGATCGATGGCGTTCAATTCGATGTGCGCGAGGGCGTGGAGGAGGGCGATCCGGCCCTCGCGCGAGCCGGCGGCGCGACGCCGCTTCATGTCGCGCGGCGGCCTGAGCTCAGGCAATTCGGGCCGCGCCGGGCGCGCGGGTGGGCGCTCCTCGCCGCCGGGCGCGAGCGCGGCTTTCCGCCATGCCCGCGCGAATTCTTGGGTGAGCCTGACCTTCTCGCCCGGATCGGCGGCGCCCAAAACCGCGCACGCGGCCTCGGCGAGCGTTCCCGTCACAGCGCCTTCGCGGCCGCCATTACCGCCTCGACATGGCCCGGCACCTTGACCTTGTGCCACACCTCGCGCACCACGCCCTTGGCGTCGATCAGGAATGTCGCGCGCTCGATGCCCATGTATTTGCGCCCGTACATGCTCTTCTCGACCCACACGCCCCAGGCCGCGGTGACCTTGCCTTCGGCGTCCGACGCGAGCGTGAAGGGCAGCTCGTATTTCTTGGCGAACTTGTCGTGCGCGGCGACGCTGTCGCGCGAGATCCCGATCACGGTCGCGCCGACCTTGCGGAAATTGGGCAGGCTGTCGCGGAAGCCGCACGCCTCGGCGGTGCAGCCCGACGTGTCGTCCTTGGGATAGAAATAGAGCACCACCGGCTTGCCCTTGAGCTTCGACAGGGTGACGCTGCCGCCGCCGTTGGTCGGGAGAGTGAAGTCGGGCGCCTTGGCGCCGGGCTCGATGCTCATGCTGATTTCTCCTCCTTGTTCGTCACGCGCGCCGCTTCCGCCGGCGCCGCCACCAGCCGCTCATACCACGCGCGTGCGTCGGAAGCCGCCCGTTCCACCTTCGCCTCGAGCGACGCGAAGTCGAACGCGCCGGCCCCGGACGCGAGCACCGCCTTGAGTGCCGGCGCGGCCGCCGCCTCGTCGAACGGCTCGTCCACGGTGAGCTTCATCAGGCCCTGGAGATCGCGCCATAAGGCGAGGCACGCCGCCAGCGTTTCGGCCGCGGCGTGCGGCAGCGCACCCGCTTCCGCCAGCGCGGCGAGCGCCGCATGCGTGTTCTGGTGCAGCACCTCGGGCCGTGCGGCGGCTTCGCGGAGCTGGAGATACTGGGCGATGAACTCGATATCGACCATGCCGCCGCGGCGGTGCTTCAGCTCGAAGACCGGGGGAGCGCGGTGCTGCTCGGCGATCTTCCTGCGCATGTCGTCGACCTCGACCGCGAGGCGATCGGGGTCGCGCTTTCGGGTCAGGACGGCGCGCACGCACGCCATCACCTTGGCAGCGAGCGCGGCCTCTCCCGCGACCGGGCGCCCGCGGGTCAGCGCCATCTGCTCCCAGGTCCAGGCCATCTCGTCCTGGTAGCGCACGAAGGCGGCGAGACTGGTGGCGACCGGCCCCTTGGTGCCCGACGGCCTCAGCCGCATGTCGACGTCGTAGAGATTGCCCTCGGACGTGAGCGCGGTCAGCGCATTGATGAAGCGCTGCGCCAAGCGCGCGTAATAAGTCAACGCCGGCAGCGGCCGCGCGCCGTCTGACGCCTCGCTTGTGTCGGAAGCGTCGTAGATGAGGATGAGATCGAGGTCCGAGGTCACGCTCATCTCGCGGCTGCCGAGCTTGCCGAGGCCGAGCACCATCATGGCGCCGCCCCGCACCGCGCCATGCGCCGCCGCGAATTCCGCCTCGACCCGTGGCAAGACGCGCGACAGCGCGGCCTCGGCGATGTCGGAGAGCGCGCCGCCCGCCGCCTCGCCATCGAGCCGCCGCCGCAACAGCTGCACGCCGATTTGGAACTTGCGCTCGCCGACCCAGCGCCGCGCGAGGTCGAGCAGCTCCTCGTAATGATGCGCGCGGTCGAGCATCGCGTCGAGATCGGCCGCAAGCGCCGCGAAGGGCGGCAGCGGATCGAAGAAGCCGGCGCTCAGCACGCCGTCGAGGAGCCCCGGCCGGCGCGCGATCTCGTCGGCGAGCCGCGGCCCTGCCGCCATGATCTCGGCCAGCAGCCCCACCAGCGGCGGGTTGTTGGTGAAGAGCGAGAACAGCTGCACTCCGGCCGGCAGGCGCGCGAGGAAGCGGTCGAAGCGGATGATGGCGAAATCGGGATTGGCCGAGGCGCCGAACGCCTTGAGGAGCGTCGGCACCAGCTCGGTCAGAAGCTCGCGCGCGCGCTGGCTGCGCATCGCGCGATAGCGGCCGTGATGCCAGCCCCGCACCATGGCCGAGACCGCTTGCGGGTCGGCGAAGCCGAAGCGGGAGAGCGTCGCGAGCGTATCGGGATCGTCCTCGAAGCCGGTGAAGACAAGATTGCCGCGCGCGGCGAGCGTCGGCGCCTCGCGGAACAGGCGCGCGTAATGCCGCTCGACGGCGGCGAGCCGCACGGTCAGCTCGAGCCCGAACGCCGCGCGGTTGGGATAGCCGAGGAAGATCGCGACGCGGCGCAAGCCCTCCGCGTCTTCGGGCAGGCTGTGGGTCTGGGCGTCGTTGACCATCTGGAGGCGGTGCTCGACGCGGCGCAGATAGCGATAGGATTCGGCCAGTTCGGCCTCGGCTTCATCAGTGATGCGTTGCGCGCGGGCGAGCGCCTTGAGCGCGTCGCAGGTCGCGGGCGTGCGCAGCTCCGGCACGCGCCCGCCCCAGATCAGTTGCTGCGTCTGGGCGAAGAACTCGATCTCGCGGATGCCGCCGCGCCCGAGCTTGACGTTGTGGCCCGCGACCGCGATGCCGCCGCCGCCGCGATGGGCGTCGATCTGGCGCTTGATCGAATGGATGTCCTGGATCGCCGCGAAATCGAGATGGCGGCGCCACAGGAAGGGACCGAGATCGGCGAGGAACTCCGCTCCCGCGGCGCGGTCGCCGGCGACGGGGCGCGCCTTGATGAGAGCGGCGCGCTCCCAGTTCTGTCCGGCGCTCTCGTAATAGACGAGCGCGGCCTGGCGCGACACGGCAGGCGGCGTCGAGCCGGGATCGGGCCGGAGGCGCAGATCGACGCGGCAGACATAACCCTCTTCGGTGCGCTCGCCCAGGATGCGGACCAGCTCGTGCGCGAGCCGGGTGAAGCAATGCTGCACCCCGCGCCGGCCGCGATATGTGACACGCTCGGCGTCATAGAGCAGGATGAGATCGACATCGCTCGAATAATTGAGCTCGAAGGCGCCGAGCTTGCCGAGGCCGAGCACGATGAAGCCGCTGCCGCGCGCCGGAACGCCCGGATCGGGCCGGATCAGCTCGCCCTCGGCCGCGGCTGCGGCGAGAAGGTGGCGCACCGTGGATTCGAGCGCCGCTTCCGCGAACGCGCTCAAAGCTCGCGTCACCTGCTCGAGCGGCCACAGACCGGCTATGTCGGCGATGGCGACGACGAGCGCCGAACGCCGCCGCGCCACCCGCAGCGCCGTCATCAGTGGGGGCCGGGCGAGCGCGTCGAGGCGGCCGCCTTCGATCGACGCCATGATCTCGGCGAAGGCGGCGTCGGGTCCGGCCTCGACCAGAAGCCGCACGCAGGCCGGCTCCTTGAGGCAGCACTCGGTGAGGAACGGGCTGTTGCCGAAGAGCGCGGCGAGCAGCTTCCTGCCGTCGGCGTCGGCGGCGAGGTCGCGCATGAACGATGCCAGCGCGCGGTCGCCACACTCGTCGCTGGCGTCGCTCCAGCGCGCGAAGCCCACGGCCTCGTCCTGCGCGTCGGCCGGCGCCGGCAGCCTCTGCTGGAGCAGCAAGGAGTGCAGTGCCGCCGCGATCATTTTGCCGTGGGCAGCGCGATCGCGTAGCGGCGGTCGACCAGCGTGTCGATGTCGACGTCGCCCTTGATCATGCCCTGGTCGCGATACCACTCGATCTGATGGCGCATGTCGGCGACGTCGAGGCGCGCGTCGCGGTCGATCCAGGGCAATGCCGCCTTCGCCACTTCGGGCTTGAGATGGGCGAATTCGGCGAGCACGCCGACGATCTCGGGCAGGTCCGGCCCGTCGCGCCGCGCCTCGCCGCGGTCGGCGACCGCATCGTGATAGATCGCGGTCGCCTTGCGGTAGGCGCGCAGGAAGCGCTTGACCAGGTCGGGCTTCTCGTCGGCGATGCGGGTCGAGACGAAGGCGGCGTTGTTCTGGAGCCGCGGCACCTCGTCGGAGAGCCACGCCAGGCGCTTCATCTCGCCATGCTCGACCTGCTGCTCGGCGATGGCGCCGGGAATGAGCGCGGCGTCGAGCGTGCCGCCGGCCAGCGCCGACACGACGTTGCTGTTGGACTGCAAGGCCACGATGTGCATGGACTTGAGATCGAGGCGATATTTTTCCGCGAGGAGGCCGATGCTGTATTCGAGGCTGGTGCCGAACTGGGTCACGCCGACGGAATGACCGGAAAGATCGGCCGGCGATTTGAGGCCGCCCTCGACCGCGTGGTTCGAGGCGATGAGCGCGAAGCTGTTGAAGCCTTTCTTCTCCTCGGTTCCGGCCGCAAGGATGCGCAGCTTGCCCTGGCCCGCCAAGTTGTAGAACGCGGCGGACAGGCCGCCGACGCCGAAATCGGCATCGCTCGAGACCACCGCCACGGTGATGGGCTGCGCCGAATCGAACGTCACCAGCTTGACGTTGATTCCCTCCTTCTCCAACAGGTGCCGCGTCATCATGATCGGCACTGCGACATAGGCCATGAGCTGCGAGGTCGCCAGGGTGATGTCCTCGGCCAAGGCGCCGGCGGGCGTCAAGGCGGCGAGAGCTAGTCCTACTGCGGTCAGGGCGCGCAATGTCATTCGATCCTCCCTTTTCCTAGACCACCTTGACCAGGGCGTGGCGCTTGCGGCCGGCGGAGAGCTTGATGACGCCGTCCGCGCTCACGTCGTCCAAGGTGAGGCGGCGCGCCTCGTCGTCGACCACCGCGTCGTTGATGCGCGCGCCGCCGCCGCGGATGAGGCGCCGCGCCTCGCCCAGGCTCGCGGCCAGCCCGGTCTCCAGGAACAACTGGATTGCCGGCGCGCCCGCCGCCAGCGCATCGCGCGGCGTCTCGGTGACCGGCAGGTTCTCGCCGATGCCGCCTTCGGCAAAGACTCGCCGCGCCGTCTCGGCGGCGGCGGATGCCGCGTCCGATCCGTGGCAGAGCGCGGTCGCCGCGGTGGCGAGCGCCTCCTTGGCGGCGTTGATCTCGCTCCCGCCCAAGGCCTCGAGCCGCGCGATTTCTGATACCGGCAGGTCGGTGAAGAGGCGCAGGAAGCGCCCCACGTCGCCATCCTCGGTGTTGCGCCAGAACTGCCAGTAGTCGTAGGGCGAGAGCCGCTCCTGGTTGAGCCACACGGCGCCCTGCGCTGTCTTGCCCATCTTCGCGCCCGAGGATGTGGTGACCAGCGGCGAGGTGATGCCGAAAAGCTCGAACCCGCCGGCGCGGCGGCCGAGATCGACCCCCATGGTGATGTTGCCCCACTGGTCGGAGCCGCCCATCTGCACGAAGCAGCGCTCGCGCCGGGCCAGCTCGACGAAATCATAGGCCTGGAGCATCATGTAGTTGAACTCGAGGAACGTGAGCGGCTGCTCGCGCTCGAGCCTCAGGCGCACGCTGTCCTGGGTCAGCATGCGGTTGACCGAGAAGTGGCGGCCATACTCGCGCAGGAACGGGATGTATTCGAGCCGGTCGAGCCACAGCGCGTTGTTGGTCATTGCCGCGTCCGTCGGACCATCGCCGAAGGTCAGGAAACGGTCGAACACGCGGCGGATGCCGGCCATGTTGGCGTCGATGTCCGCGTCGCTGAGGAGTCGCCGCGTCTCGTCCCGGCCCGAGGGATCGCCCACCTTGGTGGTGCCGCCGCCCATCAGCACGATCGGCTTGTTTCCGGTGCGCTGCCACAGCCGCAGCAGCATGATCTGTAACAGGCTGCCGACATGGAGGCTGTCGGCGGTACAATCGAACCCGATATAAGCGGTGAGCGGACCGGCCGCGAGGCGCGCGTCGAGTCCGTCGCGGTCGGTGCATTGATGCACGAAGCCGCGGTCTTCGGCGGCGGCGAGGAAGGACGAGCGGGCGGTAGACATGTCGTGGCGCCTTGGACCCTGCGGACTTAGCACACTGTCGAGCCTCATACCATGAGCGAGGCGCGCGTCCGCCGCGTCATCGGCCTGATGAGCGGCACCTCGCTCGATGGGATCGACGCCGCCTTTATCGAGACCGACGGGCGCGGGCGGGTCGAGCCGGGACCGTCGCTCACAATGCCCTACGAGCCTCTATTCCGCGAGCGTCTGCGCGCCGTGCTCGGCGGCAAGGGCGATGTCGCCGCGGTCGAGCGCGACTTGACCGACGCCCATGCCGAGGCGGTGAACGCGCTGGTCGCGGATCGCGGCGTCGGCCCGGTCGATCTGGTCGGGTTTCACGGCCACACCATCATGCACCGGCCGCGCGAGGGGCGGACTTGGCAGATCGGCGACGGCGCGCGCCTCGCCGCCGCCACCGGAATCGACGTGGTCAACGATTTCCGCTCCGCCGACGTGGCCGCGGGCGGCGAGGGCGCGCCGCTGGTGCCGCTCTACCACCAGGCACTAGCGCGGAGCTTGCCGCAGCCTTTGGCCGTGCTCAATCTCGGCGGCGTCGCCAACGTCACTTGGATCGGCTTCGAAGGGGACGTGATCCTGGCCTTCGATACCGGGCCGGGGAACGCGCCGATCGACGACTGGATGCTGCACCACACCGGGCGCGCGGTCGACGCGGACGGCGCCTGCGCCGCGCGCGGCAAGGTTAACGAGGATGAAATCCGGCGCTTTCTCACCGACCCCTATTTCGACCGCTTGCCGCCCAAATCGCTCGACCGCGACGATTTCGCGCGCTTCCGCCCGGCCGGGCTCGGACTGGAAGACGGTGCCGCGACCTTGACCGCGATGACCGCCGCGTCGGTCGCGGCGGCGACTCGGTGGTTTCCCGAGCGGGTGGAGCGCTGGCTGGTCACCGGCGGCGGGCGGCGCAACCCGGTCCTGATGGCGATGCTGGCGGCCCGGTTGGGGGCGCCGGTGGTCGCGGTCGAGGATGTGGGCTGGGACGGCGACGCGCTCGAGGCCCAGGCCTTCGCCTACTTGGCGGTGCGCGCGCTCGACGGTCTGCCGCTCAGCCTGCCCTCGACCACGGGCGCGCATTCACCAACTTTGGGCGGCCGTCTGCACCGGGCGCGTTAACGATCCCTTACCCAACCCGCGGCTAGCATGCCTGACGAGGTCAGCGGAGCGGCTGCACAGTGGCGTCTTTGGACACCGAGCCCGCCGACGGAAGCCCCGCGGTGAGCCTGGGCGATCGGTACGAGCTTCTTCCGGATGCGTCGGCGGGGGCCTTTGCCGCGCCCGAGATCGAAACCTGCCGTGCGCGCGATCGCGTCCACCCCGGTGACGCGCTCGTCGCGCTCGTGTGCGAGCCGGGCGTGCCGCCGCGCACGGCGCTGCTCGACCGGTTGTCGGCGCTGCCGGCCGACACGCTCATGCGGCCGCTCGAGTGGGGCGTGGCCGACTGGCCGGCGCGCCAGCGCCGCTGCTTCGCCCTGGTCTTCGAGGAGCCCGCCAGCCGCGTTGCCGTTTCGCTCGCCGATGCGATCGAGCCGTTCTCCGAGGAAGCCGTCCTCACCAACGTGCTGCCGCCGCTGATGGCAGCCTTGAAGGCGCTGCACGACGTCGGCGTCACCCATCGCGCGGTGCGGCCGACCAACTTGTTCCGCCGCGCCGGCGACCCCCGCATCCTGCTCGGCGAATGCGTGAGCGTGCCGCCGGCCTCGCTGCAGCCGCTCGCCTTCGAGACGGTGGAGAGCTGTCTCGCCACGCGCATGGGCCGCGGCGCGGGCGCGCCGGCCGACGATCTCTACGCCCTCGGCGTCACCCTCCTGTTCCTGCTGCTCGGTCGCGATCCGGCGCAGGGCATCGAGGACGCGCCGCTGCTCGACGAGAAGATCACGCGCGGCTCCTTCGCGACCCTGCTCGGCAGCGCGCGCCCGCCGCCGCGCATGCTCGAGGCGATCCGCGGCCTCCTCGCCGACGACCCGCGCGAGCGCTGGACCTTGCTCGACCTCGATACCTGGATGAACCGGCGTCGCGTTGCGGCGCGGCAGTTCACCCCGCCCAAGCGCGCAATGCGTCCGCTCGAGGTCGGCGGCGCGGCCTATATCAGCGCCCGCCCGCTGGCGCAGGCCCTGATGAGCGATGTTGCCGCGGCGGTGAAGCCGATCCGCGCGGGCACGCTCGAAGCCTGGGTGCTGCGCAGCCTCGCCGATCCCGACCGCATCGCCGCCATGGGCCTGGCGCTCAACGATCTGTCCGAGGCCGAGGGCGCCGCCCGCGAGGCTCGGCTGGTGGCGCGCGTGGCGATGGCGCTCGATCCGGCGGCGCCGCTGCGCTACATGGGTTTCTGCGCCGCGGTCGACGGGTTCGGCCCGGCGCTGGCCACTGCGTTCCACTCCGGTAACGGCGCCACCACCATCGCCGACGCGATCATGGTGCGCCTGCCGCAATTCTGGTTCGGCGTGCAGGGCCCGCTCCGCCCGGAGCAGAACCTGCTGCTCAAGACCTTCGACCGCATGCGCCTCCTGCTCGAGGATCGCCGGCTGGGTTACGGTCTCGCGCGCGTGCTCTACGAGATGAATCCCGGCCTTCACTGCCTCTCGCCGGCGATCGAGCGCGAGCACGTGCTCGAGCCCGCCGAGTTGCTGCCGGCGCTGGAGCGCGCCGCCGCGGACGGCCGCATCACCGATACGATCTTCGATCGCCACCTCGCAGCCTTCGTCGCGGCGCATTGCAGGAATGCGCCCGCCGACTGGCAGGACGAGATCGCCAGCGGCATTGTCGCGACCCGGGTGCTCGGCACCATACGGCTGCTGGCTTGGCTGCAGCGGCTCGGCGGGCCGCGCACGACCCCGGCGCTGGTCGGGCGCATCGCCGGCGACCTGCCGGCGCTGATCGAGCGCTATCGCAGCCGGACGCGGCGGGCGCGGCTCAAGGCGTCGCTCGGCAGGGTCGCCGCCAAGGGCAATCTGGCCGAGATCCTGGCGCACGTGGCGAGCCCCGCCGAACAACGCCAGGACGAGGCCGAGTACATCGCCGCGCGCGACGCGCACGCCATGATCGAGCGCGACCTCCAATTGCTGCGCCAAGCCGAGACGCGGCGCGGCGAGCAGGCGGCCGAGCTGGGAAGCTGGCTCGCCGTCCTCGCCGCCACCGTGCTCGCCGCCGTGGTCGCGGGCGGCACGTTCGTGCTGGGGAGCTGAGCCATGGCGCGCAAGTCGGCAACGGTCGCGCAGCGCCGATCCCCGGGCAAGGGCTCGTCGACCATAGCCATTGTGATGGCGACGATCGTGGGCGTGGCGACGCTGCCGCTCTGCGTTGTGCTTGGCGCCGGCATGCTGCCGACCGCGGTCGCGGCCATGGTCGACCGCCACCGGCGCCGCCACCTCACGCGCGACGTGGCGGCGGCGAACCTCGCCGGCATGGTGTGGCCGGTCATGCTGTTCTTCCGGTTCGATTTCAGCCTCGCCGGGGCGCTCCACGTGCTGGGCGACCCGCGCAACTGGCTGGTGATGTATAGCGGCGCCGGCATCGGCTGGATCCTGCATGGGGCGACGCCGGTGATCGCGCGCATCATCCTCGACATCCGCTCGGGCCAGGCCGAGCGCCGGCTCAGGCGCCAAGCGGAACTGCTGGCCGAGGAGTGGGGCCCAGATTTGCGCGGCGGCTGAACGCCTCAACCGCCGAGATGGGTCCCGCCGTTGACGTGGATCACTTGCCCGGTGATGAAGCGCGCATTCGGCCCGCACAGATGCCGCACCATCGCCGCAACCTCGGCCTGCGGCGCGAGGCGGCCGAGCGGCAAGGCGCGCGCGGCGCGGTGAGGAGCCTCGCCCGCGGCGCGCACCGTGTCGATCAATCCGGGCGAGACGCAATTGACCGTAATTCCGTCGCTGGCGAGTTCGAGCGCGAGGGCGCGGGTCAGACCCTCGAGCCCGGCCTTCGCCGCGACCACGTGCGCGCGCAGCTTGGCTCCGGTCTGCGCCGTCATGCCGCCCATGTTGATCACCGTTCCGGCCGGGCTCGCGCGCAGATAGGGCAGGCATGCCTTCACGCACAGGAACGGGCCGTCGAGGATGGTCGCGATGCCTCGGCGCCACAGCGCGAAATCGAGCGCGTCGATCCCCGCCTCGGTCCGCAGCGAGGCGTTGTTGACGAGGATGTCGATCCCGCCGAGCCGCGCCTTCGTCTCTGCCACCAGCCGCGCAACCTCGTCCTCCCGGGTGATGTCGGCGACGATCACCGCTGCCCGCCCGCCTGCGGCGGTGATTTGCGATGCCACTTCCTCGGCGTCGGCGCGGGACGAGCGGGTGTTGACGGCGACCGATGCCCCTGCCTCGGCCAGCGCCAAGGCTATGGCGCGGCCGATATTGCGCGAGGCGCCGGTGACCAGGGCGACGCGCCCCTGAAGCTCGTCCATGCTCAGCCCGGCATCAGGTCGCGCTCGAGCGCCGCCGACTTGATCGCCCGCTGCAGCTTCTCGAAGGCGCGCACCTCGATCTGGCGCACCCGCTCGCGCGAGACGCCATATTTCTGCGACAGCTCCTCGAGCGTCGCCGGCTCCTCGCTGAGGCGCCGCGCCACCAGGATGTCGCGCTCGCGGTCGGTGAGGTGGGTCATGGCGTCGCGCAGCAGGTCGCGCCTCAGGCCCAGCTCCTGGCGCTCGACCAGGCTCACCTCTTGGTTGTCGGTCTCGTCGACCAGCCAGTCCTGCCACTCGCCCTCGCCGTCGCCGTCGCTGCGCAAGGGTGCGTTGAGAGAATGGTCGGGGCTGGCGAGGCGGCGGTTCATGTTGATCACGTCGGCCTCGGGTACGTCGAGCTCGTGCGCGATCTTGGCTACGTGCTCGGGCGTGAGGTCGCCTTCCTCGATCGCCTGGATCTGGCCCTTGAGCCGGCGCAGGTTGAAGAACAGCTTCTTCTGTGCCGCCGTCGTGCCCATCTTAACGAGCGACCAGGAATGCAGGATGTATTCCTGCATCGAGGCGCGGATCCACCACATGGCATAGGTCGCGAGGCGGAAGCCGCGGTCGGGATCGAAGCGCTTGACCGCCTGCATCATCCCGACATTGCCTTCCGAGATGAGCTCGGACAGCGGCAGGCCGTAGCCGCGATAGCCCATCGCTATCTTCGCGACGAGGCGCAGGTGGCTGGTGACCAGGCGATGCGCCGCCTCGGGGTCGGCATGTTCGCGCCAGCGCTTGGCGAGCATGTACTCCTCGTTGGGCTCGAGCATCGGGAACTTGCGGATCTCCTGGAGATAGCGCGCAAGATTGCCCTCGTTAGAAATGGTCGGCAGAGCGTGGGTCGTCGCCATGCCGCGAAGCGTAGCGAAATCGCCAACCCCTGTCTAACTTGTGCCCCCCTCCAACACCGCGACCAGCGCCGCCAAGTCGCGCGGCAAGCCGCTCTCGAAACGGAGCGTCTCGCCGGTCGCCGGGTGGACGAAGCCGAGGAGCTGGGCATGGAGCGCCTGGCGCGGGAACGCGGCGAGCGCCTCGCGCGCCGGCTCTGGTGCCGCGGCGATCCGGCCCCCGCCGCGCCCGCCGCCATAGGTGCGGTCGCCGATCAGCGGATGGCCGCGCGCGGCGAGATGGACGCGGATCTGGTGGGTGCGGCCGGTGGCGAGCCGGCACTCGACCCGCGCCGCGAAATTGCCGTAGGCGCGCACTACGCGATAGTGCGTGACCGCTTCCTTGCCGCCGCTCGCCACCACCGCCATCTTCTTGCGGTCGCGCCCACTGCGCCCGATCCGGGTCGCGATCTCGCCCGCGACGGGCGCCGGCACGCCCCACACCAGCGCGACATAGGCGCGCTCGATCCGGCGCGCGGCGAAGTCGGCGGCGAGCCTTGCGTGCGCCAGCTCGCTCTTCGCCACCACCATCAGGCCGCTGGTGTCCTTGTCGAGGCGGTGGACGATGCCCGGCCGCCGGACGCCGCCGATGCCGGCGAGGCTCGCGCCGCAATGGGCGAGGAGCGCGTTGACCAGGGTGCGGTCGGGATTGCCCGGCGCGGGATGAACCACCAGGCCGGCCGGCTTGTCGACCACGATGACATGCTCGTCCTCGAACCTTATGTCGAGCGCGAGCGCCTGCGGCTCCGGCCGGTCGGCGACCGGCGGCGGCACGCTCACGGCGAAGCTCTGGCCCGGTTTGACCCGCATCGAGGGGTCTCTTATCGTCGCGCCGCCGAGGCTCACCCGACCGGCTTCGATGAGGTGCTTGAGGCGCGTGCGCGACAGCTCGCCGAGCTGCGCCGCGAGCAGGCGGTCGAGGCGCTCGCCGGCGTCTTGCTCGCGCGCGGTGACGGCGCGCACGGTGTCGCCGCGGTCGGGCAGGTCCCCGGTCATGGGCGTTAAGGTGGACCGGACCATGCGCGCTCTCAAGGCTGTCGTCATCGTGCTGGGCGTGGCGCTGGTTGCCGGCAGCGTCGCGCTGGTCGCGCTGATCGTCGGCCGGATGGAGCGCCGCTCGGCGGTGGCGGAAGGCGCAGCGCCAGCCCAAGCCGCGCTCCCCGCCGGCAGCCGCATCGTCGCCACCGAGCTGAACGGCGACCGGCTGCTCATCCGCCTCGCGCTCGCCGACGGCGGCGAGGAGCTGGTGCTGATCAACGCGCGCACCGGGACCAGGATCGCGGTGTTCGACCTGCCGGCGGCGCGCTGAGCGTCTCGCGGCGCGGCGGCGGCGACACATTTGCGAAAAAAATTTTACGGCGGGCACGCTTTTTTCTTGAATCGTTAGAAGATGCGCGTATGTATCGCCTCCGCGACGCAATTCGCACGTGCCTATGGCCCTCCGTGGTTATGCAACGACGTAGCGCGTCCTTTTTGGCCGATCCGGTTGTTGTGAACCGGTCCCGAGAGGGAGATCGTTATGGTTGCAATCCGACGCAGGGCAGAACCGCCCTGCCTTGATGACACTCCCCGGCACATCCGGGTCGCCCGCGGCGGTGGCGGCCGGGCCTCTTGTGAACCGAGCAGTCTGAGTTGAGCGGCCCTCCGACGCGTGGACGCATCGTCCTCGCGCTTCGGAATGCAAAGTCCTCTCTCACTTTACCTTCCTTAACGGAGGATAAAAGGTGGCTCGTTCACTCGCCGCTGCCCGTGTGGCTGCCCCGTCCGGCCGGGAGATGCCGGAGCTCGGAGTGCCTCGTCCGCGTCGCCGATCGGCGGCCGCGCGGACCGGCTTCAATCCCAAGATCGCGCGCTATCTCGCCGAGCAGCAGCCGGCGACGCCGTGTCTCGTGGTCGACCTCGAGGTCGTGGCCGAGGCCTACAAGGAACTGCGCCGCTACCTGCCGCTCGCCCGCGTGTTCTACGCGGTGAAGGCCAATCCCGCGCCCGAGATCGTCGGCGTGCTGGGCGATCTCGGCTCGAACTTCGACGTGGCGAGCCCAAGCGAGATCGAGCTGTGCCTGGAGCGCGGTATCTCGTCAGACCGGATCTCGTTCGGCAACACGATCAAGAAGGAGCGCGACATCGCCTTCGCCTACGAGCGCGGCCTGCGGCTCTTTGCCTTCGACAGCGCGGCCGAGCTCGAGAAGCTCGCCCGCTCGGCCCCCGGCTCGCGCGTCTTCTGCCGCATCCTGGTCGAGTGCGAGGGCGCCGACTGGCCGCTGTCGCGCAAGTTCGGCTGCGCCCCCGAGATGGCGGTGGCGCTGCTGCGCCAGGCGCGCGATCTCGGCCTCGATCCCTATGGCGTGTCGTTCCATGTCGGCTCGCAGCAGACCGATCTGGCGCAGTGGGACGGGGCCATCGGCCGCGCCGCCGAGATGTTCTCGGTCCTGGCCCAGGCGGACATCAACCTGCGGATGGTGAATATCGGCGGCGGCTTCCCCGCCCGCTATCGCAACGACGTCCAGCCGGTCGAGCGCTACGCCGCGGCGGTGATGGCGGCGATCACCCGCCATTTCGGCAACGACCTGCCCGAGATCATCGTCGAGCCCGGCCGCTCGATCGTCGGCGACGCCGGCGTGATCCAGAGCGAGGTGGTGCTGATCGCGCAGAAGTCCTTCGCCGACGACAAGCGCTGGGTCTATCTCGACATCGGCAAGTTCAACGGCCTCGCCGAGACCGCCGACGAGAGCATAAAGTACCGCCTGCGCACCTCCCATGACGGCGGCGCGACGGCGCCCGTGGTCATCGCCGGACCGACCTGCGACAGCGCCGACATCCTTTACGAAAAGTCGGAATACCGCCTGCCGCTCGACCTCAAGGTCGGTGACAAGGTCGAGCTGCTTTCGGCCGGCGCCTACACCGCGAGCTACGCCTCGGTCGGCTTCAACGGCTTCGCGCCGATCAAGACCTACTGCATCTGAGCGACCTGCCTAACCCTCCCTCGCGCGCAGGGGAGAGAAGGGCAGCGCCGCGATCTCGCCCAGCAGCTTCTGCTCGATCGCCGTGGCGAAGGACTGAAAGTCCTCGACCTTGAGCAGGAAGCTGTGCTCGCCGCCGACCACGTACTGGTCGTAATACTGGTCGAGCCAGGGCTCGGTCTTGAGGATGGCGAGCCCGTTGATGGTGATCCCAGTGGCGACCAGCCCGTCGCGCACCTCGTCCGGATGCGGCCCTATATTTGCCATACCGTCGCCCGAAAGGTCGATGACGCGGCGCGTCGGCGTGTCGCCGAGGCGGGTGAAGGCGGCGGCCGAGGCGAGCAGCGCGTCGCCGATCGCGGTGAGCCCGGCCGAGCTGCGGGCGCTGGCGCGGACCCGGGCGGCAAACGCCGCCGCGCTCGCCGCATCCGAGATGCGGCTCCAATCCACCGTCACGACCTGCTTGTCGCGATCCGACCATTCCAGCACCATCGCGTCGATGGCGCCGTGAGCGCCGCCGCGGATGACATCGACCACTTCCTTGGTCTCGAAGGCGCGGGCGATGCCCTCGTGCTGGAGCATGTATTCCTCGGCATCGACGCTCTCGGACACGTCGACCGCGAGGACGAGCGCGACATCGACCGGCTCGGCTCCGGCGGGACCCGACCCCGCGAGAAACGGCGTTGCGACGACAGCCGCAGCGAGGAGGTATCGAGCCTTTCGGGTCGTTCCGGCGCAGATCATTGGCTTCATCCTCGCTCTCGCGCTTGCCGAATCGCGCCGCTCATCCGCATAATCGTCGCCGCGTCACCACCAGGGGAGCGACCATGACAAGGGCTAGCATCGCCGTCGCCGCGTCGCTAGTGGCGCTCGCCTCGCTCGCCGCAGCCGCGGCCGAGAAGCGCGAGCCCCCGGCCTGTTCCGCCCTCGCCTTCCGCCCGGTCGCGTCCGCCAGCAGCGATGGGGTGCAAAATGCCGGTCTCTACAAGTCGCGCTTCGGCCGTATCGAGGTGAAGGCGAACGTCAAGAGCGGCACGCCCGAGAACTACTTCGTCGAGATCAACGGCAAGCCTCCGGACGCGGTGGCGGCGGCCGACCTGCCCGCGGACGTCGCCGCTTGCGCCACGCTCAAGCGCATGAGCGCGCCCGGCAAGGCCGCCGAACCATGCACCGGCGACCGTCTCACCGTGGTGACCAGCCATAGCGGCGACAAGCGCTATTACCTGCTTTACGGGCACGAGCCCCATGGCGCCGGCGCGTGGCATTTCTGCAGCGCCGGCACCGCCTGATCCGCAGCGCCGTTCCGGGTCACACCGCTTCGCCCATGTCGCCGAGCGCCGCCATGATCGGCGCCGCTGCGCCGACGCCGGCCGCGCCGACATAGAGCGCGAGATTGGCGCGCGCGTCGGCGAGCCGCTGCTCGGCGGTGGCGCCGGGATCGGGTGCGGCGGCAAGAGGGGCGAGGCGGAGGATGGCGCTGCGCTCCGCGTCGAGCTCGATCTCCTTCATGCGGCCATAAAGCGCCTCGGCGCCGACGATCCCCTTGAGCGCGTGGCGCGTGCGGCGCAGCGGCTCGACCACCTGCCGGCGCCATGGTCCGGCGGTGTCCTCGGCCCGCGCCAGGGCGGCGGGATCGAGCCGGCCGCGCGCGCTGGCGCCGAGCCAGCAGCCGAAGAGCGCGATGATCACGTCCTTGCCGTGCCGGTCCTGGAGTTCGAGGCAGGCGGGCGCCACTCCCGGCCGGGCATAAAGCGCCAGCGCGAAGCGCCAGAAAGCATCGCTCGCGTCAGTCATCGCCGAAACTGATCCCGAGACCGCGCGCGGTCCGCACCAGCGTCCCGTCCGGATCGACCTCCTGCGGCCACCGGATCGCTTCGGCCAGCGGCACGTCGACGACGCGGCGGTTCTGCCACGCCACCATGCGGTCGTAGCGCTCGTCGGCGATGAGGTCGACCGCATGGACGCCGAAGGCCGAGGCGATCAGGCGGTCGTCCCAGGTCGGCTGGCCGCCGCGCTGCACGTGACCCAGGATCGTCACCCGCGTCTCGGCGCCGGTGCGCTGGGCGATGGCCTCGCCGAGGATGCGGCCGATGCCACCATAGCTCGCGCGTCCGCCGGCGTGAGCCTGCGTTACCAGCTGACCGGTGCGGTCCTTCACCGCTTCCGCGACGATCACGAGCGCGAAGTTGCGTCCCTGGCGCCGGAGCCTCTCGATCTGCGCCGCGATCGCCTCCATAGAGTAGGGGATTTCCGGCACGAGGATGATGTCGGCGCCGCCCGCGATCCCTGCGGCCAGCGCGATGTGGCCCGCGTCGCGGCCCATCACCTCGAGGACCATGACGCGGTCATGGCTCGCCGCGGTGGGCTGCAGGCGGTCGAGCGCCTCGGTCGCCACCGACACGGCGGTGTTGTAGCCGATCGAGCTTTCGGTCGCGCCGACATCGTTGTCGATCGTCTTGGGGATGCCGACCAGGTTGAGGCCACCCTGCTGCGCCAGCCGCCGCAGAATAGTGAAGCTGCCGTCGCCGCCGATGCCGACGATGGCGTCGAGGCCGAGCGCGCGGGCGCCGTCGATCACTTCCTCCGAGCGATCCTTGAGGCTCCCGTCCGGCATCGGATAGGCGAACGGGTCGCCCTTGTTGGTCGTGCCGAGGATGGTGCCGCCGAGGCGCAGGATGTTGACGGTCGAAATCCTGAGATCGAGCTCCTCGTATTCGACCGGCCGGCGCATCAGCCCCATGGTGCCCTGGCGGATGCCGAGGACGCGCCAGCCGTGGCCCTGGATCGCGCGCGCGACCACGGCGCGGATGGCGGCGTTGAGGCCAGCGCAATCGCCTCCGCTGGTGAGGATGCCGATGGTCTTGCCGCTTCGATCTGCCATCTCCGGACCTCTCTTCCTAGGGGCGCACTCCGCTCACCCTCGTCCCGGTCATTTGCTATAGTGAACGCCGTCCCGAGCGATTGGGTTCGGTCCCGCATGGATCTCGATGTCGAAGCCTTGAAGGTAAGGGTCGCCGCGCTCAAGAGCGAGCATCGCGATCTCGACGAGGCGATCGCCCGGCTGTCCGAAGCCGTGCCGCTCAATCACTTGCATCTGCAGCGGCTCAAGAAGCGCAAGCTCGCCCTCAAGGACCTGATCCTCAAGCTCGAGGCGAAACTGCTCCCCGACATCATCGCCTAAGCGCCTAAGGGCGGCAAATCGTTCCGGCGCGCAAGCGCACCTATTTGGCGGCCTTCATCCGGTTCTTCGACTGGTACATGGCGCGGTCGGCGGCGTCGATCACCGCGCCGGCGCTGTCCTCGGTGCCGAAGGCGCGGACGCCATAGGCGACGCCGACGCCGATCGGCCCGCCCTCCCACGGAATCTGCATCGCCTGGATCTTGGCCGCGAGTTCCGCCGCCTTGTGCTCGGCGAGCGCCTCGTCGGTCTGCACCAGCAGCACGCCCATCTCGTCGCCGCCGAGCCGGCCGACCACGTCGGTAGTGCGCACGTTCTCGAGCAGCGCCTTGGCGACGCCGAACAGGACAGCGTCACCGGCGGCATGGCCGAAGCGGTCGTTCACCTGCTTCATGTCGTTGATGTCGAAATAGACGATGCTCGCCGGCACGCCATAGCGCTGCGAGAACGCCATCATGCGCGACAGCTCGCGCACGAAGGCGCGCCGGTTCACCACCGGCATCAGCGGGTCCTCGTCGACCAGCTTCTCGAGATAGCCGATGCGCGAATTCGTGTCTGCGAGCTGGCGGCGGAGCTGTTCGACCTCGGCCATCAGCGCCGTGAGCGCGCGGCGCACGTTGGGGGTGAGCTCGGCCTCGGGGATGCCGGCGACCTCGGCCACGTCGCGCGCGGCCGGCACCGCTACCGGCGCGGCCGTCACCTGCGGCGCAGCGGCCGGACGGGCGGCCGAGACGCCCTTGACCGATTTGCGCTCGCGAATTTCCATTGTCGTGATTTACGCCTGAATTCCGCGCGAAGTATGCCTGACTTCCGAAGCCGAAATCAATCGACGGCTGGCAACTTCGATTCGCGCATTTTGTCGCGTGCCTGCATCGCGTTAGAGAAAATTCTTAAGATTTTCCCTGATGCGTGTCAGCACCGGGACCGAGCGGTCGGGCAGGGTGAATTCCGTGCCGGTGATGGTCTCGAACACGCCGACATAGATTTTCGCCGCCTCGAGGATCACCTCGCGCGGGATTTCGGGCACGGTCTCGCGGTAGGGATCGCAGCGCGCCGCGACCCAGTTGCGGACGATGTCCTTGTCGAAGCTTTCGGGCCGCTGGCCGGCGCGGAAGCGCTGCTCATAGCTCTCGAGGAACCAGTAGCGGCTGCTGTCCGGGGTGTGGATTTCGTCGCCCAGCGTGATGCGGCCGTCGCGGTCGGTGCCGAACTCGTACTTGGTGTCGACCAGGATGAGGCCGCGCTTGCGCGCCATCTCGCGGCCGCGCGCGAAGAGGGCAAGCGCGTGGCGCGACACGGTCTGCCATTGCTCCCGCGTGAGCAGGCCGCGCGCGGCGATGTCGGCGGGCGACAAGGGCTCGTCGTGGTCGCCGTCGGCCGCCTTGGTGGTCGGCGTGATGATGGTCTCGGGCAGCTTCTGGTTCTGCGCCATGCCGTCGGGAAGACGGATGCCATACATCTCGCGCTTGCCGGCCTGGTACGTCGCGCCGATCGAGGTCGAGGTCGTGCCGGCGAGATAGTCCCGCACCACGATCTCGACCGGCAGCATGTCGAGGCGCCGGCACACCAGCACATTGGGGTCGGGATAGGCCAACACGTGGTTGGGGCAGAGGTCGGATGTGGCGTCGAACCAGAACCGCGCGATCTGCGTCAGCACCTGGCCCTTCAGGGGAATGGCGGTGAGGACGCGGTCGAAGGCGCTGAGCCGGTCCGAGGCGACGATGATGCGCCGCCCGTCGGGCAGGTCGTAATTGTCGCGCACCTTGCCGGCATAGTGGTTGGGAAGCTCGGGGATGGTCGCATCCCGCAATACGCAATCGAGATATGTCGCCAGAATCGCCTCGTCGACCATTGCCTGACCGTTCCTCTCGGCGGCTGCGGAAGGACCCGTTGAGTGCATGGTTTCGGCGCGCTTTGCAAGGCCCTTCGCGCGCCATTGTCGCGGCCGGGGCGGTCCTTATAATGCGCGCCTTTCGCGGGGGCGCGCGGGGGTGCGATCGTGGCAACGGCGGCAGTCGGCATCATCATGGGGAGCGCTTCGGACTGGGACATCATGAAGCACGCGGCCGAGACGCTCGACCGGCTCGGCGTCCCTTACGAGGCGCGCGTCCATTCCGCCCACCGCACGCCGGACCGGCTCCGTGCCTGGGCCACGTCTGCACGCGGGCGCGGGCTCAAGGTGATCATCGCCGGCGCCGGGCTCGCCGCCGCGCTCCCCGGCGTGGTGGCGGCGCTGACCCCGCTGCCGGTGCTGGGCGTGCCGCTGGCCGGCTCGCTCATGGGGATCGACGCCTTGCTGTCGATGGTGCAGATGCCGGGCGGCATTCCGGTCGGGACCTTGGCGATCGGCCGCCACGGCGCGATCAACGCGGCGCTGCTCGCGGCCGCGATCCTGGCGCTGGCCGATCCCGCGGTCGCAGCATCGCTCGACGCCTACCGCAAGGCGCAGACCGACGCGGTGCCGGAAGAGCCCGACCGCGCCGCCAAGCCCTAGGGGCGAGGGCGCGCGGCACGGAAGAAGCGCCGCGGGTTGGGCAAGTGGCCCGCCAGGCGCTCGAGCTCGGCCCGGAGCCGCGGCAGCGCCATCGCGTCGTCAAGCCGGCGCTTCAGGAAGGCGTCGGTGGCGGCGCATTCGTCGGAGCGGTCGTCGAACCAGTAGAGCATGGTCGCGGCATAGATGCCGGCGAGCATGGCGCGCTTGGTGTAGTAGCTGAAATCGGTCGAGCGGTCGTCCGCCGCGTGCCACAGCGCATCGACGGTGTGGAACAGCAAGCTCATCCCCAGGGCAGCGTTGCCGGGGAGCGCCAGCAGCGACATGCCGCGCCGCGCCGCCTCGCGATGGGGCGCCAGCAGCGCGAGCCTGGTGTGGACCCCGAGCGCGATGCGGTCGGCGAGCTTCATGCCGTCGACGGGCCGCGCCGCCATCGTTTCCAGGGTCAGCCGGTCGGCCCAATCGCTGAACCACGCCACCGCGTCGCGCGGGCCCCGCGGGAAGAGCGTTGCCAGCTCGACCGCGTCCATGCCGACGCGCTGCGCCGCCGCGCGCATTGCGGCCAGGCTCCAGCCGTCGAATGGCACGTCGGGGAGAAGTGCCGCGAGAAGCGCGTCCTTGCGTTGGGTCTCGTCCATCGCGTGCCCCGGTCCGGCTCAGCCGCGCGCGGCGGCGGCGGCGAGATCGATCGGAAAACGCGCGCCTTCTTCGGTGAAGACGAGCAGGCTCAGATCGGTCATGCGCTGCGGATAGAGAATCCCGTCGAGATGGTCGCACTCGTGCTGCACCACGCGGGCGTGGAAGCCTTCGGCGATCTGCTCGACCGAGGTGCCGTCGGGCGTCGCGCCCGAATAGCGGATGCGGGCATGTCGCGGCACCGCGCCCCTGAGGCCAGGCACCGAAAGGCAGCCCTCCCAGCCCAGCTCCAGCTCCGGCCCGAGCGGCTCGATCACCGGATTGATGAGCGCAAGCAGCGCTTGCGGCCGGTCGTCGGGGCGGCCGGTGACGCGCTCCTCGGGGACGCGGAAGATGACGACGCGCAGCGGCACGTGGACCTGCGGCGCGGCGAGCCCGGCACCGCCGATATCGGCGAGCGTCTCGATCATGTCCTCGACCAGGCGGTGCAGTTCGGGCGCGGTCGGATCGGCGACCGGGTCGGCGACGCGGCGCAGCACCGGATGACCCATGCGGGCGATCTTGAGGATGGCCATGTGTTCAATATGAGGCTTGGCGCGGTGCCGGTAAAGCGAGGTGGGCGCTCCCTTCACAGCGGCGCGCGAATATGGTATCGAAGCAATCTGGCTGCGCCGCTTCGCGGCCAGATTTTTGCCCGAGGGGAAGGAGCGCTCGTGCAAGTTCTGGTTCGCGACAACAACGTCGATCAGGCGCTGCGCGCCCTCAAGAAAAAGATGCAGCGCGAAGGCATCTTCCGGGAGATGAAGCTCCGCCGCAATTTCGAGAAGCCGTCCGAGCGCCGCGCCCGCGAGAAGGCGGAGGCGGTGCGCCGCTACCGCAAGCTCCTGCGCAAGCGGCTGGAGCGCGAGGGCTACTGACGCACGGCCGTCCCGCTCATTCGATCGTCTCGTCGACGCGCGCCAGCATCAGGGTCGGGATTTCGAGGCCCAGGGCCTTTGCGGTCTTCAGATTGATCACGGTCTCGAACTTGCTCGATTCCATGATCGGCGTTTCGGCCGGCGCCGCGCCCTTGACGATCTTGCCGGCGATGACGCCCATCAGACGATAGGCGTCCTCGAGACTGTCTCCATACGAGATGAGGCCGCCGGCCTCCACGAACGAGCGCAACTCGTAGATCGCCGGCACCGCCAGACGCGCGGCACGTGCGACGATCTGCTGGCGGTGGAGGTTGTAGAACGGCGTCGCGGCAATCAGCAGTCCCCCGGGCCGGTCTTGTTCCATGCGCGCGAACGCGGCGTCGATTTCGCCCTCGCTGGCCGCATCGTAGATCTCGGCCGCGAGCTTCAGCCGTTGCGCCGTCGTTTCGATGTCGGCTTTCTGGCGCGCGTAGGTTTCCATGCGCGGGTTCGCCAGGACGGCGATCCGGCTCGCCTTCGGCACCAGCTCGTGCAGCAGCGCCAGCCGCTTGCCCTCGGTCGTCTGCAGGAAAATCGTCACGCCGGTGACGTTGTGGCCGGGCCGCGCGACACTGTCGGCGAGCCCGAGCGCGACGAGGTCGACAGCGGACAGGAACACGATCGGCACGCCCGACGGGGCAATGCTCTTTACCAGTTGCGGGCTGCCGTTGGTGACGATCACGGCCGGGCGCAGAGCCACCAATTCGGCTCCGAGACCAAACATGCGGTCGTCGTCGCCGTTGGCCCAGCGCGGAACGATGGCGACGTTGCGGCCGTCCTCGATCCCCTCCTCGCCGAGGCCGCGGCGGAAGGCGGCATTGGATGAGGGGCTGTTGGTGGCGCTGCTCCGGTTGAGCGTGCCGATCACCGGCAGCGCCGGTTGCTGCGCGCGCAGGGCGAAAGGCAACAGAGCTGCCGCGCCGCCCGCCAAGGCGATGAGTTCGCGCCGTTTCATCGGGCGCATGTGCGCGAGCGATCCTGGTCCACCACGAAATTCCCCTCCCGCGTGCTGACACGCGGGAATTTATCAGGTTCGGGCGCCGTTCTCACCCGTTCGGATGAGAATTCGTGATTAGGGTGGGCGACCCGGCCGGGTTAAGGTGGTCCGCATTACGTGGGGAGGTGGGCATGGTCCGAAAGATCGTTCTGCCGTCGCTTGGCGCTTGCGCGGTGCTTCTCGCCGGATGCGTGCAGCCGCAGGATGGTTACGGCTACCGTTATGGCTATGGCGCGCCGGCGCAGCCCGCGCACGCAGCGGCGGTGCAGGAAGCGAAACCGGCGGCACCCCAGCCGGAGGAGAGCCTGCTCGCGCTGGCGCCGCTCAACCTGCCGATCCGCGAGGACTGGTCGTCGGCCAAGTGTCCCGATCTCGCCGTCACCTTCAGCGGACGCTCGCAGCCGGCGCATTCGGTCCCGTCGGACGACGCCTCGTTCCAGGAGGAGCGGCAATACCACGAGGCCGCCTACTACGAAGTCGCCGAGTGTTTCTGCGCCAAGGGCGGCGACTTGTCCCAGACCACCAAGGCCGCCGCCGAGGCGGTCACGGCGCAGACGGCGCAGCAATTCTCGGACTCGGCGCATATGCGCATCCGCAGCGCCGCCTTCGTCGAAAACGGCCCGCTCGGCAAGTACAGCGAGATCGAGGCGACGCCGCTCGCCCAATCGACGGGGGTGCCGTCTGTGGAGGTGGTGACCTTGCGGACATATTGGCGCGGCCAGTGCTCGATGCGGGTCGAGACCATGGCGAGCCCCGAGACGCGGCTGCGCGCGGCGCAGTTCCTGGGGTCGCTGCGCGCCATTAAGCTGGCGACGGCTCAAAGGGCGGAAGCCGCGCCCGCCCCGGATGCGGCCGAACCCGCGAAGCCGGAAGTGGAGCCCGGCGCTCCGGCGGCGCTGCCGCCCGGCACCGCCATCGCCCCGCCGCCCCCCGCCGCCGAGGGCGACGCGCCGCATTGAGGCGGCGCCGTCGGCTCAAAGGCAGTGCGTCCTTCGACTACGCTGCGCTCCGCTCAGGATGAGGTAAGAATTTTCTTCATCCTGAGCGGAGCCCGAAGGGCGTAGTCGAAGGACGCACGGCGCTAGTGCAGCGCCTTGACGATCTCTTCGGTCATCTTCTTGGCGTCGCCGAACAGCATCATGGTGTTGTCGCGGAAGAACAGCTCGTTGTCGACGCCGGCATAGCCCGACGCCATCGAGCGCTTGACGAACAGCACCGTCTTGGCGCGCTCGACATCGAGGATCGGCATGCCGTAGATCGGCGACTTGGGATCGGTCTTGGCCGCCGGGTTGGTGACGTCGTTGGCGCCGATCACATAGGCGACGTCGGCGGTGGCGAAGTCGCGGTTGATCTCGTCGAGCTCCATGACCTCGTCATAGGGCACGTTGGCTTCGGCCAGCAGCACGTTCATGTGGCCGGGCATGCGGCCCGCCACCGGATGGATGGCGTAGCGCACGGTGACGCCCTCGTGCTTCAGCTCGTCGGCCATCTCGCGGAGCGCGTGCTGCGCCTGCGCCACCGCCATGCCATAGCCCGGCACGATGATGACCGAGCTGGCGTTCTTGAGAATGAAGGCCGCGTCCTCGGCGCTCCCCGACTTGACGGAGCGGTCGGCGGACCCGGCCGCGGCGGCGACGCCGCCCTCGGTGCCGAAGCCGCCGAGGATGACGTTGAAGATCGAGCGGTTCATGCCCTTGCACATGATGTAGCTGAGGATCGCGCCCGACGAGCCGACCAGCGCGCCCGTGACGATGAGCGCGCTGTTGGCGAGCGTGAAGCCGATGCCGCACGCGGCCCAGCCCGAGTACGAGTTCAGCATCGAAATGACGACCGGCATGTCGGCGCCGCCGATCGGCACGATCAGCAGCAGCCCCAACGCCAGCGACAGCAGCACGATGAGCCCGAACCCCGCCGCCGACTGCGCTACCACGAACCACACGATCGCCAGCACCAGCACGATGCCGAGGAGCGCGTTCATGGGATGCTGACCAGGGAACACCAGCGGTGCCCCGGTGACGAGGCCCTGGAGCTTGGCGAAGGCCACGATCGAGCCGGTGAAGGTGATGGCGCCGATGGCCGTGCCCAGCGACATCTCCACCAGGCTGCCGCGCTCGATCATGCCGACGGCGCCGATGTGATAGTCGGCCGGCGCGAAGAACGCGGCCGTCGCGACGCACACCGCGGCCAGGCCCACCAGGCTGTGGAACGCGGCGACGAGCTGCGGCAGCGCCGTCATCTGGATCTTGAGCGCGATGAAGGCGCCGATCGCGCCGCCGATGACGATGCCGGCGAAGATCACGGCATAGCCCGAGGCGGAGATGCCGGGGGACGCCAAGGTCGTCGCGATGGCAATCACCATGCCGGCGATGCCGTAGATGTTGCCGGCGCGCGACGTCACCGGCGAGCTCAGGCCCCTGAGCGCCAGAATGAAACAGACCGAGGCGACGAGATAAAGGAGAGCTGCGAGATCGGGGGACAAGGCCGGCGCGCTCCTCAGGACTTCTTCTTGAACATCTGCAGCATGCGCTGCGTCACGATGAACCCGCCGAAGATGTTCACGGACGCCAGCACCACCGCGACGAAGCCCATCACCTTGGACAGGCTGAACCCGGCCGGCCCGGCGGCGATCAAGGCGCCGACGATGATCACGCTCGAGACCGCGTTGGTGACGCTCATCAGCGGCGAATGCAGCGCCGGCGTGACGCGCCACACCACGTGGTAGCCCACGAACACGGCGAGCACGAAGACGGTGAAGAAGAAGACGAACGGGTCCGGCGTGATGCCGGCCATCTCGGCGGCGTTGGACATCGGCGTCAGTCTCCTGCCGCGGAGGCGGGCTGGGGGACGAATTGCGGGTGGACGATGCTGCCGTTCTGGGTCAGCAGGGTCGCCTTCACGATCTCGTCGGCGGGATCGATCTTGAGGCGCTTGTCCTTGTCGATGATGAGGGCGAGGAAGGCGAGCAGGTTCCGGGCATAGAGCTGGCTCGCATCGACCGCGATGCGCGACGGCACGTTCAAAAGCCCGAGGATGGTGACCCCGTTCGGCGTCACCGCGGTCTCGCCGGGAACGCTGCCCTCGACATTGCCGCCCTGCTCGACGGCGAGATCGGCGATCACCGAGCCGGGCCGCATCGCCGCCACCATGTCGCGCGTGATCAGCACCGGCGCGCGGCGGCCCGGCACCAGCGCCGTGGTGATGGCGATGTCGATCTTCTTCAACGCCTCGCTCAGGTGCTCGCGCTGGCGGCGGGCGAAATCCTCGCCCATTTCCTTGGCGTAGCCGCCCTTGGTTTCCATCGCCCGCATCGCCTCGAGATCGACCACGAGGAAGCTGGCGCCGAGACTCTCGACCTGCTCCTTGGCGGCGAGCCGCACGTCGGTGGCCGACACGATCGCGCCGAGGCGCCGCGCCGTCGCGATCGCCTGCAATCCGGCGACGCCCGCGCCCATCACCAGGACGCGCGCGGGCGCGATGGTTCCCGCCGCCGTCATCATCATCGGCAGCGCCCGCCCGAACGCGCACGCGGCCTCGAGCACGATGCGGAACCCGGCGAGGTTGGCCTGCGAGGACAACACGTCCATCGCCTGGGCGCGGGTGATGCGCGGCACCAGCTCCATGGCGAAAGCGGCGATGCCGGCCTGGGCATAGAGCGCCATGTCCTCGCGATGCTGCAGCGGGTCGAGCATGCCGACCAGCGCCGCGCCGCGCTTCATCGCGCCCAGCTCGTCGGGGAGCGGCCGCTGCACCTTCAAGACGATCTCGCCCGCGCCCCATGCCTCGGCCGCGTTGCGCGCGATGGTGGCGCCGGCGGCCTGGTAGGCGTCGTCGGTGAAGGCGGCGCCTGCGCCCGCGCCGGTCTCGATCACCGGCTCGTGTCCCAGCGCGACGAGGCGCTTCACCGAGTCGGGCGACGCCGCCACGCGGCGCTCGTGGGGACGGCGCTCCTTCGGGACGCTGATCTTCATGTCGGCGGAAATCCCTCGTGACAGGCTCGCCGCGAAGCGGGGCGCGGCGACGAGGCCGAGAGATAGCCAAACGCAACCGATTTGTGAAGGCGGAAAGGCTATCTAGCGCGCCGAATCTGAAGTTCGCCGTCTCCGCCCGGGATGTCATTGCGAGCGCAGCGAAGCAATCTCCCGCAAGCAAGAACGCAATGCCTGCGGGACAAGATTGCTTCGTCGCCTCCGGCTCCTCGCAATGACAAGCGCCTTCCAGGTGCCGCGAACTCGAGAACCGCCACCCTAACGCCCCAGCGCCTGAACCCGTGTGAGCGCATCGATGCACAGGCGCTCGCGGCCGGCCTTGGCGTCCTTCTCGGCCTTGTCGAGGAGGGCCTGGCCCTCGCGGCGCTGCGCCTCGTCCTTGAGCGTGGCGAGGTGACGGCGGGCGTCCGGGATCTCGTCGAGGCAGGCGGCCCGCGCCGCGGCAGCGGCCAGGACCAAGGTTAATGACACGATAACGATCCGCGCCGCTCTTTTCATGTCGTGCCCCCGTGTTACACTTGCGCGCGAGGCCAGGCCCGCGCGGGCGCCCTTGTAGCGACCCGGCCCGGCCCGGGGATGGGGCGGCGGCCTCCAGACCGCCAGGGAATAAATCCAATCGCCACCCGTTATCAAGCCGTCAGGTCAGGTCGAGCCACCCCGCGGGGTCCGGAGTGGACGCGATGAGCCCGTCCTTCAGCGACCAGCTCATCGCCGTGCTGCCGCGGCTGAGGCGGTTCGCGCGGGGGCTGGCCGGGGGTGTCGCCGACGCCGACGATCTGGTGCAGGCGGCGTGCGAGCGGGCGCTCGCGCGCGCCCATCAGTTCCAGGAGGGCACGCGGTTCGACAGTTGGATGTTTCGCATCGTGCAGACGATCTGGATCGACCAGATACGGTCGCGCGATGTCAGGCGGGAAGGGGCGGAGGATGAAGGGTTGCATGTCGGCACCGACGAGTCGGTACGCCGGGCCGAGGCGCGGATCGCGCTCGGCGAGGTGCGCGTCGCACTCGGCCAGTTGCCGGCCGAGCAGCGCAACGCCCTCCTTCTCGTGACGGTGGAAGGGTTGAGCTATAAAGAAGCGGCGGAGATCGCCGACGTGCCGGTCGGGACCATCATGAGCCGGCTGGCGCGAGCCCGCGTCGCGCTTCAGGCGAAGCTCGAGGCGGGAGGCGCCCTCCAGAGGAGCGTGGACGATGCCGAAGCCGAGTGACGAGACGCTGATCGCCTATCTCGACGGCGAGCTCGACGAGAACGCCCGCCTCGAGATCGCGAGTCTTATCGAGCGCGATCCGGACCTGCGGCTGCGCGCCCAGCGCCTGAGCGAGAGCGCGGCGCTGCTGCGTTCCGCCTTCGACGCGGTGTTGCGCGAGCCGCTGCCGCAGCGCCTCATCGCCGCCGCGCGCGGCGAGACGCAAAAGGTCGTGAGCATCGCCGCGCGGGTGAAGCGTACCATGGCCGGCCAGCGCCGGTGGTGGATCGGCGTGCCGGTGGCGGCCTCGGTCGTGGGGCTCCTGGTGGGCGGCGGGCTCGGCTATTTCGCCGGCGACGAGCAGCGCAGCAACGCGGTGCGGGAAGCGCAGGCCAACCTCGCCTCGGGCAGCTGGCTCGACAACATCGCGGGCTATCACAAGCTGTTCGTCGCCGCTGGATCGAACGACACCGACCTCGCCGACGTGCCGCCGGGAGACGGCAGCGGCCGCAAGGGATCGCAGAAGCTGCCGTCCGATTTCCGCCTCCCCAACCTCAAGCCGTGGGGGCTCGAGTTCCAGGGCGCGCGCTTCCTCATCGTCGAGGGACGGCCGGCGACGCAGCTCTTCTACACCACCGACAACAAGGCGCTCGGGCCCCTGACGGTGGTGGTCGGATCGTCCACCAAGGCCGATCTGGCGCCGACCTTCGATCACCGCGACGATCTGAACCTGCTCTATTGGCGCCACCACGGCCACGCCTACGCGCTCGTGGGGACCGCCAATATCGGCTATCTCTGGAACATCGCCAACGACATCGGCTGGCAGCTCGACGCCATCTGAGGCTCAGCGCGGCAGGTGTCGGGATGCGAAGGCGAGCGGCAACAGCTCGCCTAGGGTGACGCGCACACCCGCGCCGGCTTCGGTCGCGAGATGGATGGCCGTCGCGGGCTCCGCGAACTCGGCGATGCGCTGGCGGCAGCCGCCGCAGGGCGGCACCGGATCCGGCCCCGCCGCGACGATGGCCATCTCCGCGATGCGCTTGGCGCCGCCGGCGATCATCGCGGCGATGGCGGCGGCCTCGGCGCAGAGACCTTCCGGATACGAGACGTTCTCGACATTGGCGCCGACATAGAGGCGCCCGTCGTCGCCGCGGATCGCCGCGCCCACGGTGAGGCGCGAGTAGGGCGCATAGGCGTTGGCGCGCACCGCCCGGGCCGCCGCGATGAGTTCGTCGCCGTCGGACACGCCTGTCCTCCTCGCTTGGGGCCATGCTGGTGCGCCGCTATGATGCGGGAAAGCGCCGGAACTTGCCATGACCGCCCTTGACGCCAGCACCCTTCGCCCGCGCGTCGCCCGCCATCCGGGATGAGGCCGGCTCCGCGCGCCTTCGAGTTCCCCGCCGCTGCCGCCGAAGCGGGCAGGACCGCCGTGGTCAGGCGCGACCTGAGGCTCGACTTCTTCCGCGGCCTGTCGCTGTTCTTCATCTTCATCGATCACGTCCCCGAGAACCTGCTGTCCTACTTCACGCTGCACACGGTCGCGTTCTGCGATGCGGCCGAGGTGTTCATCTTCATCTCGGGCTATACCGCGGCGCTGGTCTATGGCCAGAGCCTCAAGCGCAACGGCGCGCTGCTCGCCATCGCGCAGATCTATCGCCGCGTATGGCAGCTCTATGTCGCGCACGTGTTCCTGTTCGTCATCTTCATCGCCGAGGTGTCCTACACGCTGATCGCGGTGCAGAGCCCGATGTACACCGAGGAATTGGGCGTCGGCGATTTCCTTAACGAGCCCCACCTCGCCGTGATGCGCGCTCTGATCCTCGATTTCCAGCCGCCGTTCCTCGACATCCTGCCGCTCTACATCGTGCTGCTCGGCACCTTCCCGATCGTTCTCCTGGGGCTGGAGGCGAACCCGTTCCTGCCGGGCGCGGTCTCGGGCGTGATTTACGCCCTGGCGCTGTGGCGCGGCTGGGCCCTCCATACCGCGCCCAACAACGAGGCGTGGTTCTTCAATCCGCTGGCGTGGCAGTTCCTGTTCGTGATCGGCGCGAGCTTCGGTTACGCGCGCGCGTCGGGCCGCCCGCGCCGGCCGCTGCCGCGTTGGCTGACCTTGGGGGCGGTAGCGGTGGCCGCGGTCATCGCCGTCATCAGCCTGAGCTGGACCGCGCACTGGATCTACGATCCGTTTCCGCCGCTCTTCCTCAAGGTGTGGTACTTGACCCTCGACAAGACCAATCTCGCGCCGCTGCGGCTCGTGAGCTTCCTTGCCCTGGCGGGCGCCACGCTCCATTTCGTGCGGCCCAACAGCCCGTTCCTCGCCTGGGCGGTGTGCCGGCCGGTGATCTTGTGCGGCCAGAACTCGCTCTATGTCTTCTGCCTCGGCATCGTGCTGTCGGTGCTCGGGCATTTCGTCCTGTCCGAGGTCAACGCCGGCCTCGTCATGCAGGTCGCCGTCAACGCGGTCGGCATCGCCCTGATGATTGCCACCGCCTCGCTGCTGCAGTGGTTCAAGACCGCGAGCCGACGCTCGTCACCCGCCCGACCCGCTTCCCCGGAGTAAGCGATGCCCCGTTTCCAGCCCCTCGTCTGCGGATTGCTGCTGGCCGCCTGTCTGGCCAGCGGCGGCGCGCGCTGGGCCGGGGCGGTGACCGCGCCCTCGTGCCAGGTGCCGCGCGACATCCTCGAGGACGATCCCAAGCTCAAGCTCACCGGCGCCGCGTTGCGCGACAAGAAGCCGCTGACCATCGTCGCCATCGGCGGCGCCTCGACGGGCGGGACCGCCGCCGGCAACGGCGCGGTGTCGGGCTATCCGCACCGGCTCGAGGAGGCGCTGCGCCGGCGCCATCCCGGCGCGCTCGTCACAGTCGTCAATCGCGGCGTGCCGCGCCAGACCACCGAGGAGATGATCGCCCGCTTCGCCACCGACGTGATCCCGTTCGCGCCCACGCTTGTAATCTGGGAAACGGGCACGGTCGACGCGGTGCGCGGCAATGATGTCGACGCGTTCGCCGACGCACTTGCGAAAGGAATTGCTGCGCTGCGGCAACAAAATTTTGACGTTCTGCTGGTAAATATGCAGTACAATCCCAGCACTGGTTCCGTAATCAATTTCGAGCCTTATCTCGAAGCCATGCGGCACGCGGCCGACCTCGAGGATGTCTATCTCTTTCGGCGCTATGAGATCATGAAATACTGGAGCGAGAACGGCACCTTCGATTTCGTCGATGTGCCCAAGGAGCAACGTGTGACGCTGGCGGAACAAGTCTACCAGTGTCTCGGCGATACGCTGGCCGAGGCGATCGATTATGCCGCGGAGTGATGCAATCCACCATCGCGCACGGCTCGGGCGCGGCGCCGTCGCGGCGCTCGCGGTGATCGGGCTGGCCGCTGGCGCGGCGGTCCTGCTCGGGCCGGCGGGCAAGGGCGCCAGCGCCGCCGGCGGCCGTTGCGGCATCGGCGACGAGAGCGCCTCGCTCGCCCGGCCCATGCCCCATGTCGCGGCGCGGATCGCGTCCGGCGGCACGTTCACCATCGTCGCGCTCGGCTCGTCCTCGACCTCCGGCACCGGCGCGAGCGGCCCCCAGAACACCTATCCCAGCCGTCTCGCCGCCGCGCTCGCGGGCCGCTATCCCGGCCTCAAGGTGCGGGTGGTCAATCGCGGCGTCCCTGGCGACGAGGCGCCCGGCATGGCCGCGCGCATCGGCCGCGACGTGCTGCCGGAAAAGCCCGACCTCGTGATCTGGCAGGTCGGCACCAATGGCGTCATCAACGGCGACGACGCCCTCCACACCGGCGAGGTGGTGCGCGCGGGGGTGGAGCGGATCAAGGCCGCCGGCGCCGACGTCATGCTGATGAACCTGCAATACGCCCCGGCGGTGCTGCGGCATCCGCACTACCGCGACATGCTGCACGAGCTCGACGCGGTCGCCTATGCCGAGGATGTGCCGCTGTTCCCGCGCTTCGCGATCATGCGCCAATGGGCCGATGAAGGCCGCATGCCCTTGAACGTCATGCTCGGGCGCGACCGGCTGCACATGACCGACGTGAGCTACGAGTGCCTTGCTCACCAGGTCGCGGCGACCATCGACGGCGTCGCGCCGCCGAAAGTGATCGAGGCCCTGCTCCCCGCCAAGACCGAGGGCTGACCCACGCCTCAGGGCGTGAGGATGGTCCGTCCGACGACGCGGCCCTCGCGCAGGTCGCGCAGCGCGGCCTCGGCCTCGCCCAGCGCGCGCTCGTTACGCGGCACCGGCAGCACCGCGCCCCCCTCGACCAGCGCCATCAGCTCCTTGAACTCGGCCAGGCTGCCGACGAACGAGCCTTGGATGGTGATGGCGCGGATCGGCAGGAATGGCAGCGCCAGGGTGATGTCGCCGCCGAACAATCCGACGATGACGTACTTGCCGCCGCGCGCCACCGCGTCGATGCCGAGCCGCGCGGTCGGGCCCGCGCCGACGAAATCGATGGCGGCGGCGAGCGGCGCCTTGGCGGCGGCCTGCGCCTGCTTCACCGCGTCGGGCGCGGCGGCGTCGATGGCGGCGAGCGCGCCGGCGTCGAGTGCGGCTTGGCGCTTCTTCGGGTCGATGTCGGCGACGACCGCGCCGCGGCCGCCCTGCGCCTTGAGCAAGGTGAGGCACATCAGGCCGAGCCCGCCGGCGCCGATCACCAGGATCGGCTCCTTGCGAAAGACCGCCGCGCCGACCTTCTTCAGCGCCCCGAAGGTGGTGAGGCCGGAGCAGGCATAGGGCGCGGCCTCGGCCGCGCTGAGGCGCCCCAGCGGCAGGAGATAGCGCGCATGCGGCACCAGCACGCGGTCGGCGAACCCGCCCGGCCGCTGGATGCCGAGCGAGCGCGGCCGGTTGCACAGATGCTCGTCGCCGCGCGCGCACACGGCGCAGGTGCCGCAGCCGATCCAGGGAAAGATGACGCGCTTGTCGCCGAGCTTCACGCCCGTGGCGTCGGGGCCCAGCGCCACCACCTCGCCGGCGATCTCGTGGCCAAGCGTAATCGGCGGCGCGAGGCCGCGGTCGCGCAGCGAGAAGCGCTTGCCGCCGCCGATGTCGTAATAACCGTCCCAGATGTGCAGGTCGCTGTGGCAGACGCCGGTCGCCAGCGTCTTCAGCAGCACCTCGGTCCCGGCGGGAACCGGCTCGGCCCGGTCGACTTGCTTCAGGGGCTCGCCGAATTCGACGATGTCATAGCTGCGCAATTCCGCCTCCCCCTCACATCGACGAGGCGAGCTGGTCGCGCCCGGGGCGATAGTGCTGCACCGTCTGCGACGGATCGCGGTTGATCAGGGGACGGCCGTAGAACGGGTGCTGCAGGCTGCGCACCTCGTGGTCGATGGTGAACAGCACCGTGCCGCTGTCGAGATCGACGATGTCCTTGAAGCGGTACTGGTGCTGGTTGCTCTCCTGGAAAATGAGGCCGCGTTCCATGAGCTTGCGGTAGGGGCCAGAGAAGTCGCACACATAGACCTGCACGTGATGCCCGTCATAGGGCGCCTCGGGCGCGTCGGTTTCGCGGAAGAGGAAGGTCTGGCCCGCGCCCACCGTCACCTTGGCGCAAGGCCCGCCGCCATTGCCGGCGAGCGCCGCCTGCGCGCCGACGATCTCGCGGTAGAAGCGCACGATCCCCGAAGCCGTGCCCGGCCGCACTTCGAACTCGAGATAGGCCACGCCGAGCGCCACCTTGCCGAAGCGCGCCTCGTCAGGGGCGTGGCAATGGATGCGGTTGCCCCAGGGACAGGTGGTCTCGACCGCGTCGTTGCCGTCGCGGAAGGCGAATTGCGTTCCCTCCAAGGGCTTCCTCACGCTCTCGAGCCGCTCGAGCAATTCGCCGCGGTCGGGGACGACAAGGCCGGCGATGCCGCGGAACCGCTCCGGCTTGCCGGTGGGCAGATGGAACTGGCTCACCCCGACATTGACCCACATGTTGCCGATGCCGGTGTTGACGTAAGGATCGCGCGTCAGGCCGAGCCCGCTGACGTAATACGCGGTCGAGCGGATCTGGTCGCCGATCGCGAGATTGAGATGGCCGAAATTGACGATGTTGCCGAGGTCTTCCGCGGCGCGGTCATAGCGCTGGTCCATGGGCAATCTCCCCGCGCTACGACGCCCGCGCCGCGCGCCGCTCCAGCTTCACGTCGGACAATGTGGGCGGCAGGTTGAAGACGCGCTGCGCGTTGCCGCCGAGGATGTTGCGCTTGGCCTGCTCGGAAAGGAACGGCAGGTCGTAGATCACGCTCGGCAAATCCATGTCCCAATGCGGATAGTCCGAGGCATACATGAGTTGCGTCTCGGCCTTCATCATCTTGAAGGTGACCTCGAGCGCGGCGCGGTTGTCGACCGCCTCCATCGGCTGCGACGAGTAGAACATCTCGCGCATATAGTCCGACGGCTTGCGCTTCAGGCCCGGCACCTCGGAGCTGCGCATCATGTACTCGTTGTCGAGGCGCTGCATCAGGAACGGAATCCAGGCGAGCCCAGCTTCGACCCACACGGTCTTCAGCTTGGGGAACCGCTCCGCCATGCCGTCGCAGAGCCAGTTGGTCATGTGCAGGATGTTCGAGAAGCTGAAGCTCAGCGCGTGCGCCGCCATGAAGCGGCGGCACAAGTTGAAGTTCTGGTTCCCGCCCCACGTCAGCCCGGCGTGGAACACGAGGGGCAGCCCGCGCTCCTGCATCGAGGCGTAGGTCTTGGCAAAGAGATTGTCGGTCACGGGGCGCAGCGTCGATGCGATGATGGTAAACCCGATCACGCCCTTCTTGTCGCCGAAATCCTCGACCATCTTCAAGGTCGCCTCCGGATCGCTCATGGGCAGGTAGAGCGACGACTTGATGCGTGGCTCCTCGACCAGCACCGCCTCGGTGAGCCAGCGGTTATAGGCGCGCGACCAAGCGACCTCGACCTCGGGCCGCGGCGTGAAGGGGAGCCCCAGCATCGGGGTCGGAAAGAGGCAGACATTGTCGATGCCCATCGCGTCCATCCAGCGCCGCGTCAGGGCACGGTCACGCTGCTCGCCCGGCCCCAGCACCTCTTTCCTGGCCCCATCCTGGCGTGTGACGCGGCCGGCCATGTTCTGGTAGTAGCCGGTGGGCGCGGTGAGACCGCTGCCCCCATATCCCTGGTACTTCGCCTGCTGGCGCAGCACCGGGTCCTCGATGAATTCGGAGATCTGCGGGAAGGACGCCACCTCCCAGTGGTGGCCGTCGACATCGCAGATGAAGAAATCCTCGTAGCGCCGCTGCACCGCCTGCGCGTTGGCGTGGGCGAGCAAGGTGCGCGTGTCGAATTCCTCGACCGCGAGATCACGGAAATTGGTGTCCATCGGTAATCCTCCGGGGCGTTCGGGGAGCAGTATGTTGCGCTTCGCGTCGGCGCTCAAGGGCTGGCGGCACGCAGCGCCGATTTCACGTCGGTCGTCGTGAAATCGTTGCCCGTGAAAAGTAGCGGCGCCGCCAAGGCGATGGCGAGCGCATAGGAAAAGCAGTCGCCGAAATTAATCAGCCCGCCATGGCCCATGCCCCGGCCGAATCTGATTCGCGCCGCAAGGGCGATACGCGCCTGGGTCGCGTCGATGGGGGCGATTTCGATACCGGCTTCCTGAAGGAAACTGTCGAGATCGTCGATGGCCTTTAGCCGATCTTCGCGCCGCCGGCCCGCCAGCACGGTTCCGGCTTCGATGTAGGACGCCACTGAAATGACGCGGTCTGGATCGGCCGCCAATCGCGCCGTCAGGGCACCGGCCGACGCCTCGCGGAACAGAATGGCGAGCACCGCCGACGCATCGACGACGATCACTTTTCGTCGCCGGACGCCGCGTCCCATTCCGCGCGGCTGACCGGCCGCGTGTCGTAGGACGCGCTGAGGCGCTTGGCCAGCGCGCCGAGCCGGGCCGGCAGGTCGCGCGCTCCAAGCCGGCGGGCGCGTTCGCGCGCCAGCCGCTCGCGCAAGGCGATCGTCACCGCCTCGGTCAGGTTCTCGCCGGTGAGCTTGGTTAAGGCCCTCGCGAGCTTGTCGGCCTCGTCCGTCTTGATGCTGAGCGCCATGGATTGGCTGTCCCGTCACTATCTAGACAATATGTCTAGATAGCACGATTGGCGTCCGGTTGCGACGGCGCTTCTGTTCACTTTAAGCCTTCCGTAAACGTAAAAAGCGCCGCCCCGTCTTCTATCGCGCGAGCGAAACTCACCAAGAAGGTCGGGACGCGACCGCCGACGCTTATACCATCGACGGTATGAGCAGGGCAGCTGACGCGACAGCCACGTAAAAGACAGCGGAGTATAGGTTAAGAGCAGCCGCGCCCTCTGCAAGGTCCACGACGGGACCTTTGTGTTCGCTCCACTTATGCCGGAACGTGGGTTCGACATGCCAATATTCTTTAGGGATCGCGGCTTCCATTTCCTGCTCAGGCACATAGAAAAATTTTGGGGAACCCTCAATGATTCCCAGCCAAAATCTGTAGAAGCCAAAGATAGCAAATGCCGCAATGACTGGCCGGGTGTACTCCCACATGAGAGGCAAAAACTTCACATCTGCAGGAATCTGATTCTGCAACCTCGACATTGCCAAGGCGAAGAAAAGGACGGGACCTACATTGAGAATACCCAATGAAAGACGGGTGCGCCTTTTGGCTTGCGCCAAAGCTCCATAAAGCGGCCAGTGAAAGGCTTTCCACCGAGCCTGCACGTTGAAAATTCCACCCCAGAAGATCGCGTAGAACACAAGGAAGATGCCCTGCGAAGCGCCTCTCTGTAGTGTGCCATCTCTCACTTTGAAGTCCTCAAGTCCAAAGCTAATGCTCGCTTCGGACTCCTTATTTGGGCAGCATCCCAAGTTGCACAAGAACGGTGACAAATTACCCGACTTCATGGGCAGAGCCCCGTAGAGTGCGGGAGATGGTGGGCGCTCTCTACCCCTTCCCCTCGTAAAGCTCCCCGAGCGCGTCGCCGTAATGCTGCCTGATCGCGTGGCGCTTGATCTTGAGGGTGGGGGTCATCATGCCGTTCTGGATGCTGAACGGCTCGGGCGCGATCATGAAGCGGCGCACGCGCTCGGCCACCGGCAGGCCGGCATTGGTGCGCTCGACGGCGGCGGCGATCGCCTTGTGCACCGCCTCGTCGGTGCCGGCGCCGTTGCCCTTGTGCTCCTTCTGCGCCTGCTCGAGGAATTCCTGGCGCGGCACGACGAGGGCGACGAGATAGGGCCGGCGGTCGCCATAGACCATGGCCTGGCCGATCTCCTCCTGCAGCATGAGCTGGCCCTCGACGCGCGCGGGCGAGATCATCTCGCCGCCGGAGTTCTTGATGAAGTCGCGCTTGCGGTCGGTGATGAGGAGATAGCCGTCGGCGTCGCGCGTGCCGATGTCGCCGGTATGGAGCCAGCCGTTCTCGATGGTGCGCGCCGTCGCGTCGGCGTCGTTCCAATAGCCCTTCATCACCGACTCGCCGCGCACCATGATCTCGCCGTCGTCGGCGATCCTGACCTCGACCCCGTCCATGGGCGGGCCCACGGTGTGGATCTTGATGCGGTTGGGCGGGTTGGCGCTCACCACCGGCGAGGCCTCGGTCTGGCCGTAGCCCTGCAACAGCGGCACGCCCAGCGCCAGGAAGAACATGCCGATCTCGGGATTGAGCGGCGCGCCGCCCGAAACTAGCGCCTTGAGCCGCCCGCCGAACCGCCCCTTCACCTTGCTGCGCACCAGACGGTCGAGCACCGGGTCGCACAGCCGCTCGCCCAGGGTCAGCGAGCGCCCGTTCTCGATGCGCTTGCGGCCGATGCGGAGCGCGGCATGGAACAGCTTGGCCTTGAACCCGCCCTCGCGCTCGACGCCGCGCAGGACGCGCTGGTGGATGGTCTCGTAGAGGCGCGGCACCGCGGTCATGATGGTGGGCCGCACCTCGAGCATGTTGGTGGCCAAGGTCTCGACCCGCTCGGCGAAGTAGAGCTGCGCGCCCAAGGCGATCGGGAACATCATGCCGCCGGTGTGCTCGTAGGAGTGCGACAGCGGCAGGAACGACAGGAACACCTCGTCGCCCAGCCCGATCGTCTCGAGCAGCTTGATGGCGCCGTGGCAGTTGGCGAGGATGTTGCCGTGCGTCGTCATCACCCCCTTGGGCACGCCGCCGGTGCCGGAGGTGTAGATGAGGCAGGCGACGTCGTCGCGCCGCGTGGTCTGGGCCCAGCGTTGCACCTCCTCGGCCGAGCCCGGGTCCTTGTTCATCACGTCGCGCCACAGATGCAGCTCGGCGCCCGAGAGCTGGCCCGGCACGGGGGGCTCGACCGCGATCACGCCCACCACCGACGACACCTGCTCCACCGCCGGCAGCAGGTGATGCGCCAGCGCGGCGGTCGATACGAAGACGAAGCGCGCGCCGCTGTTGGACAGGATGTGGCGGTGGTCGTCGGGCGTGTTGGTGCAGTAGGCCGGCACCGTGATCCCGCCCGCGGCCAGGATGGCGAGATCGGCGATCACCCATTCCGGCCGGTTCTCGGACACCAGCCCGACCCGGTCGCCGCGGGCAAGTCCGAGGGCGCGCAGGCCGCGCGCGAGGCGGGTCACCTGGTCGCGCGCCTGGCGCCAGGTGGTCGGCTGCCACGTGTCCTTGATCTTGGCCCACAGGAACGGCTTGTCGCCCTGGCGCTCGGCCTGGTCGAAGAACATCGCCACCAGATTGGGATAGTTAAGGCAGTCCATCGGCGCTCCCGGAGTTCCTTCCCGCCTCGTCTTTTGCCGTGGCAATACAGGGGTCGCGGCTTGGCGTCAATTTCCCCGTGGCCTATAGGGCGGGGCGAGGCAACATCGGGAGGGCATCATGGCGGCAGCGGGCGTGCGCATCGGCAGGAAGACGGCCTTGGGGAGCTTGCCGCGCTGGGACCTTGGCGACCTCTATCCTGGCCGCGACAGCGACGAGCTGAAGCGCGACCTCGGGCATGCCGAGGCCGAGGCCAAGGAATTCCGCGCCCGCTTCGAGGGCAAGCTCCCTTCGCTGTCGGGGGCCGAGCTGGGCGCGGCGGTGGCCCAATTCGAGCGCCTGCAGGAGACGCTGGGGCGGGTGATGAGCTACGCCTCCCTGGTCCAGGCCGCCGACATGAGCGACCCGGAGATCGGCCGCTTCGCCCAGACCATGCGCGAGCGCGTCAACGACATCGTCACGCAGTTTTTGTTCTTCACGCTGGAACTCAACCGGATCGACGATGCGCGGCTCGAGGCCCAGCTCGCGGCGCCGGCGCTCCAGCATTACGCGCCCTGGCTGCGCGACGTGCGCGCCTTCCGCCCGCACCAGCTGAGCGACGAGCTGGAGCGACTGCTGCACGAGAAGTCGGTCGCGGGCGCGGCCGCGTGGTCGCGGCTCTTCGACGAGACCGAGGCGGCGCTGCGCTTCAAGGTCGGGCGCAAGAGCTTGACCGCGGCCGAGGCGCTTCATCTCCTGTCCGACCGCCACCCCGAGACGCGCAAGGCGGCGGCCAAGGCGCTGGGCGCCGTCTTCGGCGGCAATGCGCGGCTCTTCGCGCTCATCACCAACACCCTCGCCAAGGACAAGGAGGTCGAGGACCGCTGGCGCGGCTTCAAGCGCCCCATTTCGTCGCGCAACCTCGCTAACTTCGTCGAGGACGAGGTGGTGGAGGCGCTCATAGGCGCGGTGCGTGACGCCTATCCGCGCCTGTCGCACCGCTATTACCGCCTCAAGGCGAAATGGTTCGGCGTCGCGCAGCTGCCCTATTGGGACCGCAACGCGCCGCTGCCCGACGAGGACGACCGCACCTTCCCGTGGCGCGAGGCGCAGCGCATCGTGCTCGACGCCTATGGCGCCTTCTCGCCCGACCTCGCCGCGATCGGGGGCCGCTTCTTCGCGCACAAATGGATCGACGCGCCGACCAGGCCGGGCAAGGCGTCGGGCGCCTTCGCCCATCCCACAGTGCCGAGCGCGCACCCCTATCTCCTCCTCAACTACCAGGGCAAGGCGCGCGACGTGATGACCCTGGCGCACGAGCTGGGCCACGGCTGCCACCAGGTGCTGGCGGGGCCGCAGGGCAATCTCATGGCCGACACGCCGTTGACGTTGGCCGAGACCGCGTCCGTCTTCGGCGAGATGCTGACCTTCCGGGCGATGCTGGCGGGAGCCTCCGACCCGGCGCGGCGCCGCGCCATGCTCGCCGGCAAGGTCGAGGACATGCTCAACACGGTGGTGCGCCAGATCGCCTTCGTCGAGTTCGAGCGCCGCGTCCACGACGAGCGCCGCGAGAGCGAGCTGACGCCGGAGCGGATCGGCGAGATCTGGATGGACGTGCAGCGCGAGAGCCTGGGCCCCGCCATCGGCTACGAGGACGAATACCGCTGGTACTGGACCTATATCCCGCATTTCATCCACACGCCGTTCTATGTCTATGCCTATGCGTTCGGCGATTGCCTGGTGAATTCGCTCTATGCGGTCTATCAGGAGGCGCATCAGGGCTTCGCGGAGAAATATCTCGACATGCTGCGCGCCGGCGGCAGCAAGCGCTACAAGGAGCTGCTGGCGCCGTTCGGCCTCGACGCCTCGCGCCCCGATTTCTGGAACAAGGGCCTGTCCGTGATCGCCGGATTCATCGACGAGCTCGAGGCGATGGGATGACGCTGCATCGGCATCGTGCGCCCACTCGACTACGCTCAGGGTGAGGAAGAATTGTTGATGGCACAAAGAAAATTTCCTCATCCTGAGCGGAGCGAAGCGAAGTCGAAGGACGCACCGCTTTGAGCGACGACGACAACCTTCCCGGGCGGTTGCGGCGCTATGTGCGCGTCTCGACCGCGATGGGCGGGCTCGCGGCGCGGCTCGCGGGGCAGCGCTATCTCGGCATCGCGGTGGACCGGCCGCGCCACGCCGCCGATCTGAAGGTCGCGCTCGGCGGCATCAAGGGGCCGCTGATGAAGGTGGCGCAGCTTCTCGCCACCATCCCCAACGCCCTGCCGCAGGAATATGCGAGCGAGCTGGTGGCGCTCCAGGCCAACGCGCCGCCGATGGGCTGGTCCTTCGTCAAGCGCCGCATGGCGGGCGAGCTCGGCCCCGACTGGCCGGCGCGGTTCAAGAGCTTCGAGCGCGAGGCGGCGCGCGCGGCCTCATTGGGCCAGGTGCATCGCGCGGTCGGGCTCGATGGCCGCGTGCTGGCGTGCAAGCTGCAATATCCCGACATGGCGTCGGCGGTCGAGGCCGATCTCAGCCAGCTGAAGCTCGTCTTCGGCCTCTATGAACGCTACGACCGCTCCGTCGTCACCGACGAGGTCCACGGCGAGATCGCCGACCGGCTGCGCGAGGAGCTGGATTACGGGCGCGAGCAGGCGCATATGCGGCTCTACCGCCTGATGCTCGCGCGCGAGGCGGAGATTTCGGTGCCGGAGCCGGTGCCGGAACTGTCGACCCGCCGCCTTCTCACCATGACCTGGCTCGACGGCACGCCCTTGCTCGACGCGGTGGGGGCGCCGCTTGCCGACCGCAACGCGATCGCGCGCACCATGTTCCGCGCCTGGTACGTGCCGCTTTACTATTACGGCGTGATCCATGGCGATCCGCATCTCGGCAATTACACGGTGCGGGCGGACCTCGGCATCAACCTGCTCGATTTTGGCTGCGTGCGCGTGTTTCCGGCCAGCTTCGTCAAGGGCGTGATCGACCTCTACCGCGCGCTCGACCAGGACGACGAGGCGCTCGCGGTCGCGGCCTACGAGAGCTGGGGCTTCAAGAATCTGAGCCGCGCCCTCATCGACGTGTTGAACCGCTGGGCGCGCTACGTCTACGCGCCGCTGCTCGAGGACCGCAAGCGCCGCATCCAGGAAGCGGAGGCCGGCCCCTTGGGCCGCGACGTGGCCGAGGACGTGCATCGTGAATTGCGCCGCCTCGGCGGGGTCAAGCCGCCGCGCGAGTTCGTCTTCATGGACCGCGCCGCGGTGGGGCTGGGCTCGGTCTTCATGCACCTGAAAGCCGAAATCAACTGGCACCGCCTGTTCCACGAGCTGATCGACGATTTCGACGTTAAGCGCCTGGAGAAGCGGCAAAGCGCGGCGCTGGCGAAGGCGGAGGTACCAGGGGTGGCGGCGGAAAAGCGGCGGGGCGGGAGGGCCTGATCTTGCTTCTGAACCGCTGGCTGTTGCAGAAAGCGAAGGCGTGTTTCGGCGAGCTGGTGCGGCGGGCTCTGACAGACGGCCCGCAGCATGTCACGGTTCATGGGCGAGACGAGGTCGTGGTCATTTCGGCGGAAGAGCTCTGCCGCCTCAAGGAAGCTGAGACCGGCCAAGCGCTCATCGACGCGCTTCAATCGTCGCCGCACCGCGGCGCGAAGATTGAGCCGCGGCGCGCGGCCATGCCGGTTCGCGACGTCAAATTGTGAAGGATTGACCAACCTCACCCGCGACACCGCGGATTTCGCGCGGGCGCGCGCCGGTGTTCAATCCTTGGGTAAATAAGGTTTAGCGCAGTGGACGCGGTGGATGCTCAATGGACGCGGAGGTACGAATGGACCTGCGCCCTCCGCGTTCCCAGCGCTGAATTCTATTGCTTCCCTATCCGGTTAGCACCGGCGAGGTGGCAAGCTGGGCTGTGATACGCTCCCACTTATCCCTGTGCGCCTGCATTCGTTTGTGCGCTTCCTCGCCCGGATCGGTAACATTATAGACACCGTTTGTTTGCCAAGAGGCCGAGGCGGCATGGACGGGTCCGAGAGCTTCTTCAACTCTCTTCAAGCTCTCGAGAACATAGAACTCAGGTTGGGTCGCAACATTCCACACATGCACCAGCACGACGCCGGGGCAGCGGTGAAACCATGACCGCTGAAAATTATATCCGGACGCAGACCTCGTCTTGACCTGAATCGGCACAACCTTGCCGGGCACCGTCTGTTTGAAATCGAGCCGATAAGCCAGAATATCGACCCCCACATCGGACGCTGGGTGGGCCACTTCAATCCCACGTCGCATCAGTTCAGCCGCAACCAATAGTTCGCCGGCCTTACCGATCAGGGCGGGATTTATCGCCATGACATTCGCCCCCTCCGCTAATCGGATCAGGACATTCTCTCTACAGCGCCACCAGCTTCGCCACCGGCGCCGCCTTCTCGCCGCGCTCCGTGAGCAGCCGGTCGAAATAGGCGATGGTGTTGCGCAAGCCCGTCTCGAGCGTGACGTGCGGCTCCCATTTGAGCGTCTCGCGCGCGCGGGAGATGTCGGGGCAGCGCTGCACCGGGTCGTCGACCGGCAGCGGGCGGTACTCGATCTTGGAGCGCGAGCCTACGAGGTCGATGATCTTCGCCGCCAGCTCGGCCACCGAGTTCTCCACCGGGTTGCCGAGATTGATCGGCCCCGTGATCTCGTCGGGCGCGGCCATCATGCGCACGAACCCCTCGATCAGGTCGTCGACATAGCAGAAGGCGCGCGTCTGGCTGCCGTCGCCGTAAAGCGTGATCGGATCGCCCTTCAGGGCCTGGACGATGAAATTCGACACCACGCGCCCGTCATTGGGGTGCATGCGCGGCCCGTAGGTGTTGAAGATGCGGGCGACGCGGATTTTCAATTTGTGCTGGCGGTAATAGTCGAAGAACAGCGTCTCGGCGCAGCGCTTGCCTTCGTCGTAGCAGGCGCGCGGCCCGATCGGGTTGACGTTGCCGCGATACTCCTCGCGCTGCGGATGCATCGAGGGATCGCCATAGACCTCGGAGGTCGAGGCCTGGAAGATTTTCGCGCGCAGGCGCTTCGCCAGGCCCAGCATGTTGATGGCGCCCGAGACGCTGGTCTTGGTGGTCTGCACCGGATCGTGCTGGTAGTGGATGGGCGAGGCCGGGCAGGCGAGGTTGTAGATCTCGTCGACCTCGACATAGAGCGGGAAGCACACGTCGTGCCGCATCGCCTCGAATTGCGGCAGCACCAGGAGATGCGCGATGTTGTCCTTGCGGCCGGTGAAATAATTGTCGACGCACAGCACGTCGTTGCCCTCGGCGATGAGGCGCTCGCACAGATGCGAGCCGAGGAACCCGGCGCCGCCGGTGACGAGGACGCGCTTTCTTGTTGAGCTCATGACCTCGACCTCGCCCTTTCGCCCTGGCGCTGCAGCGCGCGCCGCGGCTCTGACGGAGCGCGGCCGATGCTGAAATAATAGAAGCCCGCTTCCGCCATGTCGGCGGGCTTGTAGATGTTGCGCAGATCGACGACCGTCGGCGTCTTCAACAGCGACTTGACGCGAGCGAGGTCGAGCGCGCGGAACTCGTTCCACTCGGTGATGATGACGAGCGCATCTGCGCCCTCCATCGCCTCGTAGGCGCCGGCGCAGAACGTGACGCCGTCGAGGAGCCTTTTCGCCTCGTCCACGCCCTCGGGATCGAAGGCGCGCAAGCTCGCGCCCGCGGCGCGCAGCGCCGGCAATATCGCGAGGCTCGGTGACTCGCGCATGTCGTCGGTGTTGGGCTTGAAGGTGAGGCCGAGGCAGGCGATGGTCTTGCCCTTGACGCTGCCGCCCATGGCGCGGATGACGCGCTTGGCCATGTCCGTCTTGCGGCGCTCATTGCCCGCCACCACCGCGTCGACGATGCCCAACGGCGCGCCCGAATCCTCGGCGGTCTTGACGAGCGCGCGGCAATCCTTGGGAAAGCACGAGCCGCCGAAGCCCGGTCCCGCGTGCAGGAACAGGCGGCCGATGCGGCCATCGAGGCCGATGCCGCGCGCCACGTCCTGCACGTCGGCGCCGACCTTCTCGCACAAATCCGCGATCTCGTTGATGAAGGCGATCTTGGTGGCGAGGAAGCCGTTGGCGGCGTACTTGATGAGTTCGGCGGTCTCGAGCGAGGTGAACAGAATGGGCCGCTCTATGAGCGACAGCGGGCGGTAGAGCTCGCGCATCACCCCTTGGGCGCGCTCGCTCTCGGCGCCGATCACCACGCGGTCGGGGCGCATGAAGTCCTGGATCGCCGAGCCCTCGCGCAGGAACTCGGGATTGGAGGCGACGTCGAAATTGGCCTCCGGGCGCTTGCGGCGGATGATCTCCGCGACCTTGCGGCCGGTGCCGACCGGCACGGTCGACTTGGTCACCACCACGGCGTAGCCGGTGAGCGCGGCCGCGATCTCTTCGGCGGCGGCGAAGACATAGCTGAGGTCCGCATGGCCGTCGCCGCGCCGTGACGGGGTGCCGACGGCGATGAACACCGCGTCGGCGCCGCCGACCGCAGCTTCCATGTCGGTGGTGAAGCCGAGCCGCCCGGCGGCCGCATTGGTCGCCACCACCTGCTCGAGCCCGGGCTCGTAGATCGGCATCTCGCCCTTGAGGAGCCGCTCGATCTTGTTGCGGTCGGTGTCGACGCAGGTCACCCCGACGCCGAACTCGGAAAAGCATGCCCCCGAGACGAGGCCGACATAACCGGTGCCGATGACCGCGATGCGCATGGTCTGGTTCTACTCCGTCAGCGAGACAGAACGAAGGAGCCGGGCGAGAAATTCCCTGGCCCGGAAAAGACATCGCGAGTCGAGGCCGGGCGCCGCCGGGCCGCCTCCCGAAGAACGCGAATGAGCGGGGCTAAGCGCTAGATTCGTAATCCAAAATCGCCGCTTACGTCAAGCGCGGATCGGCCCCGGCTGCGGCCTCTTGCCGCGGCCTGAACGCGACTTGCCCCAACTGCCTCTTTCGCGTACAGGGAAGGAATTCCGTCCTCGCCCGTTGTGCCGCCGGAAACCGGAGTCCCATGACCAACGCCATCCTCGTGACCGGCGGCGCAGGCTATATCGGCAGCCACGCCGCCAAGGCGCTTGCCCGCGCCGGCTATGAACCCGTGAGCTACGACAATCTCTCGCGCGGCCACCGCGAAGCGGTACGGTGGGGCCCGTTGGTCGACGGCGATCTCGCCGACCGCGCCCTCCTGGTCGCGACCCTGCGCCGGTACAAGATCGTAGCGGTGATGCATTTCGCCGCCTTCGCCTATGTCGGCGAGTCGGTGCGCGAGCCCGAGCTCTATTTCCGCAACAACGTTGCCAACAGCCTGGTGCTGCTGGAGGCGATGGGCGAGGTGGGGGTGGGCGAGATCGTGTTCTCCTCGACCTGCGCGACCTATGGCCTGCCCGAAACCATGCCGATCGCCGAGGACACGCCGCAGCGCCCGGTCAATCCCTACGGCGAGAGCAAGCTGATGATCGAGCGCATGCTGCACTGGCTCGGCGGGGCGCGCGGCCTGCGTTATGCCGCGCTGCGCTATTTCAACGCCGCCGGCGCCGATCCCGAGGGCGAGATCGGCGAGGGTCACGAGCCCGAGACGCATCTCATCCCGCTGGTGCTGCTGGCGGCGCTACGCCGGATCGAGGCGGTCGACATCTTCGGCACCGACTATCCGACGCCGGACGGCACCGCCATCCGCGACTACATCCACGTCCACGACCTGGCCGCGGCGCATGTGCTGGCGCTCGACCGGCTGCGCCAGGGCGGCGCCAGCCTGGCGCTCAATCTCGGCACCGGCCGGGGCTATTCGGTACGCGAAGTGATCGAAATGGCGGAACGCGTTACCGGGCGAAGCATCGCGCGGCGCGAGGCGGCGCGCCGGCCTGGCGACCCGCCGGTGCTGGTGGCCAATGCGAGCCGGGCGCGCGCCGTGCTCGGTTGGACGCCGATGGTGTCGGGCCTCGACGACATTCTCGCCACCGCCTGGGCGTGGCACGCGCGCTCGAACGCGCCGCGCTCCGCTTGACAGGCTAGCGGTTGTGCGGAGGATCGCGCCGGGTCACCTGCATGCGGGATGAAGGAGATCGAGGGTCGATGGCGCCGGTCGATGAAGCCGTCGCGGACAGGATCGCGCCGCAAGCGGCGCTGGACCCGGCGCCCATCCAGGTGCGGGGCAAGTTCTTCTTCGCCGGCGAGACCAAGTTCTTCGTCAAGGGCGTGACCTACGGTCCGTTCGGTCCCGGCTCGCACGGCGCGCAGTTCCCCGAGCGCGACATGGTCGAGCGCGACTTCGCGCTGATGCGCGAGCTGGGCGCCAACACCGTGCGCGTCTTCACCGTGCCGCCCCTGTGGCTCCTCGATCTCGCGCTGGTGGCGGGCCTGCGCCTCTTCGTCGGCATTCCGTGGTCGCAGCACGTGACCTTTCTCGACGATGCCCAGATCCAGCGCGACATCGTACGCGCGGTGGTCGAGGCGGTGCGCGGCCTGGGGCGGCACAAGGCGATCTTCGCCTATCTCATCGGCAACGAGATCCCGCCCGACATGGTGCGCTGGCACGGCGCCGAGCGGGTGCGCGCGTTCCTGAAGCGCCTCGTCGCCATGGTGAAGGAGGTCGATCCCGACCGCCTCGTCAGCTATGCCAACTTCCCCTCGACCGAGTATCTCACCGTCGATTTCACCGATTTCCTCTGCTTCAACGTCTATCTCCATGACGAGGCGCCGTTCCGCCGCTATCTCGCGCGGCTCCATAATCTCGCGGTGGACCGGCCGCTCGTCCTCACCGAGTTCGGCATCGATTCGATGCGCGAGGGCGAGGCGGAGCAGGCGCGCATCCTGTCGTGGCAGATCCGCACCGCCTTCGCGATGGGGGTCGCCGGCAGCTTCGTCTTCGCCTGGACCGACGAATGGTTCACCGGCGGCCACCCGATCGAGAACTGGGCGTTCGGCCTGGTCGACCGCCAGCGCCGGCCCAAGCCCGCCTTCGCGGCGGTCAGGGAGCGCTATCTCGGGTCGATCCCGCCGCCGCTCGCGCGCAGCCCGCGAGTCTCGGTGGTGATCTGCGCCTACAATTCCGAGCGCACGATGGAGGCGTGCCTCGCCTCGCTCGAGCATCTCAACTATCCCGACTACGAAGTGATCGTCGTCAATGACGGCTCCAAGGATCGAACCCTCGAGATCGCCGAAGGTTTCCCCTATTGCCGCATCATCTCGCAGCCCAACATGGGCCTGTCCTATGCCCGCAATGTCGGCGCCGAGGCCGCGACCGGCGAGATCGTGGCCTATACCGACAGCGACTGCGTCGCCGATGCCGACTGGTTGGCATATCTCGTCGCCAAGATGGAGGCGTCCGATCTCGTCGCCTGCGGCGGCCCCAATTTTCCGCCGCCCGAGGACAGTCTCGTTCCGGCGGCGGTGGCGGTCTCGCCCGGCGGCCCGACTCATGTGCTCTTGAGCGACGACGTGGCCGAGCACATCGCCGGCTGCAACATGGCGTTCCGGCGGGACGTGCTGCTGGGCCTCGGCGGGTTCGATCCGGTCTATCGCGCCGCCGGCGACGACGTCGACATCTGCTGGCGCCTGCAGGACGCCGGCTACTCGATCGGCTTCAGCCCGGCGGCGGTGGTGTGGCATTTCCGGCGCAACACGGTGGCGGCCTATATCGGCCAGCAGCGCGGCTACGGCAAGGCCGAGGCGCTCGTCTATTCCAAGCATCCGATCCGCTTCAACCTGTTCGGGCAGGCGAAGTGGCTGGGGCGCATCTATGGCGACCTGTCGACGGCGCTGCTGCTGTCGCGCCGGCCGGTGATCTATTCCGGCGTGTTCGGCCGCGGCCTGTTCCAGACCCTCTACGAGCCCTCGTCCTCGCTTGCCGCGTTCCTGCCGCTCACCTTCGAGTGGAACGTGGTGGCGATCATCCTGGCGCTGGTCGCCATCGTGGCGGGCGGCTGGACCTGGCTGATGATCGCGCCGCTGGTGATCACCTGGGTGATCTGCATCAACGGCGCGCTCAAGGCACCCATCGACAAGCGCTTCCGCGGCATCAAGGCGCGCGCGCTGGTCGCACTCCTCATTTACCTCGGCCCGATCCTGCGCGGCTACGAGCGCATCAAGTGGCGGCTGCGCGAGACCCGGCCGCCGCCCCCCGCCGGCAGCCTGGAACAGGCGATGCAGAAGCCGCGCCTGTCGCTCAGGGAGCGCGCCTTCTATCTCTCCTACTGGAGCGAGCGCGGCGACGAAAAGGAAGCGCTGCTGGGCGGGCTGATGCGCTTCCTGGTGCCGCAGAAATATTTCGTCATCGCCGACCAGGGCTGGGACGAGTGGGACCTGAAGATCGCCCGCGGCCTGTGGACCCGGGCGCTGGTCCTGGTCTGCACCGAGAACCACGGCGCCGAGAAGCGCCTCTTGCGCGTGCGCTGCGCCATGCGGCTGTCGCGCTTCGCCGCGTTCGTGCTGCGCGCCTACGCGCTGGCGACGGCGGCGGCGCTCATCCTCGAGGCGCCTGTGCCGGGCGCGATCATCGGCATCATCGGCCTCGCGCACGGAGCGATCATCGCCCGGCGCACCGTCACGTTCGGCCGGCTCATGCACCGCATCATCGAGACCGTGGCGCGGCGCGAGGGCCTCGTTCCGCTGCAGCCGACGCAGCGGTAATTGTAAGCCGCGATGGGCTATCTCGCGCGCAAGCTGCTGCCCTATCTCTGGCCCTACCGGCTGCGCTTCGGCTGGGCGCTTATCCAAGTGTTCCTCATCGCCGGGTTCAATCTCTTGAAGCCCTGGCCCCTGCAACTCGTCATCGACGACGTGCTCCAGGGCAAGCGCGCCGATTGGTCTTGGCTCTCGGGCCTCACTTCGGGCGCGCTGCTCCTCGCCGCATGCCTCGGCCTCGTCGTGGTCACGTTCGGCGGCGGGCTGCTCGAGCTGCTGCACAACTACACCACCATCGCCATGGGCCAACGCATGGTGAACGACATGCGCGGCGCGCTCTATGCCCATCTGCAACGGCTCTCGCTCGCCTTCCACAGCCGACAGAAGGTGGGCGACCTCATGTACCGCATCACCGCCGACAGCTTCGCCGTCCAGACCATGATCATGAACGGGCTGCTGCCGATCCTCTCGGCGATCGTGCTGCTCGCCGGCATGCTCGCGGTGCTGCTGCCGCTCGATGCGAAGCTGACGCTGGCGTCGCTCACGGTGGTGCCGCTGCTGTTCGCGCTTATCGCGGTCTTCAACCGCAAGATCTCCGACATCGCGACCGACGTGCGCGAACGCGAGAGCCATGTCTACACGCTGGTCCAGTGGGCGATGAGCTCGGTGAAGCTGGTGCAGGCCTTCACCCAGGAGGAGGACGAATATCGCCGCTTCATGGGCGCGAGCCGCGCCAGCCTCGGCGCGACGCTCCGCCTCTATAGCTGGCAGTCGTTCTATTCCGCCGCGGTCAACGGGCTCATTGCCGCCGGTACGTCGCTGGTCCTCTTCGTCGGCGCGCGCTCGGTCCTGGACGGCACGCTCACCGTCGGCGAGCTGGTGGTGTTCATCTCCTATCTGGCGCAGCTCTACGCGCCGGTGAACCAGATCACCCAGAGCTGGGGCCTGATCGCCAGCGCCAGGATCGGCGCCAAGCGTTGCTTCGAGATCCTCGAAACCGAGCAGGAGCTGAAGGACGGACCGCGCTCCTTCCCGCCGCAAGGCGCACGCGGCGAGCTCGAGTGGCGCGGGGTCAGCTTCCGCTACCGGCCCGAGACGCCGATCCTGCGCGAGGTCGATCTCCACGTCACGCCCGGCATGAAGGTCGCGATCGTCGGCGCCACCGGCGCGGGCAAGTCCACCCTTCTCGGCATGGTGCCGCGCTTCTTCGATCCGACCGCGGGCGTGGTTCTTATCGACGGCGTCGACGTGCGCGAATACAAGCTCAACTCCCTGCGGCGCCAGAGCGCGATGGTGCTGCAGCCGCCACTCGTCTTTCCCATCTCGGTGCGCGACAACATCGCCTATGGCCGTCCCGACGCGAGCGACGCCGAGATCGAACAGGCGGCGCGGCTCGCGCGCGTCCACGACCTCATCGTCAGCCTGCCCGAAGGCTACGCCACCATCCTGGGCGAGTCCGCGACCTTGTCCGAAGGCGAGAAACAGCGTCTCACCATCGCGCGCGCGATCCTGCGCAACGCACCGATCCTGATCCTCGACGAGCCGACCTCGGCGCTCGATGTCGAGACCGAGGCGCTGGTCATGGCCGGGATCGCCAGCCTCACCCGCGACCGCACCACCTTCATCATCGCCCATCGCCTCTCGACCGTGCGCAATGCCGATGTCATCCTCGTTCTCAGCGACGGGCGCATCGTCGAGCGCGGCGCCTTCGCCGAGCTGATGCGCAAGGGCGGCGTCTTCGCCGATCTCTACAACACGCAGTTCATCGGCACGGCACGGTCATAAGTGGAGCACGCGGTCGATCACTTCGGCGCTGCCGTCGTGGATGAGGCGCAAGGCGACGAACGTCACCATCGCGAGGCCGATCCAGCCGATCCAGCGCCAGCGCTCCATCAGCCGCGCCAGCACGCCTGATGCCACCGCCATAAGCGCCACCGACAGCGCCAGTCCGAGGACGAGAACCAGGACGTGGTCGCGGGCTGCGCCGGCGATGGCGAGGACATTGTCGAGCGACATCGACAGGTCGGCCGCGAGAATGTGCAGGAGCGCCGTCCGGAACGACTTCGCCTGACCGCTGGCCGTCGAGGCGCCGGAACCGCCGGCGGGGCGGCGCAATTCGAGCGCGAGCTTCCAGGCGACGTAGAGCAGCAGGACTCCGCCCGCCAAGGTGAGGCCGACGATCGCGAGCAGCCGCGTCGCAATCGTCGCCAGCGCGATGCGCAGCAGGGTCGCGATCATCGCGCCCGCGATGATCGCCCGCCGGCGCAGCTTCGGCGGCAGGCCCGATGCGGCCATCGCGACCGCGATCGCGTTGTCGCCGGCCAGCGCCACGTCGATGACGATGACCGAGCCGAGCGCGGCGAGCGCGCCGGGATCGAGCAGCGAATTCACGCGATCATTCTCCCGCGCGAACCCTAGTCGAAGCCCACGCGCCGGTCGAGGCGGGGCGAACGAATTTAGCCGGACTGCGGTCCGTGCGTCCTTCGACTACGCTTCGCTCCGCTCAGGCTGAGGTGCTTTTCTTGATGCCATCAACAATTCTTCCTCAGCCTGAGCGTAGTCGAAGGCCGCAGGATGCATTTGCAGCCTTGTTGCGTGTTCCGCGCTTGCGCCGGCGGCGCTTCATCCGCGACACTGGCGCGTGACCGCCGCGTTCCGTCTCTCGCTGTTCTATGCCGGGTATTTCCTCGGAACCGGCGTGTCGTTGCCGTTCTGGCCGGTGTGGCTCGCCGGGCGCGGGCTCGGCGCGCCGGAGATCGGCGCGCTCTACGCGTTGAGCCAGTGGCTGGGGGTCGCGGCCAATCCGGTGCTGGGCCTGCTCGCCGACCGTGTGCGCGACAGGACTCGATTCATGACCATGCTCGCGGCGATCGCGGTCGCGGGCTATCTGCTATGTCTTCCGGCCCATGGCTTCGCTCAAATGGTGGGGCCGTGGCTGCTCATCGCGGTCGCCGTCACGGCCCTCGTTCCGCTGGCGGACGCGACGACGCTCGCGGCCGCTGCGCGCGGTGAGCTCGACTATGGCCGGGTGCGGCTATGGGGCACGATCGCCTTCATCGCCGCGACGGTGGTCGGCGGCCGCATCCTCACCGGGCGGTCGAGCGAGGCGATCCTCTATCTGCTGATCGGCATGATGGCGGTGACCGCGATCTGCTGCGCCTTGGTGCCGCGTGTCACGGTGGCGCCGCGCGCCGCGCGCGCGCCGTGGCGCGCGCCGTGGCGCGCGCTGGTGGCGCGACAGCATTTCGTCTTCCTCGCCGCGGCGGCCCTGGTGCAGGCGAGCCACGCCGTCTATTACGCCTTCGGCACGCTTTATTGGCGAGGGCTCGGCTATCCCGACGCCACCATCGCCTGGCTGTGGGCGGTGGGCGCGATCGCCGAACTGGCGCTGTTTTATTTCGGCGCGCGCCATGTGCGGCGGTGGGGCCCGGCGGCGCTGTTGGCGCTGGGCGGCGGCGCCGGCATCGTGCGCTGGACGCTCACCGCCTTCGTCACCTCGCTGCCGGCGCTGGTGCTGATCCAGCCGCTGCACGCGCTCACCTTCGCCGCCGCGCACTGGGGCGCGATGCGCTATCTCGCCGACGCGATGCCGCCCGCGCGGGCGGGGACGGCGCAGACGGTCTATAACGCCTGCGTCAACGGGCTGGGGCTCGGCTTGGCCTCGCTCGCGGCGGGCGGGCTCTATGCGGCCTGGGGCGGGCGCGCGTACCTGGCGATGGCGGCGATGGCGGGCACCGGCGCGGCGGTCGCGCTGCGCCTGCGCTACTTGCAGCGGCGATAGGTCGCCTGGTTGGTGGTGGCCAGCTCGGAAGCGCGCACGCGGAAATGCTCGCTGTCGAGCGTTTGCGCCGTGACGAAGAGCGTGGCCGAGCGCGAGCACACCACCTCGCGCAACTCGCGGCCGTCCTTGAGCGCGCTCTCGTTGGCGATCTGGGTGAGGAAGCTGTCGAGGCTTGCTTGCGGGCTGCGCGCGCCGATACGCTTGAAATGATCGAGGAGCTGGTGCTGATAGGCGATGATCTGCTCGCGATTGCGCACCGTGAAGTCGCGATACGAGGTGACGCCGCAAGTGTCGCTCAGCACCATCAGTTCGGTCTGGAAGCGCATCGCCTGGTCGGCCTCCATGTCGGCGGTCTGGAAGCAGGCGACGGTGGCGGCCACGGCCGGCATCGCGCCCGAGGTCGCGGCGAGCGAGAGCGCGGTTGCGGCGGCGGCGAGTTTCCGGGAAATGCTTCTCATTGCGCGCGGCCTCACGTGCGGGTGAGGGCCGCCTCGGCCGTGCGCCTGCGGCGGCGGATGCGGCTAAGCTTATGCACGAAATGGCCGCCCGCGAGAAGCACGACGAAGAGCGCGAGGAGGACCACGCTGAAATCGTGCGCGACCCGGCCCATCATGCGCTCGACCGTGCTGCCGCAGACGAAGCCCAGCGACACGAACACGCTGGCCCAAACCCAGGCCGCGATGAAATTGAGCGTGAGGAAGCGCTGCCACACGATGCCGCTGACGCCGAGCGCGAACGAGGAGAAATTCCGCACGCCGTAGATGAACCGGAAGGTGAGGATGAAGCCCGCGTCGTAGCGCTTGAGCCAGCTCAGCGCGCGGTCGACCCGCGCGCGCCAGTCCGGATGCCGCGCCATCAGGCGCAGGCCGAAATGTCGGCCGATCCAGAAATAGCACTGGTCGCCGGCAAAGCTGCCGAGCGCCGCGGAGAGAAGCAGAAGCGGCGCGCTCAGCACGCCCTGTGCCGCGGCGAATCCGGCCAGCAAGACAAATGTCTCGCCCTCGAAGAAGGTCCAGACGAAGGTTACCAGATAGGACCACGCGCCGTGTTCGAGGATGAAACGTTGAACGTCCATCTTAAGCGTTCCGCCTCCCCTTGCGGCGATCCTAAGCCGGTCCGGGGTTCTGGTCGAGAGGAGATTGGCGACTCAGCCGCCAGCGTCCAGTCTATCGAAATAGCGTTTAATCTCGATGAAGATGAGCGCGAGGCAGATGCCGAAGAGCGCGATGCCGATGTCGTAAACGGCGCCGCCCACGGTGGCGGCGAGGATCACGCCGGCGAGGCCCAGCACCGTCAGGAGCGCGACCGCCACCAGCAGCGCGTCGCTGCTCGCGACCGAGACCGCGAGCAGGAACCCGACCTCGCGCCCGTCGAACTGGCGCTTGACCCTGACCGCGACGATCGCTCCTGCAAGTGCGAAGGTGGCGAGCCCGGCGGCATAGGTCGCGCCGTCCGCGGCCGCGCTCGCGGTGAACAGGCCGAGGACCGCGCTCGCGGCGAGGAAGGCGTGGCCGAGCCACGGCGCCACCAGGCCCCACAATTCGCGCGCGCTCATCGGCGGCGCGGTCGGCGGCGTGCCGTCTTGCGGTGCAGCATGATGCGATGCGGGTCGGGCCACGGTTCGCGCACTCTTGTCGTTAGCGCATGAGATAGAGCAGTCCTGCGCTCAACGGCAAGAGCCTTGCTCCGCGCCGGGCGAGGTCCGATAGTGGGCGCGCGAGGCGATCCCATGAGCAAGCTGCCCCTGTCCCGTTTCAAGGTCATCGATCTGACGCGCGTGCGCGCCGGGCCGACCTGCGTGCGCCAGCTCTCCGACTGGGGCGCCGAGGTCATCAAGGTCGAGGCGGCCGACGGCGATGGCGGCCTGGGCGGCGAGCGGCACGGGTCCGACTTCCAGCATTTGCACCGCAACAAGCGCAGCATCACGCTCAACCTCAAAAGCCCGGACGGGCTGGCGATCCTGAAGGCGCTGGTGAAGGACGCCGACGTGCTGGTCGAAAATTACCGGCCCGACGTCAAATTCCGCCTCGGCATCGATTACGAGACGCTGAAGCCGATCAACAAGCGGCTGGTCTATGCCAGCATCTCGGGCTTCGGCCAGACCGGCCCGTACCGCGACCGCCCCGGCGTCGACCAGATCGCGCAGGGCATGGGCGGATTGATGTCAGTGACGGGCCTGCCGGGTCAGGGACCGGTCAGGGTCGGCATCCCGATCGCCGACTTGTCCGCCGGCATCTTCACCGCCATGGGCATCCTGATCGCGCTGCTCGAGCGCGAAGAGTCGGGCGAGGGGCAGTTCGTCGAATCCTCGCTCCTCGCGGCGCAGATCGCGATGCTGGATTTCCAGGCGACGCGCTGGACCATGTCCAAGGACGTGCCGGGCCAGGCCGGCAACAATCATCCGACCAACATTCCCTCGGGCGTGTTCCGCACCAAGGACGGGCACATCAACATCGCATCGGCCGGGCAGGAGATGTTCAAGCGCTTCTGCACCGCCAGCGGCCTCGGCAACCTGATGACCGATCCGGAATTCTCCACGCCCAAGGGCCGGCTCAAGAACCGCGACAAGCTCAACGCCATCATGGAAGAGGTGACGGCGACCAAGACGTCGTCCGAGTGGATCGACATCCTCAACCGCGCCGGCGTGCCGTGCGGTCCCATCTATCGCATGGACGAGGTGTTCGCCGATCCGCAGGTGCGCCATCTCGGCATCGTCCAGCCGGTGGAGCATCCCACATTGGGCAAGATCGATCTCATCGGCCAGGCGGTGACGTTGAGCCGCACGCCGTCGCGGCTGCGCCGCGCCACGCCCGAGCGCGGCGAGAACACCGACGAGGTGCTGCGCGAGCTGGGCTATGATGGCGAGACGATCGCGCGGTTCCACCGCGACGGCGTCGTGTGAGGAGAACGAAACGATGCTATCCCCGACCGAGCGCATGATCGCCGAGGTGGACGGGCCGATCGGCTGGCTCGTCTTCAACAACCCGGCGCGGCGCAACGCCGTGTCGATGGATATGTGGCAGGCGATCCCGGAAATTCTCGACGCCTACGAGCGCGACCCGGCGGTGCGTGCCATCGTCCTGAAGGGCGCCGGCGACAAGGCGTTCGTCTCGGGCGCCGACATTTCGGAGTTCGAGCAGAACCGCTCCTCGCCCGAGGCCGTCGCGCGCTACGACGAGATCGGCAACCGCGCGCAGCAGCGCATCCTCAACGCCTCGAAGCCGACGATCGCCATGATCCACGGCTTCTGCATGGGCGGCGGGGTCGGCGTCGCCTTGTCGTGCGACCTGCGCATCGCATCGCAAAGCGCGCAGTTCGGCATTCCGGCGGCGAAGCTCGGCATCGGCTATCGCCTGGGCGGGCTCGTGCGCCTCGTGGAGCTGGTCGGGCCGGCATACGCGAAGGAGATCTTCTACACCGCGCGCCGCTTCACCGCTGCGGAGGCGCACGGGATGGGGCTGGTGAACCGGGTGCTGCCCGACGCCGAGCTCGATGGGTTCGTGCGCTCCTACTGCGCTATGATCGGCGAGAACGCGCCTCTGAGTCTCGCCGCCACCAAGGGCATCATCGCCGAGATCACGAAGCTCTCGGCCGAGGTCGACCGCGCGCGCTGCGAGGAGATGGTGCGGCGCTGCTTCGAGAGCGAGGACTACGTCGAGGGCCGCCGCGCCTTCATGGAAAAGCGCAAGCCGCAATTCAAGGGGCGGTAGGTTCGAGCTGCGCATCGGCCGTGCGTCCTTCGACTACGCTTCGCTCCGCTCAGGATGAGGATCATCGGGGATGGCACCAAGAACGGCCCTCATCCTGAGCGAAGTCGAAGGACGCAGGTTGCTGATCCCATCATACGGCGGAAATTGATATGCCCGACGCCTCCCGCGACCTCGCGCCGCATCACACCGTCCGTCTCGCGGAATATCGCGCGCCCGACTTCCTGATCGACAGCGTCGCGCTGACCTTCGAGCTGGGCGAGGCCAGCACCACTGTCAAATCCCGCCTGGCGTTGCGCCGCAACCCGGCAGCATCCGACCGCAAGGCGCCCTTGCGGCTCGACGGCGAGGAGATGGAGCTCGTCTCGGTCGTGCTCGACGGCGAGGCGCTGGGCGCCAACCGCTACCGGCTCGAGCCCGACGCGCTCGTCCTCGCCGACGTCCCGGAGGCGTTCTCGCTCGCGATCGAGACCCGCATCAAGCCGCAGGACAACACGCAGTTGAGCGGCCTCTACAAATCCGGCGGCAATTTCTGCACCCAGTGCGAGCCCGAGGGCTTCCGCCGCATCACCTATTTCCTCGACCGTCCCGACACCATGGCGCGCTACGAGGCGACGATCGTCGCCGACAAGCGGCTCTATCCGGTGCTGCTGTCGAACGGCAACCCGGTGGCGGCGGGCGAGGGCGCCGACGGCAGCCATTGGGCCAAGTGGGTCGATCCCCATCCCAAGCCCTCCTATCTCTTCGCGCTGGTGGCGGGCGATCTCGTTGCCGTGCGCGACAGCTTCACGACCCGCTCCGGCAGGACCGTGCCGCTCGGCATCTGGGTCAGGCGCGGCGACGAGGGCAAATGCGGCCACGCCATGGCGTCGCTCAAGACGGCGATGAAATGGGACGAGGACAAATTCGGCCTCGAATACGATCTCGACGTCTTCAACATCGTCGCCGTCAGCGACTTCAACATGGGCGCGATGGAGAACAAGGGCCTCAACGTCTTCAACACCAAATACGTGTTGGCCAAGCCCGAGACCGCGACCGACATCGACTACCAGGGCATCGAGTCCGTGATCGCGCACGAATACTTCCACAACTGGACCGGCGACCGCGTCACCTGCCGCGACTGGTTCCAGCTCTCGCTCAAGGAAGGGCTCACCGTCTATCGCGACCAGGAATTCTCGGCCGACCAGGGGAGCCGCGCGGTGCGCCGCATCGGCGACGTGCGCCGCCTGCGCGCGGCGCAGTTCCCCGAGGATGCCGGCCCGCTGGCCCATCCGGTGCAGCCGCAGACTTATATCCGGATCGACAATTTCTACACCGCGACGGTCTACAACAAGGGCGCCGAGCTGGCGCGGATGATCGAGAAGATCGTCGGGCGCGACGGGTTCCGCAAAGGCATGGACCTTTATTTCAAGCGCCACGACAACCACGCCGTCACGATCGAGGATTTCGTCGCCGCGATGCAGGACGCGAACCATGTCGATCTCGCGCGCTTCCGGCGCTGGTATCACCAGGCCGGCACGCCCGAGATCACGATCGAGGATCGCTATGACGCGGGCGCGCGGCGCTACGAGCTGACCCTCCGCCAGGAGACGCCGCCGACGCCGGGCCAGGCGGTGAAGGAGCCGCTGGTCATACCGCTCGCCATGGGCCTCCTCGCTCCCGATGGAGGCGACATGGCGCTCAGCCTCGAGGGCGAGGCCAAGGCGGGCGGCGCCACGCGCGTCCTGCTGCTGAAAGAGGCGCAGGAGACGTTCCGCTTCGTCGATGTCGCGGCGCCGCCGGTGCCGTCGCTATTGCGCGGCTTCTCGGCGCCGGTGCGGCTCAAGGGGCTGACGCTCGAGCGGCTGCGCTTCCTCGCGCTCCACGACAGCGACCCGTTCAACCGCTGGGAAGCGAGCCAGCAGGTCGCGACCCGCATCCTGCTTGCAATGGTCGATGCCTATCGCGCGGGCAAGGTTCCCCCGGTCGATCCCGAGCTCGTCGCCGTGCCGCGCGCGTCGCTCGAAGACGCCGAGCGCGACCCCGCCTTCGTCGCCGAGATGATGACGCTCCCGAGCGAGTCCTATCTCGCCGACCAGCTCGAAATGGTCGATGTCGACGCGATCCACGCCGCGCGCGAGGCGGCACGCGCCGCGATCGGGCGCGCGCTCGAAACCCAATTCGCCGCGCTCTATACGCGCTTCGCCGATACCGGCCCCTATCGCATCGACGGGCTGTCGATCGGGCGGCGCAAGCTCCGCAACGTGGCGCTGGCCTATCTCGCGGCCGCGGGCGGGGCGGACGCGGTGGCGCGCGCGGTGGCACAGTTCACGTCCGGCGGCAACATGACCGACGTGCTCGCCGCGCTCGGCGTGCTGGGCGAGATCGATCATCCGGCGCGCGCGGAGGCGCTGGCGTCGTTCTATGCGCGCTGGCAGGGCGACGATCTGGTGATCGACAAATGGTTTGCGCTCCAGGCGATGTCGGGCCTGCCGGGCACGCTCGCGCGGGTGAAGACCCTTACGCGCCATCCTGCCTTCGACATCAAGGTGCCGAACCGGGTGCGCGCGCTGGTCTCCGCCTTCGCCGACGGCAATCAGGTGCGCTTCCACGACAAGACCGGCGCCGGCTACGACTTCCTCGCCGACCAGGTGCTGGCGCTCGATCCGCTCAATCCGCTGTTGGCGGCGCGGACCTTGCAACCGCTGGGCCAGTGGCGGCGCCAGGACAAGGCGCGGCAGGAGCTGATGCGCCGCGCGCTCGAGCGCGTGCTGGCGACCCCCAACCTCAGCAAGAACGCCTATGAAATCGCGAGCAAGAGCCTCGCCGAGCCGGCCAACTGACCGGCCTCAACCAGGGAGAGCACGATGAAACTCTATATGCACCCCGCCTCGACCACGTGCCGGCCGGTGATGCAGTTCATCGCCGACGCGAGGCTCGACGTCGAGAACGTCGTGGTCGACATCTTCAAGGGCGAGCATTACGGCGAGGCCTATACCAAGCTCAATCCCAACCGGCTGGTCCCGTTGCTCGAGGACGGCGATTTCCGCCTCACCGAGAGCGCCACCATCCTGCGCTATCTCGCCGAGAAGGCGGGATCGCCGGCCTATCCCAAGGAGCTGCGCCGCCGCGCCAAGGTCGACGAGCTGCTGGACTGGTTCAACTCGAACTTCTATCGCGATTGGGGCTATGGCCTCGTCTATCCGCAGGTGTTCCCGAACCTGAAGCGGGCGGACGCGGCGGTGCAGGCGGGAACGATCGCGTGGGGCCGCGACAAGTCGAAGCACTGGCTCCAAGTGCTGAACGACCACTGGATTGGTCCCGGCAAGACCTATCTCCTGGGCGCCGACATCACCATCGCCGATTATTTCGGCGTCGCGCTCGTGACCATCGGCGAGCTCATTCATTGCGACTTCGGCTCCCAACCCAACATCGCGCGCTGGCTCGCGGCGATGAAGGCGCGGCCGAGCTATGCCGAGGTCTACAAGGTATTCGAGGGCTTCGCCGCCTCGACCAAGGGCCAGGCGTTCGAGCGCGTCTGAGCGCGGCTCAGACCGGGTAGCACGACCTCGACGTGAGGGTGATCGAGGTCGGGAACAGCGACGCGCCGAAGAGCGGCATGTTGCCGATGAAGTTGAGCTGGTAGCTCGCGGTGACGAGGTTGCCGCAGCCGGGCGTGCTCGCGTTGAAGACCGAGGCCGGAAGGTTGAGCGGCTTGGTCAACCCCGCGGCGAAAGACGCCGTCAGGCTCGAGGAGCCGCAGGCCGTGGTGTTGACCGAGGCGCAGCGCGCGGCTTGCTCGACCGCGAAATCGAGGATGCCCTGGGTCCAGGCCGCCTGCCCGAATTCGAAGATGCCAAACAGGAACGCAAGCAGGATCGGCACGACGAGCGCGAACTCGACCACGTTCGACCCGCGCTGGTCGGCGCGGAAGCGGGCGACATGCGATGCGATGCGTGCCATGGCGCGGAGAGATTAGCGAGGCCAAGCATAACGAGAGCCTAACGAGGGGAGCCCAATCGCGGCGGGTTTTAGTGGCATTGCGGCGCCGCAATTTGGCGCGCATTTGTCGCGAGGTCGTCTGGGTTCAGGGCAGCGTGTTGATCGGGCGCACGGGCTTGCCGGCGAGGAAGCCGCGGATCGATTCGACCGCGTGGCCATAGACCTGGCGGAACGCCTCGGCGGTGCCGTATCCCAGATGCGGCGTCAGCACCACGTTGTCGAGCGCCAGGAACGGATGGTGCTTGGGCAGGGGCTCGATGTCGTAGACGTCGAGCGCGGCGCCGGCGATGCGGCGCCCCTTGAGGCAGTCGATCAACGCCTTCTCGTCGACGATGGGTCCGCGCGAAGTGTTGACCAGGTATGCCGTCGGCTTCATGCGCGCGAGATCGGCCGCGCCGACGAGGCCGCGCGAGCGCTCGCTGAGAACGAGATGGATGGTGATCACGTCGCTGGCGGCGAAGAGCTCGTCCTTGGCGACGCGGCGGGCGCCGTGCTCGGCGGCCTTGGCATCGGTGAGGTTGGGGCTCCAGGCGGCGATCTTCATGCCGAACGCGGTGCCGACGCGCGCCACCTGGCTGCCGAGCCGGCCGAGGCCGAGAATCCCCAGCGTCTTGCCGTTGAGCGCGGTGCCGAGGACCGGCGTCTGCCAGCGTCCGGCGCGCGTCGCCGCGTCCTCGCTCGGGATGTGGCGCACGACGGCGAGGATGAGGCCCCAGGCCAGCTCGGCGGTGGGGTAGGGCAGCATGTCGGTTCCGCACACCTGGATGCGCCGCTCGGTCGCGGCCTCGACATCGATCGCCGCATTGCGCATGCCAGCGGTGACGATGAGGCGGAGATTGGGCAGCTTCTCGATCAGGCTGCGCTTGAAAGGGGTGCGCTCGCGCATCAGCACCACGCCCTCGAAGGTATGGAGCCGGTGCGCCAGGGTCGCCTCGTCGCCAATATACTCGGGGAAGGCCTCGATGGCGGCGTCGGGATGGAGGCTCTGCCAATCCGCCGATTTGAGCGCCGCGCCCTGGTAGTCGTCCAATACCGCAATGCGCATCATGGCGTGACGCCTTTCTCGAGAAGGGGAGATCGCGCGATTAAACCCAAGCCGCCGCCGATGGTAAATATTTTCTTAATTGTGAGGCGGCTCACAGGTCCGCGTCCGGCGCCCATACGTAATTAACCATATCAAAGCCACCCCTCATTCGCGAGGAGACCCGCATGACCGCCTCCAGCAAGCCCGGCTCCGGGATTTACGACTTCGACGCGGCGCTCAGGACCGCCGCCGAAGGGGTCGCCGACGCCATTTGCGACGCCGTGTCCGCCGACCTGCCCGATGCGCATCTCGAGCCCGTGTTGAACGCCGTCATTGCGGCCAATGACGCGGGCCTCGAGGTGTTGCGGTCGCTGCGGCGGCAGACGGGTTCCGGCCTCGACGCCGCGCTGCCCGCGTAGTTTCGTTCGTTTCAGCCTGCCGGCGGCGGGCGGTAGGGCGGCGCGCGCAGCATCCAGCGCGTCAGGTACGACCCCGGCACCAGCCAGGCGAAGCCTGCCAGCGCATAGAAGCCGAAGGCGAGGAGCGCGTTCTCCGGCAGGCGCGCCGCGATCGCCATGACGATGCCGGCATAGAGCGCGAGCCCAAGCGCAAGGGCGAGGCCGCCGACGAGAATGCGCAATCGCATGGGGCCGAGCCTGATGCGGCGCGAGCGCCCGCGTCAAGCGGCGGCGACCCCGTGCATTGACGCGAAACGCGATCCGACTACCATCGCGGTCCAAGAAATCGATCTCGCCGCGGCAACGGCGGGTCGCGGGGAGAAGCGGTCGGGATGGTCCTCTATCTGCTGGTCCACATGCTGCTGGCGGTGGCGCTGCTGGGCGCGGTGACGCACCAGGCGCTCGGCGTTCTCGCCCCCGTGCGCCGCCCCGCGGGAGTGTTCTTCACCCGGTTCAGGGCGGTCAACGGCACGGGCTATGTCAATGCCATCGTCGTTCTCTATCTGCTAACGGCGTCGCTCGGGCTGATCATCTATCCCAACTACCGCCTCGGCGCGCGCGTGGTGATGGAGCAGCTCCATATGTACGCGCGGGTCGGCTCGTTCGAATTGAAGGAGCACCTGATCGCGCTTGGATTGGGCATCCTGCCCGCCTATTGGTGGGCATGGCAGCCGGCGCAGAAGGACCACGCGATGACGCGCCGCTTTCTCACCGTCATCCTCGGCGGCATTGTGTGGTACGCGTTCCTGACCGGCCATGTGCTCAATAACACCCAGGGGATCACGTGATGCGCTGGATGCGGGCGCTGCCGGTGTTCTCGATCGCCTTTCCGCTGCTCTATCTGCCGGCGATGTATTTCAACCTGCCGGTCTTCACCTACGTGCCGAAGACGCACGAGTTCCATGCTTTCCTTTTTCAGCCCGCGGGGAAGTTGGGACCGGGCATGTTTTATTACGGCTGGCTGGTGACGGCGGGGATCGCCGCGGCCGCGATCGCGCTCGCCGCCGCTTATGCGCCCGAGAAGGCGATCCAGCGCATCCCGGCAAGCCTTGTCTGGATCGCGCCGCTCGCGGTGATCGCGGCACTCCTCGACATCCTGAGCGACTGGTTCACGCGGTGAGCGGCGCGCTCGATGGCGTGCTGGTCGTCGCGCTGGAGCAGGCGGTGGCGGCGCCGCTCTGCACCTGCCGGCTCGCCGACGCCGGCGCGCGCGTCATCAAGGTCGAGCGGCCGGACGGCGATTTCGCGCGCTACTATGACCGCGCCGCCAAGGGCGAGAGCGCCTATTTCGTGTGGCTCAACCGCGGCAAGGAGTCGGTCGCGCTCGACATCAAGGATGCCGGCGACCGCGCGCTGCTCCACCGCATCGTCGCGCGCGCCGACGTGCTGGTGCAGAACCTCGCGCCCGGCGCGGCGGCGCGAGCCGGCGTCGATCCGGCCGAATTGTGCGCCCGCCACAAGCGTCTCATCGCCTGCTCGATCACCGGCTACGGCGAGAGCGGGCCTTATCGCGACATGAAGGCCTACGATTTCCTGATCCAAGCCGAAACCGGGCTCACCGAGATCACTGGCCCGCCCGAGGCGCCCGCGCGGGTCGGAGTCTCCGTCTCCGACGTTGCCGCCGGGCTCAACGCCCACGCCGCGATCCTGCAGGCGCTCTATGCGCGCGAGCGCACTGGCGCGGGCGCGCTCATCCACGTGTCGATGTTCGACGCGACGGCGGAATGGATGAGCGTGCCCTACATGAACCTGGTCTATGGCGGCAAGGCGCCGCCGCGGGTGGGATTGAAGCATCCCTCGATCGCGCCCTACGGCGCCTATCGCTGCGGCGACGGCAAGGCGATCGTGATCGGCATCCAGAACGAGCGCGAATGGGTGCGGTTCTGCGCCCAGGTGCTGGGCGACGCCGCGCTGGCGAGCGATCCGCGCTTCTGCGACAACCCGCGCCGCATCGCCAACCGCGACGCGCTCGAGGTGCTGATCGAAGCCGCCTTCGCCGCCAAGCCGCGCGCCGCGCTGGGGCTCGTCCTCAAGGCGGCGGAGATCGCCTTTGGCAACCTCAACTCGGTGGCCGATTTCGCACAGCACCCCCAGCTCCGCCTCGGCGAGGTCGCAACCGCGTCAGGGACTGTCGTCATGCCGCTGCCGCCGGCACTGCCGACGGGCGCGCCGTTGGGCGCCGTGCCCAGGCTCGACCAGCACGGCGCGGCGATCCGCCGGGAATTCGCCTGAGCTCTCCGGGGCGGGGCGCCAGCGACAGGGAATGACCGCGATCCGCCTCTCCAAGCACCGATAATTGCGCCATTGTGCATCGCACATATTTTGGCTGGCGAATCGGTAAATGTGGATATTTTGTCGCACCATAGAAATCTTTTGCAGTGCGATTTTCGGCTTGCATTGTGCATCGCAGCGAGGCATATTTTGCGGTGCGGCATTGCTCGTCGCCCGACGACATGCCGTACGTCTTCTAGGCGTTTCCTCCCTAAACTTGGGCCGTGCCTCGCGCACGGCCCATTTTTCTTGGTGACAGGGCGCTACCGGGCCGGTCCCAGGAATGTTATCGTCAAGCGCAACTCCCAGCCATGGGGGACGGTATGAGGCGCGTGCAAGTCGCCCCCGTGATCATCATCCCGGTGCTGGTGATCCTGGCCCAATTCGCCGTCGTTTACGCGACGCCCAAAACGGGCAATTTCTCTCTGCCGATGACGATGCTGGCGGGCTTCCCCTATCGCGTCGAGCCGCTGTTTCCCGCGGCCGTGGCGGTGATCCTCGGGTTCGGGCTGTGGCGCTATACCGGCATGGGGATGATCTCGGCGGTGACCGCTTCCTTGCTGCTGTTCCTGCTGCCATTCGCCGCCAGCTATCTCCTGGCTTATTACATCGCGGTCCATCTCCCGTTCCAGATCACCTCGGTCGCGGACTACTCGAACGCGCTGTTGTCGCTGCGGCCCGCGGTCGAGGGCGTCTGCCGCTTGCTGGTGCTGGCGGTTTGCGCGCCGACGTTCCGCTCGCTGTCCGCGTGGCTCCTGATCCTGGCCTGCTGGAGCGGCGCCACGGTGCTGCTGCTGTTCGCCTATTTGGACGAGGTGGTGGCGGCGTCTTATCCGACGCTGGTCGAGGTCGCGACCGTGCTCGGTTTTGCCGCGGTGGGCTACCAGTTCCCGCGCGCGCCCAAGACCTGGTAGAAGCTCGCGGCCTCAGGAAGTCCGAGCCAGCGCGTACCGGTACTGCGGCAGACGCGAACCGGGGCGCACGAACAGCGCCGGCCGGCGATCATTGGCATAGACCTCGGTGCGCAGGCGGCTGCGGGCGCGGGCAAGGTCGCTGCGGATGGCATCGACCGATGCGCCGGTGGCATGCGCCACCTGTTCGTAGGAGTTACCTTCGACCCCGACCAGAAGCACCGCGGCGCGCTGCTTGCGCGGCAGCCGGCCGAGCGCGCCCTCGAGATCGCGCACAACGAGCCGCGTCTCGCTGCCATGCGACACCGATCGCGGCGTGACTGTGGCATAGAGCCAATGCGCTTCGGCCGCGCGGATCGACTTGGCGATCCCGGCGAGAAACTGGTTGCGCATGATGGCATAGAGCCAGCCGCGCAAATTCGACCCGGCCTGCCACAGATGCGCGTTCGCGAGCGCCCGCAGCAGCGTGTCCTGCACCAGATCGTCGATGTCGTGACGCTGGCGGCACCAACGCCGCGCCATCCGCTTGAGGAACGGCATCTCGACCACGAGCCGATCGGCGAACGCGACTCGCCAAGGCAACTCGACGTCATCGGGTTCAAGCGGATGAAGTACGGCTATGGCATTCAATGGAAAAACTTTCACGTTCGCAATTCTTACAGTCACAAATATGGAGCAAAAACCACGCCAACCTTGCTTTCGCGCTGCAAATCAATATGTTGGTTAATTCTTGGCCGCCAACCATGTAAAGTTTCCAGACACATCCCGAGGCAACGAATCGCAGTCGCATGCGACTCGCGCCGGCGCCCGGGCGGAGCGATTGCGTGCACGGGCCGGTGGAAAAATCCGCGCAGGCAGGGCATGGTTTCCGCGGGGGAGAACGAGCGATGCACCGGCTGCAGAAATCCGTCACCGGTCGCATCGCGCGCAGGCCGATCCCGTCTCGATCCCACTCCGGCCGCAGGCGATCATGCTAAGGCGCTGGGCCGCCCAGATCTCGGCTGTCGCCGCATCGCTCATCGACGATCTCAAATACGCGAGCTGGCTGCGGCAGCGGCGCGCGTTCGTCTACGCCACCATCCTGCTCGCGCTCGAAGTCGCGGGATTCCTCTTCGTCGTCGCGGTTCAGCGCGACGTCTTCATCAAGCTCGGGCGGGCGACGACGACCGACTTCGTCAGCTTCTACGCCGCCGGCAAGCTCGCCAACGCGGGGACGCCCGAGCTCGCCTACGACCAGGCCGCGCATTATGAAGCCGAGCAGCAGGCGACGGCGCCGGGCATCATCTACGACTATTTCTATTATCCGCCGACCTACCTGCTGATCTGCGCCGGATTGGCGGTCCTGCCCTATCTCGTCGCGTTCGTCGTCTTCGAGGTGGCAAGCCTCGTGGCTTACGTGCTCGTCATCCGCACCATCCTGCAGGAACGCGGCTGGGACACGGTGGTGGCGATCCTCGCCTTTCCCGCCGTGCCGTGGACCTTGGGCACCGGGCAGAACGGATTTCTCTCGGCCTCGCTCTTCGGCGGCGCGACTCTGCTGCTCGACAGAAGCCCGGTCTGGGCCGGGATCCTGTTCGGCGCGCTCGCCTACAAGCCGCATTTCGGGCTGCTGATCCCGGTGGCGCTCGCCGCGGGCAGCCAGTGGCGCGCGTTCGCTTCCGCCGCCGCGACGGTCGCGTGCATCGTGATTCTCTCGCTCGCCGTCTATGGCGCGGACACGTGGCGCGATTTCGTCGTTGCGCTCGCCGGATCGCACATCGCCTACGAGTCCACGCATGTCGATTCCGGCGCGATGACCAACGCCTTTGGCGCCGTGCGCGTGCTGTGGGGAAGTCCAGCGCTCGCCTGGGGCGCGCAGGGGGTCGCGATCGTCGGCGCGGCAGGGGTCGTGGGTTTCGTGTGGCGGCGGCGGCTGAGCCTGCCGCTGCGCGCGGCGAGCCTGGCGGGCGCCGCATTGCTGGCCGCGCCGGTGGCGCTCTTCTACGACTTCGTGGTGACGTTCGTGGCGGTGGCGTGGCTGGTGCGCGCGGGCCGCAGCGAAGGCTTCCTGCCGTGGGAGAAATCCGCGCTCCTTGCGGTCTTCATCGTCCCCTTGGCGTCGCGCTACATCGCGCATGAGCATGTGCCGGCGGCGCCGCTCGCGCTCGTCGTGCTCCTGCTCGTGATCGTCAACCGCGCGCGCCACGAGCTGCGCATCCGCTCCGCCCAACGCGACAAGATCGAGCCCGCGGACGCGACGGCCCGGTCGCCGATCGGCGTCGTCGATGGCGCCTGATCCGACGCCCCGCTCCGCTCCAGGCGCGTTGAACGCGTGGCATTGGCCGCTGCTCGTGGGATTGGGCGCGTGCGCGATCGCGATGAGCTTTCCGCACCGGCTGGTGACGGACGGCGACACGCATCTCCACATCGCCGTGGGACGATGGATCATCGCCCACCGCGCCATCCCCTTCCACGACCCGTTCTCGTTCACCGCCGCCGGCAAGACGTGGGTCCCGCACGAATGGGGCGCGGAGATCGTCCTCGCCATTGCCTACGAGGCGCTCGGCTGGGGCGGCGTCATCGCCGCGACGGGGCTAGCGATCTTCGCCTCCTTCGCGATCCTGACCCGCGCGCTGATGCGTCATTTCGCGCCGCCGCGCGCCGCGCTCGGCGCGACGCTCGCGTTCCTTCTCACCGAGGAGCATCTGCTGGCGCGGCCGCATGTCATCGCCTTGCCGTTGATGGTGCTATGGATGTGGCGCATCATCGCCGCCCGCGACGAGGGGCGCGTGCCTTCGCCGCTGCTCCTGCCGGTAATGACGCTGTGGTGCAATCTGCACGGCGGTTTCGTCGTCGGGCTGGGCTTCGTCGCGCTGCTCGGCAGCGAGGCGGTGATCGAGGCCAAGGGCGCGGAGCGGATCGCGGCGGCGCGGCGCTGGGGCGTGTTCTTCGGGCTCGCGCTGGCGAGCGCGCTCGTCTCGCCCAACTTCATTGCCGGACTGCTGCTGCCGTTCGAGCTGATGCGCATGAGCTATTCCATGGCGGCGATCGCGGAATGGCAGGGCGCCAGCTTCACCGGCTACCAGCCGGTGGAGATTTGGATCGTCGTGATCGCGCTCGCCGGCCTGTCGCTGGGCTTGCGATTGAAGCTGACGCGAACGGCGATGGTGCTGCTGCTGCTGCACATGGCGCTGTCGCATGTGCGCAACGCCGAACTCCTGGGCTTCATCGCGCCGCTCTTGGTGGCGGCGCCGCTGGCCGCGCATCTGCGCGCGCTGGGGCTGGCGACGGGGATTGAAGCCGTTGCAAGAGCGCCGACGCGGCGCGCGGCCGCAATCGCCGCGCTCGTCGTCGCGCTCGGCTTCCTCGCCACCGCCGCGCTCTTCGATGCGGCCCGCTTCCGTCCGAACCAGGAAGTGGCGCCGGTCGCGGCGCTCGAGGCGGTGCGCGAAGCGGGGATCACCGGGCCGGTGCTCAATCTCTATGGCTTCGGCGGCTTCCTGGTGTTTTCCGGCGTTCCGGTGTTCATCGACGGCCGCGCCGATCTCTATGGCGACAACTTCATCCGCAGCTTCGTCGATGCGGTGAACGGCGGCAATGACGACGATCTGCGCCAATTGCTCGAGCGCTACGCGATCCAATGGACGATGTTCGAGCCCAAGACCCCGGCGGTACGCCTGCTCGATCGCTTTCCCGATTGGCAGCGCGTCTATGCCGACAAATTCGCGGTCGTCCATCGCCGCAACGGGCCGGCCCCTCAGCGTCCCTTGGCGCCGATCGAGGGACCCCACGCCGACAACAGGTAGAACGCGACCGCCACCAGCAGCAGATAGCGGAACCCCAGCACCGTCGAGAACGACTCGCTCAATCCGCCCACCACCGAGCCGGCGATGTTGGAGCCGAAGGCGTAGTCGGGATCGGCGTTCCCCGCGAACGAGCGGGCGAAGACGACGCCCGCGAAATACATCGGCCCGAGCGCCAGGAGGCACGGCAGCGCATAGCGCCAGACGAGGCCGCCGTTGAGGAACGTGTCGATCGGCACCGCCACGGCGAGCGCCAAGAGCAAAAGCAGGCCCGCATAGTGCCACGCGATGTCCTTCGCCGCGGCGAGCTTGAGCACGTAGAGATTGGCCACCAGGATCAGCACCAGCACGGTGAAGAACACCAGCGAGTTCACCAGCCACGTGCTGCCGAACAGCAGCGCCATCTGCACCACCGCCTTGGTCTCCAGCAGCATGAACCCGGCGCCGAGAAAGAACATGCGGCCGTCGATCCGCATTCTCGCCTTGGGCAGGAAGAGATAGACCATCGCCAGGCCCAGCGCGCCGAGCACCAGCATCGAGCGCGCCGTCAGATCCGGTATCAGCCGGCCGCGGAGATAGAGGAACGGCCAGTCGTCGCTGGCGCGGATCGGCGCCGCCGCGTCGTGGAGGAGCTTGGTCGGCGCGATCGGGTCCCACTCCGCGCGCTCGGCCGGCGGCATGCGGTCCGGATGGACGTCGAACCCGTCGACCGCCAGGTTCTTGGGCGGCACGTGATTGATCCAGAAGGTGCCGCGCGCGGCAAACGCGTCGGCGATGCGCGGATTGCAGCCGGCGATGATCATGGTGAAGCCGGTCGGCTCGTTGGGGTCGACCGTCGGGCGATAGGGCAGGCTGACGACCAGCGGCGCGCAGCCGAACACCTTTTCCGCCATGGCGCTGACGCGCTCGACGATCCATCCCTGGCGAAAATAATTGTACATGACGAAGAGGCCGCCCGGCTTCAGGACGCGCTTGGCGTCGGCGAACGCCTCCTCGGTGAAGAGATAGCTCTCGAGCCGGATATTGGCGTAGCTGCTGTGGAGGATCAGCGAATCGACCAGCGCATAGATCACCAGGTCGTAGGTGCGGTCCGTGGTGCGCAGGAAATGCCGGCCGTCGTCGAGATGCGCCGTCACGCGCTTGTCCTGATAGGGATGATCGGGGTGCTCGTGGATGCCGATGTCCTGGATGACGGGATCGATCTCGACCGCGTCGAGCCGCTCGACGCCGAAGCGCAGCGTGTGCGCCATGTCGTTGCCGGAACCGGCGCCGATGATGAGCGCGTCCTTGAACGGCGCGCCGCCGCTGTGCTGTTGCAGCAGGTGGATGAGCGAGTAGGAGGGGCCGCGCTCGGCAAACGGCACCATCTCCTGGTAGCCGATCGTGTTGACGAAGATGCCGCCGGTCGCGGCGGTGTAGTTGATCGAGTAATAAGGCGACCATCGGGTCACGAAGTCCGAACCGGGCTTGAGCGTGACCAGAAACAGGCACATGAGCGCCCCGAGGCGGACCATCTGGCCGCGCGTCAGCTCGCCACGAACGTGGAGCAGGTAGGCGACGCCGGCCGCGACCACGGCGAACCAGACCAGCGGCGGCGTCTGCGCGAAGGAGAGCGCCGAGAACGCGACGATCCCGGCGAGGCTGCCGCCGATGTTGAAGCTGTAGGCCTTGACGCGGTCGGGATAGGCGGCGAACGCGCGTCCCAGCACCTGGCCCAGCCCCACGAACATCAAGGCGATGCCGACGAAGAAGATGGCGGCGATCAAGTCGATCGGAACTACGAACTTCGCCACGTCTGGATTGCGGAACTCGGTGCCGAAGAACACTTCCTGGGGTGAGGCTTGGTTGCCGACATCGATCGCCAATCCGCCCCACAGGTCGTAGCCCACGAACATGAAGAACGCCGCCGCCACGAGCCAGAACGCCAGGGCCGGGAAATAGCCGAGCCAGTCGCGCTTCGAGCGCGCGGCGAGACAGCCGCACGACATCCCCAGGAACGACGCGATCAGGACGACGTTGGTGAAGAACTGCAGGAACACGACATAGGCCGCGAACCAGCGGATACTGGCCAGCTCGAGGAAGAGAACGAGGAATCCGACCAGAAAGAGCTCAAGCCCAAGCCGTCCCTTGGCAAGCGGAACCGGCGGTTCGGTTCGAGTCATTGGGATCGCGGTCTCCAGCGGGGTGAGGGGCGCCGGCGCGGCGGCGATCAGGGACGAAGATTTTTAAGGCATCGCGCGCCGCTGCGCCATACAAACCGAATTCGTACGAGGCTCCATCCGAAGAGCGATCGATGACAACCGGGACGGTCGGCGGCGAGAGGAGCGCGAACGAAAAACAGGGCGAATCGACTCGGTCATACCGGCTCGCGCTCGCCGCCGTTCTCGGACTGGCGTTCGCGATCCGCACGGCAGTGGTTCTGACCCAGGTCTACGTCACCCATCCGGACGAGGTCTTTCAATATCTCGATCAGGGCCATCGCCTGGCCTTCGGCTCGGGCGTGGTGCCGTGGGAGTTTTTCGACGGCATCCGGTCGTGGCTCCTGCCGGGCATCCTGGCAGGGATCATGAAGTTGTGCGCAATGGTCAGCGCGGATCCCCGGGTCTATCTCGACGCGATCCGGCTCGCGGCGTCGGCCGCTTCGCTCACCGTGGTCTATGTCGGGTTTCGCCTCGCGTATCTGCGCGACGGCATGATGGCCGCGCTCGTCACGGGCGCGCTCTGCGCCGTGTGGTTCGATGCGGTCTTCTTCGCGCCCAGCGTGATGACCGAAGTGCTCGCCGCCTATTGCGCCATGGCCGCCGTGTGGCTCGCGGAGCGGCGCGGCGCGCGCGACACGGGCCACACGATGGCGTTGGCCGGCGCGCTTCTCGGCCTCGCGTTCAGCCTGCGCTTCCACATGGCGCCGACCCTGCTCGTCATCGCGCTGTGGCATTGCCGCCTGGAGTGGCGGCGGCGCTGGCTGCCGCTGCTGCTCGGCGCGCTCGGAATCGTCGTTCCGGTTCTCGGCGTGCTCGATTTCTTGACCTGGGGCAGCCCGTTCCAGTCGGTGTGGCTCAATTTCGTGCGCAACGTGCCGCAGGGCGTCAGCACGGCCATCCAGTCCGATCCCGGGATGGATTATTTCGCCCTGATCCACGCCTACTGGACGTTCGCGGCGCTGCCGTTCCTGGTGCTGGCTCCGCTCGGGGCGCTGCGCGCGCCGCTCCTCGCCATTGCCGCGGCCGCCACTCTCGCGACGCTGTCGCTGTTCGGACACAAGGAGTACCGCTTCATCTGCTTCGCCTTGATGGCGGCGCCCATCCTCGTCGGGCTGGGCGGCGTGCGCGTGTTGCAGTTGCTCGATGGCCGGCTCGGCGAGGCGCGGCGGATCGCCGTGCGGGCGGGCTTCGTGTTGGTCGTCGCCGCGGTCTCCGTCTATGCCTGGAGCGACGGGTTCCTGGGGGTGCAGCGCGGCCACATGAGCGGCAATCTCGAGGCCTTCCTCGCGGCGAGCCGGCAGCCCGAATTGTGCGGATTGGGCATCCTCGACATCGATTGGGCGGCGACCGGAGGCTATTCCTTCCTCAACCATGACGTGCCGATCTACTATTCGCGGTTCGAATTCCGCCCCGACGTCAGCGAGAAACTGGCCCCCACAGGGGTACGGTTGAGGCTCGAAATCGTGCGCAACGGCGCGCCATTGCCGCAATTCCAGGGCGACGACTGGCTGCGCCACGCCCGGCTGTTCAATTTCGCCATCGCGCGGTCGGATCGGGGGCCGCCGGGATTTCAGGCGCTGCAATGTTTCGACAATGCGCCGGAATGGCCCTGGCCGAAAGTATGCCTTTTCCGTCGTCCGGGCACATGTGGTTGAGTGCTCAAGGGATATCCACAACATCTAGTGAGGCAATAGAGGAGCAACGCTAAAGCCCCGATTTTCTTATCGAGTTTTCGCGAAAAATTTTTTTGAAACGATTGCCTCTACCAGGAATTGATTCATCGACAGGTAGAAATCGGTCCTTTAAGATAGTCTATCTGTGACACACGTTAACCTTTTCAGGGGACTGCACGATGATGTTCAGATTGCTTCGACGCTTCCGCCGCGACGAAAGCGGCGTTTCCTCGATCGAATACGCCATGCTCGCGGTCGGTATCGCGTTGGCGATCTTTGCCGGTGCCAAGTTCCTTGGCAACAACATCAACAACGCGCTATCGACGATCGGCACTTCGGTGAATTCGGAAGTCTGACGACTTTGGCTCGGTGGTAGCTGGTCGGGAGTTCTCTCTCGGCTTCCGACCAGCAAGCTTCTATGCCTGCGGGTGGAGCCTGGGATGCAGAGAGCCGTTCTCTGTCTCGCGATCGGCGCCTTGGCATTGGCCGCCTACGGGGATCTGCGGCGCCGCCGCATCCCCAACGCGGTGTCGCTCGCCGTTGCCGCGCTCGGTTGCGCGCGCCTGCTCCTGGCGGCTGACATCGTGGCCGCCGGCCGCACCCTGGCGGCCGCCGCAATCGTCCTCGTATTGACGGCAATTCTCTTCTGGCGCGGCGTCTGCGGCGGCGGCGATGCCAAACTGCTGGCGGCGGCGACCCTTCTGGTCGGCTACCGCGACCTGGGCGATTTCCTCATCCTGACCGCGCTCCTGGGCGCGGCGCTGGTGCCGGTGATCCTGCTGACCAGGCGGATCGCGCCCTGGCTTCATCCGGCCGAGGACACCCTGTCCGCCGATGCGCCGACCGATGCCGTCGCCAGCGTCAAGGCGGCGCGGACAACCGTACCTTACGGGGTTGCTATTTCGGGGGCATGCTCCATGCTTCTCATCATCCAGACCGCTATGACAAGGTGAGCGAATATGCGAGCCAAAACAATACTGGCCCTCCTCTTCCTGCTGTCGCTCGCGGTCGTCGCGGGTCTCTTCTACCAGGGGTTGCCTCAGCCCAAGACTCAGACGGCGCAAGCGCCGCCGCCACCGCCGCCGCCGCAATACGAAGTCCTCGCGACCACGTCGCCGCTGACGCCGGGGACGTTGCTGCGCAGCCAAGACGTGACGTGGCGCCCGGCCGCGAAAGTCGAGACCGGCCAGTTCGTGCGGCCGCCGGCGGCCGCGCTCGCCGCCAAGCCCGAGGCCGACGAGGAAGCGCGCGCCCAGGTCTATGGCGCGGCGCTGCGCGTGGCGCTGAGCCAGGGCGATGCGGTTTCGCGCTCCGACATCGTCAAGCCGGCGGACCGCGACTTCCTGCCCCTGGTGCTCACGAGCGGCAAGCGGGCGATCGCCATTCCGATCGCGACCGGAGGCGCCAGCGCCGGCCTGCTCAGCCCGGGCGATCATGTCGACGTCCTGCTGACCCAATCTTTCAGGGCCGACAACACGCCGCTGACGCGGCGCTCGGTCGGCGAGACCGTGGTCGAGAATCTCCGCGTTCTTGCTGTCGATCCCGCCACCCAGTCCAACCGGACGGTGACGCTCGAGGTGCTGCCCGAGCAGGCGGAAAAGATCAATGTCGCCACCGAGCTCGGCAAGCTGTCGTTGACGCTGCGCGCCGCGACCGTGGGTTCGGTAGCGGCGGGGGCAACGGACACCATTAAGCCGGCCTGGGCGGTCGACGTGTCGCCGGCGCTCCGGACGGCGACGCCCACGAAAGAGGTCGCCGACGAGCGGCCTCCGATCAAGGTGATGCGCGGCGACAAGTCGGAGAACTTGCAGCCGCAATGAACGCGAGATGCGACGCACGCACGACGTAAGAGGCATACGGCAAGAGAAACGCGACGGAGTCCGAAACTGTGGCCAGGTGGGGGATATGACAACGGGAAATCAAGAACGATCGAAGCGCAAGCGCTTCCCATTGGCCTGTTGCGGTTGGGCCGTGCTCATGGTCGTGCTGCTCGCATCCGGCATGGCCGTGGCGCAGCAGCAGCGGGTGCTCCATCTTTCGGTCTCCAACGGCCAGCTCATCCAGTTCCCGCGCCCGGCGCGCAGCGTGTTCATCGCCGATCCGGCCATCGCCGACGTGCAGGTGCCGTCGCGCGACAGCGTCATCGTGTTCGGACGCAAGCCCGGACAGACGACGCTCTTTGCCACCGGCGAGGACGACAAGCCGCTGGCGTCGATCCAGGTCATCGTCGGCTATGAGCTGGGCGAGGCCGCGGCGATGGTGCACAAGGAACTGCCGGACGCGATGATCAATCTGAAATCGACGCCCAACGGCATCGTCATGGACGGCACCGTTCCCGACGCCGACACCGCCAACAAGGTGCGCGCGGCGCTGAAGCGGTATCTCGGCGACACGGTCGAGCTCCTCAACGAGCTGCGCGTCGCCGGATCGCAGCAGGTCAATCTTCGGGTCCGCGTCGCCGAGATATCCCGCACCGTGACCAAGGACCTCGGCTTCAACTGGCAGTCGGTCGTGTCTCCGGGCGGATTCAGCTTCGGCGTGCTGACCGGCACCAACCAATTGTTGCCGGGCTTCCCCGGCGCGGCCGGAGCCTTGCCGCTGGCCGGCTCGACCCTGAAGCCGCCCGCCAATGCCAGCGCCCTCTTCTCGCCGACTTCGGCGGCGCTCCCCGCCGGCTCGACGCCCAACGGCACTTTCGCCAATTTCACCAACAACCGATCGACCACGAACGCGCTCCTCGACGCCCTCGCCGACGAGGGACTCGTGACCATCCTCGCGGAACCCAACCTGACGGCGGTGTCGGGCCAGCCGGCGAGCTTCCTCGCCGGCGGCGAATTCCCGATCCCGGTCGCGCAGAGCTCCTCGGGCGTCGGGACCGCCGCGTCGATCACGGTCGATTTCAAGCAATTCGGCGTCTCGCTCGCCTTCGTGCCCACGGTGCTTACGGCCGAACGCATCAGCCTCAAGGTTCGGCCCGAGGTGAGCGAACTGACCAGCGTCGGCGGCGTCGATATCGCCGGGTTTGTCATTCCCGCGCTCACCGTGCGGCGGGCGGAAACCACGGTCGAACTCGGCAGCGGCCAGAGTTTCGCCATCGCCGGACTGATCCAGAACAACTCCAACGTCGATATAAACAAGTATCCGGGACTGGGCGACGTGCCGGTGCTTGGCTCCCTGTTCCGGTCGTCGAGTTTCCAGCGCAACGAAACGGAGCTGGTCATCATCGTCACGCCCTATGTCGTACGGCCGGTGTCGGCGGGTCCATCGCTCAAGGCGCCCACCGACAGTTATGCGCCGGCCTCAGATATCGAGCGCATCTTCCTGGACCGGTTGACGAAATCCGCCAAGCCGGGCGCCGCGTCGGAACTGGGGGTCGGCGGCGCGCGCCTTCATGGCGATGCCGGCTTCATCGTCGATTAGCCCGCGGGAGTGAGTAGCATGAACCATATTCAGCCAAAGCCTCTCGCCGTCGTCGCCGCGAGCATTCTCGCCCTGATCCTCGTCGGTTGCGGCAAGACCGTGCCCGAGGGGTTCACCAGCGCCGATTTCCAGGCGCCGCCGCGCGACGTGATCAAGGTTGAAAGCCATAACGACACGTTCATCGTGTATCTCGACCAGCGCACCGGCGCCCTGTCCGCGCCGGAACGAGACCGACTTGACGCTTTCGTTGGCCAGTTCGGCGGCGACCGGCCGGAATCGATCCACGCCGAAATCCACGGCCCCGTCGCTTCCAACCGGCTGACGACAGTGGCCGACGCGATGGTCTCGCACGGGGTCGAGCGGGCGAAGCTCAAGCTCTTTCCCGGCGAGCGCGCCACCGCGGGCGGGCGGCCCGGGGCCCAGACCATCACCATCGCCGCCACGCGCGCAGTCGCGGTTGCGCCCTCCTGCCCGGGCTTCGTCGACCACCCCTCTGCCCCGGGCGACAATCGCGTCGCGCCCGATCTCGGTTGCTCGGACGTGAGCAATCTAGCGTCGATGGTGGCCGATCCGGCGGACCTCCTCAAAGGCCGGGGCACGCCCTACAGCGACGGTGCGGTCGCGGCCGGTGCGGTCGAGCTTTACCGTCAGGACAAGGTCAAGACATTGCCCACGACGACGACGAGTACCGTGTTGTCGTCCGGCACGAGCGCATCTTCCAGCGGCGGCAGCGCCAGCGGAGGCACAGGCCAATGAAGAATCTGTTTCAGTTGAGAACCACGCCGGAGCAGCCGTCGTCTAATCTGGCGTTGCGGCCGCCGCTCGTCGCGTTCCTCGCCGATGCCGAGAGCGAGGGCGTGCTGCGCGAATGTCTGTCTCAACTGTCGGTCCAGAACACGATCGTCATGCGCGGCGCCATCGGCAAGGCGATCCAGTATCTTTCGGAAGAACGCTCGCCCAACGTCCTCGTCGTCGACATCAGCGGCGTCGATCTGCCGATCTCCGAGATCCACAAGCTCGCCGAGGTGTGCGAGCCCGGGGTCACCGTCATCGTGCTTGGCGACCGCAACGACATCGGCCTCTACCGTGACCTGCTGCAGGCCGGCATCACCGACTACATCGTCAAGCCGCTGACGCCCTATCTGGTGGCGAAATCGGTGCAGGCGGCGATCGAGGGACAGCGGGCCGCGCGCATCAGCGAGAAGCAGGCCAAGCTCGTGGCGTTCGTCGGAACGCGCGGCGGCGTCGGCTCCACCACGCTCGCGGTCAATCTCGCCTGGTACCTCGCCAACAAGCAGAACCGCCGCATCGCGCTGCTCGATCTCGACCTTCACAACGGCGACACCGGCCTGATGCTCAACCTCAAGCCCACGTCGGGGCTGCGCGAGGCGCTCGAGAATCCGATCCGCGTCGACAGCATCTTCGTCGAGCGCGCCATGGCGATGCACGGCGAGCGGCTCTTCGTCCTCGGAGCCGAAGAATCGCTCCACGACGACCTGAACATTTCGGTCGACGGCATCGAGGCGCTCATCTCCGTGCTGCGCGCGCAGTTCCATTATCTCATCGTCGATGTGCCGCGAGTCGCCACGCCGGCCTTCCGCAAGGTCCTCAGCATGGCGGATGTCCGCGTGATCGTCGCCGACCAGACGCTGCGCTCGGTGCGCGACGCGGTCCGCATCCGCGAGATGATCGGCGTCGGCGACGCCGATCACCGCAACGTCATGGTGATCAACCGCAGCGGCGAGGGGGGACGCGATTCGCTGACCCTCGAAGAGCTGGGCGACGCGCTCGAAGTCCGGCCGAAGGTGGTGATTCCCTTCCAGCCGAAAGTGTTCGGCGCCGCGAGCGGCGGCGGCCAAGTACCGGCTGCGACCGAGGGCAAATTCACCGAGTCGATCGAGGGGCTGGCCGCGGAAATTTCGGGACGGACGCCTGAGCGCCGTCGCGATTGGAGATTCTGGAAATGAAGCCGTACGATTTCGGTCGCCGTATCGTCGAATCCACCGGCCGGGCGGTCGTCCCGACGCCGGAGCCGCGCAACGGCAAGGCGGTGGAGATCACCGACCTGTCCGAGGTCAAGGAACGGGTGCGCCATATCCTGCTGACGCGGATCGATCCTTCCGTCGCCGGCAACATGCCGCGCCAGATTCTGCGCTCGGAAATCGCCCCCATCGTGCACGAGATCGCGACCGAGCAGCGGGTTCAGCTCAACACCGCCGAAGAAAGCGTGCTCGCCGACGAGCTTACCGCCGACATGGTGGGGCTGGGTCCGCTCGAGCCCTTCCTCGACGACGAGGAGGTGACCGACATCCTGGTCAACGGACCGCTCCACATCTATGTCGAGCGCCACGGCAAGCTCGAGAAGACGACCGCGCGCTTCCGCGACGCGGACCACGTGTTCACCGTCGTGCAGCGCATCGCCGGCGCGGTCGGAAGGCGCGTCGACGAGGCGAGCCCGATGGTCGACGCCCGGCTCGCCGACGGCAGCCGCGTCAACATCGTGCTGCCGCCGCTGGTGCTGAACGGCGGCACCATCTCGATCCGCAAGTTTTCCAAGCGCAACATCACGCTCGAAGCCATGGTGCGCGGCGGGAACCTGTCGAAGGAGATGGCGCGCTTTCTCGATATCGCCGCCCGCGCGCGCTACAACATCCTGATCTCCGGCGGCACCGGCTCGGGCAAGACGACGCTGCTCAATGCCATGTCGCGCAGCATCGATCCGGTCGAGCGGATCATCACCATCGAGGACGCCGTCGAACTGCGCCTGCAGCAACCCCACGTCGTTCAGATGGAGACGCGCGCGGCCAATATCGAAGGCGTTGGCGAGGTCGCGCAACGCTCGCTCCTGCGCAACGCCCTGCGCATGCGGCCCGATCGCATCATCCTCGGCGAGGTGCGCGGCTCCGAAGCCTTCGACATGCTCCAGGCCATGAACACCGGCCATGACGGGTCGATGTCGACGATCCACGCCAACTCCTCGCGCGACGCCCTCTACCGTCTCGAGAACATGGTGCTGATGGCGACCCAAAACCTGCCGCTCCGCGCGATGCGCATGCAGATCGCGAGCGCCATCAACCTGATCGTCCAGATCGAGCGCATGCGCGACGGCATCCGGCGCGTGCAGAACATCGTCGAGGTCACCGGCCTCGAGGGCGAGATCATCACCGCGCGCGAGCTCTTCACCTTCAAGTACCGCGGCGAGGGCCGCGACGGAATGGTCGAGGGCATTTTCGAGCCGAGCCATGTCCGTCCGTCCCTGATCGACCGTGCCGCGCATTACGGCCTCGAGCAGCCGATGCTCGACGCCCTCGGTATAGGATCCGCATGATGCCGCTTGGCCTACCGCTTATCACCGCCATCTTCATCGCGACCCTCCTGGCCGCGGGGCTGATCGCGATCACGCTCGCCGAACGCAGGCGGCGCGGCTTGCAGGGTCGCCTCGGCGGCGTCTCCGCAGCCTCGCGGCGCGGCGAAGCGACGGCGGCGACCGGATCGCTGCGCCTGGCCCAGCCCAAGGAGACCATGCGCGGCCGCGCGCTGCCCAAAGTGTGGCGCGAGCGTCTCGACCTCGCCTATGCGGCCACGGGCAATCGGGTCGGCCCGCTGCACACCTTGGGCGTCGGCCTCGCCGCGGGCGGAGCGGCGTTCGGCCTCACTTCGATCATTCTGCAACTGCCGTTCGTGGTCGCCGTCATCGCTTCCGGCTGCATTGCGGTCGTCGGCATGATCGCGCTGCTCCAGCTGGCGCGGGGCCGCTTTCAGCGCAAGTTCCTCGACGTCTTCCCGGACGCGCTCGATCTGATCGTCCGCGCCGTCAAGGCGGGCCTGCCGGTGCTCGATGCGATGGGCATCGTCTCGCGCGAGGTCCCCGATCCCGTCGGCGGCGAATTCCGCCGCATCCTCGAGGAAATGCGCGTCGGCTTCGATCCCGCGATCGCGCTGCAGCGCTCGGCCGACCGGATCCGCGTCCCCGACTTCCAGTTCTATGTCGTCAGCCTGTCGTTGCAGCGGCGCACCGGCGGCGGACTGGCCGAGACGCTGTCCAACCTGAGCGGCGTCATTCGCCGCCGCAAGGATTTGCGCGTCAAGTCGCGCGCGCTGTCCGCCGAGGCCAAGGCGTCGGCGGTGGTGCTGTCGCTGCTCCCGGTGGTGGCGTTCATCGGCTTGTTCATGATGGACAGCAAGCTCATGTCGGTCCTGATCTTCGACCCGCGCGGGCGCTTCATGTTCGGGGTCGCGATCACGAGCCAAATCCTGGGCATATTGACGATCGCCGGCATGATCAGACGGATGATGAGGTAGCCCTTGATCAACAACCTCCTTCGTTCCGGCTTTCAGATCGGCCCGAGCCATTTCAATGTGCTCGAGATTCTGCTGCTCGCCATCGCCATCGTGGTGATCGTCTGGTCGGGGTGGCGGCTGTGGCATGTCGGGCGCACCGAGGATCGCCACGAGCGCATCGAGGCGCTGCGCGGTACGGTGTTCCGTCGCGAAGAAGCGACGGTCGTGGCGCCCAAGGCTCCGACCTTGTACGACAAGCTCGGCTCCTTCGTCGCCGGGAGCTCCATCGTCGGCGCGCGCGAGCGCGACAATCTGCAACAAAAGCTCAGTTCGGCCGGGTTCAAGGGAAGGGGCCGCCTCGGCACCTTTGTCGGGTTCAAGGTCTGCGCCGCCGTGGTGCTGGGCATCGGTACCTACGTCGTGGTCCAGGGCGAGGACTACGATCCCATCACCATGCTGATCGTGGTGATATTCGCGTTGGCGATGGGCTGGCGACTGCCCGACATAATCCTCAGCCGCATCAGCAACGCGCGCAAGATCCGCATCGAGGGCGGCATGCCCGATGCGCTCGATCTCCTGGTGATCTGCGCCGAGGCGGGGCTCAATCTCGAGCAGGCGATCGAGGAAATCAGCCGCGACCTGCGGCCCTTGAGCCCGGACGTGGCCGAGGAGCTCGCGACCACGGCGTCGGAAATGCGCATCCTGCCGGATCGCAGCCAGGCGCTCGAGAATCTCGGGCGGCGCACCGGCATCGCCGCGCTGCACAGCCTGACGGCAACCCTCAACCAGTCGATCAAGTTCGGCACCCCGCTCGCGGAATCGCTGCGCGTGCTGGCGGCCGAGATGCGCAACATGCGACTGTCGCGCTTCGAGGAAAGGGCAGCCCGTCTGCCGGTCCTCCTGACCATGCCGCTGATGGTCTTCATCATGCCGTCGCTCTTCATCGTGATCCTCACGCCGCTGGGCCTGCGCATCTACGACGGCATGCTGCCGATCTTCATGGGAGGCGGATGAAAGTGGCCGGACCGCAGGGCTGGGCAGTATTGAACCGATCCGCCGCGTCGAAAGGCGCGCACGCGCCGTCGCGGAGCAAGCGCAACGCGGCGCGGCCGGCAAAAGCGGGCGCGACGCTCGATCGCGTGATCGACCGGCGCGTCGCAAGGCGCATCCGCGAGCGGCGGCAGAATCTCGCCATCACCCAGAAGCGCCTTGCCGAGATGATCGGCGTCGCGTTCCAGCAATTGCACAAGTACGAGCGCGGCACGAGCCGCGTTCCGGCCGGCCGGCTTTATCACATCGCAACCGCGCTCGACACCCCGATTGCCTATTTTTTCTCGGCCGCGGACGGCGGCCCGGCGCTCTAGACGTCGCATGAGGAACGGTTCCATGAACACCACCACGGAGAAGGACGGACGCAAGTCGCGCGGCGGTTTCCTGCGGCGCTTCATCGACGACCGGTCGGGCGTGGTCGCGATCTTGACGGTGGTCTTGTTCCCGATCCTCATCGGGATCGGCGGGTTAGCGGTCGATGTCGGCGCCTGGTACATCGCCGCCGAGGCGACGCAGGGCGTGGCGGACGCCGCGTCGTTCGCGGCTGCGCTCGCCTATCAGGCCGGCAATACCAGCTCGACGAACCTCACCGACGAAGCGCTGGCCATCGCCAAGCTGGACGGCTTCACCAACGGCGTGAACGGCGTCACGATCGTGGTCAACAATCCGCCGGCGACCGGACCCAACACCAGCGATGCCGCCGCCGTCGAAGTCATCATCACGCAGACCCAGAAGCAGATGCTGTCGGCAATGCTGGGCAGCTTCCCCATCACCACCCAGACGCGCGCGGTGAGCGCGGCCAACAGCGTGTTCTGCATCCTGGCGCTGACCCAGCAGACCACGACCGGCATCTCCATGCCGATGATCCTCAGTTCCATCGACCTGCACGGCTGCAGCATCGGCGACAATGCCAAGGGCGCGTCGGCGATGACCATCACCGGCGCTCTTCTCTTGCAATTCAAGGCTTTCACCGCGGTGATCGGCGGCTCGCTCAAGAACACCTGCTTCTTCTGCGCGGCGTTGACGTGGGTGCAGACGCCAACCCAGAATTACAGCGCCTCGGCCGCGTATCCGATCCCCGATCCCTACGCAGCCCGGACCATGCCGACGGCCTCGGTCCCGACCACGCTCAACGCCATCACGCCGGTGCCGGCGCCGGCGATACCGGCGCAGGCTAGCGCCCCCGCCATCCCGACTCCGACCATTAAGAACGGGGCGACGTGCGCCTATACCGCAACCATCAACGCCTCCTCGACGCTGACCGCCAACCAATGCTACCGGTCCTTGACCGTCGCGGGCACGGTGTCGCTGAGCGTCGCCGGCGGCGGAACCGCGACGATCTGCGGCGGCACCACGATCGCCGCGGGCAGCAGCCTCACGCTGACGAGCGGCACATTCCTGTTCTTCGCTCCGTCCACCGGCAGCGGCAACGCTTGCACCGGCGCCGGAACCGGCATCACTGTCAGCGGCGGCACGTTCACCGTGAACGCGGGCGTCGTCGCGAAGATCAGGGGGTCGAGCACTAATAACGGGCTCACTGTCTCCTCCGGCGGCGCCACGTTGGTCTCAAACAATGTCGTCTGGGGAACCAACGTCTCGGGCGGCACCCTGACCGTCAATGGCAACGCTGCCACGCCGCCGAGCCTCAACACGTTTGCCGTCTCCGGCGGAACCGCCAACTTGAATACCGGCATCTCCGCCTGGACGACGACCGCGAGCGGCGGCACCCTCAACGTCAATGCGGGCAGTTCCAATCTGTATGGGCTGACCGTCAGCACCGGGGGGACGGTCACCGTCGCCGCCGGCAACTCCGCCTGGACCACCAGCGTCACCGGCGGCAGCTTGAGCGTCAGCTCCGGCAATTCCAACGTCTACAACCTTGCCGTCAGCAACACCGGCGCCGTTACCCTTTCGGACGGCAACCTAGTCTGGCAGTCGAGCGTGACCGGCGGCACCTTGACGCTCACCAACACGAACGCATCGACCTGCACGTTCAATACCAAGACCTGGACGGCGTGCCTCTACGGCATCAGCGTCGGCGGCGGGACCGCGACCCTGGGGAACGGCACCTATGCCATGGTCGGGCCGAGCGGTCAGGCGGCGATCAATGTCAGCAGCGGCACGCTGACCATGAACGGCACTCCCGACTCGTCCCACGTCAACACCGTCATGGGCCCGTGCAACAGTTCGTTCTTCCCGGCGATCGCGGTGAGCGGCGGCACGCTGAACATGAACGCCGGCTCCAACAACAACTACAGTATCCTGGGCGGCGGCGGACAGCCGGGCATCAGCATCAGCGGCGGCACCTTCACGATGGGCGCCGGCAGCAACGCGATCCAGGGCGGACCGAAAACCACCGTGGCTGCCGGGTGCAGCTTGGTCGGCCTCGCCAACGGCGGCGCGGGCATCTCGACCACCGGCGGAACGCTGAACATGAACGCCGGCACCAACAACATCCTCGGCCAGACCGGCGCCCAGGCGATCGTCATGACCGCCGGCACCATCAACATGGGCGCCGGCACCAACAACATCCAGGGCGCGTCGGGCTCGCCCTCCATCCAGCTCACCGGGACCTCGGCCTTCATCACCGCCGACGGCACGACCGATATCATCGGCGGCCAGAACCCGTTGGCCAACACCCCGGGCATCCTGCTCAGCACCAACAACGGGCTGTGCGGGCTGTTGGGACTTGGATCTAGGTGCGACCAGGATTTGGAGCTCGGCGCCGGCACCTACACGATCTGGGAGGGCCTGACCGACATCGGCGGGAACGTGACGCTCAACCCCAACGCGACGTCTATCGGCACTTATATCATCGCCGGCGGCGCCTATTGCCTGGGCGGGAACCAGACCGCCACCAATGCATGCACGTCGGTCGGCAATGTCGGCGACCTGAACCTTCACAACGGGACGCTCGTGCTGACCAGGGGTGCCCTCGGCGCCACGGATTATGCGAGCTACGACAGCACCGGTGCGGACGGCGACAACCTCGTCGCGCCCGTCACGGGGAACACCGCCGGTATCGCGATCTTCCAGGATCGCAGCGCGCCAACCACGGGCAGCAACACCATCAAGGGCATCAGTTTCCTGACCGCCCAAGGGGCGTTCTACTTCCCGGATCAGCCCCTCGCCTTCAACGGCATCAGCGTCATCAACAACGGCGGCACGAGCGGCGGTTCTTGCCTCCAGCTCATCGCCTATACCGTGACGATCCAGGGCCTGGCGTTCCTCAACGATGAGTGCAGCGGCCTCGGTCTCAATCTTGCCACCGGCGCGTCCGGCACCAACAACGCAACCCTGCTGGAATAGGGAAGCTGCGATGACCGGAAACGCCATGCCAACGTCGAATGCGGGAGCCTCGACATGATGATGCGGACTTTGCGTCAGTGGCTGCAGTGCCGCCGCGGCGCCGTCGCGGTCGAATTCGTCATCGTCGCGCCGATCATCTTCCTGACGCTGGTCGGCTTCGTCGATTTCGGAATGCTGACCTTCCAGAAGATGCAGGTGGACTATGCCGCCCAGGCCGGCGCCCGCTATGCGCTCGAATACGGTTGGGACACCTCCAATCCCGGTACCGCCATCTCCAACGTGGTGACGAGCGCCACCGCCCTGAAAAGCGCGATCACGGCTACGCCCGCGCCCTCGACCTATTGCGGCTGCGCCGGCGCCAGCGGCAGCCTCACGGTCGGCGCTTGCGGCACCAATTGCCCGTCGTCCGGTTTTCCGCCCGGCACTTACGTGCAGGTCAACGCGCAGTCATCGTATAGCTTCATTGTCGCGTGGCCGGGCATGACCAATCCGCTCCCCATGAGCGCGAGCCAAACAGTCCGCGTCAACTAGATGGCGACGCGGGCAGGAGAGCGACCGATGATCGACCGATGTCCTTCCGACCCCGGCGACAGGCGCCTCGCGCGGCGGTGGCGGAGCTTGCGCGACGACTGCCGCGGCAGCACCGCGATCGAGGCCGCCGTCGTCCTGCCGATGCTTTTGCTCCTTATCTTCGGCGGCATGGAATTCGCCAACGTGATGTGGACGCAGAACTCGCTGAGCTATGCGGTGCAGCGCGCGGCACGGTGCGCCGCGGTCGATAGCGGGTCCACCGGCGCGTGCAAGACCGCCGCCCAGATCCAGGGCTACGCCGCGGGCCTGACCATGGCCGACGGGGTGACATCGGCCGCCTTCACGATCAAGACGGGCAACAAGACGCAATGCTACGGCGGCAGCCAGATCAACTCCTATCAGGTCACCGCGACCTATGCCTACAAGACGTTGTTGATAGGGCTTCCGCTGCCCGCGCTCACGCTTACGGCGACGGCCTGTTATCCGGCATAAGGGGCGCGTCGGCGCCACCGCAATCGACGGGGGATAAACGTGATGCGACCGGAACGAGCTTGCGGCACGGCCGCGATCCTGGTCTCGGCATGTCTCGTCGTGGCCGGCTGCGCCGGCATGATGGACAGCGCGCAACACTCGCAGGTCGAAAGTCTCTCGGCGGAATCGGACGTGCATCTCGCGGCGGCGGCCGAGGATTCCGGCGACTATCAGTCGGCGGTCCGGCTGTTCCAGCGGGCGGTGACCAAGCGGCCCAAGGACGCCGGCTTGCGCGTGGCGCTGGCCCAGGCTCTCCTGGCAGCGGGCGCGACCGACGAAGCGACGAATGTTCTCGCCCAGGCCGTTGCGCTCGATCCCAAGCGCGGCGACGCGCATTTCCTGCTCGGCCATATCGCTCTCGGCCAGCACGCGCCGGACAAGGCATTCGCCGAGTTCGAGGCGGTGCTGGCGGTCGATCCGCGGTACGTCAAGGCGCTCGACGCGCGCGGCGTCGCCTACGACATGCTCGGCCGCACTGCCGACGCGCAGGCATCGTACCGGGCCGCGCTGGCGATCGATCCCGACGACCAATCGACGCGCAACAATCTCGGCCTCTCGCTTGCGCTCTCGGGCGACTACGACCAGGCCATCGCCATTCTGGGCAAGCTGACGCTCGAGCCGGGCGCGACACCGCGCATGCGGCAGAACCTGTCGCTGGCGCTCGGATTGAAGGGCGCGAAGGAAGACGCGGCGCGCGTTTCCCACGGCGATCTCGACCAAGCATCGATCGACGCCAACCAGAAATATTTCGATGCCGTGAGAGCGCTGATGAGCGAGCCCGCGCCCGCCGCGGGCAAGGCCGTGCCAGGCAAGTCGTGATCTATGGCGACGCCGGAATTCGTCGCCGCCAGAGGGTTCACTCCGAAAGAGTGCAATAATAATGTCCTCGGACCTAGCCAAGAAGATCGACCAGCGCGTGGCGCATCGCATCAGGGAACGCCGCCTGCTTCTCGGCATGACGCAGCAGCATCTCGCCGAGATGATCGGCGTCGCTTTCCAGCAGGCGCATAAATACGAGCGGGGCTTGAGTCGGGTCTCGGCCGGACGGCTCTTTCACATCGCCACCGTGCTCGACACGCCGATCACCTATTTCTTCTCGACCGGCGACGAGGTCGATCACGATTCAGGCGGCGAGCGCGCGATCGGCGGCGCCCGGCGCGGGACCCGGATATAGGCCCGCGCGGCGTCGCGGGCGCCGCCCCGATCTTCCATGATTCAGCGACGAAATTTCCGACAGCCCGCCACCAACGCCGTTGCCAGCGTCGGGCTCAAGACCGTCATCGGCACGCTGTTCGCGGGCCCGTTCTACTACTGGTCGCGCGGTGCGCTGATCGAGGGGACGATCATGAGCGTCTTCGGCCTCATGTCGATCTTTGTCGACGACGAGACCCTGTCGATCAGTGCCGACACGTTCGACAATATCGGCTGGGCCGTGTGGGGCGCGTTCGTGCTGCTGTCGCCGCTCGTGCTGGCTTGGAGCTACCGGCGCCGGGGATGGATCGACATCACCCCCGGTGCCGAATAGCGCGCGGCTTCCGACGCTAGGCGCGACGCCCGATGGGATCGGGCTTCACCGGCCCGCCGAACGTCGTCACCCAGCCCGCCATGTCGGCGAGGGTGTTCCATTCGCCGGGAACCCAGTTGTCGTCGATCTGGTCGATGTCGGCGGACAATTCCATCGCGCCGCCCATCGGCGTCACGAAATACCAGTAGTAGTTCGAGCCCATCACGTGCCGGCCCGGCCCGCGCGCCGTCTTCCAGCCCTGCTGGCTGATGTAGGAGCCGGTGACCACGACTTCCTGGAAATCGGCGAAATGGCACTCGAGATGCTGGAAGCTGGTGGTCGCGCCGGGCTTGCCGATGAAGAACAAATTGTGGTGGTCGCGCGATCCGGCCGCCCGGGCGAACACGCCGGCCTTGTTGCCGACATGGTCGGTCATGCGGAAGCCGAGCCGGTTGAGATAGAACTTCATGCTCCGGTCGGGATCCTCGCTCCAGTAAACGATATGCCCGACCGAGCGCGCCTCGCCGAGCGTGGAGAAATCGACGCGCGAGTTGATCGGCCGCTGCGGCGGCAATCCTGGAATGTTTTGCAGCTTCGGCTTGGCGTCGTAGGCATGGCGCTTGGTGACCTGGAAGGCGATGGCGAGGCCGTCATCGTCGGTGGTGTGCAGCACGCCGGCCGCGTCGCGCCGCACCTGGCGGTCGCCGCTCAGCTCGGCGCCGATCTTCTCCAGCGCGGCCTTGTCGCGCACGCCCCAGATCGTCTCGCGCCCGGTCGAGCCGCCGACCGGCGCCCGCGGCAGCGAACTGTCGGAGGCATGGCGCAGCATGACGCCGGTGCCGTCGAGCGTCTCGAAGCTCGCTCCGGCCGTGCCATGCTCGGTCTCCTTGAAGCCATAGTCGCGGCAGAACCGCCGCGCGGCCTCGAGATCGTCCACGCCGAAGACCGCGGTATCAACGCCTACGATGTCCATGAGAGGCTCCTTGGTTACGGCGCGCCGGCCGCCCGATGATGCTGCCACAGGCTCGTCCAAGCGCGCCATCCTGTCAATGGCGGGCAGGCCCCGGGCTCAGTCGAGACCGAGCGCGCCCAGGGCCGCCTTGGCGATCTCGACGTCCTGCTCGACCTTGGCGCCGCCGGCGCCGACGCCGCCCACTACCTGGCCCGCGACCACGATAGGAAAGCCGCCGGCGATGTTGGTGAAGTCGCCGTCCATGCGAATCTGCATGCTGACCTCGCCTTCCTTCGGGAAATACCCGCTGGGGAGGCGCTGCGAGGCCGAGGTGATCGCCTTCTTGATGGTCGCCCGCCCGGAGAAGAACCGGGCGCCGTCCATGCGCAGGAAAGCGATCAGGCTGCCGCCGGCGTCGACCACGGCGAGGCTCACGGGGGCGCCGAGCGCGTTGGCCTTGTCCACGCCGGCATCGAGCATCTTGCGGCAGGCCTCGTGGGTGATGCGGTGGGTGGCGACGAAATCGGGCATGTCCGGTCTCCGGTTGCTGGTGCTGGTGCTCCCTATCATCGCCAGCGCGGCGCCGGCGGCAATGGCAACGATTGCCTCGACCGGGAGTGCGGCGTAGCTTCCGCCCCGGTGTTGCGAGGGAGGAACCCGGTGCTGACCAAGACCGAGAACGAGCGCCTGACGCGGGTCGGGCCGGGCACCGCGATGGGCGAGATGCTGCGCGAGTTCTGGACCCCGGCGGTGCGCTCGGCCAGCCTCGAGGCCGACGGGCCGCCGCGGCGCGTGCGCCTCCTGGGACAGAACTTCGTCGCCTTCCGCGCCACCGATGGGCGGGTCGGTTTCCTCAACGAGGCGTGCCCGCATCGCTGCGCCTCGCTGTCCTTGGCGCGCAACGAGGACAACGCGCTGCGCTGCATCTTCCACGGCTGGAAGATTGACGTGTCCGGGCGGGTGGTCGACGCGCCGTCCGAGCCGCCGGAGCGGCGCGCGGAGTTCGCCGCCACGGTGCCGGTGCAGCACTATCCCGTGCGCGAGGCGGGCGGGCTCGTTTGGGTCTATCTCGGCCGGCGCGCCAGCCCGCCCAAATTCTACGACTTCGAATTCCACCGCCCGCCGGCGCAATCGATCGTGCGCCGTGCCGTCGTCCGCGGCAATTGGCTCCAAGGCTTCGAGGGCCAGCTCGACAGCGCCCATCTCGGCATGCTGCACTCGAGCTCGATCGCGCCGGGCCAGGCGCGGCGCGGCGACAATGCGCTGAGCCGCTTCTCGCGCGAGAACACCAGCCCGCGCTTCGAGATCGTCGAGACGCAATACGGCTTCCGCGAGGCGGCGCTGCGCGAGCTCGCCGACGGCAGCATCTATGCCCGCATCCGCGAGGTGGTGTTTCCCTACTGGTCCTTCATCCCCGGCGAGCACGGCGAGCCGCGCCTCGTCGTCGTGGTGGTGCCGATCGATGACGAGTGGAGCGCGCACTGGTATTATTACATGAGCCCGTTCGGCCCCGTGCCCGAGGCCTATCGCGAGCAGATGCTGTGGGGCACCACCGGCGATTCCGATGACTACGCCGCCGACCGCGGCAGCGTCGCCAATGCGTGGCACCAGGACCGCGCCGCGATGAAGGATGGGCACTGGAGCGGCATCATGCGCAACTTCACCTACGAGGATTTCATCATCGAGGAAACCGTTTATTAAGGTGACATGGCGCACCATGACGGGATAAAGTGCGTTCTAGCCCCGTCAATTCGGCACTTTCTCGCATTTCATGCCGTAGCTTGCCGGACCTTATAGGGGCACGTTGGAACGCCGCGACGTTACCAAATGTGACCAAGTAGGGTGCGACCATGCCAGAACTGAAAGCCCGCACGCTCGACGCCATCAAGCCCACGGATGGCGAGACGGTATTCAAGCCCGATGGCGCTATCGGCGGATTGGGCGTCCGCTACGGTGCGCGCGGCGTGCCATGCTTCACGCTCGTCTACCGCGTCAACGCCAAGCAACAGCGGCGCAAGCTCGGGCTGTACTGGAAGGGCGAGGGCGATGCACCCGCCGGCTATCTCACGCTGGCAAAGGCGCGCGAGCTTGCCGGCAAGATCAAAGCGGATGCCAGCCGGGGCATTGACACGGCTCGCCCTGGCCGGCGCGGTGCCGCAGTCTCGACGGATGCTTTGACCGTGCGCAACGTGCTCGTCCGCTACCAGCAGCAATACCTCGCGACAAAACGGACAGGGAAGATCATCGGCGGCTCGCTGGCGAAGTATCTCATTCCTGCCGTCGGTGATCGTCTTGTCGAGCAGGTGACCGCCGACCAGCTATCGGTGATCTTCGTCGCCCTGGTAAAGGCGCAGAAGCTCGACATGGCGAATTGGCTCTATCGCCATGCCAAGCGATTCTTCGGATGGTGCGTTGACAGGGCACCGCGCGGTGCTGCCCTCATGGCATCATCGCCCATGATCCAGATGCGACCGCCGGTTCCTGCCGGCGACATCGGTAGCCGCGATGTCCTGCCGACTGACGCCGACCTTCTCAATGTCTGGCAAGCTGTCGCAGCGCTCAATCAGCCTCAACGCGATGCTTGTCGTTGCGCCATCCTGCTTGGCTCCCGTATCGGCGAGACCCGCAAAATGAAATGGGCCTCGCTCGACTTCGAGCGTAAGGAATGGACGATCCCGGCGGCCGACGCCAAGAACAAGCAGAGCCGGATCGTGTTCCTTAGCGACTTCGCCATCTCGGTCATCGGTGAGCGCGGTCGGATCGCGGATAGCGCCTTTGTATTCACGCTGTCGGGGAGCAAGCCGATTGATCGCGTCTCGACACGATTCGGCGAGATACGCGAACAGCGAGGTCTCGGTGATCTCCACCTGCACGATTTCCGCAAGAGCTTCGTCAGCGAGTGCGCCCGTCTCGGTCACGATCCCATTGTGCTCGACAAGTGCATCGGGCATGACAAGGTGCTGTCCGGTGTGGCGAAGGTCTACCAGATGCACCAGTTCCTCGATAAGCGGAAGGCCGCGCATCTGGCGTGGAGCGATCATGTCGAGTCGCTCGTGACCACCGACGAGAAGCCGGTGCTGGCGTTGCCGGCGTCGGCCGGCGTGAAGGAGCCGACGCCATGACAGTCCGCATGGAGTTCGAGTGGCTGCCCAAAGAGTTGATTAACCTGTGCAACTCAATCATCTTGAAGCATCACAAACTACATGGCGGATCGCTCCCAAAGATATTGTGGCACCTCGACACACTGGTTTTTTCCGTGGTTCATAGTGACCTTCGCACCTTAACGCTTGCGGCCTCATCGGCCGTCAAATCTATGATCGCCGCTGGCGTTGTGGCAGTCGTGGCGGCCGTGCTTGGCGCCGTGGTGAATTGGTGGTTTGCCGTTGCCGTAATTCCGGCGGCGATGGTGATCGTCTATTTCAAGAGACGCGCGGACGAATTTAGCACACTACAAGGCGCCATCATCCTAGCGATAGAATTTTTGGGAGACAATGTTACCGGGTCTGCGGAACGCTACCCTGCTGCCGCACTCAAAGCCAAGAGCGTGCTCGACAAATTTCTGCCGGATGATCGCACCCGCCTGCTCGACATTTACCTTCCGCGCCGTGCCGAACTTCCGCGCGACCTGCTCGCCGCGCTCTAACCATGAGTTTAGCTTCAATTTGGAGACCGAAATGCCGACGAGCTGTCTCCCAGCGTGGATTGCCTGGGCGCAAGCATTAGGAGTGCCCGTACTGGCAGCCTCGATCGCGGGCGCGGGTGTATACATCGCGTGGCAGCAAAAGCGGATTGCCGACGTTCGGCTAACGCACGAACTGTATAATCGCCGATTCAAAGTTTACGAGGCCGCAAAGACGCTCCTTGTGACGATGCAAAGAAATGGCAGGCTGTCAACGGATGACTATGTTACCTACCTTCGTGGAACCTCCGATGCTGTGTTTCTGTTGGATGCCAGTGTCGTCAAATACCTTGAGGAGCTACGAGAGAGGGTTACGCGGTTGCTCGTGCTACGCGACCAAATTAAGGAGAACGCATCCGGCGAAATCGAATACCAAAAACGGGTAAATGAGTCCGCCCAAATCGAGAATTGGTTTGCAATACAGTTCGATATTCTAGTTTCGAGATTCAGACCGTTTATGCGATTGGATGAACACCACCGGCCCCGCTAAGGGCTGCTCGGCCTGCTGGTGGAGAGGGGACACCAGCAGGCCAGCGCCTCAGTCGTGGTGCCGCCACCCGACGGCATCACGACAAGCCAAACTCAGCCCGCCCCTCGCCGTCTCGCATCAGTCCAGCGTCTTTGTCGGGGCGGGCCAGCCTCAACCGTGGGCTTGGGATACCCCACGGGAAGCCGATTAGGATGCTTCGCCGGGCTCGGGAGGACGCGTAGGAGCGTGATCTCCTCGTGCCGCGGCTCGAACTGCGGCGGCGCGCTCCTGCTGCTCCTGGTCATCCTTGTGAGCCGGTGTCCAGCACGGGGCATTCGCCGCCGTGATGCCGGGATCGGGCCTGCGATCTCTCGCCCAATTGTGCCGTGGCCCACGAGCGCCACCAACGGGAGGAGGAGCGGGTCTTGTCCGCCGCTCGTGCTCGGCATTCCTCGCCATCTGTTGCTGGTTCCGCTGATCCTCGCAAGCATGAGCAACTGCATCGCTCAGTGAAATTTCGGGTTTCATCTCGACCTCCCATTGTGTCTCGGCGGGCCGAGCCCGTATCGCTCGCATAGCGAGTCGGCGAGCAGACGCGGCGAGACCTTGTATTTCCTCACGATCTCGTAGAACGCGGCACCGAGGCTGTTCATGCTGTCCTGCAAACCGACCATCTCCGCCATCGGCTTTTCCTCGCGATAGGTGACGCCGAAGTTCGATGCCGAGTATCCATACGCGCTCATGGCTTCCTCCCGTTTGAGGAGTTCAAATAGTCGGCGACTTCATGGGCAATCGCGGTCAGCTTCCCGACCAAGGCGTCATCGGCCTCAACCGACGGGCGATAATCGTACCAGCCGGTGCCATCATCCGATCGAATCAACACGACAACCTGGCGTTCGTTGCGCGCGGCGATGTCGAGGAGCAGGCTGCCCAGCGCCACGACATCGAGGCGTGGTGCCGGTGCTAACCGCAGCGGCCGTGCCGGCTCGACCTCGTGCGCTTCGCTGTCTTCCTGACGCGGCATGGCCGAGCCTTCCTGGTGGAGCAGCGCACGGCGTTACAGGGTGTTCACTGAGCCGCGACCACGACGACCGCGGCCAGGGACGGCCGCTGCTGGTGCTCGTGCCGATGCGGCACCACCGACCTCCGCATCGGTGCCGGTATGCTGGATTTCCCGACGTGCAGCGGAGGTCTGAGCGGACTTGCCGACTTACCGATCACGGGACGATCACCGGACATCGGGGAATCCCTGAGACTGGCAGCAGCAGCGGCGAGACCGCCGCGAAGCTCGATTGGACGCCGCATCCCGGAGACCGACAGGTCTTCATTGCCGCGACCTACCGGCGTCATCCGCTTCGACGGCCATACGTCGGCTTGTGTCGCGCTCGCGGCGGTGCCTTCGACCCTGCTGAATCCGTAGGCGGTGTGATGGTTGTTCGAGTCGTCCACCATCGGCTTGACGGTGCCCGGCACCTTGACATCGGGGCCGCTGTCATCGGTCGCGGGATAGCGACCACCGACAATCGAGGAACCTGCTTGCTTGGCCATGTTAGCCTCCATAGTTACGCCGTGACTTCGGCGGGCAGTGAATTTGTCATCGCTTCGATTTCTCGGGCGATAAGACCGTGCTCCAAGTGGAGCGCGGCAAGTTGCGATGGCTCGATTGCATCACGTCCTACCTGATCGGCGAGGAGGGCGCGGCGACGGGTCAAATCGGCACTCAGGATCGCAGCCTGAGCCGCCACGACTGGCGTCCTCACAAACGCCTCTGCAAAGCCGGCACGATCGAGACCAAGTTGCTTGGACTCGCGCGGGGAAAGCTCGCCAGCACGGTCGAGCACGGCCGCGGCGAGCGAAGCGTCGGCAGTCCTCAACGCGCGGGTCGCGTAATCCTGAAGGGCCGAGGCGCCGGCACCACGGATCATGTCGCTGTAAACCCGGCGGGCGGAGGTCAATGTGCTCGTCATCAAGAACTGGATCGGGCTCCTGAAGCTGGCCTCGGCCGCTTCGATCTCGTCGGCGAGCTTGTGAACCTCTTTCAGCGCCGCATTGCGATCCTCTTGACCGATGGCTGCATTCTGCTTCGCCGCCCTGACCTTGAACGCCTCCATATGACGCGACTTTGCCTGATCGCTCAGTCCTTCGATGGCGTCGAGCTTCGCCCGCTCCTCGTCGATCGCCTTCTGCAACGCGGCGGGCAGGTGATCGACAAGCGCATGATATTTCGCGCTGGCCTGTTGCAGCAGCTTCAAGTGCTTCGACAGCGCCTCGGGCGTGCTCGGGATGTCGCCGCCGATGACGTAACGGTTTGGTGGTGCCTCAGGATGCTCCCTAAGACGGGTTCGCTCGGCCAAACCTTCGACGATATGGGCGCGCGCCGACTTTTCGAGTGCGCGTCGCAAAGAGGGGTTACTGCCGTCGTCTTGGGTTGCCATTTTTCCGTCTCCGATGAAGCGGTCGCACCGACCGGTGGTCGGGCTTGGATCACGAGCGAATCTCGTGAGCACGGCGCGCTGGTCGGCGCGACCGATTGCACCGCCTCTCTCGTCATCCCTGATCCGGCATCACGCTGGAAAGGGTAGTTGACCCGATCCTCACGATTCCGCGGTCAACTAAGTCGAGAAGAGACGATGGTGACTATGAAGGTACGCTTGAGGAGGAGGTCGCGGTAGCCGACTAGGAATGGAGACTATGCAGCCTTCGCACGCTTCAACTTGGCGCGCGCCTTTGCTGCCTTCTCACGCTCATAGGCGTGAAGCTCCTCACGCTGAGCCGGTGTCAAAGCATCGCGCCTACGACGATATCCGGCGCGAGCCTGGGCGCGGCGTAGCTCAGGCTGACACGCCGACTGCTTACGCCATATCTCGCGCATCCCTTCACGACCAATTCTCTTTTTCCAGAGCAGATAGCGAGCATGTTTCTTCGCCCTCCGCTGCGCGGCTGTCGGGGTCGTGACGACCTCGACTTCCTGCTCGTCCTCGTCCTCGATCTTCAACTTGGCTGCTGGCTTGGCCGCGGCTGGCTTGAACGTCAAGACCACCGCAGGACGGCTGGCAAGTTGCTTCGCAAATTTCGGATCGAGTTCGGCAAGCGCACGCTCGGCCTGACGCAACCTGAAAGCGGTATGACGGTCATCGGAATCAGCCTTCAGCATCTCGGTCAGCATCTCGACGGCCTGACGCGCGATGCCGATCTCGCTGGTGCCGTATTTCAAGATGGATCGCGCGGTCACGATCGCTGTCTCCGCGTCGGTCGCAGAATCGCGGGCCAGTTGTCCATATCGACGACACGATCATCGTTCAACGATGTCGGCACCACGGCGGCATCGGCGAGGCGCAGCCGTGGCTTCCCGCGGATTGGCTTGGCAGTCGCCAGCCGTTGCGAGACCTGCTGAATATAAACCGGAGTCGCCACGCGGACGCGCTGGGTCGCCATGGTCACTCACCCCTCTTGATGGTGCCGATGCTGGGCGCCGCTGCTTTTCGAGCGGCTTCCTCACGTCTCCGTCGAGCATGAAGCGAGCGCGGGCTTATGGCGTTGGGCGGCAACCGTTCGGGCTCGTCATCGGCGCTGGGCTCACCCTCTTCATCAATGCCGAGAATTTGCGTCTCGCGCAAATGAGTACCGGCACCGCGACCTCGATCGACATGCTCGGGCTCACCATCGGCCGCGGCTTCCGGCGGATGGCTAGCCTCGAACAACTCACGGCAGAGCCGCTGATAAGCCACGAGACCACGGGCAACACGCACGACACCATCGGAAGTTCTGACGCGGTACTCATGCCCGCCGATATCGGCGTACCAAGCATCCCGGCCGCTATGATCGGCGGCGCTGTCCGGCTTCGGCACCAGTACGGCGCAGTCCTTGATCTCGCGCATATGCGACGCTTGCGCCACGGAGCGGGCGTAAAGGGAACGGTCATCCTTCTGCGGTCGTTGTAGCGGGTTGATTTTCGGCTGCGGTCTGAGACCACCGCCCAGAATCGCGGCAAGCATGGTGCCGATCTCCCACACCCAGCCCTCGGGTGCCTGCGGGAGACGCGATGCCAAATCGTTGGCACCAATCGCCGCCAGCGCATCCTCGATACTGAGATCGAAATCGGCATCGGTAGGGCCGTGAATGTCAGGTGGTTCGGTCGGATCATCGGGTGTCATGAATTGATCTCCGCCAATGTTTGCCGATCCTCGTCGCTGAGACCGTCATCATCGGGCTCTGTCTCGACTTCGACATCTACGACGGTGCCTTCCTGGCCGGCGCGGATCGAGCGGAGTTCGAGCAGGACGGACTTCATCGCCTCTTTACTCTCATGCGATAGCTTCCCGAACTCGCTGAGGCTGATGCGGAGCGCAGCCTCGCCGTGATCGGTGGTGGTGTTCACATTGAGGTTACGCGACATCGCCCACGAGCGATCATGCCGCTCAAGAAGCCTCAGCAGCACGCTCGCCGTCGCGCTGTCAACGGCAGGATGATTGCCGACAACCTTGCCCTCGAAATACTGAGGACGCATGACCTCGCCCATCGCCAGCGACCTCGCCCGCTCATGCAGGAGGTCGGAGAACGCAGACATCGCCTCCTGCACCTGCAAGCGGAACTCAGGCGATCGGCGGCGCAGCGAGTGAACGCTGGACGGTGACATGTTGAGGCTGCGACAGGCACCGCGAACGGTGCCGACGCTCGCCAGTGCGCGGAGAAACGGCTCAGCACGGAACTCGGTCGGCAGGTGGACTTCGCCCTGCCGGTTCGGTCTCGTGATGGTGAGGTCGCGGAGTTCGGTTGCCATGCCGAGCATAGTACCGCTCAGCGCGCGGGCAGTCTACGCCGGATGCGCTCTACACCACAAGCAAAAAGACCAGAGCGGAAAAGGGTCTCAGATACCGCAGTAGAAAAACCAAACCAAATGGAGGAACGGTTCTTAGCCCCTGATGCGTAGGATGTCGTGGCGGCGGTGGTTCAAGTAAAAGTGCTTGCCGGGTGGTCTTTATTGGTGCCACGGCGGGCTTGATATTGAGAATGTAGTCATTTCATCGTCGCGAGTCAAGCATCATCGCATCGAATTCTATCATTTCATTGGTTCTTAACGTCGATTCTACTTGTCGGCAACGGCGAACGGCGTACAGTCATCGGCAACGTTCGATGCCGATGATTGGAATCGGCGAGAAAGCGAGGTCTCCATGAGCAAATTCATCTCCTACCTGCGCATCTCGACCGCGAAGGGTGGCGGCGCCGCATCGCTCGGCATCGAAGCGCAGCGCCAATCCGTCGCCGGGATGGTCGGGCTCGGTGGTGTGCTTCTCCACGAGTATGTTGAAGTCCTCAGCGGCAAGCGCGATGACCGTCCCGAGCTTGCTAAAGCCATCCAGCACGCGACGGCTGCCCATGCCGGGCTTATCTGCTCTAAGCTCGATCGCATCGGCCGCCACGCCGCACATGTGCTGACGCTGCTTGATGATGCGAAAAAAGCCGGTGTATCAGTGATTTTCGCCGACAATCCCAATGCTGGCAAGTTGACGTTGGGCATCCTCGCCATCGTCGCCGAAGCGGAAGCCGATGCGATCTCACGACGCACCATTGCGGCGTTGCAAGCAGCGAAATCTCGTGGTGTCAGGCTCGGCAACCCGAACGGTGCCGCGGCGCTGCGCAGATACCAGGAGGAGCATGGCATCGGTGCTCGTCTCGACGGTATCCAGCGCGCGGCGGATGACTTTGCCAGTGATCTCCGCTTCGCCGCCGACGCGCTGATCGCCAAGGGCGTCACGACGCTCGCCGGTATTGCCGCCGGTCTCAATGAGCAGTCCTTCCCATCACGCCGTGGTGGCCGCTGGTACGCCTCCTCGGTCGCGCTGCTGGTCAAGCGCCTCGGGATCACGCTGGCCTGACGCCGGCACCGGCCCCAGCCGCCGGGCTCCACGACGGGCTCGGCGGCTTTTTGCGCACTGTGCCGGCATGGTTAATGGTTAATGGGCATTAACCTTGACCGATTAACCTTGGCGGCGGTCGCGCGCCCGATGGTGCAGAGCGTGTCCACCAAAGTAGCCCCCTGGACGCTAGAATGACTGAGCCGCACCCTGAACCGCACCCCTGCGGCTCAGCCTGCGGCTCACTGCGGCTCACTGCGGCTCACTGCGGCTCAAAACATACGCCAAACCATTGATATTACTACTGAGCCGCACCCTGAGCCGCAGTGAGCCGCACCCCTCACAAGGCACTCTGAGCCGCACCCTCCCACCCCTGTAAGGGTGGGAGGCGGCTCAAGCCTCAAGAATCTGATACCAATATCGTGGCGTCAGTTCTCTCAAGGCAGTCCTTCGATCTCCTCGTCGGGCTGCTCCGGCTCGTCTGGCAGCCGGAAGAAGTTGTCGCCTTGGGTTCGGTAGGCGGCCGTCAGGAACTTTACGAGCAGCCCAGGTGACGGCGGCCGTCCGCGGCCATTCGAGTGCGGGGTGCAGTGCTGCCTGATCTCCCGGACGATCCCTGCAACGAGAAGGCCGGCGACCTGCCCCTCGGCCGATCCGCCCGGCGCCGTCCTTACCCATGCGACGCTCTGGGCGACGTTCTTCAGTTCCGTGGTGCGTTCCCCCCGTGCCCGAGCCGCCCGCATCACTTCTAGGAACTCTTGCATGAGCGACGGTTTCGGCCGTGGTCTGTCCATGAGGGGTTCCGGCGTCACAGGATCGTGCCCGTCACGATCCCTGACACGATCGAGCACGAAGGTATGCCGCGGGCCGCTTGAGGTCTCGACGGTGACGGGACGCGCCCGCATCTTGAACGGCTTGGCCTCATGCCCCTCGCGCTGGAAAGCGTTGGAGATGGTCACGGTGCCCTCCACCTTGTCGAGCTTAATGGAGACACCGGGATCGTCCTCAAGGACGGTCGAGCCGCGGTGCCTCGTTCCTTGCGCGTTGGTATGGTGGATCAGCGCGACGAAGCAGTTGCATTCTTCGACGAGCTTGTCGGCGAGGTCGATGACGTAGCCGGCGTCACGTGCCGAGTTCTCGTCGAGACCACGCATCAATCTGGCGGTGGTGTCGAATACCACCATCGCCAGTCGGCCGTCTTCTGGTATCGACCGCTTCAGGGCGGCGATGAATTGCCTCACCGCATCGGGTCGGTCGGGCCTTGGGAATTTCTTGCCGATGACGTGATAGACCGGCCGCTCGACCTTGTGCTGCTCGACCCAAGCTGGTGCTCGTACGGTCTCGATGTCACCGCGCCCCTCACCTGCAACATGCACCACCACCGGGCGCTTGTCGTCAGGACGCTCGACGTAGGCAAAACCCTTCTCGCCATCACCGGCCGCAAACGGCTGGCGTGCCACGATGGAAAGCCCGAGGTCGAGCGTGACGGCCGTCTTATAGGTGCCCTTTCCGCCGCTGATGATGCCGACACCGATGCGTGGCAACAGTCCCTCCAACAACCATTCGGGCGGCTTGTCGGTCGAGTAGTTGTCGAACAGCCGGAAGCCGTAGCTCTCGATAGCCTTCTCCTCGTCCGCAGCGTGCTTCTCAGCGCCATCATCGGGGATGGTGCTATCCACGGGCGGCGCGGTCGGATGCTCACCACGGCTCGGCTCCTGCGCTGCTGGTGCCGTTTCGGCGTCGAGCTTTGCCATCAGTACGGCGGCCTTCGATCCCAACGGCTGCGACCTGTTGGCGTAACCGCTGCGAACCTTCTCCCGTAATTCGTCTGGTTCCCACTCCGGCTCGCATCTAGGATTGTAGTGCTCCACCATCAGGTCGAAGGCACGATCCTCAGAGATGCCGAGATCGCCGAGCGCAGCTGCGGTCACATAGGTCTGCTCGTCACCATGCTCGCCCTGGATCGCGGGAGGACGCGCCAGCAGGTAGGACACGGCGCGGTCTTCGTTCTCAGGGCTGTCTCGATCGGCCTCAGGGAGATCGTGCTGTACCGGCTTCTCTCCCGCGGCTGATGTCAGGTACGGTAATAACCAGTCCGACGCATCTGCGATCTCCACATTGACCTCGACGGTGTAGATGCCGTTTGGCAACGCCGAACCAGGGACAAGGCCATAACCACGATGACCACGGACATCAATGCCGGCATCCTTGCCGAAGTGATGCGCGTTCGTCACCGGGTACGGCACTTTGAAATAGAGATGCCGACCACCGGTCGGTGTCCCGATGGTGAGCGTTTTCGGGAGGATCGCATTTTGCAACTCAAGCAGGCCCAGCGCTTCGATGCCGTTCTTGCCGTCCTTCACGTCGAGATCGAGGATGACGCCATGCTCACCACCGAGCGTGGCAATGTTCATCTCAGGATTGGTGTCGAACCTCGCTGCGATGATGTCGGGGTCGCAGGTCTCCTCCCAAGCCCCAGGGAACGGCACCTTCTCACCAGGGCTGATGCCGATGACGGGACGGCCGCGCTTGGCCAAGGCGAGCGCCCATGTGAGGCGCGCGTTGACTTTTCTTAGTGTGTCGGGCATAGTTGCCTCCTCAGTTCGATATTCAAACCGCGCCGCATCCCTGCCAGGACGGCGCGGTTTTTATTTGTCCGCTCAGTTCTCGACACACTCGGGGGGCAGCAGCCGATCAAGCGGAACGGTCACGCGGTCTATGCAGTCTATGGGCGGACGGGCATCGTATCCGCAGGTGACGCATTTCTCCCACGGATAGTCCGGGTGATCGTCACGCGGGTTGCCTTCGTCCCAGCACTCCATCCCGCAACAGGCGCAAGTTTCACCTGCGACGGTGAGAACAACTTTCATGAGGCTCATGGCCGCGCCCTCCTCTTAGCCGCAAGCTCGGCAGGCTTGTGCGGCCGGAGACGGGCGCGAGGGAGCTTAGCAAGCGCTTCCTCGATCTCATCCGCGTACCATCGCAACGGGGCCTGCTTGGAAACACCGAGCTTGAGCGGTTGCGGGATGACGCCGCGATGGCAGTAGTCATAGATGGCGTCACGGCTGCATCCGAACATCTTGCAGAGATGATCGAAGGTCAGCATGACACGCGGCCTGTAGGCCGTGTTTTCGGTGGTGGTGGTCATGGTACGTACCCGATGCAGAGGGAGGCGCGTAGCGGCTGCATCAGGTGTCCGAAGTTGCCGCCCTTGCGGGGTGAAAGCGCAACCCGCTACGGGATGCACCACGGCGTCGGCGTGGGTTCTCAGTAGAGCGGTTTATGCAGGTGCCCATCCCCTGCGACCGCGACCGCCCTGCCGTTGCCTTATCCAGCGTCCAGGCGGCTCACTATCTATATAGTCATGTCACGCGCCTGCTGTCCAGGGCGGTTGCCCGCATCAATCGGCATACTGCCAGCGGATTCGCCGTTGTGACCAAGCCCAAGACCAAGACCATGCTAACCTATTGATATTATAGGTGATACCCTTTCATCATCGAGGAATCGATGGGGCCGATCGCCGACCGCAGCGCGGAATATCTCGGCACCAGCGACGCGGTGATCGTGCGCGCGCGCCGCCTGCTGCTCGACGCGCTCGACCAGCACGCCTCGGGCACGCTGCCGTTCGGGCTCGAGGCCGAGCTCGATTACAGCCGCATCCGCGGGCTCGCCATCCGCTTCCCGCGCGCGACCAACTGGCTCGACATCGACCCGCTCGCGCCGCCGAAGTTCTAGACGCGGCGCTCAGCCGGCCTTGGCTTTGAGCTCGGTCGCGGCGCGGGTGTAGCCGCCATCGCCGCCATCGACGAAATGGACGTGCTGGCCGGCCGCGGCGGAGGTCACGAGGCAGGTCATCACCGCATGGTCCGAAACGCACATGCCGTAGCGTAGATCGCCGCTCTTCGCGCACTCGTCGAGATATGCGCGCACCGCATCGACGCGGTCGGCGGGACAGTCGAACACCACGCACAGGCTCTCGTCGAAGCGCGCGAAATCGACCGCGCCCTTGGCGACCTCGCCGACATAGCGCTTGGCATCGAAGCGCCCGAGCCGCAGCCCGAAATGCACGAACACATAGGCGATCAGCGTGTCCAGACCAACGAGGAGCTTCATCAGTGGCAGCGGCCACTTGCCGTGCCGCGCGCGGGCCTCGCGCTCGAGCCCCTGGGGCGGCCAGCGCGCCTCGAGCGCTTCCTCCGAGACCGCCTTGAGATTTGGCACGCCGGCGATGCGCGCGATCTCGGCATGGAGCGAAGCGTGATCGGCCGCGCGCAGAACCAGCGACACCATGCGCCCGCGCGCCGCCTGGACCGGGGTCCAGCGGCATGACAGGCCGGTGAGATCGGGCGTGACGCCGTCGTCCTCGCTGTCCTCGACCATGGCGAGACGCGCCAGCGCCGGCTCGCCCGTGCCCTTGACCGCGCGCTCGAGCAGCTCGATGCCGCCGCCGCGAAACACCGCATAGGCGCTGCCCGGGGAGGGCTCGTAGCGCCCGACCAGGACGGCGGCGCCGCGGCTCGTCAGGATCGAGACCGGCACTATGCCGACCCGCAAATCGAGCCCGAACTCGCGCGCGGCAAAGCCGCGGGTCCGGCCCAGAACGCGCCGCGCCGAAGCGCCGTGCTCGGGTGGCACCAACGCCACCGCGCCATCGCCGGCGAACTGGTAGGGGATCGAGCCGCACAGATTGACCAAGGCGGCGATCAACGCGGCGGCGGCGAAATTGACCTCGGCATGGCGCCCGGCCGCCACGGCAGAGGTCGAGCCGCGAATGTCCGAGAGGGCGAGCCACCAATCCGGCGGCGCGGCCGCGTATTCGCGCTCGTCGAACACGCCGGCGGCGGAACGCAAGGGCTCGAGCCGGTGGTAGAAATCGTCGTAAGCCGCCATGCCATCCTCGGCCTGCCACCGAGCGGACGCTAGCGCGCCACCGCGTGCGGCGCCAACTTCGAGACGACCGCCGATTCGTCTTAGGAAACGAAGAACGGCGCGACTTCGGCCATGAAGCGGGCCATCTCGTCCTTGACCTGCGCGTGCGGCTTGAGGCCGAGGTTGAAATAGAGGATCGCCTCGTCGTACCCGGCCGCCTCGACCTTGCGCTTCAAGGTGTCGGCGATCTGCGCCGGCGAGCCGAGCAGCACCGCGTTCTCGGTGAATTCCTCCGGCTTCATCGTTTGGTAGCGCGCGACGATCGGCGCGAAGTAGCTGTAATTCGCCGGCGCCGTGGCCGGATCGCCCGGGAGCGCGTGCGAGGTGCATTCCTTGTGGTAGCGCAGCTGCCGCTCGCGCGCCGCGCGCTCCTGCTGCTTCGTGTCGGCGAAGTGGATGAAATAGCTGGTCACCAGCCGGCCGGGCGCGCGCCCCTGGGCGGCGCATGCCTCGCGGTAGGTGTCCGCCGCCTGCTTCAGCCCGCCATGGATCGAGGACGCCGCGCCCGCAGCCACCACGAGCCCCAGCCCGAGCCGCGCCGTCAGCTCGATCGAAGGCTTCGAGAACGAACCGATATAGGTCGGGATCGGCCGCTGCAGCGGCATCGGCGTGATGCGCACATCGTCGAATTGATAGTATTTGCCATGGTGAGTGAGCGGCGCGGCGCTCGTCCACAGGCGCTGCACGATCTCGATGCCCTCGGCGAAGACCGCGGCGTTCTCGGCGAAATTGGCCTGGAGCGGTCCGTACTCGTTGCGGTCATAGCCGCGGCCGGTGGCGAAATCGACGCGGCCGTCACTCAGGAGGTCGAGCGTCGCCCATTGCTCGGCGACGCGGATCGGATGGTGCAAAGGCAGAACATTGACGGCCGGCGCGAGCCTGATGCGCTTGGTGCGCGCCGCGATGTGGGCGAGCGCGAGGTCGGGGCAGGACAGCACGCCCAGCGAGCTGAAGTGATGCTCGCCGATCCAGGCGGAATGAAATCCGACCTCTTCGGCGTAGATCGCCTGGTCGACGATATTGAGAATGGTCTCGTTGGCCCCGCGTGGATTGTCGGCGTAGTGGTTGTCGCTGAGCGTGAAATAGCCGAATTTCATGCCGCGTCAGCCCCACACCTGGCGCGCCACCTCGACGATGCGGGCGAGCTTGCGCTCGACGGCGTCGTGAGGCAGCCGACCGCGGCGCGCGTTGCTCGAGAAGCCGCATTGCGGCGACAGGCATAGCTGCTCGAGCGGCGCCGAGCGCGCGGCCTCGTCGATGCGCCGCTTCAATGCGTCCGAGGTCTCGATCGCGGCGAGCTTGGTCGACACCAGGCCGAGCACCGCCTTCTTGCCCTTGGGCAGGAAGCGCAGCGGCGTGAAATCGCCGGCGCGCGGCGTATCGTATTCGAGGAAGAACCCGTCGACATTGAGGCGGTTGAAGATGCGGTCGGCGATCGGCTCGTAGCCGCCGTCGGCCATGCCATGGTCGCGGTTGCCGCGGCAGAAATGGACGCACACGGTCATGCCGGCGGGCCGGTCCTTGATCGATTGGTTGATGGCGTCGATATAGGTGTCGATCAGCTCGTCCGGATTTTCGCCGCGTCCCTTGACGATGTCGCGATTCTTGGGATCGCACAGCACCGCGAGCGGCACCTCGTCCATCTGCAGGTACGTGCAGCCGCGCGCAGCGAGATCGGCCACCTCCTCGCGCATGATGCGGGCAAGATCGGCGAAGAAGGGCGCGCGCGTCGGATAGACCTTGCGATCGAGCAGCATGTCGCCGTTGAAATGCGCGATCGACGGAGTCGGCACGTTGGCCTTGATCGGCCGCTTGGTCATCGCCTTCAGGACCGAGAAATCGTCGGCCGAGAGCGGCTCGCGCCGCTTGAGGGGGCCCACCACCTTGGGCTCGCCCATTGCCGCCCATTCGGTACCGTCATACATGCGGAACATGAAGGCGGGCGGCGAGGCTTCCTTGGAGAACCCGTCGCATTTCTCGAACAGGAACTCGCGCCAGCCGGTCTTGGGAAACTCGCCGTCGGTGATGGCGCCGATGCCGACCCGCTCCTGCATCGCCACGATCTCGGCGATGGCGTCGCGCTCGATGCGCTTCAATTCGTCGCGCTTCATCTTGCCCGCGGCGAAATCGTCGCGCGCCAGCAACAGCGTCTCGGGCCGTGGGAAGCTGCCAACGTGCTCGGCGCGATAAGGCGGCTTGTCGTCTGCCATGGCCGGTCTCCTCGCTGAGTGGTACGCCTGTTCTGTCACTGCGGCGGCGGCGGCGCAAGGGGCGCGCTCAATCGGCGCTGGCCGGCACGGGCGCGGCCCGCGGCATGGCGATGCGCAGGAAGCGGAACATGAACACCACCGCGAGCCCGAGCGGGATCCAGCAGAAGACATAGACGGAGGTGACGGCGTGCGCGACCGCCTCGGGCTCGGTCGCATCGCCGAGTCCGGCCGCGTTTGCGATCACGCCGGCGATGGCGGCGCCGAACGCCGTTCCGAGCGAGCGGATGGAGGTGAGCGCGGCCGCGGTGACGCGCTGCTCGCCCTCCGCCGCGCCCGCCATGGTGCGGGCGACGAGATGCACGTTGTAGATGCCGACGCCGATCCCCATGACGAAGGCGGACCCCGCCAGCACTTCGAGCGCCGGCAGGCGCGCGACGAGCGTGATGGTGACGAGCGACACGAAGGCGAGCAGCGGTCCCGCCCACAATGCCACGCGCTCGCGCGCGCCCGACCAGCCGGACGACCAGACCGTGCCGACGGTCCACCCGAACGAGATGATGATGGTGACGAAATTGACGAACAGCGGCGAGACGCCATGCACCACCTGCAGCAGCAGCGGCAAGAACAAGGTCACCGATGTCTGCGACATCCCGTGCAGCGTCAATATCCACAATGACAGACCGACCGGCGCGGTCAGCGACAAGGCGCGCGAGGGAAAGAGCCGGTTGCCGGCGTCGCGGTCGAGCCGGAACGCCAAACCAACCAGTCCGACCGCCGCGGCGATGAGCGCGATCCGCATGATGGTGTTGTCGATCGGTCCGGTGGCGGCGACGCAGAACACGCCGATCGCGAGCGTCGCCAGGCGGAAGAGCGGGAAGGGCGGCAGGCGGCCGCGCTCGGCCTCGGTGTCGAGCCGATCGGGAATCTTGAGGCGCGCCAGGATCGCGAATGCGACCATGAACGGCACCATCAGCCAGAACGAGCCGCGCCACCAATGGATGGTGGCGAACACCCCGCCGACGATCGGGCCGCTGAGATGGCACAGGGTGAAGGCGCCCTGCGACAGCGCCAGGATGCGCGTGCGGAGCCGCGCGTCGTAGAGGCTGGCGATGAGCGCAGTGCCGCCGCCCGACACCAGCCCGCCGGCCCAGCCCTGCGCGCCGCGCGCGACGACGAGCGTGGCCATGTCGGGCGCCAGCGCGCACACCGTCGTGCCCAGCGCGAAGATCGCCGCGCCCAGCGCATAGCCGTTGCGGGCGCCGAATTTCGACCACACCGCCCCGGTCGAGGACGCGCCCACGATCGAGCCGATGGTGTAGATCATCGCCGCCCAGGTGTAATAAACCGCGCCGCCGATATCGGCGACGATGGTCGGCATGATGATGGCGATCACCAGGATCTGCGTCCCGTGCATGGCGATGCCGCCGATCACCAGCGCGGTGTATAGGCCGCGCCCGCCGCTGAACAGCTCGCCCCAGGAGCCTTTCTCGACCTCGCGGTCGGCCCGATTCGCGTCCCTGCCGCTCATTCTTCTTGGCGCCGCCCGAATTCTCCGTCCGCATGATGGCGCAAATCGTGCGCGCGCGGAATGGCGTCGCGGCGACGAGCGGGTTGTGTCCGGCGCGGTTCCGTGACACGATTCATCGATGCAAGCTGCCACGGGGAAATCGCGATGACGCGCCCGGTCTTCGTCTCGGACGAGGTCGCGAAACAAGTGCTCGCCTGGCCAGCCATGATCGCCAAGCTGCGCGATGTCTATGCGGTCGAGCATCCGCCCTTCGCCGGCCCGCCGCGCACCTTGGCGCGCGGCAAGGGCATCTGGATGCGGACGCTCACCGGCGTGCTGCCGGGAGGGAGCGTGATGGGGGTGAAGCAGTTCTGCTTCCCGCGCGGGCGCCGTGTGCGCTACATGATCAGCCTGTTCGACCAGGAGAGCGGCGAGCTGAAGGCGCTGCTCGACGCCAACACCATCACCGCCTGGCGCACCGGCGCCACCACCGCGGTCGCGGTCGACCGCATGGCCCGCCCCGGCAAGGCGCGCGTCGCCATGCTCGGCAGCGGCGCCGAGGCGCGCGCCCATGTCCGCGCCATCGCCGCGGTGCGTCCGATCGAGCGCGTCACCGTCTACAGCCCCACGCCGGCGCGCCGCGAGGCCTACGCCCGCATGGTCGTCGACGAGCTGGGCGTGCCGTGCCGCGCGGTCGGTTCGGCGCGCGAGGCGGTCGACGGCGCGAGCCTCATCGTCGGCGCGACCCGCACGCTCGACGGCAAGCCGGCGCTCGAGGGCGCGTGGATCGAGCCGGGCGTGCTGGTGGCCTCGATCGGCGCGACCTTGCCCGAGCATTTCGAGATCGACAACGCCGCCATCGCCAAGGCCGATCTCATCGTCGCCGACATGCCGCACGAGGTGATGACCGAGACGGGATGTTTCCAGACGGCGGCGAAAGACGGCATCACGTTCGAGCACAAGTTCGTCACGCTCAACGCGCTGATGCTGGGCCTGGCGGACGACCGGCTGCGCGCGGCGCGCTATCCGATGTACCGCTCGGTCGGGCAGTCGCTGCAGGACCTCGCGGTCGCCGAGCTCGCGTGGCGCGAGGCCGAGCGGCGCGGGCTCGGCGTCGAGCTGCCGATGGAATTGGCGATCAAATCCGACTGAGGAGGAACGATCATGGCGCGTTACAGGAAGAACGAAGCTCGCGCGTGGGCCCGCGAGCACATGACCGGGTGCGACTGCGTCATCATCCCGTCCTACACATCCGACCTGCGCGGCATGAACGAGCGTGGCGTGCGCCACGACGTACGGCGCTGCATCGAGCTGGGCTTCGAGGGCGCGCTCATCGTCTCCGAGGTCGCGCTGACGCTCGACGAATACCGTAGCGTCACCGAATGGGCGGCGGACGAGGCCAAGGGGCGGCTGCGCATCGTCCACCACGCCAGCTTCAACACGCTCGAGGAGAATATCGAGGCGGTGCGGCTGACCGAGGCGGCGGGCGCGGATTATGTGCTGCTGTCCTATCCCGCGAACTTCTATCCGACCACGTCGCAGGAGGTCTACGATTACACCAAGGCGTTCTGCGACGGGACCAAGCTCGGCGTGATGCTGTTCCAGGTGCCGCTATGGAATTTCGGGCGGCTCCATCCCTCCGATCTCGAGCCCGCGCTGCTGCGCCGCCTGCTCCAGGACGTGCCCAACATCATCGCCATCAAGGCCGAGGGCGGCATGCCCCTGAAGGGCGGGCTCACCGACGCCTATCGCCTGTTCCGCGACCAGGTGATCATCTCGTGCCCGATCGAGGCCGACGTCATCCCGCTGATGTCGGTGATGGAGTTCCAGTACAGCGGCACCTCCAACACGCATTTCTACGGCAATTCGGTGCCGCGCATGTTCCAGCTCGCGCGCGAGAAGAAGTTCGACGAGGCGATGGAGATCTACTGGCGCATCCAGCCGGCGCGCGCGGCCAACGGGCTCGCCAACGGCGGCACGCCCTTCACCGGCTTCCTCAATCGCATGGTGTGGAACTACCAGGGCTGGCTTCAGGGCATGAATGGCGGGCCGCTGCGCCAGCCGACCAACAAGATCAACGACCGGCAGATGGCGATGCTGCGGCGCGGGCTGGCCGAGGCAAAGCTCGATCCGACCCGCGATCCCAACACCGCCTATTTCGTCGGCCGCAACCCGATGCCGAAGCCGGTGGCGCAGGCGCACCGCGCCGCCGAGTGAGGCGCGCTTACCGCTTGGCGCGGTTGCTGGCGTAGTCGCGCTGCGCCGATTGCGGCAGGAAGTCGAGCTCGAGCTGCCGCACGGCGGGGTGGCCGGTGAGGCCGCGATAATCGGCCGCGCCCCACTTCCCTTGGCGCGAGCGCTGACGCCAGTCGGTGATCGCCGCCTCGCCCCGCGCCTTGAAGTCGTTGAGCAGCTCCCACGCGCCTTGCAGGCCTGCCGACGAGACGAAGGTCGGGAAGAGCGCGACCTTGACGCCGAGCCGCGCGTATTCCTCGAACGTGGGCGGTGGCTCCACTTCGCTCCACCAGTTGCACAGGACCGGCGCGTTGGTCTTGGCGCACACTTCCTCGAGCTGCGCCCGCGTTTGCACCGCGTTGAGCCAGACCAGATCGGCGCCGCCGCCCTTCGCGTATGCCACGCAGCGCGCGACCGTCTCTTCCATGGTCCAGCCTTCGGCGCCGATCGAGTCGCAACGCGCGCACACCACGAAATCCGGGTCGATCGCGTCGCGCGCGGCGCAGGCGGCCCTGATCTTGCCCACCGCCTCGTCGAGCGGGATGCAGCGCCGCCCGCCGCCGGTGCCGGATTTCTTGGGCGCCTCCTGGTCCTCGAGCTGCAAGGCGGCGACGCCGCTGCGCACGATCTCCTGCACCGCGTAATGCACATTGACCGCGTTGCCGAACCCCGTATCGGCGTCGAGCAGGATCGGGATCGAGGTCGCGGAAGCGACATGGCGCGCGTGATCGACGATGTCGCGCAGCCCGATGATGCCGGTATCCGGCACGCCCATCAGGAAGCCCGACATCTGCGAGCCGGCGACGAAGAACGATTCGAAGCCCGCGCGCTCGGCGGCGCTGGCATAGACGGGGCTGAACCCGCCGGGCATGACCAGCAGCTCCGGCCGCGCCAGCAGCGCGCGCAGCCTGCGCCGCTTGGCGCCCGGATCGTGGCGCAATTCGATCGGCATGGCTCTCCCTTTGCTAGGCTTTGCGCCGGCGCTTCTCGGGCGCGGCGGAGACGGTGGTGTAGTCGACCTTGTGGCCCCAGGTCTTGGCATAGTCGCGTTGCAACGAGGCGGGGATGTAGCGCTGCTCGATCTCGCGCACCTTGGAATATCCGAGCAGCATGTCCATGTCCGGCCGCCCCCAGGGATTTTCCTTGGCGTGCTTGTTCCATTCCGCCATTGCCCGCGTGCCGCGCGCGCGCATGTCGTTCATCACCTCCCACGCCGCCTGCAGCCCGACCGTCGCGGCCACGGTCGGGATGAGCGCGATGCGGACGCCGAGCGCCTCTTGTTCCTCGAAGGTCGGCGGCGCGTCCTTGCCGCCCCAGATCGTCAGCACCGGGGCCGGAATCCTGGCGCAGGCGCGTTTCAAATCCTCGCGCGTCTCGACCGAGTTGAGCCAGATGAAGTCGGCGCCGCCCTCCTTGACATAGGCGATGCAGCGCTCGAGCGCCTCCTTGAAACTGCCGCCCTCGGCGCCGAGCGTGTCGCAGCGGGCGCAGATCGAGAATTCGGGATCGACCTCATCGCGCGCCGCGACCGCGGCCTGGATCTTGCCGATCGCTTCCTCGGCCGAGATGCAGCGCCGTCCGGCGTTGGTGGCCGATTTCTTGGGCGCCTCCTGGTCCTCGATCTGCATCGCGGCGACGCCGGCGCGCGCCACTTCCTTCACCGCGTGATAGACGTTGACGGCATTGCCGAACCCCGTGTCGGCGTCGACCAGGATCGGGATGTCGGCGGCGGCCGCCATGTGGCGCGAATGGTCGACCAGCTCGCGCAGGCCGATGATGCCGTTGTCCGGCACGCCGTAGAGAAACGCGGATAATTGCGAGCCGGCGAGGAAGAACGATTCGAACCCGGCCTGCTGCGCCAGCCGCGCATAGAGCGGGCTGAACCCGCCGGGCATGACGGTTAGCTTTTTGCGCCGCAGCAACCTGCGGAACTGCTTGCGTTTCTCGCGGACGGCGTCATGTGCGTTCATGCGTTCCCTCTATATTGCGAGATCGAGCGCGCCCGCCTTCGCGCACTCCTCATTTGTTCTGTGGCGGCAATGAGGACTATGATGATACCGCATCCGCCCGGCCGTGGCACCAGACCGCCCGGCCGCCCACGCGAAGGAGGCCGATCGCTTGGCTCCGTCCTCGTCCCGCACCGCCGCGCTCGCCGCCGTCGCGGTCGAGCCGCGCCGCACCGAGTTGCGCGAATTCCCGCTGCCCGAGATCGCGCCCGACGCCGGCCTCATGCGCATCGAGGCCGCCGGCGTCTGCGGCAGCGACTGGCCGATGTATCTCAACGCCAAGCCGGGGCCGCGCATACTCGGGCACGAGATGATCGGCACCATCGAGCGGCTCGGCGACATCGCCCGCGCGCGCTGGGGCGTCAACGAGGGCGACGTGGTCGCGCTCGAGGAATACCTGCCGTGCGGCCACTGCGAATATTGCCGCACCGGCGAGTACCGTTCGTGCCTCGAGACCGACACCCGCCTCGCCGGAAGCGTGCGCTATGGCTCGACGCCGCTGGCGGTGGCGCCGGCGCTGTGGGGCGGCTACAGCCAGTATCTCTACATGCACCCGCGCACTGTCGTGCACCGCGTGCCGCCGGGCCTGAAGATGCACATCGCCGCCATGGCGCTGCCGATCGGCAACGGCTTCCAATGGGCCTTCCTGGACGGCGGCGCGGGGCCGGGCAAGACGGTGGTGGTGCAGGGACCGGGACAGCAGGGGCTCGGCTGCGTCATCGCCGCCAAGACGGTGGGCGCCGAGCTTATCATCGTCTCCGGCCTGGCGCGCGACGAGCGGCGCATGCAGGTCGCACGCGAGCTGGGCGCCGATCATACCATCGCCGTCGACCAGGCCGACCTCGTGGCGGAGGTGACGCGCATCACCGGCGGACGCATGGCCGACATCGTCATCGACGTGAGCGGCGCCGGGCCCGAGATCGTCAATCCGTCGGTCGCGCTGCTCCGGAAGCGCGGCGTGCTGCTGGCGGCGGCGCGCAAGGGCGCGGTCCCGGGCTTCGACATCAACCAGGTCATCAACAGGCAAGTGATCCTGCGCGGGACGCGTGGCCACAGCTTCGGGGCGGTGGAGCTGGCGCTGCGGACCATGGCGTCGAACCGCTTTCCGCTGGAGCGCATGTCGAGCCACGTGGTCGGACTCAAGGACGTCGACGAGGCGCTTCGGATGACCGGCGGCGAGACGGCGGAGCGCTCGATCCACATCACCGTCGCCCCCTGGAGCTGAGAGGGAAGCCGTGCTGAGCCACCATGACAACGAGCGCCTGGTCCGCGTCGCCGCGGGCACGCCGATGGGCGAGCTGTTGCGCCGGTACTGGCAGCCGGCGGCGCTGTCGTCCGAATTGCCGGAGCCGGACAGTGCGCCGGTCCGCGTGCGGCTGCTCGGCGAGAATCTGCTCGCGTTCCGCGACACCACCGGCCGGGTCGGCCTGGTCGATGCGTTCTGCGCCCATCGCCGCGCGCCGCTGTTCTTCGGCCGCAACGAGGATTGCGGCTTGCGCTGCGTCTATCACGGCTGGAAGTTCGACGTCGACGGCAATTGCGTCGACATGCCGTCCGAGCCCGCCGACACGCCGATGAAGGCGGAGGTGAAGCTGCTGGCCTATCCCGCGGTCGAGCGCGGCGGCGTGGTGTGGGCTTATCTCGGCCCGCGCAAGGAGATGCCGGCGCTGCCGGACTACGAATGGACGCGCGCGCCCGCGACCCATCGCCACGTGTCCAAGACCTTCGAGTCGGCCAATTTCCTCCAGGCGCTCGAGGGCGGGCTCGACACCGCGCATTCGTCGTTCCTGCATAACAACGACCTCTCGAACCCGAAGATGCTTCGCACGCGCGATGGCGCGCCGCGCATCGATGTCGAGGTCACCGATTGCGGCTATACCTATGTCTCGACGCGCAAGAGCGGCGAGGAGGGGAATTACGTCCGCGTCTATCACTACGTCATGCCGACCCAGCAGATGCGCGCCAGCACGATGGCCTATTCGGGCGGCCGTGCCAACGTGCCGAAGCTCGACGGCCATATCTGGGTCCCGGTCGACGACGAGCACACGCATGTCTTCAATTGGGCGCTGGGCTATGACGAGACGGTGAAGCTGACGCCGGAGTTCATCGCCGCGTGGGAGAGCCACGCGGGGCGCGCCAAGGACGATCTCATCCCCGGCACGTTCCGCCTGAAGCGCCACCGCGACAACGACTTCCTGGTCGACCGCGAGGCCCAGAGGACGCGTACCTTCACCGGCATCAAGGGCCTCAACACCCAGGACATTGCGCTGCAGGAGGGGATGGGGCCGATCGTCGACCGTGCGCGGGAAACGCTCGGCACCTCCGATCGCGCCATCATCACCATGCGCCGGCTGCTGCTCGAGGCGACGCGCGCGGTGGAGCGCGGCGAGCGGCCCAAAGGCGTCGATCCCGCCACGTATCGCGGCCTCCGGCCGCACGACACGATGGTGCCGCCGGGTGCCGACTGGCGCCAGGTTTTCGCCAATGAGCTGACGGCGAAGTGGTGAACGGTTCAATCGCCGCGCATGACGGCGAAGGTGCGAGCAGGGAGGGTGCGATGGCCACTCGAACGACGCCGTGCGCGGCCTTGGCGCTCGCCGCCGCGCTTTTCTGCTGGACCGCGACGGCCGCCGAACCGGTTAGGATCGGGTTCAGCATGGCCTTGACCGGCGGCACCGCGGCGATCGGCAAGCAGATCCTGCTGACCTTCGAGCTGTGGCGCGACCAGGTGAACGCCAAGGGCGGGTTGCTCGGCCGCCCGGTGGAGCTGGTTTATTACGACGACCAGACCAATCCCTCGGTGGTGCCCGGCATCTACGCCAAGCTCATCAATGTGGACAAGGTCGATCTCCTGATCGGGCCCTATGCCACCAACATGGTGGCGGCGGCGCTCCCCATCATCATGCAGTACGGCAAGACCACGATCGGGCTGCTCGCCAACGCGGCCAACAGCAATTTCCACTACGCGAACTACTTCTCGATGATCCCGTCCGGGCCTAACCCGAAAGCGTCGTTCTCGGAGGGATATTTCACGCTTGCGGCGGCGCAGACTCCAAAGCCGCGGACCGTCGCAATCGTCGGGGCCGACGCCGAATACGCGCGCAACGCCACCGACGGCGCGCGCGAATTGGCGGCCAAGTTCGGCTTCGAGATCGTCTACGACAAGAGCTACCCGCCTTCGAACACCGACTACACGCCCATTCTGCGCGCGATCCAGGCGGTCCATCCCGACATCGTCTATGTCGCGTCCTATCCGCCCGATTCGGTCGGCATCATCCGCGCTGCCAACGAGATCGGGCTCGACACCAAGATGTTCGGCGGCGCCATGGTGGGGCCGCAGATCACCGCCACCGCCATGCAGTTGGGGCCGCTCCTCAACGGCATCGTCAACAACGCGGCCTTCGTGGTCGACGACATCATGGCGAACCCGGAGACGGCCGCCGTGCTGCGCGCCTACCAGGAGAAGGCGCCTGCGCAGGGCATCGACCCGCTGGGATACACCTTCCCGCCCTATGCCTTCGCGGCGATGCAGATCCTGGCCGAGGCGGTGACCGCGACCAAGGGCTTCGACCAGGACAAGATCGCCGCTTATGTGCGCACGCACAGGTTCCATACCCCGGTCGGCGACATCGCCTTCGGCAAGGACGGCGAGTGGGACGAGACGCGCGCCCTCTTCGGCCAGTTCCAGCACATCACCGGCAACGGCATCGACCAGTTCCGCGGCTGGCCGCACCAGCCCGTGCTGTGGCCCGCCAAGTTCAAGACGGGAAACCTGATCTACCCCTATACTGCGGCGCGCAACTAGGGAGGGCGCGACGACGATGGACGCTGCGACCGGAACCGCCCCCTTCCGCTTTCGCCGGTTCGCCGCGCCGCTGGGGGCGGAGATCGAAGGGCTCGACCTCACGCGCCCGCTCGACGAGGCGGGCTTCGCCGCGGTGCGCCGCGCCTTCCTGGACAGCAACGGCGTGCTCGTCCTGCGCGGCCAGGACATCACGCCCGAGCAGCACATCGCGTTCAGCCGCCGCTTCGGTCCGCTGATGATCCACGTGCTGCGGCAGTTCCTGCTGCCCGGGCACCCTGAGATCCTGCTCGTCTCCAACGTCATGGAGAACGGCAAGCCCATCGGCCTCGGCGATGCCGGGCGCTATTGGCATTCGGACTTGTCCTATGCCGCCGAGCCGAGCCTCGGCTCGCTGCTGCACGCCATGGAGCTGCCGGAAGACGAGGGCGACACGTCCTTCGCCAGCATGTATGCGGCCTATGACGCTCTGCCGGCGGACATGAAGCGCCGCATCGAGGGGATGCGCGCGGTTCATTCCTACCGCAACAGCTACGACAAGATGGCCGGCAGCACCTTCCGCCCGCCCTTGACCGAGGCGCAGAAGGAAGAGGTGCGCGAGGTCGTCCATCCCGTGGTGCGCACCCACCCGGAGACGCGGCGCCGCGCGCTCTTCGTCAACGAGGGCTTCACCGCGCGCATCCTCGATATCCCGGAGAACGAGAGCCGCGATCTGCTGGCGCTCCTCTTCGCCCATTCGACCGAGCCGCGCTTCATCTACCGCCATCATTGGCAGGCGCACGACATCGTATTCTGGGACAATCGCTGCGTCGTCCACTACGCGCATGGCTGCCCGCCGGAGCAGCGCCGCCACATGCACCGCACCACGGTCCAGGGCGACGCGCCCTACCTCATATAGACGCGAGCTTGGGCAGCACCTCGCGGCCGAAAAGCGCGAGCGAGCGCTTGGCGTCGGCGAAGCCCAAGGTGCCGAAGAACAGATAGGCCAGCAGATAGTTGACGCCCATCTCCGCGGCCTGGCGCGCAATCTCGGCGCGCACGGTCTCGGGATTACCGGCGATGGCCACGCCGCCGGCGACGCATTCTTCCCAGGTGGTGCCGCGCCTGACGTTGAGGCCGGTCGCGGTCACGCCGTGCATCCGGCGCAGGTAGTTGAGGCTGGCGAGGTGGTACTCGAAGGCGGGCTTGGCGATGCGCACCGCGTCTTCGTCCGTGTCGGCGACGACGATGTGGCGCAGCACGCCGACCGCCGCGCCGCCGGGGAATTCCGGCTTCGCCACCGCCGGGCCGCCGCGCGTCTTCAGCGCCGCCTTGAGGGCGTCGATGTTGACCTTGGCGGCCGATGTCGGCCCGTTGGCGGTGAAGTTCATGCCGTGCTCGCCGCTCCAGGCCGCGCCCACAATGTTGGACGCGCCGTACCAGAAGGGCGGGTGCGGCTTCTGATAGGGCCGCATCGGCATCGGCACGTCGGTATAGCTGTAATATTTCCCGGCATAGCTGAATTTCTCGTCGGCGAGTCCGGCGCTTATGCATTGGAACGCATCGATGAAGATGTCGCGCGATTCGGCGTGGTCGATCTTGTGGTAGTTGAGCTCGAACGGCGACACGCCACGCCCGACGCCGACCTCGAGCCGCCCGTGGCTCAGATGGTCGAGCATGCAAATCTCCTTGATCATCCGGAGCGGCGACGCGAGCGGCAGGAGATAGACAAGCGGCCCAAGATGTATGCGCTTGGTGGCGCGCGCCACCGCGCCGAGATATACGCCCGGCGCCGGCACCATATTGAGCGGCGTGCAGTGATGCTCGGCCACGTGATAGCAATAGAACCCGGCCTCGTCGGCGGCCGCCACGAACTCCAGGCGCTCGTCGTACTCGATGGCGAGCGGCCGGTCCGAGCGCTCGACATGGTCGAAAATGCCAACCTTCATGGAGTCTCCGGGCTCAGGCGTTCCACACCGCGCGCGCCACCTCGGCGATGCGCTGCATCTTCCTCACCTGGCTGTCATAGGTGAGGGGCGAGCCGGCGAAGCCGCAGGAGAAGCCGCATTGCGGCCCCAGGCAGAGCCGGTCGAGCGGCATGACCTTGGCCGCCTCGTCGATGCGCCGCTTCAGCTCGTCCGCGCTCTCGATCCGGTTGTCCTTGGTCGAAATGAGGCCCAGGAGCGCGACCTTGTCCTTGGGCATGAAGCGCAGCGGCGTGAAGTCGCCGGCCCGCGGCGTGTCGAACTCGAGGAGATAGGACTTCGCTTCCATGGTCGAGAACATCAGCTCGGCCACCGCCTCGTAGCCCGCCTGCGACTGCCACATGCCGGCATTGTTGCCGCGGCAATGATGGACCGCGACCACCATGTCCTTGGGCGCGCTGCGGATGATGCGGTTCATCACGTCGATATAGGTGTGCAGCACCTGGCGCCAATCCTGGCCGCGCCCCGTGACGACCGCCTGGATCGCGGGGTCGGCGAGCTTGGGGATGCTGGTCTCGTCGAGCTGGACATAGCGGCACCCGGCCGCGCCCAGCGCCTGAAGCTCGGCGGCATAGGCCGCGACCATGTCGTCCCAGAAAACCGCGATGTCGGGATAAACGGCGCGCGAGATGCCGTCGCGCGAGGCGAAGAGATGGACCTGCGTCGGGGCGGGGATCGTGACCTTCGGCGTCTCGCGCGTCAGCGCCTTGAGGAAGTCGAAGCCGGCGACGTTGACCGACCCGCTCCAGCTTATCCTGCGGTTGACCAGCGCCAAGGTCGCGGGCGCGGTGCGGCCGGCGTCGTCGTGGTAGACGAGGTCCGGGCTCTTGTGCGACTGCAGCTCGACGCCGATCGGGTTGAGGAATTCGGTCAGGTAGCTGACGCGGCGGAACTCGCCGTCGGTGATGGCGTGGAAGCCGACCTCCTCCTGCAGCTTGACGACGCCGCGGATGGCGTCGTCCTCGAGAAGGCGCAGCGCGTCCTTGGCGAGCTTGCCCGCCATGAAGTCGCGCCGCGCTTCGATCAGCGACTGCGGCCGGATGAGGCTGCCGATATGGTCGGCGCGGAAGGGGGGAAGGGCTCGCTCCATCGTGCTTTCCTTTCCTAGGCGCCGCCTTCGGGCGCGACGACGAGCGGCGCCGTGTCGACTACTCCAGCCGCGAACCTGCGCTTGTAGAGCAGGCCCAGCGCGATGCAAGCGAACACCACGACCACGTATGGAGCCGCCATCAGATACAGCATGTCGTGCAGCGGCAGCTTCGCCGACAGCAGAAATCCGGTGAGCGTCGGGCCGATGATCGACGCGATCCGTCCCATGCCGGTGGCATAGCCGACGCCGTTGCCGCGGATCGCGGTCGGATAGAAGATGCCGACCGTGCCGTTCAACGAGTTGTGCGTGCCGGTGCCGCACATGGTGGCGGCGACGGCCAGCGCCATCATGGTCGCGGCGGTGAGGCCTTGCGTCCCCATCGCGACCAGCGCCGCGATCACCGTGATCGCGCCCGCCACGGTCGCCATCGGCCCCCATTTGTCGAGCGGCCGCGCCAGCGACACCATCACCGCGATGCCGCCCATCGAGCCGTAGGACAGGGTGAGCGCCGCGTCGCTTTGCGACAGGCCCGCCTGCACCATCAGCAGCGGCAGCCACGACAGGAGCGTCATGAAGGTGAGCGCCTCGGCGAAATAGGCCAACCACAGCAGCGGCGTCGCGACGCTGCGGTTGCCGGCGAAGAGGAGCCTGGGCGAGAACGATCCGGCCCGCGATTCCTGGCGCAGGACGAAGCGCGTCTCGGGGCCGGTCTCGATCTGCGGCGCGAGGCGGCGCATCTGCACCCGCAAGGCCGCGGATTGCGGCTTGTTCAGCGCGAGCCAGCGGATCGATTCCGGCAGGCACGCCGCGAGCACCAGGCTCAGCACGATGCCGACCACGCCCGCGACCAGGAACACTACCGGCCAGCCCTGCGTCGGGATGAAGCGCGCGGCGACCTGGGCGATCGTGGCCGAGCCGGCGGCGTAGCCCACGAACACGATGATCACGAGGCTGGCGCGATAGCGCTTGGGCGCGTTCTCGGTGGCGAGCGCGATGGTGTTGGGGATGACGCCGCCGATGCCGAGCCCGGTGATGAAGCGCAGCACCATCAGTTCCTGCATCGAGCCCGCATAGGCGGCGGCGAGCGCCGGCAGCGTGTAGGTCAGGACGCCGATGATGAGGCCGGGGCGGCGGCCGAACCGGTCGCCGATATAGCCGAACAACAGGCTGCCGAGCAGGATGCCGAAATACATCCAGCCGAACACCAGCCCCATCTCGCTGCGCTGCGCCGAGAACGCCTTGAGGATCGCGGGCGCGGCGACGTTGCCGGCGCCGAAATCGAGCCCGTCCACCACCACGACCAGGGCGCACAGCCCGACCGTGATGAGATGGAAGCGCCCGAGCTTCGTCGCCTCCAAGGTCTCGCCGACATCGATCTCGGCTCGCTGGTGCATGCGTTCCTCCTCGGCGGCGCTCACAGGAACACGGTCAGGTTCTTGGCCATGAGCACGCTTTGCTCGATGATGATCTTGCGGCGCGCGATCTTCAATCGTCCATCGACCCGGCGCAGCACATCCTCGCGCCGCCCGACCAGCACATCGGTCTCGGTCTCGAGCCGGTTGCGATAGACGAAGAAGCGGGTTTTGACATTCATCGACGCGCCCTCGTCGAGCCGGTCGGCGGGCGCGGCGAGGCGCACGTTGGTGACGAGGTGGGAGACGCGCGACAGCGGCTCCTCGGCCCAATGGATGCCGGTGAGGAGCTGGCGCACGCGTTTCTCCAGGGTCTCCTTGTCGTCCTGGATCCAGGACACGTCGTCCTCGGCGGTGATGTCGCGGTCGCGCTCTTCCCACGGCACGTTCTTGCGCATCGGCATCCAATAGATCGCGTCCGCGGCGAAAAGCTCGAGCCACGCCTCGTAGCGCCGCTCGTCGAGAAGATCGGCCTCCTCGTAATAAAGGTCCTCGACCTCGCGCATGAGGCTGAGATAGGCGAGCCGCGACGGCGACGGCTCGTCGCCGCTCATCGCAGCGCGCTCCAATCGTCGGCGTCCATGTACTCGGCCCAGCGGCGATAGAGCGCGCGCGGGTTCTGCTCGCTGGTGTTGCGCTCGGTGACGCCGCCGGGGATGAGGTCGCTCGTCCCCGCCTCGGTGCCGAGCCCGGCCTTGTAGTGATAGGTCAGGCGCCGCGCGATGGTGCCGCGGCTTGCCTGCGTCGCGTAGCTCCAGTTCTCCATGTCGTCCTGCTCGGTCATGCCGGCGGGACCGGAATAGCGGATGTAGTAGCTGCGCAGGAAGCTCTTCACCTCGTCCGGCGCGTCCTTGTCGACCAGATAGACCCGCCACATCTCGGTCTCGCAGGGGCCGCGCGGGTGCGAGACGAGGATGGTGCGCGGCTGCTGCAGGTGGAACGACATGTTGGGGAAGATGGTGCCGATGAGCGGCACGATGCCGGCCTTGTCGCCGAGCCGCGCCAGGCGCTTTTCCCAGCAGCTTTGGAAATAGGCGGATGTCGCCGGCGAGGCGGCGTAGTTGCGGCGCTCCTTCACCGGCGGGGTCACGCCGTAATTGACGCCGTGCCCGCCGGGATATGCGGCGAGATGCGGCTTGCCGTAATCGTCGCGCCGGCCCGGCCCCTTGGTCGGCCCGATCCCGACCATGTCGACCGAGCGGTGGCTCACCACGTGAAGCGCGTCGCCGGCGAAATTCTCGGCGATGAATTTCCAGTTGCAGGGCACGATCCATTTCTGGGTGCTGCCCAGAAGCTCGGTCGCGCCGTTGCCGCCGTCCCAAGGGCAGAGGCCCAATTCCAGCGCGAACTTCGCCTCGCCGAGGAAATCGTCGAAGGACGGCGCGCCCTTGTCCCAGGTTGCCCAGATGGTGCCGCGGAAGATCGCAAGCTGCGCCACTTCGACGAGGCCCCACTTCGCGCGGTCGAACGGCGGGCGGTAGCTGTTCTCATAGTCCTGGACGCCAATGAGGCGCCCGTCGAGATCGTAGGTCCAGGCGTGATAGGGACAGATGAAGGCGCGCGTGTTGCCGTCGTCATAGCGGCATACCTTCATGCCGCGATGGCGGCAGGAATTGAGGAAGGCGTGGACTTGCCCCGCGCGGTCGCGGGTCAGGATCACCGACTCCTCGCCCATCTTGGTGAGGCAATAATCGCCCGGATTGCGTACCTGATCCTCGTGGCCGATATAGAGCCAGGCGCGCGCGAAGAGCCGCTCCTGCTCCTCGCGATAGATGTCCTCGTTGACGTAGATTTCGCGGCTGATCTCGCCCGAGACGGCATCGACGAGCGCCCGCGCCGATCCGTTGAGGCTGCGCATCACCTGGTCTCCCGGTCGCGCGCCTGGGGCACGATCCGGTCGAGAAGCTGCTGCGCCAGCGCGGCACCCGGCGCGGACAGGCCAAGCTCGTGCGCGAATTTGAGGCAGAGCTGCAAATCCTTGTAGAAGACCTTGGGCGCGTTGGGGTTCATCGCCATGGTGAACCAGCGGTCGGCGACGCGGCTCTGCGCCGCGCCTTCGCTCACGACTTTCTGCAGCATCTCCGGCGCGAGCCCGGCTTCGACGCCGAGCCGCATGCCCTCATAGGCCGCCAGCATGTTGACCGCGATGATGAGCTGGTGCGCAAGCTTGGCGCGGATGCCGCTGCCGAGGCCGCCGGTATGGGTGATCTTCGGCCCCGAGGTCGCGAACAGCGGGCGGCAGACCTCGAACGCGCGCGCGCTGCCGCCGACCATGTAGGACATGGTCTTGGCGCGGGCACCCAATTCGCTGCCGCTCACCGGCACGTCGATCAGCTCGATGCCTTTCTCGGCCGCCAAGGCCGCAAGCCGCGTGATCGTCCCCGGCTCGACCGTGCTGTGCACCGCGACGATCGCGCCCTTGGCGGCGCCGGCCAGCACGCCGTCGGCTCCCGTCACGACGGCATCGAGCTGTGCATCGTCGAGCACGCAGATCTCGATCACTTCGCCATGCGCGCCGACGGCGCGCGCCGACGACGCCACCTTCGCCCCCGCCGCCGCCAGCTCCTCGAGCGGCTCGCGCCTGAGGTCGAAGACCATGAGATCGTGGCCCGCCGCGGCGAGATTGATCGCGAGATACTTGCCCTGCGTACCCAATCCGATGAAACCGACCTTCATGCGTACATCCTCCCGAGGCCGCTCACCATCCCGTCACTCGCGCGAGCAGCGCGTCGGGATCTTCGGGCAGGCGGTTGCCGCGCCAGGCGACATGATGGTCGGGGCGTATGAGCGCCATGTCGCGCTCGTAAAGATCGCGCGCCTCGGGCACCGCGACGTCGAATACCGTGAGCGCCACGTTGCGCCGCCGCGCCGCCGCCACCAGCGCGGCGCCGTCCTCGCGGCAGCCCGGCAGGCGCAGCAAGGTGAAGACGCGGCCGAAATGGTCGAACAGCGAGCTCCGGTCCTGCATCCACACATGCGGCGCGCGGCCGCCGGGGCACGCGCTGGGGACGTAGATGGCGGGATCGTCGGGCGGCGGATCGGTGCCGTCGCCGGCGACGATGGCCGATCCGTCATAGCGCGCGCCGAGCTGCACGCCGATCGAGGCGAACTCCTCGCCGAAGGTCGACAGCACTTGGCCCGCGGCCGCGCGCGCCGCGTCGCCCGCCGCGCTGTCGTCCTCGATCTCGCTCGCCACCGGCACGTCGGCCATGCTTCGGGTCAGGCGCTTGGCGTGGCCGGTGTTGCGGAACGCGATCGGCCGGCGCTCGGCCTCGTAGCTCGCGAGCAGGCGCGGCCCGCCCCAGCCCTGGACCAGCGCCGCGAGCTTCCAGCCGAGATTGGCAGCGTCATCGATGCCTGTGTTCATGCCGAAGCCGCCGGTGGGCGTGAAGAGATGCACCGCATCGCCGGCCAGCACCACGCGGCCGCGTCCGAATTCGTCCGCGACCAGCGCCTGTCCCGCGGTCCACGGCGTGTGGGCGAGGAACTCGACCGCGACGTCCTCGCCGATGCTGCCGCGAAGCTGGCGCATGATCATGTCGCGGTCGGGCGGATCATCGATCGAGCGGCAGCGTGTGTTGAACAGGAACTCGTTCCCGCCGTCGAGCGCCGTCAGCAGCGAGCGCACGCGCGCGTTGACGATCCAATACTGCCAGCAAAAGCGTCGGACGATGCGCTCGTAGAGCGCGGGCGCGCGCAAATGGGTCGAGATGGTTGCGCCGCTGCCATAGACCTGCGGGTTCAGCACCTCGCCGCCATAGCGGATGCCGAGCCCGCGGCGCACCACGCCCTGCCCGCCATCGGCGCCGACGAGATAGGCGCAGGTCCGGCTCTCGCGCCGTCCGGTCGCGACCTGCTCGAGCTCGACATCGACGCGGTCGCCGCGATCGGCGAAGCCGGTGCAGCGCCAGCCATAGCGAAGCTCGACGGCGGGCAGCGTCTTCAAATGGGCATGAAGCTCGCGCTCGACATACATCTGGTTGCAGCGGAACAGCGGCTCGGGCTGCTGATCGGTGACCGGGGCCTGCTTGACGCGCCGCATCTTCTCGGCCTCGGACAGCATCGGCAGGCGGGCGATCTCGCGGCCGTTGAGCGTGGTGAAGTATCCCACATCGGTCGGGTGCTCCGCCGGCAGGCCGACGCGACGGATCGCCGGCGTCAGGCCGAGGCGCCGGTAATGCTCCATGGTGCGCGCGTTCTGGGTGCTGCCCTTCGGGTGGAAGCGCGTGTCCGTTTCGGTGTTCACCACGACCGAGCGCACGCCAAGCACGGCCAAATTCATCGCCACCATCATGCCCACCGGGCCGCCGCCGATAATGACGATGGGCGGAGATTGGTCGCCGCCTGGTTCCATCATGCGCCTCTTCCTTGCCGGCGCCCAGTATAGCAGCCCGGATCAGTGCGGCAGCGCCACGTCGAAGAGGCGGCCATAGCCCACGACGCGCGCCTTGGTGCCGGCGAGGTGCAAGCCGTGCCACAGCAGCACCTGGTTCGCGCTCAGCACCGGCCGGCCCAAATCCTCCTCGAGCGCCTCGATCGCGCCGACGGCGCGGAAACCGTTGCCGCCGATGAAGACCGCGTCGGCGCTGGCGGGAACGTGCGCGCGGGCCCATTCGTAAAGTCGGCCCGGTTGCACGTCGCCTTGAATGCGCGGCATGTCGACCGACTCAGCGAGCACGATCTCCAAGCCCGCGCCGGCGAAATAGGATGCGCCGGCCATCGTGATGCTAGGCTCGACCCACGGCGGGTTGATGAAGGCGAGGCGCCGAGCGCCGAGCGCCGTCAGCCCGGCCAGCGCCGAGAGACAGGTGACGATCAGCGGGACGCCGCCGGTCCGCCGCTCCAAACGCGCGACGAGCGCCCGATCCGCCGCGACGGACCCAAGAAAGCTGGTGTTGGTGAAGCATAACGCGATGGCGTGCATCGGCGCCGACGCCATGAGTTCCGCCGCGTCGTCGAGCAGCGGCGGCTCGAGATAGGCGCTGAGCGCGCTGGCGCCAGCCAATGGGATCGTGCCCTCCTTGGGCATCTCAGGGAACCGCACCCGTGTCGCGTGAATCGAAACGCCTTCGGGCGCCATGGCCCCGAACTCGGCCTCAGGACAGATGTCCGCTTGGGGGACCAGCAAGCCGATCCGCGCGCGCCAGCCCCAGCCGTCCGATCGGAACATCCGTGTCACCCCGCGAAAAGCTGGCGCAAGGTCCGGGTCTCGTCGCGCGCTGCCTTCAAGAGCAGCGCCTCGTCGTTGCGGGTCGAGAGGAACCGCGCGCCAAGGCGATAAAGCTGCGGCAGCATCGGCGATTCGCCCTTGATGCCGGCGATGCCGAGCCACTTGCCGTTGCGGCGGCACGCCGCGGCCGCGCGCTCATAGGCCTCGAGCACCTTGGGGTGGTCGGTCTTGCCGGGAATGCCGAGCTCCTCGGTGAGATCGCCGGTGCCGACCAGCAGCATGTCGACGCCGCGCACGGCGGCGATGGCGTCGGCATTGGCGATCGCCTCGGCGGACTCGACCATCGCCACCACCATGGTGCGGTTGCCGAGAAGCTCCTCCGCCTCGGCCGGGGGGATCGGCGCATAGCCGATGGCGACGCCCGCACCCGCCATCGCGCGGTGGCCGAGCGGACGGAAGCGCGCCGCCGAGACGACCGCCAGCGCTTGCGCGGCCGTATCGACATGCGGCGCGATGATCCCGGCCGCGCCGCCTTCCAGCACCCGGCTGATAAGGTTTGGATCGTGCGTCGGCACCCGCACCAGCGCCGGGAGCCCGATGCTCCATGACGCGAGGCAAAGCTCGGCGGTGGTCTCGAGCGCGATCGTGCTGTGCTCCATGTCGACATAAATCGCGTCGAACCCGGCGGCGCGCGCCAGGTGGACGATGCGTGGCAGGCGCGAGATGCGGATCGCCATGCACAGCGCGGTCTCGCCCGCCGCGAGACGGCGGATCAACGAATTGTCGGTGGTGGCGCGATCGTGGCTCATATTCCGGCCTCGCCCGATGACGCCATATCTTCGCCGACAGACCGCCGCCTCTCAAGCGGAGATCGGCAAGCGTCACCCGGACTCGGCGTTCCCGCAGGGCATCGCCAAGCGGACGCTCCAATCGACCAGTTCGAGCTGATCGATCGATTCGACGAACCGCGCGCCGCCGCCGTCGGTGAAGACCGAGCATCTGAAGCGATACGAGATGCCCTCGACGGCGAGCGCGCCCTGGAAGTGTTCGGACAAGCCGTCATCGTCATGGACGTAGGAGCTCGCGGGGTCGCACACGATCTCCACATGGCGCCCCAAGGCCGGCGTCACCACGCCTGCCGTGGCGTCCGCCAGGGCCCGCTCGAGGGTCGTGCCGAAGCGGCTACGGAAATAATCATCCAGGTTCGCGGCAAGATCGCGCATGCCCGTCTCCCCAACGGCACGCAACGGAGCAGACCATGAGAACATTTCAAGACCATTATTTATCCGCCGGCTGCGCGTGTCCTCGCGGGTTCGGCTTTCGGGTTTCGAAGCGGCATCAGGAACCAGACCAACGCCGCGACCTCGAGCAGCAGCGGCAGGCCGAAGGCCGCACGATAGGCCGCGACAGGATAGTGCCCCGCGGCATCGACGGCCCAAAACGAGGCGATCACGCCGGTCGCATACTGCAGGACAAACGCGGTTCCGATATGGAGGACATTGAGCGCGCCGTTGGTGCGGCCAATCGCGTCCTGGGGGAAATGCTCGGCAATCATCGAGTAGCTCAGGACCGTCATGCCGCCGAAGACCGCGAACCCGGCCCATAGCGCGGCGTCGGGGATCGGCGCGCGTTCGATCACCGCGAGCTGGATGACCATGAACAGGCCGCACGCGCTGCCGAAGATGACGCTCGACGACACGCCGTATCGCTTGACCCGGTCGGCGACGATGCCGATGAGAACGGCACCGGCCGTTAAGGTCACGGACATCCAGAACAGGCGCGAGGCCACCGCGGTTGCATCGAGGGCCTCGACATCGGCGAACCAGCGCGCCGCCCACAAGCCCTGGGCCGACCACGCGGTGGCGATCACGAGCGCGGAGAGCGGGGCCAAGCGCCAGAACATCGGGCTGCCGAATGCCTGGCCCATGCCGCCGGCGACATCCTTCCATTTCGTTTGCTTTCCGGCGGCCGGGCTCTCCGGCACCAGGGTCCAGATCAACCGCGCGGCAATCCATGTCAGCACTGCCAGAACCAGGAACACGCCGCGCCAATCGAGAACATGCAGCACCATCTCGACCGGCTTCGTCGCCGCGATCGCTCCGAGACCGCCGAACATGATGAAGCAGCCGTTGAACAGCGCGATCCGTTCCTTTGGAATCCACAAGACCAGTCCCTTGAGACCGGCCATGAGCGCGCCGGACACGCCGAGACCGATCAGCATGCGGCCGAGCACAAGGGTTTGCAGCGATCCCGCGAGGGCGAAACCGCCGGCGCCCAGGGCCGCAAAGAGAAGGAGGCCGCTTTGCACGCGGCGGGGGCCGAACGAGTCGATGAGCGCGCCGAGCGGCAGTTGCGCGGCCGCGAAGGACAGGAAATAGAACGCCGTCAGCAGGCCGAGATTGCCCGCATCGAGCTGGAAATCGGCCATCAGCGCGCCCGAGATCGTCCCGTTGATGGTGCGGAAAAGATATGACAGGAAGTAGGCGGCGGCGAAGGGCAAGAAGACCTTGGCGATCACGCCCAGCGCGGCGGGGGCTTGGTTTTGATCGTTTGGCATGTTCACGTTCCGTCTTCGTCGCGAGCGATTCAGCCGAGCGCCGATGCTCTCCTGCGCGGCAACTTCATGCGCTGTTAACGATACGAACGTCGCGCGGACGCTCTTGTGAAAGGCGTCACAGGGACCATGAATTTTCCGGGGGAAAACGACGGCCGATCCGAGTCGTGCGCCCTTACGCGGCGGCCGCAACGCGCCTAGTATCGTCCCGAGCGCGCCGAACCGGGGAGGGGAGCATGATCGAGGAACGCAGCGAAACCCGCCACAACATGCGGATCACCTGGGACATGGCGATCCCAATGGACGACGGGATCGTGCTGCGCTGCGACGTGTTCCGCCCCGTCGCGGAGGGACGCTATCCCGTCATCATGACGCAAGGCGCCTATGGCAAGAGCCTCGATTTCCGGGAACTGCATCGCCACGCCTGGGAGCGCATGGCGGCCGAGCATCCCGACACGATGGCGGGCTCGACCAATTCCTACCCGAACTGGGAGGTGGTCGATCCGGAGAAATGGGTTCCCGACGGCTATGTCGTGATCCGGGTCGATGCGCGCGGCTCGGGCCGCTCGCCGGGCTATCTCAACCCGTGGTCGCCGCGCGAGATTCGCGACTATCACGACTGCATCGAATGGGCGGCGCGTCAGCCCTGGTCGAACGGCAAGATCGGCCTCAACGGCATCTCGTATTACGCGCGCACGCAATGGTACGTCGCCGCGCTGCAGCCGCCGCACCTCGCCGCGATTTGCGTCTGGGAGGGCGCCTACGACTGCTACCGCGACATCACGCGCCACGGCGGCATCGTCAGCGATTTCATGCTCAGCATGTTCCCGCGCCAGATCATGAACGTGCAGCATGGCGTCGGCGAGCGCGGGCCGAAGAGCCGCTGGGACGGCGAACTGGTCGCCGGGCCCGAGACCCTGTCGGACGCGGAGCTCGCCAAGAACCGCGCCGACATGGCGCAATGGATCGTCGATCACGCGCTCGACGACCAGGTCCACCGCGAGCGCACACCGGACATGGACAAGATCACCGTGCCGCTCCTGAGCGCCGGCAACTGGGGCGGGCATGGCCTCCATCTGCGCGGCAATATCGACGGCTTCGTCCGCGCCGCCTCGACGCGCAAATGGCTTGAGGTCCACGGCGACACGCATTGGACGCATTTCTACACCGACTATGGCGTCGCCATGCAGAAGCGCTTCTTCGGCCATTTCCTCAAGGGCGAGAAGACCGGCTGGGAGAACCAGCCGCCGGTGCTGCTGCAAGTCCGCCATCTCGACCGTTTCGTCGAGCGGCCCGAGCGCGAATGGCCGCTGGCGCGCACGCGCTGGACCCGGTTCCATCTCGATCCCGCGACCCGCGAATTGACGCGCGAGGCGCCGCGCGGCGAGGCGCGTCTCGAGTACGAGGCGATGGGCAACGGTCTCGCCTTCGTCACCCCGCCGTTCGAGGCCGAGACGGAGATCACCGGCCCGGTCGCGCTGACCCTCACGGTCTCGTCGAGCACCAACGACGCCGATTTCTTCCCGACGCTGCGGCTTTTCGCGCCCGACGGGCAGGAGGTGGTGTTCCAAGGCGCGAGCGATCCGCGCGCGGCGCTGGCCTATGGCTGGCTGCGTGCCTCCCACCGAAAGCTCGATCCGAAGCTGAGCCTGCCCTATCATCCTTATCACACGCACGACGAGGCGCAGCCGTTGCGGGCGGGTGAGCCGGTCGAGGTTCAGATCGAAATCTGGCCGACCTCGATCGTGGTGCCCAAGGGCTACCGCATCGGCCTCACCATCCAGGGCCGCGACTGCGATCCCGAGGACCCGCCGACGCGCATCGGTTCTGTCGATTACAAGCCGCGCGCGACGGTGGGGCCGTTCCGCCACAACCACCCGAAGGACCGGCCGCCCGCGATCTTCGGCGGCAGCAACGCGCTCCATTTCGGGGGCGCGCGGCAGAACTGCCTGCTGCTCCCGATCATCCCGGGTTAGGCGCGCCGACGGCGACAGGCGTCACGCGCGCCACACTTCGCGCGCGATCGATACGACGGCGGCGAGCTTGCGCCACTGCTCGTCCTCGCTCATGACGTTGCCCTGCTCGGTGCTGGCGAAACCGCATTGCGGGCTCAGATGCAGGCGGTCGAGCTCGACATAGCGGGTCGCCTCGTCGATGCGGCGCTTGATCGCGTCCTTGGGCTCGATCGGGGCGAGCTTGCTGCTCATCAGGCCGAGCACGACCTGCTTGCCCTTGGGCATGAAGCGCAGCGGCTCGAACCCGCCGGCGCGCTCGCTGTCGTATTCGAGGAAATAGCCGTCGACCGGCACGGAATTGAACAGCACGTCCGCGACCGCCTCCCAGCTTCCTTCGGTGAGCCAGGTGGAGCGGAAATTGCCGCGGCAGCTATGCATCATGATGGTCATGCCGGGCGGCCGTTCGACCAATGAATCGGCGACCAGCTTGGCATAGGCGCGCAGCATTGCTTGCGGATCGTCGCCCTGCGCCGTCAGGCGCTGCTGCACAACGGGATCGCACAGGAAGGCGAAGTTGCAGTCGTCGAGTTGCAGATAAGTGCAGCCGGCATCGGCGAAGGCGCGGATCGTCTTGCGGTATGCCAACGCGAGATCGTGGAACAGCGGCTCGAGCTCGGGATAGATGGTGCGGTCGACCACGCTGCGCCAGTCGCGCGTGGTGGAGGCAAGATGGGTGGGCGAGGGGATGCACATCTTCGCCTGGACCCGCGTATGTCGCTGCACGAACGCGAAATGGTCGAGCATCGGGTGCCGGCCGACGCCGACCCTGCCGACCACCTTGATCGTGGTGGCGGGCGTGGTGGCGCCCTTGAAATTGACGCCGGTCGCCGAGGCCGCTGACTCGACGCCGTCAAGCCCGGCGAGGAAATCCCACTGCCATGCGGCGCGGCGGATCTCGCCGTCGGTGACGACCTTGAGCCCGACTTCCTCCTGCCGCGCGATGACGCGGGTGATGGCCGCGTCTTCGATGGTGGTGAGCTCGCCGCGCCCGAGCTTGCCTTCGGCATGACGCGCGCGCGCCTCCTTGATCGCGGCGGGGCGCAGCAGGCTGCCGACATGTTCGGCGCGGAACGGCGGCTTCGCGTTTGGCATCGGGCGATCCTCCCCGCGGACGAGGATCGGCTGCCTGCGCTCCTTGTCAAGGGCGGTGATCGCATGCTCAATGCGGCGGGCGGCAGGTTCGAGGGCTTCGCGCATGAAGGCGCTCATCATCGGCGGCGGTATCGGCGGGCTCGCGGCGGCGCTGAGCCTCGACGCGGTCGGGATCGAGTGTTGCGTGATCGAAGCGGTGCCGCGCATCGAAGCGCTCGGCCTCGGCATCAATCTACAGCCCAACGCGGTGCGCGAACTGATCGAGCTAGGGCTCGGCGACGCGCTGGCCGCGACCGCGATCGAGACCTCGACGCTCGCCTACTACAACCGGCATGGGCAGCTCATCTGGAGCGAGAAGCGCGGCCTCGGCGCGGGCTATCGATGGCCGCAATACTCGATCCATCGCGGCGACCTGCTGATGATCCTGCTCGAAGCCACGCGCGCGCGGATCGGCGCGGAGAACATCCGCACAGGGCGTCAGCTCGTGTCGTTCGCGGAAACGGATGGCGGCATCACGGCGCGGCTCCTCGAACGCACCACGGGCCGTGAGCTGCCGCCGGAACGCGCCGACGTGCTGATTGGTGCCGACGGCATCCATTCGACCGTGCGCCGCCAGCTCCATCCCGATGAGGCGACGCCGGTGCCGAGCGGCGGCATTCAGTGGCGCGGCGCAGTCGAGGCGGCGCCCTATCTCGACGGGCGCAGCCAGGTGATGATCGGCCATTACCGCCAGCGCGCGGTGATCTATCCCATGCGCCGCGCCGCGCCGGGGCGCGTGCTGGTCAACTGGCTGGTGCATCTCAATGACCAGGGCGGCGTGCCCGAGCGCGAAAGCTGGGACCGCAAGGTCGCGAAGGAGCGCTTCTTCGCCGCCTTCGCCGGCTGGAACTTCGATTGGATTCGTCCGGACGACCTGATCGCCGCGACCGAGGACATCTACGAATATCCCGAGACCGACCACGATCCGCTCGCACGCTGGAGCTTCGGCCGGGCGACGCTTCTGGGCGACGCGGCCCACGCGATGCGGCCGGTGGGCTCGCAGGCCGGGAGCCAGGCTGTGGTCGATGCGCGCGTGCTCGCCGCCGCGCTCGCGAACGAGTCAGATCCGATGGCGGCGCTCGCAGCCTACGATGCGATCCGGAGGCCGGCGATGAACGAGGTCATCCTGCGCAACCGGCAATACGGTCCCGAAATCGTGATGCAGATGGCTGAGGACCGCGCGCCCGGCGGCTTCGCGCGCATCGAAGATGTGATCCCGCGCCGCGAGCTCGAAGAGATCGCCGCGAGCTTCAAGCGCGCGGCAGGTTTCGATCCCGAGACTCTCAACCGGCAGAAGTCGCTGGGGCCTAGTCTCGTGTCATCTCGCCGATCTGGCCCGCATCGTACTCGCTGAAGAAAATGCGGCCGTCGGGATGGAGCTTCATAGCGCGCAGGCCCGCGTTGGGCGTCGGCACCGGATATTCATCGATCAGCCTGCCGGCAAAGTCCATGCGGCCAATTAGGTTCGCGCCGGCGTCGGTGAACCAGATATCGCCATCGGCCTCGATGATGCTGCGCGGGCTCGACTGGGCGCGCGGCAGGGGGAATTCGACGATGGCGAAGCTCTTGCGGTCGATGCGGCCGATGGCGTGGCTCTCTGCCAGCACGAACCAGACATTGCCGTCGGAGCACGGCAGCATCGCGCGCGGGCCGCCGCCGGGGCGCGCGCTCGAATGGCCGAGGATGGTTCCGTCGAGCGCCATGCGGAAGATGCGGCTGCCCGGCGGATCGCTCCACCAGATCTCGTCTTCCATCATCAGCGGCGCGAGCGGATGCGCGTCTTTGGGGAAGCCGCCGAATTCGGTGATCTTTCCGTGCCGCGTGATACGGCCGACCTGGCCCGCGTCGCGCTCGGCGAACCAGACATTGCCGTCGGGGCCGAGGTTCAGCCCATCCGGGCCGGCGTTGGGCGTCGGCAGGGGAAACTCGGTGATCTCGCCCTGCGGCGTGATGCGGCCGATCTTGTGGCCACCATTCTCGGTGAACCAGAGATTGCGGTCGACGCCCTGGGTTATGCCGATCGGGCGGCTTCCCGGCGTGGGGACCGCGAACTCGGTGAAGCGTCCGTCGCCAAGCGACAGGCGGCCGATCTTTCCGGCGCCGCTCTCGCACACCCAGAGATTGCCGTCGGGCCCGAAGGTGAAGATGTAGGGCCGGCTGCCCGGGCTCGGGATGCGGTGCTCGCGGAAGATTGCCATGGACGCTCCTCGCCTCGTTGTACGCGGATTGGGCATTTTGCGGCGATGCGGCGTCAAGCACCTTGCCGCGGGCGCGGGGACGGCCGACACTCGGCATGGGAAGAGATGGGACGAGGCGCGTGCAGGAAATTCCGGTGCTGATTGCGGGCGGCGGACCGGTCGGGCTTGGCCTCGCGATCGAGCTGGGATTGCGCGGCGTCGGCACGCTCCTGGTCGAGACGCGCGACGGCAACATCGCGGTTCCCAAGATGTCGAACGTCCATGTCCGCAGCATGGAGTTCTGCCGCCGCTGGGGCATCGCCGACCGCGTCATCGCCGCCGGCTGGCCGCCGCATCATCCGCTCGACATGATCTACGTCACCACCATGACCGGCTACGAGCTGGGCCGCACCCGCATCCCGTCCTATGCGGCGCAGCCCCATCATCCGTTCTCGCCGGTGCGCGACCGCCACTGCCCGCAGCTCTATTTCGACCCGATCCTGCGCGATTTCGCGCGCACCCTCGACGGCGTCAGCTTGCGCTATTTCACCCGCTTCGAATCGTTCGAGGCCGACGCCGACGGCGTCACCGCGACCGTGGTCGACGTGAAGACCGGCGATAAATCGCAAATTCGCGCGCGCTACCTGGTCGGCTGCGACGGCGCGCAGAGCACGGTGCGCGAGCAGTTGGGGATCGGCCTTGGCGGCGCCGGCAAGCTCGATCTCTCGGTCACCATCTTCATCCGCTCATCCGAGCTGGGGCTGATGCACGACAAGGGCTGGTGCCGGCTCACCCGCTTCGTCGACGCGACCGGCTGCTGGTCCGAGCTCATCGCCATCGACGGCAAGGAGCTGTGGCGCCTCACCGTGCTGACCGGGCTCGACGACAGTTTCGATCCGGATGACTGCGTGCGGCGCATCGGCGGCAGGCCGTTCGCCTACGAAATCATCTCGGTGCTGCGCTGGTACCGGCTCGAATTCGTCGCCGATCATTATCGCGAGGGCCGCGTGTTCCTGGCCGGGGATTCGGCGCATCAGAACTCGCCGACCGGCGGGCTCGGCATGAACACGGGCCTCGCCGACGCGGTCGATCTCGGCTGGAAGCTCGCCGCTTCGCTCGAGGGCTGGGGCGGGGAGGGGCTGCTCGATTCCTACGAGATCGAGCGCCGTCCGGTGGCGGTGCGCAACACGACCTATTGCACCGATCAGTTCTACGACGCGGTCGGAACGCCGGGCGATCCCGCGCTCGACGACGCGACGCCGGAAGGGGAACGCGCGCGCCAGCATTCGCGCGCCGCGATCGCCGAGAGCCACAGCATCACCACCTTCATGGCGAGCTACACCTTGCGGCTGGGCTTCTGCTACGAGGGTTCGCCGGTGATCTGTTCCGACCCCGCCTTGCCGCCGCTGGACTATGAAGCGAATTATCGCCAGTCGGCGCGGCCCGGCGTGCGCGCGCCCCATGTCTGGCTCGCCGACGGACGCTCGAGCCTCGATCTCTTCGGCGACGGGTTCGTCCTGCTGCGCTTGGGCGCCGCGCCGCCCTCGGGCGAGGCGATCGCGGCGGCGGCTTCGCGCGCCGGCGTGCCGCTCAAGCTGGTCACGCTCGACAATGAGGAGATGGCGCGCCTGTGCGCGTTCCCGCTGGTGCTGGTGCGCCCGGACGGGCATGTGGCGTGGCGCGGCGACGCGGCGCCGGCCGACGCGGGCCCGCTCATCGACCGCGTCCGCGGCGCCCAAGGTTGAAACCTAATCGGCGTGGCCATCGTCCGTGACCGGAACAGGCGGCACGCGCATAATCGGACCGGAATTTTGCACCCCTTGACCGGTGCTGAAGGCGCTGTGGACGTTCGCCGCGCTCCGCCGGAGGGCAGCTCGTGATCCGTCTCGGATCTCGTCGGCTGCGGGCTGCCGCCTGTTCGGCCAACGTCAATTCACAATCAATTTCACGGTATCGACGTTGCGGGAAAGTCGGTCTTTCTCGTTCAACGTGTCGATCCGCGGCGGAGCTCGGCTGGTGTCTTCAGGCGACCTGCCGCTCGCCCTTGAGCTCCATTTCAATGTCCGCGACGAGCGGCAATGACAGGATGAAGAAGGTGCCGCCGGTCTCCGTCCCGATCTCCTTCACCTCGGCGCCGCCGTGCGGAATGAACATGTAGGTGCCGCGGTCCGCCGTCTTGCCGCCCAGCCACGTCTTGCCGTCATAGGTGATAGAGCCGTCGATCAGGTAGAAAATCTCGGCGTCCTCGCTGCGATGAGCGGGGATGCGCGCGCCGGGCGCGAGCCGCATCAGCCGCGCGGCGGAGCGCCGCTCGCCGAAGGTGCCGAGATGCTTGTGCTCCACGCCGGCGAGCTTCCGGTCCATCACCCAGCGCGCGTTATCCCCCTTCATGACGATCGGCGATGCGAAGCGCGGGGGCGGGTAGCGAAACTTCTGCCCGGCCGCCTCTTCCCAGCACGCGGCGTGGCCATCCTTGTTGATCTTTCGGCCGTTCGGGAGGATCTGAGTATAGATGCCGTTGGCAAAGATTCCGCCCTTCGCCGTCAGCCGCTTGCGCGCCGCCTGCAGCTCGGCATGGGTCTCGTAGGGGATGCCTTCGGGGCCTTGGAACTGCAGGCCGAGACCGGTGCTCGGCATCTTCTGCAATTGCGGGCCGTACGAGACGCCCTCGGGATAGAAGCCGCATTCGCCCGGCTTCAGATAGCCGTCCTTGATCTGGCGATCGCCGTCGAGCGCGTAGCGGAATTGGTCGAAGGCGTGCTTGTGCCGCGGGGTCGCGTATCCCGTGTCGTAGGAGTTCCACGAGAATTCCAAAGCGGTGCCGGGGACGCCGGTCTCGAGCGGAAACTGCTTGTAGGTCGCCCGCCCTTCGCGAGCGCCTCCTGATCCCATGGGCTCGACATCGGTGATGCTCATGATGATGACGGGACGCGCCATGATTTCGTTCTCCCTTGGACACCAGCGTCGGGAGCAGGGTGCTGCCTGTCGCCAATCGAGTCAAGCCGACCGGGCACATGTCCAACGGGAGTGATGTCCACGCCTGTATTCAGGGATTACCGGGCGGCGGAGCGCCGGACAATTCCGCGTCGCTGAGTCCAAGAAGGACTCGAGTTGCGTCGGGATCGCCGAGGTCGCGTGCACGCTGATACCAGCGGACAGCCGTGTCAGGATCGCCAAGCATGCCCCTTACCCCAAGCGCCGAGAGAAAGCCGGCGTTGTAGGTCCTCCCGACCAGGTATGCGGCGTGGGCATTCCCTGTCTCTGCGGCGCGCTCGAAATACAATCGAGCGGATGCGATGTCTCCGGTCTTCAAGAGGCCGTTTCCAAGCGTGACGAGATCGTCTCCTTGGGGCGCGGGCCGCGCGGCTTCCGTCGGAACGACGCTGGGTGGTGCCGGGGGCGCCACTGGCATCGCCGGAGCGGCTTCCGTCGGAGCGACGCTGGGCGGGGCCGGAGGCGCCACTGGCATCGCCGGGGCGGCTTTAATCGAACCCCGCTCGGTCGGCAGGTGAAGCAAGAAAGCCCTTGCGGAGAGCACGAGCCCGACACAGCCGAACGCGATGGACAGCCACCGCGCCACCGATCGTAGCTTCGGCAAAAGCCTCTCGCCGCGGCTTGCACGGAATGCGGGTGCCTCGGACCTCGACGGCGCAGTCACCGGCGGCACATCGTCGCTGGATTCGTGGTTCTGTGCAGAAGACTTGGCGACGACAAGATGTGGGATCGTCAATGAAGGCAGAGCAACGCTCTTGGGTCGCTGCATTTGGAGCCGGTCCATTGCGCGCAGGACGAGCCTGTCGGGGCGGTCTGTCATCGGCACTATCACCTTCCCGCATGATCGGTCGCGGCGTCAGGCGCTTTGCCTCTCACATGGCCCCGGCCCGGCTACCCTCCGGAGGGTGAGCAAAAAACGGGCCATTCTGCGCTAACATAATGAAATCAATTACATATTCTCTGCGCGGAGATGGTTGCGCCTGGCTATTGTAAAGTTTCCTGACCGAGCTCCCGCGAATTGCAAATGTATGAAGACCGCCGATCGGCCTGGTAACGGATCGTCAGCGTTAACCCTGCAGAATGCTCTTGCGCCAGCCCATTCCCCTCAATGCGGCGGGCGTAATTGGTGCGTGGCCCCGCCGCGCAGACGCGTGCGGCGGGGCCATTGCTTCATCGATCTGTCGGCGGGCGGCTGCCTTGAGTACCGGGATGCAGCGCCGCATCGCAGGAGGGCATGATCCACTCGCTGCCGATGACTCTAGGCGGGGGCTCCCGGCAGGATGCGGCGGCTGGCCCACACCGCGAGCAGCGAATAGAGCGCGATGACGAGCGCCATCGGCAGCGCGGTCTCGCCGCCGATCGCGCCGACCACGATGGCGGTGAAGGCGGCGAGGCTCGACTGCGTCGCGCCGAGGAGCGCCGAGGCCGAGCCCGCCTGGTGCCGGAACGACGACATCGCCAGCGCCGTCGTGTTGGGATAGACGAAGCCGATGGTGGCGAGATAGCAGAACAGCGGCAGCGCGATCTCCCACGCGCCGGCCGGGCCGGCGAGCGCCATCGCGAGCAGCGACGCGGCGGCGGCGAACTGCACCAGGAGCGCGGTGCGGAACATCTGCTCCGGACGCCGCCAGCGCAGCAGCAGCCGGTTCACTTGCGCCCCCGAGACGATGGCGAAGGAATTGAGCCCGAACAGCAGCGCGTACTGGCCGGGCGTGAAGCCGAAATGGCCGATGAAGACGAACGACGATCCGGCGATATAGGCGAACATCCCGCCCATGCCGAACGCGCCCGGCACGACATAGGCGAGGAAACGCCGGTCCCGGCCGATCATGCGATAGCGTACCAGCACCTCGCCGAACGCAATGGGCGAGGTCGAGCCCCTGGGCTTGGTCTCGGGGAGCCGCAAGCCCGCCGCAACGAGACAGGCGAAGCCGAAGGCGGCCAGCGCCCAGAAGATCGCGTCCCAGCCGAACCACACCAGGAGATAGGCCCCGACACTGGGCGCCACGACCGGCGCCACGCCCATCACCATGGTCAGCATGGCGAAGACCCGTGCCGCCTCGCGCGCCTCGAACAGGTCGCTCACCACGGCGCGCGCGATGACGATGCCGGCGCAGGCGCCCACCGCCTGGACGAAGCGCAACGCCGCGACCGCGGCGATCGACGGCGCCAGGCTGCAGCCGAGCGAGGCGAGCACATAGAGTGACATGCCGATATAGAGCGGCAGCTTGCGGCCGTGGCGGTCGGCGATCGGCCCATAGAACGCCTGGCCCAGCGCGAAGCCGATGAAATAAGTTGTGAGGGTGAGCTGGACCGCTTCCGCCGAGGCGGCGAAGGCGCGCTGCAACGCCGGCATCGCCGGCACGTAGATGTCGGTGGTGAGCGGCGCGAAGGCGGTGAGCGCGCCCAGCAGCAGGAACAGCTCGAGGCGCCTGGGCCGTGTGGCCTCGACAGTGGCGGTCATGTCGCGCTCGCTCGGTCGAAGGATGCACTACCGGCGGTGACGCTCGGCCTGTTCTCTCCACATGGCCCAACTGCGCTGCAAGCCCTCGCGGCCGCGGGTGGCGCCCATGCGGCCGATCGCCGCCGCCTCGTCTGCGGAGACGTAGTTGATCGGCCCGCCGATGGCGATCGCCTGCATCTGCAGGCGCGCGTTGATCTCGGTATATATCGCGCGCGACACCACCTCGCGCAGCTCCGATCCCACCACCACGTTGCCGTGCCCGCGCAGCAGCGCCACCGCGCCGCTGCCCAAGGTGCGGGCGAGCGCCTTGCCGAGCTCGGCGGTGCTGATGAGCAGGTCCGAGGCGGCGACCAGATCGCGGATCTCGAACACCGGCACGCCCAAGGCGAGGAACGCGGCGGTGCCCGAGACCGGCTGCATCGGCTTGGTGGTGACGCCGAACGGGATCACCGCCGGCGAATGGCTGTGCACCACGGCATTGGCGTCGCCGCGGGAGCGGTAGATCTCGGCGTGGATGAAGCGCTCGATATAGACCGCGTGCCGCGTCGCCTCGACCGCCTTGCCGTCGAGATCGAAGGTCAGGATGTCGTCCGCCGCGACCAGGCCCGGCGCCAAGGCGCGCGCCATGAGGAAGCGCTGCGGGTCGCGCGGATCGCGCACGCTGACATGGCCCAGCCCGTCCAGCACTTGCTGGTCGTAAAGGACGTGATTGGCGGCGACGAGGTCGGCGAGGAGTTCGCCGAGCGCGGGATCGGTCATGGTGATGCCTTCTAGCGGCTGTGGCGCTCGGCCTGGGCCTTCCACATGTCCCAGGTGCGGTCGCCGCCGCCGGTGATGTTGGGGCTGTTGGCGACGGTCTCCTGGTTCTTGATCTCCTGCGGCGAAAGCCAGGTGATGTGCGAACCGAGCGACAGCGCCTGCATCTCGAGCCTTGCGGCGATTTCGGTGTAGATGGCGTTCGACACTGCCTGGCGCACGCCGCGGCCGACCACCGTGTCGCCATGGGCGCGCATCAGCACCACGGTGCCGTTACCCAGCGTCTTGGCCAGCGCCTTGCCGAGCTCCGGCGTGTTGATGAGGAACCCGAACGTGCCGCCGGCCGCGGCCGCATCGAACACCGGCGCGCCGTCGCCCAGGAACGATCCGGTCATCACCATCGCCCGGAGCGGCGTCTGGCTGACGCCGAACGGCAGCACGCCCGGCGAATGGCTGTGCACCACCGCCATCACGTCGGGCCGGGCGCGGTAGACCTCGGCATGGATGAAGCGCTCGACATAGGGGCGGCGTCCGCGCGCATCGATGGCCTTGCCGTCGAGATCGAACTCCATGATGTCGTCGGCGGTGACCAGCCCGGGCGCCACCGCGCGCGCCATGAAGAAGTGGCCGGCGTTCTGCGGGTTGCGGCCGCTCAGATGGCCAAACCCGTCGACCACCGCTTGGTCGTAGAGGATGTGGTTGCCGACCACGATATCCTCGATCAGCGCGGCGTTCGTCGGCGCGTCGGCGGCGCGGGCGGCGCCGATCATTCCGAGCGCCACGGCGAACGCGACCAGCGATGATTTCATAGGGCGCAGGCCTCGGCAAAGCTCGGCAGCGGCGTCGGCAGGACGCGCACCTTCCATTCCGGCGCCGGCTCGTTGGCATGCCAGTCTGCGAGCCAATGATGATTGGCGAATCCCGGCTCCCACAGCTGCGGCTGCCACGCGTCGGTGAGATAGTCGCTGTCGCACATGTATTCGCACGAGCCGCCGGCCGGGCATTCGACATAGCAGAAGATGATCGAGGTGGCGCGGTGCCGCCCCAGCCCTTCCTTGCTGGCCCAGCCGCGGCGCTGCAGCTCGTTGACGCCGGTCATCATCTCGTCGATGTTCTCGACCCCGAACGCGACGTGGTTGAAGCGCGCCTCCTTGGCGCGGATGAAGAACAGGTTGTGATGGTCGTTGCGCCCGTCGCAGCGCATGAACACGCCGGCGTGGCGGATCATGTCGGTGATGCGGAAGTCGAGCCGCTTCACATAGAACGACACGCCCTTGTCGACGTCGGGCACGAAGAAGACGGCATGGTGCAGCACTTGCGGGCGAGCGCGCCGGTACCATTTGCGCAGCTGGTTCCAGCGCCGGATGGTGCCGAGCCCGTTCTCCAGCTGCGCCGGGTCCTGGGGCGGCGTGCGCTGGTAGAGGCGGAAGCCGATGCGCAGGCCGGCATCGTCGATCGTGTGGACGGTGCCGTCATTGTCGCGCCGCGCGGGACGGTCCTTGGCCATGTCGTCGGCGATCGCCTCGAGCGCGGCGCGGCTGTCGACGCCCCAGATCAGCTCGCGCGGGCCCGGCCCCGGCGCCCAAGGCGGCGGCAGCGACGGATCGTCCATCGCGCGGATCAGCACCGACGAGCCCTCGCCGAGCCGGAAATCGGCGCCCTTGTCGTCGCGCCGCTCGGCCACGAGGCCGAAATCGTCGAAGAAGCGCGTCGCCTTGGCCACGTCGTCGACGCCGTAGACCAGGCTCTCGATGCCGTTGATCGCCATTGCTCGGTCCTTTCGCGAGAACGCGCCGGAATCCTAGCCAGCCGCGCGCATCGAACGCAACGGGGTCACTCGCCCGCGGCGGCCGTCAGCGTCTCGCTTCTGCGGCGGAGCACGGCGCGGCTCATCCGCCACAGCGTGAAGATCGCCGCCGTCGAGATGAGCGGCGGCACGGCGGCAATCGCATAGATGCTCGGCACCGCGAGCCCCATTGCCACCACCGCGCCGCCGAGGATGGGGCCGAGGATCGAGCCGATGCGCCCGACGCCCAACGTCATGCCGACGCCGGTCGCCCGCATCGCCGTCGGATAGAGTATCGCGGCGAAGCCGTTCATGCCGTTCTGCGTCCCCATCACGCCCGCGCCCATCAATGCCGCGACGATGAACATGGTCGGACCCGCGCCGATCGAGATCCCGAACGCGGCGACCGCGAACACGCCCAGCACATGCGCCGGCAGCAGCGCCGCCGGCGGTCCCAAGCGGTCCATGCCGAACGCGGTGACCAGCCCGCCGAGGATGGCGCCGATCTGCATCACCATCGAGACGTTGAGCGCGCGGTCGAGCGCGATGCCGGAATTGTGCAGCAAGGTCGGCGTCCAGCTCGACAGGAAGATCAGCTCCATGATGTTCATGGTGAAGATCAGCCACAGCAGCAGCGTCACCGGCGCCCGTCCCTCGCGGAAGAGGTCGCGCACCGGCGTGCGCGTCGCCGGCCGCTCCGTGGTCGTGAAGACCGTGTCGTCGCCGAACCGCCAGCGCCGGTCGATGCGCCCAAGCTCGGCGCGGATCGTCGGGCTGCGCGGCCGGCGCAGCGCCAGGAAGCGCAAGGATTCCGGCAGCACCGGCAGCGACAGCAGCGCCACCGCGACCGGCACCGCGCCGCCGATGATGAGCACGATCTGCCAGCCATAGGCAGGAATGAGCTGAGCCGACAGCCCGGCGCCGATCGAGGCGCCGACCGCGTAGCCCGAATAGAACGCGATCACCGTGAGGGAGCGGACCCTGGCCGGCGCGAACTCGGCGCCAAGCGCGATGGCGTTGGGCATGACGGCGGCGAGCCCGAGGCCGCACACCAGGCGCCATGTCAGGAACTCCATCGGTCCCGACGCGAGCGCGCCCATGAGCGAGGCCGCGCCCATCACCACCGTGCCGCCGAGCATCATCAGCCGTCGCCCGTGGCGATCGGCGAGCGGGCCGATGATGAGCGAGCCCAGGATCGCGCTGATGCCGCTGCCGGTGAAGATGAGCGACAGCGTCGCCGGCGTGAGGTGCCACAGCCGCGCCAGGCTGGGCGCGACATAGGCGATCTCCATGCCGTCATAGCCGTCGAGCATCAGCATCAGGCCGCACAGCACAACGACGACCACCTGACGGCGGCTGAACCGGCCGTCGTCGAGGAGCCGCGCGATGTCGATCGGGTTCGCTTGCGCCAACGCTTCCATCCCCCCTATGCCGCCGTCCGGCGCGTCACGCCGTGACCGCGAGCCGCACCGGCGCCGCCACCCTGCCGTCGTGGCTCTTCCGCCAGTCGCCGCTCTCGGACATGGTCTCCAGCCGTCGATCCCGTGGCGCGGCAGTTCTAGCCAAAAACCCCGTCGGGGGATAGCGGCTCGGCGGCCGACGCTCTATCCTGCGGCCCCATGACGCGTCCGCCTTTTTCCGATCCCACGCCGCGCGACGTGGTCCTGGTGCACAGCTCCGACGTTCACGTCGACAGCGGCAGCGAGGACGGCACCGCGGCGCTGCGGCTGGTCGTGATGACCGCGCGCGCGCTCGGGGCCGACGTGCTGATCCTCGCCGGCGACACTTTCGAGCACAACCGCCTGCCGCTCGACCTGCTCGACCAGGCGGCGCGCGCGCTCGAGGAGGCGCGCCTGCCGGTGGTGATCCTGCCGGGCAACCACGATCCGCTGATCCCCGAATCGGCCTTCCACCGCGGCCGCATCGCCACGGTCCCCAACGTCTCGGTGCTAGGATTCACCCACGACGAGGCGGTGCATTTTCCCGAGTTCGATCTCGAGATCTGGGGCCACGCCCATCGCGACTATGGCAACATGGAGCCGTTGCGCCGGCCGCGGCCGCGGCGCACGCGCTGGCAGGTGGCGATGGCGCACGGACATTACGAGCCGGCGCCCGATCCCTTGGCGCGGCTGTGCCCGTCCTGGCTCATCAGCGACGACGAGATCGCCGCCACCGGCGCGGACTACGTCGCGCTCGGCCACTGGAACCGCGCCATCAAGGTCGGCGCCGGTCCGGTCGCGGCCTATTACTCGGGCTCGCCCGACCTCGCCGCTACCGTCAACCTGGTGCGGCTCACGGCGGCGGGCGATGTCGTGGTGACGCGCGAGAAGCTCAAATCCTGAGCAGCCGCTTCGCGTTGTCGCAATAGACCTTCTGCTCGTCGGCGGGCGAGAGGCGCAGCTCCTTGATCAGCGCCACGCCCTGCTTCTTCAGCGATTTCAATGGCGGCGCATCGGTGCCGAACAGGAAATGGTCGGCGCCCACCGTCTCGACCGCGCAGCGCGCCGCCGGCGCGTGGTAGCAGGTCGATTCGAGATACATCATCTTGAGATACTCGGAGGGCTTCTTGGTGATCAGCATGGGCTCGTACTTGCCGAGGAAATAGGCCTCGTCGCCGAGCGTGTAGGCGTAATCCATGCGCCCGATCATCTCGCAGATGCCGCCGCCGAGATGGCTGCCGCCGAGCTTCAGGGTCGGGAAGCGCTCGAAGATGCCCTTGACGATGAGACGCGAAAGCGCGAGCGCCAAATCCATCGGCCGCCCGACGCTCGAGGCGAGGCGATAGATGTTGAGCCGCTCCTCGCCGAATCCCACCGACGGCGGATGGATGATGACCGGCACGTCGAGCTCCGTGAGGAGCTGGAAGAAAGGCAACGCCTCCTCGTCGTCGGGATACTGGCCCTGGAGGCTCGACAGGATCCAGGCGCCCTTCAAGCCGTCCTCCTTCACCGCGCGCTCGAACTCGCGCATGAACTTGTCGCCGCCATAGGGCACCGTCGTCGCCCAGCCGAAGATGCTGTCGTGCTTTTCCTGCAGCATCGCGACATAGCGGTTCTGCGCCTCGACGCATTTCAATTGCTGCGCGCGGTCCATGTCGCGCAGCTCGTGCAGGGGATTGCTCACTACCGTCACGTCGACGCCGGCGAGCTGCTGCGCCTCGAGCACATTCTCGATCGTCATAGGGCTGCGGCCCTTCCAATAGGGCTTGGCGTTGTCCTCGGGCGTGTGGACGTGAGTGTGGATGTCGATGATCATGGCGCGCCTCCCGCGGTTGATCGCGATTCCATCGCATGCGCTGGGCGCGGTCAACCGTGCATCGCCGGGCCGGGCCTGGACAGGGGCGGGGACGTGGGCTTGGATAAGAAGAACGCGACAAGGGAGCGCAAGCGATGATCGACTTCTATGCCCTGACCAGCCCCAACGTGCAGAAGGTCTTCATCATGCTCGAGGAGACCGAGCTCGCCTACAAGCCGATCTTCGTCGATGTGTGGAAGGGCGACCAGTTCGCGCCCGAGTTCCTGAAGCTCAATCCCAACGGCAAGATCCCGGTGATCGTCGATCACGAGGGGCCCGGCGGCAAGCCGTATACCTGCTTCGAGTCGGGCGCGATCCTCATGTATCTCGCCGAGAAGTCCGGCAAGTTCATGCCGCAGGACATGGCCCGGCGCTACGACGTGATCCAGTGGCTCATGGTGCAGATGTCGGGCATCGGGCCGATGTTCGGCCAGTTCGTGCATTTCAAGCGCTTCGCCACCGGCAATAACGACTACTCGGTGTCGCGCTACCAGACCGAGGTGAAGCGGCTCTATGACGTGCTGGAGAAGCGGTTGGGCCAGTCGGCCTATCTCGGCGGACCCGATTATTCGATCGCCGACATCGCGACCTTCCCGTGGACGCGGCAGCACGATTTCCAGGGCGTCAAATGGGCCGACAATCCAAATTTGGCGCGCTGGTTCGAGGCGATCGCGGCGCGGCCCGCGGTGAAGCGCGCGCTCGCCAAGGTCGAGACTATCCCCTCGGTGCGCGAGCACGCCAAGCCCGAGGACACCGACCGCTTCTTCGGCCGCGGCAAATACGCGCGCGCGTAAGCGAGGCTTCGCCCCCTCCCTAACCCTCCCCCGCGTGCGGGAGAGGGAATTCACCGAGTAAACCCTCCCCCGCGTGCGGGGGAGGGAAGGGTGGGGGGTAGATCAATGCACGACCTTCGGCGCCGCATCCCCCGCGTCGGCGCGCTCGAGCCAGGCGGCGATTACCGGCAGGTCCCAGTGCGCATGCGCGGCGAGGTCGAGCACGCCGGCCATGAAGCTGTGCAGCCGCGGCTGATTAAGGTCGAAGGTCAGCGCGCGCGCCTTGTCGTCGAGCACCATCGTGGTGCCGCCGTCGTCCCTGGGCGTGAGCTTCACTTCGCGCACCAGGCGGGGCGGGGCGAAGAGGGGCTTCTTCGGCAGGTTGGAGCGCGTGCCGCCCGACGAGAAGCCCTCCGCGACCGCCCGCTCGTGCTCGAAACTCAGCACCGTGTCGCGCATCTGCTGATGGCTGCCGAGCGCCTTGGCGCGCCGGCTCGCGTGCATGTCGGCGAGCGCGCCGACCAACAGCTTCGCCAGCCGCCGCGTCATCGCCATCGCGTATTCCTTGCCGTCCGGCAGGTCAACCGACACCAGGAGGCGATCCTCCTCCGGATCGTAGTTGAGATGGAAATTGCTGGTCGCGGTCGGCTCGGCCATGGGATGGGCGCTATTTCTTGGGCGCGAACAGCGCGGCGGCCGCGGTCTCGTCGATGCTGAGATGCTGGTCCTCGAGCAGCTTGTCAACATAGGCCTGCTGCGATTGCGCGAACTTGTTCTCGCGCAGCGCGTTGGCGATCTGGTCGTGCACCTGCGCGAAGTCGGCCTGCTTGCGGCCCAGCATGGTCAGGACGTGCCAGCCGCCGCCGACATGGACGGGATCGGTCACGCCCTTCTCGCCGCTTGCCGCGACGGCGCCCAATATCTCGGGCAGGATCTGGCTTTCCGGCAGCCAGCCGAGATCGCCGCCCTTCGCCGCGCTCGCCGTATCGTCGGAATTGGCCCGCGCCAGCGCCGCGAAATCGGCGCCCTTGGCCTTGGCCTTCTTGGTCATGTCGCGCGCCTTGCGCTCGACTTCGGCGAGCGTCTCCTTGCTCGCCCCGGGCGGGTCGGCAAAGTAGATCTGCGCCACGTGATACTGGTGGAAGCGCTCGCGATTGGCGTCGAAGGCGGCGTGAATCTCGGCATCGCTGGGAAAGCCGGCGGGCGGGAGGCTGACCGAGCGAAGATAGGACGCGATCACGATATCGTCGCGGCCGCGCGCGATCTGCGCCGCGACCTCGGGCTTCTTGTCCCAGGACTGCTTGGCGGCCTCGGCCAGCACCACCTTGCGCCCGACCGCCGTGCGCACGAGCTGGGCCGCGACTTTCGGCTCCTTGGCGGCCTGCTCGCGCTGCTGCGGCGTGAAACCGTCGAGCAGCTCTTTGAAGTCGGCGGCCGTCAGCGGCTGGCTGCCGAGCTTGGCGATCGCGTCGTCGGCGCGCGCCGGCACCGCGGCAGCGAGCCCCGCGAGGAGCGCGACCGCCGCCGCGTGCCGCAAAGACTGTCTCATCGTCGCCACCTCTTTCTTGTCTCAAGCCGGCCCAATATCGCGTTCCCCGGCCGCAAGCGCCAGCCCGCGCCGCACCCACAAGCCAATGTCCGCGCCGGGAGGATAGCGCACCAGGACCGCCCCGGCGCCGCGCAGCCGGTCCGCCATCTCGGCGGCGGCCGACGGCGCGAAACCCCTCGCGTCCAAACGCACCAGGTCGAGCGCCCCGACGCCGAGCGCGGCGAGGAACGGGTCGGGATCGACGAAGGGCGCCTCGCCGCTGCCCAGCCCGACGCGATAGGGCTCGAGATTGGGATGCGCGGCGGCATTGCGCCGCAGCAGCACATGGGCCTCGCGCGCGGGCTCGAGCGCGATCACCCGCGCCGCTTGGTAAGTAGCGGCGAGCCGGACCGCGTCCGCGCCCGTCCCCGCGCCCACGTCGAGGATGGTGCGCACCGGGGCAAGCGGCGGCAACGCGGTCCCTGCCAGCGCCGCGCGCGCCTCGGCCACCGCGTCCGGCCGGTCGAAGGTCTCGAAATCGAAGCGCCGTCCGGCGATCTCGCATGGAACCGTGCACAGCTTCGGATCGCCGATGGCGGCAAGCATGGCCGCGTCCGCGCGCGCGAGATGGGCGTTGGTCGCCACGCGCGCGCGGCGCGCCTCCTCGTCGGGAAGCGCGACGGCGATGCGGTCGCCGACCACGTGCGTCGTATCGAGGAAACGGTCGAAATGGCTGCCGCGCCGCACCGCGTAGTCGAGATGGACCGCGTCGCTCGTAACGATCGCGCCCCAGCGCCTGAGCGCGAGGCGAAACGCGACGTCCTCGCCGGCGCGCGCGCCGCGGAGCGCCGGGTCGGCGGGAAAGCCGCCGATCGATGCGGCAAACGCGCGCCGCACGACGACGTTGCCGGGGATCGAGTTGGCGATGAGCGCAAGCTGGAGCGGATGAACCTGGCGATGGGCGTCGACCAGGTGCACGCCGAACGCAAAAGCATCCGCCCAGGGCAGCGCTTCGAGCCGATCCAGCGCCAGGGCGAACACGCCGGCGCTATAGGCGTCGTCGGCGTCGAGGAAGGCGACGCACGCGCCGCACGCGCGCTCGAGTCCCGCGTTGCGCGCCGCCCCGGGCCCGAGATTGGCGGCAAGCCGAATGAGCGTCAGGTTCGCGACGCGTTGCCTCAGCTCGCGCGCCACCTCGGCGGTGGCGTCGCTCGAGGCGTCGTCGACGATTATGATCTCGGTCTCGGCGATGCCTTGCGCCACGACCGAGGCGACCGCCCGCTCGAGATGCGATGCCGCGTTATGGCACGGGATCACCACGCTGATCTTCACGGCGCGGCGCCGAGCGGCCCGGCGAGCGCCTCGCGCACGCGCGCCATCACGCCCTTCCAGTCGCGCGGGACGCGCTGGCGGAACAGGCGCAGGCTCGGATACCATGGCGTGTCCTCGCGCCCGCCCAGCCAGCGCCAGTCGGGCGTGAAGGGCAGCAGCACGTAGGCCGGCTTGCCGAGCGCGCCGGCGAGGTGGACGACGGCGGTGTCCGCCGCAATCACCAGATCGAGCTGCATGACGAGCCGCGCGGTATCGGCGAAATCGCCAATTGCGGGCGCCAAGTCGCGAACCAGAGCGCGCGCGCCCAGCGCCGCGATGTCGCCGCTGCGCGGACCTTTCTGCAGGCTGTAGAGGGCGACGCCGGGCAGATCGGCCAGTGCCAGGAACTCCTCGAGCGCGATCGAGCGATTGTGGTCGTTGGTGTGGAGCGCACGGCCGGCCCAGACGATGCCGACCGCGAGCCGCGTGCCCGGCGGCCGCGCGAGGCTCGGTCCCGCCGCCGGCGCGGCGAGATATGGCACCTGCGCCGGCACCGTCGCCAGCGTGATGCCGAGCCGGTGCGGCAGGCTCAGGAGCGGCAGGTGGAAATCCGCCTGTGGCACCGGCGCGCCGTCCTGGCGCAACTCGGCGATGCCGGGGAGGGTGGCCATGAGCCGCAACAGGTCGGGCTGGCAGTCGAACACGATGCGCGCGCCGCGCTGCGCCAAAAGCGGCAGGAAGCGCGCGAACTGGAGCGTGTCGCCGAGTCCCTGCTCGGCGTAGACATAGAGGGTGCGGCCGGAAGGCGACTCGCCCTGCCACAGCTTCAGGCTCATGCCGCGCACCGCTTGCAGCCGCGCGTCGTAGCCGAGCGACGGGTCGGAGACGTCGAAGCGCAGATCGTAGGCCGCAAAGCCGCGCGCGTAGTCGCCGCCCGCCAGCAGCGCCAGCGCCCGGTCCCATTGCACGAGCCGGTTCGCCGGCGCCAGCGCCAGCCCGCGCTCGTAGCACTCGACCGCCTCGGCGAAGTTGCCGAGGCTGAACTGCAGGAGCCCGAGATTGTGATGCACCTCGGGCAGGTTCGGGTCGAGCGCCAGCGCGCGGCGGAACGCCGCCATGGCATGGTCGAACTCGAGCGCCATCCACAACAGGTTGCCGAGATTGGAGTTGATCGCGACCGACTGCGGCGCGAAGCGCAGCGCACGTCTGAGGCACGCGATCGCCGCCGGCAGGCGATGCTGCATCTTGAGGATGACGCCGAGATTGTTGTAGGCATCGGCAATGACGGGGAAGCGTTGGAGCAGCTGGCCATAGAGCTCCACCGCTCCGTCGAGGTCGCCCGCGCGCTGGCGCTCCATGGCGCGCGCGAAAAGCGCACGCGCCTCCGCCTCGGGCGAGTCGGATGGCGGCGCCGGTGCCGCGGGCTCGCTCATGCAGCGATATTAACAGAAGACCCGCCGGAAAGTAGGATCGGGCGACGCACCCATAGGAGGAAGCAGGCGATGACGACGCCCCCGTTCCGCCCCATCCTCGCCGCATTGGCCGGTGTGTGCTGGCTCGCCGCCGCGACCCCGGCCACCGCCGAGGTCGAGCACACCACTCTGACCATGCCCGCCATCACCATCGGCTTCCTCGCCGAATACATCGCCGAGGATCTGCACCTGTGGGAGAAGCACGAACTCGATGTCAAGGTCGCCTTCATCGCAGGGATCGGCGCGATGAATGCGGTCATTTCCGGGTCGTCCGATTTCTCGTTCTCGTCCGGCGCGTCGATCACGCGCGCGGCGGCGCACGGGCAGAAGCTCCTCACCATCGCGTCGCTCAACAACACTTCCGGCGAGTATGTCGTGCTGCGCAAGGACCTCGCCGACGCCGCGCATTTCGATCCGAACGCGCCTCTCAACGTGCGCGCGCAAATTCTCAAAGGCCGCCGCTTCGCGATCGGCGGCGTCAACACCATCTCCGACGCCTATCTCAAAGTCGTGGCGAAGGAAGGCGGGCTCCGGCCCGACGACGTGATCGTGACGCCGATGCAGCCGCCGGACATGCTGTCCGCCCTGTCGCGCAACGCGATCGACGGGTTCTCGCTGGGCGCGCCGTGGGCGCAACTGGTGACGGCCAACGGGACCGGCACCATCATCGCCAACGGCAACTCGGGCGAGCCCGCCAAATACACGCCGTTCTCGTCGGCGATACTGGTGACGCGGCCGCAATTCTGCGTGGACCGCCATTCGGTCTGCGTCAAGATGGGGCGCGGCATCGCCGAGGCGGTGGATTTCGCCTACGAGCATCGCGACGAATCGATCGCGCTCTTGCGCAAGCGCTTCACGACGCTCGACGTTCTCGTGCTCGCGGCCGCGTTCGACGCGGTGCGCACGATGCTGCCCCGCCCGCCCGTGACCACCGTCGCGGGCCTCGTCAACGCCGACCGCATGAACGAGGACGCCGGCTTCATGAAGGGCGAGGACGAGCTGGCGAACTACGACGCGCTCTTCGACAACCAGTACGTGAAATAGGACATCCCCGCGAAAACGCTCAGCCCGGCAATAGCGGTTGCGCCAGGACCCGGGACAGGCGTTGGGACGCCGGCTCGATGTACCCGTCGACGCCGAACGCGACATTGCCGGCGTCGCCCACGCACCGCGTGCCGAACAGCCGGTCCCAAAAGCTGAAGACCTGCCCGTAATTGGCATCGGCCTCGGCCCGCGTTCGCGAATGGTGGAGGCGATGGAAATCGGGCGTGACCAGCACCGGCGCGAGCAGGTCGGTCAGGCGTTGCGGCAGGACGATATTGGCGTGCGCGATCATCTGAACCGAGATTGCCAAAGCGCCATAGATCGCGATCTCGCGCGGCGCGAACCCGAGCAGCGTGCCGCCGCCGCCGAGGACGATCGAGGTGACCGCCGCCTCGAACGGATGATGCCGCAACGCGGTCGTGACGTCGAGTTCGAGGTCGGAATGGTGAGGCTGGTGAACGCGCCACAGCCAAGCCACCTTGTGCGACGCGCGATGCAGCGCGTAATCGAGAAGGTCGAGGACGACGATCGCGGCGGCGGCGCGCAGTATCGGACCCTCGACGCGCTCCATGAGGCCGAGATGAATGTTCGCCAGCGCCACGAGAAAGGCGACCAGCGGCGCCATGAGATAGCCGACGGCGTAGCAGCCCCCGAAAAGCACAAGATTGGCGGTCCAGCGGCGCGCCGTGGCGTCCGACATGGGCCGCCACCGCCGAACCATTTCGAGCGATCCCGCCACGAGCAGAACGATCGTCGGCACGACCGCCTCGAGCGTGACGCCGCCCATCCGCCGGAACGCCGGCGGCTATTTCTTTTTGCGGAAGCGGCGGACCAGGGCGAGAACGCCGATGCCGCCAGCCATCAATGTCAGCGACGCCGGCTCGGGCACGGCGGCCGGGGCCGGGCCGGCAATCGCGATGCCGCTGGTCAGCAGCAATGTGGCGACGCCGGTTGCGGCGATGATGAGCTTACCGTGCATGAAATCCCCCTGCGGATACCTGGCCTGATCCGGCCACGATCCCGGAACGATGCAAGAATCGCGCCGCCATAAAAACTGGCGGATTCGTGAGGCTCATTCGATTTGCGGGCCGAGGATTGTAAAGAAATCCGTCACTCGCCATCACGCGCGGCCGGCGCGCCCATGGATGGCGCGCCAGACTTTCTCGGGCGTGGCCGGCATGTCGATATGGCTGACGCCGTATTCGGCCAGCGCGTCGACGATGGCGTTGATCACCACGGCGAGCGCCGGCGTGGTGCCGCCCTCGCCGCCGGAGCGCACGCCCAGGCGGTTCGACGGCGCCGGCACTTCGCTCAATTCGGTCGTGAACGAGGGCAGGCCGTCGGCGCGCGGCATGGTGTAGTCCATCATGGTCGCGGCGATGAGCTGTCCGGTCTTGGGGTCGTAGTACGAGTTCTCCCACAGCGCCTGGCCCACGCCCTGGGCGATGCCGCCATGAGTTTGTCCATGCAGGATGAGCGGGTTCACCGCGCGCCCGACATCGTCGATCGCGGCATAGCGCACCAGATCGACATGGCCGGTGTCGGGATCGACCTCGACCTCGCACACTTGGGTGCCATAGGGGAAGCTCGCGAGCGGGATGGTCTCGTCCGAGACGGCGCCGAGCGGGCCCTTCAGCTCCGCCGGAAGGTCCTTGCGTTCGACAGCGGCGGTAGCGACCTCGAAGATGCCGATGTCGCGGTCGGTGCCGGCGACGCGGAAGCGGCCGCGTTCGAACTCGATGTCGGGCTCGCCGACCTCGAGCAGATGAGCCGCGATCTTGGCGCCCTTCTCGACGATCGTATCGGTCGCCTTGCCGACCACGATGGTCGCCATCTTCATCGACCGGCCGGAATGCGAACCGCCGCCGCCCGCGACCCGCGCCGTGTCGTGCGCGACGTAGGAGATGCTCTCGAACGGCACGCCGAGCCATTCGGTGACGAGCTGGGCGAAGCTCGTTTCATGTCCCTGACCGGTGGACATGGTGCCCATCACCAGCTCGACCTTGCGGTCGGGCAGCACGGTGATCTCGGTGCGCTCGCGCGGCGCGCCGCTGGTGATCTCGATATAGTTCGAGACGCCGATGCCGCGGCGCTTGCCGCGCTTCAAGGCCTCCGCCTTGCGCACCGGGAAACCCGCGTGGTCGGCGAGCTTCAGGATCGTCTCCATCGCCTCGCGATAGCGGCCATTGTCGTAGGTGAGGCCGAGCGGGTTGGGATAAGGCTGCGCCTCGGGCGGGATCATGTTGCGGCGGCGCAGCTCCACGGGATCGAAGCCGCATTGCCGCGCCGCGAGATCGACCAGCCGCTCCATCACGAAGATCGCCTCGGGCCGGCCCGCGCTGCGGTAGGGCGTGGTCGGGACCGTATTGGTGACGGCGCCGCGGCCGCGGAAATAGCCCGCCGGAATGCGGTAAACGCTCGACATCAGGCCGAGCCCCTTGCGCAGCGACACGAAGGCGGCGGCATGGGCGCCGAGATTGCTCGAATTGACGCCGCGAATGGCGAGGAAGTTGCCGTCCTTGTCGAGCGCCAGCTCGGCCTCGACCGCGAGGTCGCGGCCCTGATAGTCGCTGAGGAACGCCTCGCGCCGCTCGCAGGTCCACTTCACCGGCCGCCCCACCTTGCGCGCCGCCCACGGCAGCAGCGCGTATTCCGGGAAGAAGAAGTTGCGGGTGCCGAAATTGCCGCCCATGTCCTTGCAGGCGCAGCGCACCTTCTCGGGCGGCACGCCCAGGATGTGGGACAGCTGCATGCGCTCGGCCGAGACGCCGCTGCCGGTGCCGGCATAGAGCGTGTAGTGCCCGCTCGCCGCGTCGTAGTCGCCGGTCGAGGTGCGCGTCTCCATCGGCACGCCGGTGACGCGCTGGATCCAGGTCTCGAGCCGCACCACGTGGGCGGCGCGCGCGAAGGCGGCGGCGGCGGCCTGCTCGTCGCCGACCTCGACATCGACGCAGAGATTGCCCGGCGCCGCGTCCCACAGCAGCGGCGCGCCCGGCTTCAGCGCGTCGATGACGTGCGTCACCGCCGGCAGCGCCTCGTAGTCGATCTCAACCAGCTCGGCCGCGTCCTTGGCGCGCTCGATCGTGTCGGCCACCACCATGGCCACGGGCTCGCCGACGAAGCGCGCCTTGTCGGCCGGCATGGGATAGTCGGAGGTCGGGATCGGCGCCGTCATGCGCAGCCGCACCACCACGTCGGGCGCGCCGACCACGCCGGGATTGTGCGGAATGGGCTTCAAGCCATCGGCGATGTAGTCCGCCCCGGTCAGGACCGCGAGCACGCCCGGCGCCGCGAGCGCCGCGCGCTTGTCGATGGAACGGATGCGCGCGTGGGCATGCGGCGAGCGCACCAGCACCGCGTGGGCGAGGCCCGGCAAGGTCAGATCGTCGCCATAGCTGCCCTTGCCGGTGAGAAAGCGCAAATCCTCCTTGCGCTGCACGGCCTGGCCGATGCCGTTGGGAACGGCGCCCGCTGCGTCCATGATGATTCTCCCTGCCGCGCTTCTCTAGCCCTCACCATCCCATCGCTCTGCGATGGGTCCCTCCCTCTCCCGCAAGGCGGGAGAGGGTTGGGGTGAGGGTGGGGCTGCCGCCGCTATCTCAGCCGAGCGGCCCCAGGAAGGCTTCGCCGAGGAACGTGTCGGGCTGCGCCGCCACTTTCTCGGGCCATTTGGCGTTGTCGATCTTGGGACGGGCCGAGGCCGGGCGCGGCTTTCCGTCCCAGCCGATCTGCTCCATGTAGTAGTAGAGCTGCATGGCGTGGCCGTCGGGATCGAGCGCGAAGGCGGAATAGTCGATGCCGGGGAACAGCTCGGGCGGCAGATACTTGATGGTCACGCCCTCGCGCTTGAGGAAGCTCACCGCGTCCTTGAGTTGCGCGTAGTCGCCGACCTGGAGGCCGAACGCCATCAGCGTCGAATCGGGCCGCAATCCCAATTCGGCGCGGAGCGCGACCGGGTAGAGCGCCATGGTGTGGTGCTCGGTATTGCAGCGCAGGAAGACGCAGCGATGGCCGTGCCACGTCACGTCCTCGGTGACGGTGAGGCCGAGCGTGTCGCGGTAGAACGGCACCACCGCGTCCACGTCCTTGACGAACAGCCGCACCGGGCCGATGCGCACGACCTTGAACGGCCGCCCCAACAGCACGCCGCCCACGTCGTATTTCTCCTCCAGCCATTCTTTGGTCCGCCAGCCGGTGCGCGGATCGACATTGGTGTCGAGCTCCTGGGTCACCTCGGCGTATTCGGAGCGGTGCGGCAGGTCGGGCGGCTTGTGGTAGCTGATCTTATGGAGCGACGGCGGCTTGCTGCAGCCGTCCCAGCCGATCTGCTCGATGCCGTAATAGAGCTCGTTGGTGTGGCCCTCGGGGTCGAAGGGATAGAAGTGCCAGTTCGAGCCCGGCGTGTCGCGGCCGGCGCGGCGGATGCGGACGTCGTGCCGCTTCATGTAGTCGAGGCCCGAGACCACCTCGCGCAGGCTGCCGACCTGCCAGGTGATCTGGTTGGTGGTCACCTCCGGAAAGGCCTTCGCCTCCTCGGGCAAGAGCGCCTTGCGCGCCTCGCGCGGGAACCACACGAAGGAATGATGATCGGTGCCGTGGCGGCTGAAATAGCCGACCGTCGAGCCGACCTTGCCCTTGAGCTCGGGCGGGATGCGTGCGCCCATGTCCAGCTCGTCCGAGACGCGGAAGCCCAAAAGCTGCTCGTAGAAGCGGCGGCCGGCCTCCGGGTCCTTGATGTCGACGCCGAAATGGCCGAGCCGGCGCACGCGGAACGGCCGCGGCAGCTCCACCCCGCCGACGCTGAAGCTCTCTGTCACGGCCGGATTGATCGTATCGGGCGCCATCGTCGTCCTCCGCTCGGAAGTCCTGCCTCCATGATCGGACATCCGGCGGCAAAATGCAAAACCCCGGGCCGCGGCCAGGAGCCCGCGGCGACTCAGGGGTTGAGGCGCTGGTAGCGGTGGCGGTCGCCGAGAATCGCGGACGACAGAGTCTTGCGCGCGGTCGGGTCCGAAGCGCAGGCGAGTCGCGCATAGGCGATCCCGTCGGTGCCGGTGATGAGGTCCTGAATAACCCATTCGAGGCCCGGCTGGCCGAATGAGCGCTGCTGAACGTCCCGGAAACGTTGACCAATGGCGACAGGCGGTGCTGAACGCATGGGGATATATCTGGGCGATGGTGATGGGGCGTCACGACCCCGAGCGTGATGTTAAGTCCGCTTCGCTCCGTATCTCAAGTGCAAAACCGGAATGGTGCACCTGCCGCGGCGATGACTCTACTTTACAATGCGCCAGGTCCCGTCCGGCTGCGGGCAGGCGGTGCCGACGATCTGCTGCGGCTGGCCGTTGATCATCGTGGTGGACTGGTACTCGCGGCATTGCGGTCCCGCAACCGGTGCGGCGGAGGCAGCGTAAGGCGGCGCCTGTGCATAAGGCGGCGGCGCGGCGTAGGGCGGCGGCGGCGTGTAATAGGCGGGCGGCGGATAGACGATCGGCGGCGGCGGCACGTAATAAACGGGCGGTGGTGCGTACACCAGCGGCGGCGGATAGATCGGCGGGCCGACCGCCAAGCCGAACCTGACGAAGCCGCGCGCCTCGGCAGCGCCGGCCGCGAGCGCGGTCAATGTCAGCGCAAGCGCCGCCGACCCGAGCGCGCGCTTCAGCGGTTCGCGGTCGAGTGCCATGGCTCGCATCCCCCGTAACGCTCCTTAGAACTCGTGTCCGATCAGCCAGGAGTCAAGGGAATAGGGACCGCCGCCGTGGATGACGAAGAACAAGGTTCCCGCGGCCCACACCATCGGATATTCGAGCCCGAGCTTGTTCCAGAAATAGCCGTCGAAGCGCCAATGCTCGATCGCGCCCATGACGAGGAAGATGAAGCTCGCCAGCGCCAGCGGCCGGGTGAAGAGCCCGAGCGCCAGGAGCGGCCCGCCGGCCAGCTCCAGGGTCGCTATGGCGAGCGCCCAGAACCGCCCCGGCCGATAGCCGTGCGAATTGAGCATCGCGGTGAGCGCGCCGAGCGTGAGGGCGCGGCTGCCCGAATTGGGGAACATGCCGAAGCAGAAGCGCAAGCCGTGCGGCACCAGCGCCAGCCCGACGACGATGCGGATGAGCGTCTCGGCGAGCGGCGCCAGCGCGTGGTAAAGGGCGCCGAACTGCGGCAGGATGAGCGGCGTCCCGTTCACGGCGACAGCTCCTCGAGCAGGCGCGCGATGCGGGCGACGATCGCCTCGGCCGTTGCGTTCATGGTCCCCCTCTGACGTCTCACTCGCACGCGTTTCTGCCGCGATGATACCAGCGCCGCAGCATCCGCGCGACCGGAGGGTTTCCGCCGCTTGCAACCGCGGCGCCCTCTCGCTAGGGTCGCTCGCCTTAGGCAAGCGCCCGTAGCTCAACTGGATAGAGCACCAGACTACGAATCTGGGGGTTGGGAGTTCGACTCTCTCCGGGCGCGCCAATTCCTCAATGAGTTAGCGTGGGAAGTTGCTGGCTCGGAAGCGCGCGGGTGACGCCCTGGGTAACGCGGCCCGCCACACCATCAGGTTAGCCGCGTCGGCTTCCCGACGATGCGCTCGATTTCACTTTCGGTGACGGCGTAAACGTCGGCAATTTGAGCAATCGTCATTCCATAGGTCGCCAGAGCACGAATGCGGCCATGTTTGGATGCCGGTATTTTGGCCACTGGTTCGGCGGCGGGCTCGCGCTGCGGCTGTGACACGGTTAGGATACGCGGCGCGCGTCCGGGCTGTTGCTTCGTCGCGGCGCCGGCATCAGACTGAACAATCTGACCTTCGACCACCGCAGTCCGCTGTTGCGGGTTGAAGATAGCCTCCGCTGCTTCGCGGACATGACGTGCCTGCTCGGTTTCGATGGCGGCGTAGGCCGTCAATTTGTCGGTCGCAGCGCGTTCGTTAGGCACGAGCTCCTCCGGCCGGGTTCGCTCTCCCGGGCTCGCGTGAGTGCGTTGTTTCTTGCGCGAACTTGGCTTCCTCATGAAATAGCATCTCGCTGAGCGCCCAACGCATGTATTCGTCAAGCGGCCCGTGCAAAAGGCACCGATAGCGTGCGATATTGATCTGCACAGTTGTCTGATCTTCCATGTTCCGCCGCTCCATTAGCCTATGGGCCGCCGCGCGAAATAATTCCAAGTGCCGGAAACGGCTCCGGTGCCAGCGGCGCCGAGCACCGCGCTCATTGCTGCCGTCGCAATCCATATCCATACAAGGCTGACGTCGTTACGGCCTGGATGCACAAGCAAGGCTAATGTGCCGATCGCTGCCCCGGTAAGTGCCCCGAGCAATGCGATCCGCAATGTTTTGAATTCCGTCATCGCCAAGTCCTCCCGCGTTTCCAGGCGGGAGCGCGCGTGACCTCTCTTTCGGGGGCAAACGAATCTCTCAGCCGTCGGCGCCTGTGCCGGATGCCGACAGTGCCTCTCATGTGGTGACCGGCAGTTCTGTCGGCAAGGTGGGGTCGCAGCGGTCTGCCTCGGCGGCTGCCTCGCTGGTAACGCCGAATTGATACGCCGTAGCGACGAATGCCTGGTCGCGCGGCCGGTGCCGGCTTACATGTTTCCAAGAGTTTTGGCCGCGGAGGTCCAAAATGCGCACCGCGATGTGCGTCGCCTTCCTAGGGGCGATCCTCGTCACCGCGCTCACTCCTATGGCGACCTTCGGTATGTCCAATCACGCGACGCTCGGATCTGAAGGGCAACGCGTCGACGGTGCAGCCATGACCGCACGGCCGCATTTACGAAGCGACCGGCTTTTTGCGCATCGCCGATCGCCGCAACAGTTCGGCTTCCCCTTCGGCATCGTCGACACCGCAATCCCCGAGACGGTCGACCTTTCGCCACCAATTTTTCCCGCCCCGCCGCCCCCACCCTTGATTCAAACTGGTGATCGACCTCCTTGCCAAGAGACGACGCCGCAAGGTGTCGTGATCATGCGCGGCGGGTCGTGCTCGCACACGGCTCAATGAAGTCGATCGAGACCGGCGCCGTCGTCGGGCTGTGCCAAATTCGCGGTCGAATGCCTCGCAACCGCCACGCATGCGCTCGACATCGAAAGCGATGCTGCGACACGGCGGAGATTCCTGGGTAACGCCGTCTGCGCGAACCACGATCAAACGCGCGGCCGCCGCCGCGCACTGCACGCCGACCAGTGTCCACGACGACTTATCCTCGTATCGTTCCTCGGCGACGCTCATGCTAGGGGCGCGGAGCTTAACCGCGATCAGCAAGGTTTCGACGCCAGCACGCCTGCTGGCAAGGCGCTCTTCCGCTTGCTGGGAGTGTTCGCGGAATTCATGCGCGCAATCATCGTCGACCGCGTCGGTTCGATGCTCGTGCGTGCGAAAGCCCAACCGGTCGCCGGACTTGGCACCCATTTAGCGCTGAGTAGTTTCCGAGCCTTCCTTTGCAGGATCGCCACGGCGTATCCTCAAATGGGCAAGCTAAGATGCCAATAATAGTTGTCCTGCGCTCGGGGAACGCCCGCGAGCCAGGGTTTGGAGGATGTGAATGACCCGGCTTCTCGCGATCATCGCGCTTCTCGGCACCCTGCTGGCGGCGCCGGCATGGGCGCAGACCATGACGACCAAGACCCACCACCGCGCCCCGCACGCCGTCCATCGAACTGCTTCCGCAGAAGCGAGCGGAACGAGCGCGGCCCGGCATCGCCACGCCTTCGTTGCCGGCGACGACAGCGCCGAAATGTTGAACCGCCAGGTGCTGCAGAACCTCCGGAAAGGCGGTTGATCGCCCCACCGGCCCTTCCCCTCGCCTGGGGACGGTTTAGAGTAAGGGCAGGTTTGGCGGATCGGCGCTGAAACTGGCGGCCGTGGAGTCATTCCGGGGCGTGGAATAATTTTCCTGCGACGGCCCACACCCTGACGAGGCCCGTGCTATGCCAGATCGGACGACGAAGCGGATCAATATCGGGCGCTATCGGTGCTTATTGCAGGGGCCGCCTGACGAAGACATCCAACCGAACGTCGTTTGGTTCAGCTATTCGCAAGTGCGGAGCTTCGCTGGCTAACGCAATCCGGGTGGTCCCCGAGACGTTGATAAAGGCCGAGGAATTATGGAGGCGATCATGAAAGAGCGCGACGACAAGGCAAGCTGGCGACGCGGAATTGAGCGTTTCGGTGCGGGCGGCCAGGTTGGTAAGAGACAGGCTGGAAAGAAGCTGCATCTACCGGAACACGAGGGAGACCGCGAGCGCTTTGGCGCCGGCGGCCAGGTTGGTGAGGGACAATCGGGAAATCCGCTGAGCAAACCGGAACGTCATTGACACGATAACTTTCGGAAGATGAAGGGATAGCCTCGGAGCTTTGGTCGGGGCCATGGCCCCCTGTCGAACGGCGCGGGTGCCTTGCCAGCGCCCTTGGTGGCGCCGCGCCCCACCGCGATGGCATCGACCCCGCTGAGTCGCGCTCGCGAATCCCCTCGGTGGTCGCCGAGCGTTACCAACACGCGGCAGCGAATTGAGATATACTTCTTTGGCCGAGCGACGACAAAGGAAGCTCGCGCGTATTATTCGTCTCGAGGAGGCACCGATGCCGACGGGAAGTCCTGACAAAACCCACGGATTTCGAATCCACCATACGATGCTGCCGGTCGCCGATCTTGATCGGGCGACCGATTTTTATACGCGTCTCCTCGGCATGGTGCCCATGGGGCGGCGCACGGATGAAACGAGAAAGGTGGAGGTCGGTCATGTCGGCTATGGCGACCGCGACGCGCAACCCTCGCTCGAATTGACCAGGGACATCAGCGAGGGAGCGCCCACCGAGGTCAAGCCAACCGGCATTCACATTGCGATCCAGGTCAATGACCTGCAGCAGCTGTGCGCCGAGTTAGAGAAAGAGCGCGTCAATTTCATTCAGGCGCTCAAGGCGACGGGTCCGGCCAGCAGGCGGCTCGTCGCCTGGATTCGCGATCCCGATGGACATGCGATCGAGCTGATCGAATTGCGCCCCGCTGCCTAGCTCATCGCACCCGATTGCAAACTTCGGCGTTTTGTAGGTCCCGTCGATGCCTCGCCGATCTTCGAAGGCCGCTGGACATCTCGGTCACCTACGCTGCGATCGCTTGCGTCACGGTAAGGGAATCGTGGCCCCGATCGACGCCACAAACGCGGTGCCGACGGCTCGGAGATCCAAGCGTCAGGCCCTCGGATCGTGCCGCGCGCCCGGCGCTCTCGACCGCGGCAGCGGCATCGAAACGATTGCCCGTATGACCGATAATAGGCGCCTCGCCGAGGCGCCGCTATTTTTCCCTAGCCGATCGCATGCGACCTCAAAAGGGCTGAACGGCGCCCGTGATGCTTTCGAAAAAATGATGGTTCGGCGCGCATTTGTTCAGGTTATATGTTGGGTCTGAACCGGATCACCGATCGCGGGGTGCTGAAAAGGCCAAGGGACCTCCCGCAAAGCCGCGCGTCCGGTTAGGGTCAAGAACACCATTCGCGTGACGCCCACGACACGTCCGATCACCCACCGGAAATGGCCGCCATGCGGGCATGGCGCCGCTTCGCATTTGTGCTACGAGCGGACAAAGATCAGATCGCGTCATAAACATGCGGGTCGACAAGCTGCCAAGGATTGAGAAGACGAAGGGTACGAGGGTATGCAGGACTCTAACGCGAGCAAAGAACGACGCGCGCTGCAAGTCGTCGTTGCCGTCTGCAGCCTGGTTCCGATTGCCGCAGGCGCCGGCGGCATGCTGTTAGGGCCGGCCTTCCTTGGAAATCCGGTAGCCGATTCCTCCGATTTCGATAGTCACTTCCGGTATCTGTCGGGCCTGTTATTGGGGATCGGGCTTGCCTACGCACTGGCCGTGCCCGGAATTGTGCGACAAAGGAAACGCTTTCTTCTGTTAGGTGGAATCGTGGTCTTGGGAGGTTTCGGCCGCCTGCTATCGATGCTCACGATGGGGACGCCATCGCCGATCACGATCGGTGCGCTCACGATGGAGCTGCTGGTAACACCGGTCATCACCCTTTGGCAGGTGCGCATTTCGCGATCAACGACATCGTGACATCGCGCAGGCTTCGATCGCCTCGTCGGCGCGGGCAAGCAGGGCCGCCGGCACGTCGAAACCGAGCGCCTGCGCGGTCCTGAGATTGATCAGCCGTTCGTCCTTGGTTGGCGTCTGAACCGGAAGATCCAAAGGAAGCCGCAACGGCACGATCATCGGCGATGAGCGAGAGGCCGGGCGCGGTCAGCGTCAGCGCGGCAGGCCGAGGCCACGGATCGCGATGATGTTGCGCTGAATCTCGGCGGTGCCGCCGCCGATCACGCCCATGATGGAATGGCGCAGCACCTGTTCCATCTCGCCGATGGGCGCGGATGGCGCATCCTCGGACAAGAGGCCGCCGGCGCCGAGAATGTCGAGCGCCGCTTCGCCCAGTCGCTCCTGCAATTCGCCGGCGAATACCTTTGTCATCGCTGCCTCATAGAGCGGCGTGCGCCCCTCCTCGAGAAGGCGTGCATTGCGGATGGCGAATTGCCGCGCCACCTCGATGTCCGCGGCAAGCGCCCCGATGCGGTCGCGGATGACGGTATTCTCGCGCAAGCGCTGGCCGCCCTCCTCGGCGCGCTTTACGTACTCGGTCAAGCGATCGAGCGAGCGCTGCAACAGGGCGACGAGGCCGCCGATCATCACGCGCTCCGCGGCGAGTGCATCGGTGATCACCTTCCAGCCGTTATTGACGCCGCCGACCATGGCGCTCGACGGCACACGGACGTCGTCGTAGAAGGTGGCCGAGAAGGTCTTGCCGTACATCGCGATGCTTGGACGAATGGTGATCCCGGCCTGTTTCAGCGGGACGATGACCACGCTGATGCCGGCATGCTTGGGCTTGGCGTCGGGATCGGTTCTGACCGCGAGCCAGATATGCTCGGACTTGTCGCCGCCCGTCGACCACAACTTCTGGCCGTTGATGATCCAATCGTCGCCGTTGCGGACGGCGCGCGTCCGGAGCGAGGCGAGATCGGAGCCCGCTTCCGGCTCGCTATAGCCGAGCGCAATGCTCATTTCGCCGCGCAGGATCGCCGGGAGGTATCGGGCCTGCTGCTCCGGCGTGCCGTGGCGTATGAGCGCCGGGCCGACGATGGTCTCGCCGACCAGATAGCCGCGCGGGGCATGGGCATATTCCATTTCCTCGACAAAGGCGAGCTGCTCGGCGGGACTGCGCGCCTGGCCGCCGAACGCCTCGGGCCAGCCGAGGCCGATCCATCCCTTTTGGCCGACGAGGCGCGAGAATTCGGGATCGTAGCCGCGGTCCTTGAACGGCCGCCGACTGTGCATCGCCTCGCGCTCCCCATGCCAGTGCACCGAGAGCCACTCGCGCACCTCGCGCCGGAATGCGCTGACCGCCGGGTCGAGATCGAAGGCGGGAAGAGTTGCCATGCTCTGTCCCCCTCCTAGCGCGCGGGCGCGGCCGGGCCGAGCAGATAGTCGGCCAGCGCCGCGCGCGCCCGGTGCGCGCCGCCGAAGCGCGCGAGGTCGGCGTGGATGCGCCGGAAATGCCGCGGCATCTCATGCTCTTCGGCATAGCCGATCGCGCCCATCGTGTGATGGGATTCGAGCACCACCTGCCGCAAGGCGGGGCCTGCATAGGCGAGCGAAGCCGCGGCGAAGACGCGCCAGTCCTCGTGCTCGCGGTCGAACATCGTGGCGGCGGCGTCGAGCGTCAGCCGCGCGCCGTCAAGGCGCGTGAGGCAGTCCGCGAGCTTGTGCTGGATGGCCTGGAACTGTCCGATGAACTGCCCGAACTGCTTGCGCACCTTGGCATGCTCGTGCGCCAGCTCGAAGCCGCGCTGCGCCGCCCCGAGAGCGCGCGCCGCGCAGCACAGCCGCGCGATCTCGGCAAGCTCGGCAAGCCGCGCCGCGGACACCTCGACGAGCGCCGCGTTCGTGCCGGCAAAGGAAAGCTCGCTCAAGGCCGGAACGGCGAGGCCGGGCGTGGGCGTGACCGACATGACGGCGCCGGCGGGAAGAACGACGACGCCAGCCGGCGCATCGACGAACAGGACGAAATACGTCGCGGTCGCCGCGTTCTCGACGAAGGCGGCGCGCCCGCTTACGGCGCCGCCCGCGAACGACACCTGTCCTGCCGCCGCATCGCCGTCGAAGGCACCGAACGCAACCGCTGCCGCGGCCGAGCCGGCATGGAGCGCTTCGCACAGACCGGCAAGGCCGTCGGCCGCACCGCGGTGCCGGCGCGCGAGCAGGCTGACGATTACTGCGCTCAAGAGCGGCACCGGGCAGGAGGCGCGGCCCAGCTCTTCGAAGACAAGCAGGATCTCGCGCAGGCCGCCTTCCTCGGGATCGAAGCCTAGCTTCGTCAGCCCTTGCGCGGCGAGGCTCCGCCAGATGCGGTTGACGGCCGCTTGGTCGTTCGCCCGCTCGACCGCGCCTTCGACCGGCCATTGCTCGGCAAGCAGCCCGCGCACCGTGTCGCGCAGCAGCGTGCGCTCCTCCTCGCCGATCGCCGCATCCTCCTTCGCCATCAGCTCCTCCTCACGTTCCGGCGCGGCAGATGACGAGCGCGTCGAGCGCCGTCGCGCCCTGGCCTTCTCTGTGGCCGACGAGCGGGTTGATATCGATCTCCAGGATCTCGGGCGCGGTCAGCATCAGCCGCCCGATGAGAGAGACTGCCCGCGCGATGGCCGTCGCATCGACGCGCCCCGCGCCCCGGAAATCGCTGAAGAGCCTTGCCGCTTTCAAGCGGCGCAGCTCATCGACAATCGCGTCTTCCGGCAGGTCGGGCGGCAGCAGCCGCACATCGCCCAGCGCCTCGATCCAAACCCCGCCCAGTCCGACCATCAGGATCGGCCCCCATGCGGGATCTCGCCGCGCGCCGATCGCGAGTTCGAGGCCGGGCGCGCCCATGGCTTCGACCAGCACGCCCTCCAGCTCGAGCCCGGGCCGCGCGCGGGCGACATTGACGTAAACGGTGTCCCACGCATGGCCGAGCGCCGCCGCATCGGCGATGCCGAGCATCACGCCGCCCGCGTCGGTCTTGTGCGCAAGCGCCGCGGCCTGCGCCTTCATGGCGACGGGATATCCCACGCGCTGCGCAATCTCGCGCGCCTCGGGCAGCGAGCGGGCGAGCGCGCCCGCCGGAACCGGAATGCCGATCGCCCGCAGAACCTGCTTGCCAAGCCATTCCGGCTGCATGCCGTCTCCGAGCGCCGGCAGATCGGTGAAGGCCGGCGCGCTCGGCGCGGCGCGCAATGCTGCGAGGCTCATGCCATAGTCGGTGAGCCGCGCGACGGCGCGAAAGGCGCGCTCGGGCGAACGCAACAGGACGATCCGGTTCTTCTCCGCGACGCTCGCGAGCTGGGGCGAGAGCGGCGATGTCTCGTTGTGGAAGACGACGACCATCGGTTTCGCCGAACCGCCGGCGCCCTCGACCAGGCGCTCGAGCCAGGTCGCCCCCATGGGAGTGCTGTGCCCCGGGATCGAGACGACGAGGCTGCCGGTCGCAGGATCTTCGATCAGCGCTTCCGCTCCGAGACGCACGAGGTCCGGCTTCCAGGCGGTGATGGTGCCGAGATCGAGCGGATTCTCCGGCGGATTGAAGACTTCGAGGCTCGGCCGCAATTTCTCCTTCTGCGCGCGCGACATCGGCGGCAGGTCGAGCCCGAGCGTTTCGCAATAGTCCTGGACGATCGCGCACAAGGCGCCGGAGAAGGTCAGGACGCCGGCGCCGGCGGTCGGCGGAACGGGATAGCGCAGCAAGAGCTGCCCGACATCGATCATCTCCTCAAGCGATTCGACGAGCACGACGCCGGCGCGCCTTACCGCGGTGCGCATCGCCGCATGATCGCCGGCGAGCGCGCCTGTGTGCGAGCGCGCGGCCGCCTGCGCGCGGGCGCTGCGGCCGGGATGGAGCAGGACCACGTGCTTGCCCTTGGAGCGCGCCGTCGCCACGGCGGCGAGGAAATCGGCCGGCCGCCGGATCTGCTCGCCATAGGCGAGGATGATGCCGGTGGAAGGGTCATCGGCGAGATGCTCGATGAACTCCGCGAGTCCGATGCCGGCTTCGTTCCCGACCGTGATCAGGTAGGACGCCGGGACGTTCCGCGCCTCGAGCGCGCCGATGACGTGGCCGCCCATCCCGCCGCTTTGGGCCACCACCGCGACGCCCGGTCCCGCCGCAGGATCGAAACGCTTCACGCGCGAGAAGTTCATGAAGCCGATGAGGAGGCCATCGACGTAATTCGTGTATCCCAGGCAATTGGGGCCGACGAGCGCGAGCCTGCCCTCTCGCGCCAGCGCGCCGATCTCCTGCTGGCGCGCACGCTCGTCCTCGCCCATCTCGGCGAAGCCCGAGGCGAAGGTGATGGCGGACTTCACCTTGCGCCGGACGCAGGCGGCGACCGCTTCGGCAACGCCGCCCGCCGGCAGCGTGAATACGGCGAGATCGACGCCCTCGGGCAGCGCGTCGATGCTCGCGAGACAGGGCCGGCCCTCGATTTCCGTGAGGTTGCGCCCGACCAGATGGACGTCGCCCGCGAATTGGTTCGTGGTGAGATTGGCGAGCACCATGTGGCCCGCCGAGCCCGGGCGCGACGAGACGCCGACGATCGCGATCGAGCGCGGCCGCACCAGGGACTCGACAGCGGCGACCTCCCAACGCGTCGACATGATATGCCTCTTTCCTTGGGCTATTGTCAGTCCTGCTGAACCTATATCATGCTGCACTCGACGTACAGGTTGGAGGAGCGCGCATTGGCCGAACAAGTCGTCACCTATGAATGCGACGGAACGATCGCGCTCATCGGCCTCAACCGGACCGCAAAGCGGAACGCGCTCAACCCCGCGCTGGAATCGCAACTTCGCGAAGCGGCGATGCGCGCGCATGACGAGGCGAAAGTCGGCGTCATTTACAGCCACGGCAAGGATTTCTGCGCCGGCCTCGATCTGGTCGAAGCCGCGACCTGGATGGACGACCCCGCCGAGCGTGCCCGCCGCCGCCGCCGCCGCTTCGAGCGCGCCTTCGACGATATCGCGCGCGGGCCCATCCCGTTCGTCGCTGCGATCTCGGGTGCCTGCGTCGGCGGCGGGCTGGAGCTCGCCATCTCCTGCCATGTGCGCGTTGCCGATGAGACCAGCTTCTTCGCGCTCCCCGAAGGCCAGCGCGGCATCTTCGTCGGCGCCGGCGGCTCGGTCCGCATCGCCCGCGCGCTCGGGGTGGAGCGCATGACCGACCTGATGCTCACGGGCCGCGTCCTCACCGCCGAGGAGGGCGAGCGCTACAACCTCGTCCAATATCTCGTCGCCAAGGGCGAGGCGCTGGAGCGGGCGAAATCCTTGGCCGCCCGGGTCGGCGAGAATGCGCCGCTCTCCAACTGGGCGATCGTCAATTGCCTGCCGCGCATTCCCGATCTTTCCTATGACGACGGGCTGTTCGTGGAGCGGCTCGTCACCGGCGCGGTGGCGAGCCCCGAATCCGCCGAACGTCTCAAGGCCTTTGCCGAAAAGCGGGCAAAGCGCCTGTCGGCGCCGGGAACATCGGGTGACGGCCGCAGCGCGACACGGGAGAAGTGACATGGCATTGCGCAACACGGCGATCGTCGGCTACGCCGAGACCAAGATCGTCGAGAAGAGCGACCGCGACATCTGGGAATTGGGCGCCGAGATCCTGGACAGCCTTCTCACCAGCACCGGATTCGAGAAGCAGGAGATCGACGGGCTGGTCTTGAGCGCGTCGATGACCGGGGCGGGCAATCCCTTCTGGTCGCAGACGACGGCCGACCAGCTCGGGCTCGAGCTCGATTTCTGCCAGACGGTGGATATCGGCGGCAGCGCGCCGCTGGGCGCGCTGGCCCGCGCCTGCGCCGCCATCGACGCGGGCCTGTGCACGACCGCGATGCTGCTCTTCGCCGACACCCAAGGCGCGGAAAACAATTCGCGCCAGCGCGCCTTCAGCGGCGAATGGACCACCCCCTATGGGCTGTTGGGGCCGCCGGGCGCGTTCGGGCTCCTGTCCAAGCGCTATGAGCATCTCTACGGGCTCGACTTCCGCATGCTGGGCAAGCTGGCGGTGGCGCAGCGCGGCCACGCGGTGCTCAACCCCAACGCGGTCGAGAAGCTACGCCAGCCCATGACCATCGACGATTACATCAATTCGCGCATGATCGCGGAGCCCATACGCCTGCTCGACAGCGTGATGGTGTGCGACGGCGCGAGCGGGCTCCTCGTCACCGGCCGCGCGCGGGCCAAGCAAAAGCGCATCGCCAAGTTCGTGACGCCGATCGGCTATGGCGAGCGCACCAATTTCCGGATCGGCGAGTCGGTGGTGGACGTGACGCAGTCGGGGCATCTCGCAGCCGGCACCAAGGCGTTCGCCACCGCCGGGCTCGCGGCCAAGGACATCTGCTCGTTTCACCCCTATGACGACTTCATCATCGCCATGATGATCCAGATGGAGATGCTCGGCTTCTGCAAGCCGGGCCAGGGCTGCGCCTTCATCCGCGAGCACGACTTCACCCACACCGGCGACTTGCCGCTCAACACCGGCGGCGGCCAGATCTCGGCGGGCCAGCCCGGCCTTGCCGGCGGCGGCGTCAATCTAGTGGAAGCGGTGCGGCAGCTTATGGGCGCCGGCGGAGCGCGGCAGGTCAAGCGCATCGATAATGCGCTGGTCACCGGCATCGGCGGCATCCCCTACGGGCGCAACTGGGCAACCAGCACCGCCATGATCCTCACCCCCGACGCCTGAGGCGCAAGACCATGAGCGAGACCGTCAACGACACCATCGACGTGGTACGCGAGCCGCCGACGCCGCGCAGCTTCTCCCGCCCCTATTGGGAAGGCACGCGCCAGAAGAAGCTGCTGGTCCAATTCGACCGCCGAAGCGGCAAATACCAGTTCTTCCCGCGCGCCAACAGCCTGTTCAACGGCCATCGCGATCTCGAATGGCGGGAGGTCTCGGGCCAAGGCGAGGTCTTCACCTACACAATTGCCCGCCGCGGTCCCCCCGGCTTCCGCGGCAAGGAGCCGTACCTGATTGCGACGGTGACGCTCGATGTTGGCGTCAACGTCATTGCCAACATCGTGCATTGCGGGCTCGACGAGATCGCGATCGGCATGAAGGTCAAGCCCTACTGGCTGCCGCTCGCCAACGGAACGCACCTGCTGATGTTCGAGCCCGCCCGCTAGCGGGCGCGGCGCTCCGTCACGCACGGCCCAGGAACGGCATGCCGATCGGCAGGACGAAGGCTTCCATCAAATTGGTCGTGTCGGGCAGGCTCGCGATCAGTAGCGCGATCTCGGCGATCTCGTCGGCCTGCATCATCTGCGAGGGCGGACGCGCGGGCCTTGGGCCGGGGCCGCCGAGATGGCTTTCGGTCACTCCCGGATCGATGATCGAGACGGTGATGCCATGCTCGCGGCCGTCGAGCGCCATCGACTGGGTGAGGCCGTGCAGGCCGAACTTCGCGGCGGCATATCCGATGGTGTGCGGCCGGGGCCGGCGCGACGACACGCTGCCCATGTTGATGATCCGGCCGCGCTTCTGCGTCACCATCACTCGCATCGCCTCGCGGCCGCACAGGAACGGTCCGGTGAGCATGGTATCGATCGAGCGCTGCCAGTCGGCCAGGCTCAGCTCCACGGTCGGGATGTGATCGGCAAGGCCGGCATTGTTGACCAGGATGTCGACCCGGCCATAAGCCGCCATCGTGCGTTCGAAGAGCCGCACCACCTGCGGCTCGACGGTGACGTCCGTCGGGCAGGCCAGCGCGGTTCCGCCCTGGGCCACGATCTCGGCGGCGATGGCATCGAGCTTGTCGGCCGAGCGGGCTGCGAGAACCGTCTTGATCCCGGCGCCGGCAAACTTGCGGGCGATCGCGGTTCCGATGCCGGAACTCGCGCCCGTGACGATGGCGACGCGCTCGGACATGTCCTTCATTGTCAAACGCTCCCCGCGCCGTTATCGCAGATCATTCACACCGCATAGCCCAGAGTATCGAAGCCCAGGAGAACCTTCCCGGCAGCTTCGAGCTGCGAAGCGCGCGCCTGCGACTGCTGGGCGACCGCATGAATGTCGCGGAAGCGGCGCTCGAACGGATTGGATTCGAAGATCGCGGTCGCGCCCGCGGCCAGGTAGCACGCATCGACGACGTCCTTGGCCTGATGGATCGCCGAGGTCGAGCCCATGCGCAGCGCGGCCCGCCGGTCGAGACTGATCTCGCCACGGCTCGCCGCTTCGTCGTAGGCGGCGCCAAGCGTATCGAGAAGGAACAGCCGCGCCGCGCGCAGCCGCACTTCGCACTCGGCGACCTGCTGTTGAATGGCGGGGTTGTCGCGCAGCGCGGAACTGGCGAGAAACGGCGTCTTTTCGCGGGCGAGCGCGAGAAAGGCGTCCTGCACGGCACGCGCGATTCCGAGCGCCACGCCGGCGAAAGCGGCGCCATAGAGCTGAAAGTTGGTGAAGCGGTAAAGCGGCCCCGCCTCGCGCCGGCTCGCCGCCTCGTCGCGCTGGAGGACATGGCTCGCCGGCACGAACAGCTCCTTCACCGCGTAGGTATCGCTGCCGGTGCCCTTGAGGCCGATGACCTGCCAGGTGTCGGTGATGGTGGCGCTGGCGCGCGGAAACAGCAGGGTCGGCTCGGTGACCCTGCCGGCGGGGCTCGGGATGGGCTTCCCGTCCGGGCCGATGCGCGCCGCGTGCGCGCCGAGCCACGTCGCATGGCGGCTGCCGCTGGCGAATTGCCAGGCGCCGGTGACGAGATAGCCGCCATCGACCGGCTGAGCACGGCCGCTGCGATTGGGCGGGCCCCACGCCAGCACCGCATCGCGCGGGCCGAACACCGCGCGCGCCGTCGCCGGCTCGAGATAGGCCGCCGCGGTGGCGCAGCCGCCGGCCTGGGCGAGGCACCAGGCGGTGCTGGCATCGGCCTTGGCGATCGCCTCGATCACCCGCACGAAGCCGGCGGGCGCAAGCTCCGCGCCGCCGAGCGAGCGCGGCACCAAGAGGCGATAAAGTCCGGCATCGTGCAGGGCCGCGACGACTTCTGGCGTGAGCTGGCGCTCGCGGTCCATTCGGGCGGTCGCGCCCTCGAGCAAGGGCGCGAGACTCCGGGCACGCTCGACATACTCATCTGCATTCATCGCGGTCTCCACCGGTCGCCTTTTATAGCGCACGCTCCACGCGTCGTCGCCGTGCCGCCCGGCCGGTCCCGGCGAGGCGCGCCGCCGCGGCCCGAGCCATCAACGGCCTTTGACGGGCCGCACGGTTGGAGTATTCGTGCGGTGATTCGGCCGGTTCGATCTCAAGGCGCTCGCGACGGCCGTGGTCCAACGAGGATCGAGGGAGGCAGAGATGAAGCGTCCGATTCCCGTCGCTCTGATGCCGGTCGCGCTCGCGGCGTTCGTCGCCGTGGCAGCCGGGCCGGCCGGCGCCGCGGGGCAATACGATACCGGCGCCAGCGACAGCACGATCAAGATCGGCCAGACCTATCCCTATAGCGGCCCCGGCTCGGGCGCCTCTTCCGGGGCCCGTGCCATAGCGGGTTATTTCGCGATGCTGAATGACCAGGGCGGTATCAATGGCCGGAAGATCGATTTCATCAGCCTTGACGATGGCTACAGCCCGCCCAAGACCGTCGAACAGACGCGGCGGCTCGTCGAGGCGGACGGCGTGCTCTTGATCTTTGCCTCGCTCGGGACGCCGACCGGCGAAGCAGTCAGGTCCTATCTCAACAGCCGGAAAGTGCCGCAGCTTTTCCTCGTCACCGGCGCCAGCACCCTGATCGATCCGCAGCGCTTTCCTTGGACGATGGTCGGACTCCCGAGCTACGCGGCCGAGGCCAGGATCTTCGCGAAATATCTGCTCGCCGAAAAGCCGGACGCGAAGGTCGGCATCCTTTACCAGGACGACGATTTCGGCCGCGACCATCTCGATGCGTTCCTCGCGGAGCTCGGCAGGCGGGCGGCGACGATGGTCGTCGCCAAGGCATCTTACCTGAACACCGATACGACGCTGAACTCGCAGATCATCACCTTGAAGAGCTCGGGGGCGGACGCGGTCTATCTCATTACGCAGGGACGCGCGTCGCCGCAATCGGTCACCGCCGTGCGCGCGCTCGACTGGAACCCGCTGGTCCTGTTGCCATCGGTCTCGACCTCGAAGGGCATCATCGGCCCCGCGGGCAACGACGCGCTCAAGGGCGTGGTCTCGGCCGGCTACGAGAAGGACCCGACCAGTCCGGCGCTCACGAACGACCCCGCCGTGAAGGAGTATCTCGCCTGGATGAAGAAATACACCCCGGCCGCCGACTGGGAGAGCGATCAATCCGCGCCGATCGGTTACGTCATGGCACAGTTGATGGCCGAAGTGCTGCGGCGCTGCGGCGACGACGTGACCCGCGCCAACGTGCTGCGGCAGGCGACCAGCCTCAAGGATTTCACCTTGCCCATGCTGCTGCCGGGACTCACGGTCAACACAAGCCCCACGAACTACTTTCCCATAAGGGGAATGCAGATGGAGCGCTATGACGGTGTGCGCTGGGTGCCGTTCGGCAAGCCGGTCAACGGATAGGCCGGGCGCTCCCGCTTGACGTGATCGCCGAGATCGCCCCGGCTTGCGGATGCAATCCGCCGCGTGTCGATCCTCTACGTGCTTTGTCAAAGATAGACCGCGCACACCCGTTCCGTGAAGTATATCGGACGCGTTGGGCTCTATCCCGATATCCGCTTCGGGTCGACAGCGTTGAGAAAGCCGCCGCTCTTGGCGCGGTGAAGGCCGAGGCAGCGGGTCGTGCGGCGGACATAGTGGCCCAGATCGAGCGGACCAAGGCCCACGCGGGGGCAATGAGCTACGGCGTCGTGCCGAGCCGCTCAACGACAGTGGCGTGCGGACGCCGCGTGGCGGGCGGCGGCGTCCGATGATTTGGAATGGGTCGCCAGATTCACCGTTGCCCGGCACCAGATGCACGATCGCGGGTAACAAGCGGGTTGCACGCAGCCGACGTTAAACCCTGCCCGGTCTGGTTACCCTAGCAATCCTAACGGTCTAAAACAAAGAGGGAAGGCTCGGATTTTGACGGGTTTCATGATGAAACCGGCGACATGATTCCGTTAGGCGCGTTACGCAATTTGGGTTGTCCATACGGCTACGAATCTGGGGGTTGGGAGTTCGACTCTCTCCGGGCGCGCCAATTCCCGCCGGGCCGTCGCGACGGCGACTAACCACCCGTTTACGAGTTCTTCCTACCCTTGCCATGGGTGCGCAGAGGACTCCGCGCCCGATTTGGATGCGAGGCGCACCCATGCAAGGACAACGGTCACCGGGCAGTGTGTCACCGCTGAAAACGGCGGTTCCAGGGCCATCGCAGGGCGAGAGGCGAAACAACAAGCGGTTCGTCTCTCAACAAGTTAAGCTAACTTTTCTGGGTGTTGAGCACGTCGCGATCAACTGGTCGCAGGGCGGCGTGCTCGTCGAGGATCGTCATCCCCATCTCGCGGTCGGGACCAGCGTATCCGGGATCGTCGCCGTCAGAGGCGTGGAGGGACGCTTCCGGTTCTCGGCCGAATTCGTGCGGCGCGACGCGCGGACAAAGGAATTGGCGTTTCGCTTCGTCAATCCTTCGCGCGCACTCCTCGACGTGCTGGACCGGATCACCGAATGACTGTTCTCGGTGCGGCAGCGGCCCATCCCTCGATGATCTCTTGCAGCGCCGCGAGCCCGTCGGTCAGCGCCGCCGGGCCGGGCTGCAGGATGAGCGGCGCCTTGATCTCGTAGAGCGCGCCGTCGCGCACCGCCGGAATATCGGCGAAGCCCGGCCGCGCCGCGACGCGCTCGGGCCGGAATTTCTTGCCGCACCACGAGCCGATGATGAGGTCGGGCGCGCGCGCGATCACCTCCTCGGCGGCGACGATGCGGTCTTTGGCGGCGGCGCCTCGGGCGCGGTCGGCGAAGATGTCGATCCCGCCCGCCGTCTCGATCAGCTCCGACACCCAGAAGATGCCGGAGATGAGCGGCTCGTCCCACTCCTCGAAGAACACTTTGGGCCTGAGCGGCAAGCGCTCGCGCCGCACCCCCGCGTCGTCGAGGCGGCAAGCGAGCGCGGCGATGAGCGTCTCGGCCCGCGCGCTCGCGCCGGCCAGCGCGCCCAAGGCCGCGATCATGTCGAGGATGCCGGCGATGCTGCGCTGGTTGAAGGCGTGGACCGCGAAGCCGCGGCGCATGAGGTCCGCGACGATATCGGCCTGGAGATCGGAGAATGCCAACACCAGATCGGGTGCGAGCGCCATGATCTTGTCGCCGTCGGCCGAGGTGAAGGCGCCGATTTTCGGCTTCTCGCGCCGCGCCTGCGGCGGTCGCACCGCATAGCCCGTAATGCCGACGATGCGGTCCTGCTCGCCGAGGAGATACAGCGTCTCGACGGTTTCCTCGGTAAGGCAGACGATTCGTTGCGGCGGAAACATTGGGACCATCCTTGATCGGTACATTATGCCACGGATGCGAGCGCGAATGGGCGCTTGAGCCGGCGCCCGCGTTCCTGTTCAATCGCGGGCGGGAGGAACCGAAATAAAGCGCAGCACGGACCGCATCCTCACCTCGCATGCCGGCAGCCTGCCGCGTCCCGAGCGGCTTCTCGACGTCAATCGCGCCAAGGTCGCAGGCGAGAAATATGACGAGGCCGAGTACGGCGCGCGCCTGGCCGACGCCGTCTCCGAGATCTGCCGCACCCAGGCCGGGCTCGGCGTCGACGTCATCAATGACGGCGAGTTCGGCAAGGCCTCGCGCGGCGCCATCGATTACGGCGCGTGGCAGAGCTATGCCTGGGGCCGGCTCTCGGGTTGGGAGCTGGGCGAGCAGCGCGGCCTGCCGGCGCTGGCGGGACGGCGCGACCGGCAGACCTTCGCGGATTTCTACCGCGAGCTCGATTCGACGGTCTTCCTCACCTCGAGCACGGCGAGAGGAAAGCTGCCGCACTTCACCGGTCCCATCCGCTACACGGGCCGCGACGCGGTCAAGGCCGATGTCGCCAACTTCAAGGCGGCGCTGGGAAGGGTGAAGGCGGAGGAGGGGTTCATCACCTCGGTCGCGCCCGGCAGCTTCGCGCGCCGCCAGAACCAGTACTACAAGAGCGACGAGGAGTTCCTCTACGCCTTGGCCGACGCGCTCAAGGAGGAATACAAGGCGATCATCGACGGCGGCTTCGTGCTGCAGCTCGACGATCCCGGCCTCCCCGACAACTGGGACATGGCCAATCCCGAGCCCTCGCTCGCCGACTACAAGAAGTTCGCGACGGTGCGCATCGAAGCCCTGAACCATGCGCTCGCGGGATTGCCCGAGGACCGCATTCGCTATCACATCTGCTGGGGCAGCTGGCACGGGCCGCACATGACCGACGTGCCGCTCGCCAGCATCGTCGACGTGATGCTGAAGGTGCGCTGCGGCGCGTTCTCGGTCGAGGCCGGCAACGTGCGCCACGAGCACGAATGGAAAGTGTGGCGCGAGGCGAAGCTGCCGCCGGGCAAGCTCCTGATCCCCGGCGTCGTCAGCCACGCCACCAACGTGATCGAGCATCCCGAGGTGGTGGCCGACCGCATCGTCCGCTTCGCCAACGTGGTGGGGCGCGAGAACGTCATCGCCGGCACCGATTGCGGCCTCGGCGGACGCATCCACGAATCGCTGGTCTGGCCCAAGCTCCAGGCGCTGGTCGAGGGCGCCAAGCTCGCGACCAAGGAGCTGTGGCGGTAGAGAACCGATGGGACGAACATGGTGCGTCCTTCGACTACGCTTCGCTCCGCTCAGGATGAGGAAGGATGTACAACGTCCCTCATCCTGAGCGGAGCGCGAAGCGCGTAGTCGAAGGACGCACGGCCATTATCTTAGGGGAGACAGGACATGAAGTTGTTGTCGTACGAAGCCAAGGGTGCCGCGCGCGTTGGCGCCAAGGTGGACGAGGGCGTGGTCGATCTCACGGCCGCGCTCGGCATCACCCACCCGGACGTGAAGCAAGGGGGCTCGCTGCTCGAGATCATCCGCTCCGGCATCGACATCGACACGGTCGGCGAGCAGTCGATCGAGCGGCTCAGGAAGGACGGCCGCCTCGGCGGGCTGATGGTCGACAATCCGACCTACCTGCCGCCCATCCTGCGCCCGTCGAAAATCCTCGCGCTCGCCTTGAACTATCGCGAGCACATCGAGGAGACCAACCTCAAATTCTACGAGGAGCCGATCGTCTTCACCAAATACACCAGCAACCTCCTGGCGCATGACGGCGAGATCGAGCTGCCGCCTTTCCCGCAGAAGGTGGACGAGGAGCACGAGCTCGCGGTCGTGGTGGGGCGCGACTGCCGCCATATCCGGCCGTCGCAGGCGTCCGACTACATCTTCGGCTACACCATCTGCAACGACGTCTCGGCGCGCAACCGCCAGGGCGAGCGCGGCAAGATGGGGCAGCCCTACGACTACGCCAAGAACTTCGCGACCTTCTGCCCGATGGGGCCGTGGATCGTGACGCGGCGCGAGCTGCCCGACGCGCGCAACCTCAAGATGGACGTGCGCATCAACGGCAAGGTGACGCGCAGCGGCAGCAGCTCGAAGATGATCTTCGATCCCTACGAAGTTCTGGCCTACTGCTCCGACTACACGCCGATGTTCGCGGGCGACGTCATTTCGCTCGGCACTTTCGCCGGCGACAAGCAGATCAAGGCCGGCGACACGGTCGAGCTCGAGATCGAGCGCATCGGCACCTTGCGCAACCGCGTCGTTCCCGCCAAGGCCGCCTGGCGCAGCTTCGCCGAGGGCGTCGCCAACGGCCCGCTGGTCAAGGAGAAGTGGGAATCGACGGTCAACATTCAGGGAGCCAAGTCGTGAAGATCGTCACCATCGAGGACCATTTCGCGACGCCGATGATGCAGGAGAAGCGCCCGCCGATCCCGCAAGGTCCCGGCGAGGGGATCGCCGCGCGCGGTCGTCAGCTCGGCCATGACATCGAAGCGGAACTCGTCGATCTCACCGGCTCGCGCATCGCGGCGATGGACGCGGCCGGAATCGATGTCCAGGTGGTCTCGCTCACCATGCCCGGCACCGAGGCGTTCCCGGCCGACATCGCCATCCCGATGGCGACCGACGCCAACGACCGCCTCGCCGCCGCGGTGAAGAAGCACCCGACCCGGCTCGCGGGCTTCGCGGCGCTTCCCACCGCCGATCCCGCCGCGGCCGCCAAGGAGCTCGAGCGCGCGGTCAAGCGCCTGGGCTTCAAGGGCGCGATGATCAATGGTCATTGCCAAGGCAATTATCTCGACGACAAGAAATACTGGCCCATCTTCGAGGCGGCGCAGGCGCTCGACGTGCCGATCTATCTCCACCCGCGCGAGCCGCATCCCAACGTGATGCGCACATATTTCGCCGGCTACGAGGATTTGGCGCTGCCGGCCTGGGGTTTCGCGATGGAGACCTGCACCCATTTCCTGCGCCTGATGATGGCGGGCGTGTTCGACGCGTTCCCTAAATTCACCATGATCCTCGGCCATCTGGGCGAGGGGCTGCCGTTCTGGCTCCATCGCCTCGACGACCACACCTCGGGCGCGTGCAAGCGCCGCGGGCTCAAGCGCAGCTCGACGCAGTATCTGCGCGAGAACGTCGTCGTCACCACGAGCGGCAATTTCTACACGCCCGCCTTCCTCTGCACCGTGATGGCGCTCGGCATCGACAACGTGATCTTCTCGGTGGACTGGCCCTACGAAAGCAACACGCTCGGCCGCGTTTGGCTCGACGGGCTGCCGCTCTCGGGCGAGGACAAGGAAAAGGTCGCGCACCGGAACGCGGAGCGCGTGCTGAAGCTATAGCGGGTCCGGCGATGCTGAGCTTCCGCTGGTGGATGGTGACGGTCGCCGTCCTGGGCCTCATCGTCGGGCCCGGGCCGATCAACATCTTCTCCTTCGGCGTGTTCGTGAAGCCGATGGCGGCCGAACTGGGCACGAGCCGCGAGGTCCTGTCCTTCGCGCTGCTGCTGACGACGATCGCGGGGGCGCTCAGCAATCCGGTGGTGGGCGCCCTCATCGACCGCTTCGGCACGCGCCCGACGCTGGTGTGGCTCATCCCGACGACGGCGCTCGGCCTCTTTGCGCGGTCGCTGGTGACGCCGTCGCACCTCGACCTGTTCGCGACGTTCTTCCTGGTAGGGTTCACCGGGACGGTGACGGGGCCGACGGGATACGCCGCGCTGGTGGCGCGCTGGTTCGACCGCGAGCGCGGCCTGGCGCTGGGCATCGCCATGGCCGGCGTGGGGCTGGGCGTGGCGCTGGTGCCGGCGCTGGCGGCTTATCTCATATCCGCGTTCGGCTGGCGCGCCGCCTATCGCGCGCTGGGCGTGTTGGTGCTGGTGCTGGCGTGGCTGCCGGCCTTCTTCATCCGCGATCCGGCGCCGGCCGACCTGGCGCGGCTCTCCGACACGCGGCCGGACGGCACGCTCGCGGGGGTGGGCTTGCTCGCGGCGCTCGCGAGCTGGCGCTTCTGGGCATTGACGGTGGCGTTCTTCCTGAGCGTCGTCGCCATCAACGGCACGGTCGCGCACACGGTGCCGATGCTCACCGACCGCGGCGTGTCGATGGCCCTCGCCACCACGGCGGTGTCGGCGAGCGGCTTCGCCATCATCCTTGGCCGCATCCTGTCGGGCTGGTGCCTCGACCGGTTCTCGGGGCGAGCGGTGGCGGTCGCGTTCTTCATGGTGCCGATGGCCGGGATATTGATCCTGGCCGAGGGCGGCGGCGCGGTGCTGCCGATTTTCGGCGCGGCGCTGTGCGGCCTCGCGGTCGGCGCCGAAATCGACCTGATGGCGTTCTTCGTCAGCCGCTATTTCGGCATCCGCGCCTATGGCCGCGTCTATGGCACGATGTTCAGCCTGTTCAACGCAGGGAATGGCGTCGGGCCGTTCATCGGCGGCTACAGCTTCAGCCATTACCACGGCTATGGGCCGGCGCTCATCCTGTTCGAGGCGGCGCTGGTGCTGACCTGCCTCCTGTTCGTGCCCCTGGGCCCCTATCCCTATCCGGCGCCGCGGCGCGCGGGCGCGGCGCAGCCGGCGGCCGCGTCGGCTTAACCACGGAGAACGACCATGAGCTTCCGCTGGCGGATGGTGGCGCTTGCCGTGTTTGGTCTCATCGTCGGACCGGGCCCCATCAACATCTTCGCCTTCAGCGTGTTCCTGAAGCCCATGGCGTCCGATCTCGGCCTCACGCGCGAGACGCTGTCGCTTGCGCTGGTGGTGGGGACTTCCGCGGGCGCCTTGGCCAACCCGCTGATCGGCGCGTGTGTCGACCGGTTCGGCACGCGCCCGACCTTGCTGGGGATCGTGCCGTTCTATGCGCTGGGGCTGGTCGCCTATTCGTACCTGACGTCATCGCCGGCGCAGCTTTTCGTCACCTTCGGTCTGGTCGGCCTCATCAGCACGATCACGGGACCGACCGGCTATGCCGCGCTGGTCGCGCGCTGGTTCGACAACCAGCGCGGGTTGGCGCTCGGCGTCGCCATGGCGGGGGTCGGCCTGGGCGCGGCGCTGGTGCCGGCGATCTCGGCGGCGCTCATCGGCGCCTTCGGCTGGCGCGTGGCATATCGTTGCCTCGCGGTCGCCATGATGGTGCTGGCCTGGCTGCCGGCTTTCTTCATCCGCGACGCGGCGCCCGCCGACCTCGCGCGGTTGAGCGATGCGCGGCCCGACGGCACGCTGCCGGGCCTGGGCATGCTCGAGGCGTTGCGGCGCTGGCGCTTCTGGGCGCTCACGATGGCGTTCTTCCTGGGCGTCGCCGGCATCAACGGCGTGGTCGCGCACACCGTGCCGATGCTCACCGACCGCGGCGTGTCGGTGGCGCTCGCGACCACGGCGGTGTCGATCAGCGGCATCTGCATCATCTTCGGGCGCATTCTCTCGGGCTGGTGCCTCGACCGCTTCTCCGGCCGCGTGGTGGCGGTGTCGTTTTTCGTCATCCCGATGCTCGGCATCATCCTGCTGGGCGAGGGGCCGGGCACCGCGGTACCGATGGCGGGCGCGGCGCTGTGCGGCCTCGCGGTCGGCGCCGAGATCGACCTGATGGCGTTCTTCGTCAGCCGCTATTTCGGCGTCCGCGCCTATGGCCGCGTCTACGGCATGATGTTCGTGCTGTTCGCGGTGGGGAACGGCGTCGGTCCGGGTATCGCCGGCGCGAGCTTCACCCGCCTCGGGTCCTACGGGCCGGCGCTCCTCGTGTTCGAGGTGTTCCTGCTGGTGACGTGCCTGTTGTTCCTGCCGTTGGGGCCCTATCCCTATCCCGCGCCCAAGCGGCTCGAGCAGGGCCGCGCGGCGCCCGCCGCGGCGTGAGCCTCACGCCACCGCGCGCGCGCGCACCTGACGCAATCCCAGCATCTCGCGCGCCTCGGCGGGGGTCGCCGGCTCGCCGCCCAGCATGCGGATGATCTTGACGCCCTTCTCGACGAGGCCGGCATTATCGGCGAAGACGCCGCGCTCGAGATAGTGATTGTCCTCGAGCCCGACCCGGACATGCCCGCCCAGCAGCACCGCCTGGGCCAGCATCGGGAACTGCTCGCGCGAGATGCCGAACGCGGCCCAGCGCGAGCCCTCCGGCAACTGGTCGCGCATGTAGATCATGGTCTCGGGCGTCGATGCCGCGCCGTAGGGGATGCCGAGCACGAGCTGGAACAGCGCCGGCGCCTCGATCACGCCGCCTTTGATGAAGTCCTTGGCCAGCGCGATGTCGCCGCTGTCGAAGCATTCGAGCTCGGGCAGCACGCCGGCGGCGCGGATGCGCTTGGCCATCTCGGCCAGGATCTCCGGCACGTTCATGAAGGCGCGGGTGCGGCTCCACATGGTGCACAGATCGAGCGAGCAGATATCGGGCTTCAACTCGACCACGTGGCGCGTGCGAACCTCGGGCGAGCACATGTTGGTGCCGGGGCCGGGCTGGCCGGGATTCTCCCTGTCCGGCACGAAGAAGGCGCCCGGGCCGGTGGTGAGGTTGATGAGCACGTCGACCGCGCTGGCGCGGATGCGCTCCACCACCTCGCGATAATACGCAAGCTCCATGCTGCCCTGGCCGGTCTTGGGCTCGCGCACATGGATGTGGGCGATGGCGGCGCCGGCCTTGGCGGCGCCGATCGCGGCCTCGGCGATCTCCTTGGCTGTCACCGGAATCGCCGGATGCTTGCCGATGGGGCCGCCGCCGGTGACGGCGCAGGTCATGATCGTCTTGGCCATGGTCGTATCCTCCCGCCGCGATCCTATCAAAATCCCGCGCGGAGCGCGACTCAGCCTGACGGGGATTGCTTCGCTGCGCTCGCAATGACAATTATTTTGGTCGTCATTGCGAGCGCAGCGAAGCAATCTCCCAGAGCCGTGGAAAAGCAGTTCTACGTCTACATCCTGACCAACCGACACCACACCGTTCTCTATACGGGCGTGACGAGCGATCTTGCGGCTCGCGTTCATCAGCATCGGACCAAAGCAGTGCGCGGCTTCACCAGCCGATAAAATGTCGACAAGCTCGTCTATTACGAAACGACGGACGACGCCAACGCCGCGATCGCCCGCGAAAAGCGGATCAAGGCCGGCTCGCGGCGCAAGAAGATCGATCTGATAAACGCGATGAACGCGGGGTGGCGCGACTTGTCGGACGAGTTTTAGCGGCAGGGAGATTGCTTCGCTTCGCTCGCAATGACGGTTGGGGTAGGATCGCGCGGGGGAACGACATGGCGAAGCGGAGATGAGGCGTCGCGCGGTCATCGCGGCGGTCGCGAGCAGCGCGCTCATGCGGCGGTTCGCGGCGCTGGGTCAATCCGCGTCGCTGCCGGTCGTGGCAATCTTCGGCACGGCTCCGCCCAGTTCCGAAAGCAACATTCCGTCGATTTTGCAGGGTCTCGCCGAGCAGGGATACGTCGCAGACCGCAATTTCGCGCTCGCGATCCGCACCGCCGACGGACACATGGAGCGATTGCCCGCGCTCGCCGCCGAACTGGTGCAGCAGCGCGTGGCGGTGATCGTGTCGCTGAGCGGATCGCCGGCGGCGCTCGCCATGAAGTCGGCCACGGCGACCATTCCGGTGGTCTTCCTCACGGGCGACGATCCGGTCGCCGCCGGACTTGTCGCCGCTTTCAACCGGCCGGGCGGAAACCTCACCGGCGTTTCGATGATGTCGGCGACGCTGGCGATGAAGCAGGTGGAGGTCGCGCACGAGGCAGTGCCCGGCGCGGAGATCATCGCGATGCTCGTCAACCCGAACGGCGTCGGGCGGAATTATGCGCAAAGCGCCGAGGAAGCGGGCCGGGCGATCGGCCGAGAAATCGTGATCGTGACCGCCGGCAGCGAAAACGAATTCGAGGCGGCGTTCAAGGCGGCGGTCGACCAGCATGCCGGTGCGCTCGTCGTGCCGATCGAGCCGCTGTTCGGGACCCGTCACCAACGGCTCGCGACGCTTGCCGCGCGCTTCGCGCTCCCCACGGTCTTTAGCGATGGCGACCTCGCGGCTTCGGGCGCGTTGATGACCTACGGCGTCGTCCTGCCCGATCTCTTCCGCCAGATCGGCGCCTATGCCGGCAAGATTCTCGCGGGTACTAAGCCCGCCGACCTGCCGGTCCTGTTGCCGGAGAAGGTATTGCTGCGCGTCAATCTCAAGACCGCGAAGGCGCTCGGCCTCGCGCTGCCGCAATCGATCCTGGTCCGCGCGGACGAGGTGATCGAGTAGAGCCCCGCTTGCGCCGTTGCCCGTTCGTACGTATATAGCGTTTATCGTTACGTACAAGCGGGGCAGGCGATGGCATCCGAGGCGCAGATCGCGGCGAACCGGGCGAATTCCTCGAAAAGCACCGGGCCGAAGACAGCGGCGGGGAAGGCGGCGTCGAGCCGCAATGCCTTCCGCCATGGTCTGGCCGCGGCGCTGGTGGTGTCCTACGACGAGAATCCGGACGAATTTGAACGCTTCTTCGACGAAATACGTACGGCGTATGCCCCGGCCGATGCGGTCGAGGACGGGCTGGTCGAGCGCATCGTGCACGGCTCGTGGCGGCTGCGGCGGGTGTGGCGGGCCGAGGTCGCGGCGCTCGACGCCGAGGCGCGCGAAATCGCCCTCCACCGGGCGCGCAAGCGGGAACGGGCGGCGCTCAAGGCCGAGTTCAAATCCAATCCCCCGCCCGAGCTGAAGGATCTCGACGCCGACGCCGTCGAGCGCGCGGTCAACCGCGCCGTGGACGACCTTTCCCTCGACGACTTGATGGACGCGTCGGGCGAGTTCGACGACGCGGCACTCGGCGTGTTGAAGCTGGATGTCGCGATCTGGCCCGAGCAGATCGCCGTGCTGTCGCGCTACGAGGCCGCGCTCGAGCGCGGCGTCCATCGCGCGGCGATGCTGCTCGAGCGCCGCCAGGCGCAGCGGCGCAGCGCGGCGCCGACGGAGAACGCGCCGGAGCAACGCGACACCGAACCGTCTGGCGACGATCCGGACGATCCCGCGAACGGCCAGGGCGAGCGCGACACAATGAAATTTGCGGAACGAAGCCAATTTTCGACGACGGCCGCACCGCTGGTGACGCCGCCGCCCGCGCACGATCCCAAGCCTCCGCCCTAGGGGCTGTTCCGCCGCCTGCCGTCCGGTATTATCCCGCCACCGAACCAGGGAGGACTGGGTCCATGGCGATGAAGCAGTATTGCGACGGCGGCGAGGCGATCCTCGAGGCGTTCCGGCTCCTCGGCGTCGACTACATCATCTCCTCGCCCGGCTCGGAATGGTCGCCGATGTGGGAAGCGATGGCGCGCCAGAAGGTCAACCAGAAGGCGGGGCCGCACTACATCGACTGCTGGCACGAGACCCTCGCCGTCGACATGGCGATGGGCTACACGCAGATCACCGGCAAACCGCAAGCGGTGCTGCTGCACGCCGGCGCGGGCCTCCTGCAAGGCACCGCGGGCATGCATTCGGCGGTGCTGGCCGAGGTCCCGATGGTGATCATGTCGGGCGAATCCCTGACCTTCGGCGAGAACCCCGCGCTCGACATCGAGGGCCAGTGGTACCGGAGCCTCAGCATCATCGGCGGGCCGCAGCGCCTCGTGGAGCCGGTGACCAAGTGGGCGACCCAGGTCACCAGCGTCCATACGCTCTATGAGAGCGTCATTCGCGCCTTCGAGTTTGCGCAGCGCACGCCGGCGGGCCCGGTCTATCTCAACGTGCCGCTCGAGACCATGGTGCATGACTGGACGCCGCCCGAGGGCCGCCGCCCGGTGCCGCCCGTGCCCAAGACGCAGGCCAAGCCCGCCGATGTCGAGCGCATCGCCGATCTCGTCGCCAAGGCGAAGAACCCGGTGATCATGGCCGGCAATGCCGGGCGCGATCCGCGCTCGTTCGCGGCACTCGTCGAGCTGGCCGATCTGATCGGCGCGCCGGTCGGCGCCAACGGCGCGTCCTACGCCAACTTCCCCAAGAACCATCCGATGCACATGGGCTATCGCATCGACCGCTACCTGAAGGAATCGGATCTGGTGCTGTGCGTGTGCTGCCGCGCGCCGTGGTATCCGCCGTCGAAGAAGCCGACCGACGGCATCATTGTCGCCATCGACGAGAATCCGCTCAAGGGCTCGATGGTCTATCAAACCTTGATGGCCGACCATTATCTCGAGGGCGAGGTGTACACGTCGCTGAAGCTGCTGGTCGAGGCGTCGAAGGCGGCGGGCGTCACGTCCCAGAAGACCGCGGACCGGCACCAGCGCTGGCGCCGCGAGCACGACACCATGGTCGCGGCCGAGATCGCCGCGGAGAAGAAGGCCGCCAGCAACGGCAACGGCATCGAGCCCCTGGCCTTGATCGGCGCGATGCGCGATTCGATGCCCAAGGACACGATCTATGTCGAGGAGACGATCACTCACTCGCAGCCGCTGCAGCAGCATCTGCCGTGGACCGACCCGCAGAGCTATTTCCGGGTCGGCGGCGGGCTGGGGCAGGGCACCGGCTACGCGCTGGGCGTGAAGCTCGCCTCGGCGCAGCGTCCGGTGGCGCTGGTCGTGGGCGACGGCTCGTTCCTCTACAACCCGGTGGTCCAGGCGCTGGGCGCGTCCAGGGGCAGCAACCTGCCGGTGCTGATGATCGTCATGAACAACCGCAAATACGCGGCGATGCAGAAGGGCCACCTGCATCACTATCCCGACGGCGTGGCGATGGGCGCCGACATGTATCACGGCGTCCATATCGACGGCCCCGCCTATGACGAGCTCGGCAAGCCGTTCGGCCTGCACGGCCAGAAGGTCGAAAAGGTCGGCGAGCTGAAAGGCGCGATCGAGGCCGGCCTCAAGTCCGTGAAGGACGGCAAGACCTCGATCCTCAATGTCAGCCTGACGCAATAGCGCCGCCTCTCTTTGGTCTTGCCCTCGCCCTTCGGGGCGAGGGTTTGGGGATCAAATAACATCTTATTCAAGTATAATCTTTTGATTGACGGTAGAAGGAGCGTACTATAGGCTTTCACCACAGCGCCGATTTGATCGACATCTTGCGGGCGCTTAAGAAATGCGGCTAAAGCGTTGGCATCCGCCCGGCTTTTGGCTATGGCGGATTTTTTGCGGCCGGGTCGGGCCGGGCAGGAGACGATGGACGACGGACGTGCCTTCGCCGCGATGCAAGCCCAGGTCCTCGCGGAGCGCTATGGCGAGCTTTCGGGCGAGGCGCTGCTCGGGCCGCTGATCGAGCGCGAGTTCGCCGGCCGCATCGCGCTGGTGTCCTCGTTCGGCGCCGAGGCGGCGCTGCTCCTGCACATGGTGGCGACGATCGATGCCGCCACGCCGGTGCTGTTCCTCGACACGCAGAAGCATTTTCCCGAGACGCTCGCCTATCGCGACCGGCTGGTGGCCCAGCTCGGTCTCGCCGACGTGCGCTCGCTCACGCCCGACGCCCAAGACGTCGCCGAGCGCGACCGCGACGGCGGCTTGTGGCTGCGCTCGCCCGATGCGTGCTGCAACCTGCGCAAGGTCGAGCCGCTCGCCAAGGCGCTGGCGCCGTTCGCGGCCTGGATCTCGGGGCGCAAGCGTTTCCACGGCGGCGCCCGCGCGGCGCTTCCGGTGATCGAGCTGGACGGCCGGCACATCAAGATCAACCCCCTCGCGTCCTGGGGCGCGGCCCAGATCAAATCCGAGTTCGAGGCGCGCGGCCTGCCGCACCATCCGATGGTCGCCGACGGTTTCCTGTCGATCGGCTGCATGCCTTGCACCACGCGTCCCCTTCGCCCCGACGATCCGCGCTCGGGGCGGTGGTCCGAACTCGAAAAGACCGAATGCGGCATCCACCAGTCACTTTTGTCCTCGGGGTTGTGACCCGCGCGAGGTACGCATGACCGTCGACCTGCCCTTCGTGGTCTCGGGATTCGGCGTCGGCTTTCTGGTGGGGATGACCGGCGTCGGCGGCGGCTCGCTGATGACGCCGTTGCTGATCCTGATGTTCGGCGTCCATCCCGCAACCGCGGTCGGGACCGACCTGCTGTTCGCCGCCTCGACCAAGGTCGCCGGCAGCGCGGTCCACGGCGCCAACCGCAATATCGTCTGGCGCGTGGTCGGCCTGCTCGCCACGGGCAGCGTGCCGGCGACGGCGCTCACATTGATCGTGCTGTCGCGGGTCCCGCTCAACCAGCCCGGGGCGGTGTCGGCGATCAATTCGATCCTCGGGATCGCGCTGCTGCTCACCGGCTGCGCCCTCATCTTCCGCCGCTGGCTGGTCCAGCGCTACGCGGAGCGGGTGCGGCGGATGAAGCCGGCGCGGCGCGACCTGCTGACCGTGCTGATGGGAGCGATCCTCGGCGTGCTGGTCTCGGTCTCGTCGGTGGGCGCCGGTGCGATCGGCGTGACCGCGCTCTTGCTGCTCTATCCCGAACAGCCGACCGTTCGCATCGTCGGCTCCGACATCGCGCACGCGGTGCCGCTGACCCTGGCCGCGGGCTTCGGGCATTGGCTCATCGGCTCCATAGATTTCGCGCTGCTCGGCTCGCTGCTGCTGGGCTCGGTGCCGGGGGTCATCGCCGGCAGCTTCGGCGTCAACCGCGTTCCCGACGCGGTGCTGCGGCCCATTTTCGCGGTGACCTTGTTCCTGGTCGGCGGCCGCCTCTTGTTCTGATCGGCGATTGCGCCCGCGCCATGCTGGGGTCTAGCATCGCTGCCATGGACGGCATCTACGACCATCTCGACCGCACCGCGCACGACGCGATGGATCGCTGCACCTCTTGCGGCAAATGCGTCGAGGCATGCCCGACCGCCGCCGCCATCGGCCTCGACAAGGTGCAGGCGATCCCGATCGCGGCCGGGCTCGCGGCCCTGACGCGCGGCGACGAGCCCGCGCCCGAATCCGTGCGCTGGGTCGAGGCCTGCAACGGCAGCGCCCAGTGCTCCGCCGCCTGCCCCGAGCAGATCAACGTGCGCCAATGGGTCTCGATCGAGCGCATGCGGCTACGGCACAAGGCTGCGCCCGAGGCCCAACGCGCCGAGGCGGCGCGGCGGCGCTTCCGCACCATGGCGCATTCGGTGCGCCTCCTCTCGAGCATGCAGGTGCCGTCCGAGGCGCTCCACCGCATCGAGGCGCAGCGCCGCGACCGCGCCGCCGATTTCGTGTTCTACACCGGCTGCAACGTGCTGCGCACGCCGCACCTCGTCTTCAACGTGATGGACATCCTCGAGGCGCTCGGCGTCGAGTACCAGGTGATGGGCGGCCCGGGCCATTGCTGCGGCGTCTATCATTTCCACGAGGCCGATCTCGCGACCTATCAGAAGGTCGCGGGCCACACCTACGACGCCTTCGCCAAGGTCGGCGCCAAGCGCGTGCTGTCGTGGTGCCCGAGCTGCACCAAGCAGCTCGGCGAGAACTGGCACGACTACGCGCAGGCGAAGTTCGAGTTCGGCCACATCGCCAAGTTCTTCGTCGAGCAGCTCGACCGCATGGCGCCCCGATTCCGCGCCGACCTGCCGCGCCAGCGCGTCGCGATCCACGAGCACGAGGGCATCGCCGGCGTCGCCTCGAGCGTCGCGCGCATCGTTGCCGCCATTCCCAATGTCGAGTTGGTCGAGATCCCGCAGGATCGCGGCTTCGGCTATGTCTGCGGCGGCCCGGCGGCGCGCCATCCCGAGCAGGAGCGCGAGGTCCATCGCAAGGTGGCCGAGAACGCGGCGGCGGCCGGGGTCGACGTGCTGGTGACGCTCTATCACGCCTGCCATCGCCAGCTCTCCGGCGCCGAGGCGCGCTATCCCTTCGCGGTGAAGAACTTCACCGATCTCCTCGCCGAGGCGCTGGGCACGGGCGGCCGCCACGACTACTACAAGCAATACAAGCGCGGCGGCGAGATGGACGAGGCGATCGCGGCCGCCAAGGCCTATCTCGCCGACAACGGCGTGACGCTCGATGCGGCGACGGTGACCGCACTCTCGGCCGAGATCTTCGGCGAGGTCGGCATCGCCGGCGCGCGCGACGCGTTCGAGCAGGGCATCGGCTCGCTCGCCGCCGCCAAGGCTTGATGCGCCGCGCCGTCGCTGCGCTCGCCTTCGTGGCGATGCTCGGCGCCGCCGAGGCGCAGGCGACGCACATCACCATCGGCGCGGTGCCCAGCACGTCGGCCGCGGCTACGTTCCTCGCGCTCGACAAGGGCTATTTCCGCGAGCTCGGTCTCGATGTCGAGATCGAGCCGGTCGATTCGGCGTCGAAGGTCATCCCGCTGCTCGCCACCGGCCATCTCCAGGTCGTCGAGGGCGGCATCTCGGTGGGATATTTCAACGCGCTGCTCCAGGACCTGCCGATCGTGCTGGCGCTCGAGCGCGGCTCGTCGCCGACCTCGGATGCGATCCTGGTGCGCAACGACGTGGCGGGCGCGATCCGCATCGTCGCCGATCTCGCCGGCCGCCCCGTGGCGCTGGTCGCGCCCGGTACCATGCCGGTGTACGAGACCGGCAAGGTGCTGGCGCGCGCGGGTCTCACGCTCAAGGACATCGACGTGCGCTACATGCCGTTTCCGGCGATGGGCGCGGCGCTCGCCAACAAGGCGGTCGACGCCGTCTACGAGATCCCGCCGTTCGGCGACATGATCCTCGAACAGAGCCTCGCCAAGCCGTGGCTCGTTCCCGACGAGATGGTGCAGCCGGCGCCGGTTTCGACCACGGGCTATCTCGCCAACACCGATTGGGTGGCGCAAAACCGCGGCCTTGCGCGGCGCATCTTCGTGGCCCTGCTTCGCGCCGCGCGCGAATACTGCCAGGCCTATCACCACGGGCCCAACCGCGCCGAGGTGATCGACGCGATGGCGCGGCACGGCCTGGTGAAGGACCGCGCGCTGCTCGAGCGCACGCCGTGGCAGGCGCGCAACGTCGACGGCAGGTTCAACCTCGCGAGCCTGATGGATTTCCAGGCGTTCTTCGTCCACGAGCACGTGCTCGACCGGATGGCCCCGGCCGAGCGGCTGGTCGATGCCAGCTTCGCCGACGACGCGGTCAAGGAATTGGGCCGGTTCGCGCTTGCGAACACGGCGAGCACGCTCGCCGGTTGCCGCTGACACCCGCGCGGGAGTAGACTTTAACCCAAGACCCAAGGGAGACGGAGACGCTCATGTCGGTCACCGAAGAGAACGTGGCGCAGCACGCCAAGGTCGAGCCCGCGCTCAAGCTCAACTTCCTGTCGCACGGCACGCTCGACAGCCGCGACCTTGCCTTCTCGCGCAAGTTCTACGAGGAGTTCCTCGGCCTCGAAGTGGTGCAAACGAGCCCCATCTCGCTGATGATCCGTCTCGGCGGCGACCACGTCATCGCCGTCGTCTTCAGCAAGAAAGAAAGCGAGATGAACCTCCTCAACCACAACGGCCTCGACGTCGAGACCAAGGAGGAGGTCGACGCCGCGCACAAGGTGGTGGTGGAGCAGGCCGAGCAGTGGAAGATCAAGAAGATCTCCAAGCCCTATCTGCAGCACGGCACCTACAGCTTCTTCTTCTGGGACGCCGACGATAATTGCTGGGAGATCCTGACCAATCCCGAAGGCGGGTACCGATGGATCTTCGACCAGGGCGACCAGACGGGGAAGGGCCATCTCGACCGCAAGTTCAAGCGCCCCGGCGTGAACATGTAGCCTCGTTGCCCTCCGCGGAGAGGGCGCTCCCGTTGCAGCAAGCGAGACTCTGCCGCCGATGATCGTCGCGCTCGTCGTCGCCTGCGCGTTCTTCATGGAGACGTTCACCGGCACCGTCATCACCACGGCGCTGCCGGCGATGGCGCGGACGTTCGGCTCCGACCCGGTGCGCCTGAGCCTCGGCGTCACCGCCTACATGCTGAGCCTGGCGATCTTCATCCCGCTCTCGGGGTGGGTCGCCGACCGCTATGGCGGGCGCACCGTGTTCCGCGCCGCGATCGGCGTGTTCACGCTTGCCTCGGTGCTGTGCGGCCTGTGCAATAACCTTACGGAGCTGGTGCTGTCGCGCGTGGTGCAGGGGATCGGCGGTGCCATGATGGTGCCGGTGGGACGGCTCGTGATGCTGCGCAGCGTCGACCGGTCGGACTATGTGCGCGCGATGGCCTATCTCGTGGTGCCGGCCTTCATCGGCCCGGTGGTGGGGCCGCCGGTGGGCGGCTTCATCACCACCTACGTGTCGTGGCGCTGGGTGTTCTTCCTCAACGTGCCGATCGGGCTCATAGGCATGGTGCTGGTGACGTTCCTCATCGAGAACACGCGCGAGGAGCGCCGGCGGCCGCTCGATTGGATGGGGTTCGTGCTGAGCGGCCTGTCGCTCGCCTCGATCCTCTATGGGCTCGACATAGCGGCGCACGGCTCGCTCGCAGAGAGTCTGGGTTTCGCGGCGCTGCTCGCGGCGGGGCTCGCGCTGGGGGCGGTCGCGGTGCGCCACGCGCTGCGCCATCCCCATCCGCTGATCGATCTGTCGCTGCTGCGGCTGCCGACTTTCGCGATCTCGCTGTGGGGCGGGCTGTTCTTTCGCGTTGCCGCGGGCTCGGTGCCGTTCCTCCTGCCGGTGTTCCTCCAGGTCGGGCTCGGCATGACGGCGTTCCTCGCCGGCGTCTTGATCCTGGCCGACGCCGTCGGCAACATCGCCATGAACGCGGTCGCACCCGCAACCTTGCGCCGCTTCGGCTTCCGCCGGGTGCTGGTCCATAACGGCGTCGCCAGTGCGCTCGCCATCGTCGGCGGCGGCGCCTTCACCGGCGCCACGCCGGCCTGGGTGATCTTCTCGGCGTATCTCCTCTTCGGCCTGCTGCGCTCGCTCCAGTACAACGCGCTCAGCACCTTGCAATATGCGGAGGTGCCGCCCGACCAGATGAGCGCCGCGACCAGCTTCGCCAGCATGGTGCAGCAGATGTGCAGCGGGGCAGGCATCGCCGTGGGCGCGGTGCTGATGCAGCTATCGCTGCTGACGCGCGGCGTGGGGCCGGAGTCGCTCGCCGCCGGCGACGTGCGCCTGGTGTTCGTCGCCGAGGGGCTGTTCGCGCTGGTCTCGATCGTCTTCTTCCGGCGCCTGCGCCAGGACGCCGGTGCCGAATTGAGCGGCCACCGCGCTTAGCCCGGCAGCAGCTTCGCCATCATGTACTGGTCGAGATAGACGCCGTCGAGCTTGGCGCTGGCGTGCATGACGCCCTCGTTGACGTAGCCGAGTTTGCGGTAGAGCGCGATCGCCGGCGCGTTGGTCGTGACGACGGTGAGCTGGAGCCGATGGACGCCGACGCTGCGCGCCCAGTGCTCGGCGGCTTCGAGCAGCGCGCCGCCGATGCCGCGGCCGCGCTCGCCTTGCCTCACGCCGATGCCGATGTCGACGACGCCGCGCTTGGCCTCGTGCGCGCCGCGGGTCGCGGTCAGGAGCGCCACCAGAGCGTCCCCCTGGTCGGCGACGAACACGGCCTCGGTGCCGCTCAAGGCGATCGAGGCGAGATGGTCGCGCAGGACACTGGCGCCGGTCTTGGGGTCGACCGCGTTGATGAACAGCAATCCCGAATCCTGGGCCAGCTCGTTGATGAGGGCGACGAGACGCGGAATGTCGTCCGCCGTCGGCATGCGCACGCGGACGCGCGCCGCGCGGCCGTTGGCGTCGGCACGCGGCGCGGACGCAGAGGTCCAGGGAGCCTCGCCGATCATCGTTCCCGGTTCCTGAGAGAGGTCGCGAGCCTCAGTTTCGACGGCAATGGTTTCCTAATCCCTAACCGGTGGCCCGGCCCGGCGCCCGGCCATAAGCCCCTATCCAGCGGTGGCTGCGCCGCGTAAAGTATATGCAATGCAGCAAAACCGGGGCCAGCCCGATGTTCGATCTCAGGACCGCACTGCCGTCTCTCTTGAGCCGCGTCGGCGCCCGCAGCGCCGATCTGTTCGCGGCCCGCGAGCTCGGGCGGCACGACGTGACCTTGCCGATGTACCGCGTGCTGGCGACCTTGGCGCGCCACGACGATCAGCGCCTGGGCGATCTCGCCGGGCTCGCCGAGCTCGAGGTTTCGACGCTGTCGCGCCTCATCGGCACGATGCAGCAGCGCCGCCTGGTGTCGCGGCGGCGCTCGGGCAAGGACGCCCGCGCGGTGCGCATCCGCATCACCGATCCGGGCCGCGCGCTGGCGTCGAAACTCATCGCCGCGGCCACCGGATACGAAGCCGCGATGACCAGGAGCCTCGGCCCGCGCCAGGTGCAGGAGCTGCGCCGCGCGCTGGCCCAGCTCGACGATTCGATCTCCGCGCTCGAGGCCGAGCCGGCCAACGGCGCCAGGGCCAGGGCGGCGCGGCGGTCTTCCGCGGCGTGAGAATTCCGGCTAGAACGGCTCTGCTTGTTCCGAGGTGCGCGCCATGATCGATCTGCACGACATCCGCTATCTCCGCATCGGCACGCCCGATCTCGAGGGCGCGATCCGGTTCGCGACCGACATCGTCGGGCTGCAACTCGTCGCGCGCGAGGGCAAGACCGCCTATTTCCGCAGCGACAAGGTCGCGGTGCGCGGCGACACGCGCGATTACACGCTCGTCTATTTCGAGGGCGATCCCGGCGATCAGACGATCGGCTTCGACCTGCTCGATCCCGACGATCTCGATAAGGTCGGCGCCGAGCTCGAGAAGGCGGGGCAGAAGGCGCGCCTCGGCACGCACGAGGAATGCGAAAAGCGCCGCGTCCGGGCGTTCGTCGCCTCGACCGATCCGACCGGCAACAAGATCGAGATCGTGACGCGGCCCTATCACTCGGGCGTGCGCTATTTCGCCGCGCGCGACGCCGGCATCACCGGCTTCAGCCATATCGGGCTCTACACCAAGGACGCGGCCCGCGACGAGGCGTTCTGGACGCGCATCTGCAACGCGCGCGTCAGCGACTGGATCGGCGACGCCGCCCTGCTGCGGATCGCCACCGCGCACCATTCGATCGCCCTTTTCCCGGCGCAGCGCACCGGCGTGCAGCACATCAACCACCAGGTCGAGGACATCGACGACGTGATGAAGTCGTACTATTTCCTGCGCGACAAGGGCGTGAAGATCCTCTTGGGCCCGGGGCGCCATCCGCTGTCGACCGCGGTCATGCTTTATTTCCGCGGGCCGGAGGGGATGGTCTACGAGTATTCCTGCGGCGTGAAGCACATCCTGCCCGACCAGGAAGCGACCTACCGGCCGCGCCAGTTCGCGTTCGACCAGTACGCCATCTGCATGTGGGGCTCGACCCCCGATCCGGAGCTCTCCGCCTTCCCGCAGGTCGAGGAGCCGAAGGCGCCGCTGCGCGCCGTCATGTACTGATCGGGTTTACCCGCCGCACCATCTGGATTTATCCTCCCCGCGCACGCAGCGATTGCGTGCCCAAAGGGGAGGTTGCAATGGCGAAATATCTGGTCTCCGGTTCCTACACTCCCGAGGGCTTGAAGGGCCTTCAGAAGGACAAAGCCTCGGGCCGCAGGGATGCGGTCGCGAAGGGCGCTGAAAGCGTCGGCGGCAAGCTCGACGCGGTCTACTACACGCTGGGTCAGGACGATGTCTTGGTCATCGTCGATATGCCCGATATCGTCAGCGTCGCGGCGCTCGCCGTTGCCGCCAACGCCTCCGGCCTGGTCAATGTCAGGACCACCGCGCTGATGACAGTCGAGGAAACCGACCGCGCGCTGGCGAAGTCGGTCGCCTACCGGCCGCCGGGACGCTAGGCGTGCCGGCCCGCCTCAGCCCTTGCGGCGCATCTCCGACGAGGAGTTGATCACCGCGTGGATGTTGCGGGCGAAGTCGATGGCGCCCTCGGTCGACATGTTGTAGGCGGTGCGGGCGTATTCCTTGACGCCGCGAATGGCCGGCGGCGGCGCCTTCAGGATCGCGCCCGTCACCGTCTTCACCGTCTCCTCGAGCTGCGCCGCCGGCACCACGTCGCTGGCGATGCCGAAGCTCACCGCGCGCTCGGCGCTGATGATCTTGGTCGAGTAGACGAGATAGGTGAAGGCCTTCCTCGGCACGCGGTCGATGAAGGACGACATCACCATGGTGGGGAGGATGTTGTGCCCCATCTCCGGCACCTGGAAGGTCGCCTTGTCGCTGGCGAGCGTGATGTCGCACACCGCCGCCACGGCGCAGCCGAAGCCGTGGGCGCGGCCCTGCACCACGCCGATCACCGGGATGGGCGAGCCGCGGATCGCGCCGTAGGTGTTGAAGATCACGTCGAAGGCGCGCTTGCGCTCGTAGGCCTCGACCGGTCCCTGCGCCGGCGGCTGGCCCATCATGGCGCGGCCGACGCAGAAATCGGCGCCGGCGCCGCGCAGCACGATGCATTGCGCCGTGTCGGCCGCCTCGCGGATGAGGCGCGTCACCTCGACCGCCATCTCGTCGGTGGCGCCGTTGCCGTGGTCGGGCCGGTTGAGGGTGATCTCGAGAATGGCGCCGTCGCGCTTCGCTAATACGTCTGGCATCGTGGCCTCCCATTAAAGAAACCCTCTCCGCCCTTGCGAGCGGAGAGGGTGCTGCGTTGCCCGGCCCTCAAGGGCTGAGGTGTTGGATGAACTTGGGCGGCGGGCCCTCGCCCCATTGCGAGGTGAAGCCCTGCTCCACCGGCAAGAGGTTCGAGCCGTTGTGGATGTTGAGCCGGTCGCTGTCGGCCCAATGCTCGTGCACGCGGCCCCACGGGTCGGACCAGTAGTCGTAGACCTGGCTGCCGAGCAGGTGGCGGCCGATGCCCCACATATGCTCGTACTTCTTCTTGCCGACGAGATATTCGTGGCCGATGAACACGTCGTCGATGTCCTGCACCTCGAACGAGAAGTGGTTGAGGCCGGTCTTCTCGTGCTTCATGCAGAAGAAGGCGTGGTGATCGACATACTCGTCGCCGTTGTCGCAGCGGTTGAACGAGCCGATGACGTTCTCCTTGGGACCGGCATAGACGTCGTCCGAGCACACCAGGCCCAGCACGTCGCGGAACCACTTCACCGTCTCGATGTTCTTGGGCGTGCCCATGACGCCGTGGGCGATGCGCTTGCATGAGGCCGGGCCTTTGCGGATGCGCATCAGCTCGCCCTTGCGGTTCAAGGGCTCGGGCCCCGAATTGATCGCCTGGCGCGCAGCCTGGATCGGCAGGACGGAGTCCATCCCGTAGACGACCTCGATGGTGTAGCCGTTGGGCTCCTTCAAGCGCACGCGCATGCCGCCGCCCGGCTCGTCGATGTGCTCGACGCCGGAGGCGCCGGGCGCCTTGGCGACGGCCTTGAGATCGTCCTCGCTTTTGGCGTGCCACGCCATGCCGAGGAAGGCGGGCGCGTCGCCCTTCTCGGTGATGTGGATGTGGTGGAACGGGTCGGTGCCGCGCATGTAGAGCGCCTTCGCCGTCCGCGCCACGCGCGTCAGGCCGAAATCGGTCAGGAACTCCTCCTGAACGTCGAGATCGGGCGAGCGCAGACGGGCATAGGCGATGTCCCACACCTTGATGACTGCCATGGTTTCCTCTCTTCGGGCGGCCGTGTGACGGCCTACCCATTCATGTGCGAAAGTCGCGGCGGATCATAACCGAGGGCAAGCGCCTTGCCCAGCCCACCCTTTCCATCCTATGACGGGCGCGGGCCGAAGCCGGAGGGCGCTTCATGCTGCGGGAGGAAAGGCGCGCGCGTCTGCTCGAGGCGATGAGCGAGGCCGGCGTCGACGCCATGGTAGTCTACGGCAATGCCTGGCAGGGCGATTACCTGCGCTACGCCGCCGATTTCGGCATTCTCGAGGGCCACGGCATCGCCATCGTCACCGCCGCCGGCGCGATCGAGCTCTATGTCGACAGCGCGGTCGAGGCCGAGCGCGCCGAGGCCGAGACCACGGGCCTCGCGATCGCGCTCGCTCCCGATATCGGCCGCGCGGTGGCGCAGCGGCTCGACCGCATCGCCAACCACCGCATCGCCGCCGCGCCGCGCCGCTTCCTGCCGAGCTTCCTCGCCGACGCCGGGCGCGCCTTCGCGCTGGCGGACGGCACCGCTCTGGTGGACCGGCTGCTGATGCACAAGCTCCCGGTCGAGCTTGACGCGATGCGGCGCGCGGCCAAGCTCGCCGACGAAGGCTATGCCGTGTTCCGCAAGGCCGCGATCCCGGGCCGGCGCCAGTACGAGCTGTGCAGCGCCGTCGAGGCGTTTCTGCGCGCCAAGGGCTGCCCCGACAATTTCATGATCCTGGGCTCGGGCGGCCGCGACGTGCTCGGCATGACGCCGCCGTCGGACCGGCGCATCGTCGCCGGCGATCTCGTCACCACGGAGCTCACGCCCTCGGTCGAAGGCTACTACGCGCAGATCTGCCGCACGCTCGTCGTCGGCAAGGCAACCGCGAAGCAGCTTCGCGCGCACGATGTCTATCGCGAGGCGCTCGAGGCCGGGATCGCGGCGGTGCGGCCCGGCGCCACCGCCGCCGACGTGGCGCGGGCCGAGAACGACGTGTTCCGCAAGTACGGGCTCGGCGATTATGTCACCGACCGCTACACGCGGGTGCGCGGCCACGGCCTCGGCCTGTTCGTCGATTCCAAGCCGCACATCCTCGAGGACGTCGAGACCGTGCTGGCGCCGGGGATGGCGATCATCGTCCATCCCAACACCTATCATCCCGAAATCGGCTACATGGTGCTGGGCGACGCGGTGCTGGTGACCGAGACCGGCGCCGAGGTGCTGCTGCGCACGCCGCGCCAACTCTTCGAGCTGGGCGGCTGAGCGATGCGCCGCGGCCTCATCGCGCGATCGAAGGCCGAGCTGCCCGACGCCATCTTCGCCGGCCGGGTCGAGCGCACGCGCGCGGCGATGACCAAGGCAGGCCTGGGCGCGCTCGTCGTCTACAGCAACAACACCCGCGCCGCCGGGGCGTCTTGGCTCACCGGCTTCGTGCCCTATTGGTCCGAGGGCGTGATGGTGTTGACGCGCGCAGGCGATCCCGCGCTCGTGGTGGCGCTGTCGAAGCGCGTGCAAACTTGGATCGAGGCGACGAGCCGTGTTGCGTCGGTGGTGAGCACGCCGCGCATCGGTGCCGAGACCGCCAAGCTGATAGCAGCGTCCGGCGGCGGCGCGGTCGGGGTCGCCGACCTCGACGGGTTTCCCGCCGGCATTGCCGACGACATGCGCGCCGCCGGATGCGCGCTCGCGGACGCGACCGATATGTTCGCCGCGCTGCGCGGTCCCGCGGATCCCGCCGAGCTCGCGCTCGCGGCGCATGCCGCCGCCATCGCGCATGATGCGCTCGCCTGCATCCTGCCCGAGCATGGCGACGCCAACGCAGTGATCGCCGCGGTCGAGGGCCGCGCGCGCGCGCATGCCGCCGAGGAATGTTATGTCGCGCTGGCGCCCGATCTCGCGCGCGAGCGCCGCTTCAAGCGGATCGAGGGGCAGGCATCGCTCGGCCGCAGCCACGCTATCCGCGCCACTGTCGCCTATAAGGGCGCGTGGGTGCGGCTCGCCCGCACCGTGTTCCGCGATCACGACAAGGCGCATATCGCGCCTGCCGCAGCCGAGGTTTTCGCCGCCTGCGTCGCCGGCCTGCCGCAAGCGAGCGGCTTCGGCGGCGCGAGCGCGTGGCTGGTCGAGGGCTGCCGCGTGGCGCAGCCGCTCGAGGCGCTGATGGGCTCGCGCGTCGATGCGCCGCGCCGGCCCGCGCCGGGCGCGTTGGTCTCGGTCACGACCTGCATCGAGCACGAGGGCGAGCCGGTGATGCTCGCCGCGCCCGCGCTCCTGGGAGCATCGGGCGAGCCCGCCGCGCTCCTCGTTCCGCCGGTCTTCAGGGAAGGAGACTAAAGTGCCGCACATCTCCGGAAAGCGCGCCGTGCTCGAGATCCTGAAACAGGAGGGCGTCGAGTTCATCTTCGGCAATCCCGGCACCACCGAGCTGCCGCTGATGGATGCGCTCGCGGTCGAGGACGAGCTGCGCTACGTGCTCGCGCTGCAGGAGGCCGCGGTGATGGCGATGGCGGACGGCTATGCGCAGGCCTCGGGCAAGCTCTCGGTAGTGAGCCTCCACGTCACCCCCGGGCTCGGCAACGCCATGGGCATGCTCTACGACGCACAGAAGGCAGGCTCGCCCATCCTCGTCACCGCCGGCCAGCACGACCAGGGCTTCAACGTCACCGAGCCCATCCTGTGGGCCGATCTCCCGACCTTGGCGCGGCCGCTGGTGAAATCCTCGACCGAGGTGCATCGCCTGGCCGACCTGCCGCGCGTCCTACATCGCGCGGCCAAGACCGCGCTCGCGCCGCCGACCGGCCCGGTGTTCGTGTCCTTGCCGGCGGACGTTCTCAAGGAGGAGGGCGAGATCGACCTCTTGGCGCCGACGCGCGTCGCGCGCGGCATGCGCGGCGACCGCGATGCGGTGGCGGCGGCTGCCGCGCTCCTCGCCAAGGCCGAGCGGCCGGTCATCATGGCGGGCGACGCGGTGGCGCAGGGCCGCGCGCTCCCCGAGATGGTGGCGCTCGCGGAGATGTTGGGCGCGCCCGTTTATGCCGAGCTCATTCCCAGCATGTCGTCCTATCCGACGTCGCATCCTCTCTTCCGCGGCACCATCAACCGCATCGCGCCGTTCGTGCGCAAGGTTCTGGAGCAGCATGACCTGCTGCTGTCGATCGGGGCCGACCTGTTCGCGTTCTCGCTGCCGTCCAACGAGGAGCCGGTGCCGCCGGGATACCCCATCATCCATCTCGACGTCGATCCGTGGGAGCTGGGCAAGAACTATCCGGCCAAGGTGGCGATCCTGGGCGATCCGAAGGGGACCTTGCCCGATTTGCTGGAAGCGCTGGGCGCGTGCATGGGCGAGCGCGGCCGGGCGCAGGCGCGCGAGCGGTTCGAGATCACCAAGCGCGCCAACCTCGCCGAGCGCGAGGCGCTGCACGCCAAAGCACGCGGCCTCGCCGGCCAGCGCCCGGTGCAGGCGCTGGCGCTCATCGAGGCGATCGGGCAGGCGCTGCCGAGGGACGCGGTGGTGATCGACGAGACGATCTCGTCGAGTGCGGGCTTGCGCCAGCTCATCGCCAGCGACGACGCGCAGAGCCTGTTCGCATTGCGGGGCGGCGGCATCGGCTGGGGCCTGCCGGCGACCATCGGCGCCAAGCTCGCGCTCCCGAACCGGCCGGTGGTGGGGCTGATCGGCGACGGCAGCGCCATGTACACCTGCCAGGCGCTCTACACCGCCGCGCGCTACAAGGTCGGCGTGGTGTGGATCATCTTCAACAACCGCTCCTACCGCATCCTGAAGCAGCGCGTGAACGCGATGCGCGCCTACGCGGCGCAAACGGACCGCTTCGTCGGCATGGACCTGGTCGATCCGCAGATCGACTATTTGGGACTGGCGCGTTCGTTGGGCGTCGCGGCCGAGGCAGCCGACAGCGTCGCCGATGCGGTCGATCTCTTGAAGAAGGGCCTCGCCAGCGGCGCGCCGCTCTTGATCGACGTGGCCCTCGACCGCGCGTTCAAGCCGGTATGAGCTTGACGCCGATCTGATCGAGGGCGGCGCGGCCGAGCAATCCGAGGGGATTGGCGAAGGTCTCGCCCATCTCGAAATGGTTGAGGTGCTGGCCGACCAGCAGCTCGACCGTCTTGCCGGCGGCTTTGACGGCGGCGGCGAAATCGCGCGACTGGCGCTGGAACTCGGGCGTCTCCTTGGTGCCGTAAGCGAGCACCAGCGGCACCCTGATCTTGTCGATGTGGCGAATGGCGGAGAGCTTGTCGACCATCTCGTCGGTGAAGCTCACATATTGGCTCCTGGCCGAGAGCCGCACCGGCGCCAGATCGTACATGCCGCTGCACAATGTCGCGCCCTTGATGAAGTCGCCGGGCACGCCCCAATCCTTCTCCCAGTCGGCGATGGTAGCGCAGCCGGCGAGATGCGCCCCCGAGGAGTGGCCGCCTATATAGAAACGCGCGGGATCGCCGCCGAGGCGCGCGGCGTTCTTCCAGGTCCAGGCGATGGCGCGGCGCACCTGATCCGCCATCGGCAGCAGGCTGCCGCCCGCGTCCTGCACCCACACGAAATCGGGCACCACGTAAGTGACGCCGCTCTGCACGAACGCCTCCGCCGCATAGGCATGGTCCTTCGCCACGCCGTTGCGCCACGCGCCGCCATGGATGAAGACGAAGATCGGCGCGTTGGCGCGCTTGGCGCGGAACACGTCGAGCTGCTCGATCGCGCTCTCGCCATAGGGGAAGCGCTCGGGGAGCCCCAAGCGCTGCCTCACCGCTTCGCTGCCGGCGACGCGCCGGTCCTGGAGCTGCTGGAAATTGGGCGCATAGACTGCCTGGTCATAGGCCGCGTCGAGCTCGCTCTGGGTGTAGTCGAGATAGACGCGCGGGTCTTTACGCGCGGCGGCTGCGGCCGGAGCCTGTTGTTGCATCGACGCACTCCTTCGGCTTCACTCGTCGCAGCACTTTAACGGTCCTGCCGCGCTTGTGCCAGGAGCATGCCGATGGAGTTCGCGCTCTCTGCGACCCAGACCGCGGTGCAGGATGCCGTCCTCCGCATCTGCGCGCGGTTCGACGGCGACTACTGGCTCGCGCGCGACAAGGACGGCATCTTCCCGCACGATTTCCACCGGGCCTTCGCCGCCGACGGCTGGCTCGGCATCTGCATCCCCGAAGCGTATGGCGGCGCGGGGCTCGGGCTCGCCGAGGCGGCGGTGATGATGCAGGCAGTGGCGCAGTCGGGCGCCGCCATGGCGGGCGCGTCGTCGCTGCACATGAATATCTTCGGCCTCAACCCGGTGGTGCGCTTCGGCAACGACGCGCAGAAGCGCCGCATGCTGCCGCCGCTGGTCGCGGGGCAAGAGAAAGCGTGCTTCGCCGTGACCGAGCCCAATGCCGGGCTCGACACCGGCGCCATCGAAACCCGCGCCGTGCGGCGCGGGACGAAGTATGTGCTGAACGGCGCCAAGATCTGGATCTCGACGGCGCAGGTGGCGGAGAAGATGCTGATCCTCGCGCGCACCGCCCCGCGCGACGCGGCGGTGCGCACTGCGGGGCTTTCGCTCTTCTACACGACGCTCGACCGGCGCTTCGTCGAAGTGCGCGAGATCGGCAAGATGGGGCGCAAGGCCGTCGATTCGAATCAGCTCTTCATCGATGGGCTCGAAGTGCCGGAAGAGGACCGCATCGGCGAGGAGGGCAGGGGCTTCGACTACATCCTCCACGGCCTCAATCCGGAGCGCGTGCTGGTGGCGGCCGAGGCGGTCGGGATCGGCCGCGTCGCGCTCGAGCGCGCGGCGTCTTACGCCAAGGAGCGCGTCGTGTTCGGCCGCCCGATCGGGCAGAACCAGGGCGTGCAGCATCCGCTCGCCCGCGCCTGGATCGAGCTCGAGGCGGCGGAACTCGCCATGCACCAGGCGGCGTGGCGTTATGACAATGGCCTGTCGTGCGGCGCGCAGGCGAACGCCGCCAAGTATCTAGCATCCGAGGCCGCTGTGGCCGCGTGCGAGACCGCGATGCTGACCCTGGGCGGCTATGGCTATGCCAAGGAGTATCATGTCGAGCGCTACCTGCGCGAGGCGATGATCACGCGCCTCGCGCCGGTGACGCCGCAACTCATCCTTTCCTACATCGCCGAGCGCGTGCTGGCCCTGCCCAAGTCCTATTGAGCCGGCGCCGTGCGCGCTTTATAGGAGCCGGAACACAAGGGAGACGCTGCGATGGACGCGAAGCTGAAGGTGCCGTTTCCGCCCGACCCCAATCCGAAGAAGCCGCGCTTCGCGGTTCCGCCCGGCACTTGCGACACGCATTTCCACATCATGGGGCCGCCCGAGGTGTTCCCCTATGTCGCAAGCCGGCTCTACACGCCGCCGGCGGCGCCGGTCGAGCACTATCTCTCGATGGCGAAGGCGATCGGCATGGAGCGCGGCGTCATGGTCGTGCCCGCGGTGCACGGCTTCGAGAACGCGGTGATGCACGACGCGATCGAAAAGGCGGGGGGAAAGCTGCGCGGCATGGTGCGGGCCAACCCCAATTCCAGCGAGGCCGACAACAAGCGGCTCCATGCCCAAGGCGTGCGCGGCATACGCTTTAATTTGAGGCCCGAGCTCGAAGGCAAGTTCGACAAGGACGAGATGCTGCTGATCGTGTCGCGCATCCGCAACCTGCCTTGGTCGGTGTGCCTCCACATCGAGGCCGACCTCATTATCGAACAGGCCGAGCTGATCCGCCGCCTCGACATGCCGGTGATCATCGATCATTTCGGCCAGGTCGACAGCCGCGACGGGTTCGATGCGCCCGCCTTCCGCACCGTCATCGACCTCCTGGGCGAGAAGCATGTGTGGATGAAGATCGCCAGTACCGACCGCCGCATCCTGGCGGGTGAGCCCTACGAGGGCGTGGTCAAGCTCGCGCGCGCCTTCATCGCCAAGGCGCCCGACCGGATCATCTGGGGCACCGACTGGCCGCACGCCTATGTCTACCAGGCGGGCAAGATGATCAATGACGGCGACCTCATCTCGTTCGTCGCCGACTTCGCGCCGGACGAGGCGACGCGCAAGAAGATCCTGGTCGACAATCCCGCGCGCCTGTTCGGGTTCTGAGCGGAGCGAACGCCCATGGCCATTCTCGTCGCGCCCATCGGCGGACCTTCGCCGGACTGGAAGCGCCTCTTCGCCGCCGAGCTACCCGGCGTCGAGATCCGCATGTTCCCCGAGATCGGCGATCCGGCCGATATCGACGTCGCCGCCATCGCCCGCGTCCCGCCCGGGGTCCTCGCGAGCCTGCCGAAGCTGCGGCTCATCGTTTCGCTCATGGCGGGGCAGGAGACGCTGCTCGCCGACCGCACCTTGCCCAAATCCGTGCCGATCGTGCGCGCGGGCAATCCGGCGGGCGACGCGATGATGAACGAGACCGCGCTGCTGCACGTGCTGCGCCATCATCGCCTGCTGCCGGATTATCTCCTGGCGCAGCAGCGGCGCGAGTGGAAGCGCCTCCCCGTGCTGCGCACGTCCGAGCGCAGGGTCGGCGTGCTGGGCCTAGGCCAGATCGGGCTCGCCACCGCCAAGTATCTTCGCGATCACGGCTTCGACATGGCCGGCTGGGCGCGGACGGGCAAGGCGATCGATGGCGTCGCCGTCTTTCACGGCGCCGGTCAATTGGGCGCGTTCCTGGGCCGCAGCGAGATCGCGGTCAATCTTCTGCCGCTCACCAAGGAAACCGAGGGCATTCTCGACCGCAAGGCCTTCGCGCTCATGCCCAAGGGCGCGGCGCTCATCAACCTCGCGCGCGGCCAGCACGTGGTCGACCGCGACCTCATCGACGCGCTCGACGCCGGCCATCTCGCGGCGGCGACGCTCGACGTGTTCCACGAGGAGCCGCTCGGCAAGGAGAGCCCGCTCTGGGCGCATCCGCGCATTACCGTGATGCCGCATGTTTCGCGCCGCCACGATCCCGCCGACATCGTGCCGCGCATCGCCGACAACGTGCGCCGGCTGGCGCGCGGCGAGCCCTTCCTCCAGCCGGTGGACCGCGCCGCGGGATATTGATGCGCGCCGCCTCGGCCTTCAGTGCGTCTCGTCGTCCTTGATCGCCGCTTTCGCCAGAGCGATCACGTCCGGGGGCGAGTCGTAGATTTCGGCCACGATCTTGTCGACGGCGGCGCCGCTCACCGGCCGCACTTCGAGATCGCCGCGCCTGGCCTCGTCGAGGAAGGCGGGATCGCGCATGGTGGCGTCGAACGCCGCGCGCAGTGCCGCTTTGCGGTCCTCGGGAATGCCGGGCGGAGCGGCGAAGGGCCGCGCCATGGTGTTGCGCGCGACGATCAAGCGCATCGCCGCGATCTGCTTGGGGTCTTGCGTCATGTCGAAGATCAGCGGCACGGTCGGCAGGTCCTCGTGCTTGGCGAGCGCGATCTGCAAGGTCACGTCGATCTTCTTCTCGTCGAGCAGCGCCTTGCTGCGGCTGATGATGCTGCCCCACGACCAGCCGCAGCGGCCGTCGATCTCGCCGCGCTCGAGCGCCAGCACCAGGTCGTTGCCGCCGGGATAGCCGCTGACGATCTTCATCCTCAATTGGAACAGGTTGCGCAGCATGACGGCGAACACGTCGGTGTCGGCGCCGGGACCGGTGCCGCCCACGGTGTAGCTCTTGGTCTTCATGTCATCGAGCGTGGCGATGCCCTTGTCGGAGCGGAAGGCGCACACGCTGACCTCGTCGGAGATGCTGCCGAGCCAGGTGAACTTGCGGCCGTCATATTGCGTGCCGGTCGGATCGAGCAACGGCTGCATCGCCATGCCGCGCGCGAAGGTCGCGATCGCGGTCCCGTCCTTGGGCGCGATCACGTAGAGATAGTTGGCGGAGCGCAGGCTGCCGGCGCCCGGGATGTTCTGCGGCACGACCACCGGATTGCCGGGGATGTGGTCGCCGAGATGGCGCGCCAGCACGCGCGCGTAGGCGTCGTAGCCGCCTCCCGCGCTGTAGCCGATATAGAGCTGGATGGTCCGGCCCTTGTAGAAGGACGCGACCGCATCCTGGGCGTGCGCGCCGGAACTGATGGCGGCGAAGGCAAGCGAGGCGACGACTGCACACGCCCGGTAGCGCGTTCTGGGCGTGGTCATTTGAGGAGGTAACCCCACTTCTCCAGCGTCTTCGCCTTGAGCGCGGGGCTCGATTCGGCGACCGGCGGGAACTCGTTGAGCATTTCCCAGGGCCGGCAGGCATCGACGATGGCGCGCGTGTTGTGGGGATCGCCCTTGCGCTTGCGGGGATCGAGCACGCCCGACCATGCGCGGCGCACGAAGTCGATGTCCTCGACCGGATCGCACCGCGTCGACATGGCCCAGATCAGATCGAAGCTGTTGGTCGGGTCGATGTCCTCGTCGACCACGACGACGAAGCGGCCGAGATAGTTCCCGGCATGGGCCGCCGCGGCCAGCATCCCCGCCTGCTTGGCGTGGCCGGCATAGGCCTGCTTGATCGAGATGATGTTGAAGAGCCGCCCGCCGCCCGCCTCGTGGCACCACACGCCTTGCACGCCCGAGAGCCCGGCCTTCTCGACCTGGTCCCAGATCATCGCCGACTTGATCACGCACTTGCTGAGCGAATAATCGGACGGCGGCCGGCCCGGCCGCGCCATGGTGTGGATCGGATTGGTGCGGTAATAGACGCGCTTCACCCGCACGATCGGGTCCTCGCGCACAGAGCTCGCGTAATAGCCGGTCCACTCGCCGAACGGCCCCTCGGGCTTCAAAACGTCGGGCACGATCTCGCCTTCGAGCACGATCTCGGCCGCGGCCGGCATGGGCAGGCCGTAAAGCTCGCTCTTCAGCGTCTCGAACGGCACGCCGCGATGGCCGCCGGCATGGGCGAACTCGGAGACGCCGAACGAAACTTCGTTGCCTGAAGAAAGAAACAGCAGCGGGTCCTGGCCGCAGCAGATGACGACGGGACAGGGCTTGCCGGCCTTGAAGTATTTCTCGCGGATCTGGCGGCCGTGCTTGCCGGGCGACATCCACAGGCCCGCGGTGTTGCGGTCGTGGATCATCACGCGATACGTCCCGACATTGATCCAGTCGGTCTCGGGATCGCGCATCACCACGAGGTCGCCGGTGCCGATATAGCGGCCGCCGTCGAGCTCGTGCAGGAACGGGATCGGGAATTTCAGGAGATCGACGTCGTCGTCGCGGTCGACATTCTCCAGCACCGGCCCGCCATTGACGAACACGTTGGGAATAAGATCGAAGCGCTTCATGCGGTCGCGATATGCGCGCACCACGTCGAGCGGATGCTTCGGCAGCGGCAATCCCAGCGTCAAGGCAAGGCGCTTCGGCGAATTGGTCATGCCCGAGAGCACGCGGTACTCCGCCGGATAGTCGGGAATGTTCTCGAACAGGATGGCAGGCGGGTTATCCGGGCTCGCCTGGTAGATCATTTCGGCGACGGCGCCCATCTCGAGATTCCAGTGCGCGCCGGAGACGCGCTTCAGCTCGCCGATCGCCTCGACCCGCGCGATCCAGTCGCGCAGGTCGGCATGCGGCTCGGCGAACTCGCCGATGCGGATGGGATTGGGCTCGTTCCGCCGCTCGTCCATGGGGGCCTCCGGGTTGCCGCTTTATGGGGCGCATGGCACACGCGGGCAAGTCCGTCGCCATTGAAGCCGCGCGATCTTCCCGATAGGGTCGGCGCGAACGGCCAAGGCGAGGGGGCAAGATGGCGGGGCAGAAGGCCAACGGCAAGGCGCGCGGCGCGCGCGCGGTGGTGGCGAAGCTCGATGCCGAGGTCGACGCCTATGCCCGCCGCACGCGCTTCTTCTCCGAGCCCCTGACACGCGGGCGCGCCATCATGTTCGTGCTGCAGCACCGCCAGAACACGCGCCAGCGCAACTCGGTCTTGAAGCTGCGCGTCGCCACCAACTGTCCGGATTGGGAGACGCGGCTCCGCGTCATCGGCGCCTGCAGCGAGGAGATCATCGCCGACCACGAGCATGGCGGCGGCCGGCCGCACTGGGCCATCCTCGAGGCGCTGGGCGAGCGCATCGGGTTGAAGCGCAAGGCGATGCGCGAGGCGCGGCTCCTCGCCTCGACGCAGCTGTGCTGGCTTGCCTGGGAAGCGCTGATGTCGAACCGTCCCTGGCTCGAGGGGCTGATCGCCAACACCTGCGCCGAGCGCGCCAACATCCCGGGCTATGGCACAGGCCTCTTCAAGAAGCGGGGATGGTTCGGGCTCGAGCGCAAGCGCTGGGCCGATCTCTTCGGCCTCAAGGACGACGAGCTCGAATTCTTCGAGCTGCACGAGGAAGCCGACATCGCCCATTCCAATCTCGGCTGGGACACGGTGGCGCGGGAGGCCGAGCGCGCGGGCGCGGCCGACCAGGTCGCGCGTGCCTGCCGCATCAATCTCCTGGTGTGGGAGCGTTATCTCGACGGCATCGCCGATGCCGGCGACGCGCTCGACCGCGGCCGGGAGCCCCTCTACGTCTAGCGGCGCGTCGGGGAAGCCAGCATGACGACACGGCGCAGTCTCATCACCGGGGCGCTCCTCGTGGCGGCGGCGCCGGCGCGGGCGCAGCTCGGCATCTTCACCGCGCCGAAGACGCTGGTCGACCGCGCGCTCGAGGCGCGCAGCACGATCGACATCGCCAAGGACAACGCCGTCGTCATCAAGGTCAATGCCGTGATGGCCGATGCCGGCACGGTCAAGGCCTCGACCGAGATCTACGAGCAGCGACTCCTCGTCACCGGGCTGTTCGACGACAAGCCGTCCTACGACAAGTTCCAGCAGGGCGTGCGCGGCGTCTCCGGCGTCAAGAAGCTGTACTGGCACGTCATCTACATGAGCGACGTAGAGCAGAAGCAGAAAAAGCTGCTGTCGTGGGCCAACACGCTGGTGATCGAGGAGAAGGCCAAGGCCCGCCTGGTCGGCGAGATGGACATCCACGACCTGAATTACCGCGTCTCGGCGGCGCCGACCGGCACCGTCTATCTCCTCGGCCGCGCCTTCACCGAGGACGAGCACCACAAGGCGCTTGCCCGCACGCGCGACGGCGACGGCGTCAAGCGCGTCGTCGACTATGTCGAGGTGCGGCCCAAATAGGAACTTACGCGCTCAGCACCGGCAGCAGCAGATAGGCCTCGCGTCCGCCGCCGGTGTGGAGCGTCATGGTGCCGCCGAAGCTCGCCGGCGGGCGGTCGCGCGGGTCCTCGTGCGTGAACCAGCCCGTGCCGGTGTCGCGCGGCTCGCCGGGACGGTCGAAATCCTGGCCCTGGATCGTGAGCGCCAGGCGATAGCCCTTGGGCAGCGCGATGCTGGTCGGCCAGATCTCGACCTCGACGTCGTAGATTTCGCCGGGCTTCAGCTTCTCGGTCGCGTCGTGGCTGTGATAAGGCCGCCACTCGGTGCTGCGCGCCGGGTCGAGCTTGCGCTGCGACACGCGCAGCCAGCCCTGCGACACCGGCGATTTGGGCGCGGTCGAGCTTAAGAACACGACTTCCTTGCCGTTGGGATCGAACGCCCGCAAGGTCGCGAAGAGATCGAGATCGTCGGTGCTCGACGACACGGGCAGGCGCAGCTTCACCGGCCCCGCGAGTTCCAGCTCGCGCTCCAGGGGCAATGTCGAGAAGGTGACGCCCTCGCTCAACGCGGGACAGCTCGCGTTGCCCTTGGCCGCGGGCGGGTTGGGCCCGAGGCTCTTCGCCGCGGCATCGAGATAAATCCTGGTCCAGTGCGTCTGCGGCAGCGGCCAGTCGGCGGCGGCGAGCGTGCGCTTGATCTTGTCGTCGGCGGAGCGGATCTCGACCTCGACCCGCGGCTCCTTCTCCCAGCCGTTGTCGATGCCCTTGAGGTAGCGGTCGAAGAAGCGCCGCTGCATCGCCACCGTCTCGGGCATCAGGAAGGTGATGAAATACGGCCCCGACTGCACCTTGAGCCATTTCTCGCGCGACGCGATGCCGAGCCAGCCGGCGATCGTCCCGCGCAAATGGAGCGCGAGCCCGCCCCAGTTCGCCACGGCCAAGGTCGGCAGCTCGATCTTCGCGAGATCGGGGATGCGCTCGCGATACCACGCGTCGAGCGTTGGATGCGACAGCACGTTCTCGATATAGTCCTCGCGGTTGCGCTTCAACTCGTCGGCGCCGAGCGTCGCGGGGCCGGTATTGCGCTCGCCGGTGACGATGTCGACGAACGGTGTCTCGGCGTTGCCGTACTGGTTGCGCAGGACGCTCCGCGTCCACCACCGCCCGACGAAGCCGCTCGAATAGATGCCGTCCGAGCGCGTCCTGTCGCGGAAGAAGTCATAGGTCCCCTGCCACGGCAACAGCGCCGCGAGATGCGGCGGCCGCTGCGCCGCGATTGCCCACTGGCCCGCGGCGTAATAGGAAATGCCCAGAAGCCCGACCTTGCCGTTGCTCCAGGACTGCACGCCGGCCCAGCCGATGGCGTCGTAGAAGTCGCGGAATTCGGCGGGCGCGTTGATGTCGAGCTTGCCCGGCGACTTGCCGGCGCCGCGCGAATCCACTTTCAGCACGACATAGCCGTGCGGAACCCAGACCTCGGGATCGGGCGTCTCGAATACGAGATGCTTGCACGACGAGTGCTCAAGAATTTGCGGGTAGCGCTTGGTCAGGACCTCCCACGCCGGCGGCTGGAACTGGCTGATATGCACGTCCTTGCCGTAGGGGCCGAAGGTCATGAGGACGGGATACTTGCCCGGCTCCTTGGGGCGGAACACGTTGGCGCGCAGCACCGCGCCGTCCCGCATGGTGATCGCGACGTCCTTGTCGAGCGCCATCTCGTGCGCCATTGCCGCCTCCCTGTCGCGCGCGTTGGCCCGATTCGTACAAGAGCGCCGCTGCCAGGTCCAGCCGCGCCCGGTAGACGCATCGGCGCACGCGGTGTTAGAAACGCGGCGGGAGGGATCGGCGCATGTTCCTCAGGAATTGCTGGTACGTCGCAGCCGAGGCGGGCGAGCTTGCCCGCGCGCCGCTGGGCCGCATCATTCTCGGCGAGCCCGTGGTGCTCTACCGCAAGGAGGACGGAACGGCGGTCGCGCTCGAGGATCGCTGCTGCCATCACCGCGCGCCGCTGCACAAGGGGCGCCTGGTCGGCGACACCATCCAATGCGGCTATCACGGCTTCGTCTTCGCCGCCGACGGCGCTTGCGTCGCGGTGCCGGGGCACGAGCGGCTGCCGTTCAAGAATGTCGGCGTGCGCGCCTATCCGCTATGCGAGCGCCACCGCTATCTCTGGATCTGGATGGGCGAGCGGGAAAAGGCCGATCCGGCGCTGGTGCCCGACTTTGCCCGCAACGCCGATCCCGCCTGGGCCGCGGTCAATGCGCGCCTGCCGATGAATGCCAATTATTTCCTGCTGGTCGAGAATTTGATCGATCTCTCGCACGTGGCCTTCGTCCATGCCGGCACGATCGGCAGCGACGACACCGCCGCGACGCTCGACTTCGAGCGCGCCGAGGGCAAGGTCGAGGTGATCCGCGCCGCCAAGGACATCCCGACGCCGCCGCACATGCGGCGCATCGGGCTCGCCCAACGCGCCGACATGACCAAGGTGATCGCCTTCACGCCGCCGTGCAGCATCACCATCGACGTGATCTGGGCCGAGCGCGACACGCCGGGCCGCAAGCCCCGCACCATGCGCGCCGTCATCATCAACTCGATCACGCCCGAGACCGAGCGGAGCTGCCATTATTTCTGGGGCCATGTGCGCGACTTCGACGTCCGCAACACCGAGATGACCGAATTCTTCCGCAATGCCGTGGTGACGGCGTTCAACGAGGACAAGGACATCCTCGAGGCGCAGCAGCGCACCATCGAGCTCGATCCCCTGGCGCCGACCCTCAATGTCCATGGCGATTGGGGCGGCGTCCAGGCGCGTCGCTTGGTCGACGCGCTCATCGCCGCCGAGGCGCCGCGCACCGTCGCGGCGCAGTAGCGCCGGCTCATGCCGGGGCGTGCGAATACATCGCCTTGCCCGGCACCGGCGCCTCGCAGCGCAGGATCGAGCCGGTGTCAGACTCGGTGATGAAAAGCTCGCGATTGTCGCGCCCGCCGAAGGCGAGATTGGTCATGTGATGGCCGACGCATGGCTCGATCAGGTGGGTCGGGATGCCGTTGGCGTCGAAGCGCCACACGCCGATCCCGAGATGGCAGACATAGAGCCCGTCCTCGCGGTCGAGGGCGAGCCCGTCGGGCCCGGCCTGGCCGCCCGAGAGCTGCAGGAAGGTGCCGACCTTCGACACCGATCCGTCGCGCATCAGCGGCGCGCGCCACACCGCGTTCTGGCGGGTCACCGCGACGAAGAGCCGGTTCTCGGCCATGTTGAGGACGATGCCGTTGGGGCTGGGGATGGTGTCCATCAGCAGGTCGAGCCGGCCGGCGGGGTCGAGGCGGAAGACGCGCCCGGTCGGGTCGTGCATGCCCGTCTGGCCCTGGTCCGTGAAGTAGAGCGCGCCGTCGGCGCCGAACACGAGGTCGTTCAGCCCCTTGAAGCCCTCGCTGTTGCGGCTGGCGAGGATCGGTTCGGCGGCGCCCGAGGCGGGGTCGATCAACACCAGGCCGCGCTTGTAGTCGGCGACGAAGATGCGGCCGTCGCGGTCGAGCTTGAGCCCGTTGGGCCAGCCGTCGTACTGCGCCACCAGCGCGCAGTCGAGGCCGGGCGACAGGCGGAAGATGCGGCCGAAGGGGATGTCGACGAAGTAGAGATTGCCGGCGCGGTCGAAGCTCGGGCCCTCGATGAAGCAGTCGACCTCCTGGCCGAGCCGGTTGGGATCGGACCATGCCGTGCGCTGCCGCACCCGGAAGCGGTCGGGCAGGCGGAAATGGACTTGCGTCGGAATCCGGACCGGCGGCGCGAATATGAACATGGGGCGTCCTCCACGAGTCTCCGCTCTTAGGGCGCTGGCGCGGGACGGTTCAAGCTTTTGCCCGGCGCCGCCGATCTGTCATTATCGGCGCATCGGATCGTTCGGGAAGAGCAGAGACCCATGTCCATGTCAGTTCGTCTGTTAACGCTTGCATTGCTCGGCGCGCTGGTTGCTTGCGGGGCGCATGCCGATCCGAAGCCGGCGCAGGTTCAAGCGCCGCCGCCGCCCGCCTCGGACCAGCCGGCGGGCTGGAAAGCGGTGCTGATCGCCGGCGACGACGAGGAGAGCGCGTTCGACAACGCGGTCGATGCCATGGCCGACAAGCTCTCGGACTTCGGCGTGGCGCGGAGCGACATCACCGTGCTCAAGGCGTCGGGCGACGATGCCGCGGCCGCGACCAAGCCCAATATCGAGGCCGCCTTCGCCGATCTCGATCCCGGGCCGGGCGAGGGCTGCTTCGTCTACATCACGTCGCACGGGATGCCGCGGCGCGGCCTGGTGATGCGGCGCGCGCGCGCGATCCTCGAACCCGCTGCGCTTGCGCGCATGCTCGATAATTCGTGCGGCGTCCGGCCGACAGTGGTGATCGCTAGCGGCTGCTATTCCGGCATCTACGCCACCGAGCCGCCGCTGCCGGCGGCGAACCGCACCATCCTCACCGCGGCGCGCGAGGACCGGCCGTCTTTCGGCTGCAATGCCCACCTGCAATACACGTTCTTCGACAAATGCGTGCTCGATAACCTGCAGCGCGACATGAGCTGGCGCACCGTCATGGACAAGACGCGCGCCTGCGTTTCGGGCACCGAGTTCGACATGCGCGTCAACGCGCCGTCCGAGCCGCAGCTTTCGATCGGCGACGCGGAAAGTGACCTGCGCGCGTTCAGCCGCTAGGGCGAGACTTCCTCGAGCACGCGCAGCCGCGTCTCGATGATCATGAAGGCGGCGATGCAGCCGATGACCCCGAAGGCCGAGAACACGCCGAACACGCCGCCAATGCCATAGCGCGGCAGGATGAATCCGACGATCAGCGGCCCCACCGTGGCAGCGATCCGCAGCCAGAAGCTCGCCCAGCTCACCCCCAGCGCCCGCATGCGCGTCGGATAGATCTCCGCCGTGTAGAGGAAGATGCTCATGTTAATGGAGCCGAGCCACAGCGAGCAGAAGGCATAGCCGAGCATCATGCCGAACGCGGTCCCCGATCCGACCGCCGCCAGCTCCACGAGCCCCGATGCAAGCAGGAAGAACGCGCCGTTGAACCAGGCGCGGCGGCCCGTGCGGTCGATCAAGAGGGCGCAGATGATCGAGCCCACCACGCTGCCGGCGGGCGTCGCGACCGCGTAGGTCAGCGATTGCTGCAGCGACAGGTGATAGACCTCGCGGTAGAGCGTCGGGATCCAGCCCTGGAGCCCGTAGGAGACGATGTAGGACGACGCCCACAGTACCCAAACCAGCAGCGTCCGCGAGCGATAGCGGCCCTGGAACAGTTCCTGCCAGTGCGTCTTGCCGGCGGCCGGGCGCAGCGCGAGCGGCACCACCGGCGGCAGCGGCCGCGTGCCGTTGTGCGACACGATGCGCTCGATGTTGGTGAGGATGGCGTCGGCCTCGCCGAGCCGGCCCTTGGAGGCGAGCCAGCGCGGCGATTCCGGACACAGCATCCTGAGTGCGAGCGCAATCACCGCCGGCACCGCGCCGATGATGAACATCCACTGCCAGCCGAAGCGCGGCACGATCGACGCGCCGGCGACGCCCGCGCCGAGCAGGCCGACGGGAAATATCATCTGGTATGCCAAGAACGAGCCGCCGCGGCGCTGGGCGCGCAGGATCTCGCTGATATAGGCCGAAGCGACGGGGATCTCGCCGCCGAGCCCGATGCCCTCGACGAAGCGGCACCAGAAAAGCTGCTCGTAATTCTGGGTGAAGGCGCAGGCGAAGCTCATCACCGCGTAGAGCCCGATCGCCATGCGCGCCGCCGGCACCCGGCCCCAGCGCTCGGCGATGAAGCCGGCGCAGAACGCGCCGACCGCCTGGCCGAGATTGGCGATGCTGATGAGGCCGCCGATGCTCGCGGGCGGAATGTGCCACGCCGGCGCGATCACCGGCAGGACATAGGCAAGCGCGAGAGAATCGAACGAATCGAAGAAGATGGCGACGCCCAGAATCACGGTGACGGTGATGTGCCAACGCGAATAGGGCAGGCGCTCGAGCCGTGCCGCCACCGTCTGCTCATTGAGCGGCAGATTGGTCTGCATGGACTACCTCCCGACGCGCAATCGGTTTGGTTCGTATTCTTTCGCGCGATAATGCCCGTGGCGGCGCACGAACATCAAGCGCGCAATGGTCCGGCGTTCACAGGACAGGACGAGTGTGATAGGCCCTCAGCCCGTGACCACCGCTCTCCTCGAACGGGCCGAGCCGCACGCGCCTTCCCGCCGCGTCGATATCGCGGGGGCGGCGATGGTGACGGCCGCGCTCGCAGCCAGCTTCGCGGTCGTCGTCCTGCTCGCCGTGGTGCTGTGGCTGAGCTTCACCGACGGCGCGCCCGGCGATCCTGCGCTCGCCTACACGCTCGCGCACTACGCCGACGTGTTCCTCGACGCGTTTACCTATCGCGTGCTGGGCAACACGGTGCTCTTCGCCGTGATCGCGCTGGCCGTGGCGCTCGCCTGCGCGCTGCCGATGGCGTGGCTGATGGAGCGCACCGATTTCCCCGGCAAGCCGGTCGTCTTCACCTTGATGACCGTGGCGCTGCTCATTCCCGGCTTCGCGGTAGCGCTGGGCTGGGTGTTCCTCGTCCACGCCAAGATCGGCCTCCTCAATCGCGCGCTCATGGCGGTCCTCGGCCTCGGCGCGGCGCCGTTCAATGTCGCGACCGTGCCCGGCATGGGCATGGTCGAGGGGCTGAGCCTCGCGCCCTTGGCGTTCATCATGGTCGCGGTGGTGCTGCGCGCGATGGACCCGGCGCTCGAGGAGGCGGCCGCGATCGCCGGCGCGCGGCCCGTCGCGGTGATGTGGCGCGTGACCCTGCGCGTCCTTTGGCCGGGCCTGCTGGCGGCGGCGATCTATGTGCTGACGATCGGCTTCGCAGCCTTCGACGTGCCGGCGATCCTCGGCCTCAGCGCGCGCATCTTCACCTTCTCGACCTATGTCTTCAGCGCGCTCACGCCGACCGCGGGCGCGCCCGAATATGGCGAGGTCGCGACTTTGAGCGTGATCATGGCGGCGATCGCCGCACTCCTGAGCGTGTGCTACCGCACGGCGCAGCGCCAGGCGCCGAAATATGCCGTGGTCACGGGCAAAGCCTATCGCCCGCGCATCGCGCGCCTCGGACGCTGGCGGCCGCCAGCGGTGGCCTTGGTAACGCTCTATTTCGTCGTGGCGCAGCTCATGCCGCTGGCGATGCTGGCCTGGGCCGCGCTCCTGCCCTACCTGCAAACACCGTCCGCGGCCGCGCTCGCGCTCGTGACGCTCCGCAACTTCACCGGCCTGCCGCGCGCGCTGGTGCTGCGCGCCATCGGCAACACCGCGCTGCTGATGCTGCTGGTGCCGAGCATCACGCTCGTCCTCAGCGCCGCGGTGTCGTGGGTGGTGCTGCGCACGCGCCTCAGGGGGCGGGCGGTGGTGGATTTCCTCGCCTTCCTGCCGCTCGCCATTCCGGGGATCGTGTTCAGCGTCGCGGCGCTCCTCTTGGCGCTCTTCGTGCTGCGGCCGGTGGCGCCGATCTACGGCACCATTTGGCTCCTGGTTCTGGTCTATGTCGTCGCGCGGCTGAGCTATGGCACGCGCATGATGAACGGCGCGCTGATCCAGATCCATCGCGAGCTCGAAGAGTCCGCGTCGATTTGCGGCGCGAGCACGGCCGGCGTGCTGCGCCGCGTGCTGGTGCCGCTGATGGCGCCGGCGATGGTCTATGCCTGGATCTGGATCGCGCTCCTGACATATCGCGAGCTGACCCTGCCGGTGCTGCTTTCGAACGGCTCCAATCTGCCGTTCTCGTTCCTGGTGTGGGGCTTCGTGCAGGCCTCGTCCTACGGCCAGGCCTCGGCCGCGTCGCTCCTGATGCTGGGGCTGATGGCACCGGCGCTATTTCTTTACTGGATCGCGGCGCGCGGGGCGGGCATGATCGCCCCGCGCTGAGGCCCGAACCCATGATCACCATACGCAACCTTGCCATGACCTACCGCACCGCCCACGGCGAGCACCAGGCCGTGCGCGGCGTCTCGCTCGAGGTGAAGCAGGGCGAATTTTACACGCTGCTGGGCCCGTCGGGCTGCGGCAAGACCACGATCCTGCGCTGCGTCGCCGGTCTCGAGCATCCCGATGCCGGCGAGATCCTGATCGGCGGCGAGGTCGTGTTCTCGGCCGAGCGCGGCATCTGGGTTCCGCCGCACAACCGCAATATCGGCATGGTGTTCCAGTCCTACGCGATCTGGCCGCACATGACGGTATTCGAGAACGTGGCCTTTCCACTGCGCCACAAGCGCCCGCGCCTTGCGCGCGCCGAAATCCGCGAGCGGGTGGCGAAGGCGCTCCAGCTCGTGCATCTGGACGGGCTCGAGGACCGGCCGGCGCCCTATCTCTCCGGCGGCCAGCAGCAGCGCCTGGCGCTCGCCCGCGCGCTGGTGGGCGAGCCGCGCGTGCTGCTGCTCGACGAGCCGCTGTCCAACCTCGACGCCAAGCTGCGCGAGGAGATGCGGTTCGAGATCCGCCAGGTGGTTGACCGCCTCGGCGTCACCACGCTGTTCGTGACGCACGAGCAGATCGAGGCGCTCACCATGTCGGACGTGATGGCGGTGATGAAGGACGGCGTCATCATTCAAGAGGGTGCGCCCGCCGAGATCTACACCCGCCCCGCCGCGGAGTTCGTGGCCGACTTCATCGGCCGCACCAATTTCCTCAGGGGCACGGTCGCGTCGGTCGGGGGCGACGGCGATATGCCGGTCGCTTCGATCGAGACGCCGATCGGCGTGCTCGCCTGCCGGGTCGACGCGGCGACACGCGCCGGCGATGCGGTCACCGTCGCGGTCCGGCCCGAAAACGTCGCGATCGCGCTCGACGAGGGCGGCGGCGGCGGCGAGAACAGCTTCGCCGGCACGGTCGAGTCCGTGGTCTATGTCGGCAACATGCTCGACTGCCTCGTCGCGGTGGCGGGCGAGCGCATCCGGCTGCAGCTCCATCCCTCGGCATCGCTCGCGCGCGGCACTAATGTCCGCCTCGACCTCCCGGTCGAGCATTGCCTCGCAATGCAGCGGTAACAATGCGGCGCGCCGTCCCACGCCCTTGAAATAGGCACCACCCCAGGATATTGAGCGCGGCATATCCTTTGGGGAGCGACGCCTGTGCCGCTTGATGCATCTTCCGGACTGAGGCTCGCCGCCGATATCGGCGGCACATTCACCGACATCGCCGTGTTCGACGAGCGGACCGGCCGGCTCACCTTCGGCAAGGCGCTGTCGACACCCGACAATCTCGTCGCGGGCATCAACGCTGGCGTCGCCAAGGCCGAGACCGAATACGGATCGGTTGGCCTCTTCTTGCACGGCTCCACCATCGCCATCAACACCATCCTCGAGCGCACCGGCGCCAAGACCGCGCTCCTCATCACCGAGGGCTTCCGCGACATCTACGAAATTGGCCGCATCAACCGCCCGGACTCCTACAACCTTTTCTTTCAGAAGCACGTGCCGCTGGTCGAGCGGGCGCTGCGCTTCGAGGTGAAGGAGCGCGTGCTCGCCGACGGCGAGGTCGAGCGTCCGCTCGACGAGGCCGAGATCGCGCGCCACGGCGAGCATTTGGCGAAGCTGGGCATCGAGGCGACCGCCATCCTCTTCCTGCACTGCTACCGCAATCCCGACCACGAGGCGCGCGCCAAGGCGATCCTCGAGCGCAACCACCCCGCCATGTTCGTGTCGGCCTCGCACGAGCTGTCGCAGGAATATCGCGAGTTCGAGCGCTGCTCGACCGTGGTCGCCAACGCCTATATCGGCCCCAAGGTGCGCTCCTATATCGGCGGCATCGAGGACCATCTGAGGAAGTCCGGCTTCCACGGCTCGTTCCTGGTGGTGCAGTCCACGGGCGGCCTCTACGAGGCGGACCAGGCGCAGATCTATTGCGTGCGCATGCTGGAATCGGGACCTGCCGCGGGCGTCATCGGCACGCGCATGCTGTGCCGTACATTGGGGCTCGAGAACGCGATTGCCTTCGACATGGGCGGCACCACGGCGAAGGCGGGCGTCATCTACAAGGGCGAGCCGCTCACCACCGGCTCGGCCTTGCTCGGCGGCTACGAGAAGGCGCTCCCCATCCAGATTGCGATGATGGACATCTTCGAGGTCGGCACCGGCGGCGGCTCGATCGCACGGGTCGAGGACGACATGCTGCGCGTCGGCCCTCAAAGCTCCGGCGCCCAGCCGGGTCCGGCCTGCTATGGGCTGGGCGGCACCGAGCCCACCGTCACCGATGCCAATCTCGTCCTGGGCCGGCTCAGCGCCGACCGTTTCCTCGGCGGCGAGATGCATCTCGACCGCGGCGCCGCCGAGCGCGCGCTCGAGCGCCGTGTCGCCGAGCCGTTGGGCATGACCGCGACCGAGGCGGCCGACGGCATCCTGCGCGTCGCCGCCACCGCCATGTCCTACGCGGTAAAGGGCGTCACCACCGAGCGCGGTCTCGATGTCGGCGATTTCGTGCTCGTCGCCTATGGCGGCGCGGGGCCGCTCCACGCCGTCTCGGTCGCGGGCGAGCTCGGCATGCGCAAGGTCATCATCCCGCCGGCGCCGGGCGTGTTCTCGGCCTTCGGCATGCTGTTCTCCGATTTGCGCTACGATTTCGTGCGCACTTGGTTCACCCGCCTCGACGACGCGGACTTCGCCGAGCTGGAGCGCATCTACACCGAGCTCGAGGAGCAAGGCCGCCGCAACATCGCCTCGACCTCGGTGCAGCCGGACGCCATCACCATCAAGCGCGCCTGCGACATGCGCTATGTCGGACAGGAGCACGCCGTCACCGTCGATCTGCCGATGGACGTGTTCGAGCGCAAGGACCGCGAGGCGATCAAGCGCCACTTCGACGCGCAGCACGAGTTCCGCTATGGCACCTGCGCGCCCGAGGAGCGTGCCGAGGTGGTGAGCCTGCGCACTACCGTGACGGGCGTGATGCAGAAGCCGCCGCAGGAGAAAATCGAAAAGGGCGGGCGGGCGCCGCGCAAGACCGCTTTCACCGGCAAGCGCCAGGTCTATTTCGGCGAGGAGGGCGGGTTCCTCGACACGCCCACATATGCCCGCGCCGGGCTCCTCGCCGGCAACCGCATCAGCGGTCCCGCCCTCGTCGAAGAGCACGCCTCGACCACGGTCGTCCATCCCGGCGACAAGCTCGTGGTCGACGAATGGGGCAATCTGGTGATCGCGGTGGCGGGAAGGCGGTAGGGACCATGGCGACGCTCGAAGCCACCGAGGCGAGGACCCGCAAGGCGGATCCCGTCGTCACCGAGATCGTGCGCAACGGCGTCATCGCCGTGACCGAGGAGATGAAGACCAATCTCATGCGCACCGCCTACAACATGATCAT